>Ga0207891_1000005_pt1 | contig 765404 bp, 714 predicted proteins | sample LinPmetageLP50_FD_184061 | JGI IMG/M metagenome (GOLD analysis project Ga0207891, IMG submission 184061) | Marine viral communities from the Pacific Ocean - LP-50 (SPAdes) | ecosystem: Environmental > Aquatic > Marine > Oceanic | place: Pacific Ocean | collected 2011-08-27
AATGAATTACGCGTTTTTGCTTAGCTTCATTAATGAAACCTTGCTGAACACTCATTCAAAAGTTGCAATACAAATATTTCTGTTTGCTTACTTCTGCAAGTGCCCACACAGTTTGCTTGGCTTGATAGTATTGTTAAAGAGCGTTGCTTCTTTCGAAGCAGGGAGGCGTATTCTACACTTCCCAGCCGTTTCGTCAACCACTTTTTAGCGGCTTTTTTCAGCCCGGTTGAAACAAAACGCCGTTGTCTGAATCCCTTTCGGATAACTCATGACAACGGCGGCGAATTATAGTGATCTCTCCGAGCCTTTCAAGATCTTTTTTGGACTACTTTGATCGTTTGCTCAGAACTTCACCAACTTGCTGTTTTAATCTTCTTTCTCAGGCTTTTCTGTTTCTTTTTTGGTCTCTTTATTGTCATTAAAGTCTGCGTCATCGTCGTCGTCATCACCAACAACATGACCCAACTTCAATTTCTTCACATTCTTTATGGTTAATACCGGACCTGATAAAGCATAGATAAAGAATATAGAGAACAGCACTAATGATGGTTGCGTCGCAACAATCACGAAAGCCAGTACAATGACCAGTATGACTAAAAATGAGACTTTACCTTTCCAGTCAACGTCTTTAAAAGAGTGGTAACGGAAGTTGGTTACCATCAACAGACCCGCGCAAATAGTTATAACGGCAGCAAAGCCACCCATATCGCTTCCATCAACACCGTATTCAGAACCAACCCAAACTAAACCGGCAACAATTGCTGCAGCGCTGGGTATAGCCAGTCCCTGAAAGAAGTTTTTATCGGAAGAACCTAAATTTGTATTAAACCGCGCCAGGCGCAATGCACCACCAGCCACAAAAATAAAGGCCGCTAACCAGCCAATTTTTCCGAGATCAGCCAAGGCATAGTTATACATGACCAAAGCAGGTGCCATACCAAAGGATACAATATCGGCCATACTGTCGAATTCAGCACCGAAATCGCTCTCGGTGTTGGTCATTCTTGCGACCCGACCGTCCAGCCCATCAAAAACCATTGCGATAAAAATTGCTACAGCCGCCTCAATAAAGCGGTCGTTCATTGACGCAACTATGGCATAGAAGCCCGAAAACAGGCCTGCAGTTGTAAACAAGTTTGGCAGTAAATAGATACCGCGGCTCTTACCACTGGTATTTGAGCTGTCATTACTCATGTATAAAACACTCTTTAGTCACTAATATGAAAGTAGTCAGGTTATCACATTAGGGCTTCGAACAGGAAATACCCGAAGCCCTGTGTGGTTACTGCGTGATCACTAACCGCTCATTTTCGACACTTACTTTGATCGGTTTAGCAGGCTCAAGTTCCCCTGACAAGATTTTTTGCGCTAATGGATTCTCCAGCTCGTGCTGAATTGCGCGTTTCAGAGGCCGCGCGCCAAATACCGGATCGAATCCTGTTCTAGCAAGGTGAGATAAAGCCTCATCATCCAGCTCAAGCTGATACTCTTTTTCTTCCAGGCGCTTATAAAGAAGCTGCAACTGGAACTGCGCAATAGAGCGAATTTCACTTTCTCCAAGCGGATGGAAAACAACGGTTTCATCCACACGGTTAATAAACTCCGGACGGAAATGATGCGCCAGCACTTCCATTACCTCAGCCTTCATCTGCTCATAGGTATGTTCTTTGGCATGCTCCTGAATTAAATCGGAACCTAAGTTAGAAGTCATAATAATAACGGTGTTTTTGAAATCCACCGTACGCCCCTGCCCATCTGTTAAACGGCCATCGTCTAAAACCTGCAACAAGATATTAAAGACGTCCGGATGCGCCTTCTCGATTTCGTCGAGCAAAATTACCGAATAGGGTTTACGCCGCACGGCTTCGGTTAAGTAGCCACCTTCTTCGTAGCCAACATAGCCAGGAGGCGCACCAACCAGACGAGCAACCGAATGCTTCTCCATAAACTCGGACATATCAATACGTACCATCGCATGGTCAGTATCAAACATGAAGTTAGCTAAAGCCTTAGATAATTCAGTTTTACCCACACCGGTTGGACCAAGGAATAAGAATGAACCAATAGGACGGTTTGGATCCCCAAGCCCTGCGCGTGAACGACGAATCGCATTGGAAACCGCATCTACGGCCTCATTCTGACCCACTACCCGACTGTGGATTTGTTCTTCCATCTGCAACAGCTTTTCGCGCTCACCTTCAAGCATTCTGTTAACCGGAATACCCGTCCAGCGTGACAATACGTCAGCAATTTCTTCTTCGGTAACACGGTTTTTGAGCAAGCTCATATCCTGCATTTCAGCCTGTAAGGCTAAATCCAGCTGTCGCTCCAGTTCAGGAATACGACCATACTGAAGTTCAGACATACGGTTTAAGTCACCGGCGCGACGAGCAATATCCATATCGGTACGAGCCTGTTCTAACTGAGCTTTAATATGCTGGGTACCTTGTACCGCCGCTTTCTCAGTATTCCAGATCTCTTCCAGTTCTTCGTATTTACGTTCTTGTTCATCAAGCTCGCCGTGCAGAATTTCCAGACGTTTCTTGCTGGCATCATCTTTTTCTTTCTGCAACGCCTGACGTTCAAGCTTCAACTGAATAATCCGGCGCTCCAGACGATCCAAATCTTCCGGCTTAGAGTCGATTTGCATACGAATACTTGATGCCGCCTCGTCAATTAAGTCGATAGCCTTATCCGGCAGTTTACGGTCACTGATATAGCGATGCGATAAAGACGCCGCGGCCACAATGGCCGGGTCTGTAATTTCTACCGAATGGTGTAGTTCGTAGCGCTCTTTCAAACCACGTAAAATAGCAATGGTGTCTTCCACGTTCGGTTCTTCCACCAAAACTTTCTGGAAGCGTCGTTCAAGTGCCGCATCTTTTTCAATATACTGGCGGTATTCATCCAGCGTAGTAGCGCCAACACAGTGCAGTTCTCCACGAGCCAGGGCAGGCTTCAACATGTTGCCGGCATCCATCGCACCGTCCGCTTTACCTGCACCAACCATAGTGTGCATCTCGTCAATGAACAAAATGATGCGGCCTTCTTCTTTAGAAAGCTCGGTTAATACAGCTTTGAGTCGCTCTTCAAACTCACCACGGAATTTTGCGCCCGCTAATAACGCGCCCAAGTCCAGAGACAATACCCGTTTATGCTTTAAGCCTTCAGGTACTTCACCGTTAACGATGCGCTGTGCCAGTCCTTCTACAATGGCGGTTTTACCAACACCTGGCTCACCTATAAGAACCGGGTTGTTTTTTGTGCGGCGCTGCAATACCTGAATCGTCCGGCGAATTTCTTCATCACGGCCAATAACAGGGTCTAGCTTGCCCTGCTCCGCACGTTCGGTTAAATCTATGGTGTACTTGTCCAGCGCCTGGCGTTTATCTTCGGCATTGGGGTCATCCACTTTTTCACCATCGCGAATGTCGTTAATGGCTTTTTCCAGCGCATCACGTTTTATTCCCTGCTGACGAAAAATATCGCCCAGCTTGCCTTTATCTTCCGTTGCAGCCAGCAAAAACAGTTCCGACGAAATGTACGAATCATTTCGTTTCTGCGCGTATTTATCGCAAAGATTCAAAAGTTGAGCTGTGTTTTGCGATAACTGAACGTCACCACCGGTGCCTTCAACCTGAGGTAAGGCATCCAGAGATTTCGACAGATTTGCTCTGAACTGGGGAATGTCCACGCCCAGCATCGTAAATAAAGGGCGCACTGAGCCACCATTTTGATCCAACAGTGCCTGCATTAAATGGACGGGTTCTATGAATTGATGGTCACGTCCCAGAGCAATTGACTGAGCATCAGCAATTGCCATCTGAAACTTACTGGTAAATTTATCGTGTCGCATCGGTACTTCCTCACTTAATTCTTTCGTTAAGTTAAATGTGGGTACTTTTTGCGCATTTTCAAGTGATTAAAATTAATTTCGCCAAATAATTGACGCAAACCTTGCTGCAGCTTTCTCCTTACGCCACGAGTACCAGCTTGTGTTATTGCGGACAGTGCATTCGGCACTTTGGGTAATATTTTTGACTCCCGTGCGTAAACACTCGGCCTCTGCAATTGAGGTTAAATCGGCTAACCATTTACCAGAGTGAGAAAGAAAGTATTCCGCATTAGATGAATCGCGAGCAACAAAAGCATCTCGTACGTCATCTCCGACTTCAAAGGCCGAAGCGCCGATAGACGGTCCTATCCAAATTCGAATGTTAGCCGCCGGTGCTTTAAAGCTTGCCAGAGCATTTTGTAATACTCCGTCGGCTAAACCACGCCACCCGGCGTGCACGGCTGCAATTTCTTTTCCGTCATCTGAACAACAAAGAATAGGCAGACAGTCTGCGGTTAGCACAGCGCAGACGCTCTGAGGTGAACTGCTGTAAGCGGCATCAGCAACCGCTGATTTAAAAGGCCAATCCAAAACCTTATTGGTATGCTGTTGCTGCAGCCAGGTAACTGCGGTTGGTAGCCTAAGTGAACGTTGCAGTTGCCGGCGACGCAGCAGAACAGCAGCCGGGTCATCTCCCACATGAACCGCTAAATTGCCAAACTCTCTGGTTGTCACTGCCGCATGAACGTTCGGCGGCAGTTCCCAGTCCGGCGTTAAAATGGCTTCATGCCGATTTAAAGCGTTCGTTATCAACTCGCAACTCTTCAATCAAATATTGAAAATCTTTAGGGCGCGGAACATTAAACTCCAGCCAGTCCCCGGTAATTGGGTGGTGCAAGCCCAGCGATGCCGCATGTAGCGCCTGGCGATTAAACCCTCGCAAGGTTTGCAATAGACGATCTTCAGCCTGTTTGGGCGGACGCGGGCGACCACCGTAGGTTAAATCACCGACCAAGGGGTGCCGAATGTGCGCCATATGCACGCGAATTTGGTGAGTTCGGCCGGACTCTAAACGCAAGCGCAATAAGGTATGTGCTCTATAACGGTCCAACACACGATAATGAGTAACCGCCGGTTTCCCAGACTGCACAACTGCCATATGTGTGCGTTTCGTCGGATGACGTCCAATAGGCTCATCAACCATACCACCCGCTGTCATAACGCCGTTACAAACAGCCTCGTACTCACGGGTGATTTCCCGGGCCTGCATCATTGACACTAATTGAGTCTGCGCCGGTACATTACGCGCTACCACCATTAACCCGGTGGTATCTTTGTCTAAACGATGAATAATTCCCGCTCGTGGCACGAGGTCGAGTTGCGGATCATAGTGTAGCAAACCGTTTAATAGGGTTCTGTCAGGTGCACCGGCTCCGGGGTGAACAACCAGCCCGGCAGGTTTGTTGATAACAAGAATGTCCTCGTCTTCATATACGATGTCCAGTTCTACCAGTTGTGCTTCATGCCGCTCTTCACTCTCAATTTCAGCGTCCACAGCAACTAAGCTACCGGCAACCACTTTTTCTCGCGGTTTTTCGATAACTTTTGTATCAACGGTCACTTTTCCATCGGTTATCCAGCTTTTTAGCCTTGACCGGGAGTAGTCGGGGAACAACTCTGCAAGTGCCTGGTCTAATCTTTTTCCAGCCAGAGACTCGGTAACAATGGCTTCTAATTCAATGCTTTTGTTCATATATTGGGTTTCGACTGTCAAAGCCTTTACGGCTGCGTTAGAATGCAAGAATATGCTAGTGTAACGGTTTGCCGGTGCAGCGCCAAAAAAATAAAGGGAATCCTTCATAATATGTTTAGTAATAAGTTAGGCCGAAGCGTCGTTTTATCATCGGTTCTGGGGTTAATGTTAGCTGGTTGCTCAAGTCAATCAGAAGAAGAACAGGTGTCAAAAACACAAATAGAAGCTATGTATGACCAGGCTCAGGAGAGCATGTCCAACGGCAACTTAAATTTGGCACAAGAACAATTGTCAAACCTTAATCGCCGTTATCCTTTTGGTCCTTTCGCTCATCAAATTCAGTTAGATCTTATCTATCTACACTACAAGTTAGATAATACTGACGAAGCCCTGGCCGCTATCGATCGCTTTATTAGTCTTAACCCAAACCATAAAGATGTGGATTACGCACTTTATATGCGTGGGCTGGTAAACCAGAGAGCGGAACATAATGCGATACACGAACTCGCAGGTGTTGATCGTTCCGATCGTGACTCTTCAATGGCTCAGGAAGCGTTTAAAGATTTTGCTGAACTCATCCGCAAATATCCGGACAGTGAATACGCAGCAGACGCTAAACAACGTTTAATTGCATTAAAAAGCCGTTTAGCTAAGAAAGAACTGGCAATTGCGCAATACTATATGGAGCGTCAGGCTTATTTAGCAGCAGCTAACCGTGGACGTTATGTATTAGAACACTTCTCGGACACACCGGAAGTAGAAAACGCATTAGCCATTATGGTAGAAAGTTACGATCAGCTTGAATTGCCTGAATTACGTGAAGACGCAATGAAGGTATTGCGAGCTAACTTCCCTAATAATCAGTTAGTTTCAGCTCGCTAATTTTAACTATTCAGTCGACGCGGTAATTTATACCGCGTCTTCGTTTTCCTCTCCGGTACGAATACGAATAACCCGTTCAATATCGGTAATAAAAATTTTGCCATCACCAATTTTACCGGTCTGAGCCGTTTCCATTATCGCCTCAATACAACGCTCAACTTCGCTGTCAGCAACCACAACTTCCAGTTTCACTTTGGGCAGGAAATCGACCATATACTCAGCGCCCCGATAAAGCTCGGTGTGACCTTTTTGACGACCAAAGCCTTTTACCTCTGATACCGTCATACCAGCAATTCCAACCTCAGACAGCGCTTCACGCACATCGTCTAATTTAAACGGTTTAATAATGGCTTCAACTTTTTTCATCAGTGTTGTCCTATTGACCTTGTCGCTGTAATTCATGGCGATAGTGACTGGTAATAGGGTAACGACGATCTTTACCAAAATTACGAGGCGTTACTTTAGGGCCAACTGCAGATTGTCTGCGTTTATATTCGTTCAGATCCACTAAACGAATAACCCGACGCACATCATCTTCTGCAAACCCTGCCGCAACAATATCGGTTACCGACCAGTCCCTTTCTACATACAATGCCAGAATGCGATCTAAATCGCTATAGTCGGGTAGAGAATCAGAATCGACCTGGTCTGGTGCTAACTCAGCCGAAGGAGGCCTGTCGATGACACGTTGCGGGATGCACGAACCACGACTATTTCTGAACTCAGCCAATTGATAAACCAATAATTTCGGAATGTCTTTAATTGGCGCAAACCCGCCGCACATATCGCCGTATAAAGTGGCATAACCGACAGCCATTTCACTTTTATTGCCCGTTGCTAACACAAGCGAACCGGTCTTATTCGACAAGGCCATAAGCAATACGCCGCGGCAACGCGACTGTAAGTTTTCTTCTGTGGTGTCGGTTTCAGTTTCACCGAATAATGGCGACAGTTGATTCATAAACTCGTCAAACATAGGTTCAATCGGCACCACATCATAACGAACACCCAGCGTTTTCGCCTGCTGCTCTGCGTCTTCCAGACTCATATCCGAGGTATAGCGAAACGGCATCATTACGGCATGAACTTTATCGGCACCTAAAGCGTCACTGGCAATTGCCAGGGTTAGTGCTGAATCAATGCCGCCCGACAAGCCCAGAGCCACTCCGGAAAAGCCATTTTTAGTGACGTAATCACGCACAGCTAATACCAACGCATCGTATACGTGAGCCAGGTCGTTCTGCTCAGCCTGAGCTTCAAATCCGTTACATACAACCTGGCTATCTTCGTAAACCACGGTTGCTGTAGTCATTTGGCAATGTGGCAACTCAGCCACCAACTTACCTTCTGCGTCGATAACCAAAGAGTGCCCGTCAAAGACGAGCTCATCCTGAGCACCGCAGTTATTCAGGTATAAAATGGGCTTACCGGCTTCGGCAACACGCTGTTTCAGCACACCCAGGCGTTGTTCGTGCTTGTTAAGCTCGTAGGGTGAAGCATTAATTGACAGCACAAGATCGATATCGTCATCCAACAATTGCTGTAGCGGTTGTGGATGCCATAGATCTTCACAAATTTGCAGGCCGATACGAACACCCTGCCATTCAAACACTTGACTCTGATGCCCCGGAATAAAGTAGCGCTGCTCATCGAAAACACCATAGTTTGGCAGGCGTTGTTTAAAATAGCGCAACAAGCATTCACCACGATGTAAAACCGACATCGCATTAAATAACTCACCGCCTATAGCCTGAGGATGACCAACAATGACAACGCATTCAGACGCCGCCGCACTGATCTGCTCAACCGCATTATCGACCGCCTGATGTAAGTCTTCGCGGAACAGGAGATCCTCTGGCGGATAACCCGTAATAGCCAGCTCAGGAAAGACAATAATATCGTGTTGTGCGCCCTGTTCACGTAAGGTTTTAAGAATTAAGGCGGTGTTGTTGTGAATGGCGCCAACCGTAAAGTCCAGCTGTGCCATGCACAATGAAAGTTTTGCCATAACTGCTCAGTCCAAATTTGCCATTGCCGATATCGGCCCGAATGGGGCGGAATGATATAGCAGCCCGCCCCAACGCGCAAATGATGGATTAATAGCGCAGGTCATCCGGAATGTCTTTATCGGTCGGTGGCTTCTTAGGCCGCTTAGCCTGACCTTGCTTAAACATACGCAACTGATAGACATAAGCCAGAATTTGCGCCACTGCCACAAACAGGCCTTTGGGAATTTCTTTCTCAAGTTCTGTGGTGTGATAAATTGATCGGGCAAGTCCCGGTGAAGCAACCAGAGGAATTTCATATTCCAGCGCAATCTCCCGGATTTTCGCTGCCGTTTCATCGGTTCCTTTTGCCAGCAAGACAGGCGCCTGAGCGCCTCCGTCTTCATATTTTAACGCGACCGCGTAATGCGTCGGGTTGGTTACCACAACATCAGCCTTCGGAACTTCCTGCATCATACGGCGGTTAGCCATTTCCATCTGCAAACGGCGAATACGACCTTTAACTTCGGGGCTCCCTTCGGTGTCTTTATGTTCGTCTTTGACTTCCTGCTTACTCATTTTTAAGTCTTTATTATGCTTCCAGAGTTGGAACGGCGCATCAATAACGACAATTAAAAACATTGAGCAACACAGCAGTAAAAACATCCAGAGCAGCGTATCCAGCGCATCGCCAACCATAGTTGGCATTTGCCCCATAGACATCTGCAATATGTCGACAAACTGCCACTTTAATAAGAAATATGCGGAAACCGCGACCACCATAAACTTGGCAATAGCTTTGACCAACTCCACCAACGCCTGAACACCAAACATGCGCTTAAAACCGTTAAGCGGACTCATTCGGTTGAACTTGGGTGCCATTGCCTGAGCGGAGAAGTTAATGCCGCCAAGCCAACTGTTTCCGAGGAAGGTAAAGACAACAATAAAGGCAAAAATGCTCAGAATGGGCCATAGGATCTCGCCAAAGGCAATGGCGAAAGCCTCGTAGAGCTTAGTGGTATCAAAGGCCTGTTGTCGGTCAATGGTGAACATGGTCTCAAACACATTCCGCACGGCCCGATACAGCGCACCGCCAAACCAAAAGAAAGCGACCGCTGCGCTGACCAATACAAAGGCTGTTCCCATCTCCTTTGAACGAGCAATTTGCCCTTTTTCACGGGCCTGCTGTTTTCGTCGCTCCGTGGGGTCTTCAGTACGTTCCTGATCAGTTTCAGCCATGCTTATTGCCCTTTGTCAGCAAAAGTCGATTTAAGCGCATTGACTACCCAGTATTTCACACATGGTCTGCACAACCCGAGCCCACTGATTCTCGAAATGAAAGATAAAACCGCCCATAGTCAACCACACAACCACCAAACCACTGACCATGGTTATAGGGAAACCAATCGCAAATATGTTCAATTGCGGTGCGGCGCGAGTCATAACACCAAAGCTCAGGTTAATTAAAAGCAGGGCAATGACTCCGGACAACATTGCCGTTAACGCAGCAGAGAACATATAAACGCCCCATTCGGCCACAGCAAATAAAGCATCGGCATCGAGTCCTGTCATACCAACGGGTATTGCATCAAAACTGGCAACCACCATATGAATCATTAGCAGGTGACCGTCGAATGCCAGAAACACCAAACTTGCCAGCATTAAAAAGAATTGTGCAATAACCGGTACTTGCTGCCCGTTGGTGGGGTCGACCATAGACGCAAAGCCCAGGCCAATCTGCATCGCAATGATCTGTCCACCTAAAACAAAGGTCTGCAGAAATAGAATAGAGAGCAAGCCCAGGGCAACACCAATAACAACTTGTTGAGCCGTTACCACAAAGCCGCCGACCGACATCATTTCAACACCGGCATCAACCTCCGGCAGTGCCGGCGATACAGCAAGAATAATAGCTAAAGATAAGAAGATCTTAATACGGGAGTTAACGATGGTGCCGGAAAAAAGTGCCATGCTCATTATCATTGAAGACACCCGGGTCAAAGGCCACAGGTGCTGCTCCAACCACTCGAGCACAACGGAGGTTACCAGATCCATCAGCCGACCACTTCGGGTATCCGGTTAAACATCTCTATGGTGAAGTCCATCACCGTCTCTGTCAGAAAATGCCCACCAAGGCCAATAACCGCAAGAGTGACTAATAGGCGCGGTAAAAAACTTAATGTTTGTTCGTTAATTGACGTAGCCGCCTGGAAAACGGCGACCACCAGACCAACCAACAGGCCCGGCACGATAATAAAAGCCACCATAATGACAATTGTCTTTAAGGCTTCCTGGAAAATGTCGAGAAACATTTCTGGTGACATAGTGCCTCCTAGACCCCGAAACTTCCGGCCAGGGTACTCATGGTTAAACTCCAGCCATCAACCAGCACAAACAACATGAGCTTGAAGGGTAGCGAAACAATCATGGGGGACAACATCATCATACCCATGGCCATGAGAACACTGGCAACCACCAGGTCAATGATCAAAAACGGAATAAAGAGCATGAAACCTATTTGAAAGGCGGTTTTGAGCTCGGAGGTAATAAAAGACGGAATAAGCACCGACATCGGCACATCCTCCGGCTCTTCCACACCTTCTGTGCCCGAAATTTCTACAAAAGTTTCTAAGTCCGTTAACCGCGTCTGCGCCAGCATAAAGGCCTTGACTGGAGCCTTCGCTCTGTCGACAGCCTCCATCGACTGTATCTCTTCATTTAAGTACGGTTGCAGCGCTTTGTCATTTATTTCGTTCAGTACCGGCGTCATAATAAAGAAGCTGAGAAATAACGCGATACCCAGCAACACCTGATTAGAAGGCGACTGCTGCAGACCAATTGCCTGACGCAAAATAGCCAGAACAATAATAATTCGGGTAAACGACGTCATCATGATGACCATGGCAGGAATGAAGGTCAGTGCCGTCATTATTGCCAGAATTTGCAAGGTTACGGAATACTCTTCACTTCCATCCGGATTTGTTTTCACCGTAACGGCGGAAATATCCTGCCAGGCATATGCCTGTTCCGGCAGAAAACACAAAAGGGTTAAAATACTAAGCCACAACCAGCGGTTCATTGTTCTTCTTTTCCTTCCAGGTTGATATCGCTCGGGAGTTCTTTTAAACAGTCTATGCGTTGTTGGGTAACACCAAGCAACAGTTTTTGTCCACCCACTTCAACAATCACTAACCGCTCTTTTGTTCCTAAAGATACGCTACTCAATACTTTCATACCAGACGCGCCCTGAAACTTCAGGTTAAAGCGCTTTAAAAGCGAAGCCAACACAACTATCACCGCCAAAACGGCAAAAAGCGCCAAAACCATGGCGCCTATGTCATTGCCCGAGATAATGCCGGCTTTCTCTTCTGTCTGAGCGTATGCTGCAGAAGGAATAAGCAGCAAACTAGCGAAGCTTACGAATACGTTCAATCTGACTAATAACATCGGTTAAGCGTATCCCGAATTTATCATTAACAACAACCACCTCGCCGTGTGCTATCAAGGTGCCATTAACCAGTACGTCTAATGGTTCACCGGCAACACGTTCAAGCTCAACCACAGAGCCCTGGTTCAATTGCAGCAAATTACGAATGCTGATTTGGCTACGGCCAACTTCCATTGAAATCGTGACCGGAATATCAAGAATCGCATCCAGCTTGCGTTTTTCTTCTTCGGTTACAGGCTTATCTTCACTAAGCTCTTCCAACTCGGCGGTTTGCACGTTATCCATACCCGAATGACTTGACGCTTTTCCGCCATCTTCACTCGCTTCAGATTCGCCGCCTTCTTCGTCTTCAGCAGCTGCCTGTTCAGCCATTGCTGCTTCCCAGTCATCCATATCTTTATCATCGTTACTCATGTTGCAACCTCACTTTCTCAAGCAGCAATTATTATAAATCAATGTCTTCTTCTAACTGTTGCAGCTCGGCGTCACCACCTATGCGGCGACCACCACGCGTCAACATATGAATATCAGACTTAACGGTTTCAGGACGTTTAATTTTCTCTGAAATTTTCAGAGCAACGTTGTCTCTTGAACGCCCCATTTTTGCGTGGAAGGTCGGTAAGTCCTCAATGAGCACGGTTAAATCATCCGGTAACTCAAGTGGAATAACATCCCCTTCCCGCAGCTCCATCACTTCTCGCAAGGACATTTCGGTTTGCGCCAGTTTGGCAATCATTTCTACCGGAACATCCATAATTTCGTCACGCAGCGCCTTACTCCAGCGCATATCGGTGTCTTCTTTATCCGACTGCACACCAGCATCCAACAACTCGCGAATGGGTTCCAGCATTGAATAAGGCAAAGCAATATGGAAGTCACCACCGCCGCCGTCCAGCTCAATGTGGAAAGAGCTAATGACAATAACCTCAGTCGGACTCACAATGTTCGCCATGGCCGGGTTCACTTCCGAGTCTAAATACTCAAAGCCCACATCCATAACCGGAGCCCAGGCTTCTTTGTAGTCTTCAAAGACAAGCTTAAGCAACATTTGAATAATGCGGCGTTCCGTAGGCGTAAATTCGCGTCCTTCAATTTTTGCGTGGTAACGTCCGTCACCACCAAAAAAGTTATCCACCAGAATAAAGACTAAACGCGCTTCCATGGTAATTAGCGCCGTCCCTTTTAATGGACGAAAACGCACCATGTTTAAACTGGTTGGTACGAACAAGGTATGCACGTACTCACCAAATTTAATCATCTGGACGCCGTTAATCGACACTTCTGCTGTGCGCCGCATCATGTTAAATAAGCTGACCCGCATATGACGGGCAAAACGCTCATTAACAATTTCCAGCGTTGGCATACGACCACGCACAATTCTATCTTGCGATGAAAAGTCATAATCGAGCGCATCCGCAGAAGCGGACTGTTTCTCTGTATCCTCTTCCTCAACGTCATCGACGCCGTGCAACAGCGCGTCAATTTCGTCTTGAGATAGTAAGTCACTCACCGCCATAATAGCTCACTTATTGCATTACCAAGCTGGTAAATAAAACCTGTTCCACAACCGGTTTTCCGGTCACTTCTTCGAGCGCAGAGCGCACTTCAGTAAGTGCTAACTCACGCAGCTGACCTTTACCCTCAGCTGTCTTTAATCTGTCCGCTGTTGACGAGGAAAATACCTCGTGCAAGGTTCCTTCAATGAGCGGAATATGCTTTTTCGCCAGTTCTTCATTTTCCTCACCGCGAACCATAAGTTGTGCTTTAATTTGCACGGTTCGTTCACGTGAGTCGCCCGGAACAATAAAGACAAACGCCCGGGGCATACCCACATAGAGCGCATTACCGACTTCCGGTCGCGACGACGAAGACGGAGCTGGCGAGCCACTTCCACTTGTCGCCGGTTCATCCGAAGACGACGAACCGCCAAATAACCAAAGAACGAGTACGACAGTCACGATTAAAACAATACCGATAATACCGGACAGAATAAGCTTCTTCTTTTTGCCGCCAGCTTTTTCTTCGGTTTGTTCTTCTTCGTTATCGTTTTTATCTTCTGCCATGCGTTATGTCCTGTATCACTGTCTAATAACAGTTACTATAGCTTGATCGTTGCTTTAGTTATACCGTTTCAAACATAGAAATCGACCTGCCCGTCGGCAAGAACTCTACCTTCATCCAAAGCAATTTCGCCTTCTACGGCCCAGTCTTCTGACTCTTCAGCTGAGCCACCCTGGCCACCGGCAGTGCGTTCGCCTTCTTTACTTTGTTCACCCACCTGAGTGTCGGCTAAGTCAATGCCCTGTTGTTCTAACATCTCACGCAGACGCGGCATTGCCGTTTCTATTGCATCTTTGGCTTGTGCACTTTGCACCTGAAACTGCACCGAAGCCTGTTCACCACTCATATTAACCCGAATCTGAACGCTACCAAGTTCAGGCGGATCCAGACGTATATCCGCTCGCTGAATATTGCGGCTCATCATAATGTTGATGCGCTCCTGCAATTTTTGCGATGCTTCTGTCTGCTGCAAGTCCAGAGGACGCTGCAGAGCCTGCAAAGTATTAGTTTGACCCGATTCGTTAGCCGCTACAGTACCTTGTGTCGTAGACACCATCTGACCTTGTATTGCGCGAGCCGCGTTAGCATCAGCCAGGCCATCAGTGTTGTTTCTGAACACCTGATTCTGTTGTGCTGAATCAGGCAACTTAGTATCGACATCCACCGCGTTGGCTAAGCCTTCGGCTTTGCTTGCAGACTGTTTGCTGTCACTACCCTTAATAGCAGTATCGCCAGCCTCAGCTTTTTCTTTACCAGACTTAGCGTTAGTGGCAGTTATAACAGGCTCTGTGCTTTTTGTCTGTTCGGCTACCTTTATTGGCTCCGCCGCTTTTTCACTATGTCCGGTGCGGCCTTTTAATAATTGTCGTATTTCTGCCAAAAGCTGTTCTGCTTTGGCCGCCTGCTCTTTGCTCAACACCTGGAACTTATCAGTGTCATTATTCTGACCAGCTAAAAGCTGACGTAGCTCAGCGGTAAATTGCTGTAATTTTTTCTGTTCCGCCAGGCTCAGTTCACTATTTTCGCCTTTCGACTTTTGTGCCGAAACCTGCTGCTCTAACTGCTTCAATAGGGCGAGCAATTCTTCCGAGCTCTGCGGCTTGGTTGCTCCCTTATCTACAGACTGCTGTGCAATAGCTTGCTCGGCCGCCTGGTTCAACGCCTGAGTCAGCGCCTTTTCATTACCGACCAATAACTTATCCGCATCGGCTTTCGGTAACATAGGCTCCATTAAGTTAACAATGAACTTACCCGCATCTTCTACCGCTTCACCGGCATTTTCACCCTGTTCAACGGCTTGTATCATCTGCTGCAATTTTGACTGTAACGCTTGCTTGTCTTTATCCGTCATGCCGGCCAGCAATTGATCGGCAAACTTCTGCCGCTCCGCGTCCGTCATTACTGTCTCGCTACTTTCACCGTCAGCACTCGCTTTATCAAGCTTGGCTAGCAAAGACTGCAACATTTTTGACAGTTCTTCATCACTTAATTCCAGTTCGCCGCTGTCGGGCTCAACGTCAATTTCACCAATGACAGCCGCCTTGCCTTCAACTTTAATATCCGCGGTTTCCTGCTGCATTTGTTGCAACAGTTCCCATAGGTTTCGGGTAACTGGCTCACCGACATTTTTACGGTCAATTTCACGACCTTTAGAATCGCCGTTGGCAGCCTGGTGGGCTTCTAATTTGGCGGCCAATTGTTGCAGCTCTTTATCGCCGGAATTTTGCTTGATCATCAAACGATAGAACTCACTGCTTTCGCCTTCAGCGTTTTTCACTGATAGCCCTTTCCCTTTACCCATACGGGCAAAGTTATCGGCAGATTCGGTTAAGTTGAGCAGCTGTTGCATAGTATTTTTTCCTGAATTAAGTGCTTATTCACGCTTTGCTTAATTTTCTCATCAATAACCAAGCAATTTTTGTTCCAACTATTTTCTGTCACGGATAAAACGCTGACTACTGAAGTCATCCAGGTTTTTTTGCTCTTTCCGCGCCTGGGCTATTTGTTCGCGCTTTCTGCGTTCCTTAATTAAAAAATCAACTGACTCACGCTTACGCCTTTGCGCCAGCCAACGTTCTTTTCGTTGTTGCAGTACCTGTTGCAACTTCACGACCTCGTGATGCAACTGTTCAACACCTTCATCCAGCTTGCCGACAAAGGCGTGGTACTGACCCACCTGGATAGAAGCAATACCGCCTTGCCCGCGCTCTTGCAGTTGATTTAAATAGTCGAGTCGGTATTTTGACATACCATCCAGGCGCATCTGTTGTTCCTGCACCTGTTGCTGAACCTGTGCAAAATCCTGAGCAGCCTTATCTTCGCGTCTTTGTTCTAACTCCAGTAGCATCTGCAACTGCGCCAACTCGGCCATAATTTAAGCGCCTCCGGCTGACTGCTGCTTTTGATTTGGATTCACTAACTGGTTAAGCAACAACAAGCTCTCATCGTAGCTGACAACCTGTTGCATCTTTTGTTGTAAAAACTGATTCACGCGCGGCTGCATAGCAATAGCCTGATCAATAGCCGGGTCGCTTCCACGCGTATAAGCGCCAATAGAGATCAAGTCACGATTGCGCCGATAATGCGAATACCACTGCCTGACCTTAATGGCCTGTTGCATATGCTCTTCTGAAACCACTTGCGGCATAACACGACTAATAGAGGCTTCAACATCTATTGCCGGATAGTGACCGCTGTCCGCCAATTCGCGGTTTAACACAATGTGTCCGTCCAATATTGCCCGTGCAGAATCCGCAATAGGATCCTGTAAGTCATCACCTTCAGTTAAGACCGTATAAAAGGCAGTAACCGATCCCTGCCCGTCACCACCATTACCCGCTCGTTCTACCAAAGCGGGCAGTTTAGCGAAAACAGAAGGCGGATAACCTTTTGTCGCCGGTGGTTCGCCAACAGCCAATGCAATTTCACGCTGTGCCATGGCGTAACGGGTCAACGAATCCATCAACAGCAAAACGTTCAAGCCCTGATCACGGAAATATTCCGCAACCTGAGACGCGGTTTCGCACCCTCGCAAACGAATCAGGGGCGACTGGTCAGCCGGTGCCGCAATAACCACAGCTTTCTCACGGCCTTCTTCACCTAAAATTTCTTCAATAAACTCTTTTACTTCGCGGCCACGTTCACCAATCAGACCAACAACAATGACGTCGGCCGTGGTTCCCCGCGTCATCATGCCCAGCAACACACTCTTACCGACACCACTACCGGCAAATAAGCCCATTCGCTGCCCCTGGCCCACGGTTAAACAAGCATTGATTGCGGTAACCCCCACATCCAGAGGTTGTTTAACCTGACGACGATTTAACGGATTCATTGGTTTGCTGCGGTAAGTTTTACCGTCAGAAAATATAGGGCCTTTGCCATCCAGAGGTTCACCGCGAGCATCGATAACTCGTCCCAGCAGTTCCATACCCAAGGGTAATTGGTTTTTTCGGTTTAACGGACGGACTCTGGCGCCTGGTATGACGCCATGGGCATCTTCGGTTGGCATCAGGTAACTGATATTACCTTCAAAACCAACAACTTCGGCTTCAATGTCACCACTGTCAGCTTCTACTGCAACACTCGAACCGACCGGAGCACGACATCCAACGGCTTCAAACATCAATCCAACGACACGAGTTAAATAGCCCGATACCGCAACGGACGGTTTCTGAATGCGCTCCCGCTTTTTGCGTAACTGTTCAACCAAGCGTTCAGAAGCACTCATGGGTTAACCTTTTACTTTGGAGAAGACATCTTCCATACGACTGCTCAGAGTGTAATCAATAGTAGAACTTTCGGTCGTCACGCGGCAACCGCCACGCTCCAGTAATTCATCTTTATTCAGTAACCAGCCTTTTTCCTTCAGCTCGTCTTCGCTGTAGACGTTCTGCAGTAGCGCTAAGTCTTCTTCATTTAAGTGAATAATGACACGCTGATCCGTGACCGGCAGAACCGCAATTGCCTCTCGTACCGCGTTAACAACCAACTCCTTAGAGTTCTCGGCAACATTCAGACAGATCACTCTTGTCAGCTCTGTGACCATTTCAATCAGTTCATCCTGCACCGCTTCGGTAATACGCTCGTTGGGGTGGGATAAGCTTTGTAAAAGAGTTTCCAGCTGTTGCTGCTGCTCGTTCATGGCTTCTTTGCCAGCTTCAACGCCCTGCTCATGACCCGCTTCAAAGCCTTCTTTTTTGCCAGCTTCGTAGCCTTCGTCGTAGCCTTTTTTCAAGCCTTCACTGCGGCCTTCATCAAAACCTTCTTTGTGACCCTCTTCGCGCGCTGCCTGACGAATTTCTTCCAATTGCTCAGCAGTAAGAGGCTTGAGCTCTTCCTCTTGCTCGTCGTCGGCTTCGGGGGGCTCATATTGCCAGCGGCGGGGTTTATTTAACGCATTCACCTGAGAGCCCTGTTTGAGCTCCTCAGATGTCATGTCAGGTAAGTCCCAACGATGTGTTACGTCTTTATCATCGGTCATTATGCGTTAAGCCCTTATAAGAATTCGTCACCGCCACCGCCGCCAAGCATAATTTCACCTGCGTCAGCCAGACGACGGGCCGCAGCAAGAATGTCTTTCTGCGCCGCTTCTACATCGCTAATACGAATGGGGCCCATAGCTTCAAGGTCATCACGCAGCATGTCGCCGGCACGTTTTGACATGTTCTTAAAGATTTTTTCCTGAACCGCTTCGTCTGCGCCTTTCATTGCTTTTTGCAGAACTTCGCCTTCAACTTCACGCAGCAAGGTCTGAATACCACGGTCGTCGACATCGACCAGGTTCTCGAACACAAACATCAGGTCCTGAATGTTCTGGCTCATTTCTTCGTCCTGCTCGCGGATAGAGTCCATCAACTGGCCTTCGATATTGGTATCCAGGTAGTTCATAATATTTGCCGCTGCCTTCAGGCCGCCCATCTTCGCAGCCTGAGCACCAGCCTGACCGGCAAACTGTTTTTCCATAATTTCGTTCAGTTCCTGCAATGCAGCCGGTTGAACTTCTTCTAAGTTGGCAATACGCATCATTAAGTCCAGACGCACTTTGTCCGGGAACTGCGCCATAATTTCGGCACTTTGCTCAGGGTCAAGATAAGACAGAACAATGGTCTGAATTTGCGGGTGCTCATTACGAATAATCGTCGCAACCTGTTTGGAGTCCATCCACTTCAATGAGTCCAGACCTTTTGAGCCACCGCCCATGACAATCTGCTCAATCAGATTGCCGGCTTTGTCTTCACCCAGAGCCGAGGTCAGTGCTTTACGCACAAACTCTTCGCTCTTGAAGCCAATATTGGTGAACTTCTGAATTTCTTCCAGGAAGAGATGATGCACGGCATTAACCTTGTCCTGGTTAAAGTCCTCCAGGCTTGCCATGGCCATACCCACTTTCTGAACCTGCTTAGGTTCCAGGTGCTTCAATATCTGGGCAGCGTCTTCTTCCGACAAGCTCAGCAGCAAAATCGCGGCTTTCTCGACACCTTCTAAAGTATCGACGTCAAACTCGACCTTACCGCGCTTGGTTTTCATTTCTTGATTAGGCATCTTCGTTCAACCACGCTTTAACCACTTGTGACGACAGTTCAGGCTCATTGGCAACCAACGCCCTTACCGCTTTCAGCAAGTCTTCATCTTTGTGCAGATCCGGTAATTGCAGGCTGCCATCCGCACCGAACCCTACCGCACTCTCATCAAATTGTGAGGATAACAGATCAATGGTTTCATCGCCCATCGATTCCTCATCAAGAAACGCTTCAGCATCGTCTTCAACACCAGATTCAGGATTCATCAGCTTCTTCAGCATTGGACGAACCACTGCCAGAATCAATACCATAATAACCAAAGCACCCATTACCAGACGGAAAGCACGCCAGAACCATGGCTCTTCCCATACCGGCGTTTCTCCGGCACCTAAATCAGGCAGTTGTGCAAAAGGTACTGAAACAACTTCAATACTGTCGCCACGGTTAATATCAAACCCCAAACCACCTTGAAGCAAGCGACGAATATTCGCCATTTCTTCGGCACTGCGCGACTGGGTTTCGCCTTCACCCGCTTCTCCAGCTACCGCTTCGTGGTTAACCGCAACGGAAACACTCAAACGCTTAATGGTGCCAGTTTGGTTACGGGTATAAGTTACCGAGTTATCAAGCTCGTAATTTCGTGTCGCTTCACGGTGGGTACTACCATTACCGCCTCCACCTGCGGCCCCTGCTCCAGCTTCTTCCGGAATGTCAGAGTCAAGTGGCGGCTGATTCGTTAATGCACCAGGAATACCACCAATTGCGCTGCCGACAGAGCGGTTCTCGACCGTCATTTCACTGCGAATTGCCGGCATGTCGGGGTTAAACTGACGCTGAGTTTCTTCACGCTGAGTGAAGTCCATGGTCACATCAACCTGTGCGGTATAATTGTCATAGCCCAGCACAGGAATCAAAATGCTGTCTATTTTTTCCAAGTATTCTTTTTCGCGTTTCTGTTCAATTTGATACTCGCGCGAGCTTTTTGCGGCCAGCGCACTTTGTGAGCCTGAGTTCAGCAAACGGCCGGCCTGGTCAGTTACGGTAACATGTTCTGTATTTAACCCGGTCACAGAGGATGCAACCATATCGACAATAGAGGCTACCTCTTCTTCGCTTAACGAGGTACCACCGCGTACGTTCAGCATTACAGATGCTTTCGGTTGTTTTTCACGGCGGGCAAAAACGTTTTCCTTTGGCACAGCAAGCAATACCCGAGCCCCGGAAACTTTCTTAATTTCTTCAATAGCACGAGCCAGCTGTACTTCACGGGAATGTATCAGGCGCTCACGCTCAAGACGCTGGCTAACACCAAAGCCCGGCTCGCTCATCAAAATTTCAGAGCCGTTATTGGTCGAGTTACCGTAATCAACACCCGCACGGGTCAGTTGCAGCTTAATAGCGTCGTAGCTTTCTTCCGGTACTGAAACCGTACTACCTTCAACCTGGTATTCAATACCATTGGCATCCATATAATCCAGTGTGCTGATCAACTCCTCGGTTTCCATCTGACCCAGCGGACGGTAGGTTGACTCCTGCGCCCACAACATAATGAATACAGCAATGGCCACACAAATTGCCAGAGCCAATACCACAATGACCTGGCGCAGCATGTCAAAGTTACCCAGCATGGTCATAATGCCGGTCTTTTCGCCACCGTCATCATTACCTGATCTGTTGCTCTCAGGTAAATCGGTGTCTTGTACCATTAAGTCTGTTGATTCAGCCACGACTCATATCTCCAGTGCTGCTGCGGTTATACCGGCATTGACATAATTTCTTTGTACGCATCAACCACTTTGTTGCGTACCTGAACAGTTGCCTCAAACGCGATGCCGGCTTTTTGGCTGGCAATCATGGTTTGCTCCAGCGTGACATTCGGGTCACCAAGCTCCATGCGTGTTTTTAAATCGCCTGAGGTTTGTTGCAGTTCGTTAACGTTATCCATTGCATTTTTCAGCATATTGGAAAAGTCTGCCTGAGCAGTATTGCCTTGCAGGGCGTTCACATTCGCAGGCTGGTCACGCTGAGAAGCCTGCGTCGCCATAGACTGTAACTGTTGGTAAAGTGCGTTTGCTTCCACTTTCATAATTAACCCCGTCAAAAATTCATCACTGACTCTATTTAAGGTTAACTATGCAAGCAAAATGCCAACTTATAAGATTGTGTAAAGAAAAGCCCTGAGGACCAGGGCTAATAATGCAGGTAGAGTTATTGTGAATCGTCTTTAAGAGCCTGTCAGGGTAAGTCCCTGCTCACGAATCTTCGCCAATTTGTAACGCAGCGTCCGCGGACTAATTCCTAATTCATCCGCAACGGGTTGTCGTTTACCCTGGTGGCGTTGCAAAGCTTCTTTGATAATTTGGTACTCCTGATGAAAAAGCGACTCATCGAGGTTTTCCGATTTATCATCAGCCGTGCTCACTTGCTCCGGAAACACACTCGCCGATTCAGCGATATCATTAAGTTCCAGCATTAAATCATCGGGCTGAATTTCATCACCACGATGCAGAACCAGCGCGCGCTGTACGACATTTTCCAGTTCACGAACATTTCCCGGCCAGGAATAAGCCTGTAACTGCTTTAAAGCCGCTGCCGAAAAAATGACAGGTGTTTTAATACCCGAACGTTGCTTGTGTCGCTGCAATAAATTTTCAGCTAAAGGCACAATATCCGCAGGGCGTTCGCACAAAGACTTCCAGTGCAACGGAAACACGTTCAGCCGATACATAAGATCTTCGCGCAACTGTCCTTCACGCACAGCTTGTTGAAGGTCGCGGTTAGAGGTTGCAATTAAACGGACGTCAAGCTGAATGGTTTTACGCGAACCCAGCCGCTCTACCTGACGCTCCTGAATAACCCGTAATAGTTTTGCCTGCAAATGCATAGCCATTTCGGTGACTTCGTCCAGCAACAAGGTACCTCCCTGAGCTAGCTCAAACTTACCGGGAGACGACTGATTCGCACCCGTAAAAGCCCCTTTTTCATAGCCAAATAACATAGACTCAAGCATGTTCTCGGGTATGGCTGCACAGTTAATCGCGACAAAAGGACCATTCGCACGCTCAGAGTGCTGATGAATATAACGCGCCAACACTTCTTTACCCGTACCACTGGGCCCGGTAACCATTACGCTGGCCTCGCTGGCAGCTACCTTGCGTGCCATATTCAGAATAGCCTGGCTCGACTCTTCCTCGGCAACTGGTTCAATGTCGTTAATGGCACCGTCCGGCAAATAACGTTGTACCAAAGTCTGCAGTTTTTCTATTGAAAAAGGCTTCGTCAGGTAGTCGACAGCCCCTTCGCGCATTGCTACGACAGCATCATCTACCTTAGCAAAGGCGGTCATCATAATAACCGGAATGTCATATTGCTGATTGTTCATACTGCGCAATAATTGCAAACCATCAATACCCGGCATTTGAACGTCACTAATTACTAAAGCTACCGGCTCTTTTTTCAGTATTAACAGAGCCTCTTCACCATTTGCAGCTTCCAGACACTGGCAGTCCGCCAGCTCCAAAGTATCGATAATTGCCTCACGCAAAGAAACATCGTCTTCAACAACCAGTACTTGTCGCTCAGCCATAACACACCTCGTTCAGTCGGTTTTCTGACCACTGGTGCACCGGCAAGGACAATGTGAAGCGACTGCCTTTAGCTGGCTGGCTTTCCCAGTCAATACTCCCGTTATGTGCCTTAATTACCGTTTGCACAACCGCTAGTCCCAAACCGGTACCGTTAGACTTCTCGGTAAAAAATGGGGTGAAGACATTGTCCTGTCTTTCTTCAGGAATGCCGCAGCCCGCATCAATAACAGAAACTCGCCAACTGTCACTATCAGCATCAGTCTTTACTAAGACCTCTTGTCCCGGCTGGCTGGCATCCACAGCGTTGTTAATCAGGTTTTGTATCGCCCCGACTAATGCGGTTTGATTTGCCCGCAACACAGCTCCGGAAGCCGAATCAATGCAATTAATCTTCACCTGATGTTGCTCAGCATAGTTTTCGGTATTGGCAAGAACTTGCTCAATAAGGCTGTGGGTGCTGAGATCATCCAACATGGGTTGCTCACCACTTTTAGCAAACAACAACATGTCATTGACCTGCTGCTCTAATGAATGCAATCGGGAAAGCAATTTTGCAGAAAAGCGCTGCTGCTTCACCGGGGAAATCGTGCCCTGTTTAAGGTTTTGTGCGTAAAGAATCGCGGCAGACAGAGGCGTTCTTATTTGATGTGCCAGAGACGCAACCATCTTTCCCATGGATGATAAACGCTGCAGATGACTAATGCGGTTTTGCAGGCGACGGGTTTCAGTTAAGTCCGTTAAGACAATAAGCTGCCCTGGTTTTTCATTGACCACCGAGGTATCCAGCCTGACCCGGCGCCCGTTACGCAGAGACACTTCGTGCCAGTCATCCGCTTTCGGAGCAAACAGCTCGCTGACTAACTCGCGCCAGAGGTAACCTTTCAACGGATGACCCAAAAGCCCCGTTGCGTTGTCATTGCAATAATCCACAAGCCCATGACTGTCCAGTAAAATTACGGCATTTGGCATGGCATCAATAATTTGATGATAAGTGGCCATACTGACATCTCCAATTAACGACTATGGAGAGGTTAATGCAAAATGAGTGCCAGTATAATTTCTTTATTTTTCAGTCGGTTGGTTTGTTATTTGTTGTCAAAAGACTGACACTTGCCTTTAATCTTTCTGGATTCCGTACTTTTTCATCTTCTCAACCAGAGTCGTGCGCCGCATGCTAAGTAACTCAGCGGCCTTAGCCACCACCCAGTCCGACTTTTCCAATGCCTGAGCAATCATTCCGGTTTCTATTTCTGTCAGCATGTCTTTTAAATTAACGCCATCGTCCGGTAATTCAGAGCTGCCATTAGCGGGTCCGACTTGCGCATCATCGCTGTCATCGTCCGACTCGTTGAAAATGGCACTAAGCGCTTCACGCTCCAGCATTTCTTCCGGGTAGTCCGGGCTTGGAGCACTGTGTTCAACATGCTGATATTTCGGCGGCAAGTCAGGAACATCCACCAGACTGTCAGGGTGCATAATGGTCAAGCGCTCAATCAGGTTTGTTAGTTCGCGCACGTTACCCGGCCAACGATGATAAGAAAGCGACTCCAGTGCCCTTTCCGTAAAGCGCACGCCCACACCACGCTCCTTTTTGAAACGCTGGGTCAGTTCCTGTAATAACAGCGGCACGTCTTCCTGACGTTCGCGCAATGCAGGCATTTCAATCGGGAAAACATTCAGGCGGTAATACAAGTCCTCGCGGAATTTACCGTCAATGATCATCTGCTCCAGCTCACGGTGGGTTGCTGCAACAACTCGTACGTCGGCAACAATACTTTTACTGCCACCTACGCGCTCAAAAGTGCGTTCCTGTAAAACCCGTAGCAGCTTTACCTGCATTGGCATTGGCATATCACCAATTTCATCCAGAAATAGGGTTCCCCCCTGAGCCAGTTCAAAACGCCCTTTGCGCGCGCCTATTGCCCCGGTAAATGCCCCTTTCTCATGGCCGAACAATTCACTTTCTAATAAGTCTCCGGGAATGGCACCGCAGTTCACCGGCACAAAAGGCCCTTTGTTGCGTTCTGATAAATCATGGATACCGCGGGCGACAACTTCTTTACCGGTTCCGGACTCTCCCAGAACAAGAACGTTGGCGTCGGTAACCGCCACTTGCTCGATTAACTGCCGCACATGTTTCATGGTGCGGCCATTACCAATTAACGTCTGCTCCAGTTTACCACTGCCGGGATGCCGCGTTCTTGCGGGCTTAATTGGCATTTGCTGATGATACGCCTGACAGTAATGCAGCATATTGGACAAACTGGCGTAGTCAAAAGAGTCCTCCAAAGGACCAATGACATTGGCTTTTTGTAGCGCCTGATGCTGTTGCGTGTTCGCACAAATAAAAGGAAGGTGTGGCGAATCGCCGGCCAGCTCCATCAGGTTATTAATACCATTGCCGGCAATGACACACAGAGCATCGGTTGCAGAGAGTTTAAGAGTGTCCGAAGGAGATATGACTTCAACGGTTTCACCAATAAAGGTTAATACCGTTTCAAAATGCTGACGACGCTCTGGTTGCTGTTCAACCAGGTAGACTGTTCTTGTTTTTGTCATAGACGAGTTTACCGCAACGTCCTATTTCACATTTCCTAACACAAACGTTTCACCCGCACTCGAGAGATACCACTGCTCCTGCCCATCGACAGTTCGTGACTCTGCGTGTGAAACCCACTGATAGAATACATTGCGATGTACTCTTGCTGTCAATCCTCTTTGCATCACAATATAAGGGATGCCTTCTTTCATTGTGAGCGGATGTTCAGAACTTAATACCAGAGTATCACCGATATTGGTGGTTAACAGCAATAATTGCTCACCATCTTCTTCCCTTTGTTCCCAGTCGACGACAACAAAAGGCGTATCTTCAACAGTAATTTTAACTTTTTCAGCAGGTGTAACTAAAAAATAGTCGCCTTCCTCGACCACCAGAACCGAGGCAAACAGCTTAACCAGCGCCTGACGCTTTATCTGACTCCCCTGATAAAACCAATCACCATTAGCGGCAATGTGAATGGGAATCTCGCCACAATAAGGCGGATCCCACAATTCGGTTGGCGCGTGTTGATGTTTTTCCAGTTCAGAGATCAAACGGTTCAGTGACATAAATCAAAGCTTAGTCGACTAACTTCTTCTGTCTCAATAAATACCAAAGCGTTGCTTCTGTACGGTTTGATACTTTTATGGCCTTAAATATTGCCGATAAGTGCACACGAATGGTGCCTTCAGTAATACCCAGAATATTGGCTATCTCTTTATTTGATAAGCCCTGCGCCAATAATTGCATAATCTCTAATTGCCGTGGGGACAGGAAACTTTCCGCACCGCTGGATTTATCACGAGGTTCATTCAGATGCGGGTCATCAGGAATATGACGGTCACCATTTAGCAAGGCGCGAATAGCCAGTTTAGCCTGCTCCGCTGAACTGTCTTTCGGCAAGTAGCTACGAACCCCTGTAGCCAGTACCTGGCGTACTTCAGAGATGGAACGTGGTCGCGTAAACAAAACGATATGCGTACGCGGAGCAACTTTCTTTAAACGTTGCAGAGCTGGACGGATTTCAGCATCTGGCAAATCCATCTCTAAAAAAATCAGATCGTAATCATCAGCTGCTAAATAACTTTCCGCAATCTCAAACGAATCAGCCTCATAAATTGAGGGTTGATTCGCATAGTTGGTAAGAATTTGTATAAGACCAGCACGCATAAAAAATTGCGGATCAATAATTAGAACTTTCATCCTGAAATCCAAAATAATGCCTATTCAATTAACTTTTAGCATACCTAAATTATAACAGACAGCAAGTTTTTTACGGTTATCTAACAGCTTCCTGAATGTCATGTTAACTTAGTTAACAAAAACTTCCGGCAACACCTAGGCGGTTGTACAGTAAAAACGCTATAGTGTTGTCTAAATTATTTGCCACGGAGTTAAATTACAATGCGACGCATTACCTGCTTAGTTATAAGCCTGGGCTTATCCGCTTCAGCCATCGCCGACACCTTATATACCAACATGAAGGGATACACCCTGACCAGCCCTGCCGGAGAAAACGCGGTATTACAGGAGTTCTCTACCATGCTGGTGGAAAACGGAAAAATTCAGGCTATAGGCGGCGAGACTCTTGCCCAACGCTTTGCTGATATAGACAGTACGGTCGATATGAATGGCAAAACCGTACTCCCGGGGTTAACTGACGCCCACGGCCATATCCAAAGTTTAGGCAACAGTCTTTTACAGGTCGATTTGCGCGACACTGAATCGGTTTCTGATGCAGTCCAAAAAGTTCACAACTACGCCAAAGAGCAGCAGGAAATAGAATGGATTACCGGCCGCGGCTGGAACCAGGAACAATGGAAGAAAAAAGTCTTCCCCAGCGCAGCCAACCTTGATGAAGTTGTCAGTGACCGTCCTGTCTGGCTGATGCGCGTCGACGCGCACGCAGGCTGGGCAAACAGCGAAGCACTGCGCCGTGCGGGTATTGATAAAGATACCGTCTCTCCGGAAGGTGGTGAGATTGTCCGTGACGAACAGGGTAACCCCACCGGTGTTCTGGTCGATAATGCAATGCAGCTGGTTGAAGACATTATTCCCGAACCTTCGCTTCAACAGCAACGGGCCGCATATGAGTTGGCTTTTCAGCACCTGGTTAAACTTGGCATTACCAGCGTCCACGACGCAGGCATTAATTCTGACGAAATTTCTATATACAAAGGTTTGCATAACCAAGGGCGTATGCCGCTTCGGGTTTACGGCATGATCGCAGCAACAGAGCCGAAACTCGCTCAACTTCTGGCTGAGGGGCCTTACGAAACCCGGGACCAGAAACTGGCTATTCGCAGCGTTAAAATATATGCCGATGGTGCGCTTGGAAGCCGCGGAGCCGCCTTAATAGAGCCTTACAGCGATGACCATGACAACCACGGGTTAATGGTAACTTCAGAAGAGAAAATCCAGGATCTCTATAAACTGATCATCCCGCACGGTTTTCAGATAAATACCCACGCCATTGGCGACCGGGCTAACCGTGTCGTTCTGGATAATCTGGCCGAAGTCTATGATGAGCTGGGCGGTCGCAACTTACGTAACCGCATTGAACACGCACAAATTGTGCACCCGGATGACCTGAAACGTTTTACCGAGCTTAACCTAATTGCCTCGATGCAACCAACTCACGCTACCAGTGACAAAAATATGGCGGAAGATCGTCTGGGTTCTGAACGTATGGCCGGCGCCTACGCATGGCAGACATTGCTGGATGAAGGTACCGTTATCGCCGCAGGGTCTGACTTTCCGGTTGAATTAGCGAACCCTTTCTACGGCCTGCACGCAGCAGTTACTCGTCAGGACCGCGATAATATGCCTTCGGGTGGCTGGTACGCCGAAGAAAAAATGAGTCTTGAACAGGCTTTGCGTTCATTTACTATTGATGCCGCCTACAGTGCCTGGCAGGAACAATCGCTCGGTTCGCTTGAACCCGGTAAATGGGCTGACTTTATTGTCCTGGAGCAGGACCCTTTTGCCGTTGATGCCAGCCAAATTTGGCAGACTCAAGTTGAACAGACCTATGTTGCAGGCGAACGCGTTTATTAATGGAGTAGCAGCATCATGAACGATGACTTTCTGTTTTCTGAGGACGAGCCCGATGTGGCCGTTGAAGAGGCTTGTGAGCCTTATCATGTGTTAATTGTCGATGACGATGAGGAAATTCATACCATCACCAAAATGGCACTGGGCGAATTTAAGCTTGATGGGCGTCCGCTGGAGTTTCATTCGGTTTACTCGGGAAAAGACGCTATTGCGTTTTTGCAGGAAAACACCGACATCGCCATGATGCTGCTGGATGTGGTTATGGAAACTGACCACGCAGGCTTAGATGTCGCGCAATGGGTGAGAGAAACCCGGAAAAACCGGTTAATCCGCATTGTTCTGCGTACCGGGCAACCAGGTCAGGCACCAGAGGAAGACGTAATTGCGCGTTACGACATTGATGATTACAAAGAAAAAACCGAGCTGACTTATCGCAAACTGGTCACTCTTATGTATTCGTGCCTTCGCGCTTACCGAGACTTAAAAGCTATTGAACGCAACAAGCGGGGCTTAGAAAAAGTTATTAACGCATCGGCAGAGGTGTTTTCGGCCCGCTCAATGCATGGCTTATGTCAGGGGATACTGGAACAGCTTGTTGCTCTAATCACCTTGTCTGACGACGCTATGTACTGCCGAATTGACGCACTAACCGCCAGCTCGAATACCAGTGAGCCCTTTGAAATTATTGGGGGCACCGGGGAATACGAAGGTGCGGCAGGACAACCGATAAAAAGTGAAATTGATTGGGACATCGTTCGCCCAATGCAACAGAGTTCACAAAATGTCGACTTCCGGATAGTAAACAGTAACTACTACGGCCTTTATAAAACCGGCAGCTCACGCCAGTATTTGCTCTTCATTCGCGGTGTCCGTGACTTATCTGAGCTTGATCAAAACTTGCTGGGCCTTTTTGTGAATAATAGCTCCATTGCTATTGATAACCTGCAGGCCACTGAGAACGAGCGAGAGGCTCAGCGTGAATTGCTTTACTGCGTTGGAGAGGCTATTGAAAAGCACTCCATCGATGAAATTAGCCATCATGTTAAGCGCTCAGCCGAAATGGCCGGGCAACTGGCCATTTTTGCCGGCGCAACGCACGAACAGGCGGAAGCTTTAAAACAAGCTGCATCAGTCTACGATATAGGTAAAGTATCGGTACAAATGGAGCTCGCTCAGCGTGCCGATGTCTTAAGCATTCACGACTATGAAGAAATTATGCAGAAAGTGATTCAGGGTCATGATTACTTACGTCAAACCGATACCGCTGTGGCGAAAATCGCCGCAGCTATTGCGCAGGATATTCATGAACGCTGGAATGGTTCAGGTTTTCCAAGCCAGAAGTCAGGCAAAGACATTGACCTTAATGCCCGTATAATGACTATTAGCAGCCATTTTGATGCACTGCGCACACAGCGCAATTATCGTGACGCCAAAGAATCTAAAGACGCTGCCGATTATCTATTGCAACACAGCGGCAGGTTCTTCGACCCTGAGCTGGTCGGGCTTATGCTGGACAATCTGGATGCGATGGAAAAAATACGACAGCGTTATCTGGATAAAAAATAATATAATAGGCGACTGGAAACTGAAAACGGGGCCTTCCCCAAGTCCATAAGGAGCGGTCATGGATTTACAAGCAATGCGCAGAGAGTACGGTTTAGGCAGTTTGCACCGGGAGCAGTTGAATTCAGACCCGGTCAAACAATTTGAACTCTGGATGCAGCAAGCCATAGACAGCGGCTTGTTAAGCGATCCTACCGCGATGACAGTGGCAACGGTCAATAATGAACGTGTACCAAGCCAGCGTATTGTTTTATTGAAAGGCTATGACCACAAAGGCTTCCGTTTTTACACCAATAAAAACAGTCAAAAAGGCCAGGATATAAGCACTAACTCACAGGTTAATCTGCACTTTGCCTGGCTTCCGCTGGAACGACAAATTAGCATTACCGGCAGCGCTATCCCGCTCGACAGTGAAGATAACGACCGCTACTTCCATTCTCGTCCCAAAGAAAGCCAGGTAGCCGCCCTTGCTTCGCAGCAAAGCCGCCCGGTAGAAAGCCGCGATGTACTGGAAAGCCACTATAAGTCGCTACTGCGTGAATATGAGAATACCGAAGTGCCACGCCCTGAACACTGGGGTGGCTATTGCGTCGAGCCTCAGCAATTTGAATTCTGGCAAGGCGGCCAGCATCGTTTGCATGACCGCTACCTGTACAGCAAAGATGGCTCTAACTGGCGTATTACCCGCTTACAGCCTTAGGTAATTCAACCCCACAAAACTCAGCGCAGCGTTGCAGCACTTTTAACGTTGCGCTGCTGTAGTAAACACCCTGCTGCAATTGCTCACGTTTGCGTTGCTGAGCGGCTTCGCCGGGAATACGCACCGGTTGTTGCGGATCGGCTGCCGCACTTTTCCGGCTATCTTCCAACAAATCATCAACCTGCTGTAAAAACGCCTGTTTATCCCCAAAAGCTTCCGGATCAATCACTTGTATCCATACAGAGTTCGCGTCACCGTCATCCGCACCCTGCCGGCGACCATACTGACTTAACGCCATGGACCAAATTTCGCTGAACAGCGTCAGACCATAACCTTTATAGCCAAGCTGTTCTCCACCCAGCGGCGCTATCGCGCTACCCGGCGAGTCGAAAAAGGTTAGCGGGTCGTCGGTCCATTCACCATCGGGTTTAATCAATGCTTTGTATGGCAACTTCGTGCCGTTGGCTTTTGCCTGACGCACTTTTCCCGCGGCAGTCATCGAAAAGCTGATATCAAATAGCAGTGGATTGCCGGAGCTGGGCACGCCCACCGCAAAAGGGTTGGGAGAAAATACCGCTTCTTTACCACCAAAAGGTGCTACAGCACGTTGCCCGGGCGTTGAGCACATCAGACTGACCACCAACCCCTGCTCCGTCGCTATAGTCAAATAAGCGGCTAATGAGGCTACATGCTGGCTGCGTCTTACCACCACAGTTCCGGTACCGGCTTGTTGCGCCATTTTGCAGGCGGCATCAATTGCCTGCGGCACCACGTAGGGCCCCGGTAAAAATTGTGCGTCCCAGTTCGCAGCCGCAGCACGCTCACTTAATACCACAGGCTGCCCTTTTGCCAGGCTTTTACCCTCACGCAGCCATTGGCAATTGTTCAGCAGGCGAATTAAACCATGGGTACTAAAACCCAGTAAATCGCCTTCCAACAGGTAATAACTCACATTGCGCGCGACCTCCCCCGAAGCCCCTACCTCGGTCAGACAATTGCGCGCCCAGTTCGATAATTCTGAATAATCAAAACGTACAACATCAGTGCTCATGAAATTTCCTCTTGGTCACGGCCTGCAGGTCGTTTAAGCTACGCATACGACATTATCAAGGAGTAGAGATTGTGTCATCTGCTAACACAATAAACCGCATTGCCATTATAACCAGTGGTGGCGATGCTCCGGGCATGAATGCCGCTATCCGTGGCGTTGTTCTGGCCGCGGAGAACTATGGTATCGAAGTCATGGGCTTTCGTCATGGCTATGAAGGACTCTTAAATAACGACTTTGTAAAGTTAGACCGCAAAGACGTTGAACATATATTGCAGTATTCCGGCACCATTATTAAAAGTGCCCGCAGCGAACGCTTCAGAACCGAAGAAGGTGCTCGCGAAGCAGCAACGAATTTAGACGCACACCAAATTGACGCCTTTATCGTTATTGGCGGCGACGGTTCATTTCGCGGCGCTGAGCATTTAGCTAACTTTTGGAAAGGTCCCATTATTGGCATACCCGGCACCATCGATAATGATCTCTTTGGCACGGATAACACTATTGGCTATGACACGGCAGTAGAAACTGCCATGGATGCGCTGGATAAAATCCGGGATACCGCTGAAGCCATGGATCGCGTTTTCATTGTCGAGGTTATGGGCCGCAATGCCGGTTATATTGGTATTAGCAGCGCTATGGCAAGTGGCGCTGAGCGAATGATTCTGCCGGAGCTACAAAAAGATAAACCCTTAACCGTAGCGGCTTTGGTTAAACACATTGAGTCGGTACAGCGCGTACGCGGAGACTCCAGCTACGTTATGGTGTTATGTGAAAATCAATGGCCTGGTGGTGCGGTTCGACTTGCGGAGCAGCTAGAAGATCGTCTTAACTTACCCTGTCGTCCGTGTTTACTTGGTCACGTTCAACGTGGCGGACGCCCTACGGCAATGGATCGCATTTTAGGTACTCGTCTGGGTGTGCACGCTGTTGAATTAGTCCGCCAACAAAAAACTGGCGTTATGGCCGGCGTTACGGCGAATGAACTCAGCGAAACACCATTAGCCGATACCTGGACCAAGCGTAAAAAATTGAGCGAAGAGTTAATTAATATTCAACAAAGTCTGTTTAATCCGATCAAAAAAGATCGCAGCAAATCGACAAAGTAAGAGAGGTCTTCAACGACAATGCCCTTAACGCCACTAACGGTGCCACTACCCGTACCATTAAATGACCCGAGCCGCCCATTTTTCGGCGCGGAGCACAGCACCGACTTACATCCGGGACATACCCATATTCTTGGATTTGGTTTTGATGGTACCGCCTGTTTTCGTAAAGGCACCCGAGAAGGGCCCGACGGTTTACGCGCGGTTTCTGAGGACATTGAGTCTTACTCGCCGTATCTCGATGCCGATTTAGAAGACCAAACCTTCTACGACTTAGGCAACCTGCGGCTGGGCTTCGATGACGACGAAGAAAAGCAATGGCATCATGCGGTTCATGACTTTAACGCGATATTTGATTCCGTCGACCTGGCTCAGGAAAAAATTAAACTGCTGACCTTAGGCGGTGAGCATTCTATTTCTTATGCGCCTATTGTGAAGTACTTGAGACAATACCCCGATATGGTGTTGTTGCATCTGGATGCTCACGCGGATTTACGCGATGGCTTCCTTGGTTACCATTATTCACATGCGTCTATTATTCGCCGTTCGGTCGACCACTTTGGTCCCGGCCATGAGCTCATTCAATACGGCATTCGCTCTGGTACACGCGACGAGTACCAATGGATGAAAGAACACAAAACCATCCGCAGCTCGCGTAAAGATTTCCTCGACAGTGTTGAGGCTATTGCTAAGGATCGTCCGGTTTACCTGACGCTGGATCTCGATTATTTCGATCCTTCCTTTTTACCAGGCACAGGAACTCCGGAACCGGGCGGTGAAGATTTCCATTCCTTTGTCAGCCTGATGAAGCTACTGCGCCAGAAAAATCTGGTGGGTGCTGACGTGGTTGAATTGTCACCACAAATAGACCCAACCGGTAACTCCGACGTGTTCGCCGCTAAAATTGTGCGCGAATTATTACTCGTATTACAACAGTCGGGAGCCTGAGATGTCAGACTGGAATATCGATCAAGCAGAAGAATTGTATGGTGTTAACCGCTGGGGCGCGGGCTATTTCTCCATTGGCGAAAACGGCAACATTCAAATTCGACCCAACCACCGCTTGCCGGATGTCACCATTGATATGAAAGAAGTAGTGGATGAAATTATTTCCGAAGGCATTCAGTTTCCGGCCGTTATCCGCTTTCATGACATTTTGCGCTCGCAGGTTGAAATCATTAACGAGACTTTCGGTAAGCTGATAGCCGACGCCAATTATCAAGGGCAGTATTGCGGTGTATTTCCCATTAAAGTGAACCAAATGCGCGAAGTGGTTGAAGAGATCATGGACGCTGGTGAACCTTATAACTATGGCCTTGAGGCTGGCTCTAAGCCGGAGCTGATGGCAGTAATGGCGTACAACGACAACCCCGATGCGCTGACTATTCTCAATGGCTACAAAGACAAAGACTACCTGACTCTGGCACTGCTTGGCCGTCAGTTGAAACGCAAAATGATCATCGTTATTGAAAAGTTCAGCGAACTGGAAATGCTGATCCCGTTGGCGAAACAAATGGGTGTTGAGCCTATGATTGGCCTGCGCTCAAAAATGATGGTAAAAAGCTCCGGTAAGTGGGCTGGCTCCAGCGGCGACCGCGCCAAGTTTGGTTTAAGTATTGCCGAAATTTTGAATGTTATTGAACGCCTGCGCGAAGAAGACATGCTGCACTGTGCCAAGCTGCTGCATTTTCACATTGGCAGCCAGTTGTCCGATATTCGTAAAATTAAAGAAGCCGTCAACGAAGGCGCGCGTCTGTACGCCAAATTAGTTCAGGAAGGTGTGCCTTTAGAATACCTGGATATCGGCGGCGGTCTAGGCATCGACTACGACGGTACCAGCACCACCAGCGACTCCTCACGTAACTACTCAACTGAAGAATACGTAGCTGACGTTGTCTGGGGTGTGAAGCAAATTTGTGACCTGGAACAGGTGCCCCACCCTAATTTAGTCAGTGAAAGTGGTCGTGCGATGACTGCGCACCACAGCTGCGTGGTCACTAATATTGTGGGCGAAATGAAACCAGCGGGTACCCAATTCGATATCAGCGCCAGCGAGAACGAACACATTTTAGTTAAGAACATGCGCGAACTACACAGCTCCGGCGACCAGTTCCACCCGCAGGAACGTTATAACGACGCCGCTGGCTATAAGCAAAATGCCTACGAAGCCTTTAAACTGGGTATTTTATCGCTGAATGAAATGGCCAAGCTGGACACCATGTACTGGCAAATACTTACCGACATCCACCACTCACTGGATAAAGACAGTTACGTTATTCAGGAACTGGAAGAGTTAGAAGACATGCTCGCCAGTCAGTACCTGTGTAACTTTTCGGTATTTCAGTCAGCCGCCGATACCTGGGCCATCGGGCAAGTACTGCCAGTGGTGCCTATCTCGCGCCTGAACGAGCAGCCCGAAGTACGCTGCTCAATTGTCGATATTACCTGCGATAGTGACGGTAAGCTCAGTAAGTACGTTGAAGGCACTGAAATCAGCGATCACATCCCCATGCATAACTTGCGTAAAGGCGAGGATTACCACGTAGGCTTATTCCTCACCGGCGCCTACCAGGACGTTATGGGCGATATGCACAACCTGTTTGGCCGCCTAACCGAAGTGCATGTGTACTGTCACGACGATGAACCCGGCGACTTCTATATTGAAGAAGTGGTACCGGGCACATCGGCCGAAAAAGTACTGCAAACTATGCAGTATAATACCGAGTACATGGCCAAAACTGTGAAGAAACAAATTGACCGTCAGGTACGTAAAGGCTCACTGGCGCCACGTGAAGGTGTTCGCTGGACAAACTTTTACGAGCACTGTTTAGCCGGCAGCACCTACCTACGCGTTGAATAATTCACCAAAACAACCGCTTAATGTGCAATTACTGAGCAAACAGTAAAAAAGGCACGAAAAGCGGTTGACTCGAAACCGAAAAAAACGTTTAATACACGCCGTTGCCCGGATAGCTCAGTCGGTAGAGCAGAGGATTGAAAATCCTCGTGTCGGTGGTTCGATTCCGCCTCCGGGCACCACATATTGCAAGGCCCCGCTGGAAACAGCGGGGCTTTTTTGTTTTAGGCATTGTGCCATTTTTGTACCAACCAAGCCTTCATCAATGCAAAGATAAAAAAGCACGCCCAATAACGAGCGTGCTTAAATACTTCAACTTATTCTACATGGGTTCCTTTAAAACGTTGTACTAAGTAATACAACGCTGGCAGCACCACCAAAGTCAATAATGTCGACGAGACAATGCCGCCGATTACCACAGTAGCCAGTGGTCGCTGTACCTCAGCGCCGACACCGGTATTAAGTGCCATAGGGACAAAGCCCAGGCTAGCTACGAGAGCAGTCATCAGTACAGGTCTTAACCGCTGTTGCGCGCCTTCAAACACCGCATCTTTCAATGGCAGTCCGTCGCGCAGCAGTTGCCGTATGAATGTCAGCATGACCACGCCGTTCAAAACCGCCACGCCCGACAGTGCAATGAAGCCGACTGCAGCGGAAATTGATAGCGGCATATCACGCAGCGCTAATGCGAATATCCCGCCGGTCAGCCCTAAGGGAACGCCTGTGAATATGACGAGTGCACTGCTCAGCGAATTAAACGCACTGTATAGCAGGCCAATAATTAATAGCAGCGCTAATGGCACAACCAAACTCAACCGTTGGGAAGCTGATTGCAGCTGTTCAAAGGTACCGTCGTAGTTAACCCAATAACCTGCTGGCAAATCAACCTCAGTCGTTAGCGCATCCTGAACATCTGCCACAAAAGAGCCCAAATCACGATCTTCAACATTCGCACTCACAATAACATTGCGTTTGCTGCTTTCTCGGTTAATTTGGTTCGGTCCACTTTCCAAACTCAATTCGGCGACCTCTCCCAACGGCACATAGCGCAGCTCAGGGTTGCCGGCAGGCAGATCAATAGGCAGTGATTTAAGCTGTTCAATGCTCTTACGCCATTCTTTGTCGAGACGTACCATTAGCTTGAAGCGTTTATCCCCCTCGTAAATAATCCCTGACTGAACTCCACCAACCGCAGCTTGAACTGCTCGCTGTACATCAGCGACTGTTAGGCCTAATAACGCTAAATGATCACGCTTAGGTATCACTGAGAGTGTCGATAAACCCGTCATTTGTTCAACCCGAACATCAGCAGCGCCATTAACGGTGCGAATGACTGCGGCGGCTGAGTCGCCTAACCGTTTAAGCGTTTGCAAGTCATCGCCATAAATACGAACCCCCAAGTCAGCTCGAACGCCTGCAATAAGTTCGTTAAACCGCATTTCAATCGGTTGAGTGAACTCGTACTTATTACCGGGAAGCTCTTGCACAGCAGTTCGTATTTCAGCAACCAGTTGCTCTTTGGTTTTTTCTGGGTTTAGCCAGTCCTCACGCTCCTTTAAAATAATAATGGTATCAGCGACGCTCGGTGGCATAGGGTCGGTCGCAACATCCGGGGTACCAATTTTTGAGAATACCAGTTTAACTTCGTCAAAGCGTGACACCACAGACTCGACATCTTTTTGCATTGCTATAGATTGCTGCAAGCCAGTCCCCGGAATGCGCAAGGCTTGCATGGCAATATCGCCTTCATCAAGCTGTGGCAAAAACTCAGTTCCCATGCGACTCGCCTGAAACATTGATACCGCAAACAGCCCAAAGCCAAGCAAAATAATGACAACTGGAAGCTTCAGTGTTTGCCGTAAAACCGGCTGATACACTTTGCGGGCGGCTCGCATTATTCGGTTTTCACCGTGCTTAATATTGCCACGGACAAATATTGCAATAGCAGCGGGTACAAAGGTAACGCTGAAAATCAGAGCCCCTAAAAGCGCGGCTACGACAGTAAACGCCATGGGATGAAACATTTTGCCTTCAACACCACTTAACGCAAATATGGGCAAGTACACCAGCATAATGATAAGCACACCAAATACCGCAGGGTTAAATACCTCACGAGTACTATGGGTTACTTCAATTAAGCGCTCTTTAGTGGTAAGTACCCGGCCTAAGCGTTGCTGTGCAATTCCAAGCCGTCGCAAAGCGTTTTCAACCACAATGACCGCACCATCGACGATAATACCAAAATCAATTGCGCCCAGGCTCATTAAATTACCAGACACCTTGTTGGCGACCATGCCGCTTACCGCAAACAGCATACTCAAGGGAATAACGCACGCCGTAATCAGTGCTGCACGGACATTTCCAAGCAGAATGAAAAGCACCACAATAACCAGCACCGCACCTTCAAACAGGTTTTTCTCGACCGTTGCAATAGTTTTATCAACGAGAGAAGTACGGTTATACACCGTTTCAATCACCACCCCGTCTGGCAAGCTTCGTTGCACCTCCTCAATTTTATTGGCGACATTCTGTGCAACGATGCGACTGTTTTCGCCAATAAGCATCATGGCCGTGCCCAATACCACCTCGCTCTCGCCCGAGGTTGAAGCGCCAGTGCGTAATTGTTCTCCCAGTTTGACCTCAGCCACGTCACTCACGCGCACCGGTGCATCATCACGTTTTGTCACGACCACATCACGAATATCGTCAAGTGTCTTAAGCTGTCCAGGCGAACGCACCAACCATTGCTCACCATTTTTCTCGATATAACCGGCACCAGCGTTTCTATTGTTAAGATCCAATGCTGCCAAAAGGTCCTGCATGGTCACTTTATAGGCCAGCATACGACCGGGGATGGGAGCCACCTGGTATTGCTTTTCATAACCCCCCACACTATTAATCTCGGTAACACCGGGCACCTTGACCAGTTGCGGCTTAATGATCCAATCCTGGATGGTACGCAACTGCTCGGGCGTATACGCCTCGCCATCGGCATTGGTAGCCCCCTCTTTCGCGCGTACTACATAATTAACAATTTCACCAAGGCCGGAGGCTATTGGCCCCATCGTCGGCTCGATACCGTCGGGTACTTCTCCCCTTACCTTTTGCAATCGCTCACTGATTTGCTGTCTAGCCCAGTAAATATCGGTGCCCTCTTCAAACACCACGGTAACTTGCGACAACCCATAGCGTGAGATCGAGCGGGTGTAGTCCAGCTTTGGTAAACCTGCCATCGCGGTTTCCACCGGATAAGAAATACGTTGTTCGGTTTCTAATGGCGAATAGCCTGGCGCTTCTGAATTTATCTGTACCTGAACATTGGTAATATCCGGCACAGCATCGATGGGTAGCTTTAATGTGCTATAAACGCCCGCAGCTGCTACTAACAAGGTTGCGGCAAGCACCAGCCATCGACGATCAACCGCAAAGCGAATGAGTGCATCTATCATTGTTTACTCTCCCTAATGGCTTTGGCCTGCGCCTTGTTTTAGAATGTCAGCCTTTATCAAGTAGCTGTTTTCAACGACATAACTTTCGCCATTCTCAATACCCGATAACACCTCGGTGTATTCACCGTCAGTTCGGCCTAACTCAACTTCCCTGGCTTCGAAACGATTACCCTCTTTAATAAAAACAACGGGGTTATCTTCTAAACGTTGAACAGCATCATTGTTTATCGCCAAGCTCGCGTTAAAGCTGTCTGTAACGACATCCGCTTTTACGTGCATTCCCGGTCGCCAATGCCCCGACTGATTGGGCAACTCGATAAGTGCGCGTGCAATATGTCCGCCAGTCATTTGTGGCGAGATATAAGACACAGTTCCTTCGACGGTTTTATGATGATGCAAGTCGTACACATAGGTCGTTTGCTCTTCTTCTAACGACTCAATGTTCTCCGGGAACGCTGAAAGCTCTACCCAGACCGATGATGGATCCAGGACTTCAAATAATGGCTTTTGCTCAACCACTTCACCAACATTGGTAAAACGTGCAGTTACCTCTCCGCTAATTGGGCTGATGACTTCAAATGCCGTGCCTGTCGTAACATTCTCAACAACAGCCAGAGTTTGCCCGGCTTTTATGTCATCGCCGATATTGGCCTTTAGTGACGTAACAATACCTTTGTACTTCGCTCCGATATGCACAATATTGTTATTATTGGGGGCTATTACACCGAAAATTGTTTGCTTTACTCGAATGCTTTGAGCGCTCGCTGTTGCCAACGTTAATTTCGCGTTTTCTATTGCTGCATCACTTAAATTGGTATGGGGTGCTTCATGCTCTTCGTGTTTTTTCTCATAAGCCAATACGGGCAGTGAAAAACTGGCAATGCAGATAATTGTAATCAATGTGTTGAGTTTCATTGTTGTACTCCTAAAAACGGCTGTCCGGTCATGCGCTCTAATTCGATGATGTCGCTGTAAATCGCATGTTGACGGGAGATTTTTTCATACTCGAGTTTTGCTAACTCTGTTTGCGCGTCTAACACTTGCAACAAAGAGTGCGTTCCGCGTGCGTAACCCTGTTGAGTTTGTGCGAGTAACTGTTCAGATAGCGGCATCAGTCGCTGGTTTATCTTTTGCAGATAACTTTGGTGAGTTTGCAAACTGTGCACTAGCGATAAAGCCAGTGATTTTAGTTGCTGCCGAACCTGTTTTTGCTGCGCCAGGATAGACTGATGCAGTAATCGGCTTTGTTTTATGCGACCGACGTTAGGGTCAGTGAACTGCAATGGCATCGATGCCTGGACGATTAAACCTACATCATCGAACTCATTATTGTAGCGAGCCCCGACACCAACGGTAATATCCGACTTTGAGTCCGCTGCTAACGCTCTGGCTTGCGCTTGTAGAAGTTGCTCAGAGTCCAGTAAACGCAAATACTCCGGCGCCCGATTAACAGCCGATAACACGTTGGCTTTTTCCGGGAGGCTTAGCGGAAAAGTAAAGTCTCCAGAGACGCGCGTAAAATTGAGCTCGCCTGCCCACATTGAAGCCAGTTCAGCTTGTTGCTTTTTCAGTTTACCGTTCAACTCGTCAGAGAAAGCGTATTGGCGCTCTAACTGTAATTTAATGCGAATAACCTCGGATTTAGGCACCGCGCCAGCTTCTACACGCTCCTGTGCCACTTTTATCAGTCGCTCAGTTCGCTGAATTTGACGCTCGCTGGTATGCGCGACTTGCTGAAGTTTTAAAATGTCATAGAAACGCTGTGTGGTTTCTGCCAAAACCTCAATTTGACGATACTCAAACTCTGCTCGCTGAGCTTTCTCTTTTTCGGTTGCAGCTTTAACTCGTAACTGCCGTTTGTCCCCTAACTCTATGAGCTGAGAAAAGGATACGGTCAATTGTGAGTTACTGATACCTTCTAGCCGTCCTGAGCCGGCAAAGTTTTCTATTTCCGCAGATACCCTTGGGTTCGCTGAAAACTCAGCCTGCTCGATCAGTGCTCCTGCAGCTCGTATTTTATAATCATACTCCAGTAACTCAGGGTTATTCTTGATCGTTTTTTGTAACGCTTCTTTCAGCTTTAAATCTGTCGTCGCAGCCGTCGCCACAGGCACTAGCGCACCTAAGCAAAAGGCTGCCACGAAGTATAAATACTTCATGTTGCTTCTCCATTAACTTATAGGTTTTAAAAAGTCTAAGTTAACGGTTACGCGTTTGGTGGAGGTACAGGGGGTTGGTGAGTCAGGCTTTGGTCAAAACCTATCGAGTTTGAGTTGGGTGCCAAAATAACAGGCACGGCTGAAATTAAGAGGTTATAACCAGTAATGCAACTAATATGAGGTTGTGTTTGTTGTTTACTATCATATATTGATTTATTTAAGTCTTGATTTTCACGCTCAATTTCTAAGACTAAGTCATACGCAACTCCTGCACTCTTTATTGAAGACTGACTGAAAGTACCAGCCACAGGAGCACAGGCAAAAGAGCTATGAATGAGCACAGTCAGTATTAAAAACCAAGATATTTTCATTCAATTACCCTACTCAATATAAATTCCTAATCCATCCAAAATAAGCTCGGCCATATTAATTATTATACTTACTATTTACTTAGAACCCGGTAGATTCGGTATCATTGAGACCTGCAAGTTGCTTAACAGTAATAGGATAACTCCTAGGGTAATTGCAATATCGGCAATATTAAAAACTGGCAATTGCCACGTTTGCCAACCTAGATGAAGGGAGTCGACAACATAGCCACGAAACAGTCGGTCAATGAGGTTCCCAACCGCCCCCCCAAGAATCAGCCCGTAGCTAATGCCATCCCGTTTACTTACTTTATTAAAGATCAACCTCGTTAAAGCCACAGACATTAGCAGAGCAACCCCAATAAAAAAATAGCGCTGCCAACCTCCACCATTTGAAAGCAGGCCAAATGCCGCACCAGTGTTCCAAGTGTGTACCCAATTGAAAAAAGGGGTCAATGAAATCGAATCACCGTAAGCTATTGATTGCTGCGTCTGCCACTTGAGCACTTGGTCAAGGACTACAGTTAAACCAGAAATTAACAGAGAAATATAGGGCGAAAATCCTTTATCAACGCAGGACATTCAGTTCCCCTTCAGTGCAAAAATGCGTCTTGACCCGTTAAGCACGATTAAACCTGCTATGCTACCTATAATAAGATCTGGGTAATTCGACCCGGTCAACGCAACGAGGATGCCAGCGATGATTACGCCAAGGTTAATCACTACATCATTAGCTGAAAAAATCCAACTTGCTTTCATATGCGCACCACCTCCTCTATGTTTGGAGATAAGTAGAAGACAGATGGTATTGCCAATCAACGCGACAAATGCAATCCCCATCATCGCAAGTGACTCAGGTTCACTCCCGAATACGAAGCGTCTCACAACTTCTGCAAGTACACCCAGAGCCAAAACCAGTTGTAGTACGCCAGCTAGGTGCGCAGCACGTATTTGCATATTAACACTACGCGCTACGGCATAAAGAGAAAGCCCGTAAACTGCCGCATCGGCAAAATTATCTAAAGATTCCCCAATCAAACCAGCAGACTGCCAAAGCAGTCCGGCAGTCATTTCCACCAAGAACAGAAGAGTATTGATGGTGAGCAACCAACACAAGGTGCGGGACTCCTGCTTATCCGAACTTGCCGAAAACTCCTCAGCTTTGATTGCCTCGGAGTCCGCAGCAGTGTCTCTTTCAAGCGAGGCACCCAAACCTAGAGTCTCTAATTTAGAAGTAATAAAGGCTGTCTCACCATCATGTAATACCTTCAGCCGACGGTTTGACAAGTCGAAGGATAATGAATGAATTTCCTCAAACCCATTCAGTGCCAAGCGAATCATCCGTTCTTCTGATGGGCAATCCATTTTTGCTACAGAGTAAACGATGAGCCGTTTACCTGACTCTTCGTAGGCATTTTTTGAGTCGCCATTTGTTCGAACCGTATCAAAGGAACTAGCCATCGTATTACTTACCTTAAATATATAGTTTCACAATTAAAAACTATAAAGTTACTATAAGGTCAAGAAATTACTTAACTAGATAGGAAATTTTCTTATGCGTATTGGTCAACTAGCAGACTTATTAGGAATTCAAACCCAGACAATAAGGTTCTATGAAAAAAAGGGTTTGTTACCTTTACCAGCTCGTAGTTATAACGGATATCGAGTATACACTGAAAAACATTACAAAAGACTTAAGTTTGTATGTAGCTGCAGAGCTATAGGCCTTTCATTATCTGAAACCCGCAGATTACAAGATTATCAAGACAATCCACATCAACCTTGCTCAGCCGTTAATACCCTGATTGATGAACACATAATGCACATACGCTCTCAAATTACTTCTTTGCAAGATCTTGAGAAGCAACTCACTTCAATTAGAACAAGTTGTACTGGCCAAAGCAAAGTTATTGCGTGTACAATTCTTAATAAAATTGATGAAATAGAATCTGTTAGTTGTAACCGAGACGTCTAAATTTCCGGAGGTTACACAACGTACTTACACAATTTTTTAAGGTTGTCCAGCGGAGCTTCGTTAGGCTACTGAGTGTCTAGTGAACTAGTGGCGATTCAGAATGCACTAGTTGAAAACTATTTTTAATTAATGTACCGTTAAGCTGCTTATTTAGAACTGCAGGTAATGATGCTTAGACTCGGATTTTTAATACTGGTGCTTGTTGCTGTTCTGACTCAAATCAGTCAGGCGGTTGCTGATGTGCATCAATCTCACCAGTCCTCTTCTGAGCAACACCTCAATTTTGAGCATGACGAATCGCACATCGATAAGCGAAACCTCCCTAAAAGTGGCGAAGTCAGCTTTGACTACCATCATTGCTGTCACTGCCATGGTTCATTTCATTTATATGCCATGAAGGCTGAAAAAACTCTCGCGTTACCACGAATGGGCACAATACGTCTTGGGTATACTGAGTTTTACACTAACCCACTATCATCGCCGCTGTTCCGGCCTCCCATCTCCTCATAGCTGCCTAATACGCTGCTTTAGCAGCGCAACTAAATCATTATTTTACGCAGTAATATGACTGAGGAGTCTATCTATGGGTCCGTTTTCGACACATAGCAAACGCTTGTTTATTGCCGTAAGTCTGGCAATAAGTTCAAGCTACGCCAATGCACAACAGTTGCCCGAGCAATGGCAACAAACTGTGCAGCAACACCCCAGTGTTGAAGCCGCTCAACAGCAGGCTGAAGCACTCATTCAACAGGGCAAGCAATTAAAGCAGCCTTTGTACAACCCTAGCTTATCATCACGCTTAGAGCGTGAGGGTGACATAAATAATTACGCTGTTGGTCTAAGCCAAACACTGGACTGGAGCACTCGCAATGAAGCAAGAGCCAGTCAGAGTGACGCCATGACGGCTATGGCAGTGAGTATTTATCGCCAGTCGGCGACATCGCATGCTAAAACGCTGCTGAATACCTATGTGCAATGGCTGGATGCAAAACAGCGTTACGCACTGGCTGAGCAGCAAGAGGAAATCGTTAAACAGGCGATAAGCCTGGTTGCCGAACGACGTAAAGCCGGTGACTTAGGTGCCGTCGACGAACAACTGACGGTACTCGCACTAAGTCGGCAACTGCAACAAACGGCAGCGGCTTATCAACAACTGCAATCCGCTGAAGCAGAGTTAAACGCTCTGCTAACCACGATTGACGTCGCTCAACTCTCCGTGAATGAGGAGCTATTTAACGTTGAACCTGCGTTAACGGCTCGCTGGCAACAACATCCGGCGTTAAAAGCTGCTTACCTGCAATGGCAATTAAAGCGCGCCGATGTCGACTGGAAACGCTCGTTAACCACCGCCAACCCAACCGTAGGCGTCGAAGCGGGCGAGAACGATAACGAAACAGTAGTTGGCTTATCATTCAGCATTCCACTACAGATTCGCAATAACTACAGCGATGCAGTACGCGCAGCCAATAGCGAAGCTGTTGCTGAAGAAAAACGTTTGATTGCACTAAGGCAACAATGGCAAGCAGCACTGAAATCATCTCTTAACAATTATCGCTTTGTGAAAAAACAGTGGCAAAGCTGGCAAAAAGACTTTCAATCTCGGCAGGATGAGTCGATGCAGGTGATTGAGCAGTCCTGGCTCGCCGGTGACCTATCCACCACAGACTACCTCACCGCTGTGCAACAGCAGCTCGATAGCCAATTTGCAGGGATAGCGCTGCAAACACAATATCGGTTGGCCGCCATTGAATGGTTGTACCGTTCGGGCGAACTCAGTAAAGCGCTGACGTTATCGCCGTTAAGCCAGCAAACAAACGCAGAGATTGGAGAGTAAACGATGTCAGTAAAACCTTTATACGCAGCAATAGCACTTGCGCTGAGCTTTTCGGTTATGGCGCAGGATGAACACGGACACGACGAAAAAGAAGATACCCACAAGGAAGAAGGCAAACACGAGCAAGGTGAACATAAGGAAAGCCCAGGCGTGGAGCTATCCAGCAAGCAGCTATCCATGGCAGATATCACCACGCGAACCTTGCAAACTCAAGTTATTGAATATCCGGTTTATGCCCCGGGCGAGGTGGTTGCTAACGACTTTAATAGCTATATCGTGAGTCCGCGCATCGATTCGACCGTTCTCAAACGTTTTGTCAGTATTGGCGACCACGTCGAAAAAGGTGAACCACTGGCAACCCTCTTCAGCGCCACCATGGCGGAGGCGCAAAGTCAGTATTTGGTCACACTTAACGAATGGCAACGCGTGCAGTCACTCGGTGAGTCAACGGTAGGTGAAAAACGCTTTGTCGAAGCGAAAAACGCCTTTACCTCAGCGCAAGCGCAACTCAAAGCATTTGGTATGTCGGGCAGTGATATTAAACGTTTAAGTGATGCTGATTACCCTGTCGGCGAATACCAACTGACCTCAGAAATTGGCGGGATTGTGGTTAGCGATAACTTCAAGCAAGGCCAGCAAGTTAATGCCGGAAATCACTTGGTTGAAGTGCTGCAAGAAGAAACCTTGTGGGTTAATGCTCGTCTACCAGGCTCAGCTGACCTTAATGTGCAGTTTGGTGATCCTGTTACAGTGAGTGTCGACAATCAGCGCTTTGCGGCAAAAGTCATTCAGGAAGGCCACACAATAGACCATAAAACCCGCACCCGAACGGTACGACTTGCGGTAAATAACGAAAAGGACCAATTACACCCTGGTTTATTTGCGGATGTTTATTTCTCAGTCAAGTCGGATGGACCGGTGCTTGCAGTTAAGGACTCAGCCTTAATGCGGGCATCTGATGGTGACTGGCAGATATTCATTGAGCACGAACCCGGAAAGTTTGAACCGAAGAAAGTCGAATTGGTTGATGAAAAGGGTCCGTGGAAAGTTATTCGAGGCGTTAAGGAAGGCACAGAGTACGTCGATAACGGCGCGTTTTTCGTTCGCTCTCAAATCGCTAAAGGCGGTTTTGACCCACATAACCACTAACAGGAGGTTGTATGTTTCAGCGCATTATTCAGTTTGCTGTCGCCAATCGCCTGTTATTGGTATTGGCTTTATTCAGCATCAGCATTGCGTCATTTTTTATTATTCCCAAACTTAATCTGGATGCCTTTCCCGATGTTACCAACGTTCAGGTAACGGTAAATACGGAAGCACCCGGATTAGCAGCGACCGAAGTCGAGCAGCTGATTACCTATCCGATAGAGTCGGTGATGTATGCCCTGCCCGACGTCAAAGAAGTTCGGTCAATCTCAAAAACAGGTTTATCGGGCATTACCGTGGTATTTGACGAGAGTGTCGATATCTACTTTGCCCGGCAACTGGTATTCGAGCGGCTGCAAGCGGCAAAGGAGTTGATTCCAGAGGGAGTCGGCACGCCCGAAATGGGCCCTAACTCTTCCGGTCTCGGCCAGGTTTATCAGTATCTGCTACTTGCCGAGCCGGGCTCTGGTGTCAGTAGCATGGAGCTACGCAGTCTTAACGACTATGTGGTTAAACTGCTACTGATGCCCGTTGAGGGAATTACCGAAGTCTTGTCCTTTGGCGGTGAAGTTAAGCAATATCAGGTTAACCTCAATCCCGCCAAGCTGCTGTCTTACGACCTTACCCAGCAAGACGTCATGGGCGCGGTCAACAAGAATAACGGTAACGTTGGTGGTTGGTATATGCCCCGCGGTCAGGAGCAGTTGGTTATTCGCGGCACCGGCTGGTTGGATAGCGGTAAAAAAGGCCTGCAACAAATACGACAAATACCGCTCAAAACCGTTGACGGCGTTTCCGTAACACTGGGACAGGTTGCCGACGTCGAAATCGGCAGTGAAATTCGCCAGGGGGCGGTCTCAATGTCGCGTAAAGTCGACGGCGAGGTCAACCAGCTGGGCGAAGTGGTGTCGGGTATTGTGCTCAAACGCATGGGCTCGAATACCAAAGCCACCATCGACGGTATTAAAAAGCGCATTCCGCTTATTCAGCAAGCATTACCCGAGGGTGTTACCTTTGAGCCGTATTATGATCAGGCCGATTTAATACAAAAAGCCGTATCTACGGTCGCGTATTCACTGCTCATTGCCTTTGTGTTTATTATCGCAGTATTAGCACTGTTTTTGCTCAACATACGCGCTACTTTTTTAGTGTTACTGTCCATTCCCGTTTCTATCGCCATTGCCCTGATGGTAATGTCCGCGATGGGCATGTCGGCTAACCTGATGTCGCTGGGCGGGATTGCTGTTGCCATTGGTATGCTGGTCGACGGCTCCGTGGTGATGGTTGAAAATATCTTTAAGCACTTAAGTCGTCCGGATAGTGAACACCAAGACGACGCCGAGCAACGCACAGAGCACCGCGACCCGGATCCTCAGGCAGCCAAACTCGATAGTCATGGTATCAAGCTGCGAGTTAAGGAAGCGGCTAACGAAGTGGCACGACCGGTATTCTTTGCCGCCATGATTATCTTGGTGGTCTTTATGCCACTGTTTAGTTTTCAGGGTGTTGAAGCTAAATTATTTGAGCCCATGGCTATCAGTATTATGCTGGCCATTATCTCCGCGGTTTTTGTGGCCATCATGGTTGTACCGGCATTAGCCAGTTACTTTTTCAGTCGGGGTATTAAGCCTCGTGAAAATAAGCTGCTTAAACCACTAGATAATGGTTATAAAAGACTATTATCGGTGGCGTTACGCAGTAAAAAGGCTGTTATTGCCCTGGCCGGTGTGCTGTTTGTCGGCGCTTTGGTGTTAGTGCCTCGTCTCGGCACAGAGTTTGCGCCCGAACTGGAAGAAGGCACGATTAATATTCGCGTGACATTAGCCCCCTCCTCTAACCTTGAAACGGCCTTAGAGGTGGCTCCGAAGCTTGAAAAAATCCTGATGTCGTTCCCGGAAACCACCTACGCACTCAGCCGCATTGGACGAGCCGAAGTGGGCGGCGATCCAGAGCCTATCAGCAACATCGAGATATATGTGGGTCTTAAGCCGCAGTCTGAATGGACAACAGCATCGGATCGCTACGCCTTACAAGAAAAAATGGAGGCAAAACTCGATGCTCACCCAGGCTTGTTGTTTAATTTTTCACAACCTATTGCAACACGGGTTGATGAACTGCTCTCAGGTGTAAAATCGCAGCTAGCCATCAAACTATTTGGACCCGAGCTTGACGTGTTGGCCCGTAAAGGCCAGGAAATAGAAAGTGCCGTCAAGCAGGTTGACGGGGCCGTTGCAGTAGCGATGGAGCAAATAAAAGGTGAAGCACAACTGGTGGTTTCGCCGAAACGCCAACAACTCTCACGCTACGGCTTAAATGTCTCCGATGTACTTAGCGTTGTCGACAATGGCTTGGGTGGCGCTTCGGCAGGCCAGATCATTCGCGGTAATGAGCGCTATGATATTTACGTGCGGTTGGCCAAGCAATTCCGCGATACGCCGGAGTCTATTCGCTCGTTACGCTTGTTAACTCCCTCGGGGGCCTGGGTAACCTTAGGCGAAGTCGCCAACGTTGCAATTGAATCAGGACCACCGCAAATCCGTCGTGATGATGTACAGCGTCGCGTTGTGATTCAATCGAACGTTCAGGGTCGTGACATGGGTAGCGTGGTTGCCGATATTCGGAAGGCGATTGACGAGAAGGTGGATTTACCAACCGGTTACTCAGTCGATATTGGTGGCCAGTTCGAAAGTCAACAACGAGCACAGGAGCGCTTGTCCATTGTCGTTCCCATATCGCTGGCACTCATCGCCCTGCTGCTTTATTTTGCTTTCGGCACCATGGGTCAAGCCATGTTGATTTTGGTGAATGTACCATTGGCAGTCATCGGCGGTATTGTGGCTCTCTATGTGTCAGGACAGTACTTATCGGTGCCCAGCGCCGTGGGTTTCATCACGCTGTTTGGTGTGGCGGTACTAAACGGTGTAGTTCTGGTCGAGAGTATTAACCAGAGAATAACCGATGGGCATGCGGTTAATGATGCCGTGTTTGATGGCGCATGGTCGCGACTACGCCCGGTATTAATGACAGCAATAACCTCAGCGTTAGGACTCATTCCCATGCTGTTTGCAACCGGTGCAGGGGCTGAAATTCAACGCCCACTGGCTACCGTCATTGTTGGTGGTTTGGTATCAGCTACTCTGCTGACATTGGTTATCTTACCCGTGCTCTATCCTTGGTTTTCGAAACAAAAAATTAAGGATCTGAGCCGTTAGGGTTCAATAGCATTTAAGGGGGCGGTTATTGTCGCCCCCTTTTATTAAAAGAGGAACGTATTATGGGACATCACCATAACCATGATCACTCAAAGGACATGCCGTCCAACCGATTAGGTTGGGCATTCCTGCTTAACTTTGTTTTTACCATTATTGAGTTCATTGGTGGTTTTCTTACCAACAGTACCGCCATTTTAGCTGATGCCGTTCATGATCTTGGCGATAGCCTGTCGTTAGGTCTCGCGTGGATACTAAATAAACTTGGCAAAAAACAGGCTAACCAACACTTTACCTACGGTTATAAAAGACTGAATCTTGCCGGTGCATTTATTAATGCCGTTGTGTTAATCGCAGGCTCTGCCTGGGTACTTGTGGAAGCAATTCCCAGACTCTGGAACCCTCAGATGCCCGTCGCTGATGGCATGATTGCTTTAGCCGTCGTTGGCATTACAGTTAATGGATTTGCTGCTTACAAATTGTCAGAGGGCAAAACGTTAAACGAACGCGTTATTAACTGGCACTTGCTGGAGGATGTTCTCGGCTGGGTCGCTGTACTTATCGTTGGTATTGTTTTGCTGTTTGTGGATTGGCCAATTCTCGATCCGCTACTGTCGATTGGTTTTACTCTATTTATTTTAGTGAATGTGCTGCGCAACCTGTGGGCAACGCTGAAACTCTTCATACAAGCAACTCCGGACAAAGAAACCTACAGACAAGTCGCTGACACTTTGCTGGAGCTACCTCATGTTGCTGACCTACACCATCTGCATTTTTGGTCACTAGATGGCGAGGAGCATGTATTAACCGTTCATTTGGTGTTATCTAAAAACCTTGATATCGAGGCCCGTAGCGATTTAAAACAGCGCATCGATGACGTCCTTGCGCCCTATGCTTTAAGCCATACAACGGTAGAACTAGAAGATCCTGATGAAGCCTGTAGGGACAACTGATAATGAGTGCATTATTTTTAATGAAAACATTGGGCTTATTTATTGCCACCGCAATTGCTGAAATTGTCGGATGCTATTTACCCTACCTATGGCTCAAAGAGGGCCATTCGGTTTGGTTGCTCATTCCGGCGGCAGTGAGCTTAGCCTTATTTGCTTACTTGTTAACACTTCATCCGGCGGAAAGCGGGCGGGTCTACGCAGCTTATGGTGGTATTTACGTGTTAACTGCCATAGTCTGGCTGCGAATTGTCGATAAATCGCCACTATCCAATTTCGACCTGATTGGCACGGCGTTTGTGCTAACCGGTATGGGGATTCTTGTGTATGGCTGGCGTTAGCTATAAAGCAATTCAGTTAAAGAACTCCGCTCAAAAGTTTTACTACACAGACTAACGCACCTTATGTTTGTCCGTGGTAGCGTCCTCAACCCCGTCATTAAGCGAGGCCATCAGTGGACAATAGACATCTCCGTGTCCGGCGCTGCATTTTTGCACCAGCTCATTCAACGCTCGTTCAATTTGCTGTAAGTGCGATATCTTTCGACGAACACTGGTGAGCTTTTGCTCCCCAAGCTCCCGTGCCTCATCGCAATGAGCGCCATCTTGCAGAGTTAATAGCTCACCAATTTCATCCAGACTAAATCCAAGCCATTGAGACGCGCGAATAAAATGAAGCCGAGCAAGCGCTTGTTCGTCGTAATGTCGGATCCCCCCATACGGCTTTTCCGGCTCGCTCATTAGCCCTCGGCGCTGATAATAGCGCACCGTTTCCACGCCCACGCCGGCTGTTTTGGCCAGCGTGCCAATTGTCATTACGTTGCGTTTTTTTAACATAGCTATTGCTTCCGTAGTGAGGTACGGGTTTAAGATTAACACATTAAAGCAAAATGCCCGAAGGAGTTACTCTTATGTCAAATTCAAAATCTGGTCGGGGCTCTCTTCTCGCGGGAGGGATCGCAGCGACTCTGGCATCTGCGTGTTGTCTGGGTCCCCTCATATTACTTGCACTCGGTGTATCCGGGGCCTGGATTGGGAGCCTCACAGCACTTGAGCCTTATCGACCCATTTTTATTACCATTGCATTGATTGCCATATTCTTTGCCTGGCGTCGAATATACCGGCGTGCTGATGACTGCAACCCTGATAACACCTGCGCAACGCCAAATGCTCGTAAGAGCTACAAAGTGATGTTTTGGCTCGTTGCGGTGCTTACTTTAACAGCATTGGCTTACCCCTATGTTGTTCCTTTGTTTTACTAGGAGGCAATACACGATGAAAAAAACAATGATAACAACCATTTTATTTTTACTGTTTAGCATGCCCGCATTGGCGGTTGAGAAAACGGTTACGCTATCAGTACCCGGTATGACATGCGTCACCTGCCCAATTACTGTCAAAGCTGCACTTGGCCAAGTTGCAGGTGTGAGCGCCGTCGATGTCCGTTTTGAAGAGCGGGATGCAACCGTGACATTCGACGACGAAAAAACGTCAGTTAAGCAGCTCACTGAAGCAACGACAAATGCAGGATACCCATCAACACTGAAAGCAACGGCACCAAAAAATCAGTCATGAAACATCACAATGCCTTATAGCTGCTGTAAAACTGAAAGACCAAGGAGTAACCGTTATGAGTAATAACAATTTACACATTGCTGTCATTGGTAGCGGCGGCAGTGCGATGGCTGCGGCACTCAAAGCGACCGAGGGAGGTGCCCGAGTGACGCTCATTGAGAGAGGTACTATTGGCGGAACTTGTGTCAATATTGGCTGTGTCCCGTCTAAAATCATGATCCGAGCGGCTCATATCGCCCAACTGCGGCGAGAAAGCCCTTTTGATAAAGGCTTAAGTACCCATACTCTTAAGGTAAATCGATCAGCTCTCCTCGAGCAACAACAGGCTCGGGTAGAAGAACTCCGTGAATCCAAATACCAGAGTATTCTTAGAGAGAATTCCGCCATTACCGTTATTAACGGCGAAGCCCGCTTTATAAACGATGAAACTCTTTCCGTATCACTTTGCGATGGCGGTGAGCAAACGGTTCACTTTGACCGTGCTTTTATCGGCACCGGGGCCCGACCCGCACAACCACCCATCCCCGGCTTAGCTGAAACCCCTTACCTTACTTCGACAAGCGCATTAGGGCTAAGTAACATTCCTAAGCGCCTCGCTATTATTGGAGCCTCGGTCGTTGCTCTTGAATTAGCACAGGCCTTCGCGCGTCTCGGTAGTGAAGTTACTGTTTTGGCTCGCAGTCGGGTGTTATCCCAAGACGAGCCTGCCATTGGTGAGGCAATAGCCACTGTTTTTTATCACGAAGGCATCAATGTGCTTGAGCATACAGAAGCCAGCGAAGTGCGTTACGACGGACAACACTTCATTCTCAAAACCAATGCCGGAACATTAAAAGCAGAACAACTGCTCGTGGCCACAGGCCGCACGCCCAATACGGAAAACCTCGATTTAGAAACCATCGCCGTACAAACCGAGCGCGGTGCCATAACGATTAACGATCGCATGCAAACCTCTAACTCAAGAGTATATGCGGCAGGCGACTGTACGAATCAGCCGAAGTTTGTCTATGTCGCCGCCGCAGGCGGCAGCCGAGCCGCTATTAACATGACGGGCGGTGATGCGCATCTTGATCTCAGTGCCATGCCCGAGGTTATCTTTACTGATCCACAAGTCGCCACGGTGGGTTTATCAGAAGCTGATGCTAAAACTGGTGGTTACGTCACCGAAAGCCGCACGTTGGGCCTTGAAAATGTCCCACGGGCATTGGTTAACTTCGATACCCAAGGGTTTATAAAAATTGTCGCAGAAAGTGGCAGCGGCCGGCTGCTCGGTGTTCAAGTCGTCGCAGGAGAAGCTGGTGAGTTGATTCAAGCTGCTGTAATGGCGATAAGAGCAGGAATGACAGTCAATGAGTTGGCTGATGAGCTCTTCCCATACCTTACGATGGTAGAAGGCTTAAAATTATGCGCTCAAACGTTTACTAAAGATGTTAGCCAATTATCTTGCTGCGCTGGGTGAGATAACCTAGCTTAACTTCACTGGACAGTTACCAATATTTCGGGTTTAGCTGCTGGTTGGTGATAGGTTAAGCTAGTTCAGGAGTGATAATAGTTGTTATAAGCACTTTTTTTTCATTCATATTAGCTCTTATTTGTCTCACTTATTTGACAATAAGTTTTCCTAGATACCTTTGCATCTGACAATGAAAATCGTATTCTCCGGTCTTTAATACTGGCAATTCGATCAACTTTAACTTATTGGTCGGTAAAGTATCGCTGATCCCCAGATCAGGAATAAGCAAAGTTTCAGAGCAACAGATTTAAAGGCTTCCAGTTTGACAACAATCTCATTTAGCCGTTTTCATTTGTTTATTATATAACGTTACAATTAGCCAGCCAGTAATCATAGCTCCCAAGGACCACCCGAATAATCCCGTAACAAATCCACTAAAACTCAAATGCCACTCGAAACCAGAGAGTTTTCCGTGAACCATGCCTTCTGTTAAAGCCATCATGCTAGAGGGCATAATAAGCACTAGCAAGCTACAAACTCCCCATAAAACTGCGAAAGCACCGCCAGCTGCTAAGCCAAATTTCTTTGCATTAAGTTTCATAACTTCCTCCTTAAAAATACCGTTGTAAATTAGATATATTGAAAAAGTACCGCTACTTGCACACTGCAAGTAGCGGCATTTCCAACGGAGAGCTTAATCTCTACTACATTTCCTTTTTTTCTTCACTCTGATGTTCCATCATCTGCTCCATCATCATTTGCATCATATCCATTCTATGCTCCATCATTTTCATTTTATTCATCATATTCTCTTTGCCCATTTGCTCTGCTTTGTCTCCCTTTTTATGTTCTCCTTTGTTCATGCCTTTATCCATCCCATGGTTCATCATTTGCATTCCCTTCTGCATTGACTTCATGTGTTCTTCCATTAGTTTTTTACGTTTCTTGGGATCGGATTCGCTTTTTATTTTTTCCATAGCTTCGCGCATTTCTTGCATGTGCTCATTCATTGATGTCATTTTTTCATGATGCATCATTCCACTCATTGAACCTGTTTTATCATCACCATGTTTATGCTGTGCATCAGCAAAGACAGGAGAGGCCATTAAAGCTGTGATAGTTAAAGCTGAAAGTACTTTTTTCATTTTATTACCCTCTTGACTATGACCAAATTGTATTGGTCTCATTAATTTTACTTTGTTTCACTATCGTTAAATCTTGGAGCCCACGCTGACGTAGACCTCATATAACGGCGATATTTATTGCCGAATCCTTCAATGCCTTCGATGAAATTGAATTTCATCGAATCTAACGGGAAACTTTTAAAGCTCATATTGTGACCTGGACGTTTTAAGCCATTTAACCGACAACTAGCTTTCCCCGATACATTTGCATCTGGCAATGAAAGTCGTACTCTCCGGGTTCCAGCGCTGGTATTTGAATTTGCTTTAATTTGTTAGAAGGCAACGTTTCACTTATTTCTAGCTTGGGAATGAGCAAAGTTTCAGAGCAAGGAGATTGATCCTTTCGCAGAAATTTAAGCTCAACAGGCTTGCCTTCTCGCACCTTTATACGCGAAGGTGAGTAGGTACCGTTTTCTACAGTAATTACAATCTCACCTTCTTCCGCCTGTTTCTCAGCAGGTTCATAAAGCCAAAACCACCAGACAATCAGTGCAATTAATGTTAAGCCAGCGATATTAATAAATAACATTTTTACTCTCCTGAAAGAGCTCTAATTAAAAGAGGAATCAGTGACTCTTCGCTTTGAAAAAGCGCAACCGATTAGCGTTACTCACTACCGTGAGTGACGAAAAAGCCATGGCTGCACCGGCAATGACAGGGCTTAATAGAATGCCGAGAAACGGGTACAGTACACCTGCGGCAAAAGGTATACCTGCCACGTTGTAAATAAAAGCACCGAATAGATTCTGCTTGATATTGCGCAGAGTAGCCTTACTTACAGCTACTGCATCAGCTAGACCATGTAACGACCCCCGCATCAAAGTAATGTCAGCACTTTCAATGGCTACATCCGTGCCCGTACCGATGGCGAAGCCCACGTTGGCAATAGCCAGTGCTGGCGCATCATTAATACCATCTCCCGTCATGCCAACGATTTCGCCTTCCATCTGCAGCTCCTGAACCTTTTTTGATTTTTCTTCCGGCAGAACTTCAGCGAAAAATTCTTTAATTCCTACTTTTTCAGCAACTGCTTCTGCTGTCGCGCGATTATCACCAGTAAGCATCACTACTCGCACACCGTTATCTTGCAAACGTTTAATGGCGGCTACGGAGTCGTCTTTTATCGGGTCGGCAACTGCAATAATTGCAGCTAACTCATTATCAACGGCAAAGTACATAGGCGTCTTAGCTTCAGCAGCTAAGCCTTGGGCTTTTTCAACAAAGTTACCGAGCTCAACTTGACGTTCACGCAACAGCTTTTCATTACCGAAAAGGAGGGACTTCCCGTCAACTTCTGCCTCCACGCCATGACCAGCGATGGCGTTGAAGTTCGAGACCTTACTTGTCTTAATCCCTCTTTCCCTGGCTGACTCAACTATCGCCTGTGCTAGCGGATGTTCAGAGCCAGACTCAAGTGTCGCTGCAAGTTGCAGTACGGTTTGCTCATCGTACTCACTCGCTACTAATACGTCGGTGACTTTAGGAGAACCAAGTGTAATGGTGCCCGTTTTATCCAGGATCATAGCCGATACTTTCGACGCTGTTTGCAATGCTTCGCCATTGCGAATCAGCACACCTGCCTCTGCGGCTTTTCCTACACCCACCATTACCGACATAGGCGTCGCCAGGCCTAATGCGCAAGGGCAAGCAATAATCAAGACAGTGGTCGCTGATACCACAGCAAAGGCCAGTGCCGGCTCAGGCCCAAAGTTAAGCCAAGCTAGAGCACTGATAACAGCGATAATCATAACGACTGGCACAAAGTAAGCTGAAATAACATCGGCAAGACGACCGATTGGGGGCTTAGAGTTTTGCGCCCGTTTCACCATGTTAATAATTTGAGCAAGTGCTGTATCTTTTCCGACTCTTGTCGCTTGAAACAAAAAGGAACCACTTTTATTTATCGTGCCCGCCACAACGTCATCACCAACTGATTTTTCCACGGGCATGGGTTCACCCGTTAGCATAGATTCATCAACGGTGGTACTTCCCTCTATAACTTTTCCATCAACAGGGATTTTTTCTCCGGGACGAACACGTACTACGTCCTCCTCGAGTACGTCTTCGATGGCGATATCCAATTGTTTATCGTCACGAATCACCCTAGCTGTTTTGGCCTGCAAACCAATGAGACGCTTTATGGCTTCGGACGTGCGCCCACGAGCTTTCAGTTCAAGTGCCAACCCCAGATTGATCAAACCGATAATCATCGCAGTCGCTTCAAAGTAAACGTGACGCGCCATTTCCGGAACCAGGTGTGGAACGATTACAACCACCATAGAATACAACCAGGCTGTACCAGTACCAAGCGCGATCAGCGTATCCATATTAGCGGAATGATTTTTCAGGGATTGCCAGGCACCAACAAAGAAGTGTTTGCCAGAGAAATAAAGTACACCTAACGTTAGAATACCTACGACTAACCATGTCACACGTTCTGAGGTAGTGGTAACCGTCATTTCACCAACAAAAAGGCTATAAATCATTAGGGGTACACCTAACGACAGCGCGACGGTCATCTCACGCATCAGTCGCTTATAGTAAGCCCAGTCGGCTTGCTCTTTTTCTGCCAACGCATCATCGCCACTTTGGGAAGTGGCTACTTTAGCGCTATACCCCGCCTTCTCTACCGCTTTCACTAAAGCGCTCGGACTTGCTGTTCCTGTCACACTGACTGTTCGCTGCGCAAAGTTCATCTCTGCATTTTCCACACCGGATACAGACTTTAGTGCACTCTCGATTTTGCCAACACAACTCGCGCAACCGGCTCCCTCGATAATGAGTTCCTCAATGGAACGACTACGAACGTCCTCAGTTTTTACACCCATACCAGTGCTCCTTATTGACGGGAAACGAGCCAAGCAACAGCTATTTCCCGCAAAGTACCAACGATAAAACCGTCACTCACTACATATCCGAAAATCGATTCGCAGTTTGCACCATTCGTTTAATTTCATTTTCTTCAACGTTCTTTACCGTTTCTAGCAGCTCTTTTGCGCTATCTATATCAACACGGGAATATAGGTGTTCATACAGTTCTATGACTTGCTCATGATGGTTTACAATGTTCTCCATAATGTGATCAGTATCTAACTCTTTAAAAGGCGAATCACAGTGTCCATGCTCAACGATGGGATGTTTCCCAATATAGTCATAACACCAAGTGTCTAATGCATTTAGGTTGGCTGTATTCAAAAAACCTTCAACCATTCGCTCTAAGCTAGCTTCATGACCCGACACGTAGCTTAGAATCATCCGAGCTCGTTCATCTTGGTTTTGTTTAGAGCAGTGAGTCACACACTCCTTCAGGTTTTTGTGGAAATCAACGGTCCAACTCAATACATCTTTGATTGTTTCTATTTGCATTTTTTACTCCTTACCTATAATTAATTGTTACTTTCGTTTGCTTTTGGTACGTGGCGGGCTTCTGTGGCAACTCCACGGTGTATGCTCTGCATTATCTTTAATATTTTGATCAATAAATTTGTAGTATTCCTCTTTCAAGTGAGTCCACCAGCCACTATTTATTTCAACACCAAATATTCCGAGCTTTTCCTCTATCATAGTCAGATCGACTTTAGAGGCATCATAAGCGACCGATAACAAGTTCTGGTCAGAGTCGTAGGCAACGCTATCAAGACCAACCAAGCGATCGATTTCGTTAATCGCTTCGCGAACTTTTTTCACACTCTCAGTGTTTAGCTTTAACGTGCGATTGACTAAGTTAATTTCCCGCACTCCGGCTCTATGATCGTTAGTTGACATCAGTACTGTCCTATTTATTAAAACTACCAATATGCTTCAGTCGACGTTGCCGCGATATTAACGTTGTAACGAGAGTTCTTTATCAGTCGCTGCTCGTTTGTCGTGAACCCAAAGCAATTCATCTATTGGCGAGATACAGACTAAGCCCTCGTTAGATACCCCGGTATGGGCCGCTTCAACTACCAAAAACGCAACGTCACGCGCGTCATCACTGTTCACATAAACTTCGAGCTGTACGTGCTCAACTAAGTGATCATCGTTATAACTATCGAAGTAATAGCCTCGACCTCGAACAGGAAACAATGTAAAGCCGCTAACGCCACACCCAACCAGAGTCTCCTCCACTGCGTCTTGCCGAAGTTGATCAAAAATAGCGGTGATTTTAGATAGGTTCATATATTCTCCTACAAGCCTTAAGTCACTTAACTTAAGAGCTCTATCTAGCATGATTAAATTTCGAAAAAAGTTTTAATTGAAATTCAGCAGGAGCTATTTCGGAGGATAAAAAATATCAAAAGACATTTGCTTAACATTCCCTTCATATGAAAGAGGATGCTGCAAGTAACCAATTGACTTTATTGGCAAATTGAACGGAATTAATACTAAAGGTGAGCTTGCAGAGTTGCACCCCGCATCCATTAAACATGTATCAGCAGAGTCAGTTAAACAATAACAGCACGTTTTACTGGCAGGTTGTTCGTCGTCATCACAATGAATGTTGCTTTTTCTCTCGTTTGCAACATCTGCCTGATTAACGTTGATTACGTGCTCTGCGCTGGAGGCAGTATTATGGACAGGAGCAGCTGGGAAGGATAGTTGAATTACTATTCCTAGCATAAGCACAACTAAAAATTTTGTTTGAGCCATATGTGTGTCCCCAATCCCGAATTTTAACCTAGCATACTTGTTAGCGCACATCATTGATCAAGATCAATGATGTGCGTCTCTTAACTAAAATAATTGGTCTTATACACGCTTAACCTTTTGCCCACGCCACAAGTAGTAAACAGCGGGTAACACGAGCAAGGTTAGAATAACCGCACTGATCATTCCTCCAACCATCGGGGCGGCTATTCGGCTAACCACTTCAGCACCAGTTCCTGTGCTGAACATAATAGGCAGTAGACCTGCAATTGTAGAAACCGCCGTCATCATGACAGGACGAACACGAAGCCCAGCCCCTTCCATTACAGCGCGAGAAACACCGTCTTTAGTCAAAGCTTTACCTTGCTCTAGTTGGCGTTGTTCGTATTCGTTATAGGACTGATTAAGATAAGTCAGCATTAATATCCCTATTTCTACGGTAACCCCCGCTAGTGCTATAAAACCAACCGCTACAGCAACTGAGAAATTATAATCTAAAAGATACATTAGCCAGATTGACCCCACCAATGCGAGAGGTAAGGTTCCCAGTATGATCGCGATTTCCGTGGCATTTCGAAAATTCATGTACAAAAGAACGATAATAATCGCGAGTGTTAACGGAATCACGTAAGTCAGTTTTTCCTTTGCCCTTTCCATATATTCGTACTGCCCGGACCAGGTAACTGAATACCCTGCTGGCAACTCGAGTTCTTGTTCTACAACCTTCATTGCTTTTTCAACATAAGTGCCGACATCAACTCCCTCAATGTCGACAAAAGTCCAGCCATTAAGTCTTGCGTTTTCGCTTTTAATTGCCGGCGGTCCAAGTTCAACGTAGACATCAGCCACATCCGCCAAACTAATACGCTGCCCGTTTGGCGTAACTAAAGGTAGCTTCTTTAATTCTTCCGGCGAATCACGGTAATCTTGAGGGTAGCGCAAGTTTATTGGGTAACGTTCAAGCCCTTCAATGGTCTCTGAAACATTCATTCCACCAATAGCCGTGGCAACGACCTGCTGCACATCCTCAATGTTCAAGCCATAACGTGCAGCCTGCTCTCTTTCTATGTCAACTTTGACATAGCGTCCACCTGCCACTCGCTCTGAATAAACAGAAGCCGTACCATCGACATCATCAAGTATTGCTTCAAGCTGCTGCCCTATCGTCTGAATTTCATTAAGATCGGCTCCGGCAACTTTTATACCTACCGGCGTTTTGATACCTGTCGATAGCATATCAATGCGAGTTTTAATGGGGTAAACCCACGCATTGGTCAGCCCCGGAAACTTTACAAGCGCATCCAGTTCTTTTTTCAACTTCTCAGTGGTCATACCGTCTCTCCACTGATCTTTCGGTTTCAGTTGAATAAAGGTTTCAATCATCGTTAGGGGTGCCGGATCAGTGGCGGTATCCGCTCGACCAATTTTGCCAAAAACCGTCTTCACTTCCGGTACCGTTTTTATGAGCTTGTCGGTTTGCTGCAACAGCTCCCTTGCTTTACCAATTGATAATCCGGGATAGGTAGTGGGCATATACATCAAATCGCCCTCATCCAAATCTGGAATAAATTCACTACCAATTTTGTCAATCGGCCAGACACCAACGGCCAGGATAACAAGCGCTCCGACAACTGCTGTCTTGGGGTATTTCAAAATGCCTTTTAAAAGCGGTTTATACCCGGCGATCAATAACCGATTAAGCGGGTTTTTCCCCTCAGGTGTTACCTTTCCTCTGATAAAATATCCCATCAACACGGGGATAACGGTAACCGCTAAGGCTGCACTGGCTGCCATTGCGTAAGTTTTCGTGAAAGCAAGCGGAGAAAACATCCGCCCTTCCTGGGCTTCTAAGGTAAATACCGGCATAAAGCTGACGGTAATAATGAGCAAGCTAAAGAAAAGAGCAGGGCCCACCTCTGAAGCAGAGGCGGCAACCACCCGCCAGCGGTTCTCTGCTGTCAGTGGCGTTTTTTCCATATGCTTATGCATATTTTCAATCATGACGATGGCACCATCGAGCATAGCGCCAATAGCGATTGCGATCCCTCCAAGTGACATAATATTCGCGTTAATTCCTTGCCAATACATGACAATAAACGCGGTTAAAATACCCAAAGGCAAGCTGATAACGGCAACCAGCGAGGAGCGGACATGGAAGAGAAATATCACACAGATAAACGCGACAATAGCGAGTTCTTCTATTAAACTTTTCCAGAGACTTTCCACGGCATCCGAGATAAGCCCCGAACGATCATAGACAGTGACTATATCGACACCTTCTGGTAGCCCAGACTTTAATTCTTCCAACTTTTGTTTAACGCCATCAATCGTTTTTTGGGCATTTTCTCCGAAACGCATTACCACAATACCACCCACGGCTTCTCCCTCACCGTTGAGTTCGGCGATACCGCGTCTCATTTGGGGGCCCACACCCACATCAGCAACGTCTTTAAGCAATAATGGCGTGCCATTTTCATCAACGCCAAGCGGGATACTCTCTAAGTCTGACACACCATCAATATAGCCTGAGGCCCGGACCATATACTCAGCTTCCGCCATTTCAACCACCGACGCCCCCACTTCCTGATTACCTCGCTGGATAGCATTTTGTATGTGAGCAAGAGGAATATCGAATGCGCGCAGCTTCTCCGGATCCACTTTCACCTGGTACTGCTTTACCATCCCGCCGAGGGCGGCAACTTCCGAAACCCCCTCGACCGTTTGCAGTTCATACTTTAAAAACCAATCCTGCATACTGCGTAACTCACTCAAATTGTGGTTACCCGTACGATCAACCAAGGCATACAAATACACCCAACCAACCCCTGTTGCATCAGGGCCTAATTGCGGTCTTGCATTAGAAGGCAGTGTCGGAGCAACCTGAGACAAATATTCCAGTACTCGCGAACGCGCCCAGTAAGCGTCTGTATCTTCATCAAAAATGACATACACATAGGAGTCGCCGAAAAACGAATATCCACGGACGGTTTTAGCGCCGGGGACAGACAGCATAGCGGTTGTTAATGGATAGGTTACTTGATCTTCTACCACCTGCGGCGCTTGACCCGGATAGCTGGTTTTAATGATCACCTGGACATCCGACAAGTCCGGCAGTGCGTCTACGGGCGTATTCTTAACCGCAAAAGCACCAACACCCACGAGGATTAATGTCGCCAGAAGAACGAAAAAACGGTTACTCACTGACCATCGAATGACTGACTTAATCATGGTTATGCTCCTGCTCTGTCACTTGTTTTTGCTCAGGAATATGAATCGATGTGAGCTGGTACTGTTGCTTCCCGACTTGCGTTATTTCCGCATGCAAGGATAACCCCGTGCTAAGCTGAGAAAGTTCAACATCCGAAGCAACATCGAAGTCCATCGTCATTGCAGGCCAGTCCCATTCAGGAATCTCACCGTGATTCAGCGTAACCATCGAATGTTGAGGCATAACACTTTTAACTGTTGCTTCGACCCAGACAGCTTCGACTGATACAGCTTCATTTAACATAGTGTCGTGGCTCTCGCTATCAGTGTTAGAGTCGTGGTTCATACGTTTAAAGTCGGAAGACTTACTGGACTCAGAGTCAATTAAGAACTGAGCCGATGTAACAATTTCATCACCTGCCATAAGACCCGATAAAATCTCAACTCGCGAGCTACCTAACCGCCCAACGTCAACATTAACTGATTTAAATTTCCCATCACCCAGTGCCAGTACAACTCGGTTCGAACCACCCATTCGAATCAGCGCTTCTTTGGGGATGATTAAGCTTTCGTCGCCTAAACCAGCATTAATATTAAGATTCGCAAACATGCCCGGCTTCAAAAAAGCGTCAGGGTTATTGAAGTGAATTCGAACTTGTCCCGTCCGAGTTTTAGGGTTAAGTGACGGATAGACATAATCAACCTTTCCTTCCCAGTCTTTACCCGGAGCATACTCAAGATCCATTTGAACTTTATTACCTACCTCAACTTGGTTCAGTTGCCGCTCAAAGACTTCTGCAATAACCCATATTTTATCCAGTTGGGCGATCGTCATTAAATTCATACTCGGCTTTACAAACGCACCTTCACGCACAGTCAGTTTATCCAATACCCCTGACTGCTTTGCTTTTACCGTAATTGTTTTCTGAATTTTATGAGTCTCTTTTAACTTCTTAATCTCAGATTCAGAGACTTGCAGGGCTCTTAAGCGTTCTTCAGCAGCGTCTATTAGAACCTGATTACCTCGCTGCGAGGCCAGTACAAGCTCCTCTTGAGCATTAACCATTTCCGGGGAGTAAATACTGTATAAAGGTTGGCCTGCTTTAACCGAGTTACCGACCGCTTTTACAAAAAGGTTTTCAATCCAGCCTTCAACACGAGGGCTTACTGTTAATACTCGGTTCTCATCAAACTGAACATAGCCAACTGTTTCGATATCCAGGTTGAGTCTCGAGGACGTGACGGTTGCAGTTGTAACCCCAAGGTTGTTAATAACATCGGGATCGATTCTCACAGTACCTGGTGAACTCTCTCCCCCATCATCGCCATAGAACGGAATAAGGTCCATCCCCATTGGAGACTTTCCAGGCTTGTCTCTGCGATAATTGGGATCCATCGGAGCCACCCAATATAACGGCTCTTTTTTGGCATTATCCGATGAACCAGCGGAGCCCGCAGTTGACTGCATTAAGTAGCCAATAGCGCCAGCGCCAACTGCAAAGCCTACAGCTAAACTTATAAGAGATTTAGTGACTGTTTTCATTTTAAACTCCTGAAAATAATAAGTAGTTTGCTTCGGCAATCAGCTTTTGGCGGTTGATGGCGATCGCTAATGCATCAATTTTTGCGTTGACTTCCGCAATCTGTGACCGTACCGCCTCGGCAAAGTCGCCATCATCATTGTTGTAGGCAGTCAATGCGGCTTCAGACTGGGCGGACATTTGTGGAAGTAGCTCTTCGTGATATAGGGCAGCACGTTCATTCAAACGGTTCAGTTGTAAAAACGTACTGCGTAAATTGGCTATTAACTGCCTGGCAACCAATAACTTCTCAGTTTTTTTCGCTTCCGTTCTAAACTTTGCTGAGCGTACCTGCTTATCCTGTTTGTTATCAGTAAATAAAGGGACATCGAACGTAACCCCGGCTGACAGCAAGTTGGCACGGTCATTGCCGCTTGGATCGTCGTTTCTATGGCCATATTTCAGATTGGCTGACCATTGCGGTTTATAACCTTGCTGAGCGAGCTCGACAGACGTCTCCGACGCCAAAATGTCTTGATCGGTCGCTTGCAAAACCGGGTGTTCTTTTATCAATTCGTACAAGGCTTGTTTAGGCATTGTTGAAGGCGAACTCAATGCCTCCTGTAGCGTAAGGTTAGGAACGTCATCCGGTAACTTTGATTTCGCTATAACACCTATCCATTCCGACAATTCGCTTTGAAGTCGCTCCTCTTTTTGTCGCAGTGACGTCAACCTATCATCCAGGCGTGTAAGCTCAAGTTGGGCTCTAATAACATCTTGCTGCCGTGCTTTTCCCTCGGTACTGGTATAACTCGCCTTAGCGGTTGACACTAACTGTTCAAAAAGCGCTCTATCCGATTCAATCAAGCGAATACTTTGCTGAGAGAAAAAAACATCTAACCACAACTTCGTGACCGTTGTTTTGACCTTTGCAATACGATCCGCTCTCAAAAACGGTTGTTTTTGAGCTAATTGGTTTTTCTGCTTACGAGACAACGATAAAGTGTCTCCTCTGGGAAATGCTTGTGAAACACCGACGACTAACTGGGTCATCCCTTCCTGTCTTGAACTAAAACTGTCAACAGGGAAACTGGCAGCCGTGAATGATATTTTAGGGTCAGGCAAACTGGAAGAGGCTATCGCTTCACTCGCGAATGCCTCTTGGGTTTGCTTACTTGCCGTTAACCAAGGATCTTCTTGTACAGCGATACTCACTGCTTCTTGCAAATTCAAAAGTGGCTCTTGTGCACTAACAACATTTGGCACTACTGCAGTCAGAACACCTAAATAAGCCATTCTTCTTAAAAGTTTCATATTGTTACTCTCAAAAACTGTGAATTTTTAGATTCAACACAGACCAAGCTATGAATCAGAGCGTAACGAGGACGACGATCGGCGTCGTAACAACAATGAGCGAACCAAAGCTTATAGCTGTGCTTTTACCTGGACGATAAACGCGCCAGGATCGAGAAATCCCGTATTTTTAAGAGTGGATTGGGGGGCGGAAAAGCGAGAGTGAGTGTTTTTCTTTAATATTCGTATCTAAGAATGAGGTTGCGTTAAAAAGCAGCTTATCAACAGGCGGAACCGTCGATTGCTCAGAATAAACGACAGTAATTGACGGACTGTAACAATGTCGCATCATTGAATCAGAGCAACAATTATCGGTAAGAGAGTGCGACACTTCGCAATCAGCAAGATCACAAACCTGCTCAGTAGAATCGTGCATACAGGCCTCTTCCGTACTGATAGTTTGTGAAAATGACATTGTTGTTACTGCAAATAGCAATAGAGCAATGATTAAACGATACATGCGAAGTTCTGCTGTAAAAACATGCTTGAAGTGTATATCTTTTGCTGATAAGGATCAATCAATTAAAAGAGGTACTCATAGCGAGGTAGTCAATCCAGGTGGCGATACGACTACTATATCACCACCCAGATTTACGACTAACTTAGGCGATTTTAAAGTCTAAATACCAAAGTCATCGAACTTTATGCGTTCTCGCGGAATACCAAAGTCAGCAAGAGACTTTAACGTTGCTTTCAGCATTGGTGGAGGACCACACACGTAAATATCTAATGTTTCTTTGTTTTTGCCGGCCAACCATTTCATTGCGGTTTCGTGCACAAAGCCAGTGTGCCCGGCCCACTCATCTGATTTAGCAACCTCTGAAAGTACCGGTATATAATTTAACCGCTCATCTCTTTCGAACTCATCCCTATAACAGAGCTCTTTTTCATATCGTGCGCCGTAAAAGAATATGCAACGACGAGGAGAATCTGCTGCTAACTCACTTTGTATTAACGCTCTCAACGGTGCAATACCCGCGCCGCCTCCGATAAAGACTTGCGTGTGATTATTTTGTTTCGTCAGCTGAAAGTCACCAAATGGTCCAATAGCATCGACATGAGCGCCAGGCTCTAAATTACACAAGTAGTTTGAACCGATGCCTGGGGGCACCCCTTCACTTGGCGAGGGCAGCAGCCTTATGTTAAATACAAACCGAGTCGGGTGAGGCCGCGTAGCAACAGAGTAATGTCGTGACAATATTTCGTTTAAGTGTGGAATACGAAACTGCATAAACTGCCCGGCTTCATAATTAACGGGCTCTGAACTCACAAAGGTAAGCTCCATAATGGATGGAGTCAGTTGACGCTTTGAATCGAGTGTTAAAGCTATATCACTAACCCCCTCATTATGTAACTTTACTTCATAATTTGTTGAGGTTCTGTGTTGGCAAGATAACCGCATCCCCGCGTCTAATTCATTGGCGCTCAATAACGCTTTTTCAGCGGCTGTCGGACTCGGTATGCTGTTGCCTTGTAGTGTCACTTTACATAATCCACAAGTACCGCCACCGCCACAACTACTCGCAATTGGTTGCCCTTTCTGCTGAAAATATTCTAGCCACGTTCTCTTACGGTTCGGATTAAAGTCACCGTTAGTAATATTTCGGCCTAAGAGAATTAAGCCCGATAACGAAAACCAAAGAGCGAATAACCCGGCACTCCAAATCAATAAATGGTTAAAACTTCGTCCACCCGTGTAGTCCATAAAGTGCAGGCGAAACGCCCAGTCAGCTATTGTCCATGGTGTATTACGATGCTCCACCACCTGAGACGACGCTTCATCGACGTAGATGCGAGTATTCAGGTCATCCGCCATATCAATGCGAAACCCCGAAGCTTCCCAGCCATTCACTTCATCGCTTCCCATGACTCTTTCAACCGCTTCGACGTGACCCGGACCATTATAGCTACTGAGCGCTAATTGGGTTGCCAAAGCCTCACCGGTAGACCAGTTTTCGTTTGTGTTAGCGTTGAAATACAGGACATTTCCATCTGCCAATGTCACTTGATACTGACCAACCCCAGCAACACTTACCAGTTCAATTAAATGTGCTGATGGAAACCTTTGGTACATTTCAGTAAAGTCGACCTGAGTTGCTAATTTTTTAAGCGGCGGCTTAGAGTTTTCGGAGACCATGTATTGATGACCCGACATTCCATGATGGCCAGTTATACTGAAAAAGAAACCACTCACTAGCCACAAAGCGACCTGAATAACTAAAATTAAACTCACCCAACGATGAAGCCATTGTATAAACCTTATCATTGGGCACCTCCGATCGGTCTTCTTTTAAACGTTATGGTATAAAGGAGCAAAACAATGCCCGTTATCATTAAAATAAATGTACCGATAATAAAGGCTTTTAACCACCACGTTTCTATATCCACACGTTCATCGTAGTCCATTATGTGTAGCATCCAGACAATGTCGAAACCACGCCAGAAAGTGTGTCGTTTTACGAGCAAATCACCCGTTGTTTCAGACAAGTAAAGGCTGGTATTACCAAAGTCATCGTAGTTCACTTGCCATACTGGCAACAAAGTTTCACTAATTTCAGTTGGTGGGTTATCCGTCATATAAACAACGGATTCAATGTCTGCACTCTCTTGTGCGTAGTATCGGTTGGCCAAGTCTTCAATATGATGCTGAGTTATTTCAATGCGCTCTAACGATTTTGCATTAACCAAAAACTCACCTTTATCACTTTTTAACTTGTATACTGGCTGTAGCTTACCATCTAGTCTGCGAGCCTCTAGTGAGGCTTTTTCAGCTTCAGGATAACGCGTTAATAACTTATCTAAATCTGATACCTCAGTACCTTCAGGTAAAGGCTGACTAACATCCTGAACTAAGTGATCTCCGTGAATATAATCCAAGTCGAAGAACACCATGTAAGCACCACTTATTGTCCAAATGACCATTTGCAAGCCAAAAACCAAAGATAACCAGCGGTGCCAGACTCTCCATTGACTCGAACGTTTTTTTTCCGACATGTCGTCCTACCTCAAATTTCATATAAAAAGGCTGCCGCTCCCAGGGAAAAGCGACAGCCAGTTCACTAATCAAAAGCTGTAACGTACCTTCAAGTACAACTGACGACCTAATAAGTCGTAAGTCATAGTGTCAGTATTTGCGTCCGTCCAGCTTTGAATATAAGGCGGCTCTTTGTCGAAAAGATTATTAACGCCACCCGTCACACTCAAATCGGAATTTATGAAATAAGTGCCTTGAACATTATGGTAAAAGACACTCGGGGCTCGGGCTCCAATATCTCCCGGGGCAGCATTAATATCATCAGCAGGTCCTATGTACTGAACGGAGTAATGTAAACGCCAATCCTGTTTCGTAAAGGTTCCTGAAGCATTTGAGCGCCAATGCGTATAGCTCCCTCTACCGCCGGTAATATATCCGGCATACTCAATTTCGTCTGCTCCAACGAAAGGTGCAAATGTGTATTCATTTAAGTAACTGACATTCCAACTAAAGTCACTTTTCCAGCCCAGTAGCTCGGTGTTATAAAATAAAGCGGTATCGATACCTGACACATTTTCAGTTGCCGCATTGGTGGGCTGAGCAGACAAAAAGTCAATATCGCCCGTTAATGAGTCTCTCGTAAAGTGTTCAGGGCTGCAAAATGGATGCGATAAATTTTCTGAGTTATAGCAGACGGATAACTTCGTCGATCCAGGAATTCTTTGGATAGCATTCTCAATATCGATATCGTAATAATCAACCGTCAATTGTAAATTGTCAGCCGAACCGATATCCCATACAAACCCAGCAGTGAAAGTATCTGCGTCTTCCGGCTTTAAATCGGGATTCCCGCCAACAGTAGTAAGCACCGTCGCACCAAACTGTTGATACCCTGCAGGAACGCCATCTGCTTGGCAGTTTGCCGCCACAGTCGGGTTCGCGCCAGTTTGGTCCCATCCGTCACACGGATCCGTTGTGGTCAAGTTCCCTTCGGCAACACCACCAAAGAGTTCAGGTATATTTGGAATACGAAAAGCAGTTGACTGAGTCGCCCGCACTTTCAAAGCATCCGATACACGCCAGTGAACGCTCGCTTTATAATTTCCATCACTACCAAAGGTGTCATAATCACTGTAACGATACGCTAAATCCAAATTCAACGACTGAATCAATGGTAAGTCAGCCAACAAAGGTAACGAAGTTTCAGCGTAAACTTCATCAACTGTGTAGCTTCCTTCTATCGGGTCGGCCTGATTGGTATTCATAATGCCCGCAACAATCGATGAATCAGGATTTCGCCACCCTTTTTCTTTTCGGTGTTCGACACCAAAAGCGACAGGAACCCATCCAGACGGCATTTCGAATAGGTCGCCGGAAATATTCGCTGTCAATGAACGCTGCTCGTTACCACCGTTGTCCGTCGTCCGAAACATAATGTAGTCCAAAGCTTCCTGAGACAGGTCTCCGTAACCCAACAAGTCAATACAGGGAATACCGTTGGAGCCACAAGTATTCGGATCTAAACCCGCAGATAGACGCTGCATGTTGACTATATTGGTCATGCCGTCAATGGCTGTATTACGGCCATAGTTATAAGCAACTTCCCAGTTCCAACCTGAGCCAATAACACCATTCATGCCGACGACCGTTCTGAACGTATTAACATCTTGAAAGAACGTTCTTGGTCCACCTTCTAATAAGCGACGACCTTCAAGTCGAATTGTTTCACCCGTTGGGTTTGTTGGGTGGCTGGCATCAAACTCAATACCTCTTAATGTTCCGGGTGTCGCTAATTGATCGGATGTTCGATTGTTGTATAAAACTTCAGTAAATACCGTCGTATCTGGCGACAGTTGATAATCCCCGAAAGCGGAGAAATTCCAGTTTGTAATTGGGTTAACCGAATTTAGGTAAGGAAAAAATGCAAAGTTGTGTTTTTCAGAGCTGTAGGGTTCATAAAAGTCCCCGTTACCGTCCGCATCTTGGTTGAAATTAATCCGTTCGCCAGCATTTGGCCCCGTCAATATGGTTGCTCTACCCCCAATGGTACTTGAGCTCCCGAAGCAATCCAGTTGGCCTGGTGTTAATTCACCCAAAGCACAGCCGGCTTGATCAGCCATATTGACCTCATCGGAAGAACGGTAGCCTAGAGTCGCCATTATGCGACCTTTGTCGCTGCTGGCGCCAAAGATCATGTTAACTTTACGATCTTGGCCCTCACCGTCATCTGTCGAGCCCAAGCGCCCTTCTATAGTAAAGCCGTCATAACTTTTACGAGTGATGATGTTGACCACACCTGCTACAGCATCCGCACCGTATATCGCTGAAGCGCCGTCTTTCAGTACTTCGATACGTTGGATCATTTCGACAGGTATCATATTTAAGTCGACTGAACTATTAGCACCGGTCCCACCATTTACAACACGGCGGCCATTCAGAAGCACAAGTGTTCGGTTAATGCCCAGTCCACGCAAATTAACTTGAGCGGTACCATAGCCATTACCTGTCCAATAAGCATTGCTCTGACTGCCAGCAAAACCAGCGGAGGCTGACATTCTCTGTAAAATCATTTCTACCGAGGTCATTCCCGATACTTCAATATCTTCCGCCGTAAAAACCTGAACAGGAGCAGCACTTTCGGCTTCGATTCGCTGAATTCGCGAACCGGTCACCGTGATTTTCTCAACGTTTTCGGCTTCAGTATCACCAGGCCCTGACTGAGCCCAAACGGTTGTTGTATTAAAGAGTGCCGCAGATACGCCTATAGCGACAGCAGACTTAAGTAACTTTTGCATTTTGTCACCTCGATTAAATTATAATTATTTTACTTTCCGATTAGACTTCGTACTGCCATCTAAGTTGTTTATACAACCTTCAGAATAGAAACCTTAGGATTTTAGTCAAGCTAAAAACGATTAAAGTTGTATAAAAAACCCTTTAATAGCAATGCTTATAGAGGTTGTATATTCAACTTTAAGTTATCCTCATGTATCAATAATCTTTTAAAATAAGCTCTTCAAGATAGCTAGAAAAGCAATAAAAAAAGTTGTCCACTTTTTTCAAAATAAAAATAATTTTTCATTTTTAATGAACTTTTACCCTCTTCTGATTATTGATGCTTTTAATCTTTTGTCGACTATAATGCGTACATGAATACATAACTTTTACGTAAGGAACTTGGCTATGAGTCAGTCAACTCAAAAAGCTACGCTTTACAGAATGTCAACGCCTGATCACCAGTGCCCTTTTGGGCTAAAAACCAGGCACTTACTTAAAGCCAACGGTTACGATGTGGACGACAACCTGTTGGAAAGCCGAGAAGAAACCGACAAATTCAAGAAAAAGCACGACGTCGATACCACTCCACAAGTGTTTATTGGTGATAAACGTATCGGTGGGTACGAGGAGGTTCGAGCCTTTCTTGGAAAGCCTCTTCCTGACCCTGACGCAACCAGTTACCGGCCCGTTATTGCATTATTTATTATGACGGCACTCCTCTCTGTAGCCACGTCGTGGTTGTCTTTTGGTCGCGTATTTACCGTACAAACCATCGAGTGGTTCATCAGTTTCTCTATGGTGGTTCTGGCCTTGCTCAAACTCCAGGACGTAGAGAAATTCTCTACCATGTTTCTCAATTACGATCTTCTCGCCAAAAAATGGGTGCCTTATGGCCGTATTTACCCCTACGCCGAAGGCTTGGCGGGTCTGTTAATGGCTGCGGAATTTGCTCACGTCATTTCCATCCCTATCGCGTTATTTATCGGCATGGTGGGCTCTGTCTCGGTGTTTAAAGCCGTTTATGTCGACAAACGCGAGCTAAAATGTGCCTGTGTCGGTGGCTCCAGTAATGTGCCGTTAGGCTTCATTTCGCTCACTGAAAACCTCATGATGGTCGCTATGGCTGTCTGGATGTTTTTTACAATGAACTAGAAAAAGAGCGCTATGCGCTCTTTTTCTTAACGCTTTTTACGTAAAAACAAAATCTCACCAGCGGCAATCAATGCCATACCGATAAGAGACGCCCAAATCACCAGCGGATCGCTCGTCCATTTCACCCATATAAAAGCGACTAAAACGATGACGTCTAGCGTGATTGCGCTGACAAGTATGTAAATATTGGCATTCACCTTTTGCCTTAGATGCCGTAATACGCCCCAGTGGATCGCAATGTCCATCACGATATAAAAAATAGCGCCCAGTGACGCAATTCGACTCAAATCGAAGAATGCCGCTAAGATCATAGCCATAACAATGGTGTAAACCAGCGTATGCTTCTGAATGGAACCTGGCATGCCAAAATGACTGTGTGGAACAAGCTTCATATTGGTCAACATGGCTAACATTCTTGAAACGGCAAACGCGCTGGCAATCACTCCTGATACCGTTGCTACAATTGCAAAAGCGACCGTCACCCATAGTCCGGTCTCGCCATAGACGGGTCTGGCTGCTTCAGCAAGCGCGTAGTCTTTCGCTTTCACAATCTCATCTATGGACAGGCTCGAGCCAACCGCCAGAGTGACCAGAACGTATATTAACGCGCAGATAATCAGCGAAATAATAATGGCACGCCCGACATTTCTCTTAGGCTCAACAATTTCACCGCCACTATTGGTTATTGTTGTAAACCCTTTGTACGCAAGTATGCTTAAAGCAATCCCCGCTAAAATACCGCCACCCGTAGCTTCTTCTGGAATAGCCGATATCGATTCAAACTGAATGCCTGAGGCCCACAAACCACCAGCCGCTAAAATGACCAACCCTAAAGTCTTAACAAAGGCCATAAAAAACGAGAACGTTTGAATAAACTGATTACTCAAAATATTGATAAAAAACGCAAAGACCAGCAAACCCACCGCCAACAAAGGGATAAGCCACTGCGCTTCAAAAGAAATTAACTGGCTGGTATAAGACGCAAATGTCCGGGCGACTAAACTTTCATTAATCACCATAGAAAAGTACATCAAGAGTGCGAATATCGCCGTCACACTTCCTTTTCCATAAGCTTTACTGAGGAACATCGCAATACCGCCCGCTGACGGATAGGCTTTCGCCAACTTAACGTAAGAGTAAGCGCTAAAGCCGGCAATGATACCGCCGCACACAAACGCCAGGACAAACCACTCTCTTGCCAGCTGAGCAACTTGTCCGGTCAGTGCAAAAATACCAGCGCCAATCATCACACCAGTCCCCAGCGACACCGCCCCCCAAAGACTCAGGCTGCTTTTCTGATAATCCTGATGTCCGTGTTCATGATCGTGTTCTGCCATAATCAGCTCCTGTGATTGAACTCAGTTGGACCAATGGATCCGGATAATTTTCCAGCCAGACTCCGGGGTATGTGAAACGGTTACAGTTTCATTCATCGTTAAATCAATCTCACGCCCGTTGTACGCCCCGGAAATACTATATCGAGAAGTGATCACAGCAAGGCTGGCCACTTCATATCGTGTTCTTTCAATCAGCTTGGAAGGAACCGCCTGGCTAAATTTGATATCTGACTTAAGATGATGAGCACTGTATTCAGCCAGGGACCGTTCAACGCCACCACCTTCAAAGATAAGCACATCATCGGAAAGCACGTCTTTAACGACCTCCGTGTCACCTTCAGTTAAAGCAGTTCGAAATGCATCAAGCACAGCGGTCGGCTCAGATAGTTTTTCGGCGCTACTGGGCGCTGAAATAAACATTACCGAAACCATAAAAACACTCACAAGTAATTTCATTCTTCTTATTCCTTACATTAACCGGGGGAAAACGCGCTGCTTAGCGCAGAGGCCAGGGTAAAAATAGTGACAGCCAATACCATTTCCGCCGTTATGGAGTTTTTGAGTCGCTTGGCGGCCGCGTTATCATTTAATTGCGGTACGAACTTTAATTTATGCAATGCGGCAACAAGGAGAATCAGCGCCACAAACACAAGTTTCGCTAGTAGTACCGTGTCATACGACGTAAGCGGCAGCTCTGGCATCCATCGCCCTGTTGCACTACGATACATAACCAAGCCCGCAATAAGGAGTATTGGAACCGCTGCAGACATATGCACACCAAAACGCTCCATAATGGCTTTCGCTTTAGCAAGCGGTACCGACGTTGCCAGCTTTCGCAATGAGTTAAGACTGCCGAACCAAACCCAAGCGACTAACAAGTGTGTTAAAAGCGCTAGCTTTCCCCACCAGACGGCGTCACTGCCGTGACCAATACTTAAAAAGCTCCATCCCATGAGTCCAATGGCGACAACATATAGCACCCACTTTATACGTTTTAGCTTAACAACGGAGTAAACAATCCAAGCAATAGCAACCGCTATCTGAAGTTGGATGAACAACCCAACAGGGCCGGTCCATATAAACTGCATGTAGGTCGTGTCAATCATGCCGGCAAAGCCTTCAGCAGCAAAACTACCGACTTTCAGAAAAAAATACAGAAGGCTTGCCAGTAATAGAAGCAACGCAACAAGGCTATTCTTTCGTTCAGACTGCTTTTTTAAACCGGACAAATAAACGATATAAGGCGAGGCGGTCATCACCGCGTTAAGCCAGAATATAAAGGCCAACGTTAAAACGCTGGCCACACTCCAAAGGGTCATCATTTCACCTCAAAGCTAAAATCACCCGATATTTTATGACTGTCCCCACCCATTGCCGTCCAATAAACCGTGTAACCACCTGACGCCAAATTGTTTTTAACAGCAATTTCGTACGCTGCTTTGGGAGTCATGCTCATCGAAAAGTCCAGCGGATGCATTTTACCGTCATCTGAGTGCAGCATAATTTTAGCCAGACGAACATCACCGGAAAAATTCATCGTAATTTCCGCCGGTGACTCGGACAAAGTCGCACCGTCCTCCGGGCTACTGGATGTTAGGCCGACGTGAGCGCTGGCCCATGCACTAAAAAATAACGTGGTACCGAAGGCTAACTTAAGTATGTTTTTCATGTTGTTTCCTCTTTGTTTATTATCAATTAAAACCAAACTCTGGCCCCAAGGACCACGCCTGTTTCTGTGGTGTCCTCACCCATTCGTTTCATTTCATCTGCCGTGTTGCCTAACGCGCCGTTCCAATAAACACCAATGTAGGGTGCAAACTCACGACTGATTTCGTGACGATAACGCAACCCCACACGCAAGTTGCTCAAGCCACTTTGCCGTTCATATTTGTCTGAATCTGTCAGGTTGGCTGTAAACTCAATGCGAGGCTGTAAGTACGATGTTTGTGTGAGCTGCCACTCGTACTCAGTTTCGCTAACAAATTGGACGTCGCCTTCTTCATTCACCATCAGCGAGTTATCCATTTCGAACCAATAGGGCGCCAACCCCATAAAACTCACGACAGCATAATTTTCCATAGACGCGTCCGACGATAAGGTACCTCGCGTACCAATACCGGCCTGAAACGACCAAAACGGAGACACCAAGTATCCATACAGCAGTTCGGCACTTTCCAAGTCAGTGGGCTCACCGTCGTCTTGAACATTCTCCCCTTCACTCTTGAAAACAGCTCGGTGATAGTCACCGCCATACCAAGCCATCATGTCCCAGACGGCTAGGTTCTCTTCCTCGTTGGTTCGCGTTAACTCCAACCGATCGAACAGTACTTGCCCGGTGTAATATTCTTTGACGGGTTCAGGCCAGTCCTCTTTCGCATGTCCGGCGACTGCTAAACCTGGCAACAACGCCGCACCCACTAATAATGATTTACCGTACATAATTGTCCTCCTTATGCGACATTGACCACACGGAACATACCCGCTTTCATGTGATAAAGCAGATGACAATGAAATGCCCAGCTTCCCGGTGCATCAGCGGATATCAGTAGTGATACTTTCTCGCTTGGTTTTAAACTAATGGTGTGCTTACGAGGACGAGGATACTGTCCATTTTCAAGTTCCATCCACATACCGTGTAAGTGGATTGGATGATCCATCATGGTGTCATTAACCATCACCAACCTTAAGCGCTCGCCGTGACGGAACTGCACAGGGCCGTCAACTTCGGTGTATTTCTTCCCGTCAAACGACCACATATACCGTTCCATATTACCGGTCAAATGCAGTTCAATCTGGCGCTCTGGTTCCCGCTTATCTGGCCATTCTTGGGCGCCAATAAGATCGCTATACACTAAGACTCTATGGTCAACATTATCCAAACCTATGCCCGGTTCATGGAGACGACTGGTCGGATTCATAGCTATCATGGCGGCAGCAGCTCCGTGACCACCTTCACTGTGCTCAATTTTAATGTTTTCCACAGGAAGCTCTTTTTTATGCATCATTTCATGATTCATATGACCGTCTGTGCCGCTCATATTCATCATACCTTTCTCTTCCTTATTTCCTGACATCGCCATGGCCCCCATTCCCATCGCGGCCATACCACGTTCAGGCACCGCGCGTAACTCAGGAACTTCTGCTTCAAGGCCAATTTCTGGTGTTAATGTGCCTCTGACATAGCCACTTCGATCAAAGCTCTCAGCATAAATAGTGTAAGGCTTGTTTTGCTTAGGCTGGACAATTACATCGTAGGTTTCCGCCACACCAATGCGGAACTCGTCAACTGGCACTGGCTTCACAGGCTGCCCGTCAGCGGCCACTACCGTCATCTCCAATCCAGGGATTCTTACGTCGAAGAAACTCATTGCCGAACCATTAATGATACGCAGGCGTACTTTTTCACCAGGCTTAAACAATGCTGACCAGTTCATCTGTGAATCGCGGCCATTCATCAGGTAGGTATAAGTACTGCCCGTCACATCCGCAATATCACGGGGGCTCATTCGCATTTGCCCCCACATTTCTCGTTGCTTCCAGGTTTTCTCTAACCCTTGCTGTCGCACGTCCTCGAAGGTCTCAAATATCGTACGTTTTTGATAGTTATAGTACCCCTCCGCAACTTTCAAGTTACGAAACACGGTATCCGGATCTTCGAATGTCCAGTCGCTGAGAATAATGGTATGTTCTCGATCAGCACCAATGTCTCCGTCTTTCGGTTCAATCACTAACGGCCCCAGGTGTCCCAATTGCTCCTGCAAACCGGAATGGCTGTGATACCAATAAGTTCCGTTTTGCTCGACATCGTAGCGGTATTTGAACGTTCGTCCTGGCTTTATCCCTTCGAAAGATACGCCAGGCACGCCATCCATATTCTCCGGCAATATAATTCCGTGCCAGTGAATTGACGTGTCTTCCGACAACCGGTTAGTCACATTTAGCTTTGCTCGCTGCCCTTCTTTTAAACGAATCAAAGGGCCCGGCATTTGGCCGTTAATCGTTATAGGTGTGCCAACCCTATTCCCTACTAACAAAGGAGACTTCGCGATGGTTAAATCAATTTCATCTTTCGTCAAAACTTGATCTTTAAATTTACGCCCTTGAGGTGTTGCCCATGTTGGGGCTACTTTGGCAATTGCTAACGCGGACGCCACAGTAAATGCAGATTTAATGAATTTTCGACGCCCTTTATTAAACTCGGTGCTCATTTTCATTCTCCTCTTTTGAGGTTGATTTTTGTCCGTCACAACTAGCGTAATTATTTTCAGCACCACCATCTGATATTGACGATTTAAACCCTTTAATCGCACTTCCAAGATCAGAGCCGAAAGTCCTTAACTTTCGGCTACCAAAAAGAAGGATGACGATAGCTAACAGAATTCCCAGTTGAACCAGGCTCATACCACCGAAGCCCATAATTAATCGCCTCCACCTGATAGTTTCTTTTGCTGCTTAATACTTGCTACCTGCTGATAAGGTGCTATAGAGCCATCCTTTTTCACTTCATAAACGGTATAGGGCTGGAATCGACTTCCCATTTCCATACCGACAGAGCCGACAGGCATTCCCGGAACAGTTAAACCGATTCCGTTAGTTGACTTGTCTCCCTCCAAATAGCGGGAAACGAGTGCAGGGGGAACATGCCCCTCGAATACAAAGCCGCTATCGGAGATGGCAGTATGACAGGACTGGATGTCAGCACTGATACCTGCTTGACGCTTTTGCTGCGTCAAGTCTATTGGGTGCTCAACAGAAACATTTAAGCTTTCGGGTAAAGCTTTTAACCACTTTTCGCAGCAGCCACAGTTGGGGTCTTTTAGAACTCTCAATTGCTCTTCTGCGCCAGCAACTGACATAGACACAGAGAAAAGCATCGCTAAAACAGCGCAATTACGTTTGATAGACATAATTATCCACCGACTAATAAGTTTTAAAGGGACACGTCGGGCGTGTACTAAATTTCTACAAACTTATTAAGCGATAATTATTGGAGGACGAAATAGATTAGACGCGTGTTTAGCCCGAATTGAAGTGTCAATCGGAGAATCGACTTTAGAAGAAAGATTGATCGTAGCGGTATTAACTGAAAAAGACTGTCCGACAAATAAAACTGAGCTGCCGGAGCAATGCCGAATTGTCATGTCAGCACAGCACGAGTTGTGCTTTTGCTTCTCATGTTCGCAGTCGCTTGCGTCTGCTTTTTGCATCATGCTGTGCTGCATTTGTCCGTTATCATGACATGCGTGAGCCTCTGCCGTTTGCGAAAACGACATCGACACTAATAACACTGTCATTAATAACAGAATTCGGACTTGCACTAGCTACCTGCTTTTTGCAATTTAATAAATTCCAGTCTAACGTCATTTTAACGCATGTCAAATAAGGAGAAGATAATGATGAATCACGAAATGTTCGCCGGTATGGGCTTTTTATGGATGTTGGTAGTGGGTCTTATTTTTGTTATTCCAGCTTGGCGCATATGCCAACGTATTGGTTACCCGGGCCCTCTAGGACTCTTAATTTTAGTCCCTTTTGCTAATATTGTGCTGTTTTATTTCATCGCATTTGGACCTTGGAAAAAAGCATGAAGAATATTTAAAACGTACAGCTCCTTTAGCAAAAACTTTCACTAAGGCCCCGCACGAAGTGCAGGGCCTTTTTGTTTTTGTAATGAATCACATTCTTACTTATGTCTATTTAGCAAGAAATAGCCCGCCGGCACTATCACCATATTAAGCACCGTCGAGGAAATAAGGCCCCAAAGGATAACTATCGCCATAGGTGCTTGGATCTCACTGCCTGGTTCGCCAAGGCCTAATGATAATGGAATGAGCGCTAATGCCGTTGCCAGCGCCGTCATCAAAATAGGTACTAACCGTTCTTCTGATGCTTGCTTAATGGCATCCGTTAATTCGACACCTTTAGCCATCAGCTGCTTAATGTAGTCCACTAAAATAACGCCATTTCGCGTGGCGATACCGAACAGTGTGATAAAACCGATAATGACAGCAATGTTGATAACACCACCAGCAAAGTAAATGCCAGCGACACCACCAATCAGCGCTAACGGTAGGTTTAACATCACCAGGAACGCTTCTTTAGCCGAGTTAAACGCCGTGAGTAGCAACAAATAAATGCCAATAATTACGCCAATACCGAGCAGCATTAGCCGTGTGTTAGCGCTCTCGGCACTCTCAAACTGTCCACCAAACTCAATATAGTAACCTGTGGGCAGGTCGATACTCTGCGCTATCCGTTGTTCAATATCGTCAACCACACCAATAAGGTCGCGGCCACTCACGTTTGCCATGACCACCAGGTTACGCTGCACATTTTCACGGGTAATGGTGTTAGCACCACGCGTCTTGTTGATATCCGCGATGGCTGAGAACGGAATAACCGCACCATTCGGGGCCTTAATCATGGTATTTTTTAACGACTCAATATCTTCGCGATACCGATAAGGATAACGCACCACCAGGTCAAAGGTCGCCTGCTCTTCAAGAATGCGACTTGCCGATGTGCCGGCAAATGCCGTTTCCAACGCATGTGATGCCTGCTCGATGCTCATCCCATACTGGGCTAACTGAGCCCGCTTGAAATCAAAGGTAATAAACGGAATTTCCGCTTGCTGATCCATCGCTACGTCAACGGCTCCCGGAACTTCCTTGACCAAGCTTTCGATTTGAGCGCCCAGCTGACGCAATTTGTACAACTCATTACCAAATAACTTAATGGCGATGTTTGCACGCGTGCCTGACAGCATATGGTCTATACGATGCGATATGGGTTGCCCGATAATGACGTTAACCCCGGTAAGAAAGAAAAACTCTTGGCGTAAGCTCTCGAGCAGCGCCTCTTTTGAACGGGACTGCATACTGAGCTTAACGTCGATCTCCGACGCAAACACTTGCTGCGCGTGAGGGTCTCGTTCAGCACGTCCGGTACGGCGCGTCGTCGCAACCACTTCGGGCTCGTCCAGTAAGATCCGCTCTACACGTTCACCGATAGCATCGGACTTTTCTAAAGACGTTCCTGGTACCGTAACCACACTGACCGTCAAGCTACCCTCATTAAACTCCGGCAAAAATCCACGCCCAAACTGGAACACCGCCAATAACGCAATCAGCAACAGTACGCCCGCTGACGATAGCAAAAGTTTTGGCCGTTGCAGTGAGCCATTGAGAATGGGTCGATAGCTTGCCTTAAGCGCGCTAATAAAGCGCGTATCGTGCGATGCCAGTAAACTCTTACTGCCGCTCAATCCGTAGTAACTCAGTACTGGTGTAATCGTGATCGCGACCAGTAGAGACGCAAGAATAGAAACAATATAGGCAACGCCTAACGGTTGCAGCAAACGCCCTTCAACGCCTTGTAAAAAGAACAGCGGTAAAAAAACCAAAACAATGATAAAGGTAGCAAACACAATCGAGCTTTCAATTTCTCGTGTTGCGCCGGCAATCACTTTCAATTTTGACAGTTGCTCCGCAGCCGGCTTCGCCAAATTCTCACGGAGTCGTTTAACCACGTTTTCAACCACAATAATGGCGTCATCAACAAGCGCACCTAAGGCAATCGTCATACCGCCTAAGGTCATTGTATTTAGAGAGCCTCCGAAGTGGCGAATGGTTAAGACTGCAACCAGCAGCGACAACGGAATAGCCACTAAGGCAATACCGGTTGCTCGGGCACTGAAGAGGAAAATAAACATAATGGCAACGACTAAAATCGCACCGTCTCTAAGCGCGCTGTTTAAGTTGCCAATGGAGGTTTCAATAAAGTCTGACTGACGGAACGTATCTGTCTGTAGCGTCATGCCCTCTGGCAGGCTTTGGTTGATATCATTAATGACGCGATCTAAGTCGTCCGTTAATTCTAGCGTATTGGTGTTCGGTTGCTTTTGAATACCCAACACCACACCTGAGCGACCATTAAAAGCCGCAGTCCCTCGACGTAAGGCGGGCCCAACTTCAACATCCGCGATATCCTGCACTAACACCGGAACACCACCGCGATTAGCGATCACGGTTTGCTCGATATCGCTTTGCGACTCTATTCTTCCCATACCCTGGATGAGAAACTCCTGCTGGTTCTGTTTTACAAAGCCAGCCGATGACGTCATGTTGGAGCCTTCTAAAGCTTTGGTCACATCATCAAGCGATAAATCATTAGCAATGAGTGCATCCGGTTTCGCGACAACTTGGTATTGCTTAACTTGCCCCCCGGTCGAAATCACTTCAGCAACGCCAGGCACAGCCAGCAACCGCCGTCTAATGGTGTAATCAGCCGTTGTTTTTAGCTCTATCTCCGAATGCGCCTCTGAGGTCAGTGCTAAAAACATAATTTCGCCCATAATAGAGGACACCGGTGCCATCTGCGGTGCTCCCACGTCCGCGGGTAACTCATTCTGTAATGTTTGCAGACGCTCCGACACCATCTGACGAGCCAAATAAACATCGGTTTCCCAGTCAAACTCAACGGTAACAACACTAATACCAATGCCACTATTAGAGCGAACCCGACGTACCCCCGAGGCGCCGTTCATCGCGGACTCAATCGGAAAGGTAATGAGTTTTTCAACGTCTTCCGGCGGCATACCGCGAGCTTCTGTCACAATAGTGACCGATGGCGCGGTTAAGTCAGGAAATACATCGACGGGCGCTTTAATGGTGCTGTAACCACCCCAGACCAAAAGCACTAATGCCAACGCAATAACAATCAGCCTATTATGGAGCGACCACTGAATAATTCGATCAATCATAAAAATCCTTAATGTGCGTGGCCGTGGCCGATTTCTTCACCACCGAGAGCCGCTAAACGAACATCATAAGCGCCGATGCTTACTACTCGCTCACCCGCTTTCAAGCCTCGAGTCACTTCAATGTTCTCGCCATCCTGGATACCCAGCGTGACCTCCCGGCGCTCGAACGTTTCTCCGCCTGTATGCACAAATACAACGTCCTTACCTTCTTGTCTGATGACTGCACTCACGGGAATCGCAATCGCCGCTTTATTCGCCGACGTAAACGCCTTGGCCGCAAACGTCTGACCAATCATGGGCTGCCATGTGTCAGCAGCGAACCCCAGGGTTACGGAATAAGTTCTTGAAGCGGGCTGAACCATCAAGGAGCGTGCAGCAACTATCGAGTTTTTCTCATCTAACCGAACAATTTGTTCATCGGTATCTAGCCATGCACCTGAAATGGCTTGCACGTGCTGACTAAAACGCTCTGGAATAGACAGTTCTAACCAGCGTTGTTCGTTGGCCGCAAGCTCTGTCAGCACTTGCTGTTCGTCGACATACATACCGCTGGCTAGCGGACTGCTTAAAATTTTGCCACTAATCGGGCTTTTTATCGCAATACCGCCTTCCGTCTCACCCAATTGACCTTGCTGAATACGCGCTTGGGTGGCGTTAACTCGGCTACTCAGTTGCTGTTGTTTAGCTTTGGCTGTTTGCAGACGAGTTTCAGGTATCGCTCCATTGTCAACTAACTGCTGTAAGCGCTGAACTTCTTGCTCAGCCAGGGCCAACTCTGACTGATATTCAGCAAGCTCTAATTGCAATGAAATAATATCTTGAGAGCTCTGCGCTCGGGGAACTAACAGCCCGAGTGTATCGCCACGCTCAACCGAATGACCTGCCGTAACTGAGGCATCCGGGAAAAAATAACCGGCCTGAGGAGCGCGGATCGTCGCCTGCTTGTTCGCCGGTGCTTTTACCGTAGCAAACGCAGGCACTGATTCGCTAAGGGATAACTGTTGCGCCTTAGTAGTCGCGAACGGTTGCTGCCACTGCTGTTCTTTTAAATAGGTGATATCACCAGCAACCTCTGGTTGCGAGACTTGTGCGTGTTCGTGTGCCGCAAAAACCCTGACTTCCCCGAGCTCATGGGTACTGCTGAACTGGTCATTCTCTAAGCGAATACTCAGTTGGTAACGTCCGGCATCACGCGGCGTTACAACAGGGGTAAATAAACCGTCCCGGGTCGGCTGTTTAACCCGGAAGCCAGCTTTCAATTGTCCATTTTGCCGAAGCTCGACATAAACGGCGCCCTCGGTAACCGGACTAAAGTCACTAAGGTTGGTTAAATGAGCAAGAAAACGAGAGCTCTCGCCCTGTTGCAATGCCGGGAACTCTACGAAAAGCTCAGTATGCTCTGTGTAATCGGTATACACTAAACTTGTCGCTTCTTCGTGCGCATGACCATGCGACTCAGTTTCAGTTTGGCCACACCCCGCTAGCAATACGGCGATAAAAATACTTGCTAAAAGCTGATGAAGTCGCATGTTCATATCCTTGGTTCTCTAATTAGTGGTGGCCGTGCTCTTCACCGTCTTCATGGGTGTGAGTGTCTTCTTCTTTTTTACTGGCTTCTTCGGTCGAGTTCTTTGGTTCAGCTTGTTCATCACCGTAGTAAGCTTCTGTTTCCGGTTGCTCTTCGGCATGTTCATGAGTGCCCTCTCCATGTTCATGCTGCTCTTCGCTCATATGGCCACCATCTTCATCGTGCGGGTGTCCGTGGTCATCCCCGGAGCAAGCTGTTATTGCTACCGCTGCTGCGGCCATTGCCAGTAGTTTCAAGAGTGTGTTCATTGGTTAATCTCCGTTGTTTGATTGAGTAATGATTGTAAGGCTATCCAGTCTTGTCTGATCGCCAGTTTTGCCGACAGCACTTGTTCACTAAGTGCCATCTGCGTCTGTTGAATATCAATTAATTCAGTCACACTGATCTCGCCCAACCAGTAGGCTTCAGTGGCACTATCAAGCATTTCACTGACACTTTCTTGTTGTGCTTTATTCAGGCCTTTGATGCCTGCTTTTAAGCGTTGCTTAATGCTTGCGAACGTTTGCAATACACGCCGTTGGGTCTGCTCTTGTTCTATTTCCAGTGCCGATTTCAGGCTGGCATAGTGGCGCGATTGATATTGACCGCGTTCAAACAACGGCAGCTCAATAGCCAAGGATGCCGCCGCCTCTGATTGGTTACCGGCATTCGTATCCAACTGTCGAACGCCCACACTGAGCGCAATTTCTGGCAGTGCCATTGCGTCTGCGCCTGCACGTTCCGCATCTAAGCCTTTCAACAAGGATTCAAGCACCTTCAATTCCAATGTATCCTGCGGTGGTGACAATTGACTTAAGCGGCTAATCGCTAAGTCACTCGGCAACAGAGAAGCATTAATATTGCTAAGCGTTAAACCGGTGTATGCGTTCAGAGACTTACTGGTAGAAATCACTTGTTGTTCAAGTGTGCTCAGTTGCAGCACAGCTGATGACAACGCCTGGTTCAGACGGAAATGATCTAAGGCCGACTGTTCGTTTAACTGCAACTGTTGGTTGCTCAAATCAACCAGCTTTTCTAACTGTTTGACCCACTGCTGCGCCGACGCGTAGTGGTCTCGTAACATGACCAATCGATAAAAAAGACGCTTAACTTCAACCAGCTCATCGCGTACCTCCGCCGCTAGCCGTAACTGCTCGACCAATGCTTTGTGGTTCGCTGCTTGTTGCCGGCTGTCTCTTGCTCCCCATGCGTCAAAGGACTGCGTCAACCAAATAGCTAATTCATTTTCTTCGCTACCGTCAGCATATGTCATCGGCTCATACCTAACTTCCAGTTCCGGGTTACGCAGCAATGCCGCGCCCTCTCTTTCGGCCTGAATGGCTTGTGTTTCGGCATCCAGCCACTGCTCTATACGTTGTTGCTTAATATAGGCAGTCACAATATCTTGTTCGGTCGTGCCAGAGCTCTGTGCAACCGCGCCGGGCGCGACCGTGCCACACAACAACGCACTGATAACGAGTTGTTTTATCATTAAGTAATCCATCCAATTAAGGTCTCAAGCGCGTGGTGCTCAGCGGTTAAAAATATGGTGATGCTCAGTGTTAATACTGCCACCCATTGATAAGCTCTCTTAGCGCTAAACAAGTCACGTTCATTTAAGTTTGCTAACGCAGTGATTCGCTGCTCGATATCACCGCCAGCGCTGTTTAAGCCAGCCTCATGGTTTTTAATCGGCAACATGCGCAATAACGCATCGGCCACAGCCGCTCGGCCAAACCGACCAGCTAACTGCCTGTCGACTTTTTGCTCGCGATAAAGCACCCATTGATTCATTAAATACGTTTTTGTGCGGCGGCTGTAAAAGCTCAGCAGACACTCGATAAAGAGCATTTTAATCAGGTCACGATTGCGAACATGCTGTATTTCGTGCGCCACAATAATCCGTAAGGTTTGTCGCGATAAACGCTTTTTCAGAATGTGAGTTAGGTAAATACGAGGCTGTCTTATACCCGCTACAAAAGCCATTTCCCGATCACTGTCTAACCAATTGATGCGGCCTGTTTGGAACTGACTCACTGACCGGTTAACTCGAGCGTACTTCAACGTGCTTTTTGCCAGAGTGGCTAACTTAACCGCTATATAAAGTATCAGTAAGGATGCACCAACTACCGCCAGAAAAGACAACTGACCGGCCGGCAAATGTTCAAAACAAAGGTGAGGGTGATTTAATCCATGCACCAGGCAATGATCCACAATGAGCCCGGTGCCTTTTCCAAGAAAGGTCAAGCTAAGCGCCAATAAAATAGCTGTGGCGAGTAACACAGGTCCTGTTGTTAGAGTCACTAACAACGGTGTCGGCAAGGCCGTTTTATTGCGGCGTCTATATCGCCACACCTGACCCTCAACTATTGCCAATGACACGAAAAATACGATGGCGATTAAAAATAACGAGGAAAAAAGCAGCTCAATCATCAGGCGCTTCCTCATTTTTTATTTGCTCGACAACCGCTTTTAAGTGTTGCCACTTCGCGTCGCTTACCCCTTCTTGTTGCTCAACAAAAGCGGCCAATGTCATTGACGGATCGCTTTCAAACTCGCTAACCATATTAGTCAGCAGCTGGGCGGTAAATGCTTCACGGGATAGTTTAGGCTGGTAAACGTAGGCATGACCTTCTTTATGCCGCGTTAGTATCGACTTCCGGTATAAACGCTCTAGCGTCGACTGCACTGTGTTCTGCGACACATTTCTCGCTGGCTTTACTTGGGTATAGAAGGTTTTCACCGTCCCTGAGCCAAGCTGCCACGCCATTTTCAATACAAAAGTCTCCAGGTCACCCAGTTTCATTCGTCTACTCAACGCTAATTACTGATGGCAAATTAGCCTACAGATATAAAAACCGAGCGTCAATCGGTTTTATACAAATACGTGCTTCTGAGTTATGGTAGGCAGTATTGGTAATAACTTTCTCGGCTGGTTGCTAGAGCGCAGATTTTAGTAACACGTTAAGTTACACGGCGATTTTAATTCTAAAAATAATATATAATAAACAACTTCTTAAGTGACTTATTCGATTCCGCCTCCGGCACCACTATTTTAAAGCCCTGCACGCAAGTGCGGGGCTTTTTTCATTTTAGCCATTGTGCCAATTTTGTACCAGTAGCCTGATGTTTACATCAGGTACGATATTTAAGCATAGAGCCTGACGTGAAAGGTCAGGCTACATATGCGTCAGTTACAAAAGGTTAAAAGGGTCATCCACTGAGCGCGACGGCTCGGTAAACCAAAAAGCCCCCTCTTCGCTCATATAAAAATGGTCTTCCAGGCGCACGCCGAACTTCTCCGGGTTAATCACCATGGGTTCATTACTAAAGCACATTGCCGGCGCTAATTCAGTTTTATCGCCTCCAACTAGATAGGGCCATTCATGCAAATCCATACCAATACCGTGGCCTGTTCTGTGCGGCACACCCGGTAATTGATAGTCGGGCTCCAGGCCCTGTTCTTTTAATTTAACACGCACGGCGTCATCCACTGACTCACAAGTCTTACCCAATACAGCGGCATCAAAAGCGGCTTGTTGCAAATCTCGTTCGTACTGCCAAAATTTCTGCTGCTCTTCAGTTGCAGTGCCAAAAGCGTATGTACGGGTAATATCAGAATGATACCCATGCAACTTGCAGCCGGTATCTATCAGCACCCAGTCGTCTTTTTCTAAGCGCTGTTCGTAATTAACTCCGTGCGGGTAGCTGGTGCCCTTGCCAAATAAAACAATACAGAAAAACGAACCGGACGCTCCCACCTTACGATGTGCTTTATCAATAAAAGCTCTGACTTCCGACGCTGTGATGCCTTCGTGAAGCATAGCACCGGTGGCTCTGTGCACAGCCATGGTCATATCCATTGCGGCCTGAATTAACGCTAATTCTGCGGGAGATTTATGCATTCTGCAGGCAGCGGTAATGACTTTTGCGTCGCACATTGTTTCGGCGGGTTTACGTTCCTCCAGCTGTGCCACCACGCTGTAGGGTGTGGATTCATCTAATGCCAGCTTATAACCATCAGAAAAATGCTCCGTTAAGAACGCCAACAACCGTTCGTAGGGTGATTCGTGCTCGTCCCACAAAACCGTATCCATGGGCAGTATCATTGCCTGAGTTAATGAACCGACTTCAAACGCCGGCGCTATCAGGGTGACATCCCCTTCAACCGGGAGAACAGCGCCAACCAGGCGCTCACTGGGGTACCACTTTAAACCAGTAAAATATTCTAAGTTGGTTCCTGCGTTTAAGTACATAGCGCTAATGCCTTGCTCCTGCATCAGTGCCTGCGCTCTGGCAACGCGCTGTTGGTATTCTTCCAACGCAATAGGCTGAACACCTGCGGTCATATTCTCCAAAGCGCTGAGAGCCTCTTCAGCCCGCGCAACTCCCACACCATGCGTCATAAAACACTCCTCTCATTAATTGTGCCACCAGGACAAATTCTGTATCGATTCATCGATTACCTACTTGGCTACATGAATAATCTCAACTGACTGTAGACCGCGGTTGGTTTTCCATTGAATAGACTGCCCGACGGAAAGACCAATAAGCGCTGCTCCCAAAGGAGCAAAAACCGATAAACTGTCTTCATATTTATCCACCTGATCAGGCGCAGTCAGAGTTTTTGTAAAAACTTTCCCCGTTTCTAAAACCTTAAAGGTCACTTGCCGATTCAGACAAGCAACGTCGGCGGGCATGACATTCGGCTCAACAATTTTAGCACGGGCCAGCTCAACCTCTAACTCATCCAGAAACTCCCGGGGTAAACTGGTCTCATCTAAATGATGTTCAATTACGGCCATATCGACACACGAAATAACAATGTTAGGTCTAGTATTCATAATTCTCTCTCATAAAAAAAGGGCTCCGGAGAGCCCCTTAAGTTTACTCTTCAAGTTTCTTTTTCTTCTTTTCTTTTCGCTTTTCTTTCAACGTTAACTGCGGTTTTTTCTTCTGCTTTTCTTTACTCATTGGATTCACCTTATCTGTTCAACTGTTTAAATTAATCGACACATTGCACAACTAAGTTACTCCAAAGCACTACCCTCCTTTGAGTTCCGGCTAGGCATCAACAGATGCGAGTCGATTCTGATTCACCGTCAGAACCTCCCACTTTATTGATATATCTTTAACAATAACTGTTGCCATATCGCCGACACGGAGCCCAAGCAAACTCGAGCCTAAAGGAGAAATAAAAGACACCAGGTAACTGTCAGTATCCACCATCTCAGGAGGAACCAGCCTAACCTTTACTTGCTCCATTGTTTTTACATTACGCAGAACAACCGACGTTCCAACTCGAATGCGTTTTTCCATTAAAGCTTCTTTTGACTCGCTGAATTCAAGTCTATTCAACAAAATACTAAGCTCTACGGGATCAATCAGCATTTGCTGCCCCGCTTCCTGAAAAATTGGGTTTGACGGACAAACCGAGGTTTTACAGAATCTAAATGCACGCTTAAGCACGGCTTTATCTCCAACCGGACTGAACACTAAATTATTTAAAGGGAATAACAGACAGACTAGCCGGACGCTTAAAGCGCGTCCGGCTTAATTTGGAAAGGTGAGAGCGGTACTCTGTATTGAATAGTTAGACTTAAACATGATGTCCTCTTAACAACTGAATCCATCATAGCCCGTTAGAAATTTAAAGCAAGCCGATGACATTATTTAGCCGAGCAACGTACTTCAGTTCATTTTTAAAATAGAATTTATCGACAGAAGGCTGCATGAAAACAGGACAAGTTACAATACACATGCGGGTAACGCCGGCATGACCGAAGCAAAGTATCATTGCTTCCCTTTGCTCGTTCTTTGTTAGTATCTGCTCCCAGTAACCCGAGTCTGAGTTTAATCCGGAACCTTTATAAGCTTGAAAGCCATGAGAGGGTAAAACTTTAGCCCCGCTTGGTCGTTCTTCCCAATATTTGGTCACAAGCACAAACCTAAACTTTCACTGAAATTATAACTATCTGATTATTAAAGAAATTATTTCTGGCCTAAGAATTGCTTTGTTGTCCATAATAAGAAGATAAGAACAACAAGGAACCATCATGAGTGTAAAGTTTGAAGATCGCCCAATAGAAAAAGTCCGGGAAGAAACCATCGACCAGCTGGTCATGAATTACAGCCACGGTGAGCTGTCGGCAGAAGCCTTTGAACGCCGGCTTGATCAAGCCATGGACGCGACGGCACATAGCCAGCTGGCGGAACTGGTAGAAGACCTGGAGCTGAAGCCCGATACCTCATACGACAGCATGAAAGAACAACAATTCTCGCCACATTACGGTGAGGGCCGAGTGCTGCCAACAGAAAACGTGGTCTCCATACTGTCCTCTAATGAGCGTTGTGGTGTATGGACGGTTCCACGCGAAATCACCATCTATTCCCTGTTAGGCTCAGTAGAACTGGACTTTACCGATGCCGTATTCCAGCACCCTGACGTTACTATAAAAATTGTAGGCGGCCTCTCAAGCCTGGAAATCTTCGTACCTGAAGAAATTACTATCAGCACCAACGTCTTTAGCATTCTTGGTTCCACAGAGAATAAAGCCCCGTCTATGGGCAACTTAAAACAGGCACCACATATACGTATTGAAGGATTCCAGGTGCTGGGTTCTGTTGAGGTAAAAGTCAAACGCACCATAAAAGAGAAATTTGTTGCCTTTGCAAATAGCTTAAAAGGCACCTTTCAATCTCGTTAGTGTCGGAGTAAATTGGAGTTAACACTCAATTTAACGGAGAGTTAGCTCCATGAAACTCTATGAAATGGCAAAAGCGCCCAACCCTCGGCGGGTGCGGATGTTTCTCGCTGAAAAAGGGCTGTTGGACAAAGTCGAATGCGTTGAGCTCGATCTGGCCAAAGGCGAGAACTTAACGCCGGAATTTGAACGCAAAAACCCAATGAAAAAAGTGCCGGTACTGGAACTCGACAACGGCACCTGCATTGGCGAAACCATGGCCATTTGCCGCTACTTTGAAGCCGCCTTCCCGGAATCTGAAGTCTTACTAGGCAATACCGCTGAAGAGCAGGCCATTCTCGAACAATGGACACGCTGGATAGACTTCTATTTATTTACCCCAATTGGCATGTGTTTTCAGCACACCACCGACTACTTCAAACACAAAATGACACCCATAAAAGAGTGGGGTGAGGCAAACCACGCAGCAACCCTGACCTTCTTCGACTTTCTGGAAAAGCACCTGGCCGATCATCAGTTCATTGCGTTGGAACGTTTTACCATTGCTGACATTAACGCTTTTTGCACGGTCGACTTTGCCAAGGTGATTCAACTGCGAGTCGATGACCGCTGGCCTAATCTAAAAGCCTGGTACGAGCGTATGAAAGAGCGCGACTCATCAAAGGTTTAAGGGGGGACATATGATTGAGCTCTACACGGCAGCGACACCCAACGGTTACAAGGCCACGGTCACATTAGAAGAAATGGGGCTGGACTATAATCTCCATCACGTTCAGTTGCAGGACGACGAGCAAAAGCATTCGGACTTTCTGAAAATGAACCCTAACGGGCGCATTCCGGTCATTGTCGATAAAGACAACGACGACTTCGTGGTATTTGAATCCGGTGCCATTATGCTGTATCTGGCGGAAACCTACGACAAACTGAACCCCAAATACCCAAAAGAACGTTCGCGTATGATCCAATGGCTGATGTTTCAAATGGGTGGCATTGGCCCCATGATGGGACAAGCTAATGTCTTCTATCGGTACTTTCCGGAGAAGCTGCCGTCAGCCATTGAACGTTATCAAAACGAAAGCCGTCGGCTGTTCGAGGTGCTGAATAAGCGTTTAGGAGAGTCTGAATACTTAGCCGGTGAAAACTTCTCGTTAGCGGATATTGCCAACTGGTGCTGGGTGCGTACCCACGACTGGTCCGGTGTCAGTCTTGACGGCCTGGAAAACCTGAAGCGATGGATGAACACCATCAGTGAGCGTCCGGCCTGCCAACGCGGTGTCACGAAGCCGGAGCGGATGGGCGATCCTGACGAACTGGTCAAGAGCGCCCAAAAAATGGTGCAGCGTTAAGCGGCAGCCAGCTGCGCCAGGTACTCATCGTAACTGCCGGCAAAGTCACGTAAGCCTTTGTCGGTAATTTCGATAATACGAGTAGCTAAAGTCGACACGAACTCGCGGTCATGGCTGACAAACAACAAGGTACCTTCAAACTGCTCCAATGCCATGTTTAACGACTCTATCGATTCCATATCCAAATGGTTCGTCGGTTCGTCCATCACCAGAATGTTCGGGCGCTGCAAAATCAGTTTCCCGAAGATCATCCGCCCTTTTTCACCACCGGATAAAATCGATACCGGCTTCTGAATATCGTCTGAAGAAAACAGCATACGACCCAGCACACCACGAATAGCCTGTTCGTCATCGCCCGGCTTCTTCCACTGATACATCCACTCGTAAACGGTCATTTCCTGCTTAAACCAATGCGCGTGATCCTGCGCGTAGTAGCCTATCGCCGCATTTTCAGACCACTTGATGCTGCCTGAGTCCGGCGTGTACTCGCCCATCAAACATTTCAGCAAAGTCGTTTTACCAATACCGTTGGCACCGATAATAGCGACTTTCTCACCCACTTCTATCGATGTGCTCAAGCCTTTTAAAACGGCCTCTTCATCAAAGCTCTTACGTACGTTTTCGGTTTCAAGCGCCAGCCGGTAAAGTTTCTTCTCTTGCGTGAAGCGAATATACGGATTCACCCGGCTGGATGCTTTAACCTCATCCAACTGAATCTTTTCCATTTGTCGCTGACGCGAGGTCGCCTGCTTGGCTTTTGACGCATTCGCCGAGAAACGGCTGACAAAGCTCTGCAGCTCCGCAATTTTCTCTTTCTTCTTGGCGTTATCGCTCATCAGCTGTTCGCGCGCCTGAGTAGCGGCAAACATGTATTCGTCATAGTTACCCGGGTACACGCGCAACTCGCCGTAATCGATATCGGCCATGTGTGTACAAACCGTGTTCAGAAAGTGACGGTCGTGCGAGATAATGATCATGGTGCTTTGCTTTTCCGCCAACACCTCTTCCAGCCAGCGAATGGTGTTAATGTCCAGGTTGTTGGTCGGCTCGTCCAACAGCATAATATCCGGCTCAGAGAACAGCACCTGCGCCAGTAACACCCGAATTTTCACACCCGGTGCCAGTGCCGACATCAAACCAAAGTGCTGCTCTACCGGTATACCTAAGCCCAACAGCAATTCGCCTGCACGAGATTCAGCTGTGTAACCGTCCATTTCAGCGAATTCGGTTTCCAAATCGGCTACACGCATACCGTCTTCTTCACTCATTTCGCCACTGCTATAAATACGGTCACGCTCTTCTTTTACCGCCCACAGCTCTTCGTGCCCCATAATAACGGCGTCAACCACGCTGTACTCTTCGTACGCAAACTGGTCCTGGCGCAACTTACCAATGCGGGTATTGGGCTCCAGCGATACATTGCCGGAGGAAGGCTCCTGCTCACCACTTAAAATGCGCATAAAGGTAGACTTACCACAGCCATTAGCACCAATAAGGCCATAACGGTTGCCATTGCCGAATTTAACAGAAATATTTTCAAAAAGAGGCTTCGCACCAAATTGCATGGTGATATTTGCAGCAGAAATCACGTATTCAACATCCAGGACTATAGGGTAAAAATTGAGCGCGCAATGTACGTGTTTTTCGCGTAAATTACAAAGAAAGATTCACTAATGGGTAAATAGACTATGCAAATGTCCTGGAATGATGTCTCCACGAATTTAAGTAAAATTTGGAACACCGAGCTTTGGAAGACCGGCGACGCCCAGATATACCTCAGTCAGGTAATTATTGCCATTACACTGATTATTGTTGGCGTTATTGTTATACGCTGGGTTGGTTCCAGTCTGGTAAAACGAGCTCTTAAATCGGGTCATGCCTCTCAGAACACCATTTATGCCTTTAGAAAGCTGTTCTCTTTCCTGGCTTACGTGCTCATTGTCTTAATAGCCCTGCCCGTTGCAGGCATCCCCATTACCATATTTGCTGTGTTAGGTGGTGCGTTAGCCATTGGTGTGGGTTTTGGTGCGCAGAACCTGTTAAACAATCTAATTTCCGGCATGATATTGGTTGCCGAGCGCCCTATTCGCATTGGCGACATCGTTGAGCTCGAGAATGAACGGGGCAAAATTGAAGAAATTGGCAACCGCTGTGTTCGCATCAAACGCTTCGACGGCGTGCATGTACTGGTTCCAAACAGTTATTTCCTTGAGCAGCGGGTAGTGAACTGGACACTGGTATCGACGGAAATACGCAGCACAGTCACCGTTGGGGTTGCCTACGGCTCGCCTATCGACAAGGTTCGCGAACTCATGCTGGAAGCCGCCAGCCAACACGAAAAAATTGTTCAACGCCTGCCTTTTGAAGTCTTTTTCGATGACTTCGGTGACAACAGCTTGACCTTCAATTTACTGTTCTGGACAGAAGTTGAAGCCCCTATGGACATTCGTCGAGTACAGTCCGACATACGCTTTAAAATTGATAAGATATTCGCTGAAAACGATATTGTTATAGCCTTCCCACAGCGCGATGTGCATTTAGATACGTTAAAGCCACTAGAGATAAAGATGACCTAATGATGCTGGTGGTAGAGGGCGCGGCCGACGGTTGCAGTGGACTATTGAGGAGGTGTGCAGCGCCACGGATGGCGCTGCCCAAGCCCTACATGGATGTATTTACGGGCGTCCTCCTCAATAGTTCCTGCGGCCTCAGCGCCCGCAACATCCATCTCACCTGATGTAAACATCAGGCTACTTAGAACTCGTAGCTGTAACTTAAGCTAACAACGGTTCCGACTTCTTTGCTACGAACTAAAATATCCGATTGCGTCACTTCCTGATCTTCTCCAAGAATGTTCTTTACCTTGAAGCCGATTTTTGAACTGAAGCTCGGATAGTAGTTGTACACCAAATCCAGCGAGTGGAAAGGCTGCTCGTAAGCATCTTCACGTCCACCAACACCTGCTGCCAGAATGCGTTCACCAAACACGTTGTAAACTAACGAGGTGGAGTGCTCGCCGTTGGCAGAGTCGTAGTTTAACTGGAAGTTAGCCACGTATTCTGAGTGTCCGGTCATGCGCTTCGTCGGGTTAGTTAAGTTACCCGCCAACGCAGGGTCAATCGACGCTTCTGAGTCACTCCAGGTTAAGTTACCTGAGGTGAAGAAGCCGTTCGCCAAGTACCCTAAGTCGTGCAGCCATTCAAACTCAACACCGTACACTTCGGCTGATTCACCGTTCACATAGGTCAGTGTGTAATCTTCATCACCCACGCGCAGCACCGACTCAATTGGGTTTTCTATGTCCTTATAGAAGGCTGCAACGGTGTAGTTATCGCCGTTATCCGCGTAGTACTCAAAGCGTGCATCGTAGTTACGTAAGTCACTGCTTTGCAGACCTGCCGTACCAAAAGTGCGAATATCCGTAGTCGGGTCGTAGTAAGCTACCGGAACCGTCTCGCGCAAGTCCGGACGAACCACGGTTTCACCGTAACCAAAGCGAAGCTGATAATTGTCATTAGCCATATAAGTCAGTGACAAAGCGGTGTAAACATCATCTTCTGAAATCGAGCTATCAACAACACGCTGAGGATTGAAGTAGTTATTCAGGTCCTGCTCGTCGAAAATTAAGCTCGAGGTCGCCAATGACACTTGCTTAAAGTCTTCGTAACGAACACCACCACTGACACGCCAGGTATTGTCGAATATGGCATCGAACTCACCGTAATACGCATCGATTTTCTGAGCAGCCAGGTAATCATCCGCATTTGGCGCACCCGGTTCACGGAAGGTAATACGGAAGTCATTTTCGTCGATGACCTCATCGGTCAAATACCCGGTAACTCCCAGTACGTTGTCTAAATCATCCAGCACTGACAAACGTGATCCAGAAGCGTTATCCAGACTAAAACGACTGGTGTTGTAGTAACGTGCTTTATCAACAAAGTCGTAGCCCGCTTTCAATTCCAGCTCTAATCCGGAAAACATTAATGGCAGCGAGAAATTACCACCGTATGACTTCACGTTGTCTTCCATATCTACGAACTGGAAAATAGCGCGGTTGTCATCACCCGTTACCCGAGTCTCAGAGAAGCTACCGTCAGTGTTGTAAATGTCATCAAAACGGTAAGACACTTCGGTCGGAATTTCCGTCTCCGCTTTTGACTCCGTGTACTGCCAGTCAAAACCAATACCCCAATAGTCCATAAAGGTGTGCTGGCCGCGGAATTGGTCAACGTTTAGTACCCGCTCTTCGTATTTGAACTCATGTTCGCGGTTAGCAATACCGGTTCCGGCAATGGTTTTCAGGTTACTGCCGTTGGGGCTTTGCTTAATACCAAATTCTGACTCGTCCTCTGAGTCTTCCAGGTAAATTTTGGTGTAGCTGACGCTGTGTGTGTCTAATTCATAGCCTGCGGTAAAAAAGCCGTTAAGACGTTCTGTTTCCTGTGTCACCGTAGTTTCAGACAAGGTGTTGTAACACGAGTTAGAGACATCCTCGGCAGTTTCCAGCGAAGTTGAACAGCCCGCTTCAGCATTGTTACTGATAACCGCATTACGACGCTCAGAGACATTCCAGTCGTTGTCATAAGACGCAGCAGCCAACACTCCGATAGTGCCGCCCAACCAGGACTCATCAAAACTGTTACCTAAGGTCGCTTTTAAATCAAAGTTAGGATCCAGAGACTCTTCCTTTAGCACCATGTCACGAGGTAATTGTTTCGCCAGTGACGCATTAATCGCCCGCGCCTGATCACCGGCACTGTTCCCGCTACCGCTCAGTCCATCGGTATTAATAATGTTGCGTAAGCTAAAGTCACCCTGATAACGACCAATCGCATCGCGGATCCCGTCAGGAATGCCGTCATCGTTGCGGTTATAGGTGTAGCCGTCATCCGCATTGCTGTTAAGACCGACTCCTGCCTCAACATTAAAGATAAAGTCATCCGGCAGCGAGCGTGTGCGGATATCGATGTTACCACCGCCAAAAGCCGCTGGCATGGAAGGTGAAAATACCTTTTGTACCGCCATGCTTTCAATAATGGTCGATGGAATAATGTCCAGCGGCACCACGTTACGGGTTAAGTCCGGGCTGGGAATACTGGCACCGTTAATGCGGGCACTTGAGTAGCGCTCACCTAAACCACGCACGTAAATAAATTTACCGTCCACCAGGGTCAAACCGGTCACCCGGCGCAACGCTGAAGCCGCGTCGCTGTCACCGGAACGGGACAGCTGCTCTGCACCCAGAATATCCGCCACAAAGGCCTGGTTTTTGCGCTCTTCAACCACTGCAGCCGCACTTCCCTGCAAACGACTACCGGTAGTAACCACTTCTTCAATGGTCGACTCGCGTTCAACTTCAGTTTCGTCAGCTTGCTGTGCCAAAGCTGTCGGAGCCGTGGCAAACAGGCCCAAACCAACCGCTAAAGCAACCGGTTTGAGTTTGTATTGATTCTTCATAATCAACTCCTGCAATAAAATCGGAAAATAGGCGCAACTGTGGTGCGCCTATTTATTCGCATTCCAACTCTAATTAGTCCTGCTCAGAAGCAGCTACAGCAGTTTCAACCCACTGGTACCATTCAGAGCTTGTATCGTCGTCAGAAAGTGCGCCGATAAAATCAACCGGAGTAAAGAAGTCATCATTCAATGCGGTTAAGTCATTCGCAGCAATAGTGATTGAAGAAGACATATCGGTCGAAATACCATCGTCATTCAGAACCATTGCTGAACCGTCTAACACTTCATTTTCACCACCGTTGTCATACCATTGGCTGTAGGTTTCGCCGTCACCAAAGGTATTGTCACCGGTGTTCACAAAGTTATTGGTACACGCCATAACCGAGCTGTAGAAATCGAGTTCGCCATTATCAACGCCCGCTTCACCGTCTGAAGTAAAGAAGACACAACCGTCATCTGCCGTACCGTTCTCTTTAATTTTCAGTACGTTGTACATCTGCCCCTGGAAGTTGTCGTCAAATTTCGTAGCGATTGACGGGTCGTTATCACGTACGGATGTGCCGTCGGTAGTGATAATGGTCACGTTAGCAATAGTTGGTGCTGACGTTGGTGCCTGCGAGTAGTCCGGTCCGTTGTTTTTCTCACCGTCTGCCTCAAAACCACCGTTACCCATGTAGTTTGTCTGACCGTCTACTGTCACTGTGCCGTGTTTAATAAACACAAATTGCGCACGTCCCTGCCAACCAGCGTCCATATCCAGCGAGTCATCCTGGGTATCCGTTACCACGATGTTTTTAAGATCAGCCGCACCGCCGAAGAATTCGATGCCGTCATCAAAACCCTGATGAATGTGGATAAACTCATAAGAAGAACCTGAGCCTACCGCGTTTAGTGTGAGTGAGTTCAAGTCATCACCGTCACCGCCGTCACGAGGGCCCGAGCCTGCGTACCAAATTTGTGCGTACTTCATTGAACCGCTGTCGTCAGTGTTGTCGTTACCACCGTAGAAGCTGACAATACCTTCCGATTCACGGTTACAGGTACCACCGTCGCGCTCTGCATCAGTACACTCATTGGTAATACCGTTACCGTTAACGATGATCCCACCCCAGTCTGCGTAGCGTGGAGCGTCGCCTGATACGTTTAAACGGTCAAACTCGTTAGCCGAGGTAAACTTAACCGGCTTGTCGAAAGTACCGATAGCGTTCAACTGAGCGCCACGAGCAATCTGAATAATGGCTTCGCCAGAAGTGAATGCCAGCACCGCGCCAGGTTCAACCGTCATGACCGGGCCATTTTGATTAATTTCACAATCGGTTGTGGTATCGCAGTCTTCACCAATTTGCAGAGCACCATCAAACACATGAACACCGCCGTCAGGCAACTCTTCAAAAGTAATGTCCTCAGCTATTTCAATGGTTGCACTGGCAAAGTCTGTATCATAAGAACAGTCCTGACCGTCGTACTCACCCTGAATGTCTGAATAGCTTGCACAAGGGTTCGATGAACCGCTGTCGCCACCGCCCGTATCGCCGCCAGCATCAGAGCCGCCATTGTTATTCACCGTTGGGGTAACATTAATATCGCCGCCGCAACCAGCTAAAAATAAGGCCGCTGTAACTGCAGAGATTTTGAATAAAGTATTAAATTTCATTGGGTTCTCCCGACTTGGATGTTGTCCAGTTATGATTTAAGTCGGGAGCAGACTAAGACGCCTGCATGACAGGATTGTGACAACACAAAAGTGTCACAAAATATTCACCATTCGGTAACCTGAGTTTTCTCTTTTGATCTTTGCGCTTGTTGAATAAGTAACCTATATCAGTAATAAAAACACAAACGAGGAAAGACCCCATGCGTAAACTTTTAATCAGCGGTTTAATGGCAGCCTTTGCTTTACCCGCTGCGGCTGACCGTTTCGAAGATGTAACCATTGAACACAATGAAGTAGCCGACAATATTTACATGCTGACCGGAGCCGGCGGCAATATGCTGATGTCATCAGGCGACGATGGCGTGTTTCTGGTCGATGACCAATACACTCAGGTAGCAGAGCGTATTGCGGAAAAAATTCAGGAGTTAAGCGGTGAAGAAGTTCATTATATTCTGAACACGCACTTCCACGGCGACCATGTCGGCTCCAATATGTGGTTCGCGAACAACCAAAGCTCGACCATTTTTGCTCATGACCATGTGCGTGAGCGCTTAAGTAACGACGACAGCTTTAACGAAACGGGACTGCCTGCGGTTACTTTTGATTCAGGTATCACCTTCCACTTTAATGATGACACCATTTACGTGTTCCACTTACCCGCCGGACACACTGACGGCGACAGTGCCGTATGGTTTAAAGACGCCAACGTACTTCACCCCGGCGACTTATTTTTCAATGAGCGCTTCCCCTTTATTGACTTAAAAAGTGGCGGCGATGTTGACGGCTATATTGCTAATGTCGAAAACTTACTGGACCGCATTACTGACGACACGGTTATTATTCCCGGTCACGGACCTTTAGCCAGTAAAGAAGACTATCGTGCTTTTCTTGCCATGATGAAAGAAACTAAAGCGGAAGTTGACACCATGAAGCAGCAGGGCATGACCCTTGATGAAGTGAAAACCAAGGGTCTGAGCGACAAATGGAAAGACTGGAGTTGGTCGTTTATTAATGAAGAGCGCTGGATAACAACACTCTACTAGGGGCTGTTGTTAGCAACTCGAACGGAAGATTAACTGTTCATTCGGTTGCTCAAGGTGGTACTCCATGGCCAACTCGTCGCAGTTGGCCAGCCTTGGGCAAATCTCACAGTCCTTCATGACCTTTTCCGGCAAGGTGTCTTTCGAGCAATGACTAAAGCCCCGCTGCTCAAAAAAGTCCGGCACCCGGGTCAGTACTATCACTCGGTTTAGCTGCAACAAACGGGCTTTTTTCAATAAGTAAGCCACCAGCATACGCCCCTGACCACGTACCTCGGTTTTTGGGTTGACTCCTAACGAGCGAATTTCCGCTAAACCTGTGGTGTAGATATACAAAGACGCACAACCCATCACCTTACCGTCAACTTCCGTCACCGCAAATTCGTTAATCGAGTGCACGATGTCGTCTTTAGCCCGCGGCAGGTTCTCGCCGGCTCCGGCCCAGTGCTGAACTAAGTCTAAAATGGCACCAATATCCCCCAGATTAGCGTCACGCACCTGGATCTGCTGTTGCTGCTGTGCCGCTTTTAAAGCTTCATTCACCCGTTGCGGCGACGTACCGCCCAGCGCGCAACGTTTTTCCAGCAGAGCATCCAGCGTCAGCCAATCATAAACGTCCTGCTCAATCACCGGAGCCACTGCCTGAAACGCCTCCAGCGGCATATCCTCTAATGGCTTTTTCGCCTGAATGGCTTGTTGCACCAGTTCACCGACGTTGTGATGCGCCTGCCGGAAAGGAATACCCTTGGACACCATATAGTCCGCTAATTCCGTCGCATTGGCGTAACCGCCCTGCGCCGCTTTGCAACAGGCTTCATGGTTAACCGTCAGACCATTCAGGCTCGAGGTCACCATAGCCAATGACGCCTGCCAGGTGGTAAAAGCATCGAACAGACCTTCTTTATCTTCCTGCATGTCTTTGTTGTAAGCCAATGGCAGCGCTTTTAAGGTCATCATTAAGCCGGTTAACGAGCCCACCACCCGGCCACTTTTGCCCCGCACCAACTCCAGCGCGTCCGGATTTTTCTTCTGCGGCATGAGCGAAGACCCCGAGGTCACATTATCGGCCAGCTCAATAAAGCCTGCTTCGCCGGAGTTGTAGAAAATTAAGTCTTCCGCTAAGCGCGACAAATGCAGCATAGACAGCGACGCGGTGCTTAACAGCTCCACCACAAAATCACGGTCAGATACTGAATCCAGACTGTTACGCGTTGCTTCGCTAAACCCCAACTCGCTGGCAATGGCTTCACGGTCGACTGCATACGCCGTGCCCGCCAGTGCACCGCAACCTAAGGGGCTTTTATTGAGCCGATCAGTAGCATCTTGTAAGCGCTCACTATCGCGCTGCAGCATTTCCACATAGGCCAGGCACCAGTGCGCCAGCAAAACCGGTTGCGCCCGTTGCAGGTGTGTGTAACCGGGTATGACCGTGTCTTTTTCACGTTGCGCAAGGTCCAGTAATGCCTGCTGAGTTTGCTTCAGAGACTGCTGCAGTACACCAACCTGCTCGCGGCACCACAAGCGTAAATCGGTCGCTACCTGATCATTACGGCTACGCCCGGTATGCAGCTTTTTAGCTAAGTCACCCACCTTAGCTATTAGTGCCGCTTCCACAAAAGAATGAATATCCTCGTCGCCGCCAACAGCAACTGCCGTTGGGTCTTCGCGCACTTCGCTGAGCAGTTCACTCAATGCCTGCTTTAACTGCTGACACTCATCACGGTTCAGTACGCCAACCTTGTGCAGCGCATTCGCCCAGACTTTAGAGCCGGTAATGTCCTGCTCAGCCAGCACATAGTCAAACGGCAGCGAATCATTAAACTGCTGAAACGCGGCATCGGGTCCTGCCGCAAAACGTCCACCCCATAGCGCCATAATCTACCCCTTTTGCTGCTTCTGTAACGCCGCTATCCGGCTGGGAAGGGAGAACAGCCGAATAAAGCCTTCGGCGTGCGCCTGGTTATAGACTTCGTCGGCACCAAAGGTCGCAAAGTCTTCGCTGTATAAACTATTCGGAGAACGTTTCTGAACCGCAGTCACTGAGCCTTTATAGAGCTTCAGTACCACGTCGCCGCTGGCGGTCGAACATAGAGACCGCGCCGCAGCCATAACCGACTGCTGCAGTGGCGTAAACCAGCGTCCGTCGTACAACAACTGTGCGAACTGCTCGCTCAATTGAGCTTTCCAACTGCGGCTGGTTTTATCCAATACCAGCTCATCAATGGCCTGCAACGCCGCCATCATGGCGGTGCCGCCCGGTGTTTCGTAACAGCCCCGGCTTTTCATGCCCACCAGGCGGTTTTCAACAATATCCACCCGCCCGATGCCATGCTTAGCGCCAATGTCGTTCAACACTTCCAGGCATTCAAAAGGCGACATCGCTTTGTCATTCACCGCCGTAATTTCGCCATTTTCGACCTTAACAGAAACATATTCCGGCTTATCCGGCGCCTGCTCCGGCGATGCCGTCATGGTCCAGACTTTATCTGTGGGTTCACACCAAGGATCTTCCAGCTCACCGCCTTCGTGCGAAATATGCCAGGCGTTAGCGTCCCGGCTGTAGATTTTGGTCGCCGACGCCGAGCACGGAATACCCCGCTCTGCCAAATAATCCAGTAATGATTCCCGACTACTGAGTTCCCATTCACGCCACGGTGCAATAACCTGCAAGTCAGGCGCTAACGCCGCGTAGCAGGACTCAAACCGTACCTGATCATTACCTTTACCGGTACAACCGTGCGCCAGCGCATCCGCACCCACTTTACGAGCCACTTCCACCTGCGCTTTGGCAATAATCGGACGCGCCATGGCCGTGCCCAGCAAATAGGTGCCCTCATAAATAGCCCCGGTTTTGAGCGTTGGGTACACGTAACTCTTCACAAACTCGTCTTTTAAATCAACTACGTGGCACTCGGACGCACCGGACGCTTTGGCTTTTTCTTCCACGCCTTCCAGCTCTTCGGCGCCCTGCCCCACGTCAGCCACAAAAGCCACGACCTCACAGCCATAATTTTCTTTTAACCAGGGCACAATGGCCGATGTGTCCAGACCGCCAGAATAGGCCAATACAACTTTCTTCACGTGACTCATGAGGCTTTCTCCATAGATTCTGGCAGTACTGCTGCCGTTGGGTTTAATAACAAGGTTAATAAGGCGTTTTGCGCATAAAGACGGTTCTCGGCCTGCTGGAAACAGCGCGATAGCGGGCCGTCCATAACATCGGAGGTAATTTCATAACCACGGTGTGCCGGTTGGCAGTGCAATACCGAAGTAGCGCCACTGTCTTTAACCAGTTGCGAGTTAATTTGATAGGGATGGAAAATCTCACGGACCGCATCCAGAGGTTGATCATCGCCCATAGACACCCAAGTGTCGGTGTAGAGCGCATCGGCATCCGCCACCGCAGCAATATCGTGCGTCACCACAATGTTGGCGCCGCTCTTCTTCGCCAAAGCCTTCGCTTTTTTCACAAGGTCCGCATTGGGTTCATAGCCTTTCGGGCAAATAATGGTGCAATCGGTGCCGACTGCGGCAGCGGTTAGCATCAGCGAATGCGACACGTTGTTGCCGTCACCTAAATACACCAGTTTTAGTCCCTGTACCTTGCCGTACTGCTCCTGTAGCGTTAAAAAGTCCGCCAGTGCCTGACAAGGATGAAAGCAGTCGCACAAGCTGTTCACCACAGGTACCGAAGCATGCTGCGCTAATTCTTCTAAGGTACTGTGCGACATCACCCGGGCGACAATGGCATCGGCCCAACAGGAGAGGTTTCGGGCGTAGTCGGCGATGCTTTCACGCACGCCCATGCCCTGCCCCTGCTCGTTCAGGTAAACCGCATGACCTCCCAGCTTCTGCAAACCAATGTCAAAAGACAGCCGCGTGCGTAAACTTGGTTTTTCAAATAGGGTAACCACGCTTTTGCCGGCCAGCGTGTGTTGGTATTTTTCGGGGTAGGCTTTTTGCGCTTGCGCTAACGCCAATAACTGTAAAGTGTCAGCCGGAGAAAACTCCAGCCCGGATAAACAATGTTTCATCATACTTACTCACTAATCTGTGTGCCTGAAAAGGGGTTATTCATTACATTCCAACTGCCAATTCGCACACATCGTCGTAAGCGTTTTGCGGCGCTTAGCGCCCCGCGGACTTTTACCTCCATACCGTCTTTAATTACACCCGCCCGGGTGAGTTCCTGAATAGACTCTGAATTGAGATGACTTAAAGGGGTTCCACTGCCGTCCAGCACCGCATCAACGTCAGTAATAAACAACAAGTCGGCATTGTAGGCGGCAGCGACGGCCACAGCGGCATCGTCGGCATTCACATTGAACCAGTCGCCGGAATCACTGAAGCCGATAGAGCTAATAATTGGCAGGTAACCCTGAGCCAGTAAATCAGAAATGAGACCTGACACTGCTTCTGAAGCCTGACAAACCCCAACCTGACCTAAACTTTCTGACTGTTTAGCACAAAGAACGCCCGCTTCATAAAGCGTCAGACCAATAGGTTTTAAACCTGCGGCGATAGCCTGTTTCATTAAGGTTTTATTGGCCGCACCTGCCAGGCCGCCGACAATATAAGGCATGTGCGGCTCCGGGCTGACTCTTAAACCGTTCACCTTTTCGCTGTGCAAACCGGCAGTTGCCAGCCATTGTTGCACCAGGGCACCACCACCGTGTACGAGCACAATTTCATCGTCGCTTTGTTTCAGCGACTGAAACAGCGCACTTAAGGCTTCCGGTTGTTCTAACAGGCTGCCGCCGAGTTTTATGACTTTCATAGCAAGCCCTCTTCAACAGGCAACCCCAGTTGCAGGTTAATGCACTGAATAGCCTGACTCGCCGCACCTTTCAGTAAGTTATCAATAGCCGACAGCACAATCAGTTGGTTACCCTGCCGGTGCCAGCCAATATCCACAAACGGCTGCTGAACCACGTCCTTAATGGCCGGGCGAGCCAGTTTCTTAAAGCGCACTAAGGGTTGCTCCGCATAGCACTGGTACGCGCTCGTTAAATCAGTATCGCTGGTATCGTCATTAAGCTCGGCGTACAAAGTGGCCAAAATGCCACGAGGGAATTGCGCCAAGTGGGGAGTGAACAGCACTTCATGTTGTAATTGCTGTGTAATTTCCGGCGTATGCCGATGCTCAAACAGACCATATGCCTGCAAAGAAAGCTCTGCACCCTGAGTAGCAAGGGACGCTTTACGCCCTGCCCCGGTCACTCCGGACACCGCATTAATAATAACTTTGCTGCTTTTAAGTAAACCGGCCTTTTTAAGCGGAAGTAATGCCATTAAGCTGGCTGTCGGGTAACAGCCAGGAACCGCAACTAACTGAGCTTCCGCTATCTCATGCGGATACCACTCAGCAAGACCATAAACAGCCTGGCGAAGCCAATGAGCCTGCTTGTGTTCGAACCCATAAAATGGCGGATAGTCTTCAACTGCGTCTAAGCGAAAACCACCGGACAAGTCTATGACTTTTAAGCCCGCCTCAAGAAACTCAGGTGCCAGTGCAACACTGATATTATGCTCCGTGCATAAAAACACGGTGTCTGCCTGGTGCTTAATGCTGGACTTCTCGTTATCCGTCAGACCTTGCAAAGGGATTTTTAAACAATGTGCGTATTGTGGATACAAATCACTCAACAAGGTACCGGCATCGCTGCTATGCTCAGACACATAGCAACCGAAAAGGCTAAGCGCCGGGTGTTGCTGCACTAAACGGCTAAGCTCAGCGCCAACGTAACCGCTGGCTCCGATAATAGCCGCTGAGTGTGACGACGCTGGTTGATACTGCATGCGAAAAACCTGTTGCTGTTCCTGAGTAAAAATGCAGAATAACTGAATAGATATATTTATGCAATAATAGTGAATAATTATATTAAGGATAAACTATGGTAGCCGCCCGTTCTTTGCCGTCTTTTTTTGCTATGTATCAGCAGCTCATTGCTCAGCCGTCCATCAGTGCCACCGACCCTAAGTGGGATCAGAGCAACCAGAAAGTCATTCATTTATTAGCTGAGTGGCTCGAACTGCTTGGGTTTGACTGCGAAATTAACGAGCTGAATAGCCAACAAGGAAAGTACAATTTACTGGCCCGGCGGGGCACCGGAAGCGGCGGTTTACTGCTGTCCGGTCATACCGACACCGTTCCCTATGATGCCAGCCGCTGGAACTTTGACCCCTTTAAATTAACCGAACAGGATAACCGCTGGTACGGGCTCGGCAGCATTGATATGAAAGGCTTTTTTGCCTTTGTTATGCAAGCTTTGAGTGAGCTGGATAGCAGCCAACAAAACAAACCTATTATGGTTCTGGCAACCGCCGACGAAGAAACCACCATGAACGGCGCCCGTGAAGTGAGCCGCTTTGCGAACCTCAAACCGGACTACTGCGTTATAGGCGAACCCACCGATATGCGTCCGGTCTATGCCCATAAAGGCCATATGAGTGAGGTTATTCGAATTACCGGACGCTCTGGTCACAGCTCCGATCCAGCACTGGGAATTAATGCCATAGAGCTGATGCACGAAGTCATGTTTGCACTGCTGAAATTAAAAGAAGAGTTTAAGCATAAATATTCAGATTCAAGCTTCACGGTGCCACAGCCAACCATGAACTTTGGCCACATACACGGCGGTGACAACGCTAATCGTATTTGTGGTTGTTGCGAGTTACACCTGGACATTAGGCCGCTGCCGGGTTTATCGGTCGACGAACTTTATGCCCACCTGCATAAAGCAACCGAGAGTGTTCAGGCACGTTACCCCGGTTGTGTTGAATTAATCTCACTGCACCACCCGGTACCGGCTTTCCGGCAAACAACCGACTCAGCTTTGGTGCAACTGGCCGAAAAAATATCACAAAGCAAAGCGCAGGCGGTAAACTACTGCACTGAAGCGCCTTTTCTGCAGGAGCTCGGCTGCGAAACGTTGGTCTTGGGCCCGGGCTCAATAAAACAGGCACACCAGCCGGATGAATATTTGTCGGTAGATTCTATAAAGCCCACTCAAGAAAAACTAAAAAGTTTATTAAAAGCGTTTTGTTTTTCGCAGTAGCTGCCGATAACAAAACTATGTCTTAGATTTGAGTCACATCAAATCTACCAGTAGTAGACCATGAGTTTTGGTACAACAAAGGATTATCACATGATACGACAGCTCTCCATAGGTGCCCGCGCAAGTGCGGCTTTCGGACTGATTGGAATACTGACGCTCATTTTGGGCATATTTGCACTCAACCGCATGGGGGCAATCGGAACCCAGCTGGATATCATTAGTAGTAAGCAAGTTCCGGCTGTTGATAACGTTAATGATTTGGATCGAGAGTTCCTTCGTGTGCGTATTCACTCAGCTAACGTAGCAACTTATATCGACGACGAAACCCGACTGGAAAGATACCAACAAAGCCTGAACGACGCGATTTCTGACTTGAAGCGTAATCAAAACGAATACGAAAAAATTATTGAAGACCCTCAGGCTAGTAAGCTTTTCAACGAATACATGGCGTTAGACGAAGAATACTGGAAGCTGAATGATCAGTTCGAACAGTTAGTTAATGCCGGTCTTGGCGATGCCATAGACTCCATACGTGAAAACAGTATTTTACCGCTGACCAAAAAAATATCGACTAAGCTCGACGAGCTTTTAGCCAGAGAAATGGCCTTAATTAAAGAAGCTTCCGACGAAGCTCATACCGTTTCAACTGCCGCTACCACCATGGTAATTATCGCATTAGTCATTGTGGTCGCTTTGTTAGCATTATTTGCCGTGGTTCTGACCAGAAGCATCGTTAAACCCATTGGAGATGCTGTAGATTTTGCCAAAATCATTGCCTCGCGTGATTTAAGTCAGACCATTGAAATTGAAGGTAAAGACGAGCCCGCACAATTGCTGCAGCAGTTAAAAACGATGCGCAACCAATTGCGTGAGTCCATGAGCACTATTTCGGAATCCTCAGAGCAACTGGCCTCCACTTCTGAGGAGTTAAGTTCGGTTACCGACGAGTCAACCCGCACTATTCAGCAGCAGTCAGAAGAGCTGGAGCAGGCAGCAACCGCAGTTACCGAATTGACCACTGCGGTTGAAACTGTTGCACAAGACGCTCAAAACGCGTCGGAAGCGTCTGAAGAAGCAAACAGACAAGCGCAACACGGAGATGATCGTGTCCGTCAAACCGTTCGCGCTATAGAGGAGCTCTCTCAGGAAATTGGCGACTCTTCCGGTAGCGTAACTGAACTGGCCGACAAGGTGAAGAATATTACCAAGGTGCTTGAAGTTATTCGCGGTATTGCAGAGCAAACCAACTTACTGGCACTTAACGCCGCTATTGAGGCTGCCCGTGCCGGAGAATCTGGCCGTGGCTTCGCAGTGGTAGCCGATGAAGTTCGTTCATTGGCGCACAAAACTCAACAGTCTACCGTTGAAATTGAAGACATGGTCAAAGCCATTAACGAGTCCAGCGACCGTTCAGTAGCGACTATGGACAGAAGTCTGGAGCGCGCAACGAAAACTCTGGACGTAGCTCGCGAAGCAGGTGAAGCCTTACAGCTTATAGCAACCGCGGTGGATGAAATCAACAACCACAACACCTCGATAGCCAGTGCTTCAGAAGAGCAGGCCAATGTGTCCCGTGACGTTGATAAGAACCTGGTAAGTATTCGTGACTTATCCAACTCGACCGCATCAGGCGCTGAACAAACCAGCGCATCAAGCAAAGAGTTATCACGACTTGCAGTTGACCTCAGTGAACTGGTTAGAGCTTTCAGACTGTAATCACATTTCACCATTAAAGATGAACGGGGCCGCAATGGCCCCGTTCGAATTTTAGCCACAGAACCTCTTTCAACTAAAATAACCCTCCTGAATACTGCTAATCAACCGCATAAATTAGACTAATGGTGCGACCAGCAACTAATCTAAATCCGTGTTAACAAACTAATAACAACGGATTCAAAAATGAATAATCTATTTAACTTCAGTCAACCGCTTGATAACGATGCAAAAGCATTGTTCAACGACGAGAATCAGTCTTTTCTCGCTGAGTTAGTCGATACCTTTCAACCACAGTTAGAGTCCCTGTTGAAGAAACGCCAGCAACGTCAGGCGCAATTTGACCAGGGTCAGTTACCCAATTTTGACCCTGCAACTCAGAACATCCGTGAAGGCAACTGGCGCATTGCCGAACTGCCGGCTGATTTAAAAAAACGCCGTCTGGAAATTACCGGGCCGGTGGATCGAAAAATGGTCATCAATGCCCTGAATGCCAATGTCGACTGTTACATGGCGGACTTTGAAGATTCCCAGTCACCTACCTGGGAGGGCATGGTAAACGGTCAAATTAACCTGCGCGACGCCAACATTGGCGGCATGACCTACACCGACCCGGACAGCGGCAAGCACTATGAAGTCGGGCCTGATCCGGCATTACTCATTGCCCGGGTTCGCGGTCTGCACTTACCGGAAAAACACGTACAGCGTAACGGCAAGCCAATTCCCGGTGCGCTAATGGACTTTGCTCTGTACTTTTTACTGAATTATCAGCAACGCCTGCAACAAGGCTCCGGGGTGTATTACTACCTGCCCAAGCTGGAGCACAGCGACGAAGCTAAATGGTGGGCTGACGTTTTTCATTTCACCGAGAAAAAGTTCAGCTTAAAAACCAGCACCATTCGCGCCACCATACTGATTGAAACCCTGCCGGCGGTTTTTCAAATGCACGAAATACTGCATGCCATGAAAGACCATATTGCTGCACTTAACTGTGGCCGCTGGGACTACATTTTCAGTTACATCAAAACCCTGAAAGAGCATCCGGAGCGGGTTCTTCCCGACCGCCAGGTGGTTAGCATGGACAAGCCTTTTCTTAACGCCTACTCGCGCTTGTTAGTGAAAACCTGTCACCAGCGCGGCGCCCTGGCTATGGGCGGCATGGCGGCCTTTATTCCCAGCAAAGATCCAACCGAGAATGAGAAGATCCTCGCTAAAGTTCACGCCGACAAAACCATGGAGCGTGACAATGGCCACGACGGCACCTGGATTGCTCACCCCGGGCTTGCGGATACCGTACGCGAAATTTTTGTCGATGGTATCGAAGGCGACAACCAGCTTCACGTACTGCGTGAAAACGACACGCCAATTGATCAGGCTCTACTCCTGCAACCCTGTGACGGCGAGCGTACCGAAGCTGGCATGCGCACCAACATTCGGGTGTCGCTGCAATACATTGCCTCCTGGCTGAACGGCAAAGGCTGCGTTCCTATCTACGGCCTGATGGAAGACGCCGCCACCGCTGAAATTTCGCGGACCTCAATCTGGCAGTGGATCCGCCACGGCAAAACGCTTTCCGACAACACTCCGGTCACCAAAGAGCTGTTCCGGCAGTACCTGCAAGAAGAAGCCGACGTAGTGAAAAATGAAGTCGGTGAACAGCGCTGGAAGAGCGAACCCTTTTCCCGGGCCCTGAGCCTGCTGGAAGAAATTACCACAGCCGACGAGCTGGTCGATTTTCTGACTCTGCCCGGCTACCAACAACTGAAATAACAATAAAATTCGCAACAATTAAAGAACAACAAGGAATTATTTATGACAACCCAGAACCTTTCATTCGCACAACAGGTTAAAGAATTACAAAAGCAATGGGACACCGACTCGCGCTGGAAAGGCGTTGAGCGCCCCTACAGTGCCGAAGACGTAGTGCGCCTGCGTGGTACCGTTCAGCCGGAATACACCTATGCCCGCAATGGTGCCGATAAACTCTGGCAGCTCATTCATGGCAAAGCACAGGAAAAGTTTGGAAAAGACTATGTAAACGCGCTGGGTGCTTTAACCGGTGGTCAGGCGGTGCAGCAAGTCAAAGCAGGCTTGCAGGCCATTTACCTTTCCGGCTGGCAGGTGGCGGCTGACAACAACTCGGCCTGCAGCATGTACCCGGATCAGTCGTTATATCCGGTCGACTCTGTACCGACGGTGGTTGAGCGCATTAACAACTCCTTTGCCCGTGCTGATCAAATTCAGTGGTCAAAAGGCGTTACGCCGGAAGACGATAATTACGTAGACTACTTTGCACCGATTGTTGCTGACGCTGAAGCCGGCTTTGGTGGCGTACTCAACGCTTACGAGCTGATGAAGCGCATGATCCAGTCCGGAGCTGCCGGCGTGCACTTTGAAGACCAGCTTGCTTCAGTGAAAAAATGCGGTCACATGGGTGGCAAAGTACTGGTACCCACACAGGAAGCGGTACAGAAGCTTTCAGCTGCACGTTTAGCTGCAGACGTTGCCGGGACACCAACACTCATTGTGGCTCGTACTGACGCCAACGCCGCTGACCTGCTGACTTCTGACTTCGACCCGAATGACAAGCCTTTCATTACCGGCGAGCGCACTGCCGAAGGTTTCTATCGGGTTAAGCCGGGCATTGAACAGGCTATTTCACGCGGCTTAGCTTATGCGCCGTTTGCGGATCTTATCTGGTGTGAAACCGCCAAACCAGACTTAGACGAAGCGCGTCAGTTTGCAGAAGCGGTTCATGCCAAATACCCCGGCAAACTGCTGGCCTATAACTGTTCACCGTCATTTAACTGGAAACGCAACCTGGACGACGACACCATAGCTAAGTTCCAGCGCGAGCTTGCCGCAATGGGTTACAAATTCCAGTTTATTACCTTGGCCGGTGTGCACAACATGTGGTATCACATGTTTGAATTGGCCCATGACTATGCCCGCAACGACATGTCTGCCTACGTTAAACTGCAGCAGCAAGAGTTTGACGCAGCAGACAAAGGCTACACCTTTGTGGCGCACCAGCAGGAAGTCGGTACCGGTTACTTTGACGAGCTGACCAACGTGATTCAGGGCGGGCTTTCCTCAGTTACTGCACTGAAAGGCTCAACCGAGGAAGACCAGTTTAAAACCTCCGCGTAAAGCGCAAGTCGGCATCATAAGGAAAGACATCCGTAAGCTCACCCTTGCGGATGTTTTTTTGTACCCGGCACCAGTACGCCGGGTCAATCAATTCAGGATGACGCTTCAATAATTTGTCACGGTACTTCGCCTGCGGCACCGCAAATTGCGCCAGCTGCTGCGGGAAGACATCGTCCGGGGCAATAGACACTTCCCAGTCGTTATCCGGCAAACGTCTGAAGCTCATATCCGTTAAATACCGTACTTCGTCGTAGTCATAAAACACCACCCGTTTATGCCGGGTGACACCAAAGTTTTTCAGCAGCATGTCACCGGGGAAAATATTCGCCGCCATCATTTCTTTTAAGGCCCGGCCGTAGTCATCCATCGCCGCGTCTATTTCTTCGTCATTGGCGTATTCTAAGTACAAATTCAGCGGCGTCATTCGGCGTTCAACAAACAACTGGTGAATCACCAAAGTGTCACCCTCTATCGAAATAGAATTGCTAATGGTTTGCTTAAACTCTTCCAGTAAGTCGGCAGATATGCGCTTAAGCGGCAACGCCACATCGACAAATTCCAGCGTATCGGCCATACGCCCTACCCGGTCATGCCGCTTAACCATGCGGTAACGATCAATTACCGTCTGCCGGCCAAATTCCTTAGTACCGCCCAGCCGGTCTTTAATGACTTTAAATACATAAGGAAAAGACGGCAGCGTAAATACGGTCATAACCATACCTTTGACACCGGGAGCAGCAGAAAGCTGGTCATCTGTGCGGCGCAAATGGTGCAAAAACTCGCGATAAAACTCGGTTTTGCCCTGCTTATGAAAGCCCACCGACGAATAAAGTTCAGCCAGGGTTTTGTGTGGCATTAAATCTTTCAAAAACCGCACTAAAGCAGAAGGCGCCTCGGTTTCGACCATAAAATACGAACGGGCAAAGCCAAAAATAGTCGCCATGCGGTCCGAACGGGTAATAAAAGCATCAACATAAAGCTTGCCCTGCGAATTAATCAGCACAGGTACAATAAAAGGGTAATGGTTATTTTCAGTCACTACCCGTCCGACAATATACGCGGCTTTGTTGCGGTAAAACGGGGACTTCAAAACATCTATGCGCAGGTTGTGGGCTTCAATATCGGTTTCAGTTGCGCGCTCAAAAAACTTATCGCGCAGTTGTTCAATATCATTTTCAAAGCTTTCAAATTCACCGCCCAGGCCAATATCCTCAAACACCCGCGTCAGTGTCCCCTCCAGCCCGTCAACCACCGGAAAATAAGAGTGGCATTCGTTTTCCACCGGCACCGGAATGTGGTTCGCCAGCACAGTTTCTACAAAAATATAGTCGTTATTAAAGTAGGCACGGTCAAACACCCGGCAAAATACCGAGTTGTAAAAAGTCTCTGCAAGCTCCGCCTGCGGATGAAACTTCAGTAATTGCTGGTAACGTTGCCGGGTTGCACGCCACAGGTTTTCATCAAGCGCATTACTCACGCGACGCTCGACTTTTTTCGCCGTTGTACCCACCTGATGGTCGTAATAATGAATGCGCTCTGAGGCCGCCGACACAACCGCAGTCCAGTCGCGTCGTAAGAAACGTTCTCGTGCACCCTGAGTCAGCGCCTGAAAACGCCGGTAGTGGCTATGAAAGCCATCCAGAATACTTTTTGCCAGGGTCTCGGGGCTAATTGTCATGCTCTTTCATCCACCAAACCGGTCACAACGACTCTCTATTTGAATCAAGTTAATCATCAATAATGACAGAAACAAGACTGGCGTTATACATTCACCCTATTTATAATCCCGATAGATTTTTCATATTCCACTTATTCTGGATAGCTATGAATACCATCAAAGACATTGATCTGAACCTGCTGGTTTACCTGGATGTTCTGCTGCGGGAGAAGAACGTAACCCGTGCCGCAGCACAGCTAAATATCACCCAACCGGCCATGAGTAACGGCCTGAAGCGTTTGCGTAACCTGTTAAACGACCCTATTTTAGTGCGCACCAGCGAAGGTATGGTGCCGACTCAACGCGCGCTGGACATGCAGGAAGCCCTGCGCGGTGTATTGTACTCGGTTGAAGAAATGATCCAGCCAGTGCGTGAGTTTGACGCCCCCACCAGTGATCAGGTTTTTCGGATTATGGCGTCCGACTATGCCGCTTCCACGCTTATGCCTAAACTGCTGGAAAAACTTGATGAGCAGGCACCCAATGTCTCACTGGATATCATGACCCCCAGCGACATCAGCTTTCATGATGTGGAAAACGGCAAAGTGGATCTGGCCATTAACCGCTTTGAACAACTGCCACAGTCGTTTCATCAAAAGAATTTATGGAGCGACGAGTTTTCCTGTTTGATCCGCAAAGATCACCCATTACTGGAAGACTACACGCTGGACAGTTACTTAAAGGCGCAGCACGTCTGGGTGAGTAAAACGGGCTTTGGTGTGGGCGTAGGGATGGATCCGCACGACGTACAAAAACTCGGCTGGGTCGACGACGCTTTAGATAAACTGGGCAAACGCCGAAAAATTAAAGTGTTTACCCGTAATTATCATGTTGCTATGTATCTGGCACGTCAGGGGCTGGTTGCTACCTTGCCAACACGGGCCGCCGAACTGTATTCACAGGACAGTCAATTGGTTATGAAAGCCCCGCCGTTTGAAATACCGGGGTTAACTCTGACCATGATCTGGTCGCCGCTACTACAGCACGATGCGGGCCACCGCTGGTTCCGACAAGTTGTCGCCGAAACCGCGGCAGCTTCATAGCTTTGTTACCAGGGGCTTATTCTTCCCAGAAAAAGCCCTTACGTTTGCGTGGTTCCGGCAACAAGCGATCCATGGTGGTGGCATCATACAACACGCCATTAACCATAGTGTGAGTCACTTTGTCGGTGTCACGGATGTCCTCCAGCGGGTTACCGTCAATAACAATAATATCCGCCAGTTTACCTTCTTCCAGTGAGCCCAGAGCGTGGTCCATACCAAAGACTTTAGCCGGATCAATGGTCGTTGTACGGAGGGCTTCCAGCGGTTCCATACCACCCTGAGCCATCATCCAGATTTCCCAGTGTTGCGCTAACCCCTCACGCTGCCCATGAGCACCAGAGAGCACTTCAACACCTAAGTCCTGCAGCTCAGTAGCCACTTCCGCATTATTAAAGTGGTTGTAGTGGTTATGCGGCGCTTTTTCACGACGCATCGACTTACCCACTAAAAAGTCCATGGGCACATATTGAGTCAGCTTGGGATGCTTCCATACATCGGTTTCCGCATACCAGTAGTTCTCACCCCAGATACCGCCATAAGCCACACCCAGGGTTGGTGTATAAGCTACGTCACTTTGCTGCCATAACTGACGAATGTCATCGTAGATATTGGCTACCGGTAATGAGTGCTCAACCGTGGTGTGCCCATCCATGATCATGCTCAAGTTGTGCTGCAACAACGAACCGCCTTCAGGTACCACCATCATTTCCAGTTCTCGTCCGGCTTCAACCACTTGTTGACGCTGGTTACGACGCGGCTGGTTGTAACTCTTAACAGAAAACGCACCCACTTTCTTCAGGCGCTCTAAATGAAACTTAGCGTCTTCTAAGCTATCCACATGCGAGGTGTAACCCGGGCCGTTAGCACCGTATAAAATGGTACCGGTTGAGAACAGTCGTGGCGCGGCAATTCTGCCTGCTTTTTGCAATTCGGATGCGGCAAAGAACTCGGTCGTATCGTTAGATGGATCGTGAATTGAAGTCACGCCAAATGCCAGGTTCGCGTATTGTCCCCAGTTCTGCTGCGGGATAATTTCTGCCTGGCCCTGACCACCGTGCGCGTGCGCATCGAATAACCCCGGCATAACGGTTTTGCCACTGGTATCAATAACCTCAGCGCCGGAAGGCACATTAACTTCAGCTTCAGGGCCAACCGCCACAATTTTATTATTGCGCACGACCACAGTGCCCTGCTCATAAACCGTATCGCCATTCATGGTAATAACCTGGCCGCCCACAAAGGCAACGGTTGTATCCGGTACCATGGCGTCATGTTCAAAACCAATGTTCTGGCCATTTTCTACTTTCAGGGTGTCGCTTTCAGTGTCAGCATTAAAGGCTTCAGCCACCGACGTATGGTAAAGTTCCGGCCCCAATGTCCAGTAAATCTGGTCACTGTTTGCCGTCCAGGATAAGTTTTCACCGGCACGAACAGACAGCTGATGCACCGGCATTTGTTTATCTCCCGGCCCTACGTTGATAACGCTGCCGCGCTCGACTAAAGGCGTAACAAACACTTTAAAGCGCTCTGCAAAAGCCAGTTGCTTGCCGTCCGGAGACACGCGGAATTCAGTGGCTAACTCCGACTGATACAAGTCGCGCTGCTCCAGTGTGCGCAAATCGATCGCGCTTAACGTTGGTTTTTCGCCCGGAGTCATCAGATAAACCCGGTCGTTACGGGCACCGTACTGAGGTAAACGTCCACTTTCTGCTATTTGCTCTGGTTCAGCATTGGCTGACACCGAAACGCGATAGATACCGTTTTCCAGACCAAACTTATCGGAAATTAAGTAACCCCCACGTATTTTGCGGTAAACCACATGCTTGCCGTCCGGAGAGAATGTGGGTTCAACAAAGTTGCCCTGTCCGGTATTCAGCACCCGTTCATTACCCGAGCTAATATCGCGAACAATAACCTGTGCCTGCTCTTCGTCATTCCAGCGAACAAATACTACGCTTTCACCGTCGCGCGAGTATTGTGGGTACAGCTCAAAGTCTTCGCTATTGGTTAAGCGCTGCGGCTCACCATCTGGTAATGAACGCTGATACAAGCTACCCAAAGCTTCGTAAATCACCGCATCACCCTGCGGTGATACTTGCGCCATACGCAGCATTTTCACGTCAAACTGGTCAGCTTCAACGTTTTGTTTAAAGCGCAGTGCATGCTGTACTTTCTTTTCCGTTTCGACTTTAAACGGAATAATGCGTGCGTTGCCGTCATCAATATTCAGCTTCTGAATATGACCACCGGCCCAGAACACTAACTGCTTAGAATCCGGTGTCCAGTCCATGGTCGGGTAAACGCCATGAATGGCCCAGGTTTCCTGCATGTCGCGTTCCATTTTCCCGTAAACCCGCTTGTGTTCGCCGGTCTTCAGGTCCAGCAGGTACAGCACGCTGTCAAAGTCTTCACGCTTAATGTAGGCCAGATAACGCCCGTCCGGTGATGGTGTCGGACGAATTGCGCCACCGGCACCACTTATCAGCGTTTCAATTTCACCGCTCTCGCGCTCAAAACGCTTAATGGTGTAAATGCCTTCCAGCGAGTCTTTGCTGTAGTGGAAAGTTTTGCCCGGTGTGTCATCCTGGGAAAAGTAGATGTATTTGCCGTCCGGTGAAAACGCCGGCTCGCCTAAGTCTTTCTGGTCATTCGGGCGTTCCGTTAACTGCACACCCGAGCCACCACTGCGGTGGTACATCCAGACTTCACCGGCTCCTAACGAACGGCTGGCGGTATAGTGCTTACGCGCAACCAGAAATTCGCTGTCCGGACTCCACGCCGGGCTGTTTAATAAACGGAAAGTTTCTTCGGTAACGGCACGCACATTGCTGCCATCGGCGTCCATCACCCAGATATTATCGCCGCCGCCCTGATCCGAGGTAAAGGCAATGTAACGTCCATTGGGCGAGTAAACCGGCTGCATATGCCAGGCTATACCGCCAATAAGTTTTTCAGCTTCGCCGCCCCCAAAAGGCATGCGGTAAATGTCACCCAGTAAATCAAACACGATGTAGTCACCATCCGGGCTGACGTCCACATTCATCCAGGTGCCGGAATTCACCGATATATCAATTTCTTTAAACTCGCCCTGCGGGTTACTGACATCCCAGCCCTGGGTCTGTTCTTGTGCCATGCTCACCGGCGCTAAGCTTAAAAGCGATGCGACCGCTAAGGTTAATGTTGTCTTTTTCATGGTATTGCCTCATTAAAAATGTCTTCCCTTTGTAGGCAGTTAAGATCCAAAAGTCCAGTGGCTAACGTTAAATGGGGAGTTATGGTCGGTTAATGGACATTAAAAGTCAGTGGGTTATAGTGAGTAAATATTCAGAAGACGGATTGAATATGAACGAAGCCTTAGAAAATATCCTTCTCGATGTATCTAAGTCACCGGATATTGACGGCGGCGACCTGGAGAAAGCGTCTGAACTGATCCTGATGTCAGCGCTAAAAGGGCTGGATATTACCCGAGTCAGTATTTGGCTATTGCAGCCGGACAAGCAGAGCATGACTGCTGCCAGGTTAATTGATGAAAAACAGCAGGACAAAGAATTGCCTGTGCTGCGTAAGTCCGAACTTCCTTCTTATTTTCAGGTATTAATGACCGAGCGGACCATTATCGCTAACGACGCCCGCAACCACCCGGCAACCGTTGAACTCAGCAACGGCTATCTTGAAGAAACCGGCGTATACGGCATGCTCGACGTTCCTTTACGCCATAAAGGTCAAATGATAGGCGTAATGTGCTGCGAAAGCCGTAAACCCTCACGCCGCTGGACTTCCGATGAAGTCGCCTTTGTTGGCGTGCTTGCTGACATTTATGGCCGCGCCGTCAGTGCGTCCGAACGCGAACGATTCGAAGCACTCCTTATTCGTCAGAATGAACAGCTGGAAAGCATGGTAGCGGAGCGAACAGAATCATTAACCAAAGCACTGGACAACTTTAAGCAGGCTCAGGAGCGGTTAATTGAAACCGAGAAAATGGCCGCTCTGGGTAAGTTAGTCGCCGGCGTTGCGCATGAAGTTAATACCCCCCTGGGCGTTTCCGTTACCGCTGTAACTCACTGTGAGCACCGTCTTAAAAAACTGGACCAAGGTTTCAGTAACGGTTCAATTTCACGCAAGCAACTGCAGACCTTTATCAGTGATACTTACGAAGCGTATCAGTTACTCACCAGTAACCTTGAACGAGCCGCAACCCTGATTCAGAACTTTAAGAAAACCGCGGTTGACCAATCCAGTTTTGAGCTGGTTAACTGCCAGCTTAACGACTACCTGCACGCGTTAATTTTAAGTCTAAAGCCTGTGGTAAAAAAGAAGCACGTCAGCATCACTATCGACTGCGACGACGACATTGTTTTAAGCACTTACCAGGGCGCGTTAGCACAAATTGTCACGAATCTGGTCAGTAATACTAACGACCACGCTTTTGTCGAACCCGATGAAAAGCATCAAATAGAGATACAAACGGAACAAAAAGACGAAGGTGTTCATTTTCGCTTTCGCGACAACGGTAAAGGTATGGACAGCGAGACCATTAAAAATATCTTCGAGCCCTTTTTCACCACATCGCGCCAGACGGGTGGTTCAGGGTTAGGCTTATCCATTGTTTATAATCTGGTGACCCGGAAACTCAACGGCGAAATTTCTGTCCAATCAACGCCTGGTAAAGGCACCGAGTTTTCCTTTTTCTTACCCGATTTACCCAAATAGGATTGTTGTATGCTCAAAGCTCTGCAAAACTTTTTCCAACAAACAACACCGGCTGAACAGGCCAACATGCACCAGGTAGAAGGTCTATCAAATGACGCCTTTCTGTCTCTGGTTTTGATGACAGAAATTAGTCTGGCCGATGGCGAGCTATCCGATGAAGAGCGTGAGCACTTATTGGATGAGCTAGAGCGCGAATACGGTATTACCGGTGCGCAGGCTGACAACGCAATTAAAGAAGCCGTGCAGGCAGTACAGGAAGCCTCATCGCTGCACGACTTCACAGCACAGTTAAAAGCCATTAGCTACGAGCAACGCGTTGAATTACTGGAAAATTTGTGGGCTGTTGCCTACGCTGATAGTGCACTTGATCCACATGAGGAAAGTATGTTGCGCAAACTTGCTGACTTACTTTATATCAGTCACGCTGACTACATTCGTAGCAAACTTAGGGTTATCGACTCTTAAATGCGGCTGCTACCCACCTTCTTTGCTGCCGCGTCATTAAGTTTCACCCTTGTGGCTGACAGCCTGGCTGAAGAAGCGGGCATGGCAACCGGCTACCCGCCTTTTCAGTTTAGCCAGGACGGAGAGCCTGCGGGCTTCGATGTTGACGTTGTTCGTGCCGTTTTCAACTATCTGGGAAAAGATTTAAACCTTCATCAGTACGACTGGGACAATGTGGTCAGCCTGCTTCGCTATGGCGAGCTGGACTTGGCTATTGGTATGGAGTCTACCGAAGCTCGACAGGCTTACTTTGATTTTAGCCAACCTTATTACCACCGGCTGGCGACTTTATTTGTACTTGATCAGGAAAGCAGTCCGGAATCGGTTCGCAAGCTAGTGGGCAAACGTATTAGTGGTGATCGTCACTCGGTACTGGAGCAACATTTGGCAAAGATAGGCCTGCACAATGCCATCAGAATTCAGCAGGCCGACTCAAAAAAAGAAGCCATGACTCAGCTTGCTATTGGTGAAGTTGAGGCCGTTATTATGCCCGAAAAAGTCGGTCGGTACCTTGCTGATGAAATAGGCGTTAACGTGCGTATTTTATGGCAGCCTCAAATAAGAGTTCCCGTCAGTTTTGCTGTAAAGACCAACAATACTGAGCTTTTAGGCCATATAAACCGAGCTTTACAACACCTTGAAGACAGCGGAGAACTCGACAGTATTCGCCAGCGCTGGAATATCCAGCACTGGGTTACTTCTTACACTCCAAATTAATGCCCGCTTTCTCTGGCCTGCTGCATTTCATTTTCCAGACGAGCAGACTCATCGGCACGCGGTTTAGTAAAGCGCGCTAACCAGAGGTAAAGTACCGGAGTCAGGTACAGTGTAAACAATGTCGCCAAACCTAAACCGCCAAAGACAACCCAGCCAATAGAGTTACGAGCCTCTGCGCCGGCACCAGAAGACAGGATTAGCGGTAACCCGCCGAGTATGGTCGAAACCAGAGTCATCATAATGGGGCGCAGACGAATCAATGCAGCTTCTTCTATTGCTTCGCGCACTTCCATTCCTCTGTCTCGCAGCTGATCGGCAAACTCAACCAACAACACCGAGTTCTTCGCTAACAAGCCTATTAGCATGACCAGACCAATTTGCGAATAGATGTTCATTGATGTGCCGGTCAGGAACAAGGCGTAAATAGCTGCAGCAATACCAAACGGAACCGTCAGCATAACCACTACCGCACTGTTTAATGACTCAAACTGCGCAGCCAGAACCAACAGCACAATCAAAAATGCCAGAATATAGGTCATGGCAATTTCTTGCGAGGTATCCTCAAAGGTTGCAGCTTCACCCAGGAATACCAGCCCCATGCTATCGGGCAGCACCTCGTCAGCAATAGCGCGAAGTTGCTCTACAGCCTCCGACATAGGCAGATCTTCCGGTAAATCCGCATCGACTTCTATCGCGCGCCGCTGAGCCTGTCGCTCTAACTCTGCCGACACGCCCTCTTCGACTATTTCGGAAATGCTGGATATTGGCACAAGCTCGCCGCTACTGGAGGAGACATACAGATTTTGCATATCCTGAGGTGACTGTATCAGGTTATTCCGTGTACGCAGCATTACCGGAATTTGTTGGTCACCCACGTTCAAATCAGCAACATCATCACCGTTAATCGCCGCGCGTAACGTTGAAGATATATCGCTTAATGAAACGCCCAGCTCAGCAGCCCGGCGCCTGTCAATTTTCACCCGCAACTGAGGCTGTGTCGGCTGATAAGAGACATTAGGCTCACCAAGCTCCGGCATACGCTCTTTTATAACCGCAGTAAATTCACGGGCGGCTCTGAATATCTCATCGTAGTTCTCGCCGGTAATCGCCATTTCAAGGCCGCCGCCCTGACCTCGTAAATTCAGACTGTTATCGCCAAAAGCACGCCCCGGCGCGCCCGGTACCTGGCTAAGCGGCTCCCGGATGTTATTAATGATCTCCTGCTGACTAATATCCCTTTCTTCCCACGGTTTCAGGTTAGCAGTAATGAACACCAGGTTGGGGTCCCACTGACCCACCACAGTGTAAATTGATTCGATATCGCCGCTTTCTTTGTATTCAAGCAAAATCTCTTCTAATTTACGTGCCTGCCTGTCCATGAATTTAAGGCCAACACCATCGGGTCCACGAGAGAATACTCTGACCGAGCCACGGTCTTCGTTGGGCATCAGTTCACTGTTAATCTGGTTGTACAACAAAGCGCCACCGCCAGCAGACAGCAGTGATAAAATCACGATTACCCAGCTAAAATCGAGCGCTTTGTGCAGCGTTCGCTTATAGAAGCGTTTAAACACATTACCAATTTTGGCAAAACGGTTACTCTGCCCGGCAGACTTTGGCAAACGCGCAGTAAATGCGGGTACCAAAGACAAGGCAACAAACGAAGAAATAACCACAGCCGCCGCCAGCACACCACCAAACTCACGGAACAGTCGACCCGCCGTTGACGGTAAAAAGGCTATGGGCACAAACACCGCCACCAATACCGCCGTAGTCGCAACCACCGCGAAGAAAACCTCACGTGTTCCCAATACCGCAGCCGCACGACTTCCAAGCCCCATACTGCGGCGTCGCTGAATATTCTCGGTAACAACAATGGCGTCATCGACAATGAGCCCGGTAGCCAGAACCAGAGCCAACAGCGTCAGAATATTAATGGAAAAGCCCATTAACCATATAGCCGCTACGGCACCAAATAGCGCAACCGGAATTGAAAAGGCAGGAATAATTGTTGCCCGGAATGAACCAATAAACACCCATAAAGTAGCGACAACCAAAGCAATAGTAATTGCCAGGGTCGTGACAACTTCAGCAACGGACTTACGAATAAACTGCGCATCGTCGTTAGTGATGCTCATTTCCATATCAGGGAAGCGCTCGCGTAACCTTTCCAGTACCGCCAGGGCTTTATCAGAAATCTCTATAGTGTTGGAGCCCGCCTGACGTATAACCCCTAACCCAACCACTGGCTTACCATCTAAGCGGACAAAGCTGTTAGCATCGGCGGGTGCGAAATAAGCCTGGGCGACATCACCCACACGAGTGTCATCGCGGACAATAATGTTTTCAACTTGCTCTTCAGTAATGGCCGTTGCATCGGCTCGAATAATCAAGCGCTGATCAGTTGAGCGCAGGCTACCGGCTGGCACATCAAAAGGTGCCTGACGCAAGGCATCGGCGACATCCGTGACCGACAAACCAAAGCTCACCAGCTTCAGAGGATCAAGGTCAACGCGCAATACTCGTTCGCGGTCACCATTTAAACGGACATCGGCTACGCCATTAATGGCCAGAAATTCAGGCGATAAATCGGTTTCCAACCGGCGGGTGAGCTCTTCCAGTGTTAAGGAGTCGCTGCTAACGGCTATATCCAGTACCGAGCGCGCATCGTTGTCAGCTTTACGAACGTTTATTTGTTCGACATCATCCGGCAGTTCACGACGTATCTGGTTAACTGCTTCGCGTACTTCCGCGGCTACAACGTCTAAATCCACACCGGGTCGGAATTCAATAGAAATACGGGCACTGTTCTCTTCACTCGACGAACGAATGGACTCCACGCCGGAAACTCGCGCAGCGGCACCTTCTAATATACTGGTCACTTCAGCATCAACGGTTTCCGGCGCGCCGCCGGGCAAGGTTGCGCTCACCCCGACAACGGGTCGGTCAACGTCAGGCAGCTCACGCACTTCAACGCCCATTAAGGCCGCAATACCCGCTATGGCGATAAGAACGTTAAGAACAACTATCAGTACCGGGCGACGGATCGACACCGATGGTAAGTCGTTCGCGTCCTGTTGGTTATTTATCTGTTGGTCTGACATTATTCAGAGGTCTCCTGCGTATCGAGAGTGGCCCGATCAAACACAACAGGTTGTCCCTCACGAAGGCTTTGTACGCCTTCAACGATGAGTAATTCATCACGCTGAATATTACCCGACACCAACACTCGCCCGGCCAGGCGCTGTTCAATCTGTACTTCAATGCGTGAGGCTTTATCGTCTTCCACAACCCAGACAAAAGGATTATTCACACCCCACGACAAAGCGGCTTCCGGAACTGAAGCAAACTCTTCGCCAGCTAACTCTATTGCGGTTCTGAAACTGGTGCCGGGTAAAAAGTCGTCATTATCGTTACTGATTTTTGCGCGCGCCCGGTACATACGGGTCGTTGCGTTAATGCGTGAGTCCAGCTCGATAATTTCTGCTGTAACGGGTGTGCCTGAGTATCGCCATGGCTGAACCTGCAATTCAGCGCCATCCTGCAGTAACGAAACCGCCGCTTCAGGAATGCGAAAATCAATTAATAAGGTCGAACGATCATCTAAAGTCGCAATAGCGGTTTGTTCGTCAATGCGGTCGCCCACTTCAACATCGGTAATACCGATAATTCCCTCAAAAGGTGCACGAATAAAACGGTCTTCTAATTCAATTTTGGCGTTATCTAATTCAACGCGGGCTAAATCTCTTAATAATATCGCGTTATCAAGCTCTGACTGCGGCACAGCGCCTTGTTCACGGCTGGCTCGTAAACGCTCTACCGTGCGCTCTGCGTCGCGTAAATTAATTTGTGCCTGCTCCACCGCAACTTGCTGTCGGCGGGCATCGAGTTCAACCAGTAACTGGTCTTTTTCAACTTTATCGCCCGGCTTGAAATTCACCGCAACCACTCGGTCACCGACCGCCGGATAAATGGTAATAGAGCGAACCGCCTCGGCCGTGCCAACGGCTTCAACCCGATTACGTTCACGCTCAAAAGAGACAGGCTGGACAATGACCAAAGCTTCGCGAGGTCCAAATTGCTGAGCCTGACTGTATCCACCTGGCAGTGACAGAACGAACAATAAAGCAATGAGTAAAGACTTCATAACGGTCAATTAGTGCTCCAAAAAAACTGCAGCCACAAGGGCTGCAGTCTGTATTAATCAATAAGCAATAACACAGGTTTGCTACAACTATTCTTTAATCGCAAAGCTGCCTTGCATAATGGCTGAATGGCCAGGGAAGGTGCAGTAGAATTTATAATCAGTGTCTGCACTCATACCTTCAGTAGAGAAAGTCACTGAGGTTTCTTCACCACCGCCAATCACATCGGTTGCCGCAATAACGGCATCCGAGTCCGGTACATACTGGCTTTCCATACCAGCTGACATGCCTTGCTGAACAACTGATTGCATATCGCCAGCTTCACTCAGAACCCAGTTATGACCCATGACCTTCTTATCCAGCTTACCTGAGTGAGTCAAAGTTACAGTCACTTCGTCACAGCTCGCTGGCACGGACATCTCTTTTGTATCAAACCTCATGTTGTCATTACTATCTATAGTGAGTTCACATTCGTTAGCTTGTGCGGCGTTTGCGACAAACAACATCGAACCCAGTAGTGCGGAAATTATGTAACGCATTGCAATACCTCTTCGGTTAGTATGAAATGATTCCTTCCTTATACGTAAAATCTCGCATTGAGATTACTTTAACGAGAATTTATATGACGAAACATCCATTTTCGCCACAATCGCTCCTTGCTCAGGGAGGTACCCACTCTGACAACAAGAATGGCGTAATTATCCCTCCAGTATACACATCAACGACTTACCTGCGCGATGAGGATAATCAATATCGTACTGGTCGTGTCTACTCGCGAGCTGATAACCCCACTTACCGTCCCGCAGAAAAGCTATTAGCCGAGTTGGAAAATGCGGCCGACGCCCGTTTATTTGCCTCCGGTATGGCTGCTGCAACCACGGTTTTTCAAGCGTTAAAGCCGGGAGACTCAGTCATAGCCCCTAAAGTCATGTACTGGGCGTTGCGCAAGTGGCTGCAGACCTTCGGGGTTGATAGCGGACTGGACGTTCGTTTTGTCGATACGTCTAACCTGGACGAGTTGCGCCATGCCATTTCAGAAAAGGCTCCCACGCTCATTTGGCTGGAAACCCCAGGCAACCCTTTGTGGACAGTAACTGACATTGCCGCAGTGGCTGATATGGCCCGCAACTGCGGCGCTTTGTTGGCGGTAGACTCTACAGTAGCCACACCTTTGCTGACTAAACCGCTGGATCTCGGTGCCGATGTTGTCATGCATTCCGCCACTAAATATCTTAACGGTCACTCCGACGTTATCTCTGGCGCTCTCGCTGCCCGCGAAGATAACGACTTCTGGAAACGCCTGGTTGCCATTCGTGCGCAATACGGTGCAGTTCCGGGGCCACAAGATGCAGCTCAGCTACTACGCGGCATGCGAACCTTGTTCTTACGAGTACGCGAAAGCTGCCAAAATGCGTTGTACATTGCGGAGCAATTAGAGCAACACCCAAAAGTCACTGAAGTGCTGTACCCGGGTTTAAAAAGCTTTGCCGGCCATGATATTGCGGTTAAGCAAATGCAGGGCGGCTTTGGCGGTATGTTGTCTATCCGTCTGGCGGGTGGTGAGAAAGCCGCTATTGCCGTTGCCGCAAAAACACAGCTGTGGCATCGCGCTACGTCATTAGGTGGTGTAGAGAGCCTGATTGAACACCGCGCCAGCATTGAAGGCCCGGATACCCCTGTACCCTTAGACCTATTGCGTTTGTCGGTAGGAATTGAAAACGCCGATGACCTGCTGGCAGACTTACAGCAGGCCATCGACAGCGCGCACGCTTAAATGCTGACGCGCTTATAGAAGCGGTACTCCGGCTTCCAGAAATTGTTGTCGATGCGCTCACGCAGCGTATCGTCATCAATTTCCAGCGCCAGGCCTTCCTGCTGAGCCACTTTACCCACTGCAAAAGCAATGTCTTTACTCAACTGCGTCAGGTCGTTGAAAGCCGGCAGTAATTCCTCGCCTTTACCATTAGCACTGGGCGAAGCTGCTGCTAACGTCTTACTTGCCACGCGCAGCATTTCATCACTGACACGTTGCGACTTAACCGACAACACACCAAGACCAATGCCCGGGAAAATATAACTGTTGTTACACTGAGCTACCGGATAAATTTTGCCATCGTACTCAACTTCTCCAAACGGACTTCCGGTAGCCACAATCGCCTTGCCCTTTGTCCACTTCAGAACATCGGCCGGGTGCGCTTCCACATGTTTTGACGGGTTACTCAGAGGGAAAATAATGGGCCGTTCAACATTTTTTGCCATAGTTGATATAACTTGCTCAGTAAACAAGCCCGCCTTACCGGAAACACCAATTAAAATATCCGGTTCGGCACAATGCATCACGTCCAGCAACGACGGATAATCACCACTGTATTCCCAGTCATTCAGGTCGGCAGTTTTTTGCGCTAATGCCTGCTGGAAATCGCGCAGCCCGTCCATAGTGTCCATCACCAGACCAAAGCGATCGACCATAAATATCTGTTTCTTCGCCTGCTCTTCCGTTAAGCCCTCGGCGGTCATTTGAATCATGACTTGCTCGGCGATACCACAGCCGGCTGAACCTGCCCCAACGAATACGACTTTCTGCTCGCTGAGCTTTTTGCCTTTTTGACGACAGGCCGCCAATAAGGTGCCCACAGTCACAGAGGCCGTGCCCTGAATGTCATCATTAAAACAGCAGACTTCATCGCGGTAGCGTCGCAGCAACGGCATAGCATTAGGCTGAGCAAAGTCCTCAAACTGCAGCATCACTTCCGGCCAACGTTTAGTAACAGCTTTAATAAATTTATCGAGAAACTCGTCGTACTCTTCCTGACCAATGCGCTTATGCCGCGCCCCCATGTACATTGGGTCTTCCAGAAGCTTTTCATTATTGGTGCCGACATCCAGCATAACCGGTAGTGTATACGCTGGGCTAATGCCGCCGCAGGCGGTATATAACGACAGCTTACCAATCGGAATACCCATGCCTCCAATGCCCTGGTCACCTAAGCCCAGAATGCGTTCGCCGTCGGTGACGACAATGACCTTCACCTTCTGCTTAGTCGCATTGCGCAGTATATCGTCCAGCTGATCACGCTCTGAATACGAAATGAACAAGCCGCGTGAGCTGCGGTAAATATCCGAGAACTTCTCACAGGCATCACCCACGGTCGGGGTGTAAATAATTGGCATCATCTCTTCCAGATGATCCGTCAGTAAGCGATAGAACAAAGTTTCGTTGTTGTCCTGAATAGCACGCAGGTAAATATGCTTGTTAATGGGCGTTTCAAAGCTCCGGTACTGCATATAAGCACGCTCTGCCTGCTCTTCAATGCTCTCATAGCGAGGCGGCAACAAACCGGTCAGGTTAAACGCGGCACGCTCTTCCTTACTGAACGCACTGCCCTTATTCAGTAGCGGGGTTTCCAACAAATTAGGGCCAGAATAGGGAATATAAAGCGGACGCTGCGTCTGCGGCATAAGTACAAACTCCTGAAAGCCAAAGTAATACGAATATCATAGCAAAACGCAGCCACCGATTCACATGTTTCGCTGGATTGGAATACCGAGGAAAACGCGAGTGCTGAGGTTATCAGTGGGACTTTGGAGAAAACGACTGTTGGGTCACACGTTTCGCTTGAGCGTTAAGGGCCGTTATGCCAGAGACGCTGCAAGTTCATCCATGAACGCTTGACGAAGGCCATCCATGGCCTTCGACACTCTGGCATAACGGCCCTCAACACTCGTAACGCTTACATGTGACCCAACAGCCGTTTACTCTCTCCAAAGCCCCACTGCTGAGCTTCTAAGCGCTCGCTAGCTCAAATTTTCACCTGCCACAATAACTTCAGGTCCCAGCACTATCCAATTCGTAATCCATAACCAGACATTCCAGCGGTATGTGTAACCCGCTATGGAGTCGTCGAATCATAGGCAGCGTTAAACGCCGTTTCCGATTTAAAACCTCACTAACCCGACTCCTCTGACCTAAAAATGGAACCAAGTCAGAATCTTTCAGGCCCTCCTGATCCATTCTGAATTTAATCGCTTCCACAGGGTCGGGCGCATCGATTTTATACTTAGCTTCTTCGTACGCTTCGACCAAAGTCACCAGAATATCGAGTTCATCAGCCGCTTCTGTGTTGGGTTCAGCATCCCAAAGCTCATCAATACGAACCAGAGCCTTTTGATGATCCTCAGCCGTTTTTATAGGCTTTATATTCATACCCTTACCTCTAAACTGTTTCTGCATTAATTGCATCGTACTGCTTATGCGTACCAACAAAGCGAATGTAAACCATCGAGAACTCATACTTCATAGCGACAATAAGCCGGTACTTGTTACCGTGGATATTAAACACAACCCGATTATTAGCTATAAAACTCGCATGCCGGTATTGCTCTTTTATATCCTGGGGCTTTTCCCATGACGCATATCGAGCTTCATCGAACCACGCTTTCAAAGGTTGCTCTGCATCCCTGCAATTAGGCTTTTCCCAAAACTCGCGAAGAGTTGCCCTTGATACAATTCTCATGAACGTAGTTATCCCTAATCTAATTTCCCATTATGGGAAAGAATAAAGCTTTGTCAATAAAATTCCCAGTACGGGAAATTGACATTTTATCTATTGAGAATAGCTACATTTCAGAAGGAGAAAATAAGAGAAGGATTAAAGGGGCATATGAATTAATAGACTAAGAGGCGTAGCATGATGCTATTACATTATAGGAAACACGAAATACGAGTGCTTAAGGGGTTACAGCGTCTTACTCAGATGATTCCCATGGGCAGGCTTTGGCGGCAAAAGGCGATAAAGGAAAGAACTCGTGGCTTGAGGAGTGTCGACAGCCATGGCCGTATAGGAATTAGCTGGATGAGTGCGCCCGGCAGTTGCAAAGGCTCTTGAGGAGGTGTGCAGCGCCATGGATGGCGCTGCTCAAGCCCTACAGGGACGTACTCGTGGGCGTCCTCCGCAAGAGCCTTTCAACTTCAGCACTCATTCAGCTACAGTTTCAGGCCCCAGCGGGTGGCGGTGCGCTTGACGGCGTCGACGTTTTCAGTGGCTATAATGTGCAGCGGTGTGCTTTCGAACTGGGCGCTTAAGTCCAGATGTTGCTTTAACCAGGACAGCATGGCCTCGCCGGAATGGATGGTTTTGGCGCCGTTAAAGTAAGCAGAAATGCTCTCGGCTATCAGCGGAAAGTGCGTGCAGCCCAGCAGCACCACGTCAGGCTTTTCAAGTTTGCTGAAATAATGCTTAAAGGTTTCCTGCAGTATCGGTCCGTCGTAAAGCTCTTCTTCGACAATAGGCACAAACAACGGCGTAGGCATGGCGTCTACCTGGTTGTAACCCAGCGCTTGTATCTGCTGCTGGTAGGCACCGGAATTGATGGTGGAGCGCGTAGCAATAACCAGTACCCGGGCGCAGGTATCAATACCCTGCAGTTGCTGCAATGCCATAACCCCCGGCTCAAGCACCCCGTAAACTGGCTTATTAGAAAACTTCTGCATTTGCTCCAGCGCAGTCACACTCACGGTGTTACAGGCCACTACCAGGCAGTCTACATCGGCGCCGTTAAAAAACTCCACAGCTTCCAGCGCGTAGCGCGTGACCGTATTGCTGTCCTTGCTACCGTAAGGCACCCGAGCGGTGTCTCCGTAATACAGCAGCTCGCTGAAACAACCGCTTTGCTGCAGTGACCGCGCCACTGTTAAACCACCCACACCGCTATCAAAAACTCCAACTTTCATGCTTACTATTTCTCCAGGCTTACCGTTTTAAGACGCAGTGCGTTGGTTATGACAAAGACACTGGACAGCGCCATAGCACCTGCCGCCAGCATAGGCGACAGCAAAATACCAAAAAACGGATACAGTACGCCGGCGGCAACAGGAATCAGTGCGGTATTATAGGCAAACGCCCAGAATAAATTCTGATGAATATTACGCATGGTTGCTTCCGACAAGGCGAAGGACTGCTGCACCACGGTCAGGTTGTCTGACATCAGTACCACATCGGCGGATTCAATCGCCACGTCGGTACCGGTTCCGATAGCAAAACCCACATCAGCAGAGGCCAATGCCGGCGCATCGTTAATACCGTCACCTACAAATATGACTTGACCCCACTCCTTCTTAAGGCGCTTTACGGCATCCACTTTGCCATCGGGTTTAACGTTAGCAATCACTTCGTCAATGCCCAGCTCTTTCGCAATGCGTTTTGCAGTGGACTCGGCATCACCGGTTACCATCGCGGTTTTTAAACCATCGTCATGCAGGCGCTTAATCAGCTCTTTGGCGCTGGACTTAATCGGATCATCCTGAGTAAATACCGCAGCCAGCTTGCCATCCACTGCCACGTAAATGGGTGTGCGGCCACTCTCAGACCAGATTTTCGCGTCATCAGGTTCGTTATCAAGCGCAATACCGTTGTCCTGCATCAGCTCGCTGGTACCAATATAAAGCGTTTTACCATCCACTTTCCCGGTAGCCCCCAAACCTGAAATGGCTTCAAAGCTGTCGGGTTCGCTGACATTAACGCCTTCATCTTTGGCATAGTTGACCAGAGCTTCTGCGGTGGGGTGTTCTGACTTCGCTTCAACCGAGGCAGCCAGGATCAGCACATCTTTTTCATCAAAGTCGCCAACGGTTATCCAGTCGGTAATGGTTGGCTTACCCTCAGTCAGCGTACCGGTTTTATCAAAAATAACGCCTTTTGACTGCTGCAACGCCTGCAGAGCACTGCCCTGACGGAACAATACGCCCATTTCAGCGCCGCGACCGGTGCCCACCATAATAGACGTAGGCGTTGCCAGGCCCATAGCGCAGGGGCAGGCAATAATTAACACAGCCACCGCATTAACCAACGCAAAGGTCAGTGCTGACTCACTGGCCGCAAAGTACCACACCACAAAGGTCAGCAGCGCCACCAGCATGACCGCCGGTACAAACCATAATGTAATGCGGTTCACGGTATCCTGAATCGGCAATTTACTGCCCTGAGCCTGCTCAACCATACGGATGATCTGAGCCAGTACGGTTCCTTCACCGGTTGCCGTCACTTTAAAGCGCAGCGTGCCTTTTTCATTAAGCGTTCCGCCGACCACTTTGTCGCCTTTCTCTTTATGCACCGGCTCGGGTTCTCCGGTTATCATGGCTTCGTTCACGTAGCTGTCGCCGGAAGACACTTCACCATCTAAAGCAATACGCTCGCCCGGGCGCACTTCAATTTCATCGCCTTTGCCCAGTTCATCAATAGCCACTTCAGTGACTTCATCATTACGCACAACTCGTGCGGTTTTGCTTTGCAGGCTCATTAACCGCTGAATGGCATCCGAGGTATGGCTTTTGGCACGCGCTTCCATAAAGCGCCCGGCCAGAATCAGCGTGACAATAACCGCCGAAGCTTCGAAGTAAACATTCACTGACTCGCTCGGCAGCCACGAAGGAACTATTGTTGCCACGACCGAGTAACCCCAGGCTGCGGTAGCGCCCAGAGCCACCAAAGAATTCATGTCCGGTGCCCCACGGAATAACGCAGGAATACCCAGTTTATAAAAACGCGCGCCAGGAACCGCCAGTACGACGGTAGTAAGCACTAACTGTACCCACCAGCTGGTTTGTAAGCCCAGTGAGTTATGCACCCACTCGGAAAATACGGGCACCATATGGTTGCCCATGGCCAGTATAAACACCGGCAGCGTCAACAACGCGGAAAGCCATAACTGGCCTTTTAACGTCCGCATTTCTTTTGCCTGTTGCTCACGCTGTTCGCGCATTTGCTTATCGCGATCAAGCACTTCGTGGGCATCGTAGCCGACATCTTTCACTGACTTAATCAGATCATCGACAGAAAGCTTATCAGAGTATGTTACTTCGGCGCTGTCCGACGCCAGATTCACTGAAGCATCTTCAACACCATCCAGACCATTGAGCGCTTTATCGACACGCCCAACGCAGGACGCACAACTCATGCCTTCAATGCTTAAACGAACGGAATTACTCATCACTTCCCCCGTCGGCTTCTGCAGGCTTCAGCCACAACAACAGCCAGAACACCACCAACTGCGCCAACTCGACATAACGTTGCATGGCACCGCGCACCTCTGCCAGTTCAGGGCTTATCATCAACACAAAACCTAAAGCTATAACCACAGACAACAACACAAACGCAGCGCGCACCGGCCAGGTAGTTCTTGGTGTAAAGGTCAGCAGCAAGGTGCCCAGCGCGAAGCCAAAGTAACTGACTATGCTAATAATATTGTGTAACGCCTGAGAGCTGGAGCCATCCGTCGGACAGCCCAGGTCGCAGGGTGCTATAGCCGCACCGAGATAAGCAACCGGATAGAAAAACAGTAACGCCCAGCCTAAGTGACTAATGCCTTGCACCCGCAAATGCGGCCGGGCTGTTAACAAAACGCCGAAGGAAATCATCGCCAGAGGAATAAAACCCACCCAGCCAAAAGCGCCCGCCGCGGTACTGCCGGTGGCATTAATTTCACTGATGTACTGGCTGACATGTGAAAAGTCGTCTTTTACCCAGGTTGCCACCAACTGCAGCCCAACCCAAAACAAGGTCAGAATAATGAGTTGCGGCATCACTGGAGAGCTTTTCGTCGGTGCGTTTTGCATGTAGCCTCCTCGGCTGTATTAATGTGATAATCTTTCACTACAGTGTAAACCAAGATGGGAACAGATTGTGAATATTCAAGTGCTTGGCTGCAGCGGTGGACTCAGCGGCGACAACAAAGGCGGTTCAACCTGTATTCAGCTCAATCATAACATTGTGATTGACGCAGGCACCGGTCTGAATCAACTCAGCCTGGCACAAATGCACCAAGTTCGGCATGTGTTTTTAACCCATTCACACATGGACCACATAGCGGCGCTTCCTACCTTTTTAAGTAACCAGTACGGAAGTGAGCACTTACCCGTCACCGTATACGCACAGCCGCATACTCTCGAAAAGCTGAAAAATAATATTTTTAACGGCGATATCTGGCCTGAACTCAGCAGCATGACAGAAGGCCCGGAGCCGATACTAACGTTTAAAGAAATTCACCCGGGTGAGTGCATAGAGCTTGAAGGTATGGAAATTAAAGCCTTTGCCGTCGAGCATAGCGTTCCGACAGTGGGGTACAGCGTCAAAAGTGAGGGCAAACACTTTGTCTTCCCTGCCGATACCATAGCCGGCAAGCAACTGACCGAGCAGCTTAACCGCTTAGGCCACATTGATACCCTCATGCTGGAATGCGCTTTCCCTGACGAGCTACTGCAGGTTGCAGAAAAAACCAAACACATGACCCCAAGCTTACTTGAAAGCACCCTGAAAAGCTTAGAGCAACAACCCGTTGAGCTTTGGGTAACTCACCTGAAACCCAGCTACGAAATTGCCCTGCGCAAAACCTTAGCAACCAACCCTCCGCATAAAAATACGGTGGTGTTGTAACCTGACATTTATATCAGGTGAGATACCATGGATAGCGAGCGCCCCAACGGTTGCAGGGACTATTGAGGAGGTGTGCAGCGCGAGCTGCAAGAGGCACAAACCCTTGGGCTTTCTGCTGTAGGAATGTCGAAGGCCATGGATGGCCTTCGTCAAGCGTTCAGGGATGAACTTGCAGCGTCTCCATAAACAGAAAGCCCACGGGGTAGCCGAATTGCAGTTCGCGCCGCCCAGCTACCCGAGGTGCTTACGGGCGTTGCGGAACATGCGCATCCACGGGCTGTCTTCGCCCCATTCATCCGGGTGCCAACTGTTGGCTACGGTACGGAACACGCGCTCAGGGTGTGGCATCATTGCCGTCACACGGCCATCGTCACTGGTTACTGCGGTAATGCCTTTGGGTGAACCATTCGGGTTAGCCGGATACTGCTTAGCCACTTCACCCCAGTTATCAATGTAACGCAACGCAACCTGGCCACTTTGTTCTAACTGCGACTGTTGCTGAGGGTTAGCAAATTCAGCGCGGCCTTCACCATGAGACACCGCAATTGGCATACGCGATCCTGCCAGGTCACCTAAGAAAACCGACTGAGACTCCTGCACTTCCACCAGGCTAAAGCGCGCTTCAAAACGCTCGCTGCGGTTCGTCACAAAACGTGGCCAGTGCTCGGTTCCCGGAATGAGCTGCTTCAGCGTGGATAACATCTGACAGCCGTTACACACACCCAGTGCCAGCGTGTCATTACGGTTAAAGAAAGCTTCAAACTGCTCACGAGCACGGTCGTTAAATAAAATAGACTTAGCCCAGCCCTCACCGGCACCTAAAACGTCGCCGTAAGAGAAGCCGCCGCAAGCAGCCAATGCCTGCATGTCTTCTAACGACACACGACCGGCTAAAATGTCGCTCATGTGAACATCAACCGCTTCAAAACCAGCACGATCAAAGGCTGCGGCCATTTCGTAGTGCGAATTCACACCCTGCTCACGCAGAATCGCGACTTTAGGCGCCACACCTTTGGCAATATAAGGCGCTGCAATGTCTTCAGAAGGATCAAATGTTAAGTCAGCCTGTAAACCCGGGTTGTCGGCACGCTGTTTCAGACGAAACTCTTCATCAGCACACACCGGGTTGTCGCGTAAACGCTGCATATGATGGGTGGTTTCGGCCCACACCGTACGCCAGTGGGTGCGACTCTGCCCCAGAACCTCATTTCCATTACGGGTAAAAACAATGGCGTCTTCATGTGTTGGCTCACCAATGCGTTTAACACAGTCGCCTAAGCCAGCCTCGCTGTAAGCTTCCATCACTTGCTGATACTGCTCGTCGCTGACCTGAATAACGGCGCCCAGCTCTTCATTAAACAGAACCGCTAAATTGTCTTCGCCTAATTCATCCAGTGCCACTTTCGCACCGCAGTTTCCGGCAAACGCCATTTCCGCTACGGTGGTGAACAGTCCGCCGTCTGAACGATCATGGTAGGCCAGTAAACGCCCTTCGGTAACCAACTGCTGTGTGGTGTTAAAGAAAGCTTTAAAGGCTTCAGTGTCGTCCAGGTCAGGCGTGTGTTGCCCCAACTGCTGGTATACCTGCGCCAGCGCTGAACCGCCTAAGCGGTTCTGACCTTTACCTAAATCAATTAATACCAGATGCGACTGGCCTTTGTCGGTACGCAATTGCGGCGTTAAGGTTGCGCGAATGTCATTCACCCGGCCAAACGCCGTAATCACCAAACTCATTGGCGCAGTCACGGCTTTGTCTTCGCCGTCTTCCTGCCACTGAGTTTTCATCGACATGGAATCTTTACCCACCGGGATGGTAATACCCAGTTCCGGACACAGCTCTTCACCTACCGCTTTAACAGCCTCGTACAAGCCGGCGTCTTCGCCCGGGTGACCAGCTGCGCACATCCAGTTAGCCGATAATTTAATGCGTTTTAAGTCGCCAATGTCCGCAGCGGCAATATTAGTCAGAGATTCAGCTACCGCCATACGGGCCGAAGCGCCAAAGTTCAGTAATGCCAGCGGCGTACGCTCGCCCATGGCCATTGCTTCACCGTGGTAGCTGTCATAACTGGACGCGGTTACCGCAACATCAGCCACCGGTATCTGCCACGGACCAACCATTTGGTCTCTGGCAACCAAACCGGTAACACTGCGGTCACCAATGGTAATTAAGAAGGTTTTCTCAGCAATAGCCGGTAAGCGCAATAAACGATCAGCGGCGTCATTCAAGTCAGCCGCTTCCAGATGCAATGGCGTACCTTCGGCCTGCAAGCGGGCTACGTCGCGGTGCATCTTCGGCGGCTTGCCTAACAATACGTCTAGTGACAAATCAATGGGCTGATTCGAGAACTTGGCATCGTTCAGTAAAATGGTGAGCTCTTCAGTCGCTTCACCAATAACCGCGTATTCTGCACGCTCGCGCTCACACAAAGCTTCAAAACGCGCCATATTCTCCGGTGCAATAGCAATAACGTAACGTTCCTGCGACTCATTGCACCAAATTTCCAGCGGGGTCATGCCGGGCTCATCGTTTGGTATTTCGCGCAGTTCAAAGCGACCACCACGACCACCATCACTAACCAGTTCCGGCATCGCATTCGACAGGCCACCAGCCCCTACGTCGTGAATAAAGGCAATAGGGTTATCGGCCCCTAGCTGCCAGCAACGGTCAATCACTTCCTGACAGCGGCGTTCCATTTCCGGGTTTTCACGCTGTACTGAAGCAAAATCTAAATCTTCTGTCGACTCACCCGACGCCATAGAAGACGCCGCGCCGCCACCTAAACCAATGTTCATAGCCGGGCCACCTAGTACAACCAGCTTAGCGCCAACCGGAATATCACCTTTTTGTACATGGGCTTCACGAATGTTACCCAAACCACCGGCAATCATAATTGGCTTATGGTAACCGCGGGTTTCGCGTCCATTGTGGCTGTCGACTGTTTGCTCGTAAGTACGGAAGTAGCCGGTCAGCGCCGGACGACCAAATTCATTGTTAAAGGCTGCGCCGCCTAATGGGCCTTCCAGCATAATATCCAGCGCCGAAACAATACGCGCTGGTTTGCCGTAGTTTTCTTCCCACGGCTGCTTAAAGCCAGGAATGTTCAGGTTAGACACACTGAAACCAACCAGACCCGCTTTGGGTTTGGAGCCCACACCGGTAGCGCCTTCATCGCGAATTTCACCGCCGGAGCCGGTTGCGGCACCCGGGTAAGGAGAAATAGCGGTTGGGTGGTTATGCGTTTCCACCTTCATCAGGATATGCACCGGCTCGTGGCTGTAACCATAGCTCATGCTGTCCGGCTGCGGATAAAAGCGCCCGGCTTCATGGCCTTCCATAACAGCAGCGTTGTCTTTGTAGGCCGACAACACGTAGTCCGGTGTGGTTTCAAAGGTGTTTTTAATCATTTTGAACAGCGACTTAGGCTGTTCCGCGCCGTCTATGGTCCAGTCGGCGTTAAAAATCTTGTGGCGACAGTGCTCAGAGTTTGCCTGGGCAAACATATAAAACTCAATGTCGTTCGGGTTACGCTCCAGCTTGCGGAAGTTTTCTACCAGATAATCAATTTCGTCATCGGCCAGTGCCAGACCTAAGCTGATATTTGCCTGTGCCAATGCTTCACGGCCGCCTGCCAGAATATCCACCGAAGACAATGGCTGCGGTTCCTGCGAGCGGAATAGCTGCTGCGCGTCGTTCATATCGTACAAGACACTTTCGGTCATACGATCATGCAACAGTAACGCCGCTTGCTTCAGCTCTTCAGCCGACAAGTCACCCTGTAGATAAAAAGCCACACCACGCTCAACACGATGAATACTTTTCAAGCCACAGTTGTGGGCAATGTCAGTGGCCTTTGAAGCCCAGGGAGAAATAGTACCAATGCGGGGAGTAACCAATACCAGAGCACCTTGAGGCTCGTGTGTCGGCATTTCAGGGCCGTACTTCAGTAACTGAACCAATACGGAACGGTGTTCGTCGCTCAGTTCATTGTGCAAATCAACAAAGTGCTGATACTCGGCATAAAGCTCTTTGACAGGAATTCCTGCCTGTTTCAGTTGTTCAAGTTGCTTCGTTGTTTTGAAGGCTGATAAGGCAGGTGCACCGCGGTAGATTTCCACAAGCAAGGTCTCCAAAGCTGGGCGATTTTTGCTGGCAGATTATACAGTAGCCTGACATTTATGTCAGGTGGAATATCGAACCTGACGTAAACGCCGGGCTACTCGACTTTGGCTGTCCCTTCGCGATTCACTATGCGAAACCACTTTTCGCGTCTATCGATGATACGTTGTCTGCGCTTACGGATAACAGCGCGGCGGCGGGAATTATTCTCACGTCTGAGGCGGTTGGCTCGCATAGACTTTGGCCTTTATTGCGTTGAAAGACCTGTTCAGCTTACCTTGCCGCCTCAGTTTTATGCAATGACTTTATGCAGGCTTATCTTTAATGACTAAGGTTTTAGCAAAAATATCGTGTAAGCCCTGTTTCTTCTCGGTAAAGGCAATCATGATAAAACCAATTAACAGAATCAGCGCAGAAATAATCTTAGACCAGTAACGAATGTTTGCCTGACCAAAACCAATTTGCTGACCTTCCATATTCGTTACTTTCAGACCCAGCACTTTCTTACCCGGCGTTGCCTGCCAGCCTGAAATTTCAAAAATGGTAAAGTACAACCACTGCCCGATAAGGCCAATCGCATAACCAACACCGCCGGCCGCCATTTCAATACTCTGCATTGAGGAGCCAGCCGCGCCCATAAAAATACCAATAAAAATGCCAACAATGGCACCAATAAGCATCAACCCAACCTGGGTAATAATCGCATCTATAATTGCTGCGACAAAACGCAACCAAAAACCACCGTGACGAAATTCCATTTATTTCTCCATGTTGTTATTTTTACGTTAAAGTGCCTGATAAGACTGGCTCTGTCAATTGGCTTATCGGCTTAATTTGCGTAACTCAACTGAATGTGGAAAGATCAGCCGCCTATCAGTAAAAGGACCTGTTATGAATGAACTCCAATCCGACGTTTGGTACATAGTAAGAACCAAGCCAAAGCAGGAAGAGCGCGCCATTTTAAACTTAGAAAACCAGGGGTTTGAGGTGTTTGCGCCGGAGTTAACAGTGAAAAAAGTGCGCAGAGGTGTGCGTACATCGGTGGTTGAGCGTATGTTTCCGGGCTATGTCTTTGTGAAACCCGATGACATTATCGAGCAATTTTACAAACTTCGCAGTACCTATGGTGTCGCCGGAGTATTACGTTTTGGCGATAACATTCCAAAAGTCCCTCAAAGCTGGATAGACCAAATGCGGGGCGTGGATCAACTAACCGACGAGCAAGCCCCCAAAGTGGGTGACACCGTCGAAATTCAGCAAGGCCCCTTCCGTGGGTTCCTTGCCAAAATTGTCAAGCTGGATGGTGAATCACGCTGCTTTGTTATGCTGGAATGGATGCAAAAAGAAGTGAAAGCTAACTTCAGTTACAAAGAGCTGCAATTCCAGTAGTATCAGGCTACGCGTTTGCGTAGCCCCAGAGCGATAAGCCCCAATAAAACCAACCAGCCGGCGTGTCCGCCGCTACTGCTTTCTGACGGCGCTGCACTTACCGTAAAGTTAACGCTGTCACTCTCGCTGTTACCTTCAGTGTCGCTTGCACTCAGTCGATATTGATACTGACCGGCAGACAAGCTTCCAACAGACGCAGTAACCGTATCGCCGGATAGGCTGACATTAGAAATTTCGGTCTCACTGCCATCGCTATTTACCCGGACAATCTCAATGCTGGATGCGTCCAAATTCTCGTCCTCATCAGTTACAGTAGCGGTTAACGTTACTGTCTGACCCTCTACCGTATTGCTGGCCCGGAAACCGCTAATGCCTGGAGCTATTGCTCTTGGCTCAACAGTTAGTGAGACCGTTACACTTTCGCTGCCGTCACTAAAGTCAACACGCAGTGGTACAGATAACGCTTCATCGACCATCGGTGTATCGCCCGACAGTTGAATTCGACGCTCACCTTCAACTTCCGGGTCAACTTCCGTAGCGCTAAAGTTTGAAATGAAGCCTTCGGGTTCTTCCACGCTGATAACAACGTCGTTAGGGACATTATAAACACTCACCGCAGAATTCACGGCTAACAGTTCGCCAATGCTTTCTCCCTGACTAACAAATACCTGTGCAGATCCGCCAAGCGTGCTGGATGGATCTATCCAAACCCCAGTAGAAACAGAGAAATCAGGTGCATCGGTATTCACCACTTTCAAAGGAAGATGATACGGATTATGCACATTGTCTTTGTCTAATCCTGCGCTAATATCTGCAAGAGACTGTTTTAACGTTATGGTCATAATTCTGACGCTACTATCACCAATCACTTCCCAACTGAACCACTCAGCCGCATTGTCGATACCAATTTGTTGACTAACGTCTGTGCCGCTGGCTGTCACGGGCAGAGCCAGCTGAATTGATTCATTTGCGGTTTCTGGATCGGACAAATTAACAGCTATAACAGCTTCATCACCTGCCTCTGCAAGGCTTAATACATTTTCATCAACTAATAAGTAATCAGCCGAGGCGTCCGTATAGTCGCCGCTAAAACTCGCGTTACTCACAAAGCGCCAACGTGCCGCATTAGCGTTAACTTCTTCAACGGCAATAACACAAATGCTGTCAGGAAGAGAGCTCGCCGCGTAGCTAACGGTATTATCGGAAACACCCGCGTCATCTAACAACGCTTGCTGTGATATACCGGTATACCCTTCACAAGCTCCGGCGCCAATAACGTACTTATCAGAGCCCTCAACGCGCGGCCAACTGAACGTCAGAGAGTCATTCCCAATGCGTTCAACCTGCATACTGTCAATATTGGTGCGTGAACTGTTATTTGCCCAAATAATACTGCTGCGCTGAGCCGCCAGGCTAGCGTCGGCTGCATCAATTTCAGAAGCCGCTTTACCCAGTGGCACACCATAGTTTCCATCAACTAAGTCCGGGCTTGAGTAGGCAGCTTCACTGATACACTCGCCTTCACTGAATTCGCTACGACACACAGAACCATAAGACATGGTCGTATAAAAACGTCCCTGCCCGTCGATAAAACCATAAGGAATATGAAAGTCTTCCTGGTCACCTTCGCCACCGCTGGAGTTATCAGCTAATGTATAACGATCGTGACGCAGGCCAAAGTTATGGCCCACTTCGTGCGCAACGGTACCAGCTCCCATGCAGCTTAATGCCGTATACCCGGCATTGGCTCCACCACTGACAAAACTCACCCGGTTATCACTGGTATTAAAATCTGAGGCTCTAAAAGCCAGTCCACATACGTCCGGGTTATCAGCCCCGATAAAATGCACCACATCGGCTTGGTAACGATCTATTAAACGAACCATTCTTTGGTCGTCGATAAGCTCATCTAATAAGGGATCCGGATTTTCATTAGGAAAATCTGTGGTGCTTTCGGGGCGAAACGGCTCCATTCCGGCAACAGTCATTGTTACCGGGACACTGGAACGTTGAAATATACTATTGCTGGTGTCTACCGCACTTTGAATAGCCAGTTCCAAATCGTAACCGTTCTCTTCGGCATAACTGACTAAACGGTCGTCATACACAAACAAAACATCGAGTGAGTCATCAAATTCTTGCACATCCTCTGGCGGTGCAGGTGAAAGATCAACGGAGTACGATTTTGGGGGGACAGATAAAGCCTGGGCATTGAGATTCAGCGTACCCTGAGGCTCCGTGAACCGGCGCTTAGGCTCAGCCGGCGGCAGGTTCGTGTTCTCTGTAACAGTTTTATCATCCACTCGGCGAATACTGACAGAGCCGAGTTGCGGATGGGTAATTGAGATAAGCTGATTGTCACCACGTTGATGTAAAAAGCCTAAATGCTGAGTATCACCCGATGCGTTCTCAAAGGTCAGCCGATAACTATTAGCGGACGACAAACGCTCGGCAAGCGTCGCTTCTATAATCTGGTTCTCTACAGACAGTTCAATACTGTCACCCAAACTTTGAGCGGCGGCAAACATCGGCGTGAGTGCCATTACTGCCGCAGCGATTGTCTTCTTGTTCATCTATTTTCGTTCCTATACGTTTACTGCTTTCCTGATGTAAACATCAGGCTAAAGCCGTCCTTGCTCATCAAGATATTTTAGTGTGTCGTAAAAACGCCGAATGTTTCCAACATAAGTTACCGGCTCATCTCCGCGCGCAAAGCCGTAGCGGGTATGACGGTAAAATTGTTTTTGCCGAAGCAGGGGTAAACGCTTCTTCACATCAACCCAACGGTCCGGGTTGCCGCCCTGACGCTCCGTTATTATTCGCGCATCTTCTAAATGCCCGAAGCCTATATTATACGCAGCTAATGCGAACCATGTCCTGTCCGGTTGCGGAATTCTTGCCGGAACCCGGTTCAGCATGCGTTCCAAATAACGGGCACCACCGCGAATACTCTGCTCTGCGTTCAATCGGCTCTTAACACCCATAGCCTTGGCTGTAGGCAGGGTTAGCATCATCATGCCCCTAACGCCAGTGGGCGATACAGCACGCGGGTTCCATAATGACTCCTGATAAGAAATTGCCGCCAGCAAGCGCCAGTCAAGCGAACCAGAATGTTCTTTAAAAGTTTCCTGGTAAATCGGTAATATTTTATCTACCGCCTCAATAAATAAGCTGGTGGTCACGTAATTAAATTGTTTTACGTGGCCAAAGTGCTGCTCTTTAATGTGCGCCAGCCGACCGCTTGCACGAATTTCACCAAAATATTCCACCACGGCAGAAAACAACGAATCATCGTCGCCCTGCGGCAGAGCCCAGGCAATGTCCTGATCATGCTTTACGGTAAAGGCCACGCTTAAATCCGGATGGAAACGCCGCTGAATATCCAGCGCCGTACTGTCGGTTATGGTGTAGTCAATCTCTTCATTAATCACCATTTGCAGCAACTCTACCGCATCATGGTCACGAGTTGCGCGCCAGTTCAGGGTAGGAATGCTGTCGCCTAAACTTTTCAAAAACTCGTGGTGCGAACTGCCTTCCACCACCACAATTTCGCCATCGGTAATTTGCTGCAAGTCCCGTGGACGCTGCCGCGAGCCCTGCTTAAACACCACTTTCTGGCTAATCACATCGTACGGAGGGCCAAAACGAAACAGACGCGCCCGTGTTGAGGTTCGGTCAATTCCGGCCGCGACAATATCAATTTCCCCCCGGCGCAGCATAGTGAAGAGATCATTCACATCAAACCGCGGCACCATTTCCAGCTCAACACCTAAGCGATCAGCAAAGCGTTTTGCTAAGTCGTATTCAAAACCTTGCTCACGGTCATGGTCAAAATAGTAGCTGGTGGGGTTCATTAAGGTTCCCACCCGTAATACCTGACGTTCTTTAACAACGGTCATGGCATCGGGGCGGGTTTGAGGACTGCAGGCCGTTACTAAGCTAACGGCAAGCAGCAATAAAACAAACAGCGATACTGCAGACTTCGGCATATTAGAGTGATTCCAGCGCCCAATTCACATAAAGCTCAGTACCGGTTTTCAGTGCGTCTTCGTCGGCATAGAAGTGCGGCGAATGGTTACTGGGCTCGTTGGCCATATCACGCTCCGGAGGCGTAACACCTAAGAATACAAACATGCCCGGTACTTCCAGTGCATAATAAGAGAAGTCTTCCGCGCCGGTTACTAACGGCACTTCCTGCACTTTATCGGCACCGGCAACCGCTTTAGTCACTGGCAGCATCTGCTCAACTAAGTCTGCGTCGTTGCTGGTTACCGGGTAACCCAGGTCAACGTGCACATGGGCTTCAGCGCCATTAGCTTCTGCGGTTTTTTCTGCAGTCAGCTTCAGTTTATCGTGAATATCCGAACGAATATCCATGTCAAAGTTGCGGATAGTACCAATTAAGGTGACTTCATCGGGAATGATGTTATTACGCACACCACCTTCAACAATGCCAAAGGACAATACCGCTGGTGCCTTAGTAATATTGGTCTGACGACTAATAATGGTTTGTGCGTTATTAATAATTTGCGCTGAAGTCACAATAGGATCCACACCGCCCCAGGGGGTTGAACCATGTGTCTGCTTACCTTTGACTTTAATTTCAAACTGGTCAGAAGAGGCCATCAACGGGCCTTTGCGGTAACCCACATGCCCTGTCGGGAAGCCCGCCCAAACGTGAATGCCAAACACTTTTTCCGGCTTGTTGTCCGCAAACAGACCTTCTTCCAGCATCAGTTCAGCACCGCCCTCTTCACCTTCAGGCGCACCTTCTTCTGCCGGCTGAAAAATAAACATCACATTACCAGCTAGCTCGTCTTTCATTTCAGCCAGCTTTTCAGCCGCACCCATTAACATAGCTACGTGGGTATCGTGTCCGCAGGCGTGCATGACACCCACTTCGTTACCGCGATACTCAGACTTTACCGTCGACTTAAACGGCACGTCGGTTTGTTCAGTGACCGGCAGTGCATCCATATCAGCGCGCAGCGCAATGGTAGGGCCGGGTTTACCGCCTTTAAGCAGGCCCACAACTCCGGTATGCGCCACACCGGTTTCCACTTCCATGCCCAGAGAACGTAAATGCTCAGCCACCATTTTTGCGGTTTCGAACTCACGGTTACTCAGTTCAGGGTTAGCATGAATATGGCGGCGCCATTCAATAACCTGAGCTTCTAAATCACTGCTGACTTTTACCGGCGACTGTTGCGCCGCCGCTTGTGCGCTAAAACCAAAGCTGCTGGCCAGCATTAAGCTAATAACGAGCTTTTTCATTATTCTCTCCTGCATAGGTGCGGATTGTTGTTCTGGTACTGGGTAATATCCTGCGCTAAAATCGCCGCCATGACAACCGATGAAATCTACATGCAGCGAGCATTAGAGCTTGCTGAACAAGCGCAAAAAGCCGACGAAGTGCCCGTTGGCGCGGTGTTGGTCATGGACGGGAAAATTGTTGGCGAAGGTTACAATCAGGTAATTTCTTTGTCCGACCCTTCTGCCCATGCCGAAGCTCAGGCTATTCGCGCAGCAGGTCAGGCTATCGATAACTATCGGTTGGTCAACTCTACCCTGTACGTCACTTTAGAGCCCTGCGCAATGTGTGCCGGCCTGATAACCCATGCCCGTGTTAAGCGTTTAGTCTTTGGCGCCACCGACCCTCGTACCGGCGCTACCGGCACCGCCATTGATGTCATTAATCACGCATCGATGAACCATAAAGTTGAGGTTCAAAGCGGCGTACTGGCAGAAGAATGCGGCGATATTTTACGACGCTTTTTCCGCGCCCGCCGCAAGTCTGCCAAAGTTAACGCTAAATAAGCATACCCGTTATTGCATAAGCCACGGTTGCGCCTAACCCGGCCAGCAACGCATAAGGCAACTGCGTACGAACATGGTCAATATGCTCAACGCCCGACGCCATGGACGCAATAATGGTGGTATCTGAAATGGGTGATGCATGGTCACCAAAAATTCCGCCGGAAATTGCCGCCGCAATAAAAGGGGCAGCCGGTAAGCCCAGTGTCATTGCCAGCGGAATAGCCAGTGGCAGCATGATGGCAAAGGTGCCCCAGCTGGAGCCAATAGAAAACCCGGTAATAGCGGACAAGACAAAAATCAGCGGCAGCAGCATCCATAATTGCACGGAACCGTCCAGCGCAGCAGCCAGAAACTCGCCGGTACCTAAGTCACGGGTTAAACCACCCAGCGCAATCGATAACCACAAAATAACCGCCAACGGCAGAATATTCCACGCCCCTTTTAACAGGTAACGCCCAACATCCATCAGGCTTACCGGTTGCGTCATTAACGTACCCGCCACCGCAAGGCCCAGTGCCACATATATAGCAATGAACACACTTAAGGTGCCGTTACCGTCCACCAATACACCGTTTCCGGTTATCAGCAGCATGACAGGTACCATCACCACTAAAGATATCAGGCTGGTCATTACCACCGCAGTGCCTTTACCAAAGCTGGCCTCTTCATCGGGCCCGTCGCCCCAGGTGTTTTGGGACACCTGATCAGGCACCGCATTTTTTTCAAACGCTTTCATTGGGCCAATGTTCCAGTCGAACAAAGCCACAAACAACGCCAGCAATACCGCAAAAATGGCATAAAAATTAAAGGCTATAGACTGAATGAACACCAGTAGCGGTTGTTCAACACCCTGGTTTGAAATTAGCGTTAAATTAAACGCCCCCCAAGCATTTAAAGGGATCAGAATACAAATGGCTGCACAGGTTGAATCCACAATATACGCCAGTTTTTCACGCGCTATGCCCAGGCGGTCATAAATAGGTCGTGAGGTTGTGCCCGAAATCATAATGGTGACGTTAGATTCAATAAACACGATAACGCCCAGAACCCAGGTCATTAAGCGGGCCCGGCGTTTGCTTTCAATCCACTGTTTACGCTCTAGCTTTAATACAAACTGTTTAAAGGTGCCGCCGTTTTCCAGCACCCCAAATAAAGCACCAATGCCCAGCGTAAAAAACCACACCAGCATATTACTGGGGTCAACAAGGGTGTCCCAGGTGCTGTTCAGCGTGCCGTAGGCGATATTTCCCGGAGCCGGCCAGAACAACAGAATATTGGCCAGAATAATGCCGCCAATAAGCGCCAGCAGAACTTTTCGGGTAACAATGGCAAATACAATTGCCAGCAAGGAAGGTAAAAGACTGGTCCAGCTCAGTTCCATTGGGTCAGCTAATTAATGTTTGATAAAGGGAGATTAAAATAATAAACCGCCGCGGGCAATACCAGCGGCGGTTTATTCATTCGACTTGAAACAATCAGAACTTATATTCTACGCCTAAACGTACAGACCAGAGCGAAGGTGCACCGGCGCGAGACTGAACATTGCTGATGTCCCGGAACGAGTTGTACTGATACTGACCGGCATCGTTAATTTCAACGTCAGCCACAGTCACCGCACGTGGGAAGCTCGCTTCGTAAAGCACGCCCCAGTCATCGTTCAGCATGTTACCTAAGTTTTCAATGACGAAGAACGCAGACGCTTTGTGGTCATCCATAAAGCCCGGAAGCTCCTGCTCAATGCGCAAATCAACTTTGGTCCACCATTTGCTGTTGAACTCGTTACGCGGCGCAATACCACCCGCGTACTTGCTCAAACCTGACTCTTCCAGAAAATCGAAGAATGCTCCGGTTTCAAACGGGCTACCGTCGCCGTCAGTACCAATCGCAAAGTTAGGATCGTCCAGACCCGTTGGTACGTACAGCAAACTACGGCCCTGGTAGGCGATATCACCAAAAGCACCGTCGGTCATGGTGTAGGAGAAAGGACGACCTTTGTTGCGTGTACCGAATAAGGTCACTACGGTGTTGTAACCATCGAAGAACTCTTTGGTGTAGTTCGCTTTAAAAGTAAAGCGATGTGGGATCTCGTAGTTAGAAGTCGCAACCCCCGGGTTCTGAGCGTTAGCCGTTGCCAGGTTGGTGTAGTTAGAGAACGACACCGAACTGGTCATCGGGTTAACGTCTTCCGCCTTGTTATAGGCGTATCCGAAAGTCCAGTCCAGACCAAAGTCATGCGACTTACTTAACGCCAGTGAAACCGTGGTTTGCGAACCAGAATCACCATCAACATTCGTCAGCAAAAAGTCATCGCCCTGGTCACGTCCGTCAGTAGACATCTCATCAAAAATTGGACGTCCATCCGGCGCCGTATCAACCTGTTCCAAGCCCAGATTATAAATAATCGCCGCATCTTTCTTATCGGTGTATAAGAAGTCCGCCATCAAAATGTAGTCATCCGGCAAGGTGTAAGTTGCGCCTAATGCGTACTTCCACTCTTTCGGTAGTTCGAAGTTAGGGTCCATAGTGTTAATCGGGCCCTGACCACTGGCGTTAGCCACTTCGTCGTACATTTCCTGAGGAATGTCAAAAATTGGGTTGCCGCCACCTGTGTGCGGAACACCAAACAAAGACTCGCCAGAAAAATCGCGGAAGGCCTGGTACTGAGTCACGCCATTGTTCGAATAATTGTTCGAGATCCAAACATTGGGGTTACCACCGGAATACAAACCAACACCACCGCGGACTTCTAAGTCAGGGTTAACAAACCAGTTAAAACCAAAGCGTGGTTGCAGTAAGTCCTGACCGTCCATGTTTTGCTGGTTAGAGAACCCGTAAAGTTCCTGAGTTAACGGGTTGTTCACCGGGTAGTCATCACTGGTATACCAGTCGTAACGCAAACCGTAGGTGAAGGTAATATCCATTGATGCGTAGTAATATTCGTCCTGAACGTAGGCCGTGTTAACCGCGTAAGCGAATTCAGCAGCAGCATCCTGAGGGTTGTTGGTACCTGCCGCACTTTCATAGATAGCCGCGTACGGTGTGCCGGCTTCAAAGTCGTCGATAGAACCGAAGCGATACTCGCCCTCAGCTTCCTGCACAAAGAGGTTAAACACGTCGTATTCTTCCCGCTCAATACCGGCAGAAATAACGTGGTCACCCAGCAGATAAGTACCTTTCAATTTAAAGAAAGTGGTGTCGTATTTCAGTTTGTTAGCGTGACGAGAGTCATCCGCGCCTAAATACACAGTCGCGTCGTTAACACCAATCTGAACTTCACCAAAGTCGGTACCACCCAAAGGACTTACACGGGCATCCAGCTCCGAATAACCCACGCGAGCTTCTGTCGAGAAGTTATCACCCCAGTCCGAGTATAATTCACCCACATAAGAGGTGAACTTAGAGCCACGCTCGTAAAAGTGGTTAGAGAACTCCAGCTCGTCGGAGTCGCCGTCTGACTCTGCAATAGAGTAGCCATCGTTGTAGTTGTAGGTTAATGACGCACGGTGAGCATCGCTAATGTACCAGTCCAACTTGGCCAGGAATTTTTCGTCTTCTACCGGTAAGCTCGACGGGAACCCGCCCGGGTTATAGCCATAAATATTCTGTGCAATATCGGCAATACGCTCAACGTCGGCCTGAGTCACACCGGCAACTTCGGTCGCTGCACCAGAACCTTCCGGACCGCGATCAAAAGTGTCAGAGCCTTCCAGCTTCTCATAAGAAGTAAAGAAGAACAGTTTATCTTCAATGAAGGCACCACCAACATTAAAGCCATAACGTTTCTCGCTAAAGTCACCAATATTAATGGTGTCGCCTTCTAACTCGTCGCCCTGCAAAGAGTCGTTGGTGTAATCATAGAACACACCACCGAACATTTCGTTGTCACCGGTTTTGGTCACAGCATTAATGTTACAGGCGGTAAAGCCGCCGTATTGCACGTCAAATGGTGCAAACTCAACCGCTACCTGCTCAATCGAATCGTAAGAGAACGGCATGCGTTCTGTCGGGTAGCCACTGCTGTTAAGGCCAAAGTTGTCGTTCATACGAACGCCATCAACCGTTAGACTGTTAAAACGTGGGTTAGCACCACCGCACTGAATGTCGCCGGCATTGGTTTCGTTAATGTAAATACGCGGGTCAATGCGCACCACATCTTTTAAGTCACGGTTTGCAGCCGGTGCATTTTCCAAATCTTCTAAATTGAAGTTCGCAGCCGGACTGTTACTGCCATACAAAGCGTTACTGGTCATAGAGCCGGTTACACTTAAACGCTCCATGTCCGCCTGGCGCTCCAGCATCACGTTCACATTTTGTGAGTCGCCTAAAGTTAGATAAACATCTTCGACAACCTGGGTGCGCCCTTCAGGACCTTCCACCACCAAAGTGTATGGCCCGCCAACCGGCAAACCACGTGAAGAGAATGTCCCCTGCTCGTTAGAGCGTAAGGTTTTGACACTGCCAGTACGCTCATCACGTAACTGGATGGTTGCATTTGAAACCACCTGCCCTGACTCAGTGGTAACAACACCGCGCAAGCTTGAAGAGGTTTCCTGCGCCACGGCTGAACCTGCTAACCCCATTGCTATGGCGGCAGCTACAGCAGTGCGCTTAAAAGTCGTGTTAAACATAGTTTTGTTCTTCCCGGTTTTGTTTTGGTTTTACTACAAATAAGGGTATAGCTTATTTGTGACAACTCTGTGAACTTTGCTCAAAAAAAAGCCGCACTTAAGGTGCGGCTTTCGTTATTCTTTAGCTGTTTCACTCAAAGCGAAATTAGAAGGTGTATTTAACACCCAGCTTCAGGCGCCAGGTAGACTCTTCAGCTTCGAAGATACTCCAGTCGTTATAACCAAAGAATGACTCGGCATACATGTAACGACCCTGGTCATCAAGACCGGCAAAGTCTACAACCGACTGGTTAGTGTACTGCTGACGCAATACTTCACCTTTTGAACTGTCGATAAGGTTCAACAGGTTATTAACGGTAATGTAGAAAATACCTTTATGGTCTTCTGCAAAGCCAGGTACTTCTTGCTGGAACTGGAAGTCCAGGTTGGTAACCCAAGGTGAACGACCTGTACCTTTCGGTGCAAAGCCACCCGCGTACTGCTCTAAACCAGCGTCACGGAAGTAAGCCATGGCTTCTTCGTACGACAACGGGCTTTCAGGGCTGAATGCTGGGTCATCCGCGCCAGTCGGGATGTATGGCAGGTAAGAACCGCCACCCTGGAAGTATGGCTGGTCACCGAAGTCACCATCGTTATACATACCCATGGTGTAACTGAACGCAGTACCCGAGCGACGGTTGAAGAATAAGTTAAACTTAGACGCGTAACCGCTAACAAACTCAGTGCTGTAACCTAATGCAATTTTCAGGCTGTGCTCAACCTGATAGTCAGCAGTACCAAGCAATGCCTGGTTACGGTCACGAACAATGTTGTACTGGTAGTTTGAAGTCGCAGTAGACGACGTACCCGGGTTACCTTCTTCGATGTCCTGGAAGGTGTAAGCAGCGTATGCGTTAAAGCCGCTATCCCAGGCTTTAGACAATGAAGTTGTTAACAACCATGCTTTACCGGTTTTGTCTTCGTTAGTCAGCTGCAGGTCATAGTGACCACTTGGTGCAGTTGGGTCACACGGCTCATAAATGTTGATGCCTGCTGCAGTTTCATCAGCAACACAGCGTGAGATATCAATCCACTGGCTGTTGTCTGTCATCCACTTACGAGTAACTTCAGCCGTTGCCTGGAAGTTATCGCCAACACTAGGAATGTCGAAACGGTAGTCAACACCTACACGAGCAATCCAGTCAGACGGAATGTCGTAGTTAGGATCGATGCTGTTAGTGTCACCGTCACCGGCTTCCATGCTGTCCAATACCGCTTGCGGAATTTGTGCAGGGTTTTGGTTTTCCAGATACTGATCTTCTGATACCTGGTCACGGTCAAACTGTACCAGAGTATAGCCGTCGTTAGAGAACGAGTTTGAGATCCAAACATTTGGACGACCACCAGAGAAACGACCGAATCCGGCACGAACGACCATGTCGTCAGTAGCGAACCATTTGAAGTCAACGCGCGGTAAGAAAATGCCTTTACCGTCTAAGTTTTCCTGGTTGCTGTAACCGTAACGATCAACAAAGTTCTCGTTCAACGTTGGCTTGTCATCAACCATGTAAGTTTCGTAACGAACACCCAGACCTAATTCCATTGTATCGTTCAGGTACCAGTTGTCCTGTACGTACAAGTTCAGCATGCCTAACTCAAAGTTAGCGGCTGCGTCAGTCGCGTTATTCGTGTAAGCGTTCTCGTAGAAGAACTCATCGGCAGTGCCGGCTTCAAAGTCATCAATTGACTCGTAAGACCAGGAACCTAAAGAGTTACGTACAAACACGTTATATACGTCAACGCTGTCATACTCACCACCGAACTCAATTTCGTGGTCGCCGACCAGGTAATCGAATCTCGCGCCAATTTTGAAGTTATCGTTTTCTAGCTGGTTAGCATGACGGTTTGAGTCAGGGCCAAAGTTAAGCGTGCCATTTTCAGTACGGACGCTCACGTCACCAAAGTCTTTGGTTACCAAACCAGAAATTGCTTCAACCGCTTTGTGGCTGACGTACATTTCACTTGAAAGGTCACCACTCCAGTCAGCAAACCAGGACAAACGGAACAGATCCATGTTTTGCTGATAGTCATACCAGTTAGTGTCCAGGTTTAAAGAGTTCTGGCTACTGCTAACGCCGCGCAGGTTGTTACCTTCAGTGCGGTTATAAGTTAACGCAACACGGTGATCGTAGTTGACGTTCCAGTCCAGCTTAACCAACAAGTTGTCATTTTCGGTATCACGGACAGTGTCCCAGTTACCAATATCGAAGCCGTACTGAGTTTGTGCAATTTCGCGAACACGGTTGTACTCTTCCTGAGTCACGTTGCTGTCGTTCGGTGCGCCAGCGCCTGCAGGACCGTACTCAATTTGTGCCGGTTCTTGTGCATTTTCGTAGTTAACGAAGAAGAAAAGCTTGTCTTTAATGATTGGACCGCCAACCGCAATACTGTACGTATCACGTTCGTAATCCAATGGAACTTCCTGACCACTTTCAGGGTTTTCCGGGTCACCTGCCCATGCGTCGCTCATGCGCTCGTATGTAAGCGAGCCTTCAAATTCATTAGAACCTGATTTAGTCACCGCATTAATACGGCCACCAGAGAAGCCGCCCTGAGAAGCGTCAAACGGTGCCATATCAACAGCAACCTGCTCTACTGCATCAATTGAAATAGGTGAGCGCTGGGTTGGGTAACCATTACCGTTCAGACCAAAGTCATCGTTTACACCAACACCATCAATTGAGATAGAGTTGAAACGCGGGTTAGAACCACCAATACTCATTGGTGCTTCGCTACCTGACAACAAGTTAACGTATGGGTTTAAACGTGCTACTTCTTTTAAGTCACGGTTAAAGGTAGGCGTATTTGCAATGTCATCTTCGCCGAAGAAACTGCTGCTACCGCGGTTTTCACCACCTAAAATCGCCGCACCGGAAACTTGAATACGCTCCATGTCGGTTGATTCAAGCTCAGCATTAATACGGTAAGATTCGCCCAGCGTTAAGTATACGTCTTCGTATACTTTGCGGCCATTTTCACCTTCAATAACGATAAGGTAAGGGCCACCGACTCGCAGACCAGAGTTTGCGAAAGCTCCAGACTCGTTGGTTGTCGCAACGGAACGAGTTCCTGTTGGAATGTGAATAATTTCAACACGTGCGTTTGCCGCAACGTCGCCAGATGCAGTAACAACGTTACCACGGACAACTGACGATGTATCTTGTGCAATAGCTACACCGCTAAGGCCAAAAGCGATAGCAGCTGCGACAGCTGTACGCTTGAAAGTGGAGTTAAACATAGTTTTGTTCTTCCCGGTTTTGGTTTTGGGTTTTTAAGCACGAATGAGGGTAAGGCTCATTTGTGACAATTTCGTGAAAGGTTTGAAAAAAAACAGAAGAAGCGAAGGAACTTTTTTGCGAAGACGGGAGAGAAAAATGGGTCGTTCGCTGATTATTCGATGACGAGCCGCGGCACAATAGCTGGTTCATTACCGGAAAGCTCATGACCTGATAAGAGTCAGAAGTACGGCAAGAGGTCGGAGCTGTATGGGATGCGGCTGAATTCATTACGCTTCTAAGACATTTGTGTGTCAGATATGTGACATATTTTAATCAAAATCTTTGCCCTTGCCTAGTCATTCGGGAACCTTTATTCTCTTCAATTGTCTTAGGCTGCTCTCTAACGGTTATTCCATGGGCTTTATGCGGTTTTTTGTATTTTTAACATTCGTTGTCTTTATGATTCCTACCTCTTTTTACGCCACAGCAGGCTCCGGTAAAAGTGAACCTGAAACAATAAGGGTTGCTACCTTTAATGTCAGTATGGATGCGTCTAATTACTTAAGTGAAAATGAACTACCAACATTAGACAGCTCGCCATTACCGGAAATACTGCAGCAGGGTCACGAGCAAATACGGGGTATTGCTGAAATTCTTCAGCGCGTACGTCCTGACATTGTGCTGCTGAACGAGTTTGACTACCTTGACCCTAAAGTTGGCGTTAACGTTTTTCAGAACGACTATTTAGCGGTTTCACAAAATGGCCAGCAAGCCATTGAGTACCCCTACGCTTATATCGCCCCGGTAAACACCGGCGTGCCCTCGCCTTTTGATTTAAACCGCGACGGTAAAAAAGAAGGTACCGGCATAGATGCCTGGGGCTTTGGCTGGTATCCCGGTCAGTACGGTATGGTCATACTGTCGAAGTACCCGTTATTAACCGATAAAGCGCGCACCTTTCAGCACTTTTTGTGGAAAGACATGCCCGGACGTCACATTCCTTACGTTATGAATGAACAGGAACAGCCGACCGACGAGCAATGGTACTCCGATGAAATCATGGCGCAGTACCCGTTAAGCTCTAAATCACACTGGGATGTTCCGGTAAAAGTGGGCGACCGGGTTATTCATCTGTTAGCGGCGCACCCTGTACCACCGGCTTTCGACGGCACGGAAAACAGCAATGGTATGCGTAACTTCGATGAGATCCGCTTATTTGCCGACTACCTCACGCCTGGCAGTGACAACTACCTTTACGACGACAACGGCGTGCGCGGCGGGCTTAGCGAGAATGAAAGCTTTGTTATTTTGGGTGACATGAACGCTGAAGCCGGTTCCGGTGGCGTAGACGGTGCCATTGAACAGCTACTGGAACACCCCCGGGTTAATGACGTAAAACCACAAAGCCAGGGCGGACAGCAGCACTCTCCTGATAAGGACAACTCGCAGTATCACACTGCGGCCTGGCGTATGCGCGTTGACTACGTGCTGCCCTCTGACGACTTAATTGTAAAAGACGCCGGCGTGTTCTGGCCTGTCGATGATGAACCCGGCAGCCAGCTAATGAATAAGCGCAGCGCCTCTTCCGACCACCGTTTGGTTTGGCTGGATATTGTGAAGTAGCCTGATATTTACGTCAGAAACCATATCTCACCTGATATCAATATCAGGCTACAGCCCTTTATTTTACTGAACCTTTACAGTTGAAGGGCTGTTGGAATCCTCCTTAGGTGCCATAATGAAGTTATTGTATCCAAGGAGGTAAACTATGAAAAAGCTCATACTATCAACAGCGTTACTCGCAAGCAGTTCGTTTGTGTTTTCAGCAGCCACTCAGGCCGACAATCTGAACTACATCAGCGGTGGCTTTTCCGATTTCTACGACTCCGACTTCTACGTCGAAGGCTCCACCACCATCGCCCCTAACTGGGTCGGTGAAGTTCAGCTAACCGACATGGGTGACTACTCACTTCGCGCTGGCGCTAAGTACTTCCTGGACATGGGTGCTGGCAAACAGTTCAACACCTTCTTAAAAGGCGGTGTTAGCCACTATGACTTTGAATACGGTGACGACACCAGCGCTTATGCCGGTATTGGTGCTATGACCAAACTCAGCCAGCAAACGACAGCTATTGTGGACGCAGGCTATGACTGGGGCTTAGATGGCTTCGCATCAGTAGGCGCACGTTTACGCTACGCCTTCACTGAACAGTTCTCTGCTGACGCCGGTTTCCGCGGCAACTTCAACAGCATCGACAACGAAGTTCACCTCGGCGTGACTTACAACTTCTAAGTTCATCAAATAACAGGTAGATATTGGCGTTACGCCGTTGCAGGAAAATCTGGAGAAAGTGTGCAGCGCCATGGATGGCGCTGCCCAAGCCTTACAGGGAGGTACTTGCTGGCGTCTTTCGGAAGATTTCCTGCAACGGCCAGCCAATATTTACCGGCTTATTCCCACTCAATGGTGGCGGGTGGCTTGCCCGAAATATCATAAGTGACACGGGAAATACCGTTCACTTCATTAATAATCCGGTTCGATACTTTCTCTAATAACTCATACGGCAAATGTGCCCAGCGCGCAGTCATAAAGTCGATAGTTTCTACTGCTCGAATAGCAATAACCCAGTCGTACTTACGCTGATCACCCATAACCCCAACCGAACGTACCGGCAGGAACACCGCAAAAGCCTGGCTGACTTTGTTGTACCAGTCCGCGTTATGAAGCTCTTCAATGAAAATTGCATCGGCACGGCGCAGTAAGTCACAGTATTCTTTCTTAATTTCACCCAGAACACGAACACCAAGGCCAGGCCCCGGGAACGGATGACGGTAAAGCATGTTGTACGGCAGGCCTAGCTCGAGGCCAATTTTACGCACCTCGTCTTTAAACAACTCGCGCAGTGGCTCAACCAAACCTAACTTCATGTCTTCCGGCAGGCCACCAACATTATGGTGCGATTTAATCACGTGCGCTTTGCCGGTTTTAGAGCCCGCAGACTCAATTACATCCGGGTAAATGGTTCCCTGCGCCAGCCAGTCTACTTCGGTCAGCTTACCGGCTTCTTCATCAAAAATTTCAATGAAGGTATTACCAATAATTTTGCGTTTCTTCTCCGGGTCGTTCTCGCCCGCCAGCGCATCTAAAAAGCGGTCTTCCGCACGTACCGGCAAAATGTTCAGACCATAGTGGTCGCCGAACATTTCCATTACCTGCTCCGCTTCGTTCAGACGCAACAAACCGTTGTCCACAAACACACAGGTCAGCTGGTCACCAATGGCACGGTGCAGCAGCATGGCCGTTACCGACGAATCGACCCCGCCCGACAGACCTAAAATAACCTTGTCACTACCCACTTGTTCACGAATGCGTTCAATGGCGTCATCAATGATCTTTTCCGGTGTCCATTGCTTCTCACAACCGCAGATATCGCTGACAAAATGTTCCAGCATACGCATGCCCTGACGTGTATGAGTCACTTCCGGGTGGAACTGAACACCATAAAACTGACGTTCTTCGTCAGCCATTGCCGCATACGGGCAATAAGAGGTTTTCGCTACGGTGTGGAAGCCTTCCGGAATCATTTCCACTTTGTCACCGTGGCTCATCCAGACATCCAGCAACGGCGCGCCAGACTCAGACACAGCGTCTTCAATGGCTTTAAACAGCGGGCTTTGCTCTACCAGCTCAATTTGTGCGTAACCAAATTCACGCTCAAGCGAGCACTGCACGGAGCCACCCAGCTGATGGGCCATAGTTTGCATGCCGTAACAAATACCAAATACCGGTACGCCAGCATTAAACACATATTCCGGCGCACGTGGTGAACCTTCTTCTGCAACGCTTTCCGGACCACCGGATAAAATAATGCCTTTAGGCGCGAAGTCCCGAATATCGGCTTCATCAACGTCCCATGCCCAAAGCTCACAGTAAACGCCAATTTCGCGAATACGGCGGGCAATCAGCTGCGTGTACTGAGAGCCGAAATCTAAAATCAATATTCGGTGATCGTGGATATCTCTAGTCATTAGTCATCCTGTTACGAGCTACGGTAATTCGGTGCTTCTTTGGTAATGTGCACATCGTGTACGTGTGATTCGCCCATGCCGGCGGCGGTTACTTTCACAAACTGCGGCTTGGTGCGCATATCTTCAATTGTCGGACAACCGGTTAAGCCCATCGCTGAACGCAACCCGCCCATTTGCTGATGGATAATCGCAGAAATAGGTCCTTTATAAGCTATGCGTCCTTCGATACCTTCCGGCACCAACTTGTCAGCTTCATCGCTTTTCTGGAAATAACGGTCAGACGAGCCATTGCGCTGATTCATTGCGCCCAGGCTGCCCATGCCGCGGTATGATTTGTAATAACGGCCCTGGTAAAGCTCAACTTCACCCGGCGACTCTTCAGTACCAGCCAGCATGCTGCCCACCATAACGCAGTGCGCGCCGGCTGCCAGAGCTTTAGCAATGTCTCCTGAGAAACGAATACCACCATCGGCAATAATCGGTACACCAGAGCCTTTAATGGCATCTACAGCGTCACTAATAGCGCTAATTTGCGGCACACCACAACCAGTAACAATACGTGTCGTACAAATTGAACCCGGGCCAATGCCCACTTTCACTGCGTCAACGCCCGCTTCAACCAGCGCCTTAGCGCCTGCGGCCGTTGCTACGTTACCGGCAATAATTTGTAAGTCAGGGTAGTCTTTACGAGTTTTCTTAACCCGGTCCAGTACACCCTGCGAATGTCCGTGTGAGGTATCAATAAGCAGTACATCAACGCCCGCTTCAACCAGTAACTGAATACGCTCTTCCGTACCCGCACCAACGCCTACTGCTGCACCTACGCGCAGTGAACCCAGCTCGTCTTTACAGGCGTTCGGTTTGTTTTCGGCTTTTTCAAAGTCTTTCAGGGTGATCATACCCTTCAGCTTGTGCGCGTCATCCACAACTAAGATCTTTTCAATGCGGTGTTTGTGCATAAGCTGCAGTATTTCTTCGCTTTCTGCCGTTTCATGCACAGTGACCAGGCGGTCATTACCCGTCATTACGTGGCGGATCTCTTTGCTGTCATCGTCTTCAAAACGTGTGTCACGGCCGGTAACAATACCGACTAAATCGCCATTTCCTTCAACCACAGGGAAACCCTGAAAACCATGCTCGGCAGTCAGTTGTTTAATTTCACCAATGGTGGTTGTGGGTTGCACAGTAACCGGGTCAGAGACCATGCCACTTTCGTATTTTTTCACTTTACGAACGTGCGCGGCTTGTTGCTCTGCGGTCATGTTTTTGTGGATAAAGCCAAGGCCGCCTTCCTGCGCCAATGCAATAGCCAGTGCCGATTCAGTAACGGTATCCATCGCGGCCGAAACCAGCGGGACATTCAGGGTAATTCCACGCGTTAATTGCGTGCGTAAATCAGCGGTATGGGGGAGAACTTCGGAATGACCGGGAACGAGCAAAACGTCGTCAAAGGTCAAGGCTTCTTGGGCAATTCGCAGCATGTGCAACACTCCGTGACTGGATTCATGTTGCGGGTGGATTTTACCCGTTTTTGCTACCGAGCGCAAGGAAAATTAATGAATGCTTGGGTATGTATTGCGGATCTGGCCGGACGCCGTAAACCCATCACTGGCGTTACATACCGGCCTGCTCCGCAATACATACCGTGAATCGCATTCACTAATTCTCCTGCATTACGGTATCCAGCAAACGCCACCTTTCAACTGCGGTTCCGGCTCTGGTATATGCTCGCAGGTTGAATAGCCCGTTTTTGCCTCTTCTTTGGCTTTTTCGTTATAACGGTGAATAGCGTCCAGCAGTGCTCTTTCATCAGTTACTGTTTCGCTGCTGTAAACCACATAGCCTTCCGGGCCACCGCAAGCCTTTTTGCCCACAGGCAACACTTTACAGCTTTCAATGCTCTGCGCCGTAGGTGTGCCAATTAAGCTCTTTATGTCGGCCATGGTCACCGGCTCATCCGACGCTGACTGGGCGCTGCTGCAACCGGCCAAAAACAGCGTTGCTGTTAAAGCTACGAATAATTTCATTAAGTCGTCTCCCTTCGTACTAAATGATTGTATTAAATATCAATACTTCCCAGTGTATGCACGCGGCTGATATTTATCCACTAAAGGGACTTCTTTTACATTAATATAATCACTTTATTAGGTGACTATATAAACTCAAGCCTACATTAATGCAATTAATAACCGATACCAGTTAATTTATATTGATAAATACCAAAAACCACCTATAATCACTTAAATCGGTGAATAAAAGGAGGGTGGTATGCCTAAACGCGTTAAAGCAACGGAAGCGCCCAATGTATCTGCAATTACCTGCCCAGAACTATTAGGTCAGCTGATTAAAGCTGAGCGCACAGGAATGAAGCTTAAACTTCGTGACTGTGCTGCATTGTGCGGTGTTGGCGTCAATACCTTGTCGCGTCTTGAGCGTGGCAACCCTAACACCACTCTGGCAGCGGCCTTTTCTGTGCTACAAGGTCTGGGTATTCAATTAACAGTAAAGTCAGACACTTCAACCGAGGAGTGGGTATAAATGCTGCATTCCGTTAATATCCGCTACGGAGAAAACGTTGTTGGTCATATCGGTCTTAGTGAAGTAACCAAACTTCCGGTTATAGAGTACCAACAACACTGGAAGGAAAACGGCTTCCCTATCTCGCCTTCACTTTCCCTAGAGGGCTCTCATACACCGGCTAGTGTCTATAACTATCTGGATAATTTACTCCCCGAAGGGAAAGCCAGAGAGCTACTTGCACAAAACCTTGGCGTCAGCGAAAAGAATGTCTTTGCTCAGGCTTTAGCTCTGGGTCAGGATGTATCCGGAGCCTTTGCATTCACTAATCAGGAAATTCCTTCCCAGCCCATATTCCGTGAAGTTCCACACAACGAGCTCATAGAGCGACTTGAGCAAAAGGAAAACTTTGGACTGCTGCACTGGGACGACAAGCCGCGTTTAAGCGTTGCTGGTGTGCAAGACAAGCTTAATGTTTATATCAGTCCTGATGGTCAAATGGGTTTTGGCGACGGTACCTTATCATCAACCCACATTCTTAAGTTTGAAAAAGCAAATTTGCCACATTTAGTGCTAAACGAATTCATTTGCATGCAGCTGGCTACGCTTTCGGGCTTGCCAACCGCAGAAACAGAATTTAAACGCTTTGACAAATTTCCCGCTCTTCTGGTCAAGCGCTTTGACAGGCATTACCACACTAACGCGGAAAAAGTATTGCGACGTCATATTATCGACGGATGCCAGGCACTGGATCTTCCCCGCGACTATAAATACGAACGCAATTTTGGTGACAGTCGCGACGTAAAACATATTCGCGATGGCGCCAGCCTCACAGGGCTTTTTAGCTTTTGCCAGGCCTCACCCAGCCCGGCTCAAAATACCATGCAACTTTTGCAATGGCAGCTATTTAACCTGATGATTAGTAACTACGACAGCCACGCTAAAAACGTATCATTTTTCTGGGGTCGCAACAGTTGTAGCTTCACGCCAAGCTACGATTTAGTTAACGTCGCCATGTTCCCGCAGTTTAAACAAGCGCTGGCTATGGCAGTAGGTGATGAGTTTGAGCCTGACCATATACACGCCTACCAGCTTGCAGACTTTGCAGAGAGTTGTGGCTTAAAACGCCCACTGGTGGCCCAATCACTGCGTGAATTATCGGCTAAAGTCCTTCATGTAATCAGCACCCAGGACCTGTCAAAAGAGCTTGAGCAACAAAAGCTTATTTCGGCAGAAGAAAAAGACTATATCGCGCAGCTAATTGAACACATCAAAGCTCGCACATTGCATTTACAGAAGTGTGCCAATGATATCGCCGATGTAACCCTTTAGCCTGGCACTTGTGCTAGATGAGATATCGTTCCTGACGTGAACGTCAGGCTACACAACCTAAATATTATAACAAAAACCTAACGTAACAAGCATTCAAAATATTCAAAAATTCCTCTGGCATTGGCTAAAACCATCCGCTAAGGTTGAAAATACCGACACTTAAATAAGGTGTTTTAGAAACAACAAGAGGTACAGCCATGCGTTTTAAACAGTCTCTTTTAGTCTTAGCAATATCGGGCGCGCTTACGGCGTGCGGCGGAAGCTCAAGCGACTCTCCCAACGACAATACAAGCGGCGAAAACAATAACGACGACACTTCAACCACAACAACCTCCGTTGTCAGCGAAGGTGTGATCACAGGTTTTGGCAGTGTGTATGTCAATGGACAACGGTATCGATCAGAAAATGCTGAAATTGCTGTAGGTAACTCGCCTGCCGCAGATGAAGCCCAGTTAAAAGTGGGTATGGTTGTTACCGTTGCTGCTTCTGCGTCAGACGATGGCGAAGACCCGGACGCACAGCAAATCCGTTACGAAGAACACCTGCAAGGCCCGGTCTCATTCATTGACCGTGAAGCAGAACAAATTGAAGTGCTGGGCCAGACCATTCTCTTTGATGACCTGACCGAGTTTGATGAAACCGATATCGAGACTTTGTCGGTGGGTGATTTCATTGAAGTCAGCGGCTACATCAACGACGAAGGCAACTTTTACGCGACGCTGGTTGAGCTGGAAACCGAAGAAACTGAAATTAAGTTAAAAGGCGAAATCGCCAATCTGGATACCGATGCTCAAACCTTTTCTTTAGCGGAGCTGACTATCGACTACTCTGCGGCGGAATATGAAGACATGACCGCGGACGACCTGGCCGACGGCCTGTTCGTAAAAGTAGAAGGCGATGATTTCGACGGCGACACTCTGACACTCACAGCCAGCAGTATCGAAAACAAAGAAGAAAACGACATAGATAACGACGCCGAAGAAGTCACCATTGCGGGTATCGTTAAAGATTACGACAGTGAAAGCGGCGTATTTAGCGTAAACCGTTACGAGTTTACCCTTAACGACGACACAGAGTTTGATGACGGCAGTTTAGACACACTTGCCAATGGCGTTATCGTAAAAGTTGAAGGTCGCTTTGAAAGCGAACAGTTAATTGCCGAAGAAATTGAGTTCAAGGCCACTGACGCCCGCAGCAAAACCGAAGGCCAGGTGACTGACCTCAACGCCGACAACGAAACCTTTGTTATTGACAACACCACGTTCAGCGTAGCACCTGAAACGCAATACGAAGACGAGTCCGGTTTAGACGAACGCAGCTTTACTTTCGACGACATTGCCGTGAACGACTGGCTGAAAGTCATTTCACGTCAGGACGACCAGGGCACTACCATTGCACTTAAAGTAAAACGTATTGACCAGGAAGACCGCGAAGGTGAAGTCAAAGGTCGTGTATCTGATGTCACCGCAGAAGGTATGACCATAGCGAACGTTGCTGTCGGATTTAACGAGAACACTGAGTTTGAAGGTGAAGACGACAGCATCAGCGTTGAACGCTTTATCGAACTGGTTCAAAACAACCCGGCTGTTATCGTTGAAGTCGAGGGCGAGTACGACGGCGACACCCTAATTGCCGCAGAAGTAGAAGTTGAAACCGTAGGTGGCCAAGACGGCGACGATGATGGCGACGATGACGATGACAGTAGCGGCAAAGCTGAGTTTGAAGGCGAAATAGAGTCAATCGAAGGCGACAGCGTTTTCGTCAATGGCAATGAGCTGCGCTTTAGCCAGGACACGGAGTTTGAACTCAACGACGAAGAGGTTGATTTACAAACTTTCTACGATGCTCTTGAAGTGGGCGTTGTTGTAGAAATAGAAGGCGTCTGGGTCGACCAAAGTTACATCAAGGTAACTGAGGCCGAACTTGAAACCAATGACGAGGAATAACATCAACGCGCAATAAAATACGGGTTTAGGTAATCCTCTTTTTGGTTATACAGCAGCGGGGCGCCGGCAATAGTTGTTACTTGCCCGCCCGCTGCACTTAATACCGCATGGGCTGCAGCTGTATCCCATTCGCACGTTGGGCCTAAGCGCGGGTAGATATCCGCTTTACCTTCAGCCACCAGGCAAATTTTCAGTGAACTGCCCATAGGCACCATTTCATAAGGCTTGCCTAAAGCGTCCAGCCAATCGATGGTTTCCTGCGAAGGGTGAGAGCGAGAGCCCACAACACGCAGAGTTTCCGGCTCTTTTGTTGCTACCGAAATGGCTTTGTCGTTTAAAAATGCCCCACGATCACGTTCTCCGGTGTACATGGCATCCAGTACCGGCGCGTAAACCACACCCACAATAGGTACACCCTTTTCAATTAAGGCAATGTTTACCGTGAACTCGCCATTGCGCTTAATAAATTCTTTGGTGCCATCTAACGGATCAACCAACCAATAACGGCACCAATGCTTACGCTGCTCCCAGCTTATGTCTGACGACTCTTCAGATATAATGGGGTACTGAGTTTCAAGCGCGCGCAGGCCATCACAAATCACATTGTGCGCGGCTAAGTCCGCTTTAGTCAGCGGGCTGTCGTCGCCTTTTTGCTGCACATCAAAGTCGTCACTTTCGTACACTTCCATAATGGCCGCGCCAGCGTCGCGGGCAATGTTCTTCAATTCGTTAAGCATAAATAATCCCGTTATCCTTTAAATACTGCACCACTTGCTCAGCGGCTTGTTCAATGTCCATTTGATCGGTTTTTAAACGCACTTCAGGCTGTTCAGGTGCCTCATAAGGTGACGATATACCGGTAAAGTGCGGAATATCGCCTGCACGTGCCTTTTTATACAAACCTTTAGGGTCGCGCTGCTCGCAAACTTCCAAAGGTGTATCCACAAACACTTCAATAAAGCCTTCGCCTGCTAACTCTCGAGCTTGTGCCCGGTCCGCAATAAAAGGCGAAATAAAGGCGGTACCCACAATCAATCCCGCATCCAGAAACAGGCGGCTGACTTCAGTAATACGGCGAATGTTTTCCACCCGGTCGGTGTCATTAAAGCCCAGATCTTTATTCAGGCCGTGACGTACGTTATCGCCGTCCAGCAGGTAGGTATGACAGCCGAGTTCAAACAACTTACGGTCTACCGCGTTAGCAATAGTCGACTTACCCGAACCACTTAAGCCCGTGTACCAAAGCAGTGCCGGTTGGTGTTTTTTCTGTTTTATACGGTCTTCATGCGACACAGCGGCGTCATGCCAGACAATGTTATCGGCCATTGGTAGTTTCATTCAAAAAGTGATGCCCGAATTGTACCGTAAATAATAGCCCTTGCGTAGCCTGACCTTCACGTCAGGCTTTATCCCATTGCTCCATAAGCGACGGCCCCAGAGCATCCTGCAGCGGCTTCAACTGCTCTTCAAACTTCCGCCATTGGCCAATGCCTTTTGCATTAATCGGTTGCCGCACCTGCTCAGAACTGGCCGTTTTCACCCGACGTTCAGCTTTATGCGACTGCAGGCACTGAAGCTCCAGCGGTAACTCCAGGTATTCAAACAGCGCTTTAATTTCAGCTTCCGGGTCATCCACTAACTGCTCATGAACCACCGTATGAATAGCACCGGGGTATACACGCTGCCAATGCGCCATAAGCTCTACGTAATCACGATAGTAATCCGCCAGCATATCCAGGCCATAACTGAACTCCTGCCCTTCAGCAAACAACTGCTTATAGGCACTAAAGCAGCAGTCCATCGGATTTCGGCGGGCATCAATAATCTTCGCGTCAGGAAGCAAGGTTTTAATCAGTCCAATATGACGGAAGTTATTCGGCATTTTATCGGTAAAAAATGGAGCGCCGGTTCTGTAAACGTCGGTTTCACTCAGGTAACGCTGTCCAAGCTTCTCCAATTTTTCCGCGGTTAACTCATCCAGCACGTAAGGGTATTTGGGCTTTTCTGACTGTACCTGACGTCCATTCAGGCCGTGTGCAATTGCCGGAATGTTCGGTAACTCTAACGTACCTTCAATTTTAGAATGTGCTGCCAGTATCTGCTCAACCAAAGTCGAGCCGGCGCGCGGCAAGCCGACGATGAATATGGGCGTCGCCTCTGCCTTAAGTGACACAGTTGGCAGCTGCTTCACTTTTTCTTCGGTAAAGTAATCTCGCTGGGCCTCAATACGCTGCGATAAAACCTCAGGTTTAAAGTTACTGGACTCGCGCTTTAAGTCATTGCCCTGCTGATAAAAATCAAAGCTCTTTGCATAATTGCCTCGCTGCTCAAAGGCTTTACCCAAGGCAAAACAAAAGTGAATACGGTCATTTAAATGCGTCTTAGAATCCTCTGTCGCACGCTGCATCAAATCAACTTCGCTGTCGCTAAATTCATAAGTTTTCAGGTTAGCCAAACTCCAGTAGGCATCACCAAAATCCGGGCGCTCCTGGTACGCACTCTGATAACTCTCTACCGCATCCTGCTGTCGGCCAATGGCTTTCAGTAAATGCCCTTTCGCAACATAAATTCCCGCAATGTCTTCGTTTTTTTGTTCGTTAATCAGCTCATCGTAAAGTCGCAGTGCTTGTTCATCGTAGTCTAATGCCGCTGATAAATTCGCAAACAACGCCTTGTACAGTGGGTTATCCGGCTCTTTTTCAAACAGCTCTTTCGCGTGCTTATAAGCATCGCTGTGCTTCTGCCGACGCTGCAGCACTTTAATGTAATCAAACTTGGCTAAGTCATAGTCAGGCTCTAATACCAGTACGCTTTCTAACAGAAACTCGGCATCGTTCATTACGTCCAGCTGAGCACCAATATTCGCGAGGGTTCGCATTGCTTCAATATGGTGCGGGTTGCGCTGCAAAAACGCGCGGCAGATTTTCTCAGCTTTATAGTACTTCCCTTCGTGATAAAGGTTCAGTGCCGCTAACACCTCTTTCGGCTGTCGCAGCAGAAAATTCGCCTGTTGCTGGTTGCGCTCGGCTTGCTCGGTATTACCGCTCTTAGCTTCCAGCTTTGCAGCCGCCGCCCAACTTGCATGCAACGCCGGGTTTAATCGAATAGCCTGATAATAATGGCTTAGTGCGTCTTCGTCTTTCTCCTGAGCTTTCAGGGTGTGCGCCAGCTCCTGCAATGCACGACCATATTCCGGCCACTGCGCCAATAAAGCCTGCAGCGTTGTTGCGGCCTGCTCAAGTCGGTTTAAGTAACGATAAGCCACCGCTTCATAATACAGCGACTCTTTTTCTTCATCGCCTGCCAAGCCATCACGCTCTTGCTGCAAAAGCTTAAGCGCCTGTTCAAACTGACTCTGCGCCAGGAGTTTTTTTATGTGATCCATAACGACCGTTATTCCCTCACAATGAAAAAAGGGGCCAGTGAAGGCCCCCTGTACTCAAATTATCTTATCAATAGAATGAGTAAGACACTGACAAGCCAATTGACCGAGGACGATTGGTTGTCGTTCTCAAGATATCGTCTTGCGTATTGGTATACAACTCAGCACGCTCATCGGTGATGTTTTTGATGTACAGCTTCGCGCTCCACTGATCTTTCATGACACCAATTGAGGCATTGCCGATATTGTACGAGTCCTGCTTACCGCCTGCCTGTTCAACTTCAGCAGCAACCAGTGACGGGTAAGTCTCGCCCGCATAAATCCAGCCCACTTGAGCAAAGGCATCCCAGTTATTCTCAAGCGTCCAGGTATAGCGGCCACGAAGGTTACCCTGTACCTTAGGTGTCAGTGGCAGCTCAGAGCCAATCGGCAAGGTACGGACAATGCCCTGACCGGTACGAGTCAACTCAGTATCGTTGTACGACAACGCACCACTGAAGGTAAAGTTGTCGGTCATACGCCAGGTAAAGTCCGTTTCCAGACCACGAATTTCTGAGTCTGCAGCGTTATCCACAAAGGTCAGAATTGAAATGTCGGTATCCAGACGCGTAATTTGCATGTCGTTCCACTCAACAAAGTACGCATTACCGTTCCAGCGCAATGAGTTATCCAGCATCAGTGACTTCCAACCAAACTCGTAGTTGACCACTTCATCCGACTCATAAACCGTGTTAACGACACCCGTTTCTTCCGTACCCTGACCACCAGCGCGGTTAAAGCCGCCCGGGCGGAAGCCTTCGGAATACGTAGCGAAGAACAAGGTGTTCGGTGTGTACTGATAGCTCAACGTGAACTTCGGAATTACGTCATCCTGTTCAAGCGGCTCGTCAGTATGGCCTGCGGTTGAATTGTAGTCACGCCCCGCATCGCCGTCCGTGCCTTTTGAGGCAAAGCTGGACTGGCCGTAAAAGTCCGACTCCATGTCGTACCAACGCAAACCGACCGTAGCAGCCCACTGCTCAGTGAAGTCATAAGTAAACTCACCAAAGGCCGCAATTTGCTCTTCGGTACGCGTAATGTCATTAAAGAAACCCACACGCGGCGGACGAGTGTTCGGGTTATTGGCATACACGCCTTCCATTGGTGCGTTCGGCACAAAACCTAACTCTTCCGGGTTAGAGAAATAAACGTAATCGTCCTGGGTGTTAATTTCAAAGTCATCGTAGAACACACCGGCAGTAATACGCGCGTTATCAGTGAAGTCATAGTTGATACGAGCTTCCTGCGTAAAACGATTGTGTTCCTGGTAGCCTTTAAAGCCCTTAGTCGGGTCGACACAGTTTTCTGCCATGCCATCATCGCCATAGTTACAGGTGTAATAAACGATGAAGGTACCCGAGGTGTTGTACCCCGTGTAGTCAACTGACTGTTCAATTTCGCGGTTCAAGTAACCACCGGTGTACAGCACTTCAAGTGCGCCTAAACGCCCGTCGAGTGTCCAGGTGGTCAAATCAAAGCTGTCTTCCAGTTCATCGGGGTAATAGCGTTCAACGTCTAAATCGCCTACATCCGGGTCGTAGTCAAACACACCATCAGCGCCTAAGTCCTGCGCCTGGTGTTGCAACAACAATTCCCAGTTGCTGTTAATCAGGTACTTAGCACTCAGACGGAAACCTTTGTAGTAACTGTCGTTAAAATCTTCTTCCGCAAGGTGCGTGTTAAATGCACTGGTGAACTCGGTGCCGTCATCCATCAAAGCTTCCATGGACGGATCCATTGAGCGGTAGTTCGGGTTATTCGGGTCGATAGAGAATTCACCCGCCACGTTATCGATATAACCACCACGGTTAACGTTATAAAACGCACCACGCACCGCTAAGTCATTGGTCACCGGAATATTAATGTAACCCTCGGCGGAGCTGCTCATCTCCCCTTCAGCCATGGTTTCAAAACCGGTTGTAAAACCCGCTTCGAATGCGCCGATAACCGGCTTCTTCGTAATGTAGCGAATGGTACCTGCTTGCGAGCTTGCGCCAAATAGTGTGCCTTGCGGTCCGGGTAACACCTCTATTCGCTGCAAGTCAGTTGCGTAAACATCGAGGTTACGGCCGGGAGCGGTCACCGGCTGCTCGTCAACGTACAGAGCCACGTTTGGCATGGTGCCCTGTGCACCGGACAGCATTACCGTAATAGGCTGAATGGACATACCGCGAATAAACACGTCGTTCTGCCCGGGCCCACGGCCACTGGAAGTAACATTCGGTACATATTGTGCGTAGTCGTCAAAGTTTCCGATGTTTTGTTCTTTTAAATCGCGGGAACTTAACGCCTGCACAGCGGTTGGAGTTTGTTGGATGTTTGTCGTGCGCTTGGTAGCGGTAACATTAATGGTTTCAATTTGCTTCGATGTTTCTGCCTCTTCTTGTTGCGTGTCCTGTTCTTGCGCAACTGCTGACGAAGAAGCAGCTAATGCTATAAAGATAGCTGAGCTCAACTTATTATATTTAAACATGGGTTCTCCCAGTTTGAGTGTAAAAAATCTCCTTCAAAAAAGCAGTGAACCGTCACTGCGTCTAATCTTACGAATCTTTAAGATTATATAGGTTCTGGAGCTCAGATCCAAAAAGCAAAGCCCGAAAACAAAAAACCGCACCCGACAGATGCCGGATGCGGTTTTATTAAATGTCAGCGTTTAAAGTGTATGAGGCTTGCGAATATTTTCCACAATCTCTACTTTAATGCTGTCTACGCCGCTTACGCCGCGTAACTCGTCACGCAGTTTAAGCATGTTGGTGCCTTCAGGTGCTTTCAGCATAGCCAGGTTCAAGCGAGAGTATACACGCTCAACCGTCAGCCCAAACTGAGACGCTAAAGCATTCGCATCTACGTTTTTAGTCAGCACGGTAACCACGCCAGACACATAAGCTTTTTCACCGGTAATACGGTTAACCATTTCAGTACCGGCTAATAACACATCACTACCTTCCGCTGACTTATCAGCTGATTCAGGCAGTTTGGTGAAGCTGTACTGTTGGTAATCACGCTTTGCGTCCAACTGTGGCAACTGCTTAACAGCTGGTTGTTGTTTTTTCATTGGTGCAGGAATTTCCTGCGCTGTGGCCGATACCGCAATTGCGCCACTCACGGCCACGGTTAATAGTGCTTTCATTAAACTCATATTCTTTGCTCCTATTAATGACCGAACGCACGAACGTTAACGGTTTCTAAAACGGAAGGTACTGTATTGTTAGATACTGGCATGCCGTTTAGGTTCAAGTCATCGCCATTGGTATCTACTAAGCGTACTGTCCACTCACCCGCAAGGCTTTCACCATAAAATGCATTTGCCAGTAAGACGGTATCTTCAAGAATGTAAGGGCTACATTGACCGTTAGCGCCAACAATAATTTCCTGACGACCAGACAGTAACTGAGTTGTAGTACCGGCAGGAGAAGTCACTTCAACCGCTAAGTCAGAACCTGCAGTGCTGTAGAAAGAACAGCCCGAGCCGTTAAAGTCAGCATTACTCACTGTTAATGAGAACTGTAAACCTTCCAGCGTCATGTCTTCCTCAACAGTAAAGCTGTAGCTCGCGCCATCAGCATTATTGTCAGGCACATTTACAGCTGCTTCAGGAGAAACATCCATCCACTCGGTCTCAATTAACTCACCCATAGCGCCGGCTTCCATACCTTTTGCCATAGCAACAGCTGCGCCTGCGTTAACGCGACCAAAGCCATATTTCAGGTTGAATGCATAACCAGCACCGTTCTCAACCCAGCCTGGGTCAGCAACAAATTCACCACCGTTAACAGCCAGTACAACACCGGCGTCTTCGGCATCAACCTGGTCCGCAGTGCTAGCCATAGCGTGACGAATTTCACGTGCGCTCAATGCCGGGTTAGCCGAACCGATAAGAGCGACAACACCCGAGGTGTTTGGCGCAGCAGAAGAAGTGCCGTTAAAGGTGCTGGTAAAATGACAGCTTGGGTTTTCTTCGTGACCCGGCGCGTTAAAGTTTCTGAATGCTTCAAAATAGCCAGGCGCTCCGGCTAAAGTATCGGTAGCATCCTGAGAAGGGAAACTACTGTAACCTTGCAAACAAGTTGACTGGTCAGTCGTTACCATTGCCGGTGCAAATTCACCATATTCGCCTGCTGGTGCAGAAACAAACGTGTTAGAACCGGCTGTCGAGTAACTTGTATGTCCGCCGTCAGAGTTTACAGCTGCAATTGTCGTGGTATAGAAGTTAGCGTTTGAAGGGTCCATATTACCGTTCAGGCAGGTTAGGCCTTCACTGATAGAACCATTCACGTTACACAGCCCGGTTGCACCTCCGTTAAATGAGTTACCGGCAGACTTAACGTTAATAGCACCAAGGCCGTTACGTAAGTCGGTTGCAACGTATCTTTCAAAGGCTTCATCTGTTGGGTAAGTGTACAAAGCCGCAGGGTAAGAAATACCATAACTGCGGTTGTAAGCAATTAATGGATCGCTCTCAGAAACACCACTACCCGGTAAACCATGGCTCAGTGCCGAGTTTAAATCGTTTTGAGAAACGTTACCGCCTAAGTAGTTGGTACCAAAAACTTTTGCCTGAGGCGCAACACCACGGCCGCCTATCTCATTACCCGCTACTGCAGCAATTAGACCCGCTACCGAAGTACCGTGATCACCGCGGTTCGTTAAGGTATTTGTCGGATCCATTTTATCTGTTGCATTAGGATCAAAGTTCAACGACATGTTTGGTGCAATATTCGCTTGCAAATCAGGGTGTCCAATTTCCAAACCTGAATCGACAACACCAACCATCATGCCCTGACCAAACGCGCCTTGCGCATGAGCGCCAACAACGTTCATGTCTTCGCCGGCTACGTAAATGCTTTCGTCAAAGAATGCAGCACGTGCATCTTCTTCGGTCCAGCCATAGTTATTCACTAAGAAATCAAGCGCGGCTTGTGTCTGAGTGTAAGCTTTCTGGCCGGTATTATTTAAGTGCCACTGCTGGTAAGCCAGCGGGTCACCACTAATTGCGGAACCTTCAATAGTGACGGTTTCTGTAGTACTTAGTTCGCCATCACTGACAGTAATTTCAATAGTCGCTGTTTCAGCGCGCATCGGCGTATAAGTGAACGCGCCGTTGCTGTCAATTTCTACCGTACCGGGTGCACTACCATCTTCTGGTGCAACAACCGATGCAGAATAAGTGACTTCGTCACCGTTAGGATCTGTGGCAGTTACCTGACCGGTCATAGGTGCCCACTGGCTACCTTCAGCAGCAACTTCCGCTGAAACCGTTGGTGCATAATTATCATCACTACCGCCACAGGCTGCTAAACCCATTACAACAGCAGCTGATAATGCCGTTAATTTAAATTGTTTTACTGGCATTTTTACCTCGTTATTTATTGTTCCCCTAAAAAGGAACAACACTATAACGACATTGTTAAATTACCGTTAACGCAATTTGTAACAAAGTATTAACCCTTGTTGCAGATCATTAACTTAAATCAAAAAGGAAACACTAAGGGGATAAGCCACAAACTCATAGCTATGTAGGTAATGGCTACTGGCAGGCCGGCAAGGATAAAATGTTTCAGCCGATAATGGGTGGCGTTGAAAACCATTAAATTGGTTTGGTAGCCATAGGGGGTAATAAAGCTGGCGGAGGCAGCAAAAGCCACACCCATAATCATGGGGAAAGGATCAACGCCCATACCTAAAGACAAGGAATAGGCCACGGGGAACATTAACGCCGCAGCCGCGTTGTTGGTGACCAGTTCGGTCAACAGGTAAGTAATTAAAAACACACCGGCAAAGGTCAGAAAAACGCCCTGCCCGGCTAAGGTTGTTGAGGCAAATTCGCTGACAGCAGACGAAAGCCCGGTCGATTGCATAGCGGTTGCCAGACAAAGCGCACTGGTGACTATCAGCCATATTTCTACCGGAAAACGGCGTTTTATTTCATTTAACCGCAGGCAACCGGTTGCCAGTAAGACGGCCAATAAAAACAACACGCCCATAAACAATGAGGAGCCACTAAGTACAGTAGCTGCAATCATGCCGACAAAGCCCCAAAGGGTAAGCTTTTCGCGCCAACCGCTGAGCATGTTTTCGGGTTTAACCCCGCTCAACAGGTAAAAGTTTTTCGTTAAGTTGGTACGGGCGGAAAAGTCCGGTCCGGTTGCCAGCAATAGAATGTCACCCGCGCGCAGCCGCACATAGCCTAAACGGCCGCTAATGCGTTCACCTTCACGGCGCACAGCAACAACTGCGGCATCAAAGCGAGCCCGGAATCCGGTATCCCGCAGGGTTAAACCACAAAGTACCGACTCTGACTTAATAACCACTTCGGTCAGCTCGTGCGTTTCCAGGCCCTTTTGTTCAGCAAACAACTCAAGCCCCGGAAACTGCTTCAGCACTTTCACCTTGCTGACATCACCGGTAAAAATGAGCTTGTCACCTGCCTGCAGCACATCGTAACGCGCAACAGGCCGTAGGGTTTGATCGCCCCGGTGCAGCTCGGCCAGGAATAACTCTTCCAAATGGCGTAAACCTGCCCCTTCTACCGTTTTCCCAACCAAAGGGGAGTCGTCCGCCAGCTCGGCTTCGACAAAGTAGTCAGCACCGGCTGAGGTTTCCTCTTTAATATTGGGCAGGAACCAACTCACTACGTACAGCACCAATAATCCAGCACCCAGTACACCCGCGCCTACCAGCGTAAAATCAAAAAAGGCAAAGCCGCTGTGGCCGGTTTCGGTAAATAAGCTGTTGACGATTAGGTTTGTGGACGTACCAATTAAGGTGAGCGTGCCACCCATAATGGCAGCGTAGGAAAGCGGTATCAGCAATTTAGAAGCAGCAACAAAACGGTTGCGTCGCACAGAGTTCAGTAAGGCCGCAACCACCGCTGTATTGTTTAATAACGAAGAGGCTAACGCACTAAAGCCCATCACTCGCCAGGTGGTGCCGGCAACCGACGGGCTAAATAAATACCGCGACAGGGTTCGCAGTAAGCTGGTTTTTTCCAGAGCGTAGGAAATAAGCACCAGCATAACCAAGGTGGCTAAGCCAGGGTTGGCTGCGTTATCCAACAGCGCATCCTGACCGACCCAACCTGTCGCCAGGCAAACTAACATGGCGCCGGCAAAAATCATTGCAGAGCGTTCCTGATAGCGGATCAACAGACCCACCATCAGTAGCATTAACGCTATAAGCCCCACACCGGCAAGTGTCATAAAGTTATTTCAACAGATCCTTCGCTTCCCAATGCGGGAAGTGCTTGCGAACTAACGCATTCAGCTCTAACTCAAACTCACTGTATTCGTGCTTCTGAGTTTCACCGTCAGCAGAGTCCGACAGCGCCTGTTCAATCATGCCCGCACCAACCGTCATATTGGTCATACGGTCAATGACAATAAAAGCACCTGTTTTCGGGTTGCTCTGGTAGTCGTCAAACATCACTTTTTCAGTAACACGAACGTCTACTTCACCAATTTCGTTGAGCTCCAGCTTACCGGCTTTGTGTTCAGCAAAGGTGTTCACATCTATGCGATGCTGAACTTCCTCGAACTCACCCGTGGTCAGCTTGCTGTTGAACTTCAGATAGTACTCGCGGTGCGTCTGCAGTGCGTCTTCATTCATCCACACCAACTTAGCGCGGAAGCGACTGGATACATTCGGCAGCGAATCCTTCTTCACGATCATATCGCCACGGCTGATATCAATTTCGTCGTTCAGCGTCAGCGTTACCGCTGCAGGTGCTAAGGCTTTTTCGTGCTCACCTTCAAAGGTCACAATCGACTTAATGGTCGAAATCTTTCCTGAAGGCAGAACCCGAATGGTATCGCCAACCGCAATGTCACCCGAGGTAATAGTACCGGCAAAACCGCGGAAGTCGGAATTTGGACGGTTCACATACTGAACCGGAAAGCGGAACTCAGCACTGTCGGCTTCACGCTCAATAGACATGCTTTCCAGGTACTCCATTAACGGAGAACCGCGGAACCAACTGAGCTTTTCGCTCGGGTTCACAACGTTGTCGCCGCGTAGCGCCGAAATTGGCACAAAACGAATGTCCGGAATATCCAGCGAACCGGCCATTTCCAAATAATCGGCCTGAATTTGCTTGTAGGTGTCCTGCGAATAGTCCACCAAATCCATCTTATTAACGGCAACAATCACGTGTTTTATACCCAGCAGTGAGCAAATGAAACTGTGACGACGCGTTTGGGTCTGAACACCTTTGCTGGCATCGACAAGAATAACCGCAACATCACAGGTTGACGCGCCGGTCGCCATATTACGTGTGTACTGCTCATGACCCGGAGTATCAGCAATAATAAACTTCCGCTTGTCGGTCGAAAAGTAGCGGTAGGCTACATCAATAGTAATGCCCTGCTCACGCTCAGACTGCAGGCCGTCAACCAACAGCGCCAGGTCAACTTCATCGCCCTGAGTACCGGACTTTTTCGAGTCTTCGGTAATGGCTGCTAACTGGTCTTCAAAAATCATTTTACTGTCGTGCAGTAAGCGACCAATTAAGGTGCTTTTACCGTCATCAACACTGCCACAGGTAATAAAGCGCAGCAGCTCTTTGTTCTCGTGCTGCTTCAGGTAAGCTAAAATATCTTGTTCAATTAAAGGACTAGCATGGCTCATTACATTTTTACTACTTAAAAGTAGCCCTCCATTTTTTTCTTTTCCATAGACCCGGCACTGTCGTGATCAATCACACGGCCCTGACGTTCAGACGTAGTTGTCAGCAGCATTTCCTGAATAATTTCCGGCAAGGTTGCCGCCTCAGACTCAATAGCACCGGTTAACGGGTAGCAACCCAGGGTACGGAAACGCACCATTCTCATTTCCGGCGTTTCGCCTTCTTCTAATGGCATGCGGTCATCGTCCACCATAATTAAGGTGCCGTCACGTTTAACCACGGGGCGTTCTTTAGCAAAGTACAGTTCTGGAATATCAATGTTTTCCAGGTAAATGTATTGCCAGATATCCAGCTCAGTCCAGTTAGACAGCGGGAACACACGAATGCTTTCGCCTTTGTTCACTTTACCGTTAAAAATATTCCACAATTCAGGGCGTTGGTTTTTTGGGTCCCAACGGTGGTTTTTGTCACGGAAGGAATACACACGCTCTTTCGCACGCGACTTTTCCTCGTCACGACGGGCGCCACCAAAAGCGGCATCAAACTGATATTTGTTCAGCGCCTGCTTAAGTGCCTGGGTTTTCATTACGTCGGTATGCAATGCGCTGCCGTGCGTGAAAGGACCAATGCCCTTTTCAACGCCTTCGGGGTTAATATGCTCTAACAGTTCAAAACCGTGCTTTTCCGCCATGCGATCACGAAACTCTATCATTTCGCGGAACTTCCAGGTGGTATTTACGTGCATAAGCGGGAACGGAATTTTTCCCGGCGCAAAGGCTTTACGTGCCAGGTGCAGCAGCACCGACGAGTCCTTACCCACCGAATAGAGCATTACCGGGTTATCAAATTCCGCCGCTACTTCGCGAAAAATGTGAATTGATTCGTACTCCAACGCCTTTAAATGCGTTAACTTTTCTTCGCTAATCATTGGTTTCCCACTGTTTGTCATAACCGTTTATTTCATTCTCTGAATTATTGCATCCGTACTTTCGTCAAAGGACTCATCGCTTTCGCCATCCAGTACGCTCAATACGTCCATCGCAATTTTCTTACCTTTTTCCACACCCGGCTGATCAAAACTGTTCAGGCTCCAGATAATACCCTGCGTGAATACTTTATGCTCATAGGTGGCTATTAAGGCACCGAAACTCTCGGGCGTTAGTTCATCCATTATTAATAAGTTAGACGGATGCCCGCCTGGGTAATGGTCACGTGGTGAGGTTTTATTTTCACTGCCTTCCCACATTAAGCGGCGGTGCGCCAAACAATTCGCCACTGCCAGTCGTTGCTGTTCTGCCAAGCTCTCTTGTACAGCCTCCTCAAAACCCGGGGCTTCGCGTTTTAATACCGCGACAAAGTCCGCGGTGAACTCATCGTAGCCCTGGTGCAAATGCTGAAAAAACGCATGTTGTCCGTTTGGACCAAAACCGCCCCAAATAATAGGGCCGGTCGGGTAATCAATAGCTTTATTATCGGCTGTTGACTGCTTGCCATTACTTTCCATATCCACCTGTTGTAAGTAAATTGGCAACATACGTAAGCGGCCGTCATACGGCAAAATAGCTAAGTTATTAATTCCAAGGTTTTCGCGGTTATACACGCCATAAAGCGCCAGCAATACCGGTAAATTATCTTCCAGTGGCGTTTCCAAGAAGTGCTCATCCAGAGCCTTGGCACCTTCCAACATACGTTCAAAAGGCCGAATGCCCGTGGTTAAAGCAATGCTTAAGCCTAACGCAGACCACAAGGAAAATCGCCCGCCAACCCCTTCACCAAAAGTAAATTGCTGCGCCGGCGGTATGCCGTAGTTGGTCATAGCTTGTGCATTAGCCGACACACCAATTACATGCTTTTCCAGCCACTGTTCTTGTGTAAGCGTGGGCTCTATCCACTTGCGTACGGTGTCTACATTGGCAAAGGTGTCAACCGTGCTAAATGACTTAGAAGATACAATAAATAGCGTAGTTTCAGGGTCAACAATCGGTAACACGGCGTATAACTGCCCACCATCCATAGAGGCAACAAAATGCACCTGCAGGCCATGCAAAGCTGAATCATTAGCAAATTCTTTTAGCGCAAAAGCCCCCATCTGCGGACCTAAATCAGAGCCCCCCACACCAATGTTTACCACGTCGGTAATAGGTTTTCCGGTAGAACCTAACCAGCGGCCGGAACGCAGCTTTTGCACGGTGTCCACAAAGCGGGTTTTGCGGTTGCTTTGTTTGGCTACGGCATGAACAGAGCGGCTGAGTACATGGGTTACCGGACGGTCTTCGCTTAGGTTTCTGTATTCGCCACGGCACAATTGCTGACGGTATTTATCGAAGTTTCTAGGTAAGCGCTTACCAACAGCCTCAATAAGCTCATTGACTGAAAGTTTCTGATAACTGGTATCTAAGGCTAAAAAAGGTCCGTTTTTAATCATTGTTTCATCCATTTCCCATCACGCAACATCGGTCTCATCATCACTGCATGTTCGGTGTTTATTCCAAATTACGTCACAAATATGGTCATCCAGGGGCTTATATCCGGTAGGCGCATCCAGCAGTAACTGCCGCAACTCATCAATAGCAAAGCGCTGACAGGCGTCATCCAGTAGCGTCAGCAATTTTTCCATTTCATCCCAGCTTAAGAACTGCTCATTAGCCCGCAAAATACGCGGATGGTCGCTGGCTTCTACGTTGTCACCAATTAAAAGCTCTTCATAGAGTTTCTCGCCGGGGCGTAAGCCGGTAAACTCTATGGCAATATCTCCGTGCGGATTCTTCTCGGTTTTCTCTTCAAGGCCGGAAAGCCGAATCATTTTACGGGCTAAATCCACAATTTTGACTGAGTCGCCCATATCCAGCACAAATACCGAGCCGGAGTGACCCATGGTGCCAGCCTGAATGACTAACTGCGCAGCTTCGGGTATCGTCATAAAAAAGCGAGTAATGTCCGGGTGAGTAACGGTTACCGGGCCACCATGTTCTATTTGCTCTTTAAACAAAGGAACCACCGAGCCAGAAGAGCCCAGTACATTACCAAAGCGCACCATAGAAAAGCGAGTTTTAGGCTGCCGCTGAGCCAGCCCCTGAAGTACCAGTTCAGACAATCGCTTAGTGGTACCCATGACATTGGTAGGCCGAACAGCCTTGTCAGTAGAAATTAATACAAACTGCTTAACACCGGCTGAAATAGCTGCTTCTGCCGTATGCCAGGTACCAAACACGTTATTGCGAACGCCTTCGACCATATTGTATTCGACTAAAGGAACGTGTTTATAGGCCGCTGCGTGGTAAACAGTGTCGACAGCAAATGTTTTCAAAACCGTTTCTATGCGGTTACGTCGCTGTACTGTGCCTATTACCGGAATAATTTCGGCACCTATGCCCTGTTGTCTGCACATCAGTGTTAACTCACGCTCAATGGCGTATAAAGCAAACTCTGAAAGCTCATACAAAATCAGGGCTTTTGGCCGCTGTTTTAGTATTTGACGGCAAAGTTCCGAGCCAATAGAGCCACCAGCACCGGTTACCAATACGGTTTGCCCGGTAATATGCCTTTCCATTAACTGTGGTGCGGGGGTCACTGGGTCACGCCCCAGTAGGTCTTCGACTTTAACATCCTGTAACTGATCAATGGATAAGTCGCCATTCACCATATCCGCCATACCCGGCACGGTTTGCACTTTTACTGGCAGGGTTTCTAAGGCATCTAGTATTTGTCTTCTGCGTGAACGCAAGGTACTGGGTAAAGCAAGCAGAATACGGTGAATGTCTAAATCACGAATGGCGCACTCTATATCCTTTGGCGCAATAACTTTTAGACCCAGTACAGAGGTGCCCTGCAAACCACTGTCGTCATCCACAAACAATACGGGGTGAAACTCATCACCATTTGACAACGCCTGAGCCAGTTGCCGCCCGGCTGAGCCCGCGCCATAAATGGCAACGCGGTCTTTTTGGCGGCTCATAACCCGTTGGTAGGCTTCACGAACAATTAAACGGCTACCGCCGGTTAACAAAAAGGCTATGAGTACGTAGTTCACTACGGCGGTAACCGGCAAAGCAATGCCCATCCATAGCGCGCCTAATACCAACAAGGCACCGCTGAGTATTACCGTAAAAAACACCAAGCTCAGTACTTTAAAGCCAACGTAACGCACCACTGCGCGGTATAGCCCAAAGCGAATAAAAGCCAACAAGGTAATACCCATTACCAGCCCGCCCAAAATCACCCATTGCGACCAGCGCAACGGCATAATGGCATCAAAACTCAGTAGATACGCGGCAAGCATAGCGACGGTAATTGACGCTATGTCAATTACCAGACCAATGCCACGTTTTACGGTGCGCGGTAACTGCATTAACACTTTTAATGCTTTCAAAAAGTGCTCCCTTCTTTTAAAAGCCTGAAAAAATCATACCACATTAACGGTTATAAAAAGGTGATCTGTCATCGGTATAATCGTATAAACGCACGCGACGCTGTAGCTGCTGTCCGCCGTTACGTGACAGCGGTACCCAGGTAAAGCCGACGCGTTCGCGTGTTGGACGCACACTCATCAAGTCAAACGGTATGCTAATAAAGAAGCCTTTGGTAAAGCTTCCCTCACCATATTCTTCTGAGGATACATCAGTAAAGGCGGCATAAGCACCGGCAACTACACCGCTGTCAAAGCGTTTTTGCATAGTTACTTGAACGCCTTTATCTTTCGCCAGGAACTGGCCAAAGTCTAGCTGTAATAACGAATCAGACAACCATGGCATTTGGTAATAGACACTGGCAAAACCGGTTGTGACTTCGTAATCTAAAAAGCCACCGCCCCCTTCAAAGTCGCGTTTGCGAACACGGTTAGCATTTAGGCCAAACGCCCAACGACTATCCACTGGTTTATAAAGCACTTCCGCGCCCAAGCCACCGTACATGCGTTCTAAGTAACCCGCATAAGCCGTCGCAAACCAATTCTGGCTTAAACGTTTGTGATAAGTGGCCTGCGCTGAATCTAGCCAGATATCGTTTTGTACGTACTTCCGAATGTCGGTACGCACCGGCGGTAGCGCATCTCGTCCACCGCCTAAGAACAGGAAATCGTCATAATTAGTAGCAATGTTAAAGCCTACCTCACCAAACAACTCAATATTGTCATTCAGCCAGCGACGGCCAAAGGCGTACACGCCCAACTGATAGGTATAGAAGGTTTCCGGGTTACCAAAACTCTGGTCCAGGAAGGGTTTCAGGCCATAACGGTTGGTGAACTTATTCTCAGGGTTCAACATCCAACTGTCATCACCACGTGGCGGCATATCCGGCGACTCCAGTCGAACAAATAAGTCATCGAACTCGTCGACGCCTTTTCCGGGATCTTTATTAAGTACACGATCTTTAAACTTATCGGCATCAATTCTGGTGTTAACGTTCGGATCAAACAGCGTCATATCAACCATGTTGTAGGTTTTAACACTGTCGGGCAGCTCCGCAGCCATAACGCGGGCAGCTCGGCCATAAGCTTCTTCACTATCACGATAGCGGAAGTGATAACCGTACACAGTGACCTCATCTTCCTCTGCCGCAAAACGGGCGCCGCTAAACGCCATTTGTTTACGCATGGTGTGGTTCATGCCGCTCCAGTCGACCTCATCCAAAGAAGTTTTACGCTTATCTTGAGTCGGTACGACTTTATCCGGCGTAACTTTTATTTGGTTCAACGTACTGAAGTTCGTACGAAGGCTGAAGTTGAACATGAGCGTATTACCGCGCTCATAACTCAGTTGTACGTCAAAGTAATCAGACACCTGATAATTCGCGCCAAAGTTCCAGCGGCTGTCTTGAACTATAGGAACACCCGCGCGATCGGTTGAGTAGTCATTACCGTCGTATTCAACCTTAACGCTAAGTGGCTCCCACGGGGTTTGATATTCCAAGCCTCCAAAAACTGCTGTAGACCCGGTAAACCAGCGATCAAACTCAACCTTACCGCCGTTACCACCGAAACTACTCTCACGCTGGCAGTATTCGTCAGACAACTCACAAAATGGGTTAGTGAAGTCATCATGCGTCCCTAAACGCCCGAAACCCAACCCTAAGCTCAAATCAACCGGACCAAAGCGTTTATTCGCCACAACATACTCGGCATCGAACAAGCCCGTACCGGCAAAGTCACGGAAGCCAACACTGACTTCCGGCAACCAATAGCTCTCTTCCCATAAGCGGGCTTTTACATCAAAGCCTTTATCCGTAAGAATGTTATCTCCGCTAAAGTCCGGCACATTACTGTACAGCCTATTGGGAAACTCGGTATAAAACGCGGTGGTTTCTAACCAGGGGAGCAACTGCAAATTAACGGTATAACGGCGGTATTCATCCATGTCAGTATAGCTTAGAGCAAAAGCGCCTTCATCCATCATGCGTGCCGTTGGATTCTGTAACAACCCGACCGAGCCATAGTCGTTATAACTTGGCGACAAGTCACGACGAGACCAATGCCACTTAGATGTAGGCGTTTCACTTACCTGATACATAGGCGCGTTAGTCGCCGAACGAACCGATGTATCTTCAACAAAGTGACTTAACAGCCCGCGAATGTCTTCATTCAGTGACTTATAGCCTGCAGGCAGTTGGTTCACCTCAAACCCTAACCAAAGAATATTGCCAGGCATGAGTTCAACATCGCTTTGCTTGTAGTAAGCCCAATTCGCTTTCATCTCTTCATCAACAGACACAACAGAAGCAACACTTTTGTTATAGCCATCAAGGAAGTCACTTTGCTCTTCAACGCTGTTTAGCCAGTTTGCCACGGTTTTACCTGAATGAAATGCATACTTCCCGGGCTTACTGACTAACCCATACATATAAATGTGCTCCGGTCTTTCCGATAGCACCAGTGAGTAGCTACCTTCAGGCAAAAGTGGGTTATCGGCTAAGTTTTGACGCGCTTGCTCGATGCTTATATTGCCCCAATATTGTTTGCCGAGTTTCCACCCCTTAACTTGACCTTGCAGCATAACCGCGGCATCGGCTTTGTCATTTTCACGGCGACCACGCCAATACGCTTCTAAATCGGCTAGCTGCATAAGTACATTTTGTTTTTTGCGCTCTAATTCAGCAACTTCATCGTTCTTTACCAAACGAACAGCTGGCCAATATACGTCAGCTAAGAGCCCCTGTTGTTCAATAGCGTTCAGTGCCTGTTTTAGCCGCACAGGCCCTTCAAACTGAATTTGTTTTTTTTCAGCGTTTACCGCACCTGACTCAGCCAAAATGGCCACAGCGAATAAAACAATAAAAATGCGTTTCATAACATCACTCATTTGGCTGACTCTGAGTTATTTGTTCGACCAATCCAGGTCACCTGGGTAAGGTTTAAAACAGGTTTATTTGGAATGATGCGTTGCTCACTTTTTACTACGTGGCCGTCTGGTTCCACCCAAAACGTGTTAACAAAGCGCTCACCCGTTAAAACAAACTCACCAACTTCTTCAACCAGAGCCGCAGTTGCCTGACCATAAGGCATATCCAGTTGTTCAGGTTGCTTAACCGTAAAGGTTGACTGAGCCTTACGACTGACGCGTGTTCCGTCATCAAGCTGATAGTCATAATTACGTTGCCAAGTGAGGTTACACGACTGAGGTGCAGTAGTAATACAGCGCAACGGGTCATCCTTTAAATTCGAAACACTCAACAGGTTATCATCGAGGCCTTGAGTGCGTATGACACGCCCGCTTTCAAGAACGAAGGTTTCTTTCTCTGCTGTAATAAAGTGGTATTCATTCGGTTTATTGACAAAACCTAAAACAATCAGACTCCGAGCTTTTCCCTGCCACTGGGCGTATAAAGAGGTATAAGGAAAGTTTTGTATTTCCTCGACGTTTAGCTCTGCATCTTCAATGTCTTTAAACGCATATTCAACAGTTTTACGAACCTCGTCCGTTACTGCTGTACAACCAGCTAAAATTAGTAAAAAACAGGCAAAGAGTCCGTTCCGAATCATAAGAAGTCTCACTAGTTAAACCATTGCGCATAAAAAAATACCGCCAAGCGGCGGTATTTTATCACAGCTCTTGTAGAGTGTTGATCGCGAAGCGCTTCGCAATCAACACAATAAGCTATTACTGAGCTGGAATAGTAATAGTGTAGGTATTAGTACCTGTACCAGTAACGGTAACAATTGGATCCGGGTCAGTCGGATCAGTTGGATCAGTTGGGTCAACAACTGGGTTTGATGAGCTGTCAGTAACAACAGCAACAGTTGCTGCTGCTGCAACACCTGCAAATACCATTGCCTGAGTTGACATACCGCCGATACCGCTACTTGACGCTTCTTCGCCAGCAGCACCCTGCTGTGCCATTGCTGGCGCGGCCGCTAAACCTAACGCTGCAACAACTGATAATGCTAAAGTTTTCATAATATTCACCTCACTCCAGAGATATAGATACATGTATCGCTGTGACTGAAAACATTCCAGTTAACAGCAACTTTCATAGTATGCTTCTGTACAATAAAATGCAAATGGCATTTACATCAATTTTCACTTAAAGCCCATTAATAGCCGCTATAGCCACCGCAGAATTATAGATAATGCCGGTTACCTGCGACCAAAGCTCCAGGTTCTCAGTATAGGTTGTATCCATAGGTACAATAATCGTATCGCCTGGGCCTAACTGAGAGTTGTTACTAAAGCTAAACCAACTGCTGCCGCCCTCATAACGTTCAATGGCACCATTAGCTTTTACAATGTATATGCGCTCTTCATCCGCTTTTTCTTTAGTGCCGCCACTTCGACTAAGGTACTCGTCAACGGTAAGTTCTGGATCAAAACGGTACGAGGTCGCCATCTGCACTTCGCCCATTATGCTAATAGAGTCTTTTCGCGATGGTACATGCAGGGTGTCCCCGTCTTTTAGCTGTACATTGTTGGCACCGTTACCAGCTAGCAGCTTGGGTAAGTCCATAATTAAACGACCAACGGGTTCTGCGGACAGTAAATCAGCCAGTAAGGTACGAACCTCGCTGTAGGACACTCGGCTGTCACCGGTACCGGTTAGCATATTACCAGCTACTTCTCGCTGCAGTTCCTGCGCCAGAATCTTCTTACGTTCCTGTTCTTGCTTACGCAGCTCTTCACGAGTGAATACCGCACCTTCTATAAAGGCATGGTCGGTAAAACCTCCTGCTCGCTCAATTAACTGTGTTAATGTTTCGCCACGCTTTATCGCGTATGTACCCGGGAAGCGAACTTCGCCCTTTAAAGTTACCTCATAAGTATTCTGCCACTCTGGAATACTCAACACGTTTAAACGGTCACGACCTTGTAACGGCACATCCATTTCACCGTTTAAAACGTCGTTTAAAGCAACAGAAAGGTAATCAGTCCGAGCAGTGTCTTTATTAAACTCAAAACGTGTTACTTCGGCACGCTTAAGGTAGGCCGAATCTTTAACGCCACCAGCTGCATCTAGTAAGCGGCTGACACTGGCATTTTCAACTAAGGGGTAAACACCAGGGTGGGTAACTTCACCGGCTACGTAAACCAAGGGGGTATTACCATTACTGGTCCGCTGACGTTCCATTCGCTGCATTATAGGCTCTAACAGCTTGTCGCGAGAATAGAACGCTAAGTCTTCATCGGCAATCTCAACATCGTCTTCATCGGGCGAGCCAAATAAATCAGCTAATGGTGCCCGCTGTCGATTGCTCAGTTCCTCTTCAGTTCCCGTCTTCGACTGCACTAAATCTTCCAAAAAGGAGTGACGATACTCAGCTAACATTTCTTGCCTTTCGTCGGCCTGGCGTTCTTGCTCTGTTAAAGTAAAGCGCGACAGTTGTTGCTCTTCTTGTTCTTCGGTTTGATAGCGACTAAAAATAACAATTTGATCACGCTCTTCTAGTACGAGATTTTCTTCTGTTTTACCGCTAATAGCCTCCGCCACGTTAAACTGGTACAAGCTTAGATCACGTTGGGGGCCAGTCTCACGTACTACCAATCCGTAGGCTAAATCTGCCTGCTCTAAAAGGTCATGACGGCTGTCACGCAAAACATCATTAAGCCGTATGCCTTCATACCACTCATAATGTCCGGGGCGAGTAACCGCACCAACCAATAGCAAACTGTTATCTAAAGAATCCGAAACCTCACGCAATGTTAAAACATCACCGCCTTGCAGTTCTTTATTTAGATGCTTTTCAGAAGTTAAATCCACGGTGCTAATTAGACGTTTACCTTTAACAATACGCTGCAGTTGTGCAGACGATAAATAGGCGTTGTCTTCACTTCCGCCGGCGAAACGAATAGCATCTTTCAGCGTTTCACCACCTTTTAATTCATACAGCGCAGGGCGTTTCACTTCACCTTTAACGGTGACCATATCGCCACGGGCAGGAATAAAAACCACATCGCCGCTTTGCAGCATTTTGTCATCCGAAGCATCACCTTCTAGCAACAAGTCGTATAAATCGAAGTCCAAAACTACTTCACCCGCACGCATTAAACGAATAGAGCGTAACGATGCAATATCTGAAAATCCGCCGGCCAGATATAAAGCTTGGCTAATGGTCGACAGCGAGCTAATAGTATAAGAGCCTGGTTTATAAGCTTCGCCAGCAATAAACACCTGAATGGAGCGCAGCTCTCCCATAGAAACAGCCGCGTTAAAACCAATTAAACGCTGCTTAACCTGGCTTTGTATAAGCTCTTGCATAAGGGTGTAGCTTAAACCGGCAACATTTAGCTCGCCCAAGTCCGGAACTACAATCTTACCTTCACGATCAATAGTTAAATCGTAACTACGGTTTTCCTTTCCAAAAAGCTGCACTTTAATGGTGTCGCCAATGCCCATAATATAATTGGAAGGCACAGGAGCATAGCCGGTAGGGGAAAATGACTTTGGCTCACCTGCAAACAATTCATACCCGAAAGGCTTTAGCTCATCTTTGTCACGTGTAAATTGTTCTTCCAGGTCTTCTGGTATTATCGGGTCACCGTTTTTATCAAAGCGCGTACCTCGTGGGAAAACGACACTTTCTTGCTGTTGCTTTTGCTCTGAAAAGCTCGATGACTGATTATTAATTTGATCCAGCATACTGGGGTCAATACCAAACTGTTTTGCAAGTGCCTCTTGCTGGGCTCTAGGTAAACTTTTCAATTGCTCAATTTGTGCCTGGCTTGGCATAGATTGAGCGTTAACCGAACTTACTGGACTCAAAATAGAAGCAGTAAATAGCAGCAAAGCGCAACAAGACACAGAGCCATACAATAAGGATTTCAACGAAACCAAGGCATTTCCCCTTTTTTTGATTCTTTTGTTCAAAATTTTAGCGCTACTTTTGAGCCTGAGACAACACTTCTCGAATAGCATTGCAGGTTCTTTTGATTTCTTCTCTTTCTAACGTTGGGTGCACTAAAAACATCAAACTGGTGTCACCCAATTCTTTTGCTTTCGGTAAGCGCTCAACCGGGCGCAACCCCGTATTATCAAAAGCCTTTTCTAAGTATACTTCGGAGCAAGAGCCTTGCATGCAGGGTACCCCTTGAGCAGCAATCTCTCTCACAATACGATCACGTGTCCAGTTTTCAGCAAGTTGCTCAACGTTGACAAAGCAGTAATGTTTATAACACGCATGCTCCATAAAATCGGGAACTTGGGGGGTTCTGATGCAAGTGAACTCACTGCATACCTTTAAGATTGCAGATGCATTCGCTTGTCGCTTTCTTGTCCAACTAGACATTCGGGCTAACTGAACTCGCCCAATGGCCGCTTGCATTTCAGTCATACGCCAGTTCGTTCCAAAACTTTCATGAAGCCAACGAAAGCCTGGAGGGTGCTCTCGCTCGTAAACAGCTTCGTAACTTTTACCATGATCTTTATAGGACCACATTTTTCTCCAAAGATACTCATCGTTAGTAGTGACCATGCCGCCCTCGCCGCCAGTGGTCATTATTTTATCCTGACAAAATGACCATGCACCAATATGTCCAATACTACCAACCGAACGACCTTTATATTTGGCGCCATGAGCTTGTGCGCAATCCTCGATAACATAAAAGTCATGCTTATCCGATATAGCCATAATAGGATCCATATCCGCCGGATGACCAGCTAAATGGACCACTATTACCGCTTTAGTATTTTTAGTGACTGCAGCTTCTATTGATTTGGCTTCTATATTCTGACTCTCGATATCAACGTCAACGAAGACAGGCCTAGCCCCAGCATTGACTACAGTAGAAACCGAAGCTAAAAAAGTTCTTGGTGTGACTATAACTTCATCGCCTTGACCAATATTTAAGGCTTTCAAAGCCAAGTCCAGAGCTAGCGTACCATTAGCAAGGGCTACCGCATGGCTACAATCAGCCCAGGACGCAAATTCTTTTTCAAACTCTCTACACTCTTGACCCGTCCAATAGTTCACTTTGTTTGATTTTAGCACTTCAGAAACTGCATCTATCTCTTCTTGCGTAAATGAAGGCCAACCGCTAGATGTACTTTTAGACATTTAAAACCCCAAGCTCAACGTTCTCTATCAAAACGAGTCCAAAATTCGGTATGGACCCCAAAGTCTCGCTTTAAAGCAGACACTTCTTCTCTAAATTGTTTTATTAACACCAGTTCTGTTTCATTATTTATTCTCGGTGTTTCAATTTTAGATGAGCGTGTGACTTTACTAGCAATTTTTTTTGTAGTTGCATTCAAAGGTATAATTTTTTTTAAAAAACTATTGATTTTTCCTCGGTGGAAAATTAGTTTTGTAATAAAATTACTCTTATATAATCCCCCCTGGTTAAATTGGTAGTCTATATTATCTGGAACAAAGTTTTCATCTACGCCCAGAAAACTATACAATTCTTTAAGCCGCTTTTTTCTATTTCTCACAAAATCTTCAAATGTGAGGATAAAAACATTTTCAAAGTTATCTGTTACGTTCTTTATTTTGCTATAGTAACTTGACGTAAATTTATACCTCCAGAAATTAGAGAATCCCTTTTCGAAAAACCTTTTATCTTCATTTGCTATCGCGTCTTCGAATGACAAAGTTTCTCGCCCTTCTCTGACTAGATGGAGATAGTTAGAATACATCCGGTCTATGGGGTCTCGAACTATCAATACTACCTTTGTCGAAGAACCCAAGACAGATTTAAGACCTTCAAGTCCTTCCATATAACTCGCATATGTCGGTGAGATATCGCCAATGGCTTTGTAACCATCTGAATTAGAGTAAAATTTCTTATAGTCATCGAATGTTTTTACGTGAAAAGAATGCATTTCTTTATCACCAGGACCTAAGCATCGCGATTTAAGTATAGAGTCGTAAGTAAAATAATGTAACTCCTTCCGCTCCGGTAAGTAGATCTCAGGGTGCTCTATTAGGTAATGATAAAGAGATGTCGTTCCACACTTTGCAAACCCAGCAACAATAAAATTTGGAAGTGCCATTTTATGAACCTGTAAAAGTGCTCATCGGTTTATCCTCCGATGAATTAACCCCTTTTCTAGCAATGACTAGAAAAGTGGTTTTTACTAAAATAAAAAAATCTAAACAAAAACTTAGATTCTCGACATACCTAACGTCCAAATCAAACTTTCTACTCCATGTCAAAGAATTCCTGCCCATCACTTGGGCTAACCCAGTTAAGCCAGGACGAACTCGATGGCGCTTAAGCTGACGTTGAGAGTATAACGGCAAGTACTTTTCGAGCAAAGGCCTAGGGCCAATGACGGACATTGACCCATTCAAGATGTTAAAAAGTTGTGGCAACTCATCCAGTGAAAGAGACCGAACTTTCTTACCAATGCTCGTTATTCTTTCGTTATCAGGTAAAAGCGAACCTGCACTATCCTTAGCATCAGACATAGTTTTAAATTTAATAACTTTAAAGATCTTATGATCTCTTCCTACCCGCCTTTGAATGAAGAAGGGGCTACCTTTTAAATCAAAAGTAATAATCACTATCAAAACAAGGATTACAGGAGAGAGGATGACTAACGATGAAAATGCTATTAAAATATCTAAAAAGCGTTTAAAAAATAATGTATACATACGAGTTCACCTTCTATAAATACTCAAGTTACTCTCGATAATTTTATCTATTGAGTATTCAGGAGCAAAGCCTGTTAAACTCAAAAAGGTTGAGCTATCTATAGGTCGGACAGTCGGTGTTTTTCCTCGGTCAACATATAAAGCCTTTCTATTCACTTGCCTTTCGACTCTTTCTATAAAATCGAACATGGAAATATTTTCGCCTCCTAGGTTTAAGTTTGTAGCTGCCTTTCTAGTTCTCGAATGAACCAAAGCATACAAACCAGCCGCAACGTCGGAGACATGAATCAAATTTGAAACAGACATAACCGAGTCTAATTCAAACTTCTCACCCAAATAAACATTACGGACTATTTGCCCGTAAAACCCATTTCTTTTTGGTTCGTCACTTGATAAAACTCTAGACAGCCTAACATTCACAACGCTACAACTAGGATGTTGTCTCGTTAGATTTTCTACGCGCTGTTCAATAAATAGCTTTTGAAAAGAGTATAAGCTCTCTGAAGCAGTTTCACTACTTTCGTTTAATAACTCATTTTTATTACTAGAGTATACAGATTGAGAAGAGATATTAATAACTTTCGGGACCAAAGCTCGTTCAATTAAATCCAAATTCCTCGATTGATAAAATATAGAATCATAAATCTCAGATTGTTCTTGTGTAGCTAGCGCACTAGCAAAATTTACTACAATATCGCTATTACAATATACGGATAAAAGATCACTAGAGTTAGAAAAAGTCCTAATTTTTAAATTATTATTCTCTTCGACTAATCGTTTATATTTTTCGTTCGATTTCTCTCTATAAATTAGATTTACAACGCCGACAAAGCCTTCTTCAGACAATTTTTTCAAAAATTGCTGACCCACAAAGCTTCCTGCTCCTAAAATGGTGATCGCCTGTTTACTTAAATCCTTCACTTGCTGAATAGTAGCCCTAGCAACTTGGCGAACTCCAACTTTAGTGTAAACAGGGGATAATTGAATATCATTGCTCAAAGACAATATATCTCGCACGACAAACGAAACTTCATTAAACCCAAGCAAAGAACGAGTGCCTGTTATCCCAGTGAACCGCATATTCATTTCGAAGAAGATTAATCCAGCTTCAGTTACTCTTCCTTGTAGGTTTACCGGTCCTATAACGTTCAATTTACTCAAAGCTTCTCCGAAAGAAACTACCTGTTCATTAAATTCAAAATCTTCGAATTTAATAGTTTTAACCTCGGTAGGAATTCCATTTTTCAATGAGTTTTCAGATATAAAAACTCCTTCTACAACCGAGTCTCTACTAAAAATAATTTGAACTGAAATCTCTGATACTTGAATTATCCTTCCCTTTTCAACTGCTCCGCATATAATGCTATATGAAGAATGATCTTTCTTAGGTAGTAGGTAAGGTTGCACTATGTCTCTTTCATTAAATTCAAAAGATTCAAGTTGCTCTCTGTTATGTATAAGGCTCAGACCTTGGGAAGCCGAACCAGCCGAAGGTTTTACAATTAAAGGAAAGTCGACAGAGTCATTTTTCTTTTTAATTTCACTAGGAGTGTAAGTATCGACTACAGAACAATTCAATCTCTTAAAATAATCGTGCCAAAGCTTTTTGTCTCGGCTTACTTTAATAATGTCATATTGAGATACAACAACTTTTATATTTTTATTCAAAAACCTATCGATATTCCTAGAAAAGAGCTCCAGTTCATAGTCGTGCCCCGGAACCACTAAACTAACTTCATTCTCAATGCATATAGTAATAAGCTCATCTATATACCCGTCGTTATATATCCCCCCAACCTTGATAAATTTATGACAATATACCCTTCCGTAAACTGCTGAATTTGCATCACAACCGATAACATTGAATGATTCGTCATCTAACAAACCATCTACAACTGATTGTCCAACCCCTGAGCCAACGCATGTTACTAAAATATTACACATTAAATTTACCCACGATTATAATTTATTAAATTTAAAACTTTTGTAACTTCGAAATCGTCATAGTATCTAAACCTACCAACTGTGGGCTCCCTTCTGTCAACAAACTTACTTAGTGACACAATATCAGAAATGATCTCAACGTTATTATCTATAAAACCAATAGAGCTCTTTTTAAGAGATATACCAAAAATGTTCAAACAACCAACTCTGCAATTCTCCGTATCTAAAGCTTCGTATAAAACAGTTGAATTATCACCTAGAACTATTCCATGCTCATGTAAAAGTACCGATGAATCAATGTTGGTATCGTCGATTACTATATTTGATAACTCTTTCAAGGTTTCTCTTTGTCTATTGCTAAGGCCTTCTTGAGGATGTAGCCTTAATCTTACTTCAAATTCTTTTTTATAGTTAGCAAGAAATAGCGCTGTTTCGACCATCGCACTAGTTATATCAGGTGATGAGATTAACAGAATGGAATTACGGTTCGACTCTCCAAATGTATTCTCTAAAAGTTTACCGAACCCCCAGCCTATATTGATAAGTCGACTCCCCGGCATAGAAAACACGTCAGCTTTCCAATAACTTCCGAATGAAAGAAAATAATCAGGATCTGAAAAGTAGTCATACTCACCACAATATAAAACTGTCTTGTCTGTAGTAGCTCCGTGTTGCAATTCTTGTACGCTTATCTGCATTCTTTTTGCAGCTAAAATCTGAGGAAAAAAAGCCTCCCGATTCACTACGAAAACACTATCAACGTTAAGAAACCTGAAAACCGCTTGATAAATATAGCTGCTAAAAATAAATGAGTTTACCTTCAATAATAAACTAACTCTTCCCAGGCTTTCAGTAGGATATATACTTTCTATAGAACTCTTTAACTCGGAAACTTTTCTTTCAAATAAAATAAAAGTTACCGGAAAAACTAAGAAAGACAAAATCGATGAAACAACATTAAGAAAAAAAAGATTTACTAACCTAGTATATTTATATCTGTTTGCTTTTGAATAGTTAATCAAAGATTTATCAAATACGTAAATTCTATTCGATTTTATATTTTCAATACTATCTATAACTGGATCCGTGAATTTATCTATTAATTGACCTTCAAAGTTTACCAAACGGGGATAAGAAAAGAATGCTACTGTTTTATCAGAACTCCATTTCGCCTTCAAAAAAACGACAACTATATGCTGCATAGAAATCAATACAGTTTTTACAACCGTAATTATTCCTATTTTTTTTCTGCGGGTTTTGTTATTAAAAACCCCCTTTTTCTTATAGTACTGTGTTCTAGTGGCGCGTCTAAAAAGTCGCCAAATAGGAAAACTAGCTATTCTTATACGATATAACCCAACACATATCTCTGCATCATTTTTCTTCTCTAGATCCTCAATCACCTTATTATTCTCCTAGATATAACGAGAAGCATAAAAGTAGTAAAAAAAATGTAATCAAATCGACCGACGAAAATTTGAGTATCCGTCGTAGCTCTAAGCAAAAGAATTAATAAGACTAAGGAAAAATACCGATACCCTTCTTTCCAAAACACGAAAAATGAATAGGATATGATAGCAAGATATAGAAAGAAGAACGTAATCCCAAAATAACTATGAACATCAAGATAACTGTTATGCAGATTAAATCCATAAAGACCAAAAGCTGAAAACTCATTTACATTCAAACCAAATATAATCGAATTTAACTCAGCCAATTGAAGGATATAATTATAGATAATATATAATCTAGGTCCATTGTATAGACCTCTCTGAACAAGTTTGCTTAAAAAACCATTATAGTACAGATATATGAATCCCAAAATAATTGAAGCTATTAGCACAACAAATAAAGACGCCTTAATAGTTTTCCTAAGCCCAGGAGATAAATTTCTAAAAGACGGTATCAATATAGGAGTTGTTGTTATACTGAATAGGAGTGAAGATAGTAGAACTCCAGCTCTCCCTTCTGCATATATAGCTGAGACTAGAATAAGAAATGTAAAAACTGAATGAATCTTCGACAGTCTAAAGTCCTTAGTTAGGATAAAATAACTAAGATATGCCCCAAATAACGTTATAGATATATAATTAGATGAGTTCTCAGGAAAAACGTTTTCAGCAGAAATTCCCAAGGATGCCTTAATTGCCAAAATAGCCAGTGAAACTGTTAAAGGAAACCAAGAGAAAGTTAAAAAATCACTATCACCTCTTTTTGTTAAGGCCAAAGAGTAGCTAGTAAACAACATGGAAATTATCAGCGCAAACTTCTTAAAATTATACAGAGAGTCATGGAAGTATAGAAAAGAAGGAATCATTGAACCCAAAACAATGATGAAAAATATTACGCATTTCTTATCTAAATAAAATTTTGAAAAAGAAACTACCGAAAAGAAACTGAAGACACCTAATCCTAGACCTAGAAAAAAAAGAGGAGGATAATAAAAGCTACTACAAATTAGAGTTATTGAAATTACATTAATATAGTACATTCTATAGTGTACGCTTCAAAGCCCAAGGCATTGGGTGACGTTTATTTGCGACGAACCAAGTTGTCACCCATTGTAGGAACATAGATATTACAAACGACCAAGCGGCTCCAACAAGTTGATAATGGGAAGTTAAATAAACCAAAAGGGCTACATTTATTAGTCCACATATAATAGTTATTGTTGCTAGTTCTCCGGTACGTTTCTCATAAAAGAGGTAGTTGGTAACGGTAAGGTAACCTCCCTTAAACGCCTGAGCCAAAAAGATCCAGGGAATAAGATAAATTACTTCAGAATACCGCTCATCTATAGCTATAAGTATAAAACCTTTGTCTAAAGAGAAAGCTAATCCAACAAACACAAACAATACGGCATAATAAAAATAGGTGAATTTTACAATTTTAATCTTTTGCTTATATTCACCGATTTTCAATTTTCTAAAAAGCCACGGAACGTAGGCTTTGTTTACGGCCTGCAACACCAAGCTTATAACCATTCCTATTTGAGCTGCTACCATATATATACCAGCTTTTTCCAAGTTAAGAACGTTACTAATTACTGCCCTGTCAACCATGTTTAATAAGAACAAACCAAGTACATGGGGCATGAGGGGTACACCAAATCGCAAAGCTGATTTGACACTTTCTGAATTCTCAATTGTTTTAAAAGCTAAAAGCCTATCTTTTACTAACAAAAATACTGCTATTGAGGCGAATATAACCATAGTGATCATATAACCCCAAACGCGGCCTACAGCGCCAGCTTCAGCATAAACGACAAAATAGAAGGATAGGGAAAAGTCAACTATGGCTTTAAAACCCTCAAAAAAAGCATAATGCGTAGATTGTTCTCTAACTTGCCACTGCCCCAACCTTAACTTGTATATGAAAGTTGAAGAGGCAAACACTACCCCATATAAAAGCCAGTTCTTAGGCAAGTTAATTAAGGCACTAATTTCGTCGTTAAATAAAAACACGATAGTGATTACAAAACAGGAGCTCCATAAAAGAATGAGCATACAAACATATAGAACCGTTTTATATTGATCTCTTTTTTCTAAAAAATCAAAATATCTCCGGTTAGCATAACCTACAACATTCAAACCGCAGAACGCAGTTAGGAATGACGACCATACAGTGAATACTGCGACTAAACCGTACTCTTCTGGTGATAGATGTGATGTCAGTATTGGGAGAAGAAGAAATGGAACTGATGATGCAAATACACTAGAGCCTAAATAAATACTTGCTTGTCTAATAAGCGGAGACCTAAGTATGTCGATTGCTCTTCGAGATTTCATTTTAAAATTATTCCGTCTTAAGGCCATTCTTTATTAGCACGTAAGACATTGCAAAAATAACCCCTATAAAGAATCCTATTAAGCAGATAATTGCTCTAGATGGCTTATATTTTTCCTTCGGTGCTATAGCAGGGTCAATTATTTTAAATACATACTCAGGGCGAACTTTAGCCAGCATCTTTGTTTGAACCTGTTTTTCCATTAACTCATAAAATACTTGACTTGTGCTTGTTAGCTCTACTCTCTCTAATTCATCGACTAAGAAATTTATACTCATTTCAGCTTCTAAAATATCTTTTTCCCTCATTACTTCATTAATCTCATTAATTAATAATCGATTCCATGAGGCAGCAATTTCCGGGGAATAATGATTAACGGCTAATGTTACTGTTCCAATATTTTCATCACGTTTAATATCTAAAATTTCTTCATTAAAATATTTAACATATTCCCAGCTTGTGGGTTTAGATGGGAATGGATACTTTTCTTCCCGAACCCAAGTATCATTGGCCGAATTGTATATACTCTCGTCGATAATAATTTTATTATCTTTTTGATTCCAATCTTTGGCTGCCATTAAATTAACTAGAATATCGTGCTTTTCTACAAAGCTAGTAATAAATTTTCTAGATTTTAAAATTTCAATTGCGAGAGTTGACTTATCAATATTGTCTTGAGAAAGGTTAATTCCGGCTATATTTGCTAATCCTCCAATTTGCCCACTAATATTTCCAAAAGAACCAGCGTTTTCGTTTTGAACTGGAACTAGTAAGGATTCAGCACGATAGATATTAGGAAGAGACAGCGAGTAAATTACTGAAACAATTGAGAATAGAGAGACTATAAGAAAAACAGATAACTTATAGTGCCAGATTACAGATACAATATCTTTTAAACTTATTTGTTGAGATTCTTGCAATTTATTATTATCCATTTTATTTATCTTATTTTTTACTTAATAAGTTCTTTTGTAACTCTTGTATTTTTAGCTACCTTACTTGTAACTTTTGACCCTAAAATTGATTTCAAAAACTTGGGAGCAAGCCCATATCCCGGCCTAACACTGCGAATGCAATCTTTAGTGATTATATCGCCTGCATTCATATCTTTAACGAAATACAAAGACCTCCGAAATTTAATGTTTCCTTGTTCGCTAGACTTCCGTCCATAATCAACTTGACCAACAGCCTTCCTTGCTACTTTTGTATCACGGCATAAAGCTGATAGCTCCCTAGGCTCCAATGAAAAGCTGTCATCCGGACCGCCACCATTTCGATCCAGAGTAAAGTGCTTTTCGATAATGGAAGCTCCTAGACTAGCACTTACAATCGCGGTTGTATTATCCAATGTATGGTCTGATAATCCCGTCAATACTCCATAACGTTGCTGCATATCTATCAAAGTTCTGAGATTGTAGTCTTCTGCAGGTGCTGGGTAACCGCTCACGCAATGTAAAATCGCTAGCTCCTTGCAGCCTGCTCCACGTGCAGCGTCTATCGCTTCCTGTATTTCCTCTGCATCTGCCATGCCAGTAGAAATTATCATCGGTTTTCCAGTGCTGGCTACATACTCAATTAACGCTAAATCAACAGCTTCAAATGACGCTATTTTATAAGCAGGGGCATTTAGATCTTCCAATAAATCAACCGCGGTGTTATCAAAAGGAGAACTAAATATGGTAATACCTTCCTTTCGAGCATGGTCAAACAGCGGTTTATGCCATTCCCAGGGTGTATGCGCCCATTCATAGAGTTCGTAAAGCGTACGACCCTCCCATAATCCCTCATTAATTAAAAAATCCGGATTATCTGAATTAAGCGTTATCGTATCTGGACGATAAGTTTGAATTTTCAGCGCATCGGCACCAGCCTTCTTGGCTTCCGATATAATTTTGAAAGCGTTTTCGATGTCGCCATTATGATTAGCTGACATTTCAGCAATAATATAAGGGCTTGTCTCTTGAGATATTTCACGACCGTCAATAGTGATAAACTGTTTAGTCATCGGTCTTCTCCACTGTAATTTTATAGGTGTGCCCATAGAGCTTAAATTTTGCGGGGTAACGCCGCGGATCACACACTCTGATTAAATCAAATTGCTCTCTTAACGATTTGTCGACGTCAAGCTCACTGTCTGTTGGAGTGCGTTTAGGGTAGTAACTGACCCCTTCACTTTCATCTTGTACTTCGGGCTTGATGTTCTCTTTATTCTGTATTGCAAAGCTCATCAGATTCAGCTCAGCCTCAAACAACGCATCATTAATTTCATCCCACAACCAGTTTTTACCAACATGGAATGACTCTTTTGCCCATATACGACCCGAGTCAACTGGCTCAGCAGCTTCTAACAAGCTGACAGTAAGAATCTCTGCTCCGTTAATCAGCTCCCATACATATGGGCTCCATCCACGGCCTCTGGGCAAATCGCTGGCGTGCAGTACCAATGAGTGTTGATATTTATCGCGCTCAGAGGTACTAATGAGTTCCGAACAAGACACTAAAAACAGAATGTCTCCCCCGCTAAGCTGAGATTTCGAATGCAGCAACTCAATATTATGCGGTTGTTCGTCACACCATTCTCTGAGTTTATCAACAATAGGATGCTCGGGATTGCTGCACAATACACTGATTTTCATAATTCTACTTCCAACTGACTCGCAACCCGTTCCGCCCCCCGGCCGTCGACCAAAGACGCTGCTCTTACTGATATCCCAGTCAGATCCAGGGGAAATTGCGTAAAATGATTGATTTGCAAACTAAAGTCTTCTGCAGAGTTAATGATAAGAGCCGACGCCCCCGCCTGCTCCAGAGCCGCTGCTATCTTTCTCTGGTTATCCGCCAGCACACACATCAATGTCGGCAGGCCCAGACAGCAACGCTCCCAAGACGTACTCCCAGCAGCACCAATGGCTAAGTCTGACTGACTCATCAGCTCTGCCATGTTGGACACATTACTCAGAACCCGGACATTCAGGCGACTGTTTGCCGCCTGCGCTTTCACTTCAGTAAGCCAGGGAGCCTGTTTTCCTAATACAACCGTCACTTCAGTTTTATCGTTTAACACGCTTGATGCTAAGCCGTTTAATGCTTCTTCAGTATAATTTTCTTTATCGACTCCGCCCATGCTAATCAACACTCTGTCGATTTGAGTCTTACCTTTGCGGTACTCAAGGCTAAGTTCACGGCAGTCAGCAAACTCCGGGCGCAATAAGGCGTAATGACATCCGGTCAGAATTTGACAGCCTTCAGGCACGAGTGAGCGGTACATCTCATCTGTTTGCCCTAAATTCTGGTCGAGCAGGACATCGCAATCATGCTCACGATCCGCTAAATCATCAATCACCAGAATACGTTTTACGTAGAGCCTCATCAATTCTTCCCAGGCTTTATCAATACCGTAATGATCCACTACCAGCCAGTCCGGGTTTATTGTCTGCAGAATTTTGGCGCTTTCCTCTGCGTCGCGTTTCTTTCCGCCTTTAAGCCAGTTGCTGTGAGTGAGGTGGCAGTCAGTTAATTCTGTACATTCAGGTAATACATAAACGGCATGCTCCCGTTGTTTAATCAATTCCGTTAATTCGCCGGCCTGCTGACGTGAAATAAAGGTGCATTCGTGTCCAGACCGTTTCAGTTCATCCGCCAGGGTCAGACAGCGCATCACATGGCCGGTGCCCATTTCCAGTGAGGCATCGACCCGAAAAACAACCTTCATTTGTCTTCCTGCATGGCTTTGAACAGCCACTCAGCCCGTGTCCAGTCTTCAGGGGTATCAATATCCTGTACCCGATGCCGAGGCAGCGGTACGGCGGTGGATTGTTCTGAAAATAGCGGTTTCTCCGCCATCCAGGCGCGACTAGTGCCCCAATAAAACTGTCCAGCATCGTGCCAGGCTTCAGTTAAATCCTGAGAGCGGGTAGTGAAATGCTCCGGCTGAAACATGTTCACCCGGCCCGTATCGCTTATGCGCAGTGCCCGCTGAATAGGGAAAGCATAGCTGGTAACTGAAAACGCGTAGTCGGCACCACTTTCCTGCAAAAGCGATAATCCGCGCTGTATGTCTTTGGCATCCAGAAAAGGCGCAGTGGCGTACAAACAACAGACAAAATCAACCAACTTAACGTTCTCTTCATACCACTGAACCGCGTGCTTTATCACCGGTATCGTCGTTGTATGGTCGTCGGCAAGGTTATCCGGGCGTTTAAACGGTACGTCCGCACCATATTGTCTGGCAACATCCGCTATTTCGTCATCATCGGTGGAAACAACCACCGCATCAAAACAACCACTTACCATAGCGGCCTCAATAGTCCAGGCTATAATCGGTTTGCCGCAGAACGTCTTGATGTTCTTGCGAGGAATGCGTTTACTGCCTCCCCGAGCAGGTATTACCGCTATTTTCATAGCTCTAATGCCTTCTTAAGTCCGTTAAACACCTTGTATTGTTCGTCATCGGTTAAATTTGGATACACAGGAAGGCTAATAGCCTCATGGTAATAGGCCATCGCTTCCGGAAAATCTTCTGCTTTAAACCCGAACCGCTGATAATAAGGTTGGGTATGCACCGGAATGTAATGCAGGTTTACGCCAATGCCTTGTTCCCGTAAGGATTCAAAAACCTCGCGGTGACTGACAGGTATCTCCGACAAGTTTAAGCGAATAACATATAAGTGTAGACCGGAATAACTGTCCGGATGTTGCCAAGGTAGAGTTACTGGTAAATCTTGTAATAGCTGATTATAGCTTTCCGCTATGTCGTGCCGACGCGCAACGTATTCGTCAAGACGCTCTAACTGGCTTAAGCCTAGCGCGGCCTGAAGCTCGGTCATTCGGTAGTTAAAGCCCAAGTCAACCTGCTGATAATACCAAGGGCCGTCCGGCTCGTGGGTCATTAAATCGGGTTCGCGCGTAATGCCGTGGCTTCTCAGTAAGTTCATTTTACTGGCCAGCTCATCACTGTTGGTCAACGCCATACCACCTTCGGCTGAGGTAATAATTTTAACCGGGTGAAAGCTGAATACGGTAATATCGCTGTAGCGTCCGTTACCAACGTACTCGCTCTGGTATTTACCGCCAATGGCGTGTGAGGCATCCTCAATCACTTTAATACCGTATTGATCCGCCAGAGCTTTAATGGCTTGCATTTCACAGAGCTGTCCGCATAAATGCACGACCACCAACACTTTAGGCAATCGCCTTTCAATGGCTGCCTGTTCAAGCTTATGTTCCAGTGCACTGACACTAATATTATAGGTTTTCGGGTCAATATCGACAAAACCTACTTGTGCCCCGCAGTACAAACCGCAGTTCGCCGAGGCAACAAAGGTTACCGGTGTAGTCCAGAGCCAATCTTCTTTGCCTAACCCCAATGCTAAACAGGCAATGTGCAGTGCTGAGGTGGCACTGTTAACAGCCAAAGCATGTTTAGCGCCGACTTTTTCAGCAACAGCCGATTCGAACGCCGGTACTTTAGGGCCCTGAGTCAAAAAATCCGATGTTAATACCTCGACAACTGCATCAATATCACTTTGCTGAATGTCTTGCTTTCCGTACGGAATCATCAGATTTTACCGATTCGTTCGTAATTACTGTCAAGCCAGCTTTTTAGCTGCTCGTCTGTCATCCATTCTTCGTTATTGTCGCTTGAATAAACGAAACTTTCAGGAACTCTTTTTCCATCTTTAATACGGTCAGAGTCTTTATCCCAGTTATTTATAGCTGGCAAAATTTTAAAATGTTCAGGGTACTCATAAGTATAAGGCGCGTCCTCAAAACCAATCATTTGCTCATGAAGCTTCTCACCCGGGCGAATACCAACAACTTCTTGCTCCGCCTCTGGAGCAACCACGCTAGCAACGTCAGTAACCTTCATCGACGGAATTTTCTTTACATAAATCTCGCCGCCCACCATATCCTCAAATGCATGCCAGACAAGCTCAACCCCCTGTTCTAAAGAAATCATAAAACGAGTCATGCGATCATCTGTAATTGGCAAAACCCCTTTGTCGCGAATAGACATGAAAAAAGGGATAACAGAACCCCTTGACCCCATGACATTACCATAACGAACCACTGAAAAACGAGTTTGATTACTCCCTGCGTAATGATTCCCTGCAACGAAAAGCTTGTCGGATGCTAACTTAGTTGCTCCATATAAGTTGACCGGACTGCTCGCTTTATCTGTAGACAAAGCCACAACTTTTTTGACTCCTTTATCAATACATGCGTCGACTATGTTCATAGCACCATCAACGTTAGTTTTTATGCATTCAAAAGGATTATATTCAGCTGTAGGAACAATTTTAGTTGCCGCCGCATGAACAACATAGTCCACACCATCAAGCGCTCTGTATAATCTATCTTTATCGCGGACATCGCCAATAAAAAAGCGAACACGAGGATCCCCTTGAAACAGTTTCGCCATTTCCCATTGTTTCATTTCATCCCGAGACAATACGATGATCTTTTTAGGATTATATTTCTCTAGGGTCATAGGTATAAATTTATGACCAAAAGAACCTGTTCCACCTGTGACTAAAATTGTTGAGTTGCTAAGCATTTATTAACCTTAAATAGCAGAAGTGTCATTACTTACGTTAAGAAGTTGTTAAAAATCACTGTCTCTTACGCTAACTGTAATATCTAAAACGTAATACATAAGAGATTCATATTTAAATATGAGCAACCTATGGGTCTCCCCCAGACCGATACTAATCTCAAATTTAGTATATGGTCAGTACTTGACAGGCTCTTTTTAATCAAGGTTAAACATACAATCATCAAACCTAGTGACTATCAAGTTTTTCATTGCTCATTAAATATATTATATTCTTAAAATTATAAGATGTTAGTAGAGGTAAATAAGGTAGATACAAAAATTACTTGAAAACTCAAGAACTCGTAGCTTCATTCTAACTAAATGCAAGCTCTTAAGTAAACCGAGGCTGGCACGCTACCGCCCTTAGGTTGCGGTTCCCATAGACCGATTTTAGAAGCCGCTATTTTTTGCAGCTCGCTTTTCACTAAATTTTGATCAAGCGCGTATAATAGCGCATGCAGCCCTTGTCCTACAAAGGCTTTATTGCAAAACTTAGTCTATATTTTAATCAGTCAGAAAGGTAGCTTGATTCTACTCCTTCCTACTCTCGAGCAAACAAATCCCGTGTATAAACTTTATCGCAAACGTCCTGCAAATCTGACGACAAGCGGTTAGACAGGATTAAGCAGGCCGAGTTTTTAAATTCAGGTAAAGATCGAATGACTCTAGAGTTGAAGAAATACTCTTCGTCATACGAAGGCTCATAAACCACAACTTCAATGCCTTTGGCCTTAATCCTTTTCATTACGCCTTGTACCGCAGACATTCTGAAGTTATCTGAGTCCGACTTCATGACAAGCCTATAGATGCCTACTACCTTAGGTTTTTTCTTAATGATTTCATCAGCTATGAAATCCTTCCGCGTTGTGTTGGCGTCGACAATAGCTTTAATCATGTTTTGGGGCACGCGCTCGTAGTTGGCTAGTAACTGTTTTGTGTCTTTTGGTAAGCAATAACCACCATAGCCAAAACTGGGGTTATTATAGTGGTCTCCAATTCTGGGATCTAAGCACACCCCGTCAATGATTTCCTTAGTACTAAGGCCATGAACCTCTGCATAAGTATCTAGCTCGTTGAAATAGGCAACCCTCATGGCTAAATAAGTATTGGCAAAGAGTTTAATCGCTTCGGCTTCCGTGCTCTCTGTGCAAAGTACTTGTATATCGGCTTTTTTTGAGCAATCTCGCATTATCTCTGCAAACTGCTTAGCGCGCTCAGATTTTTCTCCCACAATAATGCGTGACGGATATAGGTTGTCGTGCAAAGCCTGACCTTCGCGTAAAAACTCTGGAGAAAAAACTATATTGGGATTATTAAACTTATCTCGCCTTGATTCTGTATAACCGACGGGTACCGTAGACTTCACTATGATACTCGCTTCGGGGTTTACGTTAGTAACGTCAGCAATGACTGAGTCAACGGATGAGGTATCGAAACCATCGGTATCGGCATCGTAATTGGTTGGGGTAGCAATAATAATATAGTCGGCGTCACTATAGTACTTTTGCTCCGCCAGTGCCGGTGTTAAATCGAGAGGCTGTTCATCTATAAAACGCTGTAAAAGATTATCTTTAATGGGAGAAACGTTGTCCTTTAACTGTTCTATTTTCGCTTCGTCTATATCCATCACGATCACGCTGTGCAGCTGCGCTAATAAAACAGCGTTTGATAAACCTACATAACCCGCACCGACAACCACAATTTTCATTTCGCACTCCATAAACAATAATTACACAGGCGCGACACTATAGAGAATAGATGACAATTAGGTGAAGGCCGTGAGTCAGCTTGATGACACAAGCATATCATTCTTTCTTCCTATAGCGCTTGTTTGAAGCTTAGAGTAATCTAGTTTGTTGCATTGACCGAACAAGGAACCAAAAACATGGACGTCATTCATCACGGAGCATTTGAAGGGGTTACCGGCTCGTGCCACGAGCTTTTGTTAGACAGTGATCACTCACTACTTATTGACTGCGGTCTGTTTCAGGGTGCTGAAACCTCAGGTTCGGGCGCGGATTCAAACACCCAGGAAATTGATTTCGACCTTAGCAAAGTGCAGGCATTAGTGGTAACCCACTGCCACATTGACCACGTTGGTCGCATACCCTGGTTGCTTATTGCTGGCTTCAACGGCCCCATTTATTGCACCAAAGCCACCGCGCTGTTATTGCCCCTGGTTATTGAGGACGCCTTAAAGGTCGGCTTAACCCGCAATGCTGAAATTATCGACGCGGTTATTGCCCGACTTCGGCGCCAGCTAAACCCGGTTGCTTATGACCAATGGCTTGAATTACCCGCCGAGTTTGCTGCTGAGCCTTTTAAACTGCGCTTTCGCCAGGCTGGCCATATACTGGGTTCTTCTTATGTTGAAATTGAAAATGTGAACACTCACTACCGCGTGGTGTTCTCTGGTGACTTAGGTTGTAAAAACACACCACTGCTGCCCGACCCAACACCTTTAGAGCGCGCTGACTTTTTACTGCTGGAAAGTACTTACGGTAACAAAAACCATGAGTCTCGCGCTGATCGTGCCCAGCGGTTAAAGTCGGTAGTTGAGCGTTGTGTTGAAAACAAAGGCACCATTTTAATTCCGGCCTTTAGCATTGGCCGTACGCAGGAGCTTTTATACGAGCTGGAAGACATTATTCATACAGCGCGTGAAGAAGAAGCGAAAACCGGCACGAAAGACCCCGTTTGGGACAAAATGACGGTAATTCTGGACTCCCCACTGGCAGCTCAGTTTACTAAGCAGTACCGCGCCATGAAGGAGTTATGGGACGAAGATGCCCACAAACGCTTAGATGAAGACCGCCACCCGCTTAATTTTGACCGCCTGCTAACGGTGGATGAGCACAGCGAACACGAGCGCATTGTGAATTACCTGCAAAGCAGTGGTGACCCTTGCATAGTGATTGCTGCCAGCGGTATGTGTACGGGTGGGCGCATGCTTAACTACTTAAAAGCCTTACTGCCCGACCCGCGCACCGATGTGCTTTTTGTGGGGTATCAGGCGGCCGGTACGCCGGGGCGCGATATCCAAACTTACGGCCCTAAAGGCGGCTATGTAGAATTAGACCATCAGCGCATTTGGATTAAAGCCGGTATTTATACCTTAGGCGGTTATTCCGCTCACGCCGACCAGCAGGAGCTGCTGGACTTTATTGACGCCATCGAAGAACCGGTTAAGCGCATACGGTTAATTCATGGGGAGCCCGATGCACGTGCGGCGTTAGCCGGTAAGATTCGGGAGCGCTACGGTGCTAATCAGAGGTGTTAACCAACCTACCGAGGAATTCGGCAAAAGGTTTTATATTTTGTTTAACGCTGGCGGCTTCCAGTGCATGCATATAATCGCTACGCTTTTCAACAGGAACGACAGTCCATGGGTAGCCGCCGGATGCCAGCATTAGGTTCATAATAAAACGCCCTATTCGGCCGTTACCGTCGAAGTAAGGGTGAATAAACACAAAGATGAAATGACCTAAAACAGCACGTACGGCAACGCTTTCTTCTTCGATAAGTAAGTCAAAAAGCGTGGGCATCATATCTCGCACCGCTTCTTTATCTGGCGGTGTATGCATCGAGTTTCGTATAAAAACGGGGCCTGAGCGATAGCCAGCAAGGTCTTGCTGGCTGACAATGCCGGCAGCTACGCTCGGCGAAAAAAGTGCCAGATACCAGTCTCCGTGCACTCTTTCCAGAGCTTCGCCCGGGTTAGCTCCGTTTAACACTGATGTTATTGTTTCTTTAACTTTCTGAAAAGCATTCCAGTAACCTTTTGCCGCCATTGCATCTAAATGCTTTTTCGATTCACCCGATGTGGTGGGATCCCACTTTCCAGAATGGATAAGCTCAATAAGCTCTTCCGTTACCCGGTAGCCTTCAATGGATAATGAGTGATAAGCATCGCTGACAAATTGTTCGTCTATTTTTTCCAAAATATTATTAATATCGGCAGGTTTTGAGCTCGGTTCCGGGAACAGATTAATAACGTCGTTACGCATTTCTGACCACATAAGGCGAATGCGATTAGAGTAAGGAGAAAGTTGACGCCGTCCAAAATCTATTAAGATTTTGTCGGTAAACGGATCGGTTTCGCTGACTCGATAATCATTAGCTGCCATGCCATTAATAATACTATCAGCAATAATGGCACGACCAATATTCCGGAACGCGCCCGCCAGGCGACCCGCAATTGCCGAGTGCCCTCCGACAATAAGTACCTTAAGAATATCTGAAGCATCGGAGACCATAGATAGCGCGGTACGCATTTGTATGGGATGCTGGGTGTAATTTTTAGGTGAGCTGTACACCAGTGCCGCCGCCAGTGTGTAGACTCTCAAGCCACTTAATGTCGTCAGATGCGCTTGCTCAGGCAACTTTAACTGAACTTCCAGAATCGATGTCTTATGGGGTAATTCTATACTGTTATTCGTTGCTTTTGGCGATCTCACCAGCAGTTGAGCCGGTATTGTTCTGTCACCAATATGAAGCGCGAGCGACTGTTCCGGAGATAACGCCCATTGCTGACCAAAACGATTGTCTAAATATTCTGCGCAAAAACTCCAGAAGCAAGTGTACCAGGGCGTGCTATCTCCTAGCTTCTCATCGGGCTGCGAGGCTGCATACCAACCACGCATAATAGAACGCAGAAACCCGTATTTTATTAGAGTTTCGCGTTCAGTTCTGGATAGCTGATTTGAGCGTATAACTTGATGCCCATTGTCTTGAATAGACTTGAGAGTCGTTAATGCTTGAGCTAATTTAGATGAAGACTCATTCATGAGTTCTAGCCATTTTTATTTAAATCTAGTTTTTAGTGTTTTTCAATTCTAGTATTTGGTGCTTTTAAAATCTAGTTTTTAGTGTTTTTTATTTAATGCGTAGCTTGACGTCACGCCCACCGAATAGGCTGTCGCCCATGCTGCTGCAAGTAATCGTTAGCTTTACGAAAATGGTTGGCGTCGAAAAAGCCGCGGTGCGCTGACAAAGGCGACGGGTGAGGTGCCGTTAGTATGCAATGCTTGTTGCCGTCTATTAGCGGTATTTTCTTTTGTGCGTGCGAGCCCCACAGCAAAAACACCACGTTTTCGGTTGCTTCAGACACTTTGCTGATAACCGTATCGGTAAACGTTTCCCAGCCCCAACTGGCGTGACTGTGTGCTTTGCCCTGCTCTACGGTCAGTACGGTATTGAGCAGCAGCACACCCTGCTCAGCCCAACTGGTTAAATCGCCGTGTTTTGGCAATACAGTGTCGGGGTAGTCCATAGCGATGGCTTTAAACATATTGCGCAGCGAGGGCGGAAACTTAACGCCTTCGGGCACTGAAAAGCTTAAACCGTGTGCCTGCCCCGGTCCGTGGTATGGGTCCTGCCCTAAAATAACCACTTTAATGTTCTCAGGTTCGGTCAGCTTTAGTGCGTTAAACACGTCTTCTTTTGGTGGGTAAACCACGCTTTGCTGACGCGCCTGTTCAACGCGCTGCCACAGTTTTTGAAAATACGGCTTTTGCTTTTCTTCGGCTAGAAGATCGGTCCAGGGCATTGTGGTGTTTCCGTTGTTATTGTTTTTGTATGATAAAACGATATGATCCTGATTCTCAACTAAAGATGCGCAAGGTTACCCATGTCTGAGCAAAGTCAGTTACCTAAAGTCAGTGTTTATTTAATTACGTTAAACGAAGGTCGCCATCTGGACGAAGTATTGGCCAGTGTAAAAGGCGCTGATGAAATTGTGCTGGTGGATTCAGGCTCAACCGATGACACACTCAGCATTGCCGAAAAGCACGGTGCCCGTATTATTCATCAGGACTGGTTGGGTTACGCCAGACAAAAGGCTTTTGCTTTAGAGCAATGCCGTAACGACTGGGTAATTAACCTGGACGGTGACGAAGTACTGCCGGAAGGCGCTTTTGAGCAAATACAGCAACGTATTGCCAAAGGCGATATTAACGGTATTTACCTGGCGCACGACGACATTTTTATGGGGCACTCGCTGCCTTACCATCGGCATCACCGTTTCCGCCGGGTGTATCGCAAGTCGAAGTCGCAGTGGAATACGTCGACCAAGGTGCATGAGCATATTGAGGTAGAGCCGCCACTGGCGCATTTGCCTATTGACGTTAAACACTACGGTTACGATTCAGCACATGGCTATATGGACAAGCTGAACAAATACTCGTTGCTAAAGGCTAAGCAACGGGAAGAGCGCGGCAGGCACTGCAGCCTGGCACGCGTGCTGCTGATATTCCCGCTGATGTTCATTAAGTTTTACTTTATTCGCCGCATGTTTTTAGCCGGATGGCGCGGCTTTATTAAAGCCAACATCGACGCGTTTCATTTTTTCCTGACCGAAGCTAAATTGTACGAGCGCGCTTACCGCCGGAAGCGCGGTGACGATGTCGAAAAATCAGAGCGCTAATATGCCGTGTTTACCTATTTATTTAATTAATCTAGACCGCTCCGGCCACCGTCTTGACGATGTGAAAAAAGCCATGGCGGAACTGAACCTGGACTTTGAAAGAGTATCGGCGGTGGATGGCCGCGCGGTTTCTAACAGCGAAGTGAACGCGGTGTACAGCCACCAGTTGAACACCGAGCGCTACAATTACGACCTGACCATGGGCGAAATTGCCTGTTACATGAGCCACCGCAAAGCCTGGAAAACCTTTCTGGAAAGCGAACACGACGCTGCGATTATTCTGGAAGATGACATTGTGCTGGATCCGCTGTTTGCTCAGTTGCAAAAGCCGTTGGCGGCGTTGGCTGACAGCCGTTTTGCTCAATGGGATTTAATTAAACTGGCGCAGCCGTTCAGGCCAAAGGAGTCGCAGCCACTGGAAACCTTTGGTGAGTTTCAATTGGTGGATTACGAGAAACCACCGATGGGTGCCTGTGCGTATCTGGTAAGTCGTCAGGGGGCTAAGAAATTGTTGTCGCGGGTGCCGTTTTTCCGCCCGGTAGATGTGGATATGCAATGGCAATGGGAAACCGGGGCTCATGTGCTGGGCTTACTGCCTTACACCGTGGACAACAGCCACACCCATGAAAGCGATATTTTTAGTGTGGCCAACCGCCACGCCTCAAAGCGCCGCGGCTGGGTTCGTCTGAAGGAACAATGGCGGTTCTTTTGGCAGAACCGCCGGTATCATAAAAACCGTTAGGCTACTTATCCCCGCGGTATTTTTCGAACCAATGCAGGATGTAGGCGACTTTGTTCATCAGGTTACTGGGCCGCGCGTAGATACCGTGGCCTGAATCCTGAATGCGTACCATGGCGGTTTCCACACCTTCCAGTTTCAGTGCCTGATAATACTGCTCGGTTTCTGACATTGGCGTTCTGTAGTCGTTTTCACCGGTCAGCAGCATGGTTGGCGTAGTCACATTACCCACGTAGCTGATAGGCGAATACTTCATGTAATGTTCCATATTCTCCCATGGCAGACCCGGGAACCAGTACTGATAGAAGAAGTTGTACATATCGGCGGTTAGCACAAAGCTGTACCAGTTAATGACCGGCTTAGCCACAACTGCGGCTTTAAAGCGGTCGGTATGACCTACTATCCAGGCGGTGAGTACACCACCGCCACTACCACCGGTGACAAACAGCTCGTCTTCGTTAATAAAGCCTTTGTCGATAACCGCATCTACGCCGTCCATTAAGTCGTTGTAGTCGTGACTTGGGTAGTTGTGATGAATTTCGTTCGCAAAGTCTGAACCGTAGCTGGTGCTGCCGCGCGGGTTGGTGTACAGCACCACGTAGCCGGCCGCCGCAAACAACTGAATTTCAGCGGCGAAACGCGGACCATAATTGGTATGCGGGCCACCGTGAATTTCCAGCATTAACGGGTACTCTTTGTCTTTATCGAACCCTGGTGGGTAGGCTATCCAACCCTGCAGGTCGATACCATCAACGCTGGATTTGTAGTTAATTTCTTCCACTTTGGCTAATTGCTTATGGCCTAATGCGTCTTCGTTCAAGCGCGTTAGCTGCTGAACGTCGCCGCTGTCCCACAATGCCAGCTCGGCCGGACGCATGGGGTTAGAGATGGTAAAGGCAATACGGTCACCTTTAGCAACACTGAAGTCACCACCGCCATAAGGGCGGCTGTAAGACAAACCACCGACACGATCAGTCAGTTTGGTGTGCTCACCGTTTAAGGTGGTGCGCGCTAGCTGGCCAACGCCTTTATCGTCGTAGGTAAAGTAAAGACCCTGGCTGTCGGTGTCCCATTCAAAGCCGGTAACACCGCGATCTAAATCGTCAGTCAGAACCTGTACATTTGAGCCGTCTAGGTTCATCACGTACAGCTTGCTTGCCTGAAAACTCATTTTGGTGTCGTCATAACCGGTAAAAGCAATTTTTTCACCGTTTGGCGAGACTTTTGGTGAGCCATCGGGCCCGTCACGGTCGGTAACCGCTGAAACTTTTTTGCTGCTTAAGGTCAGACGGTAAATTTCGCTGTTAACCGGCTGGCGGAATGCGTCGTCACGACGGTTTGCCGAAAAGAAAATGTGCTTGCTGTCCGGTGACCAGGCCAGCTGTCCGCCGTGGTTAAATTCGTCGTCGGTGAGCTGACGTGGCGAACCACCGGTTGCCGGAATAACGTAAATTTGCTGATGGCCGTCTTTTGCGTAGCCACCACCGTCGAAGCGGTAATTATCTTTGTCGACGTACTTAGGCGCTTCGGTCCAGTTAGCACCTTCGGGTTTGCCCGGTAAGCTGACCGGAGCCGGCTTTGACTTTGGCGTGAACATGGAAAAAGCAATTTGGCTGCCATCGGGTGACCAGCTAAGGTTCGACGGCGCTTGTGTCAGTTGCGTTACTGCCGCACTGTCGCCGGAGTCTACCCAGTAGATATGCACTTGCGGTGAGCCGGTTTCGGTAGAGACATAAGCTAAGCGATCAGCATTTGGTGACCACACCGGCTGGCTTTCGCTGCCCTGCTCACCGGTTAACGGACGAATGTCGCCGTCGGGCAGGCTGGCCCATAAACGGCCTACTTTACGGTCGTTGTTAATGTCCATGGACTGACGCACAAACACTGTCCATTCACCACTGGGGTGGATGGTCGGCGAGGATGCGTATTCCAACGTGAATACGTCTTCTAATTCGAACTTTTCCTGGGCTGCTGCTGTGCCTGACAAGGCCAGTGCGGCTGCCGCAATTATCCATTTTTTCATTGTTGTTCCCCCGGAAAATAAAAAACCGCCTCGGTAGAGACGGTTTTATCGTGATTCACGGTGTGAATCAATGTATTAGAACGCGTAAGAGAAGCTGACTGACGCATAGTCACGGTCAGTGGTCGCATCGTAGTCACCGCCGGTGAAGGTGGTGTAACCCAGGCTCACTTTGTAAGTAGACAGGTAGTCCGCTACTAAGTTAACCCCCAGCGACTTACGGTCTTCAATAAAGTTGCTGTTTGGTGAGTAACCATTAACGTCGTGGTTAAACTGAGCCACAGGCGTTAAGCTCCAGCCCTGCCAAACGTCCTGATACTCAAACTGGAAGCGGGTACGGTAGCCCCAAGAGTTTGAAGTGACAAAACCGTCGCAGTTCATATCGGCCGGAGCGCCAGTGTCTTCTGCACTTAAGCACTTACCAAATAAAGGTAAACGACCGTAGCGTTGTTCGTTCAGACCAGGTAAGTCATGTACCTGGTTAGTGGCAATTTCACCCACAAAGGTCATGCGGTCCGAGCCCCACAGACGGTCAACAAAGCGCACAAAACTGACCTGCGCCTGGCTAACGTCTAAGCGGTCATAACCATGTGCTAAACCACCATTTACTTCACCATTAACGCGAACGCTGTCAACTCGGCTTGAGAAAGTGCTTGGTACGTTTGGACGCAAACCGGCGGTTAAAATTTCGGTGGTGTTAATTTGTACCGGCATGCCGTCGCGATAGCTGTACTCACCGCCAACAGACCAGAGGCCTAAGTTGGTGCTAAAGCTGAAGCCGTAAACTTCGGTGTCTTCAGGGTATTCAATAACCAGACGAGGTCCGTCTACCGGGTAACCGTTAGGTGTTGACCAGGTGTAGCCTGGTTGTTGACCCGCTGCGCCTGCCGCTTGCTGGAATGGGCGCGGGTCCACTGTCCAGTCGTAAGCCGAAATAATTGGCGTGTTGTTATGCAGGTTCAGGTAGTAAACACCAAATTCTGTGTCTAAGTCCATTGAGTAGTAACGCAGGTTAGCACCCCACTGGCCGCTGTCTGAAGCTTCCAGCGTAGGGTTGCTGCCAATATAAGCGCCCGCTTGTACTGACTCGAAGTCACTTAGGTAGCTGTCTGGGTCACCCGGTACTAACTGTGGGTTCAGTGTCACTTTACCGCAGCCCGGGCCGCCGATGATATCGACACTTGAGAAGTAAGTACCACAGCCGTCCAGTTTAGTGTTGTCCCACTCATACTGGTAGAACGCTTCTAAGTTTAAGGTATTGGTTAAGCCAATGCTGGTGCTCAGCATACCGACCGGCAACAGAGCTTCTTTAATTTCTGCGCCCGGACGACGTGCCGCGTTCACATCCAGCGGGTTGATGTCGTTAATACCGTTGAAAACGAAAGTACTTTCACCCCAGCTTAATACCTGACGCCCTAAACGAACGCTGGTTGGCATATCGCCTAGTTCAAAGTTGGCGTAAACAAAGGCATCCAGTAATTCAACGCCTTTACCTTGAGAGTAGTCGTCGAATACGTCGTCGTTCAGTTTGGTGTCCGGGTAGTAGTTGTTACCCGGGTGACCGTGCGCCATGTTCTCTTCAGACACAACGTAGTCGTACCAATAGTTGAAACGAACAAAGGCACCGTGGCTTCCGCCGTCAATGCTTAAGTCGTGTACGCCTTTGACTACGGATGATACTAAATCACCTTTGTCAAAGTTGAGGTTACCGTCGTCACCCACGCTTGACTGTGCAGTTCCGCCTTCGCGGTTGCCCGGATGCATCAGGTGGTTAGCCTGATCTTCCATACGCCATGCAGCGCCGTAAGACAGAATAGAGTCGAATTTAATTTCGTAATCGCCGACTTCGAAGTCAGCAGCTTGGCCTGATGCCGCAAAGCTCAGTGCAATGGCCGTAGCCAGAGGAAGTTTTTTTAGCATAGTTGTTCTTCTTTTCATTGTGAGCCACCTAATCCTTTAAACTTGTTTGGCGGTTATGTCTGAATCATGTCCGATGAGTTAAAAATATGCAAGTGTATGAACACGAAAATATAACAAGTTGTTGGAAAAAATGCGGGGAAATGTCGCTACTGACGCTAAAAATGGAGCGCCAGTAGCGAATTTAGGATCTTACAAAGGTTCAGCAAATATTACAGTTTGCTGTTTAATTCCGGTAATACATCGAACAAATCGGCCACTAAACCGTAGTCCGCCACCTGGAAGATTGGGGCTTCTTCGTCTTTGTTGATGGCAACAATGACTTTAGAGTCTTTCATACCGGCTAAGTGCTGGATAGCACCACTAATGCCGACCGCAATATAAAGCTGCGGAGCAACAATTTTACCGGTTTGACCAACCTGCATGTCGTTTGGTACGAAACCAGCGTCTACCGCGGCGCGTGATGCACCTACTGCGGCGCCCAGTTTGTCAGCTACGTCTTCCAGCAGGTGGAAGTTTTCGCCGTTCTGCATTCCACGACCACCAGAAATAACGATTTCTGCTGAGGTCAGGTCAGGACGTTCAGACTCTGCCAGTTGCTCTTCAACAAACTCTGACTTGTCATTGTTAAATACGGAATCGATGCTTTCGACTTCGCCGCTACCACCTTCTTCTGCGACAGCATCGAACGCTGTTGCACGAACGGTAATGACTTTAATTTTGTCTTCTGACTGCACAGTGGCAATGGCGTTACCCGCATAAATAGGACGCTTAAAGGTGTCGTCGCTTTCTACCGAGATAATGTCAGATACCTGTGCCACGTCTAATAACGCAGCAACGCGCGGCATGAAGTTTTTGCCGGTGGTTGTTGCCGGAGCCAGAATGTGGCTGTAGTTTTTGCCTAAGTCAGCAACCAGTTCGCTGATGTTTTCAGCCAGCTGATGCTCGTAAGCTTCGTTGTCTGCCAGCATGACTTTTTTCACGCCGTCGGCTTTTGCCACATTTTCAGCAACGGTTGAGCACCCTTTACCGGCAACCAGTACCTCGATGTCGCCACCGATTTTCTGTGCAGCGGCTAACGTTTTCAGCGTTGAAGGGTCAACCGCGTTATTGTCGTGTTCTGCTACCACTAAGATGCTCATAATACTTTCGCCTCGTTTTTCAGTTTGTCGACCAGCTCATCTACGTCAGCTACTTTCACACCTGCGCTACGTTCAGCAGGCGTTTCAACTTTCAGCAGCTTAATAGTGCGCTTAACTTCCACACCCAGTTCGTCCGGGCTTGTGGTTTCCAGCGGCTTACGCTTGGCTTTCATAATGTTTGGCAGCGACGCGTAACGCGGTTCGTTCAGGCGCAGGTCGGTAGTGACAATAGCCGGCAGGTTCAATTTAACGGTTTGCAGACCACCGTCAATTTCACGGGTGACGTTCACAAAACCGTCGCCCACTTCCACTTTAGACGCGAAAGTACCTTGTGGCATACCGGTTAAGGCACCCAGCATTTGACCAGTTTGGTTGTTGTCTGAGTCGATAGACTGTTTACCCAGAATAACCATGTCCGGCCCTTCTTTCTCTACCACACCTTTTAGAATTTTAGCGGCAGATAAAGAGTCTGGCATGTCGTCGGTTTCAACCTGAATAGCACGGTCAGCACCTAATGCCAGCGCAGTACGTAACTGCTCCTGTACCGCTTTAGGGCCAATAGAAACTACAACGACTTCGTCTGCTGTGCCTGCTTCTTTTAAGCGTACAGCTTCTTCTACGGCAATTTCGCAGAAGGGGTTAAGTGCCATTTTGACGTTCGCCAAATCGACATCGGACTGATCTGGTTTAACACGCACCTTGACGTTGTAGTCAATGACGCGCTTAACCGCGACAAGTATCTTCATGTTGTCTTCCTTTTTCTGGAATGTTCTGAATGTTGGTCTTTATTGTGCTGTCATTATCCTAGACTGGCGTCGATCTCACAAGTTATGGGAGAATAAAACTCTATTGCCGTAAGGGAGAGTTTACATGACCAGCTGGGAACAGCTTTTTCGTCACTTAGTTCAACAAGCCAAAAGTCTACCAGAATATCCGGCAGAATGTCGTGATGACGATCATCTGGTGGGTGGCTGCGAGGCGAAGGTGTGGCTGTGGCTGGATACTTCTGACGCGAAGGCAGTAGTGATTCGCTTTGATTCTGAGTCGCGCATTGTGCGCGGGCTACTGGCGCTGCTGCAACAACGGCTGGACGGCTGCTCGGTAGCGGAAATAGCCGCCTTTGACATTGACGCCTTTTACCGCGCCGAAGGCCTGGACAACGCCCTAAGCCCCTCGCGCAGCAACGGCCTGTACCAGGTCGCCAAAACTTTGAAGCTGCGGGTCGTGAGTGAGCGCTGAGGTTATAGGAGCTACTGCGGAGGACGCCCGTGAATACATCCCTGTAGGGCTTGGGCAGCGCCATCCTTGGCGCTGCACACCTCCGCAGTAGCTCCCATAACCATCGGGCGCGCTCACTTACATTACGCAAAAATTTATTTTACGGGAGCCAGCCGTTTCAGAAGCATGGCGGTGGCTTGCATCGCAAAGCTGCAGGTAACTACCATGGCGGCGCCAAAGCCGGAGCTACAGTCCATGCGCATGGAGCCGGAGCCTGGTTTTTGCAGTGTGACTTCACCTTCCTGTTCACCGGAAATAACCGGGTAGCGCAGTTGCTCTTCAGAGTAGACACAGTCAATGCCCCATTTGCGCTTGGGGTTCTTGGAAAAGCCGTAGTCGCGACGCAGTTGCGAGCGTACTTTGGCGAGTAGCGGGTCTTGCTTGGCTTTGGCTAAGTCGCCGACGCGGATCATGCCCGGGTCTATCTGCCCACCGGCACCGCCGCACACCACCAGGCGTAGCTTCCGGCGTTTACACCAGGCTACTAAGGCGGCTTTAGTATTGACGCTGTCTATGGCGTCCAGCACCGCATCGGCGCCGGTTAGGTACTCTTCGAAGTTCTCGGGCAGCAAAAAGTCATCAATAACTTTAACTTCGCAGTTTGGGTTAATGCTTTTCACCCGTTGAGCCAGCACCTCAGTTTTGAGCTGGCCAATGGTGTCATCGGTAGCCGGTAACTGACGGTTAATATTGGTGGTACAGACATCGTCTAAGTCAATGAGTGTGAGCTTGCCAATGCCGGTGCGCGCCAGTGCTTCCACCGCCCAGGAGCCAACGCCGCCAAGCCCGGCGACCACTATGTGTAACTGCTGAAAATGGTTAAGCGCTTGTTGTCCGTAAACACGGCTCACACCACCAAAACGCGGATCGGGTACTTCACTCATGACTGGGTTGTTCACTCACATCGTAGATAATAATGCCCACCTGATGAACTTCACCACGCGGGTTCTTAAGCGGAATTAGGGTCACGTTTTGGTACATCCATTCGCTCTGCCCACTTATGGGCCGGCTGTGGCGAAAACGAAACACGTAAGGACGTTGCTGCCAGGTAATAAACACCCGCGAGTTTAATTGCCGCACGCGGTCCATTTTACGCTGAAACCAGATCTCATCGATACCCGGGCAGCAGCGGAATAAATTCTTGTCGCGCACTTCGCTGGGTCGCAGACCGCTGTGGTTCTGCATAAACTCATTCCACATCTGAATATTGTTGTCGTTATCGACCACCACAATGCCTACATCAATGGCGCCCAGAATACTCAGCTTGCTGTGCAGCTCGTCCATATCGTCTATCATTGGTCATCCTCTTCGCTTTGCAGCCAGTGCGCCAGCTGCTGGTCGAGAATTTTCACAGCGTCGGCCGGGAACAGCAGTAAAAGGTCAAACGCCAGTTTGTGCTCCGGTAACTGATAGCCAATTTCTATGGCCAGAATTTTCTGCCAGCGCTGTTCGCCGTGCTTCAGTAGCTCCTGCATAGGCTGGTTTTCGCCCAGTAATACCGGCTGCGACGCCGCAAACTCCACATGCAACTGCTGACCTAAACCGTTCAAACAGGCAGAGGATAAAATAGAGGCCACGTCCATTAACGACTCAATACGTTGCTGCTTCACCGAACCGCTTTCGCCCAGTTTTGCACCTAACAGCTTACCAATGTCGTCAATAGCCGCTTCATTAAAGAGCGTTAAAGCCTCGCCTAAAATACCGCTGCCGGAAAACCCCTGACTCACCGCCGCCACTTGCTGTTTGGCGTCTATAGACTCGATGGCCATGTGCAGTTCAGAAGGCGCTATGAAGTTGACGTTAGGTACCGGCAGCTCAATAAAGGTATCCAGCACCCGGGCTAAGTGATCACCCGCCTGGCCCATGGCAACGTTTGAAACCTCGCGGTATACATCCAGCGGATTAGACGGAGCCTGGGTTTGTTGGTCGGCGACTTTTAGTTGTCCACCGGCCGGCTGGTAAAGGCCGAACTGCTGCAACAGAGTTTGTACGTCCTCGGCTTTCATCGGCTTTTTCACAAAGGCCATGGCACCTAATGACTGCACGCGTTTCTGCGCCTCGGGCTGGATGTCACCCGACACCACAATAACCAGAGTTTCTAACTGCTCGTCTTTGATGGCCTGCAGGGTTTCGTAGCCGTCTTTTACCGGCATGTTCAAATCCAGAAACAGAATGTCAGCACGCCCTTCACGCACACAAGTAAGCGCTTGCTCACCGTGCTCCGCCTGGTTTACCTCAGCGTCCCAGTCATCCGGCAACGTGCGCAACAGCTGTTTCCGCGCCATTTTCGAGTCATCGCACAGCGTGACTTTTAGCGTCATAGATTGAAATTCCCGGCCGTTAAAAACATGCCCCTAGTTTAACCTATGGTGCAGTCTGACGCCATGTATGTGAACCTCAGACTACAGCAGTTTGATTCCGAAAAAGATCGATAAACAACAAAATACCGGTAGATTGATTCCGATTTATAAGCTATTCTTACCAAATTACAGCAACAAACTGCCGGATATTGATGAAAAACGTAACACTTCAGCTATTTAACGAAGGAAAATGGTGGGACGCTGCCAACATCAGCTTTGCCGGTGAACAGATGGCAAGTGGTGTTACCTTAGCTTATCTTCCACAATACATTAAGGACGTGCACAGCTACGGCATGACAGACTGCTGGGCTTGTAGTGTTAATGCCCCCGTCACGATGACACCTATCGATTACGAAAGCTGGCCTGCATTACTTGACGATTTGCTGCCGGTAGGGAAGTCTCGGGACTGGTGGCTTAATTACCTCAATGTCAGTAGACGTAGCGAGTTTGAGCAGAATTATGCGTTATTAACCCACGCCTGCATGTCCCCCATTGGTAACCTGCGTATTAAAGAAGCCACTTCGCAACTGAACGCTCATAACACGCAGCGCTTTTCCATTAATGATGTTGCACAGTTACAACACGGTTTTCTGGAGTACGCAAATGAACAGGGGGCAGCTGTAGGTGGTGCTACGGGGGCTGGTGGTGTTGCTCCCAAACTGCTGCTTATGGTTGAAAATAACGAGGTCTATATTGATGGTGACTTTGCCGGTAAACGGCTTTCTGCAACCCCCTACCTGACCAAGTTTGCCCGGAATACTCGCTCTGCCAGAGACAATAATATTCTCCGCGCGGAAGGTGTCTTTTATCAGGTGCTGAGCAAGATACTGGAAGGTACCAGCATTGAGACAATTAATGTGTCTGGCATGATGACGCTGGAGCATGAATCTCAAGTAAGCCTTTGGCTTCCACGGTTTGACGTTCAAGTTGACAACTCAATAGCAACCAGGGTTGGCGTTGAAAGTATCTATTCGATGATTAATGCGGGACCCGGCAGTTACCAGGATCACTTTTTTGTCATGGAGAACATCTGGAATAAAATAAAAGCCACCACCCAGATGTCGAGCCAGGAGTTTGCTAAACAGTATCTGGCAAGAGATTTATTGAATTTAGCTTTCGGAAATTCAGACAACCACGGGCGTAATATCTCATTTTTAAAATTAGAGGGTGATATTCAATTTGCCCCTATCTACGACTTTGCGCCGATGAAAGCAGACCCTGAAATGGTAACCCGTTTATTTAAGTGGGGAAAAGATTGTGAAGAAGGCGGCATAGTTCGCTTTGATAACGTGGTTAAAGAGCTTACAGAGTATTGCAAACCTGATGAGTTGATGGCGTTCCTGAACAGCTTAGCGGAAAAGTTAATTGGTGTTCCTGTTTTATTAGAGCAGCATGGTTGTCCTCGCGAAATACTGGAGTTCCCTGCCATTGGTTTTAACAACCTTGAAAGTAAATTAGCAAATTTCGGTGTACACAATGGATAATTTATCAATAGAAGAGCGCAGAGCGATAATAAAAGATATAGAAGAGGCATTGGCTAGTGGCGATATCTCTCTCGGAGCTGCAATTAAGAGAATCAGAACGGAATTATATGGGATGAATCAGGCTCATTACGCAAAGTTTCTTGGGGTGGCCGATAGAACATTGCGCGACATTGAAAAAGGCAAGACCGATCCGCGTTTATCTATCGTTGAAAAACTGCTTGCTCCCGCCGGACTTCGGCTCAGTGCCAAGGCTGTTAACCATAAGCTGTAGCCTGATGCCATTGCATCAGGTACGATATAAAACATTACGCACAACATAATTTATATAAAAAATGAAACAATACTTAGAGCTGTGCCAACGCATTGTCGACGAAGGTGTCTGGGTTAAAAACGAACGTACAGGCATTAACTGCCTAACGGTTATCAACGCCGACTTAGAGTACGATGTTGCCAACAACCAATTCCCACTCATTACCACCCGAAAGAGCTATTACAAGTCAGCTATTGCTGAGCTTTTAGGCTATCTGCGTGGCTACGACAGCGCGGCTCAGTTTCGCGATATTGGCTGCAAAACCTGGGACGCCAATGCCAATGAAAACCAGGCATGGCTGAATAACCCGAACCGCCAAGGTGAAGATGATATGGGTCGCGTTTACGGTGTACAGGGGCGTTCATGGCAAAAACCGGACGGCAGCCACTTAGATCAGTTGAAAAAAGTAGTTAATAACCTGTCAAAAGGCATTGATGACCGCGGCGAAATAGTGACCTTCTATAACCCCGGCGAATTTGAATTGGGTTGTTTGCGCCCCTGCATGCATACCCACAACTTTTCACTGTTAGGCGACACGCTTTATTTAACCTCGTACCAACGCAGCTGCGACGTACCGCTGGGGCTTAATTTTAACCAAATTCAGTGCTTTGTTTTGCTGGCTTTGGTGGCACAGATTACCGGGCACAAACCAGGCAAGGCGTATCACAAGATAGTGAACGCTCACATTTATGAAAACCAGTTGGAGTTAATGCGTGATGTTCAGCTGAAACGGGAGCCTTTTCCGTCGCCGCAGCTACATATTAACCCCGAAATTAAGTCTCTTGAAGATATTGAAACCTGGGTCAGCAAAGACGACTTCACCGTCAGTGGCTATCAGTGCCACGAACCAATAAAGTACCCATTTGCTGTATAGATTAGAACAGAGCAGGGGCTGATAAACGGCTGTTGGGGCGCATGTAAGCGTTATGAGTGTTCAGGGGCGCTATGCCAGAGTGTCGAAGGCCATGGATGGCCTTCGTCAAGCGTTCATGGATGAACTTGCAGCGTCTCTGGCATAGCGCCCCTTAACGCTCAAGCGAAACATGTGACCCAACAGCCGTGTCCCCCAAGCCCCGTTTTAAGCGCGGGGCTTGGCACGAACCATCAGAATGATACCCAGGATGATCATTGGCAGAGTTAGCCATTGCCCCATGGACATGCCTAAAGACAGCAGGCCTAGGTGAGCGTCCGGTTCGCGGAAAAACTCTACAATAAAGCGGGCGACACCGTAGCCGAGCAGGAACAAACCGCTGACTGCACCGACACCGCGCGGTTTGCGCTGGAACCACAAAATAAGCAAAAACAACAGCAGGCCTTCAAGCAGGGCTTCGTATAACTGCGACGGATGTCTCGGCACTGGCCCACCGCTGGGGAAGTACATTGCCCATGGCACTTCGGCCGCACGGCCCCAGAGCTCGCCGTTAATAAAGTTACCAATGCGTCCGAAGAACAGCCCCATAGGCACTAATGGAGCGACAAAGTCGCCCACCTGCAGGAACGAACGTTGTTTTTTGCGGGCATAAAGGTACATAGCGGCAATAACACCCAGTAAACCGCCGTGGAAGGACATGCCGCCTTCGTGTATGTAAAACAGGTACAATGGGTTATCAACAAAGCGTTCGAACTGATAAAAGAATGTATAACCGACACGGCCGCCCACAATAACGCCAATAAAGCCCCAGAACAGCAAGTCACTGAATTGTTCTTTGCTCCAGTTTGGGTCTTTTTCGGTTTGACGCATGCCCCAGAAATAGGCAAAGGCAAAAGCGGCTAAGTACGCCAGGCCGTACCAGCGAATGTCGATAAACCCAATACTGAAAATAACAGGATCAATGGCGGGAAACTGCCAATAGTCATTTGACGGCACTGCTTGTACTCCCTGCTTTATGGTTAATTAAAAATAAGTTGTATGGCAACCAGAATAAGAAAGGCTGCAAATACGCGCTGCAGCTGTTTTACCGGTAATTTGTGCGCCAGTTTAGCACCCAGCGGAGCGAATAACACCGAGGCCACAGAAATGCCTACCCAGGCCGGTATGTTGATTAACCCGAAGGCGCCGGTTTCACGGCCTGACAACCAGCCGTTTAGAATAAACATAATGACCGAGCTGCAGCCTATGATAAAACTGCCCAGCGACGAAATGGCAATAGCCTGGCGTACCGGCAGCCGCATACGGCTTAAAAAGGGTACGGTGAGCGCGCCGCCACCAATACCCACCAAGCCAGAAATGGTACCAATAATGTAACTGCCTAAAGCCACTAAACGCTTAGATACCGAGGTTAGCGGCTCGCCGGTTTTCTGCGGGAATAGCATACGAATGGCCAGCGCAATTAATACAATGGAAAAAATGCGCTTTAACCAGTCGGGGTCAATAATGGTCACCAAAAACGCGCCGGTCATAGCGCCTAAAGACAAGCCCGGCAGCACCCGAATGAGCCAAAAATTTTCCATTAACCCGTGCTTTGCATGAGCGCGGGAAGCACTGGCAGTGGTCATACAAATGGTTGCCAGGCTGGTAGCAATGGCGCTGGGCACCACCAGCTCTGGTGGCACACCAATAAGCGGCAGCAAGTAAATAAGCAGTGGCACAATAATTAAACCGCCACCAATGCCGAGCATACCAGCTAACAAGCCGGCTACTGCGCCACCGCCAATACACCAGAGCCAGGTCGTTAATAGCATGCTTATTTACCCGCCCTGACAAAGCCGCCAAGTCCGATGCTTTCCATCTTGTCGGCTATCATTTTACGAATTTGATCCGGATTACGCGCCTGTAATGCTTTTGCCAGCATCACATTCAGCGTGCTGGAGCGCACATTGCGCAAGATCCAGCGTACCCGGTCCACGTTGTAACTGTTCATACTGAGCTGCCGGTAGCCCATAGCAACCAGCAGTAGCGCACCACCCGGGTCACCCGCTAATTCACCACAGACACTCACGGGCTTGCCAATTTCTTCGCAGCGCCGCGCTATTTCGTCCAGGCTGGCTAATACCGCGGGGTGATAGGCGTCGTAAAGGTTCGCGACACGGCGGTTGTTTCTATCCACTGCCAGCAAGTATTGGGTTAAATCGTTGCTGCCGACGGAGAAAAAGTCGACTTTACTGGCCATGGCCGGTAGCTGATAAATAGCCGCCGGCACTTCTATCATGACGCCCAACTGCGGCTGGAACAGATTCACACCCACTTCGCAGCCCTGCTCCTCGGCCACTTCAAAATACGCCTGCTTGATAAGCCGCGAGGCTTCGTCCACTTCGCTGGTACTGGTTATCATGGGCAGTAATATGCGCAAATTGCTTTTGCCGATACTGGCGCGCAACATGGCGCGAATTTGAATCAGGAAAATTTCTGGATGGTCCAGCGTTAACCGTATGCCACGCCAGCCCAAAAAGGGGTTGTCTTCTTTTAGCGGAAAGTAAGGCAACGGCTTGTCGCCGCCTACATCCAGTGTGCGCATAACCACCGGCTGGTCAGGAAACTGTTCCAGCACTTCCTGATACATTTCGGTTTGCTCGTCCTCGGTGGGTAGCTGGTCCCGCATCATGAACGGAATTTCAGAGCGATACAGGCCTACACCGTCTATGTTCAGCGTTTTTAAGTAGTCGTGGGTAACGTCCAGCCCCAGGTTCAGGTGCAGACTAATGCGTTGACCGTCCTGAGTTTCCGCCGGTAAGTGACTGTGCTCGGCAACAATGTCGCGCAGCTCTTGTTCTTCTTCCGCCAGTTGATGGAACTCGGCTAAAACTTGCGCGGGTGGATCAATGTAAATTTCACCGGTGTAGCCGTCTACTGCCAGCAGTTTGTCGGAGAAAAAGTGCAGCTCTATGTCATCAACACCCAGCACGGCAGGAATGTTCATGCTGCGCGCCATAATAGCGGCGTGCGAGTTACTGGAACCGTTTAACGAAATAATGCCGGCAATTTGCTCACGCGGCAGCTCCGCCAACATGGACGCCGTGACTTCGTCCGCCACCAAAATGAAACTGTCCGGCAGGGGTTTACGTCTGCGTTGCCGGTTTTGCAGATGCATCAGCACCCGTTGGCCTATGTCGCGTACGTCGGTTGCGCGTTCCTGTAAGTAAGAGTCTTCTAACGCCTCGAACTGCGCCACAAACTGCTCAACCACGTATTTTAATGCGGTTTGCGCGCGCCAGCCTTCTTTGATCATGTTTTCAACGGCGTCACCCATACTGGCGGCGTCTAACATGCCCTGATACACATCGAATATGGCCAGGGTGTCGTCCGGCACTTGCCCAGCCATGCGCATGGACAGTTCTTTTAAGTCGGCACGGGTGCGGGCTACGGCCTGGCGGAACTTACGAATTTCATGAATGGGTTTGTCCGAGCGGCGCGGTGTTACTTCGTCTAAGCGGGCTTCTGGTCGTGACACATAAGCCTCACCTACTGCAACACCGGCTGAGCCCGGCAGACCCCGCAGGCTGTGTATCCAGGGTGAGTGTTCACTGACCAGCAAACCTTTAGCGTCGGCGTGGGCGATAACTGCGGCCAGCTGTGCCGCCAGAGTAACGATGAAAGCTTCTTCTTCACGGCTGAAGCTGCGGGCCACACTTTGGTGAACCACAACAATACCCAGCACTTTACGGCGGTGGATAATAGGAGCGGCTAACAAACCCCGGTAGATATTTTCGTTGGTGTCACTGAGTTTTTTGTTGGCGGGGTGATTGCTGGCATCGGCAATGTTCAGAGGCTCTTCCCGTTGTGCCGCTAAACTGATGATACCTTCACCAAAGTCGACCCGGACGGGTTTGCCGTCTTCAGCGCGCAGACCATCGCTGGCGGCCATCACAAACTGTTTTTGGTCGTTGTCGGCCAAAAACACACTGCAACTGTCAGTTTCTAAGGCTTCGCGCACCTGCCCCACCATGGTGCTTAACGCCATGCTGAAATCAGGTGCTTTGTTTACGCCCTCTACTATCCTTTGCAGTGTGACCAACATCATGTTTATCGTTTGCGCCTGTGCTGACGCCCTCCCGAAGCACGAAATGGCATAGCGTGTGAGGCAAACTCTTTCATCACCCGACGATAAACATCGCGCTTGAAGGATACGACCTGCCGCACCGGATACCAATAACTGACCCAGCGCCAGCCATCAAATTCAGGATGACCTGAATGTAAAACATCTACGTCTTCTTCACGACATTTTAGCCGCAACAAAAACCACTTTTGCTTTTGTCCAACACACATGGGCCGTTGTTCACGTCGAATCAAGCGCTTTGGTAAGCGATAACGCAACCATTGACGGCTGGTGTACAGAATTTCAACCTGCTCTGGCTTTAACCCGACCTCTTCATAGAGTTCGCGGTACATTGCCTGCTCAGGGGTCTCGCCTTCATGAATTCCGCCTTGCGGAAACTGCCAGCTCTGCTGGTTGATTCGACGAGCCCAAAATACCTGCCCATGCCCGTTACAGATGACGATTCCTACGTTTGCCCGGAATCCTTCTGCATCTATCACGCGAGCATCCTCAATTATTCTCTGTTACAGTGGATTCTTCCATAAAGCCCGGTTGCGGGCAAATGCTGATTCACTATTTACGAAAAATTAAGTCATGACCCACAAGCCACAACGCCCTCAATCTATCGACGAACTGTTCCAGCGCGCCGCCGCTTTAGCCGGCCGTTCTTTTGCTGAACTGGCTGCAGAAACCGGGTTACAGGTACCTAAAGATTTGCGCCGAGACAAAGGCTGGGTTGGGCAACTGTTAGAGCTACAACTAGGTGCTACTGCGGGCTCTAAGCCTACACAGGACTTCCCGGAGTTAGGGGTTGAACTGAAAACTCTGCCGGTAACACCCGAAGGTGAGCCTTTAGAAACTACCTTTGTGTGCACAGCTCCGCTGGTGAATATTCAGGGCGTCCAATGGGCCACTTCTAACGTACGAAATAAATTACAACAGGTGTTGTGGCTGCCCATAGATGGACGACGCGATGTCCCTTTGGCGGAACGCGTGGTGGGCAGTGCTTTTTTATGGATACCCAGCGCCGAGGAAGAAGCCCTGCTGCGCAACGACTGGGAAGAGCACATGGACCGTATTGCGCTGGGACAGGTTGAGAGTATTACCGCGCGCCAGGGTGAAGCCATGCAAATTCGTCCAAAAGCGGCAGACGGTTCAGCGCTGACCGAAGCTATTGGCCCGGAGGGGACTATCATTGAAGTACGCCCCCGGGGTTTTTATTTGAAAAAAGAGTTCACCCGCAGAATATTGCAGCGGATGTTTGCATAAACAATGACGTAGCCTGACATTGATGTCAGGTGAGATGATCGTCAGCTTAGGAGGAACTATGCAATTTGATGTCAGCCCTCAGGCCCGACGCAACGCTCTGACCTTTTGTGGCTTAGCGCTTTTACTCTTTGCCTTGCTGGTATTTTTACATCTGATCCGCAACGACATTCCGGTTGGTTTATCGGTGGTATTGGGAGCGGCGTCCGGCATTCTGATGCTGCTGGGCATCGGCAAATTGATAGAACCTCCGGTGTCGTTGGTAATAACCCCCGAGGGCATTCGCTATTTGCACCGCCGTGGTCAGTGGGAGATCCGCTGGGAGAACATTATTCGCTATGACGTACCGAGGGTGAACCGGGTTATGGAGCTAGAAGACGCGCCATTTATTGGCTTCCGGCTTTACCACGTGGAGGAGGTTCTGGACGACATTTCACCACGCTTAGCCTCTGCCCTGCTGTTTGAACAACGCCAGTTGCTGACCATGGCGCTGCGGCACCAGGCTCCGGATCGGGAAGATTACACGCCCTACTTCGATATTCCGGACAGCTACATAAGCCCTAGCGGTAAGGTTTACAAAGGGCTTATTGGGGTCTTTGGTAAACGCATGGAACAAATGCGCGAGCTGCTTGGCTACGACTTATACGTAAGCTCTGCGGCACTTGACCGCGACATTTACGACTTTAAAGCGCATTTGCAAAAGTTACAGGCAACACGGGATGGGAGTGAGTAGCCGGACGTTTACGTCAGGCGACAAACGTCCAATTACGGGAAATTAACGTCCTGAATCGCTTCCAGCATAGGCTTTTGAAAGTAATACCCCTGCATTAGAGTAATTCCGCTGTCGCGCAGGTATTTGTATTCGTCGTCGGTTTCAATGCCCTCGGCAATAAGCTGAATGCCAAGCTCTTCACCAATTTGTTGAATAGAGCGAACCAGGGTTTGTTTGACTTTATTCTGGCAAATATCACGAATCAGTTTCATGTCAATTTTCAGAATGTCGGGCTGAAAGTCGGACAACAAATTTAATCCGGCATAACCGGCGCCAAAATCGTCAATGGCCGTTTTGAACCCTTCTTTTCGGTAAGCTTCAAATACTTCAACTAAAAACTGCTGACTGACTACTTGCTCCTGCTCAGTGACCTCAAAAATGATGTTATTACGGTCAAAGTTGGTTCTCGTCGCCGTTTCCAGGGTTTTTGCCAGACAGGTTTCGGGCTCATAAATGGCATTAGGCATAAAGTTAATGCTTAAATTACCCGGCAATTTAATGCGCGAAGCCGTTTCAATAGCCTTCACCCGACAACTTTGGTCAAAGGTGTATTTATTGTCTTCAGTCACCTGCCCCAGTATGCGGCCCGCGCCTTCACCGTTTTCGCCCCGCACCAAAGCCTCGTAAGCGAACACCGTTTTACTGGAGATGTCTACAATTGGCTGAAACGCCATTTTAATGCCAAACCCAAGAGGTTTGCGGCAGTTACAGGTTGGGCAAGCAGACATAGACTATCCTTAAATTGAGTCTTATTACTTATTTTAGTAAAAGTAGCATTTTCAGTGCTTACGTGAAAGTTACCACCTGACATAAATGTCAGGCTACATAAATTAAAAATTGCGTTTTTATCAGAATACTGTATTAAGCATTCAACAGTTATTACAAGGTAGCACAATGACAACAATTGGCTGGCAAGAGTGGGGCGTACTTCCTGAACTCCATATTAACCCAATTCATATGAAAGTTGATACTGGCGCGAAAACGTCGTGTTTGCACGCATTTAAATTAGAGCCATTTGAGCGTGACAATCAAGAGTGGCTGCGCATTTATATGCACCCGGAGCAAGACTCTCTGCGCGAACAAATTTGCGAGGCTCCTGTATTTGATAAACGTGAAGTGACCGATTCCGGCGGCCACACCGAGACCCGGTATGTGATCCGAACACGTTTACAACTGGGTACATTTGACGAGCTGGTGGAACTGACGTTAACTAACAGAGACACCATGAAATTTCGGATGTTATTAGGCCGACAAGCCATGCGCGGACATTTCATCGTCGACCCGCAGGCCTCTCACTTACTAGGAGAACAACCATGAGAATTGCGATTTTATCGCGTAACTCAGCGCTTTATTCAACACGCCGTTTAGTGGAAGCCGCTGAAGAGCGTGGCCATGAGGTTGACGTACTTAACCCACTGCGGTGTTACATGGACATCAACGCGCGCGAATCGTCGATTCACAAACACGGTAAAGAGCTGCCCGTTTATGACTGCGTGATCCCCCGTATTGGTGCGTCTGTTACTTTTTACGGCACAGCGGTTCTGCGCCAGTTCGAGATGATTGGCAGTTACCCATTAAATGAGTCGGTAGCCATTTCCCGTAGTCGCGACAAATTACGCTCGCTGCAGCTTTTATCACGCAAAGGTATTGGCCTGCCAACCACAGGCTTTGCCAGTCAGCCACAGGACATTCCGGACTTAATTGACATGGTCGGCGGTGCGCCGCTGGTTATCAAATTGCTGGAAGGCACTCAGGGTATTGGTGTGGTCCTGGCTGAAACTCGTCAGGCTGCGGAAAGCGTGATTGAAGCCTTTATGGGCTTGCGTTCGCACTTTATGGTGCAGGAGTACATTAAAGAAGCCGGCGGTGCTGATATTCGCTGCCTGGTTATCGGTGACAAAGTTATTGCGGCTATGAAACGTCAGGCGAAAGCCGGTGAGTTTCGTTCTAACCTGCACCGCGGCGGTAGCGCTTCGTTAGTAAAACTGACACCGGCAGAACGGGCAACGGCCGTTAAAGCAGCTAAGACTATGGGTCTGAATGTGGCCGGTGTGGATATCCTGCGCTCTAACCACGGGCCATTAGTCATGGAAGTGAATTCATCACCCGGCCTTGAAGGCATAGAACAAGCAACGGATAAAGACGTTGCCGGGCAAATTATCAGCTTCCTTGAGAAAAATGCCAAAGCTCATAAAACCCGGACCAAAGGACGCGGCTAGAATGAAGCGTTTTGAAATTGGCGGACAATGCGTAGAGCCCGGTTCGCATCAGCACATTACACTGCCGGCGCTGCGCTTATACAACGACGCGCCGCTGGATTTACGGATTGATGTGTTTCATGGCACTAAGCCTGGTCCGGTATTACTGGTCAGTGCGGCCATTCACGGCGATGAACTGAATGGCATTGAAGTTTGCCGGCGTTTGATCAACACCGTAGACGCACGCGAGCTTGCAGGTACGCTGGTGGTTGTGCCTATTGTGAACTTATTTGGCTTTATTCAGCAGTCGCGCTACCTGCCTGACCGACGCGACTTAAACCGTTGCTTCCCGGGCTCGGAACGTGGCGCAATGGGTAGCCGTATGGCCTATTTATTCAGCGAAGAGTTGGTAAAAAAATCCACTCACATAGTGGATTTACATACCGGCGCCATTAACCGCAGCAACCTGCCACAAATTCGCGTTGATGTTGAAAACGAGAAAGCCCTGGCAATGGCAAAAGCCTTTAGCACCCCGGTTATTCTGCATTCTAAAGAGCGCGATGGTTCACTGCGGGCACTCGCCAACGAGCTGAACATTCCATTGATTTTATACGAAGCCGGCGAAGCACTGCGCTTTGATGAAGCCTCGATAAGTGCCGGTGTTATTGGCGTACAGAATGTCATGAAGCACCTCAAGATAATGAAAGGCCGACGCCGCGGGCGCCGCGTTACCCCTGTTATTGCCCGCCGTTCCACCTGGGTTCGTGCAGAGCGGGATGGTCTTATCATTCCAAAAGTTGAGCTGGGTCAAACCATTCAGAAGCAGCAAGTATTAGCGTTAAGCGTAAGCCCTCACGGTGGCGACGGCGATGAAGTTGAATCTCCGGTGCGCGGCATTATCATAGGCTGCAGCAATATTCCGGTAGCTAATGAAGGTGAAGCCTTATTCAACGTGGCGCAATTTGATAAAGATACCATGTCAGATGCGACCGAAAGTGTGGGTTCTTTTACTGAGGTGTATGAAAACAAACCTTATGAGCAGTAATTTAGCAAAAATTGATTTTAGTCAGGGCCTTCGCCATTGTGACGGTCAAAAAGAGTTGTACCGGGAAGTGCTGGTTTGTTACCTGGACCAGTTTCGTCCCCTGCTTGATGCCGGGGTTTTGTTAAAAGACGCTGAAGCGGCGCGTTTACAATTTCATACCTTAAAAAGTTTAAGCGCGACAATTGGTGCCGCTCCTTTAAGCAAACTGGCTGCACAACTTTTTACAAAATGGCGAGAGCAAGACGAAAGTGAGAGGGCTAAGGCAATTAGACAAGTCAATGAAAGTCTAGCTTTGATTAACGGCCAGATAGAGAGTTACTGTAAAGAATTTAACTCAGCCGATTAAAATTAATACAAAAATTATTTAATATTCGTTAAAGTAGCCCGATAAAAATAACAACAGTGGTTAGAAAACAGGCACCCTATGTCCAGTCCGGTCAGTTTCAGGGTTTCTGAAAGAGATGTCTCCATCATTATTGATGCTGGCACTTCTCCGTCAGAGGTCAAAAAAGAGCAGTTACAGAAGGCATGGCAGGCTTCTGAATTTTCGGCTGCGAAACTGCTCGATCCGCAAATGATGGCGCAAACCGCCACAAAATACGCCCAGCACTTCAGTAAAGACAGCAACAGCAGCATTCCCTTTCAGGTAACGATTGCCGAAATTTTCGATGCCGACCTGAACTTACAAGTCAGTGACGACGAGATGAAAGTGACGGCCAGTGCCATTGTTGGCTTTGGCGGCAAACCGCTGAGTCAGGAAGCCATTATTGCTAAGCTGAAAGAAAAGAAAGTAACCTCCGGTATTCAGCGCAAGGCCATTGAAGCCTTGGTAGAGCACACCAAAGAAGCACCACCGGGCGCCGAGCTTTCCGTTACTGTGGCTAAAGGTAAATACCCCATTAATGGCAGTAACGCCAAATTTAAACCACTGGCTGACGATGCGCGCAAACGTGTGCTACGACCTCAACTCCGTGAAGACGGTACCGCCGATATGCGCGACCTAGGCGCTCAGGTTACTGTTGACCCGGAACAACCGTTACTGCAAAAGATTCCGCCCAGTAAAGGCCGTCCAGGTTTTACCGTTTTTGGCCAGGAGTTGGAGGCCCATGACGGCGATGATCGCGACTTTAAGCCCGGGGAAGGTACTCGTGTCAGTGAAACAGACAGCAATTTAATTGTTGCCGACCGTACCGGCATGCCCAGCTTTAACGATAACAGCGTACAAGTTGACGATGTCATGCAGTTAAACAATGTGGATGTTTCCACCGGCCACGTTAAGTTTAAAGGCAGTGTCATTGTCAGCGGTAATGTCAGCGAAGGTATGAAAGTCACCTGCTCGGGTGATATCACCGTAGGCGGTTATGTCGACTCAGCTGAACTATACGCGGACGGCAATATCACAGTGCGCAAAGGCTGCATTGGTCGCCTGCTGAATTCCGGCGAAACCGCAGAGCATGACGAAGACGCCGATGACTGGATACCCGATGTTTCCACCAAACTGGTTGCGGGTGGCTCCATTTGGTGCGCCTACGCCCAATATTCCTGTTTAGACTCGCAAAATGGCGTACATACCGACAAGCAGCTGACTCATTGTCATGTCATAACCAAAGGCCAGTTGGCTATTGGTGGTGAGGGCCGCAACGCCCGCGGTAAATTGATAGGCGGCACCATTGAAACCTGTGACCACATTTATTGTGGGCAGCTCGGTGCGCCGGCCGGAACCAAAACACGAATATACTGGTCATTGCCTCCGGTTGACCCGCAGTCGCTGGAACATTTAAAGAACATGCGCGCCGTGTTGGCTAAAACTCTGGCACGAATAAAAGTAGTGCAACAGGGGCTGGACCGTTGCCAGACGCTGGAAGACGGCCCTAAAAAGCTTGAATACGAGACTAAACTAAAAGGTGAGGTGCGTAAGCTCAAAGCGCGCATTGTTACGACCCGCACCAGTATCGACTCTGTACTGGAAGCTTTTGAGAACCATCCGGTACTGCGTACTATGGTCAGTAAAGAAGTGTTCCCCGGCATTTTGTTTATTTTTAAAGAAAAAAGCCTGCGCATAAAAGAACATCGCAATGGTACAATGTTCTTACTTCAGGACAAACAACTACGAGTAGACAGTCTGGTCTAAGCGGTAACTACTATGTCATCAGCAATTTTTTCTATGCTTGGGAGACAGTCTTCCCAACCCTGGATCCGTGGTTCGTTGCTAGTGATTCACCCCGGCGGTGCAGAGCTGGCGGGCCTGAGCAATAGTTCGGCCTGGTGTTTTCATGCCGGCCATGCCGATGCCTGGAAAGCGGCCGGACACAACGTTTTTTGTCAGGCACAGGCACCCGATTTAACCGCTTACGACGGCGTGTTAATGCTGGTAGCCAAAGAAAAAGAACTTAATCATTATTTATTAGAACAACTGGCGTTATTGCCGGCCAATACCCCTGTTTGGTTTGCTGGTGAGAAACGATCCGGTATTCAGCCGTTAATGAAAAAGCTGCCTGACTGGTTAGAAACGCCTCAGAAGCTGGCCTCAGCTAACCACTGTTTACTGTTTGCCAGCGCAAGAAACCATCAGGCTCATGAACCTGCACCTTTGGCCAGTTACGCTAAGACTTTGACTTATGAACTGGATAACCAGCAGAAGTCTTTTGTCACTTTGCCGGGTGTTTTCAGCCGTGAGCATATTGACCCTGCCACCCTACTGCTGTTGCAGCATATTAAAGATTTGCCCAGCGGACGAGGCCTGGACTTCGCCTGTGGGGCCGGCGTTATTGCACAGCAAGTTTCGCCACTGACCACTGAACTTATGGCTTGTGACGTGAGTCCTATTGCCATTGCTGCCAGCCGAATGACGCTGGAAAAAGGGGCAGTAAATGCGGAATTGCGTTTAGCCGACGGGATACCAGAGGACGCCGGACAGTTCGATTTCATTATTAGTAACCCGCCGTTTCATACCGGGCAGAAAACCGATTATGAAATTGCCCGGAAATTTATCAAAGATGCAAGGCAACACCTTAATAAACAAGGCGTTTTGAGAATTGTGGCAAACCGTTTTCTGCCCTGGCCCGAGGTTATTGAATCGGCTTTTACGCACTGTGATACCATTGCCGATGATGGTCGCTACCGCGTTTACCATGCAACTTATCGATAAATAACCGATTTTTTTGTTTAACCAATGCCTTTTTTGTTAACGCTTTGCTAACATCAATATACAAATATTTTTTCAGAAACTGAGCCGTAGACTGAATGCATACTATTTCACTGAAGCGCATACTGATTTATATCGTGTTGTTGGTCACCAGCTTCGCGCTTCTTGTCGGTTTTACCGTCAATATTATTAGCCAGGTTGCCCAGTACGAGAAGTCGCTGCATGAGCAGTCGCTTTCATACGCCCGAATAGTTGCCGGTAATGCCGCCAGCAGCCTGGTGTTTAATGACAACGCAACCGAAAAACAACGGTTAAACTCACTGCAAAACACTGACTTTATTCAGCACGTTCATGTCTACAAACTGGATGAAACCAGTAACGAGTTGACCTTCTTTGCCAGCTATAATAAACAGGGCCTGGCCCCCATTCCGGCGCGCTTTTCAAAACTTGACCGACTGACCACGCCGCAAATTCAGGACAACTACATTGAAGTGTCGCAGCCTGTGGTACTAGACGGTGAGGTTATAGGTTATGTTTATCTACGAGGCTCACTGGAGCAGGCCCGTTTATTTATGTGGCGCTCTATTGGCATAGCCGCTGTGGTATTTGTGCTGACACTGCTGCTTTGTTGGTTAGTGACTCTGCGTTTAAGAAAAACCATTGTGACCCCGCTCGACTCTGTTGTGGATGTCATTTCTCAGGTAGCGCGAGACAAGAACTACTCCCTGCGCCTGGCGCCCTCGCAGCTGGTAGAATTCGACATGATGGCTCACGCCTTTAATACCATGCTGGACAGGGTACAGCAGCATATCAGTCGTCAGCGCCGTGCCGAAGAAGAAGCCAGCCAGTTAAATACCGAGCTGGAGCGGCAGGTAACACAGCGCACTCAGGCACTGAAAGAATCGAACAGCGAACTGTTAAAAACGCTGGAGCAGTTGCACCAGTATCAGGGGCAACTGGTTGAGTCGGAGAAAATGGCGTCGCTGGGTGACATGGTTGCCGGCATTGCGCACGAAGTTAATACGCCCATTGGTTTGTCAGTAACGGCTTCAACCTTATTGCAGGACAAACTGACCGTTATGCAGGAAAAGTTTGACGAGAAACGCATTTCAACGTCTGAATTTGAGCGCTTTTTGAGTGACTGTGACGAAAACCTGCAAATTATTTATCGCAATTTAGGCCGCGCTGCTGACCTGGTCACCAGCTTTAAACAAGTGGCCGTTGACCAGTCATCGGAAGTGGATCGCGACATTCATATTCCGTCTTTTATGAACGATGTTCTTATTTCGGTTAAACCGCGACGCCTTGACCCGGAAAAATTCCCAATTCGAATTTCTTGCCCGGACAACCTGACAGTACGCGCCAAAGCCGGACCGCTGAACCAGGTGCTGATAAATCTTATTGTGAACTCCATGGTCCACGCTTTTGACGGCTACGACCACGGGCAAATTGATATTACTTTTGGCATGCAGAACGACACCGAGCTGGAAATGGTTTACGCCGATAACGGTAAAGGCGTGCCGAGTGATATCAGTCGTAAAATATTCGACCCCTTTGTCACCACCAAACGAGGTTCCGGCGGTAGTGGTTTGGGTCTGCATTTAGTGTATAACCTGGTGACTCAGGTATTAGGCGGTAACATTCACTTCTTTAGTGAGGAAAAGAACGGGGTGGAGTTTATTGTTCGTTTTCCCGTCACTTTAGTCAGCAATGCTTGAAAAATCTCAAACAAAAGTCATAATGTAACGTCATAACTTTTATAAATATAAGTTCAACACCGTACGCACAGCGACGAACTTTCCGGGAAAATCAACGCTTATGAATGCCAGAATATTGATTGTTGAAGACGAAGTTGTTACTCGCCAGACTCTTACCCGTCTATTCCAACAAGAAGGCTACGAAGTTTTTGATGCTGCTGATGGCCTGCAAATGGAAAACATCATGCGTCAGGAACGTGTTGATGTCGTAATCATGGACGTTAACCTGCCAGGCAAAAATGGTCTGGAACTTGCCGAGTCATTACGCGAAAGCGACAACATTGGCTTAATTTTCTTAACCGGCCGCGACAGCGAAGACGACCGCCTGTTGGCTCTGGAACTGGGTGCTGATGATTACCTCATTAAGCCTTACAATCCGAAAGAGCTGACTATTCGCGTACGCAATCTCTGCCGTCGCATTGAAGCTTCACGCTCAAGCAATCCGGTTGAAAACAACAGTGTTGAGTTCCAGTTCCACGGTTGGCGTTTAAACAGCGACAGTCGCTGCCTGTACTCACCGGAAAACCAGATGTTCCGTCTGCCGAAAAGTGAATACCGCGCGTTAGAGCTGTTTTTGTCAAACCCGGGCCGTATCCTTGACCGCGAAACATTGGTTAAACGTATGCTGGACCGAGAACTTCGTCCAAATGACCGTACAGTTGACGTTGCCATTCGCCGTATTCGTCGTCATTTCGAATCACACCCGGAAACGCCAAACCTTATTACCACCATCCATGGTGAAGGTTATCGTTTTATTGGTGAGGTTGATCAGCAAGCTCAGTGATGCTTTGCTAACCAGGCGTCAATTTGCTGCCGGTGCGGAATGACCGCATCGGCCCATTCTATTAACAGGCGTTCTGCCACTGGCCATTCCCAGTCTTCTTTTTCTACCCTTTCCATAGTTTTTGACAGAGCCGTTAAACCAACCGAACTGCAGGCCCCTTTCACTTTATGTGCCTGTTTGCGTAATTCGTCTTCGTTACGCTCTTTAGCTGCCTGATGCAGTAACTTAGCGTAGCTTTGAATAATACCGTCAAAGGTTGTAAGGGTTGCTTGTATGCCTTCGGCGCCCAAAGTGTCCAGGTATTGTTGTAACAGTTCGGTATCGATATCCGATTTTTCTGCCATCTTTTTGTGCTCCATCAATCCAAAACCCTATCCTCGGCGTATTCCTGTTTTGAGTCAACCACTGTGCACAGTGCACAGATAGAATCGATTAGGGCAATCGGTGTCACCTGGTTAAATTCTGCGATATAATGCCCACCTTTAGACTGAGCCAACTTGATCAAGATCAATCTGGCCGGACAATATTCACGAGACTTGGAGTTCACAACGAATGCCAACAGTTATGCCCGACGTAGCCAACCAAACGCAGGCCCAGACAGAGGGAGCCCTCGATTGGGTTGGCATGAGCAACATTGAAGTTCCACTTATGGTAGCCGCCGCCGGCGTACCAGAGCGCCCTGTAGCGGCTAAAGTGGAAGCTTTCGTCAACCTGAAGAACCCGAAAACCAAGGGTATCCATATGTCTCGCTTGTATTTATTGCTGGACAAACTTTCGACCGAAGGTGAACTCAGTCATGATACTTTGAAGCAACTGCTGAATGACTTTATCGAAAGCCATAAAGACATTAGTGATCAGGCTTTTATTAAGTTTGATTTTGACTACCACTTACGCCGCAAGTCGCTGATAAGCAAGAAGCAGGGATGGAAAGCTTACCCGGTGAGTTTAACCGGTCGCTACGATGCCGGAAAACTGAAGCTGGAGCTGTCTGTTGATGTGCCTTACTCGTCAACTTGTCCATGCTCAGCTGCGTTAGCGCGTCAGTTAATCCAGGACGCCTTTAGTGCCCAGTTTGCCGGTCAGGAACAAGTTGATGCGACAACTATGCACGAATGGTTAGGTTCAACCGAAGGTATTGTCGCTACACCACACAGCCAGCGTTCAATTGCTGAAGTTAAAGTGGCATTGAGCGAGAGCGTTACTGACTTTCCTATTGTGGAACTGATTGACGCTGTTGAAGATGCGCTGAAGACGCCGGTTCAGGCTGCAGTGAAACGTGAAGATGAGCAAGAGTTTGCCCGGTTGAACGGACAAAACCTAATGTTCTGTGAAGACGCATCGCGCCGCTTACAGCACCAGTTGAACCAAATGTCACACTTCCGTGACTTCTGGTTACGAGTGAACCACTACGAGTCGTTGCACGCACACGATGCTGTCAGTGTCACCACCAAAGGTATTCCGGGTGGTTATTCAGCCTAACCCGGCTTAAATTAATTCCATAAGCAGCCATTAGTGGCACAGCTTTTGCTTCACACCTCACAGAGCGTCAATTTTCTGATGAGGTGTGAAAATGGAAATTATCTTGTTGTTGTTTGTTGTTGTATTAATTGCGGTGGCCGTTATTGCCAGCCGAATGTCCGAAAACTACGTCCCCTACCCTTATAGACTAAAAGATACGACCCTGTGCACGGCTCAGGAAGACCAATTTTTGACACTGCTGGAAAAGTCGGTCGGCGATGATTTCCGTATTTTCACTAAAGTCCGCTTAAGCGACATTGTTACCGTGCGTTCCGGCTTGTCGGCAACCGCCCGTAAAGACGCGCACAACAAAGCCAGCCAACGTATTCTTGACTATGTACTGTGCGACATTCACACCATGCAGGTAAAAGCTGCCATTGAGCTGGAACCCGGACAGTCATCGCTGAATCAGCAAAAACGTAACTTGTTTTTGAAAAATACGTTAGCCGCAGCCGGCTTGCCGTTCCTGCGCTTTAAAGCCAAGCCGGGTTACCGTGTAGCTGAGCTACACGACTACATTCATGGCAAAATTCGTCAGGCCGAGCACGTTCGCGCAGCCGTACCAACCAATAGAGACAAAGATAACCAGCCGATTGCCGCTTAACCATGTCCGTGGCAGTATAGCCGCATGAACACGGAGCTTTTAAACGACATTCTGTTATCCCCTGTGACCCTCGCTCTGCTGGCATTGCTGGCAGAGCGCTGGTTTCCGTGGCCGGAACAATGGCATCCACTTGCCGTTTTCCGGCTAATGGCTTCCTACATGAGCGGCAAGGTGAACAAGCCCGGGCGCCCGGTCAGCCAACAACGTATTGCCGGTTTTCTGGCCTGGTTAACCATGTCACTGCTGGTGCTGCTGCCGGCGGCTATTGTCTTTGCCGGTGCCGAAGTGGAACTTGCCATTGGCTGGCTTATTCTATTGGTCAGTTTACGTCAGCAACCCGTTACTCATGCGGTGCGTCTGGCGGACTGCCACTTACAGCGGGGTCGTAAAAATGCCGCCCGCGCCTGGCTAAGCCGCGTCACCTGGCGCGACTGTGACTTACTCAGCGAACACGGCATTGCAAAAACCAGTCTGGAATTACGTGCCGCCAGTATTTTAGAGCACCGCTTCACCCCTTTATTCTTTTGGTTTATTGGCGGCCCTTTAGCAGCGCTTGGCGTACGTACTGTCTATGAATTGACTCAGATATGGCCCATTGCTCAGGCCCGTTACCGCCATTTTGGCCTGGCAACTCACTGGCTGTACACCATAAGCCACTTTTTCCCTTCGTTTTTACTGTCGCTGGCAGCGCGTTTTATGGCGTTGTTTCAGCCCAACAAGCCCAAACTGCAGTCGCTAAACCGTAACCCACTGTTCCCGACTGTGCTGCTCAGTTGGTTACAGAGTTTCAGTTATTGTCACCGGGTAAGCCTGGGCGGGCCTATACAAGTTCAGGGAATTCGTATTGCGCGACAGCGTTTTGACGGCCGTCCGGCAGAGTTGTTATTGCCCCGGGCGCAGCGCTGGCAAAGGCAATGGCAGATCTTTTTCATTGCTTGTCTGGTTATTGCACTTTTTGCTCTGTTCATTTATCGACCCTGACCGACTCATCGGGTATACTACGCGCCCTAATAAGGCAACCATTTAATACTATGAAAACCATTGATGTAATCGGCATTGGCAATGCGCTGGTGGATCAGGAGTTTGAGGTCACTGATGACTTCCTCCAAAAGCACAATTTGAAAAAAGGCATGATGGAGCTGATTGACGAAGACGCTCAAAATACTCTGATTGCCGAACTCAGCGAACTGGGTGAATTAAAAAAGCAGTGTGGGGGTGGCTCAGCCGCTAACTCGCTGGTGGCTTTTGCTCAGTTTGGCGGAAAAGCCTATTATTGTTGTAAAGTTGCAGACGATGAAGCGGGTATGTTTTACCGTCAGGACTTAGAACAAGTGGGTATTGAAACCAGCCTTAAAAAGCAGCAGAACCCGGGTATCACCGGTCGTTGCCTGGTCATGGTTACCCCGGATGCTGAACGCACTATGCGTACACACCTGGGCATTACCGCTGACTTGTCCACCGTTGAAATTGATGACCATGCGATTGCAGCAGCAAATTACCTTTATATTGAAGGTTATTTAATTACCTCGGAAATTGCCCGTGGTGCTATTCAGCATGCTAAAAAAGTGGCGCGCGATAACAACACCAAACTGGTTATGACCTGCTCTGACCCGGCAATGGTGAAATTTTTCCGCGACGGCATTGATGAAATTCTTGAGGGTGGTGTCGATTTAATGTTCTGTAACCGTGAGGAAGCAGAATTATTAACCGGTAAGGACGATCCTCAGGCGGCTTTAAGCGTATTACTAAAGCAAGCCGACACGGTTGCAATTACTCTGGGCAAAGATGGCGCCTTAATTGCTAACCGTGAGCGTCAGGTTCATGTTCCTGGGGTGCCGGTTAAAGCTATTGATACCAACGGTGCCGGCGATATGTTCGCAGGTGCTATGCTGTACGGTTTAACCCGTAATATGCCGTTAGAAGACGCAGGCCGTCTGGCCAGCCACGCGGCCGCTGAACTGGTTACCGAATTTGGTGCTCGACTGGATAAAGAGCGTCAACAGCAGTTAATTGAGCGTGTTATGAAGGCTCAAACCGCCTGAACTCATTACAAGTTCACCGACAAGATCACTGAAAAAGAGAGTCGCTATGAGTGTAGAAAATTCGCAAGACTACAAAGTTGCAGATATTAGCCTGGCAGAATGGGGTCGCAAGGAAATTGCGATTGCTGAGTCCGAAATGCCGGCGCTGATGACTATCCGCCGCAAATACGCTGACAGCAAACCACTGGCCGGAGCCCGCATTATTGGTTGTATCCATATGACCATTCAAACAGCTGTGCTGATTGAAACCTTGCTTGAGCTGGGCGCAGAGGTACGCTGGTCGTCGTGTAATATTTTCTCTACTCAGGACCACGCTGCTGCCGCTATGGCCGCTGCCGGTGTTCCGGTATTTGCCTGGAAAGGCGAAACCGAAGAAGAGTATGACTGGTGCTTAAAGCAAACTTGCCACAAAGACGGCGAGCTGTGGGATGCCAACATGATTCTGGATGACGGCGGTGATTTAACCCTGATGATCCACGACGAATTCCCACAAATGCTGGACAAAGTACACGGCATTACCGAAGAAACCACTACCGGCGTTCACCGCCTGCTGGATATGCTGGAAAAAGGCACTTTGAAAGTTCCGGCCATTAACGTGAACGACGCCGTAACTAAGTCAAAAAACGACAACAAGTACGGTTGCCGCCACTCGCTGAACGACGCCATTAAGCGCTCAACTGACCACCTATTGTCAGGTAAGAAAGCTCTGGTTGTTGGTTACGGTGATGTGGGTAAAGGTTCTGCCGCAAGTCTGCGTCAGGAAGGCATGATTGTTAAGATCAGCGAAATTGACCCAATTTGTGCTATGCAGGCTTGCATGGACGGCTTTGAAGTGGTTTCTCCTTACATTGACGGTAACAACAAAGGTAACGGCGAAAACATTAACAAAGACTTGTTGGGCAATACCGACCTGATTGTCACCACAACTGGTAATATGGACGTGTGTGACCGTTATATGCTGGCGGCACTTAAGCCTACCGCTCTGGTTTGCAACATTGGCCACTTTGACAACGAAATTGACACGGCCTTTATGCGCAAAAACTGGCGCTGGGAAGAAATTAAGCCACAGGTACACAAAATTTATCGCTCAGACGATGATAACGACTACCTGATTCTGCTGGCCGAAGGCCGCCTGGTGAACCTGGGTAACGCAACCGGTCACCCAAGCCGCATTATGGATGGCTCTTTTGCTAACCAGGTACTGGCGCAGATTCACTTGTTTGGACAAAAGTTTGCCGACATGGACAAAAAGCAGCAGGAAGAATACCTGCGCGTAGAAGTTCTGCCGAAGCAACTGGACGAAGAAGTTGCACGTTACATGGTGCAGGGTTTTGGTGGCGTTATCACCAAGCTGACAGCGGATCAGGCCAACTACATTCACGTTGATGCAGAAGGCCCGTTCAAGACTGACGAGTACCGCTACTAATGAGCGATATCATTTATCGTGAAATAACGGCTGCCGATATGGCGGCCGTTATTGATCTGGCCAACGAAGTTCATGGTGACAACTACCTGAACGAAGACAGTTTTCAGCAGTATTTAGCCGGCGGTACCGCTGGTAACGTACAGTTGAACTGGATAGCCCTGCGCGGCGATACACCTTTAGGTATAAGAATTACCCTGGCCCCCGGACAATGGCCCGTTGATGATTTTTGCACCCCTGACGCCTGGCCAATTCCGGCCGACAAACTGTGCTACTTTAAATGCGCCGCCGTATCGGAAAAGGCACGTGGCTTAGGCATAGGCAAAGAGTTGCTGTATCGCAGCATAGCTTCAGCCAAAGAGCTGGGCTGTCAGGGTGGCTTAGCGCATATTTGGATGCAAAGCCCCAAAAACAGCGCCTATGAATATTTCACCCGCTGCGGCGGTGAAATGATTAAACAACACGAAAAACGCTGGTACAAAGCCTCAGTAGAAGACGGCTACTATTGCCCTGTGTGCGACGGCACCTGCTACTGCGACGCCGGCGAAATGCTGCTGAAGTTCGATACGTAAGGCAGCGAATAGCGAGCGCTGAGGTTGCATGGGCTGGGGGGGCAGACTGCTCACTTGTTTCGCTTGAGCATTGAAGGCCTCTGTGGCGGAGACGCAACAAGCTCATCCATGAGGGCTTGACGAAGGCCATCCATGGCCTTCGACACTCCACCACAGAGGCCTTCAACACTCGTAACGCTCACAAGTGAACAATCTGCCCTTTTTGCCTTCCTCCTAATGGCTTAGGTTGGATTTTTATCTGAGGCGGGAGATAGTGAGCGCGCCAATGGTTGCATAGGACTATTGTGGAGGTGTGCAGCGCCATGGATGGCGCTGCCCAAGCCCTACAGGGATGTATTCACGGGCGTCCTCCACAATAGTCCTTGTAACCTCAGCGCTCGCTGTCTTCCTTCTCTGCTTTAATAGGTGGTGATTATGTATGATCCTTTGGTTAATGAGCCTCCGGGGCCTCATGATGCTCCTGAGCCTAGTTATTGGCAGCAGCATACGCAGGCCAATTTTCCGGAGTGTGTTGATGCGCCGGAGGAAGTGGAGTTTGCTGTTGTTGGAGCTGGGTATACTGGTTTAAATGCAGCCCGGATTCTGGCTGAGAACGGGCGCTCTGTTGCGGTGTTTGAGGCTAACCAACTGGCCTGGGGGTGTTCCTCCCGTAATGCCGGCTTTGTAATGAAAAGTACCGGTAGACTGGGCTTGTCAGCCTGGGCTGAACGCCTGGGCAAAGAAGTTGCGCAAGGCATTGCCGCCGAACACCAGAAAGCGCTGCAGCTGGTTGAGGAAACGGTACAGGAGTGCCCTCAGCATTGTCAGCGCCAAAACGGTGGTTATCTGAAAATAGCGCATAAACCCGGCGCCATTGATCCGTTAAAGAAACAGTATGACCAGCTCAAACAATTTAACCAGCCGGTGGAATGGCTGACGCAAGAGCAATTAAGCAACCTGGTTTCCAGCCCGCAGGCTCATGCGGCTTTACGCTTCACCGACTGCTTTGCTCTGAACCCTATGTTATTAGCTGCCGCCACCGCCCGACGGGCCGTTGCAGCCGGTGCGCAGTTAGTTGAGCATTGCCCGGTAACAAAGGCGGTGTCGCTTGGCGGCAAAGGCGTGTATTTGCAAACCGCTAAAGGCGCTGTACGCGCCCGTAAGCTGTTAGTTTGTTCTAACGGCTATACCTCAGGGCAATTGCTGCCGGAGCTTGCCAGTCGCTCGTTACCGGTACTGTCGAGCATTATTACCACCCCACCTCTGAGTAAAGAACAAGTTGAAAGCATTAAGCTGTCACCCCAGTACGCCATAATGGATACTCGCATACTGAAATACTACTTCCGCTTACTGCCGGATAACCGCTTATTGTTTGGCGGCCGCGGCGCCATACAGGGGAAAAACGCCGCCGATGCTGTTTATGCTAAGCGTCTGCTAACGGCTCTGCACCAGACCTTTCCGCAACTGCGGGATATCAAAAAATGGGAACACTTCTGGAGTGGCTGGGTTAGTGTGTCACTGGACGATTACCCGCGGATAGGCAAAGTGAAAGATAATATCTACGCCAGCATGGGTTACTGCGGCGCCGGTGTTAGCTTTACCGCCCTGGCCGGTCAAAGACTGGCAGAAGCCGCCATGGAACAACCCCTGCCCGAGCTACCGTACTACCAGTCACAACTAAAGCCCTTCCCACTGCCGCGCTTCCGCCGCCTGGGCCAATGGCTCTACTACCACTACGGCCGCCTACTCGACTGAGACGGGACAGGCTATTCACTTGTTTCGCTTGAGCATTGAAGGCTTCTGTGGCGGAGACGCGACGAGCTCATCCATGAGGGCTTGACGAAGGCCATCCATGGCCTTCGACACTCCGCCACAGAAGCCTTCAACACTCGTAGCGCTCACAAGTGAACAACCTGCCCCTTTAGACTCTCTCATAAAGGCTTAAGTCGCTTCTTATCTGAAGCGGAAGATAGCGAGCGCGCCCAACGGTTACACAGGGCTATTGTGGAGGTGTGCAGCGCCATGGATGGCGCTGCCCAAGCCCTACAGGGATGTATTTACGGGCGTCCTCCACAATAGCCCTTGTAACCTCAGCGCTCTCCAATGCTCAAGCGAAGCAAGTGAGTAGCCTGCCCTGGAGCTACAGGCCGAAGACGATTTTTTCGCTTTTGAGCATTCGGGCTATGTATTTCATGAGCAGCAGTGCGGCTGCCAGGGTGGCAATTGCGCTGATGACCGTTCCCATGACGTTTACGTTTTCGCCGCGTATCAGTGACAGGAATGCCTGATGCTGACCGGTTAGCGGAAGGTAATAGAGGATAGGATTTTTAAGGCGTGCGAATTCCACACCAAAAGAAGCTGCCATTGGAATGATCAACAAGAAGCTGATGTAGGTTTGTGCTTCTTTGAAGTTCTTCGCCCGGAAGGACACGAACAACTGCAACGCGGTAGCAAAAAGAGCTAACGGCACCAGCAGGATGAACATCAACGCCATCATACCGACACTGAAATTCACGTTCATGCCAATTTCATGCAGTGGCACGTAGGCAAAAATAATGGGGATAAGTACCAGTGACAGTATTGCCCCAAACAATGAGAAGGTTGTTGCGGTCAGTGCTTTACCGGTCACGATATCCCAGGTACTTAGTGGCTGACTCAGCAGAAACTCCAGTGAGTTACGCTCGCGTTCACCTGCACTAATGTCTATGGCGACGTTCATGCCGGACCAGAACACGGACAGAATAATAAAGACCAGCACACTGCCCATGATCAGAGCCGCCTTTGAGCCACGGGTTGCCAGGTCCTGTTTCTGCAGTTGTACCGGCTGAATCACGCGTGGGTCGACGCCGCGCAGTGTTAAACGGTATGCGGCTATTTGGCTTGAATAAGCCTGCACTGCCTGCTCTACTCGCTTAATATCGGTTTGCTGTTTTTGTGCGGACCAGTCTGCCCGTAAAGTCACTTCTACCGGTTCTGCCTTACGAACGCTTTCCTGCCAGTTTTCAGGCAAAGTAAGGACTATAGGCGTTTCGGTTTTTGCCCATTCACCCTGCTTCTGGACGACGCCTCGTTCATTAAGAAAATCAACCAGCTGAGGTGCGTTTTCTTCGCCTTCAATGGTGATTTCGATGTCGGCTTTATCGGTCAGTTGCGTAATCAGAAAAAAGAATGCAACGGCCATTAACAGTGGTCCGAAAAAAGCATAAGACATAGCGGCCAGAACGGAACGCTTGTCTCGAATTGCATCACGAAATTCTTTTTTCCATACAGAGGTTAATGCACTCATCAGGCTGCTATCCCCTCGTCAGTACCAATTATCTTCACGAAGGCATCTTCCAGTTGTGGCTCGCCTGTCATGTCGCACAGCTCTTGTGGGGTTCCTTCTGCGGCAACTTTGCCGTTTGCCATAACCACCACCCGGTCACAAAGTGCTGCAACTTCCTGCATTACGTGGCTGGAAAACAGAATGCAGGTACCCTGCGCACGCTGCTCGCGCAGCACGTCTCGTAAAATACGGGTACTCATTACGTCCAGTCCGCGGCTGGGCTCATCAAGAATCAAGTGCTTAGGGCTATGCACCAGTGCCTGTGCCAACGCTACTTTCATTCTCTGGCCTTGCGAAAAACCGGCTGTACGTCTGTCGGCCAACTCTTTGATGTCGAGCTTTTCTATCACTTGTTCGACAGCTTGCTTTTGCTTGCTACCGGTAAGACCGTGAAGTCCGGCGAAGTAAGCCACTTGCTCACGTACCGTCAAACGCTCGTAAAGACCGAATTTGTCGGGAAATATGCCCAGATTACGGCGGGCATCAATGGGGTTCTGATTCGCATCGACACCTTCAATTTCAGCTTTACCGGTATCGGCCTGCAGTAATCCGTAAATAATACGCAAACAAGTGGTTTTACCGGCGCCATTAGGGCCAAGGAGCCCGGTAATTTCACCGTCTTTTGCCTGAAACGAGAGCGAATCCAGCGCTTGCACATTTTTAAATGTTTTTGTTAGTGCATCTACGTTTATCATCCCTTATAGCCCCGCTGCATTTTGGTTCAGTACGAAAGGCTTAAGACTCTGCTTAGTTAAGCAACTGCCATCTATATTTTCGATTGAGCCCTGCTCAATAAAATCCGCAACAAGTTGATTCGCACATGTATGGCTGGCAATGGTATGGCCTGCGTTTGGCGCAACTAAGTGCTTACTGTTGGGCAAAGTCCGGTGTGCAATCTCTCCCCATTCAGGCGGTGTTACCGGATCTAACTCACCGGATAATAACAATACCGGTTTGTCGCTAACGACAGGATCAGACCAGTAACCAGGTACACTCGATGAGCGCCAACCCGCACACATATCAACAAAGGCGTCGCCGGTGCGACTGCCAATAAATTGATTGTCGCCGTCTTGCTCAAGCAGCTCTGGTGTGGCTCGTGGTAGGTCTTCAGAACAGACGACCGACAACATCAACCCCAAATAGATACTGCTTTGAGACATGGTGCCGCCCATGAGTCCAAGAATGGCATGGTAGTCTCCTGCCGCAGCAGAATGGATAGCATAAGGTAAAAGCTGACGAGTGTTCGGGTGGTATAAAGCCACTCGCATAATGGAGCTGAAACGCCCTGGTGTCAGTTTAATTTCGAGAGGCTCGAAGGACAAAGGATCACGTGTTTCCAATAAGATATTCTGAGCTTCAAGTTCAGCCATCACCTCATAATATTCTTGTTCAAGCTTTGGAAATTTCTCACGGCACGCAGTTTGTTCTGTGCAGTCTTCTAACATGGCATTAAATGCGTCAGCACCATGTTGACCAAAAGGACCAATAACAACCTGAGGTGGTGCAATTGCATCTAAAGTAGCGGTACGAACTGAGCCTGGAGCTTCACGCAAATAAGTCAGCCCTACCCGGGTGCCGTATGATCCGCCATACAAATTCAGTTGCTCAATTCCTAAATGTTCACGTACCCGTTCGAAGTCTTTTACCGCATTAACGGTGTGATATTGCGTTGTATCAGTATTAGGGTATTGCTTCAGGCATTCACGGCTCAACTCTGCAAGGTCTTGCTCATCGTCAGCGCGAATGAGTTCATCTGGCCGCTCGATATCGCATTTCAACGGATGACTTTTCCCTGTGCCGCGTTGATCGATTAAGAGAATATCCCGCTTCTGGCGCACTCCCTCAAACATTCGCGCTATCATTGGCGCAAGCTCTGTCGCCGCCTGCCCGGGCCCGCCTGCGAGAATAAGCATTGGATCAGCCTTGGCGCCTTCCTGAACTGCCGGCAGTACGGCGTAATAAATGCCGATATGCTTGCCTTCAGGCTGGTCATAATTTTCCGGAACTGACACCGTTCCACAATGCAATTGTTCCTGCACGCCGGGAAGATAACAGCTTGCAGCTTCGGTTGTTTTTGTCTGTGCCAAACTGCTCAGCGGAGCTAACCCCAATAACAGTACCGGCAAAGCTAGTGCCATCCATTGTTTCATAACGATTCCGTTTGTTTGCGTAACGGATCTATTGTCGTAGAGAACGGGGAAGAATTACAAGGTAAGTTACTGATTGAATTGTTAGAAGATGTAAAAAAGCCCGCAAACAGCGTTTGCGGGCTCTTGAAATACGCAATAAGTCTTTTAATTAAAAGCCAGCGCGTTCTTTAATTGCCTGAGCGATGGCAGTGTCGCCATGACCGTTAGACTGAGCCCACTCGTAGTCGCCTGAGCTTTGCAGTTCATCTACTGACAGACGACCAACGATGAAGCTACCAATTTCTTGTGAGCCGTTCGCCATTGCGAATTGCAGTAAGCTTTGTCCATTACACTGGATGCCGCTGTAGATATCACGTACACGGACACGAGAGTCACGCAGTTTCTTACGCATACGCATGGTGTCGTCACCTTGTACGTATGTGCACAAGCTCAAAGCTAATTCATTTGCTTCTGCGCTTTTTGAGAATGTTGCGCCTGTCGCTGCAACAGCAGCCATCAAGGTGCCTAATACAATCGCTTTCATGTAAAACCCCATCACAAGATTGTTCAAAAATTCATCAGGAATGATACTACGAACTCAAGCCTGCTGCAATGGCCTAAAATTGTTGTAAGTTACTGAATTTATAACTTCTTATTAACGTTTCCTGTCGAAAATAAGGGTACTGAAGTTATGTGAATTACGCTCGTCGGCGGCAAAGTTTTGCCGCTCTACCTCTTGCCAATCAGCGACTTGGAGATAGTCGGGAAAATAGGTATCGCCCTCAACATTTAGATCTATTTTAGTAACATATAGGCGGTCTGCGAGCGGTAAAAATTTTTCATAAATTTTTCCTCCACCAATGACCATAAGTTCATCGACCGGGCCTGCAGCCGCAATAGCTTGTTGCACACCAGATACCCAGATGACCTGACTGTCCTGATTTTCCGAACGATCCGTTCGACGGCTTAGAACGATATTTTTGCGCCCGGGTAAAGGTCGGCCAATTGATTCAAAGGTTCGTCGACCCATAACAATTGGCTTACCCAAAGTAATTTTTTTGAAATACTGCAACTCATCCGGAAGATGCCATGGCATTTTATTGTCTTTGCCGATAACCCGGTTATCTGCCATTGCAACCACAAGTGAGATTTTCATTCGGCGATACCCTTAATACGTAGCCTGACGCTTACGCCAGGAAACAATATCCCACCTGACATAAATGTCAGGCTACTTCTGATAAATAACTTCGACGTCGTGATCGTCATCATCGTCGTCGTCTTCGTCATCCTGCTCTTCTTCCAGCACTTCTTCGTGGTAGGTATCCCACATAAACTCAACTGGATCGGCTTCTTCCTGTTGTTCCGTGCTAGGTGCAGGTAAGGTCTCAAGGTACGAGATAACCTCACGACAAAGAGCATCACTGCCGCGTCCTTCTAACGCCGCAATTTGGAATACCGGGCCGTCCCAGTCCAGCGCTTTAACCAGCTCATCGACTTTTTCCTGAACTTCTTCGTCCAGTAGTAAGTCGACTTTATTGATGACCAGCCAGCGCGGTTTTTCTGCCAGTTTAGGACTGTATTTTTCCAGTTCATTGATGATGATACGTGCCTGCTCTGCAGGGTCGGTCTCATCAAAAGGTGCTAAGTCCACCAAATGCAGCAGTAAACGACAACGCTCCAGGTGTTTCAGGAAGCGAATACCCAGGCCAGCGCCTTCAGCCGCACCTTCGATAAGACCCGGGATATCGGCAATAACGAAACTTTGATGTGGTGCCGGACGCACAACCCCCAAATTAGGTATTAACGTGGTAAAGGGGTAGTCCGCTACTTTAGGACGCGCCGCTGAAACCGAACGAATAAAGGTCGATTTACCGGCGTTTGGCATACCCAGTAAGCCCACGTCGGCCAGCAACATGAGTTCAAGTTTTAATGAGCGCACTTCACCCGGAGTACCATCGGTTTTCTGCCGAGGAGCACGGTTCACACTGCTTTTAAAACGTGTATTACCTAAACCATGGAAGCCGCCTTTGGCGACCATTAACCGCTGACCATGTTGCGTCAAATCGCCAAGAACTTCGCCGGTGTCGACGTCGGTAGCGCGAGTACCCGGAGGAACCGGCAGCACAATATCGCTACCGCGTTTACCCGTACAGTTTTTACCCATACCATTTTGCCCACGCTCCGCTTTATGGAAGCGCTCAAAACGATAGTCGATAAGGGTATTCAGGTTTTCATCGGCTTGCAGGTAGACATCGCCACCATCGCCGCCGTCACCACCGTCGGGACCACCTTTGGGAATGTACTTCTCGCGACGGAAACTGATACAACCATTACCGCCATCACCCGCATCTACGCGGACTTCTACTTCATCAACGAATTTCATCGCAATTTGCTACTTATCACTTAGAGAATACTGTGCAAAATTCTAGCACATATGAAAAAGCCCCGCCGTAAGGCAGGGCTTTCAGAACCGAAACTTTTCAGTTTATGTTCACGTTATTAGTCAGTAATAACGCTCACAAATTTACGGTTTTTGCTGCCCTTCACTTCAAAAGACACTTTGCCTTCTGAGGTTGCAAACAATGTATGGTCTTTACCAATACCTACGTTCGCTCCCGCGTGGAACTTAGTACCACGTTGACGAACCAGGATGTTGCCTGCTAATACAGACTCACCACCGAAGCGCTTAACACCGAGACGTTTACTCTCTGAGTCGCGACCGTTTTTAGTAGAACCACCAGCCTTTTTATGTGCCATGTCGTTACTCCTTAATTAGCTGTTGATACCAGTGATTTTCACTTCCGTGAACCACTGACGATGGCCTTGTTGACGACGAGAGTGCTTACGACGACGGAACTTAACGATTTTAATTTTATCGCCACGACCGTGATCAATCACTTCCGCTTTCACTTTACCACCGGATACGAACGGAGCACCGATGTTTACATCGTTGCCGTCAGAAACCATCAAAACCTGGTCGAATTCAACTACATCACCGGTAGCTGCTTCCAGTTTTTCCAGGCGGACGATTTGGCCTTCAGACACACGGTGCTGCTTACCGCCACTTTGGAATACTGCGTACATATTATTCTCCACAACCCTATTGGGCATCCAAATTCAAATCAGGGCGCGAATTGTACGTAATCCCGCCAGCGATCGCAACCCTTTATTTGAACTTAAAGGCTACGCCATCTGCCGCGCTTTGAGTTTCCGCGCCGCTTTAAATAGTGTACCATCCCCTTTCCGTTAAATTTTGTAAATAAACAGATATCTATGATGGATATGCAGTCCATTAACGCATTAGCCAAAGACGATATGCTTGGCGTAAATGCTTTAATAGGTGAACAACTTCAATCGGACGTTGCCCTAATTAACCAGTTAGGCCTCTACATTGTCAACAGTGGTGGTAAACGCTTACGCCCACTGCTTGCCATATTAGCTTGCCGGGCTCTGGGTTATGAAGGTAACGATCACCGCAAACTTGCGACAATTATCGAGTTTATTCATACCGCGACCCTGCTGCACGACGATGTCGTCGACGAGTCGGAGCTTCGCCGTGGACGTAAAACCGCTAATGCAGTATTCGGTAATGAAGCCAGCGTGCTGGTGGGTGACTTCCTTTATACCCGCGCTTTTCAGCTAATGGTCGATTTAGACTCCCTGCGGATTCTGCGGATTTTAGCGGATGCCACCAACGTTATTTCTGAAGGTGAAGTACTGCAGTTAATGAACTGTAACGACCCGGATACCTCAGAAGCCAGCTACTTCAATGTCATTTACGGAAAAACCGCTAAGCTGTTTGAAGCCGCAACTGAGCTGGCCGGCGTATTAACCGCACAAGACGAAAAAGTAACGCAGCAACTGGCCGATTACGGTCGTTATTTGGGTACCGCGTTTCAGTTGGTGGACGATTTACTGGATTACACCGCCGACAGTGAATCGATGGGCAAAAATGCCGGTGATGACTTAGCGGAAGGTAAGCCCACACTGCCGTTGTTATACGCCATGTGGCACGGCAACGAAGTAGAACAAAAGCTGATTCGCGAAGCCATTGAACAAGGCGACGGACGTGAGCACTTACAAACCGTGCTAACCGCCATGGAGCGAACGGGAGCTTTGCAATACACCCGCGACAAAGCTTTAGAAGCCGCCGAACAAGCGCGCCAGTCATTAAGCGATCTCCCGGACTCCGACTACAAACAAGCCCTGCTCACCCTAACCCACCTGGCAGTCGACCGGGTGGCGTAGCAGGCTTGGAGAAAGGAAATGCCTTGGGGGAGCGGGTTCTGTTTCGGAGGACGCCCGCAAGTACTTCCCTGTAGGGCTTGGGTAGCGCCATCCATGGCGCTACACACCTCCGAAACAGAACCCTTCCCGCTTTAGGCATTTCCAATAAGCATCCATGGCCTTCGACACTCCGCCATAGAAACCTTCAACACTCGTAACGCTCACAATCCAACAGCCTGCCCCTTTTAACCATCTTCTAGCCTGATAATTAAAAAGCTAACACTGTGTATCAATTGGAACATTTGAGCGTACATCTAGCTGGAAAAATATTGGGGAAGATCAGTATTGGCGATATGCCATTGTGGGTTATCTGGAGAAAGTGTGCAGCGCCAAGGATGGCGCTGCCCAAGCCTTACAGGGACGTACTTGCAGGCGTCTTTCGAAAGATAACCTGCAATGGCCAGCCAATGCTGGCCTGCCCCAATATTTTCAAGAGCGGATTACTGAAAGCTTAGCTGGCGAAGTCGATGCCTTTTTGGATGTCGCCTTTCAGGCCGTCGAGCATTTCGTCCATGCATTTCTGTTCGAAGGCACTAAGCTTGCCGTAAGACAGAATTTCTTCGGCACCATTTTTGCCTAAGCGTACTGGCTGTGCGAAGAACTTAGCGTTGTCGCCAGGACCTTCTACGTAAGTGCACTCAATAGTGTCCTGACCTTGCAGGCCTTTCAGCAATGACAATGCAAAGCGTGCTGCTGCCTGACCCATAGACAGGGTTGCTGAACCGCCGCCGGCTTTTGCTTCAACGACTTCAGTACCTGCGTTCTGGATACGGTGAGTTAAGTCTTTGATTTCTTGCTCAGTAAACTCAACGCCTTCAACCTGAGACAGCAATGGCAGAATGGTTGTGCCGCTGTGGCCACCAATAACTGGCACGTTTACGTTTTCAGGGTTCAGACCACGTAGCTCGCCAACGAATGCTTCTGAACGGATAACGTCCAGAGTAGTAACACCGAACAGTTTACGCTTGTCGTAGCAGCCTGCTTTTTTCAGGACTTCGGCAGCAATTGGTACTGTGGTGTTTACCGGGTTGGTGATGATTCCAACACAAGCGTCAGGGCAGTTGTCTGCAACGCCTTGTACTAAGTTTTTAACAATGCCGGCGTTCATGTTGAACAGGTCAGAGCGATCCATACCTGGCTTACGAGGTACGCCGGCAGGAATTAATACGATGTCGCTGCCAACTAATGCTGACGCAAGATCATCTTTACCGAAGCCTGTTACTTTCACGTCGGTAGGGATATGACTTAAGTCAACCGCTACACCTGGAACTACTGGCGCAACGTCATACAGCGATAATTCTGAACCTGCTGGTAACTGGGTTTTCAGAAGTAATGACAATGCCTGGCCGATACCACCGGCCGCACCTAATACGGCTACTTTCATCTCAGACTCCGTTTTTGTTAGTCAATTTTAACTGCATAAAAATGCAGAATTTGGCGCAAAACTGTACTCCAATATCACTAAAAATACAACTTTGCGCGGTACACATTCAGCACTCGAATAGCGCATCTATATGCAGTACACTGGGGGTTATTATAGCATGTAACCAGTATAGGAATTGAACTCTCTCATGGTGCAAGACACGTTACTCGAAGCTTTTAAAACCCTTCTTCGCGAAGAGCGTTATGGCTCACAAGGAGAAATTGTTAACGCCTTGAAAGCCGAGGGCTTTGATAACATTAGCCAGTCTAAAGTCTCGCGCATGTTGAGTAAGCAAGGCGCGGTTCGTACCCGCAATGCAAAGCAGGAAATGGTTTACTGCTTACCGCCGGATTTAGCAGTACCTTCCACTAAGGCACCATTAAGCCAGCTTGTACTGGATATTCAGCACAATGATGTCATGGTGATTATCCGCACCAGCCCGGGGGCTGCTCAGTTGATTGCCCGCTTGCTTGACTCTGTCGGTAAAAAAGAAGGTGTGCTTGGTACGATAGCCGGCGACGACACTATTTTTATCGCGCCGCTCAAAGTTGCTGATATCGACTTTACTCTGAAAAAGGTCCGGGAGTTATTCGCCAGTCAGGCGGTGTTACCTTCTTCCTGATCCGCGACTTCTTTGTTGTCTTCCATAAAACGCATTGAAGGAACAAAAAAGCCACAGTTGGATACCGCTTGCGAATAATCCAGTAACGGGTCGTAGGCCCCTTGTTCGTCGGCGTAATATCGATTTTTTAGCCACTGCACCACCATTTTCGGTGTGTGACTAAAATACATAGCCAGCAGCCCCTGTTCGCGCAGGTCACCCCAGGGCATATTCTGTCGCAGTAAAGGAATGGGCTGTTCATTGCCGTCCACTAGACGACTTTTGGCTGCATGTGTAACGCCTTCAATTTTAGCTTCGGATAAACGTTCGCCTGAGACTTTTTCCCGCCCCATGAGTTGCTCTTGTTTTTCCGGGCCCAGGTAGTCCCAGCGGCGTAAGTCGTGACGAAACTTTTGTACGAATAAGTAACTGCCATCAACAAAGTCGGCGTCGTCTTTTTCTTCTATTAATGCCACCTTACGTTTGCGCATTCCCCTTGGGTTGTCAGGCGCATCGATAAAACCGGTCAAGTCGCGCCCGTCCAGATAACGGAATGAGCGAATTTGCTCGACCACTTCAATGTCATAGCCGAACCATTCAATTAATGTGCGTCCGGCCAGATAATTGGCGTCGAAGCGGTCGCAACGAATTTGAATGATGAGATCATAAGGGTGCCTTGGTGCTTCCCGGTCGCCGTCAGAAAGTTCAGGAAAAGCCTGCAGGTGCAGTGGTCGCTTGTGTGGGTAGAGAATGTCCCAGTAATCGGCGCCTATGCCTACAAAGCCTGTTAACATGGCCTCTGAGAAGCGGGCGTCAAGATCGCGTAAAATTGCTGGAAAGCGTGCCAGTTTACGGCGTAGACTTTCAACGTCGTCGCTCATGACATGACAAAACAGCGTCAGACCATGCAGATTAGGTTCCGCGTAGACTCCTGACTGAGCTTTATCCACCCTATTCTCCCGTTTAACTGTTATTTTTGTGTGTTCGTTCTATTCGCTTTTACATTAAATAGCGCACGAGGCATTATAGAATGCCTGTATTCGTTATGACACCGCAAGGAAAAATCATGCGCAATCTGATACTTATTTTTGGTTTGCTTGGACTGACTGCCTGTGCGAGCACGGCAGACAATCAAACTCAGCGTAGCAGTGCTCAACAACAGACTCCGGCTGCTGAGTTTCATCAGTTGGCTGACACTATCTGGGAAGGACTGAATGAGTCCAGCGATACCGAGCTGACCGATATGTCACCGGAAGCCTTAGAGCAACGTTACCAACAACGCTCTGAATGGCTGGATCAGCTGAACGCCATTAACCTTAACGAGCTAAGCCGGGATGACCAGATAAACCATGCAATGATTCACTACACCTTAAAGAACAAGGTCGATGAGTACCGCTTTAATGCGCACTATATGCCATTAACCGCAGAAGGTAGCTTTCACAGCTCTTTAGCTTTTATGCCGTCATACACGTCATTTTCATCGGCGGAAGACTACCAGAATTACATAGCAAAACTGCGCTCAATTCCTCGTTACATGGAGCAGCAGACTCACTGGTTGCGTAAGGCCATTGAAGAAGGTTATACCCAGCCTGCAGCCGCTATGGCGGGTTTTGAAGAAAGTATACTGGCCTACATTGTCCAGGATGCCAAAGACAGCGTTTACTTCTCTCCTTTTGCACAACAGCCCGGCTTTGTTGATAGCGAACAATGGGAGCAACTTAAAGGCGATGCATTAACCGCTATTGATGATCAGGTAATGCCAGCTTACGACGACTACTTTACCTTTATGGTTACCGAGTACTTGCCAAGTGCACGTGACAGCATTGGTGCCAGCGAGCTACCCAATGGGGACGACTTTTATCAGAACCGTATTAAGCATTACACCACGCTGGATATGACCGCTGACGAAATTCATGAAATTGGTCTGCAGGAAGTTGCGCGCATTCGCGGTGAAATGCTGGAAGCCATTGAAGCAACCGGCTTTGATGGTGACTTTGACGAGTTTGTTGAGTTTTTACGTACCGACGACCAGTTCTATCCGGAAACAGCAGAAGAGTTACTCCAGTACGCCGCCTGGATAGCGAAGAAAATGGACGGTGAACTGCCTAAGCTGTTCAAAACCCTGCCGCGTAAACCTTATGGCATAGCTCCGGTTCCGGCTGAGATAGCACCGAAATACACAACCGGCCGCTATTCAGGTACCAACCGCGATGACCGCGCTGGTTTTTATTGGGTAAATACCTATGCGTTAGATCGTCGCCCGCTTTACCAGATGGAAGCACTGACGCTGCACGAAGCGGTACCGGGCCATCATTTACAAAACGCCATTGCGGGTGAATTAGAAGACTTACCGGAGTACCGTCAACAGACCTACATTTCAGCTTTCGGCGAAGGCTGGGGTCTTTACTCTGAGTATTTAGGGCTGGAAGCGGGTTTTTATGAAGACCCTTACAGTAACTTTGGTCGTTTAAGCTATGAAATGTGGCGTGCAGCGCGCTTAGTGGTGGATACGGGTATGCATGCCAAAGGCTGGAGCCGTGAACGCGCAATGGACTTTATGGCCAACAACACAGCATTGTCATTGCATAACGTGAAAACCGAAATTGATCGTTACATTACCTGGCCTGCCCAAGCGCTTTCATACAAGCTGGGCGAACTGACTATTAAGCGTTTACGCCGCGAAGCAGAGCAGCAGTTAGGTGATAAGTTCGACATTCGTGAATTCCACGATGCAGTACTGGAAAACGGCAGCGTGCCACTGAAAGTACTCGAGCAACACATCAACGACTGGATTGCTGAACAGAAATAGAACAGAACCCCCGCTATCAGGTAGGGGCAGGTTATTCACTTATTTCGCTTGCGCATTGAGTACTTCTGTGACGGAGACGCTACGAGCTCATCCATGAGGGCTTGACGAAGGCCTTCCATGGCCTTCGACACTCCGCCACAGAAGTACTCAACACTCATAACGCTCATAAGTGAAAAACCTGCCCTATCGACTTACGAACACGCCGCTGACCAACACAGAACAATGAGGTATCAGTTTTATTGCGCAGAGATCTCACTACAAAATCGTTATCTGGTAAACCAGCTCTTGGGTATTCTGTTTCTGTCGCAGAAAGGCCATGACGTAACTCGTTTTATCTTTCTCATCCATACGAAATAAGATCTTATAATTATCTACTAGCATTACTCGATAGTCAGTGATACCTAACGTCTCAAGTTCATGAGAAATGGGGAATTGCAAAGGGTTATCGCCGAGTTTATTGGTGGCGAAATCAAGAAGTTGATGACCTAATCTAATAGCTTCTTCCTGGCCCAGAAAAGATTCCATATAGCGGGTTAAAACAGCCAGAGTCTTATAACTAAGCTCCGTAAAATGAACATCGTAGTTCATAACTGAGGACTAAAGCTCAAACTTCTTTGTACTGAGTTCACGCTCTAGCCTTTCTCTTGCTTCGCTAAGGGATAGCAAATTCTGGTTGCGAATATCCCGTTCAGCCAGATTCATCAATTTAAGTGTCGCGATAGCTTCGTCCCTCTGTCGAGCGCTGGCTTCTGACTCAATACGGTATACCGGATTTCCACCCTGAGTGACAACAATAGGCTCTTCGACATTCAGTGACGCCGCATTTTGCTTAATGTAACTAATGGTTTTTATCTGCATAGCTCTCTCCCGACTGAACAGTCTAAATATAGACTATAAAAAGACCACCCGCAAGTCAGGATATCTCACCTGATGTGAACATCAGGCTACTGAATATCGGACACAAAAAAACCGCCGAAGCGGTTTTATAAGTTGTTAATGAGTGCGATCAACGGTTGCGAGGACTCTTAACGAGGTGTGCAGCGCCATGGATGGCGCTGCACAAGCCCTACAGGGAAGTACTTGCGGGCGTCCTCGTAAAGAGTCCTTGCAACCTAAGCACTCATTAAGCCACGTTGATGGTTGGGATGATGTTTTCCTTGGCCGCTTTTTCTGCGTCGCGGAAGGCATCCATCTGGTCGAAGTTCAGGTATTTGTAGACTTCGCCAGCCATCGAATTGATGTCCTGTGCGTACTCCAGGTATTCTTCCGGAGTTGGCAGACGACCAACGATAGCACCGACAGCTGCTAGCTCTGCAGAAGTCAGGTAAACGTTTGCGCCATCACCCAAGCGGTTCGGGAAGTTACGGGTTGAGGTAGACAGTACCGTTGCGCCCGGCTCTACCCGTGCCTGGTTACCCATGCACAGTGAACAGCCCGGCATTTCAGTACGAACGCCATTACGCTCATAAATGTCGTAGTAACCTTCGGCTTCCAGCTGGGTTTTGTCCATTTTCGTTGGTGGTGCAATCCACAAACGGGTATTTAATGGGTCAGAGTTTTTCTCTAGCAATTTGCCTGCTGCACGGAAGTGACCAATGTTGGTCATGCACGAACCGATGAAAACTTCATCGACGTTGTCGCCGGCAACTTCGCTTAAGAACTTCGCGTCGTCCGGGTCATTCGGGCAACAAACGATAGGCTCTTTAATGTCGTTCAGGTCAATTTCGATAACCGTCGAGTAATCAGCGTCTTTATCTGCACGCGTCAGCTCTGGGTTTTCTAACCATTCTTCCATCTTACGGGCACGACGTTCCAGCGTACGCGCGTCGCCGTAGCCTTCGTTGATCATCCAACGCAGCATGGTGATGTTAGAACGCAGGTATTCGGCAACCGACTCTTCTGACAGGTCGATGGTACAACCGGCCGCTGAACGCTCAGCAGAAGCGTCAGACAATTCAAATGCCTGCTCTACGGTTAAGTGATCAAGACCTTCAATTTCTAAGATACGACCCGAGAAGATGTTTTTCTTGCCGCGCTTATCAACGGTCAGGTGACCTTCTTTGATAGCAAACGCAGGAATGGCATGAACCAGGTCACGTAAAGTAATACCCGGCTGCATTTCACCTTTGAAACGCACCAATACTGACTCAGGCATATCCAGTGGCATTACACCGGTAGCTGCGGCGAACGCAACCAGCCCAGAGCCGGCCGGGAATGAAATACCCAGCGGGAAACGGGTGTGCGAGTCACCACCGGTACCAACGGTATCCGGCAACAACATACGGTTCAGCCAGCTGTGGATGATACCGTCGCCCGGACGCAAGCTTACGCCGCCACGGTTCATAATAAAGTCAGGCAAGGTGTGCTGAGTTTCAACGTCAACCGGCTTAGGATAAGCAGCGGTGTGACAGAAAGACTGCATAACCAGGTCTGAGTTAAAGCCAAGGCAGGCCAGGTCTTTTAACTCGTCGCGAGTCATAGGACCGGTAGTGTCCTGAGAACCAACGGTAGTCATCTTAGGTTCACAGTATGCGCCCGGGCGAACACCTTCCATGCCACAAGCTTTACCGACCAGCTTCTGCGCCAGCGAGAAACCTTTACCGCTGTCTGCCGGTTGCTCTGGCTTACGGAATAAGTCAGATGGACCCATGCCCAGAGATTCACGTGCTTTTTCTGTCAGGCCACGGCCAATAATCAGGTTAATACGGCCACCGGCACGGACTTCATCTAAAATAACGCGAGACGCATAATCGTACTCAGCGATAACGTCGCCGGCTTCGTTCTCGATTTTGCCTTCGTATGGGTAGATAGTGATAACATCGCCCATGTTCATTTTTTCAACGTCGGCTTCAAACACCAACGCACCTGCATCTTTCATGGTGTTAAAGAAAATTGGTGCGACTTTAGAGCCAATGCAGATACCGCCAGCACGCTTGTTTGGTGTGCCAGGCATGTCTTCGCCAATGTTCCACAATACTGAGTTGGTCGCTGATTTACGTGAAGAACCAGTACCCACTACGTCACCAACGAAGGCAACCGGGTGACCTTTTTCTTTTAATTCTTCAATTTGCTTGCCTGCATCGGTAATGCCTTCGCGTGGCATTTTGTACATAGCTTTGGCGTGCAAAGGAATGTCCGGACGAGACCAGGCATCGGGTGCAGGAGACAAGTCATCGGTATTCGTTTCGCCAGTCACTTTAAAGACGGTTGCTTTAATTGATTTAGGCAGTTCGTCGCTGTCGGTGAACCATTCGGCATTTGCCCAGGACTCAACCACTTCTTTCGCCAACGCATTACCGGCTTTCATTTTCTCTTCCACGTCGTGGAAGGCGTCGAACATTAAGATGGTTTCTTTCAGCTCTTTAGCGGCCAGTTCAGCCAACTGAGAATCGTCCAGCAGCTCCACCAAAGTGACGATGTTGTAGCCACCGTGCATATTACCCAGCAGTTTCACTGCGTATTCTTTGCTGACAACCGGGCTTTCAATTTCACCTTTAACAACGGCGCTTAAAAAACCTGCTTTAACATAGGCTGCTTCATCCACACCCGGCGGTACACGCTCGGCTAACAGCTCAACCAGGAAGTCTTCCTCGCCTGCTGGGGGATTTTTCAGTAATTCCACTAAATCGGCTACTTGCTCGGCGTTTAATGGCTTCGGAGGGATGCCTTCTGCGGCGCGCTCTTCCACGTGCTGACGATATTCTTTAAGCACTGATATTACCTCTCATTTGCTTGCATGAATTCTAGACGGTTCACTAGTGCGGCGCATTATACGGATTTTGCTGTTAAATTCCCATGATGCAGGGCTATAAATCAGATAATTCAGGGTATAAACGGGATGAATGCGCCCGGGTTACGGGCGCGGTACTCTTTGGACTATGGCGTACATAACCGGAACAACAAACAGGGTCAGTACGGTAGCAAAACCCAACCCAAACATGATGACCGTTGCCATGCTGGCAAAGAAGTCATCAAACAGCAGCGGTATCATGCCTAAAATGGTGGTAGCTGCCGCCATTCCAACCGGACGAACACGACTGACAGCGGCATCGCTTAAGGCTTGAACCGCCTCTTTACCGGCATCCAGCTCTGTATTGACCTGCTCCAGCAACACCACGCCGTTTTTAATCAGCATGCCGGACAAGCTCAGAAAACCGAGTAATGCCATAAAACCAAAAGGTTTATCCAGCAACAACAACCCGACAGTTACGCCAATAATAGACAGCGGGACTGTTGTCCAAAGCACCGCCGCCTGGCGGATACTGTTAAATAACAGCACGGTAATGATAAACATAACCAAGAAACCCATTGGCAGTGCGCCAAACAGTGCTTTTTCAGCCTTGCCCGAAGCTTCGTGTTCTCCGCCCCAGGTAAGCTCATAGCCCAGCGGCAACTCAATAGCTTCCAGTTCAGGTCGGACACGCTCAAATACCTGGGCCGCCGTTTCATCGGTCAGTAGATCATGGTCAGCCATAACAGTAAGCGTTCGCTTACGGTCTCGTCGCAATATGAGCGGGTCTTCCCAGGTTACATCTATCGAGCGCGCTACTTGCGCCAGCGGTACAAACCGGTCAAACACCGGGCTGTAAATTTGCAACTCCTGCCAGTTGTCCAGATCAACACGTTCGGCAGCCGGGGCACGCTGTACTATTGGCAGCAAGTCAGTTCCATCGCGGTAAACACCGATTTGTCGGCCAACAAAGTTAGCTAACAGCAGATTGTTAACGTCTTCTTTAGTGATACCGGCGCGACGACCCGCCGCTTCGTCGTATTGTGGTCGCAGCAGCTTGGTTGGGTGGCGCCAGTCGGAGCGAATATTCACCGCCCCTTTGTCCTCGGCCAAAATGCTCTGCGCTTTCTTACTTAATTGGCGCAATACGTCAATATCAGGTCCAGAGAAACGAGCTTCAATTTTTGCCGGAGTAGCCGGACCAATTTCAACCCGTATCAGTTTGTCCTCAACATCCGGATGCTCTTCACGAATACGCTGGCGAATGTCCTTCATTAACGCATCCATGCTGTCTTTGTCCTCTACCCGCACCAGCAACTGTGCGTAGCTCTCGTAACTTTTTTCCACCAGATAGGTCAGGGTAAAACGGGGCGCACCCTGGCCTATGGTGGTGGAGACCGAGGTCACTTCGCTTTTATCCAGCAGGTAGTCTTCCAGGCGCTTTGAATCCTGTTCGGTATGACGAATATCGGTGCCCTGTGGATACCAGAGATCCACATAGAAAAGTGGCGTTGTCGAAGGCGGAAAGAACGCCTGTTTCACTTGTCCGAACCCGGCCACAGCCGCGACCAGCATTGCCAACATCACCGCCATGCTGATAATGCGATGTCTCAGACAAACTGCCAGCATTTTCTTATAACCACGGTATACCGGGTGAGAGAAAACATCGTCCTGATCATCGCCATTACCAATGTCCTTCGCGGAGTATAAACGGTCGGCTAAAAACGGAATGAGCGTCAGAGCTGTTACCCAGCTCAGTAGTAAAGAAATGAGCAGCACCCAGAATAAGCTTCCGGCAAACTCACCGGTAGCGTCTGATGACAAACCAATTGGGGCGAAGGCAATAATACCAATAATGGTTGCACCCAGTAGCGGCCACTGATTTTGCTTCACCACACTAACCGCGGCTTCTACTTTACTCATGCCCCGCCGCATACCAACCATAATGCCATCGGCAATGACAATGGCGTTGTCCACCAGCATACCCAGAGCAATTATGAGCGCTCCCAGCGATACCCGTTGCAGGTTAATGTCGCCCAGTCGCATGAAAATAAAGGTGCCAAGAACCGTTAACAATAATACGGTGCCAATAAGTAACCCACTGCGAAAACCCATGGTCAGCAGCAAGGCAATAATGACAATAGCAACGGCTTCAACCAGGTTAAGCAGAAAGTCATTTACCGAGTTTTCGACCTGATGCGGTTGATCATAAATACGGTCTACCGACATTCCTATTGGTTTGGCATAATCCAGTTCATCCAGCCGTTTCTGGATACGCTCACCAACTTCAACCACGTTGACGTTGTCCGCAAAAGACAGCGCCAGCCACAGCGACGCCTGCCCGTTATAACGAACCACATGATCCGGAATCTCTTTGGTCTCCCGGTAGATGTTCGCTACATCATGCAAGTAGATGCGCTGCTCGGCCCCCGGGTTACTGATAACCAGCTTTTCCATATCTTCAACGTCGGCAAATTCGCCACTGGTGGCAATGCGCAAAGCTTCCTGGTCAACGGTTACCCGTCCGGCATTTGCTACGGCATTTTGCGTTTGCAGTAAACCGGCAATGCGGCTGGGTGGAATACCAAAGTTAGCCAGCCGTGAACGAGAGACTTCAACCACCACCTGTTCCTGTTGCTCGCCGGCCAGCATGACCTTTCCAACCCCGTCAATCAGCACCAGTTCGCGACGCAGAAAGTCCGCGTAATGCTCAATATCTTTATAGGAATAGTCTGGCCCGGTAATGGCCATCATCACGCCGTACACGTCGGCAAAGTCGTCACGAATAATAGGCTCGCCGGTTCCGGGGGGAAGCTGAGTTTTGGCGTCGTTAATTTTGCGCCGCAGTTCATCCCAAATTTGACGCAGGTGCTCGGCCCGGTAGATGCTTTTCATCTCGACCGTTATTTGCGATAAACCTGGCTTAGAAATGGACCGTACATGGTCGACGTAGCTGAGTTCCTGAATAGCGTTTTCCAGCCGGTACGTTACCTCTTCTTCCACCTGCTGCGCCGAGGCTCCGGAGTAAGGCGTAATGACCATAGCCTGCTTAATGGTGAACTTAGGGTCTTCCAGCCTACCAAGCTGAGTAAGAGCAACCAGACCACCAATTAACAGAACCAGGAAGAACATCCAACTGGTGGTTTTCCGCTCCATACTGTACTTCGCAATATTCATTACAGCCCCCGTTCGCGTTGCCATTCACGAACTTGCTGATTTTCCTTCAGCTGATGGACACCGGCCACCACTATGATTTCACCAGCTTCGAGCCCATCCAGTACAGTGAGCCCATCGTTGGTCATTGGCCCGACATTCACCTTGCGCTTTTGTACACGCATGTCGTCGCTAACCACCCACACATAAGAAGCATCCCGGCTTTCGGTAAAGACGGCTTTTGCCGGTACAACAATGCCTATTTGAGAAGAAAGCAACACCTCATTAATGTCGACAATAACCGTTGCTGTCATGCCCGGCAGTACATTGATGTCCTGCGGTTTAGGTAGTGTGAACACCACCTCATAGGTGTTGGTTGCGCCGTCAGATTGCGAATCCCACTCTTTTAAATGAGCCGGATAGGTGAATTCTGGCGCTGCGTCGAAGCGCACTTCCGGTTGATAGTCGGTCTGCTTTTTCACCTTGGCAAAAAGCTTTTCCGGCACATTAATACTGATATCAATGGCGTTGCTGATTTGCAAAGTAACAATGGGCTGCTTAGCCTGAATATTTTCATAGGCTTCCACCGCCAGATTAGCAATGACACCGTCAAAAGGGGCAGTCAGTTCGGTATAGCGCAGGTTAGCTTTAGCGGTTTCGTAGTTTGATTTTGCAACTGCAAGCTCTGACTCAATTTGGTCAAATTGTCCTTCGGACATAACCCCTTCGCTCACCAGAACTTTATTGCGTTCGTATTGTGATAGCGCAAGTTCATACTGGGCTTTCGCCTGGTCCACCGCCAGTTGATAGTCGGTCGGGTCCAGACGGGCAATAAGCTCCCCTTGTTTTACTTCAGTACCAGGCCGCGCTGGCAGTTCAATAACTTCACCCGCTACACGAAAAGTCAGTTGAGCCACTTTCGCCGCTTCGACCACAGCCGGAAACTCTCGTAGACGAGGACCATTGGCTTCACTTACCTGCATTAACCTGGCAGGTCGCGCTTGCTGTTCTTCACTCACTTCGGCTTTTTCGCTGCAAGCCACGACAGTGGCAGCGGCAACGACAGTTAAGAATATTTTAAACCAGCGCATGACTTAAATTCCGTTTTTTCCGGGATGTTTGGTGGCAATAAGTTTACCGCAAGTATAGTTACAGTTATATTGAATTAAAATTAAAAAGACCATCAGTAAAACTTAATGAATTTATCTCACCTTCACATGATGATCACCGTTGCCCGGCTTGGCAGCCTGCAGAAAACAGCTGAACAGCTCGGCCGCACACAATCGGCTGTGAGCATGGCATTAAAGAAGCTGGAAGAGAACGCGGGTTTTGCCTTGTTTAACCGTGATGGTTATCGTCTGGAGCTTACCGAACAGGGCCGCCATTTTTTACGTCAGGCAGAAGAAGTGGTGCGCCAACAGCAGCGCCTACAGTCATTGGCTAACCAACTGAAACACGGTGCAGAACCTTTGCTGACACTGTGCTATGACCATACCTGTGACAGCAAACTCTGGATGCCCAGCATTCAACACATTCAGCAACAATACCCCGCTACCGAGCTGCACGTGGATGGAGAATCACAAATGCGTGCCCTGAAGCGCATTGATAACGGTACCGCCGATTTAGCCCTGTGCCCCTGGCTGCCTTTGTTTCGTCAGTACGGTGACTTTGAAACCTTACCGGTGGCGCCGTTTGAATTAACGGTGGTTATGTCAGCCGCGCTGATGAAGGAGTTTGGTCGTATGCCGCAAAGCCGCCAGGATTTATTAGAACTACCAATGCTGGTTCCGCAGAACCTGGAAATTGGCATTAACTTAGACTCGGTATTGCGCCTGCCCAGCCAGCAGCGCATAAGAGTGAATGAGGTTAACACTCAGTTTGAACTGCTGATGGCCGGTTTTGGCTGGGGTATTATTCCAAAACACATTGCCAGTAATGCACTTAAAGAAGGCAAGTTGGTTGAAGTCAGCATCCCCGGATTCGTCCAGCAGGTGCGCTTGGAAATTCATTTGGTGCGCTCTGCAAACAGAACGCTGGGTCCTGCTGCCAATGCAATATGGCAGCGGTTTGCGTAACGCTATTGCTCCTGATGTGAACATCAGGCTACGTGCACCCTGTAGCCTGACATTTATGTCAGCTGAAATGCTGGATGGGAAGCACGATGCAAAATTGCGTTAGGTGCGATAGCAGATAGTGGGCGCGTCTGACGGTTGCTGCGAACCATTGAGGAGGTGTGCAGCGCCATGGATGGCGCTGCCCAAGCCCTACAGGGATGTATTTACGGGCGTCCTCCTCAATGGTTCCTGCAACCTCCAGCGCTCGCTATCTGCCACCTCACCTGACGTGAACGTCAGGCTACGCCGCATTATTTCCGGGCAAGGTAGAACACGGCGGGGATAACCAGCATAGAGATCAGCGGGGCTAATACCATACCGCCGACCATCGGAGCGGCGATGCGTTGCATGACCTCGTTACCGACACCGCCGCCCAGCATTATCGGCAGTAGACCAACGATAATGGTCAGCACGGTCATGGCTTTGGGTCGTACCCGTAGCAACGCGCCTTCTTCTACCGCTGCCTTTAACTGGTTTTTATTGTAAGCCACGGCTTTCCAGGCGTTGTTCAGGTACAACAGCATAACCACACCGAACTCCGCGGCGACACCGGCAAGAGCTATCATGCCGACAATAACCGCCAGTGACAGGTTGTAATCCAGCAAGTAAATCAACCACAGGCTGCCGGTTAGAGCTAAAGGCAAAGTGCCGATGACCAGCAGTGCCTGAGGTAACGAGCGGAAAGTCATGTACAGCAACAACAGAATAACTAACAGCGTCAGCGGAATGATCTCTTTTAAATCACTTTCCACCTGTTGCATGGCTTTGTATTGCCCGGTCCAGCTCCAGTTGTAACCAACCGGAATTTCCATTTTAGCCATAGCATCACCGACTTGATTAATGTAGTCGCTAACCGTGATGCCTTTCGCTGGTTCAATAAAAACCCAACTGCTTAAGCGGGCGTCTTCGCTTTTCAGCATGGCGGGTCCCTGAGTCACCCGAATGTCAGCGACATCGGACAGAGTCAGCCATTGTCCGGAGGCAGATTTCACCGGCAGGGTTTGCAGCTTCTTGATATGGTCACGTTGCTCTCGCGGATAGCGCAGATTAATAGGAAAACGCTCATTGCCCTGCACCGATGTCGCAATATTCGCTCCACCAATAGCGTACTGAATATGGTCGTGAATGTCGCTTTGGCTAATACCGTAACGGGCGGCTTCACGCAGCTTCGGCTCTATTTCAATATAACGACCGCCACCAGAGCGTTCTGCAATGACCGAACCTGTCGCCTCCTCTTCAGACAACGTCTCTTCAATACGGGTAGCCAGTTTTTCTATTTCACGAAAGTCACTACCGCTGACTTTAATCGCTAACGGGGTTTTAACACCGGTAGCCAGCATTTCAATGCGGGTACGGATAGGTTGTACCCAGGCGTTGGTCACACCGGGTATCTGCACCCGCTCATCCAGCTCGGCGATGATATCGTCCACGGTTATGCCATCACGCCACTCACTTTCAGGCTTGAGGGTAATGCTGGTTTCTATCATGGTCATTGGTGCCGGATCGGTAGCCGTGTCAGCACGACCAACTTTACCAAACACACGCTCAACTTCAGGTTGTTCTGCAATGAGCTTATCGGTTTGCTGTAGCAACTCACCGGCACTTTCAACACTGATACCCGGCAATGTCGTCGGCATGTACATGAGGTCCCCCTCATGTAGCGGCGGCATCAGCTCGTAATTGAGCTCTTTATACGGGTGCCAGGCAGATGCAGTGATCAGAAGGGCCAGCACAATAATGGTTTTAGGAAACTTAAGTGTGAAAGCCAGCAGAGGTCGGTAAAGCGCAATTAAACCGCGCGACAGCCAGTTCTTTTCTTCGGCAGGTATTTTCCCACGCACCAATAACGCAATAAGCACCGGTATCAGTGTTACAGCAATAATAGCTGCCGCGGCCATGGCCAGAGTTTTGGTATAGGCTAAAGGTTCAAACAGACGCCCCTGTTGGCCTTGCAGCACAAACACCGGAACAAAACTGACGGTAATGACCAGTAGCGAGAAGAACAATGAAGGCCCCACTTCGCGACAGGCTTCATTAACAATTTTCAACCGCGCAGCACCTTTTGCGACTATCTGATGCCGTTCCTGATAGTTCTGCAGATGCTTGTGGGTGTTCTCTATCATGACAATGGCGGCATCTACCAGTGCCCCAATAGCAATAGCAATTCCCCCCAGGCTCATAATATTGGCGCTGATACCCAGCATGTTCATGATCCACACCGCGAACAGTACCGACAGCGGTAAGCTGATAATGGCCACCACCGCCGAGCGCGCATGCCAGAGAAACAAAATACACACCACAGCGACAAAGAACATTTCTTCAATGAGCTTGGTGGTGAGGTTGTCTGTCGATGCCTGGATCAGGCTTGAGCGGTCATAGGTCGGAACCACCTTAACGCCCTCGGGCAGGCCCTGCTTCAGCTCTTCCAGTTTCTCTTTAACGGCGGCTATAGTTTGTAGGGCATTTTCGCCATGGCGCATGACCACAATACCGCCCACGACTTCGCCGTCGCCGTTCAGCTCGGTAATGCCGCGACGTACCTGGGGCCCAATGCGAATATCAGCCACTTCTTCCAGCAGCACCGTACCCTGCTGCTCTGAGGTGAGCGGCAACGGAATTTTGCGAATGTCTTCGACACTTTTCAAATACCCCAGGCCACGAACCATGTATTCAGCTTCGCCCATTTCAACCACAGAGCCACCTACTTCGTTATTGGCCTGCTGAATGGTTTGCTTTACCTGATTCAGGGTAAGGTTATAACGATGCAAGGCTTCCGGCTGAAGTACCACCTGATAGGTTTCGACCATACCGCCAACCGTTGCAATTTCTGCTACCCCCTGCACACTTTGCAGCTCCTGTTTTAGGAACCAGTTTTGCAGGCGGGTTAGTTCACCCAGGTTACGCTGGTTGGTCTCATCAACCAGTGCGTATTGATACACCCAGCCAATGCCGGATGCATCGGGACCTAACTCCGGCCGAACTTGGTCAGGAAGCTGGTTTTGCGCCTGATCCAGGTATTCGTTCACACGGCTTCGGGCCCAGTAAGGGTCAGTGCCGTCTTCAAAAATAACGTAAACGTACGAGTCGCCAAAGAACGAAAACCCGCGTACTGAGGTGGCTTTAGGTACGGACAGCATCACACTCGAGAGCGGATAGGTCACCTGCTCCTCCACTACCGCCGGCGCTTGTCCCGGGTAATTGGTTTTGACGATAACCTGAACTTCCGACAAGTCCGGTATTGCGTCCAGTTTGGTTTGCTGCAGCGACTGCCAGGCCCAGAAAGCCAGACCTAAGAACAGCAGTAACACCATCCACGAATTACGTATGGAGGCTTCAATAATACGAGCTAACATAAAACCTCCTAGTGGTTATGTTGTGGCGCAGGGGCATCATCGCTGCTATCCAGACCCAGACCTTGCAAGCTGGCCTCTGAATCCAGAAGGAATTGCCCGGAAGTGACCACTAACTCACCTTCCTGCAGGCCTTCTTCAATGGCAATTTCATTACCAACACGCAGCCCGGTCGTGACTTCGCGCACTTCAAATTGGCGCGCTCCGGATTTTACCACCACGCGGTTATTAGCGCCGGTGACAATTAAGCTGGCAACCGGCACAACCACAGTATCTCTTACTGGCTCCAGTTCAATATGAGCCGTCGCCCAGAGTCCTTCACGCAGCCGATCAATGGAGTCATTAACCGGAATACGGACTTTGATGGTCTGGGTTACCGGATCAACTTGCGGATAAATGTAGTCAATGGTGTTCATCCAGTGGCCGCCAGGGAAGTGCTCAGAAGAAATATGGGCCATTTGCCCGGTTTTTAACTGTTTGCTGTAACGCGCCGGAACATCGGCAAAGAACCACAGTTGATTATCCTGCGTCAGCGTCAGTAATTTAAGCCCGGGAGACACGTACATGCCTTCCTGAATATCCAGACTGGTAATATAGCCCGACTCAGGTGCGTAGTAATCGACCACATATTCGGTTTCGCCACCTTGCTCAAGCGCTTTAATCTGCGCTTCGCTCATACCCAGCAAACGCAAACGTTGCTGCCCGCGGCGTTTAAAGCTTTGCTGGTTGTCACCGTTGCGGATATCCGAGAGTGAATCAAGCAGTTGCAGATAGTCGTCCTGTGCCACGACCAGGTCGGGTGCATACAGACTGTAGAGTTTATCGCCCTTTTCTACCCACTGTCCTTCAACGTCAGCATGTAATTCTTCTACCCAGCCTTCGGCGCGGCTGTGGATATGGCGTTGTGCAGATTCCTGCCAGCGTACCTGAGCCTGAGCCATTAACTGTGGTTGCAAGTCTTTGCGCTGAGCTTTAGCCGTAGTAACCCGAATAGCCTGCTGACTGGACTCTGGGACGGTGAAGCTTTTATCAGCTTCATGCTCAGAATGGTCCTGTTCAGGTTTTTTCTTGACCAAGTCCATACCGCAAATTGGGCAGGTTCCCGGCTCGTCACGAACCACCTGGCTGTGCATAGGGCACACATATTCGGTGCTCTGCCCGAACGGGTTTTGATCTTCTGAATGATTGTGTTCCTGAGCCAAAGTTAAAAATGGGATCAGGATTAATATAGCTATCCAATAACGCATAGTATTTCCTCGAAAACAACGGTTTAAGACGTAAAAACTGGGCTTAAACTGCGTGTTTCGGCGGACGTATCAGCGTTTCAGTAATAACCGGAAGGTTTGAATAGATAGGCTCGGCAGCGTGAGTGGAGGCTGCTGGCGAAAGTTGTTTGAATGGATTCATCAGTCCCAGTTGACCAGCGCAATGTTGTTCGCACTGCTGGCAAAAACTGTCTTCCATATCACTGCAGGGGGGTTGCTTCTTCAGCGCAACAGTCGTGACTCTCACTCATTTGTTCTGATTGCATAGTAGAGTCAGACATTTGGGCAGGCATAGCATGCATCATTGGTGAGGTCATGGACCCCACCAAAAGTGTCATTGTAATTGCTATAACTGCCCAAAGTTTCTTCATGTACGCATCTTACCAGATAATAACGCGGTTTTCAGGTGCGACGTACAACTCATCACCTTCTTCAACATCAAAGGCTTCGTAGAACGCCGGAACGTTAACTACGGTGCCGTTCACACGATACTCTGCTGGTGAATGCGGGTCGCTCATGACCTGCTCACGAACGGCGTCTTCACGGTATTTACCACGCCATACCTGTGCCCAGCCGATGAACACACGCTGTTCGCCGGTAAAGCCGTCAAGAACCGGTGCTTCTTCACCTTCTAATGACATTTTGTAGGCTTCGTACGCAATGGTCAGGCCGGCCAGGTCACCAATGTTCTCACCCAGAGTCAGATCACCATTGATATTAAGACCTTCAATTGGCTCATACTCACTAAACTGGTCAGACAGTTTTTGGCCGCGCTCATCAAAGGCTTGACGGTCTGCATCGGTCCACCAGCTTTGCAGGTTACCGTCACCATCGTATTTAGAACCCTGGTCATCAAAGCCGTGGCCCATTTCATGGCCGATTACCGCACCAATACCACCGTAGTTCACCGCCATTTCTGCGTCCATATCAAAGAATGGAGGCTGCAAAATACCGGCCGGGAATACGATTTCGTTACGCACAGGACTGTAATAAGCATTAACCGTCTGCGGTGTCATACCCCAGTCTTCTTCGTCAACAGGACCGCCAATCTTGGCAATTTCTTCCTGATAGTTGAATTCAGCATAGGCTTTATAGTTTGCAACTAAGTCTGTGGCAGAAATTTCCAACTTACTGTAGTCGCGCCATTCGCTTGGGTAACCGACTTTAGGATCAAATTTTTCCAGCTTTTCTAAGGCTTTCTCTTTGGTCTCTTCAGTCATCCACTCCAGGTTACGTATTGACTGACCATAAGCGTCGCGAAGGTTCTCAATCAAACCTTCCATTTTTTCTTTCGCTTCTGGCGGGAAGTATTCTTTAACGTACACCTGGCCTAAGACTTCACCTAACACACTGTTGGTTGCATCTACTGCACGTTTCCAACGCGGCTCTTGCTCTGGTGTTCCACGTAAAGTAGTACCGTAGAAGTCAAAGCGACGCTTGCTGATGTCTTCGCTAAGTGCAGAGGCATACTCGTTAACCAGACGGAAACTTAAGTAGTCTCTCCACGCCTGTACGTCGACTTCACTAAACAGCTGCCCAAAGTCTTCAAAGTACGAGGGCTGACGGATGATCATGTTTTCAACGTGCGATAAATCAGACGTCTCAATGAAGCGCTTAAAGTTGAAGTTTGCCAGCATGTCGGACACTTCATCTGCGGATTTTTTATTATAAGTTTTGTCCGCATTACGGCTTTCTACACGACTCCACTGAACTTCAGCCAGCTGAGTTTCTAAATCCAGGATACGCTGTGCCGCTTCGCCGGCGTTTTCCACGCCAACCATGCTCAAAATGTCTTCTGCGTATTCGACGTAAGCGTTACGGAATTCTTCAAACTTCTCGTCGTCTTTTAGGTAGTAGTCACGGTCAGGCAGGCCTAAACCTGACTGAGAAACATACATAGCGTTAGTTTGTGGATCTTTCGCGTCTGGGTAGACATAAAAACCAAATGGAATTGATACACCACCACGGAACATGCGTGCCATGTGCTCAGAAACAGAATCGTGGTTTTCCAGGGCCTGAATGGCCGCTAAGTCATTCTGAATAGGCTTAGCGCCCAGTTCATTCAAGGTTTCCACGTCCATGAACGCATTGAAAAAGTCACCGATTTTACGCTCATTAGTGCCCGGCTCCGGGTTTTCCGCTGCGGCTTTTTCAATGATATCGCGTAAACGTTTCTGGTTTTGCTGGCGTAAATCGAAGAATGATCCTACCGATGAACGATCAGATGGAATTTCTGTTTTATCAATCCAGGTGCCATTAACGTACTGATACAGATCGTTCTCTGGCTTTACGCTGTGATCAAAGTTTTCTAAGACAACACCAGAGCTCAGTTCTTGTTTTGCTCCTTCAGCCTGCTGGGTTTGTTGCTTAGACTCTTCCTGCTGTGGTGAACATGCACCCAGCGTTAATGCCATAGAAACGCCTAGCGCTACAGCGGTCAATTTTTTCATCGATTGTTACCCTTTCTTTGAGTGTTCATTATTTTTAACCACTCTAAACTAGCGCATTGTTAAATTCAGCGCAAAAAAAACGGCCACATTCGCGATGAATGCGGCCGTTTTACCGATGATTTATCGTAACAAAATGTTACTTCTTCTTTTTCGCCTTAGGATTCGGCATATCGGTAATTGAACCTTCATGAAGTTCTGCGGCTAGACCAACAGATTCGTGTAAGGTTGGGTGTGCATGAACGGTCAGAGCGATGTCTTCGGCGTCACAGCCCATTTCAATAGCCAGGCAAATTTCGCCAAGCAGCTCACCGGCGTTGGTACCACACATAGCACCACCAATAATCCGGTTGTTCTTATCAAAAATAAGCTTAGTCATGCCTTGCTGGGCGTTTGACGCAATAGCACGGCCTGAAGCTGACCATGGGAAGGTTACTGCATCGTACTCAATACCCTGATCTTTCGCTTCTTTTTCAGTGACGCCGGCCCATGCAACTTCCGGGTTGGTGTACATGATAGAAGGAATGACTTTAGGTTCGAAGAAGTGCTTCTTACCAGCAATAACTTCTGCCGCAACATGCGATTCGTGCACCGCTTTATGCGCCAGCATTGGCTGACCAACGATATCGCCAATAGCGAAGATGTGATCAACGTTGGTACGCATTTGGCTGTCAACATTGATGAAGCCACGGTCGTCAACCTTAACGCCAGCTTTGTCCGCATCAATTTTATTACCGTTTGGCGCGCGACCTACAGCAACCAGAACCGCGTCGTATTTCACCGGATCTTTTGGCGCTTTATCACCTTCAAAGGTGACGTAAACTCCGTCTTTTTTCGCTTCAACGTTGGTTGCTTTGGTGCTTAACATCACGTTTTCGAAGCGACCTTTAATTTGCTTGTTGAAGCTCTTAATAATGTCAGCGTCCGCTGGTGGCACCAGCTGATCAGTCATTTCAACAACATCAACTTTAGAGCCTAATGACGCGTAAACCTGACCCATTTCCAGAGCGATAATACCGCCACCTAACAACAGCATTTTCTTCGGAATTTCTTTCAATTCCAGTGCGTCAGTTGAGTCCCATACGCGGTCGTCGTCGTGTGGAATGAACGGCAATTTAATGGCCTGAGAACCCGCCGCGATAATGGCGTTATCAAATTTAACTTCGGTTTCGCCGTCGTCGCCTTCAACTTTAATGGTGTTGCTACCGGTAAATTTACCGTAACCGTTGACGATTTTTACCTTACGCATTTTCGACATCTGACCAAGGCCGCCGGTTAACTGACCAACCACTTTCTCTTTGTGCTTACGCAGCTTGTCCAGGTCAATCTTCGGCTCACCAAACTCAATGCCTTCTGCGGCCAGGTGTTGTGCTTCTTCAATGTGCTTGGTCATGTGCAGCAGTGCTTTTGACGGGATACAGCCAACATTAAGGCAAACACCGCCTAAGGTGCTGTAACGCTCAATCAAAACAACATCCAGACCCAAATCAGCTGCGCGGAAAGCTGCTGAATATCCACCTGGGCCCGAACCTAACACTACTACCTGTGTTGTAATTTTGTCGCTCATGTTAACCCCTTTTTTGTCACGACCAGTTGAGCCACCGGCCGCGGTCAGTCAACGCTAAATGTGGCGCTATTGTAGCGCGAATTAATTCGTATTTCCCGTCCAAATTGGTGCTTAAAGCACCAATTTGCGGATATCTCCCAGTACACCGCTTAAGTAAGCCGTAAAGCGAGCTGCTTCTGCACCGTCTATCACCCTATGGTCATAAGACAGCGACAACGGCAGTGTCAGACGCGGCTCAAACTCTTTACCGTTCCATTTTGGCTTCATCTCGTTACGAGAAACACCCAATATGGCAACATCCGGTGCGTTTACTATTGGTGTAAAGGCTGTACCACCAATGCCGCCAAGACTGGAAATTGAGAAACAGCCACCCTGCATATCAGTAGCTTTCAACTTACCGTCACGTGCTTTCGTGCTAATTTCGACCAGCTCTTCTGACAGCTCGTAAATGCCTTTTTGGTCAACATCGCGAATAACCGGAACAACCAGACCATTTGGCGTATCTACAGCAATACCAATGTGCACATACTTTTTCATGTACAAGGATTCGCCTGATTCCGACAACGAGGAGTTGAAGGTCGGGAACTCGCGCAGTGCTTTGGCACAAGCCTTAAGAATAAACACCAATGGCGTGATCTTGAAGCCAAGGTCTTTTTTCTTAGCCACTTCGTTTTCTGATTTACGGAAGTTTTCCAGCTCGGTGATATCCGCTTCGTCGAATTGCGTAACGTGCGGTATGGTCACCCAGTTGCGGTGCAGGTTCGGTCCTGACTTACGCTGAATGCGTGACAGTTGAACCTCTTCCACTTCACCAAACTTGCTGAAGTCGACCTTAGGTGGATCAATCACCTGCAGTCCACCACCGCCCTGGTCAGTTGCGCCTGCAACCGCTTTCGGACGAGAGAGTTCGTATTTAACGAAATCCTGTACGTCTTCTTTCAGTATACGGTCTTTAGGTCCGCTGCCTTTGACTTGTGACAAGTCGACACCAAACTCACGCGCAACACGGCGTACCGCAGGCGACGCATGCAAAATTCCTTCTTTTCGGTCGCTACGCTGACTTGGGTGATCAGGTACCGGCGGCTGGCGTTCGCTACTTGGCTTAGCACTGCTGCCGCTGTCTTTTCCTTTGTCCTGATCTTTGTCATCAGATTTCTTATCCGACTCCTTGCCAGACTCTGACTTCTCTTCCTTCGCGGAATCGTCTTCTTCTGCTTCTGAATCGTCAGCGTCACCCGATACTTTCAGTTTCGCAATGACAGAACCCTGCGACACTTTATCGCCGACATTGACCAGCATTTCTTCAATTTCACCGTCTTCCGGGCAAGGCACATCCATAGTGGCTTTGTCGGTTTCCAGTGTAATTAAGCCGTCTTCGGCAGAGACTGAGTCGCCTTTAGAGACCAAAATCTCAATAATTTCGACGTCTTCTTCATCACCAATGTCCGGGACTTCCACATCAATGACTTTACTCTCGCCTGAGGACTTCTTCGGCTCAGAAGATTCTTTCTTCTCTTCTTTGTCCTCATCTTTCGACTCAGACGCTTTTTCTTCGTCTTTATCGTCAGACTTGTCTTCTTTTTCCTCTGACTTTTCGTCTTCTTTCTCTTCTTCGTCATCCGAAGAGTCAGAGTCGCCGGCAGCTTCAACAATAGCCAGTACATCGCCTTCGCTGATGGTATCGCCAACTTTTACCTTCAGCTCAACAATTTTACCGCCTGAAGATGCCGGAATATCCATTGACGCTTTGTCACTCTCAACCGTCACAATACCGTCTTCTTGTTCAACGGTATCGCCTTTACTGACGAGAATTTCAATGACTTCTACTTCTTCTCCGCCCACGTCGGGGACTTTGAGTTCGATTTGATCGGCCATCTCAGTACCTCCTTACGCCAAACGTGGGTTGAGTTTGTCAGTGTCGATATCGTAGTCTTTGATAGCTTTCGCTACCACTTTCTTATCGATATCACCTTGATCCGCTAACTCTTTTAGCGCAGCAACCACAATGTATTGCGGATTAATCTCAAAATGCTTACGCAAGTTAGCGCGGCTGTCCGAGCGTCCAAAACCGTCGGTACCCAACACGCGGTACGAGGTAGGAACCCAGGCACGAACCTGATCAGCATACAACTTGATGTAGTCGGTTGCTGCTACAGCAGGTCCTTTCGCTTTCTTCATGGCTTGTGTGATATAAGCTTCTTTTTCTTTCTTCTCCGGATGTAGCATGTTCCAGCGGTCGGTATCCAGACCGTCACGCGCCAGCTCGTTGAACGAGGTCACACTGTAAACCGTTGAGTTAATGTCGTAGTCTTCCGACAGAATTTTCGCCGCTTCGCGTACTTGCTGCAAAATAGTACCACTACCAAGCAACTGCACATCGCCCTTGGCTTTTTTCTTCGCTTTTACTTTATCCAGCTCGTAAATACCTTTTACGATGCCCTCTTCGACGCCTTCCGGCATTTCTGGCTGATGATAGTTTTCATTCATTACGGTGAGGTAATAGAAAACGTTTTCCTGATCGCCAAACATGCGCTTCAGGCCATCGTGCACGATTACCGCAATTTCATAACCATAAGTCGGGTCATAGCTAATGCAGTTTGGCACTGTGCCGAAGTGAACCAGGCTCTGTCCGTCCTGGTGTTGCAGACCTTCACCATTGAGCGTTGTTCGACCGGCGGTACCACCGACCAGGAAGCCACGCGTCTGGCTGTCGCCTGCTGCCCAGACTAAATCGCCCACGCGCTGGAAACCGAACATAGAGTAATAAATGTAGAACGGAATCATGGGTTCGTTGTTCAGCGAGTAGCTGGTACCCGCTGCCACCCAGGACGCCATAGCACCCAGTTCGTTAATGCCTTCCTGAATAACCTGACCTTTTTGGTCTTCACGATAATAGGCGACCTGATCTTTATCTTGTGGTGTGTATTTCTGGCCATGGTGAGAATAAATACCCACTTGACGGAACAGACCTTCCATACCAAAAGTACGGGCTTCGTCCGGAATAATTGGCACAATACGTTTGCCAATTTTCTTGTCTTTCAACAGTGCTGTTAAAACACGGACAAAGGCCATAGTCGAGGAAATTTCCCGGTCCCCTGAACCTTTCAATACCGCATCAAACGCCTTCAGTGCCGGCAACTCCAGTTCCACATCCGTTTCCGGGTTTCGTACTGGCATATAGCCACCAAGCTTTTCGCGACGCTCGTTCAGGTACTTCATTTCGTCGCTGTCTTCTTCAAACTTGTAGTACGGCAAGTCTTCCAGTTCGTCGTCTTTAAACGGAATGTTGAAACGGTCACGCATATGCTTAACCGCATCCAGATCCATCTTCTTAACCTGGTGCGCGATGTTCTTGCCTTCACCGGCAGCGCCCATGCCATAACCTTTAACGGTTTTCGCTAAAATAACCTGTGGGCGACCTTTGGTGTTCACCGCTTTGTGATACGCCGAGTAAACTTTTACCGGATCGTGACCACCGCGGTTTAAGCGCCAGATGTCTTCATCTGACAAGTTGGCAACCATTTCTTCAGTTTCAGGGTACTTACCAAAGAAGTTCTCACGCGTGAACTTACCGCCTTTGGCTTTAAAGTTCTGGTAGTCACCGTCAACGGTTTCTTCCATCAACTGCTGTAATTTACCTTCGGTATCACGATACAAAAGCGGATCCCAGTAGCGGCCCCAGATAACTTTAATCACTTCCCAGCCAGCACCGTGGAAGTTACCTTCCAGTTCCTGAATAATTTTGCCGTTACCACGAACCGGGCCGTCTAAGCGCTGCAGGTTACAGTTGATAACAAAGGTCAGGTTGTCGAGTTCTTCACGAGCGGCCAGACCAATAGCCCCCAAGCTTTCCGGCTCATCGGTTTCACCGTCGCCTAAGAAGCAATAAACACGCTGTTTTGAGCAGTCTTTAATACCACGGTCAGTCAGGTACTTCAGGAAGCGGGCTAAATAAATTGCCTGAATTGGACCTAAGCCCATAGAAACCGTCGGGAACTGCCAGAAGTCAGGCATTAAATGTGGATGCGGATAGGAAGGTAGACCTTTACCATCCACTTCCTGACGGAAATTATTAAGTTGTTCTTCGGTTAAGCGTCCTTCAATGAAAGCGCGACCGTAAATACCAGGTGACACATGACCCTGGATAAACAGGAAGTCTCCCCCGTCACCTTCACTTGGTGCGCGGAAGAAGTGGTTGAAACCAACATCGTACAACATGGCAGAAGAAGCGAAACTGGCAAGGTGGCCGCCCAGCTCTTCGCCTTTTTTTGATGCCCGCAACACCATCATGGCAGCATTCCAGCGAATAGCTGAGCGAATCCGCGATTCCAGCGTCTGGTTGCCCGGCATGGTTGGTTCCTGACTAGCCGGAATGGTATTCAAATACGCAGTAGTTGGCTTGTAAGGTAAATATGCACCGTTACGACGGGCTTTGTCGACCAGTTGTTCTAACAGGTAATGCGCGCGCTCCGGGCCTTCTGCCTCAAGCACACCTTCAAGAGCGTCTAGCCACTCCTGAGTTTCCTGCTGATCGACATCTTTGTTTAATTCTTCACTCATAGCTATTCCTTACCTTTTTATCAATTCAGGAACGTCGTAGCGAACGTTGAATACGTGACTGTTCTTTGCCTAATTCCAACAATGTCTGTTCAATATAGGCCAAATGTTGGTGACACGCATCCCGCGCTTGCTCCGGTTGACCTGCAACAATAGCGCTAACCAGTTGCTGCCGGTGTTGATTCAGTTTTTCCAGCAGGTCGTCGCGACCGGCTAATATTTCCAGGTTCTGCCGAATATTCTCGGCCAATAATTCCTGCATGCCCTGAATGACATGCAACAAAATAACATTGTGTGATGCTTCTGCAATACGGTGGTAAAACTCGACGATGGCATTAACCTGCTCATCGATAGTGCTATTTTGGCTATGGCCTAAGCCTTTTATACTCTCAGAAATACGATCCAGATCGGCATCGGTTCCTCTTAACGCAGCATAAAAGGAGGATATGCCCTCCAGCGCATGACGAAACTCAAGCAAATCAAACTGCGACTCAGGGTGCTTGGCCAAGAGCTCAAACAGTGGCTCTGTTAGTTGCTCATTGATGCTATTCACAACGTAAGTTCCACCGCCCTGGCGACGTTCTACCACACCTTTGGCTTCCAATTTTTGAATGGCTTCGCGCAGCGATGGGCGTGAAACATTAAATTGCTGAGCCAGTTGACGCTCTGCCGGCAGTTTTTGCCCGGCACTAAGCCGACCATCGACGATCATCTGTTCCAGATGCGCCACGATAGTGTCGGAAAGCTTCGTCTGTTTTATGGGTAAATCTGGCATAACGGTAAATTGGTCAGACCAAAAGATGCGGTTATTCTAAATCATTTAACTGCTGAGCCCAAATTTTTCTCAGCTGGTACTACCTCTAGCTGACCCAGCCTGTCAATGTCAGCACGGCAATAGCACAAACCCAGAATATCTGTTGTCGGCGCATCAGGCGCAACTGGCAGGCAGCATGTTCGGTTCGGTCATCCGGGTGTTGCGGGTTGTCTTCTGCTTTACTGGCAACGTTAAACAGAATCTTATCCGGATCGGCCTGTGGATTCAGGCTTTGTTGCAACCACTCGGGAAGCGCCCGTGAGAAGTGACCAACTATCAATAAACCAAAAGCTGCCAGCCTTACCGGAACCCAATCAGCAAACCACAACAGTTGCTGCCAGAGGCTAACGGATTCTTCCTCGCGCTGCTGGGTTTCAGCGTAGCGCAGAGTGGCATAAACCAAGGCTCCAAAGCTGCCAAGCAACACGAAGTAAAACATCACGGCAATATATTGTCGGTAATTGATCCAGATTAAAGAGTCGCTAATTTGGTGAGGCTGATGACGCCCGGCAAATTCAGTCAGAGCCTGTTGATGTTCAATAATACCTGGCTCATCTCCTCTGTTAGCTGCTTTTAAATATTCTTTGTAGTTTTTCCGGGCCGGTTCACAGTTAAAAGCCAGCAGCAGCGCAAGAATACTGACAATAAAAGTCACCATCAGGTTGTCCAGTAGCACCACCAACAGACCAACAGCCAGTGCCGGTATCAACAAACGCACAAGCTGTAAGGGCTCGCTCTCCCATTTTTCATCCTGCAGACGGGCTGAGCTCCAACGTTGCCAACGTTCCATATAGAAAGCCCAGTGCAAGAATGCAGGGCTGTGGTACAAACGCTCAACGCTTAGTGCTATCAGCAACGCAATGAGGACCATTCATGACTCCTTATAGGGCATTTAAATAGGTTTGCCAGTCAAATTCACTGCCCGGGTCGGTCTTGCGGCCCGGAGCGATATCCTGATGACCGACAATACGACGACGGTTTAATTTTGGGTATGTGGCGATAAGCGCCTCGGTTACCTGGATTAATTGTTGATACTGTTGTTCAGTATAGGCGGTGTGATCGGTTCCTTCGAGTTCAATACCTATACTGAAATCGTTGCACCGCCGGCGCCCACAATACCTTGACTGGCCAGCATGCCACGCACGCTTATCAAAAGGAACGTATTGTTCCAGCGTGCCGTCGCGGCGGATAACACAATGCGCGGACACTCGAAGTCCCTGCAGTATAGAAAAGTCCGGGTGTGCGTCGGTTTCCAGCTCACCCATAAACAATTGACGCACGTATGGCGTACCGTATTCCCCTTCGGGCAGGCTGATGCAATGAATAACCAACAGACTGATCTCGTCTGTCTGTGGACGTTCATCGTAGTGCGGCGACGGGTATTGAACTGCCGTTGTTATTTTATGATTTTTTATCGGGTCGCTTTTCACAGGCTCAACAAAACGGTAAAGTTTGCCCCCTAGTATCCGTATTGTCTGCTAAAAGGTAAAGCCATCTATGAGTCAGCCCGAGCTGCAACTTGCCATTCAGGACGGCGTAAGCGCCGCACTAAAGGAAGATTTATCCGGCGAAGACGCCAGTTATGATATTACTGCGCAATTGATCCTGGAACAGAGTCAGTCCCGTGCCAGCATTATTACCCGGGAAGAAGCAGTGGTTTGTGGCTGTGGCTGGGTCGATCAAGTATTCCGCCAGCTTGGGCAACAAGTGGAAATTGAATGGCTGGTGAAAGACGGTGATAAGGTGGCAGCGAATACGGAACTGTGTCGCCTGAAAGGACCAAGTCGCATTTTGCTGACCGGAGAGCGTACTGCACTTAATTTTTTGCAGACCTTGTCTGCAACCGCCACCACCACGTACCAGTACAGTCAACTTTTGAATAACTACAAAACGCAGTTGCTGGATACGCGTAAGACCTTGCCGGGTATGCGTTTAGCACAGAAATACGCGGTGCGTTGCGGCGGCGGTGTGAACCATCGTATCGGTTTATTTGACGCCTACCTGATTAAAGAGAATCACATTTTTGCCTGCGGTGGCATAGCTCAGGCCGTTAAAGCAGCAAAACAACTGAATCCGGGTAAAACGGTGGAAGTTGAAGTTGAAAACCTGGATGAATTCTCGCAGGCGTTAGCTGCAGAAGCCGACATCATTATGCTGGATAACTTCAGTATCGCTGATATCGAGCAGGCCGTGCAGCAGAACCAAAATAACGCTTCACACCAGGCTAAATTAGAAGTTTCCGGTAATGTCACCGATGAGCGCTTGCAAGAATTAGCGGCTACCGGTGTGGATTTTATTTCTTCCGGCGCTTTGACTAAAAACATTCAAGCTATTGATTTATCAATGAGAATTTCCCAAGATAGTGAATGACTTACAGAGAAATAGAATTTACTAATTGGCCAGGGTAAGCCACAGTTTCACTGTTTTTAACAGGGAGCTGTCTCATGCAGGATGCACATTCTTACCGTTTACCCGGAGCCGGTTTTAGCTTAATTGAAATGATGGTCGTGGTGGCCATCATTGCCATTCTCTCGGCTATTGCGGTTCCGTCATATACCTACTATACGCAGCAGGCTAAAGTCAGTAAGGCACTGGCTCATGCTCAACCATTGCAGCTGGGTATTGCCCTATGCTGGCAAATTGAGGGACAGTTAAACCAGTGCAATCAGGCCGGAAACCAGGGCATTCCTGCGGTTCCGTCACCACTGCCTGATGAGCTCAGCGATTTGAGCCTGACACAGGCGGCTGCCGTGCGACTGACCCTGAACTCGGTCAGTATTAATAACCAACCTCTGCAAATTGAACTGACACCCAATGCGGCTAATACGCACTTAGACTGGAGTATCGCCTGCTCAGACTATGGTGAGTCTCGCAGTGTCGTGCAAAACTGTGAACGTCAGGTAAGTTACTAATGTCTGTTATCGGTCGCTGTTCACTGGCTCATCTGAAGCAGGTATCAGGTAGTACAGACGATCCATTTCTTAAGCAACACGGGTTGCAGCCTTTTGCCAGTACTCAACACTGGGAGCTATTAATACAACAACCCGGTTTTCCATCGGTAGATGCCGTGCTTTTGAGCTTTTACAGCAATAAAAAAGTGATGGTACTTCGCGGGGAAGGTCAACTTCCGGGAGTTCAGATAAGCCATGACTCCGTCGTCGATTATGTTGACCAGCTGTTGCTGTACTGCGCGGCGGAAGGCCTGTCAGATATTCATATACAACCTCAGGAAAGTGGCATTACTGTGCGAGGCCGCATAGCCGGCGAGCTCTCTCGCTTAGATGTGCTGCCCGCAGACTTTGGGCAGCAGGTTTACTCCCGAATTAAGGTACTGGCTAATCTCGATCTCACTGAACTACGTCAACCGCAAGACGGTCGTTTGTCGGTGCGTGCTGAGAGTAGCCGCCAACATGAGTTTCGCTTAAGTTGTTGCCCCGTCATTGGCGGTGAAAAGCTGGTGCTGAGATGCCTGCAGCCAACGCAGAGTATTACGCCCCTGCAGCAAACAGGGTTACTGGACGCGCAATACCAATGGTTTGCCCACTGCCTGAGTCAGCCACAAGGGTTAATTTTGGTTACCGGCCCAACCGGTAGCGGCAAAACCTCGACCTTATACAGCGCCATAAGCCAGTTAGACGCAGAGCGATGCAATATCTGCAGTGTTGAGGACCCGGTTGAAGTTCCCCTGCCCGGTTGCAGCCAGGTGATGGTTAATCATAAACAAGGGCTCACCTTTGCGTCTGTGCTCCGCGCTCTGCTAAGGCAGGACCCGGATGTCATACTGATTGGAGAGATTCGGGATTCTGAAACAGCAAAAATTGCAGTGCAGGCAGCGCAGACCGGGCACCTGGTTCTGACCTCGATGCATACGAACAGCTGTCTCGACAGCTTAAAACGCTTACAGTCTCTTGGTATCAACCCACTGGACATTCGCAGTTCACTCAGTCTTATTGTCAGTCAACGGCTATTCCCGGTGCCCGCAACTGCTGAAAATAAGCGTCAAGCAGTGTTTGAGGTCGTCCCCTGGCAGGAGCAGGCGGAGAAATTCATCGACCTTAAGACAAATACAGCGGATCTGCGTCGTTATCTGGAATCATTGCAGCTGCCTGATTTCTCTCAAGCTTTGCAAAACTACATAGACGCAGGTCAGATCAACCGCAAAGAAAAAGAACGGTTCACCTATGATGCCGATTAATCACTGCTGGTACTGGCAAGTGGGTAAGCAGTGCGGGTTTATTCATGCCGATTCGGCACTCCAGGCAAAGCAACTGTTAGCGCAGCACAAAATAAACAGTGCGGCAGTAAAACCTTTGTCGGCCCACAAGCTAAAAGGCTATAAACCCCGTTTATCGCTTTGGTATGAGTTGCTGCAGCAAGTATCTGACCTACTCAGCAGCGGGTTACCGCTTGCTGAAGCATTACGACACAGTGTCTGCGAGAGCCCATCCAGAGGATTGCGCTGGATGGTTGAAGACTGCATCCGTTGTATTGAGCGCGGTCTTGCTTTTAGCCGGGCGTTGCAGCTCTATAAAAACTGCTTGCCGGAAGAAGACATCATCGCCATAGCCTGGGCGGAGCAAACCGGCCAGCTTGCTCACACCCTGCACCAGTTGCATCAGGTTGCCAAACGCCAAATGCTGCTCAAAAAGCAAATGAGCAAGGCGCTTCGCTATCCGGTTATAGTACTTTTAGTTGCGGGCGCCGTTTGCTTCATGATGATGGGTTGGGTACTGCCAAGTTTCGCACCGTTATTTAGTGAAGGGGAACTCCCGTGGCTAACCCGGACTTTACTTAATGCTTCGGGTTTCCTACGAAAGCAAGCCGTGTCGCTTCTTGGCCTTATTTTGATCCTCTCAGCCTTGTTATACATTGTCAGGAAACAAGCCCCTTTATTCTGGCAACGAACCCTGTCCCAACTGCCTTTTATCGGGCAGTTGCTTGAGGACATTAAACTGCAGCAGCTTTTTCACCGTCTGGCTGTTGCCCTGAAGGCTGGCATTGAAACGCGTAAGGCTCTTAACAGCACCGCGCATTCCCTGACCTGGCTACCTCACCGCCATGCATTACGCTCTGTTCAACAAAGTGTCGAGCAGGGAAACGGCTGGGTAGACAGTTTCAGAGCAAGCCCTTTAAGTGAGCCTCGTACACTGAGCTTTCTCAAAGTTGCCGAACAAAACGGCAACGTCGATCAGGCCTTTGCCACGCTTGCCGATATTCGCCAGCAACGCTTTGAACAAAACTGTGAGCGCTTGATTGGTCTGGCAGAGCCCTTGCTGATGGTGATTTTAGGCGGCATTATAGGCACTCTGCTGGTCGCAATGTATTTACCGCTGTTTTCTATGGGGCAGCAATTTTAACCACGAAGGAACACAAGTATGGAACACTTGCTCGCTGCTGAGTCGATACCAACTCTGGTGTTGGCGCTGATACTTGGTGCTGTTATTGGCAGCTTTTTGAATGTTGTTATTAGCCGGTTACCCATTCAGTTACAGCGACAGTGGCAGCGTGAATGTGCTGAAATGAACGGCACTCCATTAAAAGAACTGGATCACTTTTCTATTGCGGTTCCCGGCTCACACTGCCCTGAGTGTAAAACCTCTATAGCCTGGTACGACAATATACCGCTGCTGAGCTATTTGGTATTACGTGCCCGGTGTCGCCACTGCCAGACTCATATTCCGCTAACCTACTGGCTGGTTGAGCTTATCAGTTGTGTGGCCTTTGGACTGGTTGCCTGGTACTTTGGTTTTAGTCTTACAGCCCTGGTTTATGTTGCGGTATTTTCGCTGCTCATCTGCCTGTTTGTTATTGACTGGAATCATCAGCTATTGCCCGATCAGTTAACCTATCCGCTGCTTTGGATTGCCTTGCTCTGGTCATTGTCACCTACCAATGAACTCTCACCTGACTCCGCCATTATAGGCGCGGTAGCAGGATACCTGAGTCTATGGAGCATTTACTGGGCGTTCAAACTTGTTACCGGGAAGGAAGGAATGGGTTACGGCGATTTTAAACTGCTGGCGGCCATTACCGCTTTTACCGGTGCAACTTTGTTGCCGGTTACCATTCTTGCTAGCTCAGTTTGCGGTGCCATAGTGGGCTTAGTCATGATACGCGGCAAAGGCCGGTCACAGCCAATACCCTTTGGCCCGTTTTTAATTGGCGGCGGCATACTCAGCTACTTCTTTGGAACAGATTTACTCTTTAGTTACTGGCGCTGGTTAGGAGGCGTTTAAAATGACCTATGTTGTCGGTGTAACAGGAGGTATTGGCAGCGGCAAATCTGCAGCTACTGCTGAATTCGAAAAGCTGGGTATTACCGTTGTCGATGCGGATGTCGTGGCCCGTCAGGTTGTTATGCCGGGAACTCCCTGCCTGCAGGCTATTGCAGAGCACTTTGGAAACCAGTTATTGACTGAAGGTGGTGAGCTTAACCGCAAGGCGTTACGCCAAAGGGTCTTCTCTAACCCCCGGGAAAAGGAATGGCTGAATGAATTGCTCCACCCCGCGATAAGACAAGAGCTCATCTCTCAGCTTGAACTAGCCGACTCTCCCTACGTGATTTTGTCAGCTCCCTTGTTGTTGGAGAACGGTCTGGAAAAATACTGCCAGCGAGTGCTGGTGGTCGATATTCCTGAGTCTTTGCAAATATCGCGAACTATTCAGCGCGATGACAGTCCTAAAAAAGAAGTGGAAGCTATTATGAAGGCACAGCTAAGTCGCAGCGAGCGGCTAAAAAAAGCAAATGATGTGCTAAACAATGATGGCAGCCTGGAACAGTTGGAACAGCAGGTACTTCAGTTACATCAGCGCTACCTGGCGGCAACCGTTGCACAGGAAAAGTAATACGCTATTATAGGAACAGAGTTCACCAATCGGCAATCGCATGGCATCGACTGATAACGACAACATTCTCTACGAATACCCTCTTCAGGAGCGCATGCGAACCTATTTGCGATTGGAGCACGGCTTTGAGCAGCTAAAAGCCAGTCAACTGTGCTTTGAAGAACAAGCGGAACCCTTCTTTAATGCGTTATTCGCCGTTACCGAGCTACTGGAACGCTTTGATATTCGGACCGAACTCAGTAAAGATTTAGATCTCGATAAACAACGTTTGCAAAAGTGGGAAGCGCACCCTGACGTTGACCGCGAAGCGTTGCGCAATACCATTCAGGAAATTGAGCAGTGCCTTAACCAGTTACAGGATATTCCAAAATACCTGCGACAACTTAAGGACGATGCCCTGCTAGCCAGTATCAGACAACGTTTTAGCCAACCCGGTATGAGTGGTTTATTTGAATTACCACAACTGCAGCTTTGGTTAAGCCAGTCCGCTGAAGACAAAGCCAAACAATGCGAAGAGTGGCGCAAGACCTTAGCTTTTGTGGAGTTAGCTATCACACTGAAGCTGACACTGTTACGGGAGCAATCGGTTTTTGTTCCCATGCAGCTACAAAATGGTTTCTTACAGGAAAGCTCAGATCAGCTACTGGCAATGTTGCGCATTAAAGTTCCTCGCTCAGCCAATATTTACCCCGTCATTAGTGGGCACAGACAACGTTTTACGGTACGATTCATGCCCTTACCGGGGGAGAGTAATGAAACCTCCCTTCAAGACATTGAATTCGAAATCGCAAGGTGTAGTCCATGAGTGTTAGCGTTAACTGCCCAACCTGCCAAAAACAAGTTGAATGGTCAGAAAAATCACCCGCCCGCCCCTTTTGCAGTGAGCGTTGCAAACTGATTGATTTAGGTGAATGGGCTAACGAAGAGAAAAGTATTCCTGGCGAGCCTGTTGTCATTGCTAATGATGATTACAACAACGACGAACAGGATTATTAATAGGCGTTTAAAGACTGCATAATGCATTCAACAATGGGCTGGTTCGCTTCAGGAAACTGAAACGCGTCAAGTTGGTTTTTATCAACCCAACACCAGTCCTGACCTTCTAACTGACGCACTTCACCGTCGTAAGCAAGTACCCACCAGACATCGAGTAAAACCCGTTTATCTTTATACTGATGCTCGATAACTGTTAGTGGTGCCATATCGGTCACATCAATACCGCACTCTTCTTTTAGTTCTCGTTGCAGCGCTTGCTGGACATTCTCGGCAGCTTCGACTTTACCGCCCGGGAATTCCCATTTCCCACCCTGATGTTGTTCAGGATGACGTTGGGCGATAAAAATTTCACCCTGTTCATTCTCAATAACGCCCACTGCAACATGTACAGCAGGCGATGCTTCGGTTTTCATAGTAACCTACAGTTTACCGTGACAATGTTTATACTTTTTACCAGAACCACAAGGGCAAGGTTCATTACGACCCACTTTGGCACCTTTACGAACAGGTTGCCCCTGTGCGTCAGCATTGTTTTGCTGAGTTGGCTCTTCTGCAGCGGGACCGCTTTGCTCATGACGGAACTCACGAGGAGCACTATCCGCTGCCTTACGTTGTTCATCAACCGCATCGACGTCTTCCGGAGCCCGAACCTTAACCTTACTTAAAATGGTTACCACGTCGAGCTTCAATGCCTCCAGCATATCGGTAAAGAGCGCAAAGGCTTCTTTCTTGTATTCTTGCTGAGGGTTTTTCTGCGCATAGCCACGCAGGTGAATCCCCTGACGCAGGTGATCCATTGCCGCCAGGTGCTCTTTCCAGTGTTGGTCGAGGCTTTGCAGCATAATAGACTTTTCGAACCGGCGTAAAACTTCCGGCCCGACCATTTCTTCTTTTTCCTGATAGGACGCTATCAGTTTTTCCAGAACGCGTTCACGCAGAACTTCTTCGTGGAAATGCTCTTCCTCTTCCAGCCATTTTTGTAAGGGTACGTCTATGTGGAAGTCACCGCGCAGGCGCTCTTCCAGACCTTTTAAGTCCCATAACTCGGCTAAAGACTGAGGCGGAACATACTCGCTAATGACACTGTTGATAACATCTTCGCGAATAGCAACGATGGTCTCAGAAATGTCGCCTTCATCGAGCAACTCATTGCGCTGTTCATAGACAACACTCCGCTGATCATTGGCAACGTCATCGTACTCCAACAACTGCTTACGCACGTCGAAGTTACGGCCTTCCACTTTACGTTGAGCATTTTCAATGGCACGAGTTACCCAAGGGTGTTCAATTGCTTCGCCTTCTTTCATGCCTAAACGCTTCATCATGGTAGCCATTCGCTCTGAAGCGAAAATGCGCATGAGCGAATCTTCTAACGACAGATAGAAACGCGACGAACCCGGGTCACCCTGGCGACCGGCACGACCGCGCAGCTGGTTATCGATACGACGTGATTCGTGACGCTCAGTACCGATAATATGCAAACCACCGGCTTCAATAACAGCATCATGCAGTTTTTGCCATTCTTGCTTTATCTTTTCAATTTTCTCGTTGGTAGGCTCATCCAGCTTTTCAACTTCAGCCATCCAGCTACCACCTAACACGATATCGGTACCGCGACCGGCCATGTTGGTTGCGATAGTCACCGTACCCGGACGACCTGCCTGAGCGATGATATCGGCTTCTTTTTCGTGGAACTTGGCGTTTAATACCGCGTGAGGAATTTTCTTCTTCTTCAGCAGGTTCGACAGCAGTTCAGAGTTTTCGATAGATACCGTACCCACCAATACCGGTCGTTTCTGCTTACGGCATTCTTCTATATCTTCCGCTATCGCTTCGTATTTCTCCAACGTAGTCAGATAGATAAGGTCTGCTCTGTCATCGCGGATCATAGGTTTGTTGGTTGGCAGTACGATAGTTTCCAAGCCGTAAATAGACTGGAACTCAAAAGCTTCAGTATCAGCTGTACCTGTCATACCCGCCAGTTTGTTATACAAACGGAAGTAATTCTGGAAAGTAATAGAAGCTAAGGTCTGGTTTTCATTTTGAATTGGAACGCCTTCTTTGGCCTCGACGGCCTGATGCAGACCTTCGGACCAGCGGCGGCCTTCCATAGTACGACCTGTATGTTCATCAACAATAACGATTTTGTCGTCTTTAATGATGTAATCAACGTCTTTCTGGAACAGGTGATGTGCACGTAATGCCGCATTAATGTGGTGCAGTAAGCTGATGTTGGCCGCCGAATACAGCGAATCGTCCGCTTCCAGCATGCCTTTTTCTTTCAACAGCTCTTCAATATGCTCTTGTCCGTGTTCGGTCAAATGCAGCTGCTTAGCTTTTTCATCGATAGTGAAGTCGCCGTCGCCTTTTTCTTCTTCCGTATCTTCTTTTTCCTGGCGCACCAAATGGGGAACCAGTTCATTCATTTTACGGTACATTTCCGAGCTGTCTTCGGCTGGCCCGGAAATAATAAGCGGTGTACGAGCTTCATCAATTAGAATTGAGTCAACTTCATCGACCAGAGCGTAGTTTAATTCGCGCTGGACTCTGTCCTGTGGAGCAAAAGCCATGTTGTCACGAAGATAGTCGAAGCCAAACTCGTTGTTGGTACCGTAGGTAATGTCTGCCTGATAAGCCGCTTTTTTATCTTCCGGTGCCATGCCCGGAATATTAAAGGCAACTGTCAGCCCCAGAAAGTCGAATAATGGCTGGTTGAACTCAGCGTCACGCTTTGCCAGATAGTCGTTCACCGTAATGATATGAACACCTTTACCAGGCAACGCATTTAAATAAGCTGGCAGGGTTGCAGTTAAGGTTTTACCTTCACCGGTTTTCATCTCAGCAATGCGATTATCATTCAGTACCATGCCGCCAATAAGCTGCACGTCAAAATGACGCATACCAAAGACGCGCTTGCTGGCTTCACGAACCGTTGCAAAAGCTTCTGGTAAAATTTGATCTAAACGCTCACCGTCATTCAGGCGCTTTCGAAACTCCGTTGTTTTCTCTTTTAGCTCGGCATCACTTAACGCTTCAAACTCGGGTTCCAGCGAGTTGATTCGCTCAACGTCTTTCTTCATGGTTTTTAGAATGCGATCGTTGCGACTACCAAATACTTTTCGAAACAGACTGCCTAGCATGAGATTGATTTATCCTGTGTTACTTTCCTGAACAACAAAAGCGGTACCGAAGTACCGCCTACGTTCTAAATTAATTTACCGAGTTATTTTGAGTCAGCTTTACGATACACAAATTGGTTAGGGTCAATTTGACGACCATTACGCAAAACTTCGTAATGAACGTGCGGGCCAGTAGAACGACCGCTACTACCCATTTCAGCAATTTGCTGGCCACGGGTGACAATATCCCCTACTGATACCGATAGCTTATCGTTATGTCCGTAGCGCGTTTTTAAACCACCGCCATGGTCAATTTCGACCAACATACCGTAACCGTATCGGTCGCCCGCCCAAGTCACTACACCTGCGCCGGTAGCAATAATTTTGACGTCTTCATTATAACTGGCAAAGTCTAACCCTTTATGCATGGCTGGTGTGCCATTAAAAGGGTCTTTACGGACACCATACTGCGACGACAACCAACCATCTGAGATTGGGCGCCCCGCAATATAAGCATCATTATTAAGTTGGTGATTCATCATCACAGATTCAAGTAGTGATAGCTGTTTTTGTTTGTCAGAGATTTGCGACAACATATCTTCAATTTCGCGAATAACGTCTGTACCTGAGCTTTGCGGCAACTCGGCAACTTCAATTTCCGGACCACCTATGGGCAGTTCCTGATTAAAGTTAAACTCGCCGTTATCCAAATTGGCAACGCCAGCTAAACGTTCCCCCAGAGCATCCAGACGACGCATTTGAGCTCTTAATTCACCCAGGTATACAGTCATTGCACCCAAACGCTTTTGGGTATCCTCTTTCAGGTCTTTTAATGCTTGCTCTTGTAGGACAAGCTTTTTCTGCTCTGCAGAAATTTTTGATTGCGCCAGTTCAGGATCGATTCCCTGATACTGCCATGGCTGCCAACTGGCAAGTCCGATAAAAGCAGCAATGCCAACATAGGACAAAAACCGACGTCGACTTAACCGAATACGAAAACGTACTTTGGAGCCTCGATAAAAGACTGATAAACTCATCTGAACTCTCTTATTATTTGCCTACTACGCAATTATGTCACGACACCCGAAAACCCCATCAGAATGGCTCCGTTCCGGACAACGGACTTTGTCGACAACTTTACGACACTATGCACAGTTTGCCGCCCAACTTTCGCATTGGCAACAATTGTTTCAACAATGCGTTGATAAAAACACCAACCAACATTGCCAATTGCTGAATATCCGTGATGGTCAAATGATCATTCAGGTGGATAACGGTAGTTGGGCAACCCGGCTAAAACTTCAGCAAGCGGCCATTATAACGCATTTTCGTGACAATGCGACGGTCCCGGTACACAGCCTTTCTATTAAGGTGTCTCCGTCAATGAACAGTTTTCAGAAAACGATTAAAAATCAGAAGGATTCAAGCAGTTCAGAACGCTTGTTAGCAATGGCGGAAGGCTGCGACGAGCCGTTGAAATCGGAGTTAAAAGCGTTGGCGGCAAAATTTACCGCCAACGATAAAGACTAAGCTGTGGTTGTTGCTGGTGACCAAAAGGCGATAGGCGCTTTTTCCTGCTCACCGTCAAAGGTCACAAATTCCCACGCAGATTCTTGCGCTAATAAAGCCTGAAGTAACTGGTTATTCAGTGCATGCCCTGACTTATAAGCACGCAGGTGACCCAGAATACTGTGTCCCCCCATGTACAAGTCACCAATAGCGTCCAACATTTTATGTTTTACGAACTCATCGTCGTAACGTAAGCCGTCACTGTTGAGAATGCGGAATTCATCCAGCACAACGGCGTTATCAAAACTGCCGCCCAGTGCCAGGTTGTTTTCCCGTAAAAATTCAATGTCTTTCATGAAGCCAAAGGTACGGGCACGACTAATTTCTTTTATAAAGGCATTAGCACTAAAGTCGATGCTGACTGTTTGCCCTGTGTCTGCAATAGCCGGGTGTTCAAAGTCGATAGCAAAGTCGATACGGAAACCATCGTGGGGTAGCAGTTCCGCCCACTTATCACCGTCTTCGACACGCACCGGCTGTTTGATCCGGATGAACTTTTTCGCTGCTGACTGCTCTTCAATACCCGCGCTTTGTAGCAGGTAAACAAACGGGTGCGAGCTGCCGTCCATAATTGGAATTTCATGCGAGTCGACTTCGATTATCGCGTTATCAATTCCAACGCCGGCCAGCGCAGCGAGCAAATGCTCGACGGTAGAGATGCGAACGTTCTCTTCGTTGATAAGACAGGTACACAGCTGCGTATCACGCACCCAGTCGGCCCGTGCTGGAATATCCACCACAGGATCAAGGTCCACACGACGGAATATCAAACCGGTATTAGCCGGCGCAGGACGTAAAGTAAGGTTTACTTTATTGCCTTTGTGCAGCCCAACACCCGTGGTTGATATTGCTTGCTGTAATGTACGTTGCTTAATCATGGTACTTGTTCACCTACCTTTTCTATTCGGTTCGCCCTGGCTGACGCCAAAGCGGCCGCATATTATACGACATTTGTCATGGTTCGATCAAATTTTACGCATACTTACACAGAGTTACGCCAAATTAGTCGACCTGTTTTCGTAAAAATGCCGGAATATCCAGGTAATCGAGTTCTTTATCCTGTTTAGCTTTGGCAGCAGGCTGACGTTTTGGTTCAGCTTTTGCTTCCGCTTGAACTTCTTCCTGCTCTTCGTAACGAGGAGCCGCCGCACCGCGGTCTATATCACTGCTACGATATGCCGGCTGAGGTTCGCGCTTAGGCGCAGCCTGGCTGGTATTGTTCACCAGCGAAATATCCGGTTTACGCTCAGCGCCGATGCCGGTTGCAACAACAGTAACGCGCAGTTCGTCGGACATTTCGGTATCGATAACGGTACCCACAATCACTGTAGCGTTATCTGAGGCGAAGGCTTTAACCGTATTACCGACGGTATCGAGCTCTTCAATGCTCATATCCATACCAGCAGTAACGTTAATTAATACGCCACGAGCACCAGACAAGTCGATGTCTTCCAGTAACGGGCTGTTAATTGCCATTTCTGCAGCTTCCTGCGCACGGTCTTCACCGCTGGCAACACCGGTACCCATCATGGCCGTACCCATTTCCTTCATAACCGCGCGAACGTCGGCAAAGTCAACGTTGATAAGACCCGGACGAGTAATCAGCTCAGCAATACCCTGAACCGCACCCAACAATACGTTGTTTGCTGCGCTGAAGGCATCCAGCAAGCTGGTTCCACGACCCATAACTTTAAGCAATTTCTCGTTTGGAATGGTAATTAACGAGTCGACACTTTGTGCCAGTGCGTTAATACCTTCGTCGGCGACAGCCATGCGCTTTTTCCCTTCAAACGGGAAAGGCTTGGTCACAACGGCAACAGTCAGAATGCCCAGTTCTTTGGCAACTTCAGCAACCACAGGTGCTGCACCGGTTCCGGTACCACCGCCCATGCCAGCTGCAATAAAGACCATATCAGCGCCTTCTAAGTGGACTTTGATGTTCTCGCGGTCCTCTTCTGCAGACTGGCGACCCACTTCAGGGTTGGCGCCAGCGCCAAGCCCTTTAGTGATGTCCTGCCCTAATTGAATGGTGACATCTGCCGTATGATTACGCAGAGCCTGCGCATCGGTATTGGCTGCAATAAACTGCACACCTTCAATTGATTCTTTTACCATGTGCTGAACAGCGTTTCCGCCGCCACCACCGACGCCAATCACCTTAATGACGGCTTCGCTTTCATAATTGTCCATCAGTTCGAACATAATAATTCTCCCTACCTGCTTTTAACGTGCTACCCCAAGTTAAAACTCACCTTTGAACCAACTCTGCACTTTTTGCCAGAGTCCGATCACGTCAGTTTTAGAGCTTTCTTTTTGTGACACAGCGGCATCTTCCTGCCCATACCGTAACAGTCCCACCGCTGTGGCATAAACCGGATCTTCGACGTAATCCCGCAGGCCTTTCATGCCCAGGGGAACGCCGATACGAACCGGCATTTGAAAAATTTCTTCAGCAAAATCGACGCAGCCTTCCATCTTCGCGCTGCCGCCGGTAATAACTACCCCGGCTGCAATTTGCTCATCTAGTCCGCTTTGCTGGATCTCGTCCCTGACCAGCTCAAACAATTCCTGATAACGTGGCTCTACCACTTCCGACAAGGTATGACGTGACATCACCCGTGACGGACGTCCACCCACCGACGGCACTTCAATGGTGTCTTCCATACTGACCATTTGCCGCAGTGCACAGGCGTGCTTGGTCTTAATTTCTTCCGCATGGTTGGTCGGTGTACGGAAAATTTTGGCAATGTCACTGGTGACCTGATTGCCCGCCGCAGGAATGACCGCGGTATGACGCAATACACCGCCGGCATATATACAAATATCAATGGTGCCGCCGCCTAAATCGACCAGCGCTACACCTAAATCTTTTTCATCATCGGTCAGTACCGATATGCTCGAGGCCAGCGCGGAGAAAATCAGTTTGTCCACCGACAATCCGCAACGCTCAACCGCTTTAATAATATTTTTCGCCATGTCATTCGCACAGGTAATAATGTGCACTTTAGACTCCATGCGAACACCCGACATGCCAATTGGGCTGCGAATGCTTTCCTGGGAGTCAATCACATACTCCTGCGGTAACACATGCAAAATACGACGCTCTTTTGCAATAGGTACTGACTGTGCGGCGTGAATCACGCTGTCGACATCGTCCTGTGTCACTTCGGCTTCGTTAATCGGTACCATGCCACTTTCGTTCTGGCAGGAAATATGACGGCCGGAAATGTTCAGGTACACCGATGCCACGCGACAGTCAGCCATCAGTTCGGCTTCATCAACAGCACGCTGGACCGACTGAACAACCAGGTTAAGGTCGTTAACGCCGCCTTTGTCCATACCACGCGAGGTCGCTGTACCAACGCCAACAACGCTGATCTCATTATCTGGCAGCAATTCGCCAATAAGCGCCGTCACTTTGCTGGTACCTATATCCAGACCTACAACCATATTGTGTTCCGATGTTTTCGACATAACCGTCTAACTCTCACTTTTTGCTTCACGCCAGGCCACTGCAGCCCCGGTGTCATATCGTAAATCCACAGTATCGATTTCGTTGTTTTTACTTTTTTCATGTTCAACGATGCTGGGAAACACATCGATAAACCGTTTTATTCTCTCTAGCGTTGCTTCGCGCCCCAGTTTCACTTCAATTCCCTGAGCTAAAACTACGCTCACGGCAAATCGCTCTGTTAACCTTAGTGCCCTTACCTGAAAGCCATTCACTGCCAACATTTGCTGCACCCGGTTAAATTCTTTCCAGGTTTCCTCTACGGCGTTTTCCGGCCCAAACAACTGCGGCAAAGCCGTATCCACTTGTTCTATATTTGCCCGAAAAACGTCACTTTGCTCATTTATCAGGCGGTCACCGTTCCACATGGCTACCGGTTTGTGTTCCGTCACATAAACCGACAATTTGTCAGGCCAGACTTTGCGAATCGAGACTTTTTGTATCCAGGGTAACTGCTCTACCCGGCGTCTTAATTCGTTCACATCTGCCGTAAAAAAACTTCCCAACGGCTCTGCCGTTAAGGCCTTTCTGACCTCTTCGTTGGCGGTATACTGCAACTCGCCTTGTACATTTAATTCAGCTAACGGCACTTGTTGCTCGTCAGTCAGCACCTGGTTTAACTGATAAATACCAACCAGGGCACCTGCTATAGTCAGGCATAGCACTGTCACACCCGACCAAAAGTTCACAGAACGCAGGCGCTGTTCAGCTGCCATCATCAGCGCTCCAGTGTTTGCGCTAAAATGCGCTCCACTAAATCGTTAAAACTTAATCCGGCGGCTTTTGCAGCCATAGGTACCAGGCTCTTTTCGGTCATGCCGGGAACGGTATTGGCTTCGAGTAAGAACCAGTCGCCATTGCCGTTGCGCATAACATCGATACGCCCCCAACCACTCGCTCCAATCGCTGAAAATGCCCGCTCAGCCAAGCTGCGAAGTTTCGCTTCGTCTTCATCACTTAACCCGGCAGGACAGTGATACTGCGTGTCATTCGCCTGGTACTTCGCCTCAAAGTCGTAAAACTCATGCGGTGTCTGCAGACGAATAACAGGTAAAGCATTTCCGTCTAGCAGGCCGATGGTGTACTCAGGGCCTTCAATCCACTGCTCAACCAGAATGTCGTCATCAAACTGTGCCGCGTGCTTTAAAGCTGCCGCCAGTCGCGGTGCGCTATCGGCACTGCTCATACCAATGGATGAGCCTTCGCGAGCCGGCTTAACGATGACGCGCCCACCAAGCTCCAACAACAGGGCCTCGGCGTTCACTTGTTCTATTTCATCTTGGGTAATGACCCGCCAGCTGGCTGTCGGTAACCCCAAAGCGTGCCAAATTTGTTTGCAACGCACCTTATCCATACCCAGAGCACAGCCAAGAACGTCACTACCGGTATAAGGGATTCCCAGCACTTGCAGTGCACCCTGCATAGCGCCATCTTCGCCACCACGCCCATGCAGCGCGATAAATACACGTTCGTAGCCATCATCAACCAGTTCTTGCAGGCTGTGTGCTGCCGGATCAAACGCGTGCGCATCAATACCTTTAGCCACTAAGCCTTTTAACACGGCCATTCCCGATTTTAACGAGACATCTCGCTCTGCCGAGCTACCGCCCAGCATGACAGCGACTTTACCAAAGGTCTCAGCGTTCATTGCTCAGCACCTCCGTCGCTATGTTTTTTGCCAGCGCACCAATGTTTCCGGCTCCCTGAGTTAACAGCAGGTCACCAGCGGCCAAAACCGACTCCAGCACCTCAGGCATATCATCTACTGTGGCGACATAGATAGGGTCTATTTGACCTCGCTGTCGTATCGAGCGACATAAAGAACGACTGTCCGCTCCGCTAACCGGTGTCTCTCCTGCGCTATAAACTTCCAGCATCAGCAGCACATCAACTTGCGAAAGCACGTTGACGAAGTCCTCATATAAGTCACGTGTCCGTGAATATCGGTGCGGCTGAAATGCCATTACCAGACGACGCTCAGGCCAGCCTTCGCGGGCGGCCTGTATGGTCGCCGCAACCTCAGACGGGTGATGACCGTAGTCATCCACCAACATGACTTCACCTTCGTTTTTACCCGGTACAGGAAAGTTTCCGTAATGCTGAAAACGCCGTCCAATACCTTCAAATTTATTTAACGCCGACTGAATTGCCTGGTCATTAATGCCTTCGTCCGTAGCTACTGCGACCGCTGCCAGTGCATTCAGTACATTGTGCTTGCCCGGCAGATTAAGGCAGACATCTAATGGCTGCAGGCCTTTCCGTAAAATAGTAAAACAGCTCTCACTGGCGGTTTGCTTATAGTTAATAGCCCGAATATCTGCGGCTTCACTAAAGCCGTAAGTCATGGTCTGACGACCCAGGCGCGGAATTAAGTCGGCTACCACAGGGTCATCCACACACATAACCGCTAAACCATAAAATGGCAGGTTATGCAGAAACTCAACATAGGTGTCCAATAACTTATTAAAGTCACCTTCGTAGGTGTCCATATGGTCCGCTTCAATGTTGGTCACTATGGCGACCATCGGCTGTAAATGCAGGAACGACGCATCGCTCTCGTCGGCCTCAGCAATCAGGTACTTACTGTTACCTAACCGGGCATTAGAGCCGGCACTGTTCAGCAAGCCTCCGATGACAAAAGTTGGATCGCGATCCGCTTCAGCAAAAATACTGGCCACCAATGACGTGGTTGTGGTTTTACCGTGTGTTCCGGCTACCGCAATACCGTGACGGAAGCGCATGAGCTCGGCCAGCATCTCTGCACGGCGGACAACCGGTACACGTAACTGATGAGCGGCAACGAGCTCCGCATTGTCGGTTTTAATGGCGCTGGACACCACAACCACACTGGCACCTTCAATATTCTCAGCCATATGGCCTAACACGACCGTCGCACCCAGACTGCGCAGACGCTCGGTATTGGCATTCTCAGCAATGTCAGAACCCGATATCTGGTACCCCTGGTTCAACAGAACTTCCGCAATACCCGCCATACCGGCACCGCCGATACCAACGAAGTGTATTCGCTGTACCCGGCGCATTTCCGGTACGTTCACAATAGTAAATGGCTGTGCGTTGGTTGCGGTCATGCTAGTCATCGCTCTTCTTATATTCCATACATTCATTTGCTAGTCGTTGCGTCGCCTCTGGCATAGCGCACTGACGAGCGAAACGCGCCATTGTCCACAGTTGTTGCCTGTCATGCAATAAACGTTTTAACTGTTGCTGCAATGCACCTTTGGTAACTTCAGTTTGCGGTACTAAAACTGCCGCACCGCGGCTTTCCAGGACTTTCGCATTTGCCGTTTGGTGGTCATCTACCGCGTGAGGCAGAGGTACCAGAATGGACGCGACGCCCATAACAGCCAGTTCAGAAATAGTTAAAGCTCCCGCACGACATATCACCAGATCGGCCCGGCTAAAGGCTTCGCCCATATCGTCAATAAATTCTGCTACGGTCAGCGCTTTTAAAGACTGCGCATTCCCGTACGCTTTTTCTGTGGCATCTTCACGGCCCACTCCGCACTGATGCACCACATTTAGCGTTACACCCTCTAATGCTTTGACGGCTTCCGGTACCGCTTCGTTCAATACCTGCGCCCCTAAACTGCCGCCAACCACCAATAAATTTAATTCATCGGTCATTTTTGAGTTGTCGGGCTGTTCAGCTGCTTGCTTCAATAAACCGCTGCGCAAAGGGTTACCCACCACCGGATAGCGTTTCCACTGCGGCAAAGCAACAGGCAGGCCGAGCAGGACTTTGTCAGCTTTTGGCGCCAGCAAACGCGTGGTCATACCCGGAATGGCATTTTGTTCATGCACCACTAATGGCACACCGCAGAGTTTTGCTGCTAAGCCCATTGGGGCACAAACGTAACCACCAAAGGTGGCGACCACCTGCGGCTGAAGCGTTTTAAGTAAACGTCGACACTGCAAAACTGCTTTCGCTAAAGTAAATGGCATTAACAGCTTTCTTTTCAGGCCATGACCGCGCACCCCGGTCATACTAATACTGTGCAAAGCAAAGCCCGCCGCCGGAATAACACGGCTTTCCAAACGACCTTCCTGAGTACCAAGCCAGTCAACTTGCCAGCCGTTATTCCGCATTTCTTCAGCCACAGCTAAAGCCGGGAAGATATGTCCGCCGGTACCTGCGGCTGCGATTAGAACGCGGTTCATTCAGCACCTCCGCGCGGCGCTACTTTGCGACCCGTCATGCGGCGCTCGTGGTCAATCCGTAATAACAAACCAACGGCTAACGCCGACACAATCAGGCTGTTACCGCCATAACTGACCATGGGCAGGGTTAACCCTTTCGTTGGCAGAGCACCAGAAGCAACGCCAATATTCACGAAGGCCTGAATACTGAACCAAACACTGATACCGTATGCGAGGTATCCACCATAGCGCTGCTCCAGCATTAAACAGCGACGACCAATAACTAATGCCCGCCAAACCAGCATAAGTACAGTAGCAATGACAGCCAGAACACCTAAGAAACCAAGTTCCTCGGCAATAACTGCCATAATAAAATCGGTATGAGCTTCAGGCAGATACTGAAGTTTCTGAATACTGTTACCCAGGCCTGCACCACTAAACTGCCCTTGTCCAAAGGCAATAAGCGACTGCATTAACTGATAACCGGCACCAAAAGGGTCTTTTTCCGGTTCTAAGAAGGTTAATAGTCGCTGCATTCGGTAGGGCTCAACAATAATCAAAAGAATGAGCGCCAATACGCAGGTAAGAAATACCGCGAAGAACTGCCATAACCGGGCACCGGCAAGGAACAGCATAGCGACAGTGGTCGCCGACAGAACCACAACAGTACCGAAGTCTGGCTGCATCAACAGCAGCACTGCCGCAATAAACAGCAGGAATAATGGCTTAATGAAGCCTTTGGCAGCTTCGCGCACTTCGTCTTCACGACGGGACAAATAACTGGCCATGTAAATACAGAAAAATAATTTAGCCATTTCTGCGGACTGAATAGTGATAGGCCCCACTTTTATCCAACGCTGTGAGCCATTCACCTCGTGGCCGATAATCAACACCAGCAGTAACATCAGCAAACCAACAAGTAGTAGCTTACCGCTGTGCAAATTCCAGCTTTGCGTAGGAACCCTCAGAGTCGCCAGCATAATCCCTAAGCTGATAACAATATAAACGCCGTGACGTATCGCAAAATGAAAAGGGTTACCGGTTAGCCGCTCGGCTGTTGGCAGCGAGGCTGATGTCACCATAATAAAGCCAAAAGCCAGTAACGACATGGCAAGAACAAACAGTACCCGGTCGTACAGAGGCTCACTGGTTGTTCCGCGGAACCAGTCGAATAGCTGCTGTAACCGAGTACTGGCCTGACCCTCAGGTATTTCGAGGTTCAGTTGTTCTTCACGCACTGTCGACATAAAGCGCCTCCACTGCCTGACGGAAACTCTCGCCACGGTGCTCGAAATTATCAAACTGATCGAAACTGGCACAGGCCGGAGACAGCAGAACCATATCCCCTGCCTGAACGAGAGAGGATGCCAGCTCAACAGCCTGCTGCAGACTCTTAACCTGACGCGAGCCGTTGAAAAGCTGCCCTAAACGGGGACCGTCTTCGCCTATAGTCAGCAAAATATCGACGCGCTCCAGAGTTGACTGTAGCTCCCGGAAGTCCGCACCTTTGCCATGGCCTCCTGCAATAAGCAATAGGCGTCCATTAACGGTTGGTCGGAGACCTTCGACAGCCGCTGCCGTTGCGCCAATGTTGGTTGCTTTTGAGTCATTAACCCAAAATACACCACCGTCACTGCTGACGAGTTCACAACGGTGTGGCAAGCCGTTAAATTCTTTCACCGCGTTGGCTGCTTGTTCAATATCAATTGAAATGGCCTCACACAAGGCCAGAGCAGCCTGCACATTGATTAAATTATGAATACCCTGCAGTTTTAACTGATCGGCCCGGAGCACAACATTACCGCGGTAAGTAACGGCCACCGGACCAGTGGAGCGATCAACATTGCCGGACAATAGTCCGAAATGCTGGGGATGAGCGTCATCACCAAAGCTCATTAACTTACCGGTAATTGGGTGTGGCCAGGTGTCCTGTTGCTGTCGATTTAGTACCCAAGTCTTCGCGTTAGTAAAAATGCGTTGTTTGGCTTTAACGTATTCTTCTATGGAGCTGTAGCGATCCATGTGATCGGCGCTAATATTCAGAAGTGCCGCAGCTTTTAGATTTAAACTGCTTATAGACTCCAGTTGGAAGCTGGACAGTTCCAGCATGACAGCGTCAGGCTGGTCCTTTTGTTGCAGTAACTCCAACACCGGCAGACCAATATTGCCGGCTGCCACCACATTTTTACCGCATTTCTGAGCAATAAACTCAACCATTCGGGTAACGGTGGATTTACCGTTAGAGCCGGTTACTGCAATCACGGGTAAATTCGACTCTTGGGCAAAAAGTTCGACGTCGCCAACCACCGGAATATTTGCATCCCGGGCTAAAACTATCGGCTCTTCCCGCAGATCAATGCCCGGACTTGTAATAATTAAGTCAGCCGCCAGCGTGTCTTCTAACTCCCAGCGACGATTCAGGAATTCAGTATCGCCCGATATTTGTTTCGCTTCGTCGAGACCAGGAGGGTTATTGCGCGAATCGAATACCCGAATCTGAACATTTGCCAGTTTTTTGTCCTGTTGCTTCTTATTTTGTAAATAGCGCAGCACAGAAACCCCGGTCTTTCCAAGACCGAGGACAACAATGTGTTTCATATTCTGCCAGGCTATCTTTTTCATTATTTTTTAACGCAACTTCAAGGTTGCGAGTCCTATCAGTACAAAAATTAACGACAATATCCAGAAACGCACGATGACCCGTGGCTCAGGCCAACCTTTTAATTCGTAGTGGTGGTGAATTGGCGCCATGCGGAAAACACGTTTGCCCCGCAGTTTGTAGGAACCCACCTGCAGCATCACGGAAACCGTTTCCATGACAAATACGCCGCCCATAATAAACAGCACCAACTCCTGGCGGACCAGTATCGCGATAATGCCAAGTGCAGCACCTAAGGCCAGAGAGCCTACATCGCCCATAAATACCAGCGCCGGATAAGTGTTGAACCATAGAAACCCCAGACCAGCACCAACAATAGCGGTGCAGACCACCAACAACTCGGCGGTTAAGGGTAAATAAGGAATTTGCAGATACTCAGCAAAGTTCACGTTGCCGGAAACATAAGCGAAAATCCCCAATGCAGCGGCAACCATAATGGTCGGCATAATTGCCAGCCCATCTAAGCCATCAGTGAGGTTCACCGCGTTACTGGTACCGACAATGACAAAATAGGCCATCAACAAATAGAGCATGCCCAGTTGCGGCATAACGTCTTTAAAGAAAGGAACAATCAGTGCCGTCTCGGCGCCCTGAGTGCTGCTCCAATACAGATAGACCGCTGCGATACTGGCAATAACCGACTGCCAGAAGTACTTCCATTTGGCGATTAAACCTTTCGGATCTTTGCGCACTACTTTGCGGTAGTCATCAACAAAACCCACAATGCCAAAGCCAGTAACTACTAATAACACAACCCATACATAGCGATTCTCCAGGTCGGCCCAGAGTAGTGATGAGCCTAGCACCGCGGCTAGTATCAAAACACCGCCCATGGTCGGTGTACCGGTTTTACTTAGATGACTTTCGGGGCCATCGTCCCGTACCGTTTGTCCTATCTGCAGACGTTGCAAACGGCGAATCAATGTTGGTCCTAACCACAATGACAAAACTAAAGCGGTTAAAACGCTCAGTATTGCCCGTAAGGTCAAGTAGGAAAACACGTTAAACGCGCTTTCAAACTGGGTTAGGTACTCCGCCAACCAAACTAACATGCGTGCTTTTCCTCTGTGCTGTCATCAACTGTGACAGCCTGCTGTATTGCTGCAACAACGCGCTCCATATGTGCAGAGCGTGAGCCTTTAACCAGCACTGTGACAGGCTGTTTACCTGTCTGTTCTGTAAGTCTTTGTAAAACAGAGTCAACCAGCGACTGTAAGCTACCGAAGTGCTTGCCTCCGTGGCCGTTAAAGACCTCGCTGGCACTTTGACTGAGTACACCCAGGCTATATAAGTTGTCGATACCGGAACCAATAGCATGTTCACCAATTTCTTCGTGGTAGGCTCTTGCATCAGCTCCTAGTTCGCCCATGTCTCCAAGGACAAAAATTCGATATCCCTCGTAGCTTCCGAGTAAATCAAGAGCAGCTTTGGTGGAAGCAACGCTGGCGTTGTAAGTGTCGTCAATGATACGTAAGTGATCACTCACTTTTATGGTGGTTAAACGCCCTTTTGCCGGTTGAACCTTCTCTAAACCGGTAACAATATCATTCAGAGATATACCGAATTCGCTGGCCGCAGCCGACGCAGAAAGCGCATTTAAGACGTTGTGCTGACCGCTCAATTTTAAAGTCAGTTGTCGGGCTTCCCCATTTAAATGAAGCGTAAATGATGGGTGTCCTTCTCCATTAAGAGTGATATCTGTGGCAAACACGTCCGAACTGTCGGTTAAACCAAAGGTTTTCCAGTTCATATTAGTGCAAGCGCGCTCCCAGCATGGGTAAAACTCGGAATCGCGGGGGGTAACAGCCGTTCCCTGGCTCCCCACTCCACGGAAAATTTCAGTTTTCGCACGAGCTACGCCGTGTAAACTGCCAAAACCTTCAACGTGTGCAGCACTTACGTTATTTAGAATAGCGACGTCGGGCTTGACCAGATTAGTGGTGTAGCCTATTTCTCCGGGGTGATTCGCTCCCAGCTCAACCACCGCGTATTTATGTTGTTCTTCCAGTCGCAGCAGAGTCAAAGGAACACCAATGTCGTTATTAAAGTTGCCCTGAGTCGCCAATACCGGATGACGAATTGATAAAATGGCCGCCAGCATTTCTTTTACTGTGGTTTTACCATTACTGCCGGTAACTGCGACGGTTTTTGGAGCAACCCTGGCTTTAACCGCTGCGCCCAGGCGTCCCAGTGCATGGCGGCTGTTCTCGACAATAATTTGCCGACAGTCAATGTCCTGCTGCTTTTCACAAATAACGGCAGCGGCACCTTTGGCTATAGCTTGCTCAACGAAGTCAAGCGCATCAAAGTTCTTTCCTTTTAGGGCAATAAAAAGTGCGTCCTGCAAATCCGCCCGCGTATCCGTTGATACTTTGTCTATTTTACAATCAGAGCCAACCAGGCGGCCTTCCACCTGTTCCGCGATCCACTCCAGTGATACTGAAATCATGCGCAGTCTCCTTGCAGCCATTCACTCACGACTGCTCTTTCGTTGTAATCCACACGTTGGGTGCCGATAACCTGATAGTCTTCATGTCCCTTGCCGGCCAGCAAAACCACATCGTCTTGCGCTGCTTCCTGCATGGCTTTTATCACAGCTTCGCGGCGGCCGGGCCAGACTTTAACCCGCTCTTTATCCGCAATACCTGTCAAAATATCTTCGATAATCTGCTGCGCTGGCTCGGTTCTTGGGTTGTCGTCTGTAACAACCACAACGTCAGCGTAGTCCGCAGCAACTTTGCCCATTTGCGGGCGTTTACCGCGGTCACGGTCACCACCGCACCCAAAAACGCACCATAAACGGCCTTTGCAATGGAGCCGCAAAGCACTTAATACCTGATGCAAAGCGTCTGGTGTGTGCGCATAGTCAACCACCACTAATGGCGACTGCTTGTTATGGAAGGCTTCCATGCGCCCGGGAACCGGTAGTAAATGGCGACAGGCTTGACCGATTTCTGCCAAAGGCTTGTTGAGCTTTAATAAAACCGCTACGGCACACAGCAGGTTATAAACGTTAAAGCGCCCCAGTAGAGGTGTTTCAACGGTGCAGGATTCCCCCTGCCAATTGATCTGAAATACTGACCCTTGCTCATGAAACTGAAGCCCCGTTGCACGCAAACAAGGCTCTACCGAGCTTTCATTAAGGCTTATCCATAGATCCGCTAAGTTGTCTTTATGCCACTGACTGAGGGTGTCATCATCGGCATTCACTATTCGGTTTTGCACACCAAAGTCAGCGAATAGTCGTTGCTTCGCTGCAACGTAGTTTTCCATGGTGCCGTGGTAATCCAGATGGTCACGGCTGATGTTGGTAATAGCTGCTGCGGAAAACTGCAGTGCTTCTACACGGCGCTGAATCAAAGCGTGCGAAGACACTTCCATAGCCACAAGCTCTGCGCCTTCTGCAAGTAATGTCGCCAGTCGGTGTTGCACGGTAACTGCATCTGGCGTCGTATGCCGTTCAGGCAACAAACGTCCGATGAGCCCACTACCTGTGGTACCAATAACCGCCGCTTCCATGCCCAGAGTTTTTGCCAACTGAGCCATGATATGAGTCACCGACGTTTTACCGTTAGTTCCGGTAACACCAACCAGCTGCATTTTCTCTGACGGGTGACCAAAGAAGGTCCCTGCAATATGAGACAGGTGTTCGCGCACACCACTAAAGCCGACCACCACCGCACCTCGGCGATGTTCCAGCGCAAGCCCGGGGGCTTCAGCAATAACCGCTACCGCGCCGGCATCTATAGCGGCATCAATATAGGCCCGCCCATCGGTTTCATAACCGGGGATCGCAACAAATACGTCGCCGTTAGCTACTTGTCGGCTATCTAACTTTATTCCACTGACAGTAACATCCGGAATAGCGAATGAAACAGGCAGCATGGTGAGTAACTCAGCCAATTTCATCATTCATCACCCCCGAAGCCCGCGGCACGAACTCGGGTGTCGTCAATGTTATCTGGCGCGACATTCAGCAAGCGCATGGTCTGAGACACAATTTTTGAGAATACGGGTGCCGCCGCTGTACCACCATAATAGTCATCGGTACCCGGCTCGTTTATAGTGACCACAACAACAATTTTCGGGTCGCTGACCGGCGCAATGCCAGCAAATAAAGCAACATACTCGTCTCCGTAACCACCACCAGTTTTCGTTTTTCTTGTTGTCCCGGTTTTGCCCGCTACGCGATACCCCGGAACCTGAGCGGCTTTGGCTGTGCCGTCCCGCACCACCTCTTCCATCATATGCATGACAGCTCGAGTGTTGTCCGGATTAAACACCTGCTCAGCGGGTAACGGTGATTCCTGACGGAATATTGTGATCGGCCGTTTCAAACCACCGTTGGCAATAATGTTATAGGCATTCGCCAGTTGCAGAGTCGTTGCTGACAGCCCGTACCCGTATGAGAGCGTCGCAATTTCAAATTCAGACCAGCGTCGACGATCGCCTAAAATGCCGATACTTTCACCCAATAAAGCAATACCGGTATCGTTACCAAAGCCTGCGTCGGCATAGGTTTGCAATAGTGGTTCAATGCCCAAATCCAGAGCTATTTTGGTCACCCCGACATTGGAGGAATGTTTCAGCACCTCGGTCAACGACAGTTCGCCATAGTTGCGAGGGTCACTGACACGACGTCCGCCAATTCTCAACCAGCCGGGGCTGGTATCAATGCTATCGCCCGCTTTGTGGCGGCCATTCTCGAGCGCGCTGAGAATCACCAGCGGTTTCATCGTTGAGCCTGGTTCGTAGCTGTCGGTTACCGCCCGGTTACGCATTCTGAAAGACTGCAGTTCCGCACGGTTGTTAGGGTTAAAGGACGGGCTATTGACCATAGCCAGAACTTCACCGGTTTCGACATTAAGCACTACCGCCGAGCCTGAAGTTGCCTGATTGTAGCGCACGGCTTTTTTCAGTTCGGTGTAAGCAGTTGCCTGAACACGTTGGTCGATACTCAGTGTCAGCTGTTTTGGTTGTTGTGCGTCTGTCTGACTAATCTCTTCAACAACCCGCCCTTGCGCGTCCTTGCGATAAACTCGTTTGCCCGGTGTGCCGGTTAAATGCTCGTCATACAATAGTTCGAGGCCTTCTTGGCCTGCACCATCGATATCAGTCAGCCCAATTAAATGAGCACTGATTTCACCTGTTGGGTAATAGCGCCGAGACTCAGTTTTTAAATACACACCCGGTATTTTCAATTGCTTCACGTAATCCGCTTCTGACGGCGTCACTTTTCGCTGTAGGTAAACAAAGCGTTTTGACTCATCGTCCACCTTGCTCACCAGCTCATTACGATTCATACGGAAAGTTTCCGCCAGAGCCTGCCAGCGACGTTCGTCTGCCAACGCTTCTTTTTCTGCGATCCGCTTTGGATCTGCCCACACGGTTTCTACCGGAACACTCACCGCTAATTCTCTACCGTTGCGATCAACAATGGTTCCTCGTTCAACCGCAACACTGGCTGATCTTAAACTGCGCATATCGCCCTGTAGCGAAAACGCATCGGGACTAATGACCTGGATATAGGCAGCACGTGCAATGAGTACAGAAAAAACACCGAACAGTAAAAATACTGCGGTATAAAAGCGCCAGCGAGTGCCGGCTGGCTCTGCACGTTTCTTGCGACGAATCACTGCCATGAGACAAGTACCTCCTGCTCTGGCTCAACGTCACGCATACCCAACTGTTCCTGCGCGATACGTTCCACCCGACTGTGCTCAGTCAGCGAGTTCTGCTCAACCACAAGGTGCCGCCACTCTCTGTCCAGAGTGTCGCGATACGAAAGCAAGTCGTCGCGCTCAGCAGTTAATTGCCGATTCAAATGCGCGATATAAACAATGCTTAAGGCATTAACAATAACCACCACGCTCAGCAACACTATCCACTTATGCTGCAGCAGATCTTGCAGTAACATTTTGGTCAGGCTTGGGTAACGCTGTTTAGTCATTGCGAACCCTCCTGGCAATACGCAGCACAGAGCTACGTGAACGCGGATTTTCCTGAACTTCTGCCTTGCCCGGCTTAATCGCTTTACCCACTTTTTCCAGTGCTTTGTCTTTATTCCGTTCAGCCTCAGTCACCGGTAGCCCCGGCGGCAGTTGCTTGCCTTCACTGTGCTTACGGATAAAGCGTTTAACTAAGCGATCTTCCAGACTATGGAAGCTAATAACCACCAACCGCCCGTCTTCTTTCAAACCAGAAAGCGACGCTTCGAGAGCTTGTTCTATTTGCTCTAACTCGCGGTTGATATGAATTCGTATGGCCTGGAATGTGCGCGTTGCCGGGTGTTTATGCTTTTCTTTTACCGGGCTCACACGGGCAATCATTTCCGCAAGCTGCTTCGTGCGGGTGAAAGGCTTTTTCTCGCGGTCCATAACTATGGCACTGGCAATACGACGAGCAAAACGTTCCTCACCATACTCTTTAAGAACCCAACTAATGTCGTCTTTTTCTGCACGATTAAGCCATTCAGCCGCTGTTTCGCCGCTAGTGGTGTTCATCCGCATATCCAGCGGACCGTCACGCATAAAGCTAAAGCCTCGCTCAGCATCGTCCAATTGTGGGGAGGAGACACCAAGGTCAAATAAAATGCCCGTCACTTGCTGATTCAGTTGCAAGTCATCAAGCACCTGTTGCAGGTTTGAGAAAGGAGTGTGGATAATTTGAAAACGGGGGTCGTCTTCGAAGGATTTTGCCGCAGCAATGGCCTCAGGGTCCTGGTCAAGAGCAATTACCCGGGCCTTGTCACCTAACTGATTAAGAAGCGCACGTGTATGTCCGCCACGACCAAATGTGGCGTCAATATATGTGCCTTGCGGATCAGTCGCTAATGCTTGTATCGACTCTTCCAGTAGCACCGAAACGTGTTGCGGTGACGTTGTTATCATTATAATGAAAAGTCTTCTAGTCGTTCGTTGAGAGTAAAGTCACCTTCGCGTTCAACATCCATATCTTGCGCCACCTGTTCGTGCCAGGCGTCTTCATCCCAAACTTCAAATTTATTCAGCTGCCCGACAAGCATCAGTTTTTTTTCTAAACCGGCGTGTTGTCTCAATGGCGCTGACAGTAACAGACGACCGTTTTTATCCATTTCACAGTCGTCAGCATGACCTAGCAGGAGCCTCTGTAATCGACGCTCTGCGGGATTCATACTGGATAAGCGAGTGAGTTTTTGTTCTATGATTTGCCACTCGGGAAGCGGGTACAACAAAAGGCACGGTTGCTTAATATCAATCGTGCAGACCATTTTGCCTTCACAGTCTAATGACAACGCATGACGGTACTTGGCCGGTATGGCCAAACGTCCTTTGCTATCCAGACTTAATGTTGTTGCACCTCGGAACATGATCCCACCTGATCATTATGATCCACTATTATCCACAAATCCCCACAATGTTACAGTCTAGGTGTCACTGTTTCCCACTGTCAAGAAAAAACCTCTTTATTTGTCAGGGCTTCACAGAAATTTACATTAAGCGCTTGATGCAACGTGCAAAATAGTTTTTCCGCTATGGGTTGTGCGATTTTTATGCGATACTCGACTGAGTTTTAGCTAGCTGTGATACTCAATGAAGCGCTACTTATTTGTCATATTGGTAAGCTTTTGCGTGCTGGTGACCGGCGTTATCTGGTTTGCGGAGAATCAACACTCGCAAGTGATAGAGTCACGTAAGCGTGTGGCTACCGAACGCTTAGGCAGGTTACGCGCCGCACTCGAAGGCCAGATTAATTCCTCGCTGACCACCGCTCGTGCGCTGCAGGCTGAAATAAAACTTTCCCCTGACATTTCCGCAGAACGTTATCGTTTACTGGTGCAAGAGCTAATAGACAATGACCTCCCTGTTCGTCATGTGGCTCTGGCCCCTGATCTTATTATCGAGTTTCTCTATCCTTTAGTGCCAAACCAGGACGCGCTAGGTTTTGATTACCGAGCTTCACCCGAACAGTTCAAGAGTGTTCAGGAAGCCATTCAACGCAAAAGCATCATTATTGACGGCCCTGTCAAATTAGTACAAGGCGGCTGGGCGCTAATTGCACGGGCTCCGGTTTTTATCGATAACTCGCTGTGGGGCTTTATTGCGATTGTTATTGATATTGACCAGTTAATGATCAGTAGCGGCCTGACCTCGGTTGATGATTACCTCTTTGCGGTACAGAAGAAGAATGCAAATAACAACGATTTATTTGAACGAGGCGATCCATCCGTATGGCAAAAAGACTATGTTGCCATTGAAATCGATGTATCCTCCGGTCAATGGACACTGGCTCTTGCGCCGAAAGATAATGGCTGGGCTAAACGCGATAATATTTATTGGATCATCATAGTTGCCGGCTGGACACTCTCATTTTTAATGATTGCCTTTATGTATAATTTGGTCGCAACCCAGAGTCGTTTACGGACAGCTTTGACAACAATTGACCGGCAGGCCAACTTCGATTCAATCACCGATTTGCCTAATCGACGAGCCTTTGTTGACTATCTCAATCAATTAACTCAGAGCGGCAATGATCAGCATTTTGCTATTTTGTTTATCGACCTTGACCATTTTAAAGAAGTTAATGACAGCCTGGGCCACGACGCCGGCGACGAATTACTGGTATCGGTTGGTGAACGTTTAAGAAGTCAACTGCGGGGTTCTGACTTTATCGCCCGTATTGGCGGCGATGAATTTGTTGTGGTGATTAATCGCTTCAAGTCACATGAAGTCATTAATGATTTGGCAACCCAAATTAATCGTCATTTAAGCGAACCTTTTACATTACGTCAGAACCAAATACAAACCACCTGCAGCATTGGTATCGCGTTGTACCCTGACGATGGCATGAAAGCTGCCGAGCTTCTCAAAAATGCAGACTTGGCCATGTACGCCGCAAAAACCGCAGGGCGTCGCACCCACTACTTCTTTAATGACGAACTAAGAGCACAAACCGAACGCCAGAATACCATTCACAACCGAATGCGGGACGGCCTAAGGCGACATGAATTCTCGCTAGTTTATCAGCCTATTGTTGATTTTAGTTCCGGCAAAGTCACCAAATGTGAAGCCTTACTTCGCTGGAAAGATGAAGATGGAAACGTCATTTCTCCCGCTGAGTTCATTCCGGTTGCTGAACGCACGGGGTTAATTCACGAACTGGGGCAATTTGTTCTGGAGCAAGCTTGTATTGACTGGGTTACCGTTCATAAGTCCGGGTACCCTATTGAGGTTTCAATTAACCGCTCAGAGCGAGAGCTGAACGATATGGAAGTCGCTAAACAGTGGCTGGCTTGCATCAAGCAACACGGTATACCAACTGAAAGCATCACTTTCGAAATTACTGAATCCTTGTTAATGAGTAATAAGCAGCGGCAATTACAAATTTTGCATTACCTGCGCTCGCAAGGAGTACAACTGGCCATTGATGATTTTGGTACCGGTTACTCAAGCATTAATTACCTGCAGCGTTACCCTGTCGACTATATAAAAATAGACAGAAGCTTTTTGAATCAGGCACCTGATGACCGCGTGCAGGTTGCTTTATTAGACGCATTACTGCGAGTGGCCAGAGCCCTTGATATCGACGTTATTGCTGAAGGTGTGGAAACTAAGCCCCAATGGGAATTATTGCAGCAACAACAATGTGACTTTGCTCAAGGTTACTTTATTAGTGAACCTCTGACTTTGGATAAGCTATTAGATTTTTTGAGAAAATGGCAGTTCTGAAGTCAAAACGAGAAATAAGGTGGAGAGCCGGCCGATAAGCCGGGTTCTGTCGTGGACAATCATTCATCTAGTGATCAGGTTGCCCTGACCCTCAAGCAGTCTACCCGGGTTCAACGCGGGCCGCGCCAAAGAACCCCTATTTGACCTTGCTCCGGGTGGAGTTTACCGTGCCGCAAACTGTTACCAGTTGCGCGGTGCGCTCTTACCGCACCCTTTCACCCTTACCTGTGCTGCAAGCAGCCATCGGCGGTTTACTCTCTGCTGCACTAGTCGTCGGCTTACGCCGCCCAGGCGTTACCTGGCACCCTGCCCTATGGAGCCCGGACTTTCCTCCCCCTGTAAACAGGCGGCGATTGTCTGGCCAGCTCTCCGCGGAGGATTCTACGCTGCGCCAGGCTTTAACTCAATCTTTGTTTTTATTCTCCAGCCCCCACTGATACAACACGTTTTTACGTTCATCATGAATTTTCGCAGTGACAGCAGCCGCTTTCTTTAATGGCAACTCCTCCAGTAACAACAGCAAGGTGCGCTTAGCCGCCTCCCCGGGGCCGTCACTGGCTTCCGTTTCTTGCTGCAAGGGTGATATCAGTAACACCATTTCTCCCCGCTGCTGGTTACTGTCGTCCGTTAAAATCTGCAATAACTCTGCAGCACTGCCTTTTAAATAGGTTTCAAACTGCTTCGTCAGTTCACGCGCTAATACCAACTGCCGGTCCTGTCCCAATACGACATTCATATCGGCCAGGGTATGCAGAATTCTGTGTGGGCTTTCATAAACAACAACGGTTCTTGGTTCTGTTTTTAACGCTTCTAATTTTGCTCTGCGTTGCTGCGGCTTAGAAGGCAAAAAACCTTCAAAAGCGAAACGGTCGGTAGGCAAGCCAGCCGCAGACAGTGCTACGGTTACGGCACAGGCCCCCGGCAGTGCAACCACTTTGAGTCCATGCTGACGACACCGTTGTACCAGCACATAACCCGGGTCATTAATAAGTGGTGTGCCCGCGTCGCTGACTAATGCCAGGGAGTCGCCTTGCTGCAGACGTTCAATAACCGCATCGGCACGCTGAGTTTCGTTATGCTCGTGCAGCGCAAACACGTCGTTTTGTATACCGTAATGCTGCATTAACTTCCGCGTATGTCGCGTATCTTCTGCGGCTATGGCTGCTACATCGGCTAATGTTTTTATTGCCCGCTCGGTCATATCGCCTAAATTGCCAATAGGCGTGGGTACAATATAAAGGGTCCCCGGGTCTGTCATAATGAGTCTCAGTTTGTTTCCAACGTCAATGCCGTTTATAGTATCACCGAACAGGCACCAAAGCGGAACCTTACAGTGTTTAGAACTCAGTCATTTGTATTTTTAGCTCTACTGGCACTCATGGTACTCACTCAGTGTACCTCTGCCCCTGACCGGAAAACTGAAACGCCCGATAAAACCCCAGATGTCGCCGACCAGGACTTGAGTTTAACTGAAGAAAAATCGGCTCAGGACTGGTTAGATGAAGCCCGCGCTGCCGCTAACGATATCGAGCAGCACTCCGCTTTAATACGCGCAGCTAATGCGTTTCAGAATGAACAAAAATGGCAGCAGGCTGTAGCCGTGTTGTCTCAATTAAGCCCTCAAAAAATTACCCGGCATAGTCAAAAGTACTATCACCTGGCTAAAGCTCGTTGGGCTGCAGAACAAAAACAATGGCCTCAGGTTATAGATGAACTGGAGAGCGTTTATACACAGTTTAATCAACGCGAATTTCGCTCTTTAAGCTTACAATTGCTGTCTCAAGCCGCTTACCAACAAGAAAACTACTGGAAAGCTTTGGTGTGGCAGGTAGACGCTCAACGTTTTGCTGAGCAGTCCAGTGCAGAAACTATATGGTCTGTTGCCAGCCGGGTCACCCAATCTGAACTCCCACAGCAACGTCCGACTGATTTAGCTCTAGCGGGTTGGTGGCGTTTAGTTGACTACCATCATCAGGCCATGACCAACCCGGAACAACTGTCTGCTTACCTAAGCCAATGGTTGCAAGGCTATAGCGAGCACGCTGCAGTCGATATGGTAGAAAGATGGCAGGAAACAGAAATCAGGAATGATAACGAAAAGACATCCCAGCCAACCATTGCGGTCTTATTACCCTTGTCCGGAAAATACCAACAACAAGGTCAGGCCGTACGCGACGGCATTATTGCCCGCACAGGAGAATTAAAAGAAGTACAAGTGGTCTTTATTGATAGCGAACAAGGTGACATTGCAGCACATAAAGAGCAAATAGAGTCGTTAAACACGGTTGGTATTATTGGCCCTCTCTTAAAAGAAAACGTTTCGCTTTGGACGGAGCAAGCCCCTAGTGATGTACCTCAGGTTTTTCTAAACCAGGTTGAAAGAGAATCAACGGACTATCCTGCTAACAGCGCATTTTTTGCCTTAATTCCAGACACAGAGGCCCGCCAAGCTGCACAGCGCATCAATCAGAAACTTCCAGGAGCTAAAAGTGCCATGATCATCGCCGCCGATACGTCCAACGGACGTAGAATGGTCGATGCCTTTAAATCGAGTTGGGATAATGAGCAGGCGGGAGACCCCAAAGTTTCTTACTTTTCGGAACGCGCGGACATGAAAGCAACGGTGGAAAGCTCTCTGGGGCTAACTGACAGTCAGCAGCGCATTCGGGCAGTGAAAATAGCCGCTGGAAAGATCATTGTTGATGAGCAGGAACGAAGCCGGAGAGATATCAGCGCTATTTATCTGCCGGGAAACTTACAACAAACTCGTCTGTTAAAACCTTTTATTGATGTCAGTGTTTCACCTTTTGCCGCACCCATTCAGGTGTACGCCAGTTCTGCGACTCACGAACTTAAAAACCGCTTAGGGGATTCTGATCTTAACGGTATTATCTTTTCTGACATTCCCTGGTTAGCTTCAGATGCCGTTAATAATTTGCTTTTAACTCAGTGGCTTGAGCTACGCAATGGTTGGGGACTTTCACTAGCAAGGTTAGCCGCAATGGGATATGACAGTGTGTCATTAATACAACGATTAGAAATGATGAACCGTATGCCGGGGCTCACCTGGAGCGGACTGAGTGGCAACCTCCACATCAATGACTCAGTGGTTCAACGTGAACTAACCTGGGCTACCTTTACTAAGGGGAAAATAGCCTTAGCTAAGGAGTCAAATAATGCAGGAAGTAGCAACAGGTAAGCACGCGGAGTTACTGTCCGCAGAATTTCTGGAAAAGAATAGCCTTACAATTATTTGCAAAAATTACCGCATTGACGGCGGTGAAATTGATATTATAGCCCGAGACGGAGATTACTGGGTCTTTTGCGAGGTTAAGTATCGGCAACATGAGCACTTCGCTTCAGTACTTGAGCAAATTAAGCCGCAACAATGTAGGCGTGTAAGGCATACTGCTCGTTACTATTTACTCAGTAATAATATAGACGAACATACCGCAGCAATACGTTTTGACGTTATTGCAGTAGTCGGTCACCCAACAAAAATTGAATGGTTTAAGGACGCATTCTAATTATGAATGACGAGCTAATTAAAGCGCTTTTCACAGAGAGCATACAGACACAGATCTCCGCAGTTGAGAGCCTGACCGATGACATGGCAACCACAGTGGAGTTGTTAGTGGCTAACCTGCTCAATGGTCAACGCGTTTTTTGCTGCGGAGACCGAACCACAGGAGTGGTTGCACAGCATTTTTCCAATCTCATGACAGAGGGGATGAAGCTCGAACGGCCTCCTTTTCCAGTGCTGGCCCTGAATTCGGGCAAACAAAAGCAACTGGCAGCATTAGGTCAGGCTAGCGACATTTTGATAGTTATAGCCGATAATCAGGAAAATGAAGAACTAACCTCCGTTATGGAAACAGCAATTAGCCGCGACATGTTAATCATTGCCCTAACCGGAGAAGGTAATGACTCTGTTTCCGGTTTATTAGGGGCTAATGACATAGAACTGCGTGTGCCAAGTTTAAATCCCGCTCGTATACTGGAAACCCAGTTATTTATTGTCCATGGTCTATGTGAACAAATAGAAAATACTATCTTCCCTCAGGAGCACTGACGCGTATGACTTTATCTAAACTCGCTTTACCCGTCATTTTTATCAGCTTGTTAGCCTTACAAGGATGCGCTGCTGTCGCAGTTGGCGCTGCCGCAGTTGGTATCTCGTCTGCAACAGACCCACGTACCATAGGCACGCAGGTAGACGATCAAACTATTGAAATGAAAACGAACGCCAAACTGGGGAACGATGAGCAGCTTGAGGATTCTCGCGTCATTGCGGTGAGCTACGATACCAACGTGCTGTTGATTGGCCAGGTGCCCAGCGAGAGTTTGAAAAGAAGAGCAGAAGATGTCATTAGAGATACTAATGGCATTAATAAAATTTTCAATCAACTGCGTATTGGCTCAAAAGCTTCTGCAACGGTTCGCGCAGGCGACAGCTGGATAACCAGTAAAGTGAAACTTAAGTTTGCGAATAATAAGTCCATAGATGCCACCAACATAAAAGTGGTAACAGAAAACGGCGAGGTATTTCTGCTAGGCCATGTTAGTCAGGCGGAAGCAGAGGCTGCTGTTGAAGTTGCAAGAAATGTTGATGGTGTAGGACGAGTTATTAAAGCACTAACCATTAAGCGTTAGTGCTTTAAATTCTTACTTAACAACTTTTAAGTTGGGCTTTTTCTTCGCTGACTTTTGCTCAGTTTCAGTGTTGCTCTGCTCTTCTTCGTCAAGCTCGGGCATTTTATCCAGCTCGGGCTCGGCCTCAAACATAGCACCAGCTCCATTTTCACGGGCGTATATAGCTAATGCCGCCGTCATAGGAACAACAACCTGCATGGGCTGCCCACCAAAACGTGCGTTAAAACGCACCTCATGGTCCGCCAACTGTAAGTTCTGAACTGCTGTTGGTGAAATATTAAGAACTATCTGGCCTTCACTCACAAAGTTTTGTGGCACAACCGTGCCGACAATGGTTGCGTCAACAACCAAGTGCGGAGTCAGATCGTTATCAACAATCCATTCGTACAGTCCACGAAGTAGATAAGGTCTTTTCGGCGTCATAGCACTACTCCTCGACGTCGATGAAATTAATGACGGGCGAGCTCTTTTTCTTCTTCCGTTAAAGAGTCCTGGAACGTTTTGCGTTCAAATAAACGTACCATATATTGCTTGATCTCTTTTGCACCTTGCCCTTCCAGGTCAATGCCGTAAGCTGGTAAACGCCATAGCAGAGGTGCCAAATAACAATCGACTAAGCTGAACTCTTCACTCATGAAATAAGGCGTGTCGGCAAATATAGGAGCCAAAGAAAGTATGCCTTCTTTCAGTTCCTGCCTTGCCTGTGCATCGCCTTGCTGAATTTTTTCAGCCAGACTGTACCAGTCACGTTCAATACGGTACATCATAAGACGACTTGTACCACGGGCAACCGGGTACACCGGCATCAGTGGCGGGTGCGGGAAACGCTCATCAAGATACTCCATGATAATTTGTGCGTTATATAACACCAGTTCACGGTCAACAAGAGTCGGCGTAGCCTCTGGGTACGGGTTAAGCTGTAACAGATCCTCCGGCGTACTTTCGTCGGTCACATACGTAATTTCGACACCAACACCTTTCTCAGCTAACACCAGACGTACCTGATGACTCTTTAAGTCATCCTTTCCTGAATATAACGTCATTACTGAGCGTTTATTTGCTGCAACAGCCATTCCTTTCTCCAGATAATATCAACGGCAAAAGGGTGGCAAGCCACCCTTTACTAAGTCGTTGTCTAACAGACTGATAAGCCTCGGTTATTTGAGGTCTTTCCAAAACTCTTTCTTCAGTAACCATGCCAAAATAGTGAATACCAGCAGGAAACCAAAGACAAACCAACCCATTCGACGCTGCTCTAACAACATAGGCTCACCGGTGTATACCAGGAACGCTGTTAAATCTAGCATCGCTTGGTCGTACTCGCTTTCAGACAGGCGACCGTTTCCATCGGTTTTAATACCAACGTAAACGTCTTTCATTTCGCCGTCTATCATACGCTCTTCGTAGGTTTTTTCAGGAAGCCCCTGAAGTTCTTCCAGCACATGCGGCATACCCACGTTAGGGAATACTGCGTTGTTAACCCCAAATGGGCGACTTTCGTCTTTATAAAATGAGCGTAAATAAGTATAAATCCAGTCCGCACCACGTACACGAGCAACATTGGTTAAGTCCGGTACAGCTGTACCAAACCAATTCGCAGCGGAATCTGAGTTCATATTATTGGTAATAAGATCACCGGCTTTATTGCCAGTAAACTGTAAGTGCTTCTCACCCAGCTCTTGTGGGATACCAAGATCTTCAAAGGTGCGGTTATAGCGATGATACTCCAGCTGATGACAACCCAGACAGTAGTTCATATATAACTGCGCACCGCGTTGCAACGAGGCCTTGTCGTGTAAATCGACTTCGGCCTTATCTAATGGAACTTCAGGACCCGCCGCAAAAACCAGCGACGGAATCAAAGTTATAAGAGCGATTAACAGTTTTTTCATTTCGACGTCACCCTTTCTGGTACCGGTTTAGTCTTCTCGCGCTTACTGTAGAACCAGAGCAGCCCGAAGAATGCAAAGTACAGGAACGTAAATATCTGTGCGAACACGGTTGCAACAGGAGTTGCAGGCTGAGTTCCCAGATAACCCAGTACAACGAAGCTGATCGCGAATACGGTTAAGTTCAGCTTATGCAATAGGCTACGATAACGAATTGAGCGTACTCGACCACGGTCTAACCAAGGCAATAAGGCCAGGAAGGCAATGGCAGCAAACATGAGAATGACGCCAAATAGCTTATCCGGAACCGCGCGCAAAATAGCGTAGAACGGAGTGAAGTACCATACCGGAGCTATGTGCTCTGGTGTCTTCAGCGGGTTCGCTGGCTCGAAGTTCGGTGGCTCAAGGAAAAAGCCGCCCATTTCCGGATTGAAGAAAATAACGTAACAGAAGAAGAACAAGAAGATACCAAAACCGAACATGTCCTTAAGGATGTAATAAGGATAAAACGGGATGGAATCAACAATGTCTTTCTTGTTCGTGAAGCGCTCATGGAACTTAAATTTCGGCTTCTCTTCGTCAGGAACCGAGCCTTTAGGCTTCTTCGTATCAACACCATCGGGGTTATTAGAACCGACCTCGTGCAAAGCGACGATGTGCAAGAAGACCAAAATAACCAGCACTAATGGTAAAGCAATGACATGCAGTGCAAAGAAACGGTTTAACGTAGCGCCCGAAATAACGTAGTCACCGCGGATCCACAAAGTTAAATCATCACCAATAACCGGAATTGCACCGAACAAGGAGATAATAACCTGAGCACCCCAGTATGACATTTGTCCCCATGGTAGCAAGTAGCCCATGAAGGCTTCCGCCATTAGTACCAGGAAGATGAACATACCAAACAACCAGATTAATTCCCGTGGTTTTTGGTAAGAACCGTACATCATGCCGCGGAACATATGCAGATAGACCACCACGAAAAACGCTGATGCCCCAGTGGAGTGCATGTAACGCAACAGCCAACCGTATTCAACGTCACGCATGATGTACTCGACCGAAGCAAATGCGCCTTCAGCACTGGGTACGTAGTTCATGGTAAGCCAAATACCGGTCAGAATTTGGTTAATTAATACAATAGTTGCCAAGAAACCGAAAACATACCACATGTTGAAGTTTTTCGGAGCTGGATACTGTGCCAGGTGGATGTTCCAGGTTTTTGTCATGGGGATGCGGGCATCCATCCACTCTACAAATCGCTTAAACATTATGCTTGCCCCTTATCTTCACCCACCAAAATGGTGTTCTCGTCGATAAAATAATGCGGCGGCACGACTAAGTTCAGAGGTGCTGGAACGCTTTCAAAAACACGACCTGCAATATCAAACTTCGAACCGTGACACGGGCAGAAGAAACCAGATTCAACGCCATCAACATGGTCTCCCATTCCCTTTTCGAGATAGGACGGGGAACAACCTAAATGGGTACAGATACCAACGGCGACAAAGAATTCTTCCTTGATTGAACGGTGTTGGTTCTGAGCGTACTCAGGCTGCTGTGGTTCTTCCGAATTAGGGTCGCGAAGCCGATCTTCAACTTTAGACAACCCTTCCAGCATATCGGGGGTACGACGCACCACCCAGACTGGCTTTCCGCGCCATTTCACACGGACTAGCTGGCCAGGTTCAGCCTTGCGTATATTCACTTCTACGGGCGCACCCGCGTTTTTCGCTTTCGCACTTGGGTTCCATGATCTTATGAAGGGAACGGCTACTGTTAGCGCTCCGGCACCACCTACCACAGAGGTTGCGACAGTCAAAAAACGACGGCGGCCTTTATCTACAGGCGCATTGCTCATCCATCTACTCTCCAGTTTTGGACGCTCCACGATACTTTGTCGCGAAGTCGGGAATTAGCTGCTGCTTTGTCCGCTTATGCGGATTACAGAAAATGCTTTGAGATGATAATGAAAAGACACACTTTTTACAAGCTTAATAGCCGCTATTATCGCGGTATTTCTATTTCGATCAGACATAAAAAAACCCAGCCGAAGCTGGGTTTTGCCACAATAAATGAAGACGAATTAACGCTTCGAGAACTGTGGACGTTTACGTGCTTTATGCAAGCCGATTTTCTTACGTTCAACCTGACGAGCGTCACGAGTAACGTAACCTTCTTTACGTAGCGGACTACGTAGAGCTTCGTCGTACTGCATTAATGCACGGGTAATACCGTGACGAATTGCACCAGCCTGACCCGTAGTACCACCACCATTTACAGTGATGTACAAGTCAAACTTTTCAGTCATTTCAACTAACTCTAACGGCTGACGAACAACCATTTGAGCCGTTTCACGACCGAAGTATTCGTTGAGTTCACGGTTGTTAATTTTGATGTTGCCGCTACCAGGACGCAAAAATACGCGAGCCGTGGAGTTTTTGCGACGACCAGTACCGTAGTATTGATTATCTGCCATAGTATTCTTGCTCCGTATTATATATCCAGTTGTTTAGGTTGTTGAGCAATATGGTTATGCTCAGTACCTGCGTACACTTTCAGTTTACGGAACATGGCACGACCCAATGGACCACGGGGTAACATACCTTTCACCGCTTTCTGAATGACCATCTCTGGTTTCTTAGCAATCAGTTTTTCAAAGCTGATTGATTTGATACCACCCGGAAATCCAGTGTGCGAGTAGTACATCTTGTCCTGAGCTTTGTTACCGGTAACGGCAACTTTCTCAGCGTTAATGACGACGATGTAGTCGCCGGTATCAACGTGAGGCGTGTACTCAGGCTTATGCTTGCCGCGTAAACGACGAGCGATTTCAGTAGCTAAACGACCTAAAGTTTTGCCTTCAGCGTCTACTACGTACCAGTCGCGTTTTACCGTTTCTGGCTTGGCTACAAATGTTTTCATTGTATAAAACCTACATTTTAAAAGTTCACGGACAGTAATTCCGGGCTTCCCCGCGAATCACAACAATAAAAAAATGATAAAAATCATTTAGTTATCTGCTGCGACCGCTGCATTACGTTAGGTAACACAACGGACTGTAACGTGGGCTGCGCGGATTATAGGAAAAATGCGGTTAAAGATCACGCATTTTCTGAAATTTATGCTTTATGTGCCATAGCGAGATATTCCTGACTCTGCATTTCCTGCAAGCGGCTGACGCAACGACGGAACTCAAAAGTTAACTGGCCTTCGGTATAAAGCGATTCGATATCCACTTCAGCGGATAAAATCAGCTTCACCCGACGCTCATAAAACTCATCCACCAATGCAATAAAACGTCTGGCGGTATCATCTTTTCCCGCGCCCATTTGTTCGACATTACTGATCAGGACAGCGTGATAAATTCGCGCTATCTCCATGTAGTCGTTTTGGCTGCGTGCGGTTTTACAAATAGAAGTAAAATCAAAGAACACAACGTCGTCACACTCGGCTCTTACGTCAATATCCCGACCTTCGATATCAATACAGTCTGATTCGTACCGGTCTTTGCACTCCGGTGCCAGCTCTTTGAAATACTGCCATAAGTTTTTATCAGCCTGGTCATCCAGCGGTGAGTGAAAAATTTCAGCTCGTGTCAGTGTTCTTAAGCGGTAGTCGATACCACTGTCAACATTCACCACTTCACAGTGCCGCTTGATAAGTTTAATCGCCGGAATAAAACGCGCTCGTTGCAGGCCATTTTTATAAAGATCGTCCGGAATAATATTCGACGTGGCAACCAACACCACACCCCGCTCAAATAAATACTCAAACAGCTTACCCAGCAACATAGCATCGGTAATGTCCTGTACGAAAAACTCGTCAAAACAGACAATTAGTGCTTCATCGGCGATCTTGTCCGCCACAATACGTAACGGATCACTTTGCTTATCCAGCATTTTCAATTCGTTATGAACTCGATGCATAAAACGATGGAAATGAATGCGCCATTTACGTTCAACTGGCAAACTCTCAAAAAAAGTATCAACCAAGTAGGTTTTACCACGGCCTACACCACCCCAGAAGTAAATTCCCTGAGGCCTCTCCGGCTCTTTGCTTAGAAGCTTTCGCCAGGCCGATAAGCTGTGGTAATGGTGCCAGTCGATAAGCTCATCATGCAGTCTTTGCAAATGTTTAACGGCATTAAGCTGGGCTTCATCTTCCGAGAAGCCATTGTGTTCGATATCATACTGATAACGTTCTAATGGAGACATTTGCTGTTTGGACACTACCACTTCACCTCAGTTGGGATTATCCTAATAGGTAATATGTTACCATGAAGGTGAAGCGCAGCAATCATTCGAAGCTGTAGCAGCTTGTTCAGGAGTTAATTATGAGTTGGATTATTGGAGTTCTGTTGGTCATTGCCGGTGCAATCATTGGCTTTTTCGCAGCTCGTTACAGTCAGTCAAAAGGTCAGTCAGGCGACCTTGAAGAGCAAGTTCAGCAAAGCCAACAGCGTTTAACCGACTACCAGCGAGAAGTTGCCGAACACTTTGCAACGGCCAATGCCATGGTAGAACAGCTGGCCGACACACAACAGCGTCTGCAAAGCTATCTGAGCCAAAGTGCCGAATTGCTTGAAAAAGGCGATGTTCAAAGCGACTTACCTTTTTTCGCTGAAGATACCCTTAAGCAGTTGCGCGTAGCCAACTCTCTGAACAAAGACCACCGCTCTGGTCGTGACAGTTATAGTGCTAACGACATGCCTCGCGACTACACTGAAGGTTCCAGCGGCTTATTCTCAAATAGTTACGAAGAAAAATCGGAAAAAGAGTCCTCAAAAACATCTTGAAACACTTTTAGAGTGAACTCATATAACTAACAAGCGGTCTTAACTCGCAGACCGCTTGTTAGTGCTTTATTAAGGAGTCACTCAAACCATGAAACGAGTATTAGCTTTATTCAGTTTACTCTTTGTTTTTAGTTTTACCCCTATTACTTCGGCTCAGGCCGGTATCCCATTTTTTGGCAATGACGACGAACAACCTACTCTGGCACCTATGCTGGAGGAGGTTACACCTGCTGTTGTCAACATTTCCGTAAAAGGAAAGCGCGAGGTCAGACAACGACTACCGGATGCGCTTCGTTTTTTCTTCGGACCTAATGCACCGCGCGAACAAGTTCGCGAGCATCCATTTCAGGGGCTGGGTTCTGGCGTGATTATTGATGCCAAGAACGGTTATGTCGTCACAAATAACCATGTCATTGACGATGCAACTGAAATTCTGGTTACCCTAAAAGATGGCCGCGAGTTTGACGCCAAGGTTATCGGCACCGACAAACGCAGTGACGTTGCACTGCTGAAAATTGAAAATGGTGACAACCTTACCGCTATCGAACTCGGCCATTCTTCAGACCTGCGTGTCGGCGACTTCGTGGTTGCTATTGGCAACCCCTTTGGTCTTGGACAAACGGTCACCTCGGGTATTGTGAGTGCATTAGGCCGTGGCGGGTTAGGTATCGAAGAATTAGAAAACTTTATACAAACCGATGCAGCGATCAACAGTGGTAACTCAGGCGGCGCACTGGTCACCTTAGACGGCAAGTTAATTGGCATAAACACCGCAATACTTGGCCCCAGTGGCGGTAATATCGGTATCGGTTTTGCCATTCCGTCGGACATGATGAATAACCTGGTTCAACAGCTGATTGAATTCGGTGAAGTTCGCAGAGGCGTTCTGGGTGTGAGAGGCAACGACCTGACCCATGATGTGGCTCAGGCACTGAATATTCCCGTTAATCGCGGGGCCTTTGTTTCTCAGGTAGTACCCGGTAGCTCGGCAGCTGAGGCAGGTATTGAGTCTGGCGATGTTATCATATCGGTAAATAACCAGACCATTCGCTCATTCTCCGAGCTTGGAGCTATGGTTGGCTCGATAGGCTCCGGTAAGTCAATCGAACTTGGTATTATTCGCGACGGCGAGGAGCAGTCAATCAGCGTCACTTTAGGAGCGCAAGACACCTCAGTAACCGCAGCCTCTATCCACCCGGCTCTGGAAGGAGCAACTCTCGCCGCAGCTGATGCAGACAAAGGTATAGAAGTATCTGAGCTCGAAGAGCGCTCACCTGCAGCCCGAATTGGTCTTGAAAAAGGCGATATTATTCAGGGTGTGAATCGGCAGGCAGTCAGTTCCATCGCTGAACTCAGAGCCGCCATTGAAGATAAGGCCGGCGTCATTGCGTTAAATATAAAACGCGACAGCAGCTCACTCTTTATTGTGTTGCGCAACGCTAACTGAGATTGTGACAGACAGGTGGTATCAGTGCTATGCTGATACCACTTAATTTAATCGGAAACAGGTATGCAGCGACTCTCTTCAACCCTACGATTCTTGTTTCAGTCAGTCGGTTTAGGCTTGGTTGTTGCGGCCATTGTCATTATCAGTCAGCCGTTCTGGGGGCAGTCTGAGTCTTTAAGACAAGCCAATTCCGAGGTAATTTCTTTTAACCAGGCCGTTCGTAAAGCCGCCCCTGCAGTGGTTAATATATACAGTATGGGCGAGATACAAGGTTCATACTACCAACCACAGTCATCTCGCGTCTGGCGCCTGGGCTCCGGCGTCATTATGGACTCTCAGGGGTACATTTTGACCGCTCACCATGTCGTTGATAATGTCGATCAAATTGAGGTCGCTTTACAGGACGGGCGTCGTTACGCCGCTCAGTTAATTGGCAGCGATCGATACACTGACCTGGCCGTACTTAAAATTGATGCCGACAACCTTCCCGTTATTCCGGTTCAGTCAACACGCCGCATTCAGGTTGGTGATATTGTTCTTGCTATAGGTAACCCCTACAACATCGGTCAAACAATAACTCAAGGAATCATCAGTGCCAGCGGAGGACGCGTAGGCGTCAGCAATTCCTACTCTGATTTAATTCAAATGGATGCTGTTATCAACCAAGGCGCATCTGGGGGGGCATTGGTAAATACCGCCGGAGAGCTAATAGGAATTAATAACGCCCGATACAACTCAGCTTTCGGTGATGGCGGCGAAGGGATTTATTTTGCCGTGCCCTATGAAAATGCACGCAAAGTGATGAAAACACTCATTCGTGAAGGCAAGGTGGTTCGTGGCTTCATTGGCATTAGCGTTAATCCGAACTTCAGCGAAGAGCAGTCTTTATCAGGGATCTTAATTACAGACGTTGAAGCGGGCGGCCCGGCAGCGGCTGCCGGTCTGCAACGTAATGATTTTTTGGTCGCTATTGACGGAGAGCCGGTTCGTTCAGCTCCCGAAGGGCTGGACAGAGTAGCCAATAGCGAGCCGGGTACGAAGTTAGAGGTAGAGTTTTACCGTAACAACAAACGCATGACAACCACGGTAACCGTTGCCGAGTTACCTCGTTAAAAGCAGACGGCGACTAAGCCGTCACTCGCTCAATATCTGCACCTAAACCTTGTAGTTTCTTTTCAATGCCCTCATAACCACGGTCGATATGATAAATACGCTCGACGACCGTTTCTCCCTTAGCTACCAGGCCTGCGATTACTAACGATGCCGAAGCGCGTAAATCAGTACACATAACTTCAGCGCCGGTTAGTTCTTCTACACCATGGCATAAGGCGGTATTGCCTTCCGACTCTACATTTGCACCCATACGCCTTAGCTCAGGAATGTGCATAAACCGGTTTTCAAAAATCGTTTCACGAATACCTGCGGTGCCCTCTGCAATTGCATTTAATGCACAAAACTGGGCTTGCATGTCAGTCGGAAAAGCCGGGTGAGGCGCGGTAATAATATTCACCGCTTTGGGGCGTCCCTGACTTTTTAGCGTGATCCAGTCGTCACCTTTTTCGACCTCAGCGCCAGCTTCTTCCAGTTTTTTCAGTACAGCATCCAGACTGGCCGGGTCAGTTTTTTCGCACCGTATAGAACCGCCCGTTGCCAATGCAGCAACCAAAAAGGTACCGGTTTCGATACGGTCGGGCATGACGCTGTATTCTCCGCCATGCAGTTTTTCCACGCCAGTAATATGAATGGTATCGCAACCAGCGTCGCGCACATTCGCACCCAGGCTGTTCAGAAAGTTTGCTAAGTCGATAACCTCAGGCTCGCGAGCCGCGTTCTCAATTACCGTTTCACCTTCTGCCAATACCGCCGCCATCATCAGATTTTCAGTACCAGTAACACTGACGGTATCTAATAAAATTTCCGCGCCCTTCAAACGGCCTTCGACAGATGCCTTAATGTAGCCATTTTCAACATCAATGTGTGCCCCCATTTTGCGTAAACCTTCAATATGAAGATTAACGGGACGGGCTCCTATCGCGCAGCCACCCGGAAGCGAGACTTCGGCTTTTCCGGTTTTCGCCAATAGTGGTCCCAAAACCAGAATAGACGCCCGCATCGTTTTTACTAAGTCATAAGGCGCTTTAAAATGGTTAAGCGTGGTTGGGTCGATAGTCACACTGTTATCGTTCAGGCTACTGTGACAAATGCCAAGGCAGTCTAACAACTCCAAAGTTGTATCAACGTCATGTAAATCGGGAACATTGGATAACATGACTTTATCAGAAGGCAAAAGCGACGCCATTAGGATAGGCAAAGCCGCGTTTTTTGCACCGGAGATTTTGACCGAACCGGACAAAGGCTGCCCACCCCGTATTTTAAATTTATCCATCAACTAACCAACAACCTTATGGCATCATTAATTTTTTATCACGCGCCCAGTCTTCAGGCGTGTAAGCTTTAATTGAAACTGCGTGAATAGAGCCATCCGCAATTAAGGGGTTTAGTGGGCCATAAACAGCTTGCTGACGCTTAACCCGGCTCATGTCTTTAAAGTCTTCACTGACAGCGATAATTTCAACATTAGCACCTTCTGCTTTGACCAGTAACTCTTCCAGTGAAAGTGCCTCGTTAAGCAAAGTTTTCAATTCTTCAGTATTCATTTTTATCTGCCGTTAGCTTAAAAGTGAGTAATGCCGCCTAGCTTAACGAAAGCAACGACTCGACGCCACTAACGCGGGCAATTTGTTTCAACTGTTCAGAAGCACCAATACACGTCAGAGGCCCTTTACCATCACCTACTAATTTGAGAATCTCAAGTAAGAAGGCAACCCCGGCTGTATCGATCACATCCACATCCGTTAAATCAACTTTCGTTTCCGGGCCAATGGACCAATCTTTTCGCTGAGACCAGAGTTTGGCAACACTATGGCGAGTCAATGAGCCGCTAAAAACCAGCGTTTTATCACTGCTTACTTTAACTGATGTCAGGCCTGTCTGCTGAGCGCTCATTAAATTCCCTCTGTCGGATTTTCAACTTCGTCATCGGCCTTGATAGGTTCAGAAGCTTTCTTCTCAATCAGCTCTATTGTCTTATCTATGCCATTAGCCCGAATAACCGATGAAATTTCGCTTTGCTTACTGTTAAGCAGGCTCACACCTTCCACAACCAAGTCATAAGCTTTCCAAATTTCTTCATCCGAGTCATAGCGAATACGAAAATCCAGACGAATTTCAGGACGCCCTTCTTCTTTTACCCGGGTGCGCACAATTGCAGTGCGCGCATCGTCGGCTAAATCATTGCTGGGCTCAAAGCTGACGCTGTGCTTACTCTCATCGTACTGTGTGAATGCGCGCGCATAAGTCGCTACTAAATAATCGTAAAATGCACGGTAGAAACGTTCTCGTTGCTCCTTCGTGGTATCACGCAGATAACGACCTAATACCTTTTTAGAAGCATACAAACTATCGACATAAGGCATCATCTCATCTTCGACGATTTCCTTCAGATAGTTAGGGTCCTCATCAATTTTGTCCCTATCGGATGCGATACGGTCAAAAGTTGTTTCAGCAACTTCTTTTAGTAGTTCATGTGGATTCTCGTTTCGTATTAAATCAGCCGATGCCGATGCTACAAACAGGAGCATCGCCAACATTGCTGTTACCCATTTATTTACTGCCATGTTGCTCTCCTTACAACCTAATCGTTACCCTGACTAAACAAGAACTGGCCTATTAAATTCTCCAGTACAAGTGCAGATTTCGTGTCTGTAATCATGTCCCCGTCTTCCAGCATATCAACGCTGTCATCAATAAAGCCGGGTTCCAGTCCGAGATATTGCTCACCTAATAGACCAGAGGTTAGTACCGACAAGGTGCTGGTTTCAGAAAACTGGTCATACTCTTTACTGATAGTCATTTCAACGCGCGGCTCATAGTAGTCGCCCGATAGAGAAATATCGGTAACACGACCAACAACAACGCCCCCAACCTTGACCGGAGAGCGGACTTTCAGGCTACCAACATTGTCAAACTTTGCGTACAGGGTGTAAGTATCACCCGATGTCGTCATGGTGCCGCTCGCAGCTCTTAATGCGATAAAGAACAAAGCTAAAATTCCGACGACGACGAAAACGCCTACCCATAACTGTGTTTTTCTTGATTCCATGGTTATCCACCAAACATGATAGCTGTAAGAATAAAATCGAGTCCTAAGATTGCCAGCGATGCCGTCACTACAGTTGACGTTGTCGCGGCACTGATTCCCGCCGAGGTTGGCACTGCACGATAGCCCTTATACAAGGCTATCCAGGTAACAACAAAAGCAAATACGATTGACTTAATAATGCCGTTGAGTAAGTCGTCCTGCCAATCAACCGCTGACTGCATTACTGACCAAAAAGCGCCTTCATCAACGCCCAGCCAGCCAGAACCAACCAGGTAGCCACCATAAATACCAACAGCTGAAAACATCAGCGCCAGCAATGGCATACTGACTAAGCCGGCCCAAAAGCGCGGAGCAACAACACGACGCAGCGGATCAACCGCCATCATCTCCAGACTGGACAATTGCTCAGTTGCTTTCATCAAGCCGATTTCTGCTGTTAAAGCAGAACCGGCACGGCCGGCAAAAAGCAGACCGGTGACAACAGGCCCCAATTCACGCAATAACGACAAAGCCACCATGGGGCCAAGACTCTGCTCAGCGCCATAATCAACCAAAATAGTATAGCCCTGAAGGCCTAGAACCATTCCTATAAACAAGCCGCTGACAATAACAATCAGCATTGACAGTACGCCGACAACGTACATTTGCTTCACAAACAACGGCCAGGACTTGCTCGGTTGAGGCTTGCCAATAATCGCGTTCATTAACATGGCCAATGCGTATCCAATGCCCGCCAGACTGTCTAAGACTTGTCGTCCGATAGACTGTAAAAACTGGATCATGCTTCGCCCCTTAACAAGTCTGTCGTAAAGTCATCGTCCGAGTAATGGAATGCTACCGGGCCGTCTGGCGCACCTTTTAAAAACTGCTGGATAATTGCGGTATCGTTTTCCCGCAACTCGTCCGGTGTGCCCTGACCGACCACCTTTTTATCAGCAATAACGTAGGCGTAATCAGCAATAGACAGAACTTCTTTGACGTCATGGGACACAACAATAGACGTAAGCCCCAGTGATTCATTCAGAGATTTAATGAGTTTTACAATCACGGCCATAGAAATAGGGTCCTGGCCAGCAAATGGTTCATCGTACAGAATTAGATCCGGATCTAATGCTATAGCCCTTGCTAAAGCGGCTCGGCGAGCCATCCCCCCAGACAACTCAGAAGGCATCAGATGACGGGCACCGCGCAGGCCTACAGCCTCCAGCTTCATTAATACAACGCTACGAATGAGCTCTTCCGGTAAGTCCGTATGTTCGCGCAGCGGAAACGCCACATTTTCGTAAACCGACATGTCGGTAAAAAGAGCGCCACTTTGAAACAACATGCTCATACGCTTTCGCAATTGGTACAGTGCATCGCGTTTTAACTTAGGAACTTCTTCACCGGCGACTTTAATGCTGCCACTGTCAGGCTTAAGCTGCCCGCCAATAAGACGCAGCAACGTGGTCTTGCCGATTCCGCTGGGGCCCATTACAGCAACCATTTTGCCTTTGGGAACAGTAAGCGACAAGCCGTCATAAACCCGGTGGCTTCCATGCGCAAACGTTAGATCCTTAAGTTCTACCAAATTTGTCACGACAATTTCCTGTTAGGGTTTCCATGCCATTATTTTAGCGGCATTCGGCATAACCTGATACCGATAAAGTGTTGCAAATCTTATCAGCGAATCGATTCAATTTCTGTCAATTCATCGACAAGTTTCAGTAAATATTGTGCAAAGTCCTCACGTTCATGTACGCAGGCTTCGCATAAGTTTAGCTGTTCAAACAAACGAGCACCATGAACAGCATAAAACAGGGTCTTACCGACTTTTTTGCCGGCGATACGTTCAAGTCGCTGCAAAGTAACAGCAACATGCTCTTTTAACGGCCCCAGCAGCTCAGGGTTGGTTGCAGCGGCGGCCAGCATGCCACTACCCAGACGTGAACATTCGGCGTCAGTATCAAGAGCTGCTAGTAAGATACTTTTTAACTCCCCTTTTGGGTCATCGCTAAATTGTTGATGATAGGACTCACGTAAAGCTTCATACCTTTCAACTCGTCGTTTGAGCATAGCCTGTAATAAACAGTCTTTACTGTTGAAATGGTAGAGCAACCCGCCTTTACTTATTCCTGTCACTTGGCTTAAAGCATCAAACGTCAGGTGTGCAGCCCCTTCTGCCGCGACCAGCTGGTCTGCCGCATCCAGAATGACTTCCCTGTTACTGGGTCGTCCTGCTCCTTTTTTCTCTACCATAACGTCTTCACTTTACCTGTAGTCACTTTATTAACCGTCTGGTTGGTATAGTAATTATTTTTACAATAAAATACAAGATTTACCTGAGTACGGTAGGCAGAGTTGTATTGAATGACGTATTATACAAGGCAAAAGCACAACGCCAGAGGCATGACAATGAAGCAAGTAACCCAGAATTTTCGGCTGCTGGGCGAACAGGTACTGGATATCGAAAAGAAAGCGATTGAAGGTTTATACCAATATTTAGATGATAACTTTGATGCTGCCTGCCAAACGCTGTTTAACTGCAAAGGTCGGGTTATCGTTACCGGCATGGGAAAGTCCGGCCATATTGGCGGGAAAATAGCCGCAACACTTGCCTCTACCGGCACGCCTGCTTTTTTTGTTCATCCGGGCGAAGCCAGTCACGGTGACCTCGGCATGGTGGCAGCCCAGGACGTGGTTATTGCCATATCAAACAGCGGCGAAACAGCCGAAGTACTGAACATTATTCCGGTCATAAAACGCCTTGGTGTTCCTTTAATATCAATGACAGGCAAACCGGACTCCACTCTGGCAAGACTTGCCGACACCCATGTTTGTATTGCTGTTGAGCAAGAGGCGTGCCCACTGGGCTTGGCGCCAACAGCCTCTACCACAGCAACTTTGGTTATGGGTGATGCATTTGCCGTCGCTCTGCTGAACGCCCGCGGCTTCACCGCCGATGATTTTGCCTTGTCTCACCCTGGTGGCTCTTTAGGCAAACGATTGTTGCTTCGCCTGCACGATGTCATGCACACAGGCGACAGAGTTCCGATGATTCCGGCTGACGCCATTATCAGTGATGCCTTGTTAGAAATGTCGCGCAAAGGCCTGGGCATGACCGCTGTAGTGGATGAAAATAATCGCCTGGCCGGTATCTTCACCGATGGTGATTTGCGCCGCATTCTGGATAACCGGGTGGATGTCCACAAAACACCAATAGCTGATGTTATGACCCGCTCCTGTACGACCGCTAATGCAGATATGCTGGCCGCAGAAGCATTAAAACTGATGCAGGACCGCAAAATTAACGGGCTTATCATCACGAATGATGATGGTCATCCGTGTGGAGCGATGAATATGCATGACTTACTACAGGCGGGAGTACTCTAATGGAGTGTGTTAATACTTGGTACGGTGATATTGATAAAAGCCTGTTTAGCCGTTTTTCCGAAATTAAGTTACTGGTACTGGATGTGGACGGCGTTTTTTCTGACGGTCGAATCTATTTAGGCAACGACGGTGAGGAACTCAAGGCATTTCACACCCGTGATGGATTTGGCATGAAAGCGTTAAAAAAGTCCGGTGTTGAGACCGCGGTCATAACCGGCAGAACCTCACGCATTGTCGAACACCGCATGGAACATTTAGATGTTGGTCACATTTATCAGGGCCAGAACGACAAAACAGCTGCTTTTAATGAGCTGCTGAAGAAATTGAATTTGAGCACCGACCAAGTCGCCTATGTGGGCGATGATACCCCCGACTTAGCTCTGATTAAGGCAGCCGGCCTGGGTATTGCAGTACAGGATGCTCACGCTTCGGTGCAGCAGCAAGCCGATTATATTACCCGTTGTCACGGTGGATACGGAGCGGTACGCGAAGTCTGCGATCTCATCATGCTCAGTCAGGGCCAACTGCACCTGGCAACAGGAGCCAGTGTGTGAGCCGACGAGTTACTGTCATTCTTATTCTGCTATTCGGTGCCGGGCTTTTGCTTGTCTGGCGCCCTTTTGGTGATGATGCAGACGACAATAATGCCACCGCAACCCGCATGATGCGACCGGATTTCACCGCTTTTGGTCTGGAAACCCGCATTTTTGAGAGTGACGGCTTACTCGCACATAAAATCAAGTCAGAGAAGATGTCGCATTATAATCAAATAGGCTTAACCGAACTCGAGCAGCCTACCTACACTGTCTTCTCAGAACAAGGTGACGAAATTTGGGAGGTCAGCTCTGCACAAGGGACTTTCTACGATGATCAAACTCTTATTTTAGAGCGCGATGTTGAAATCCTTGCGTTAGAGCCTGATACTCGAATTAAACAAGTGTTAACCGAATACTTGATTGTTGATTTGAAAAATCAATCAATGAGTACCGAACACCCGGTGAGCATTCACGGACCCCGGCTATTAATTCGTGGTAACGGAATGAGTGCTGACCTGAAAGCTGAACGAATGGAGCTAAAAAGACATGTTAAAACGATTTTCCAGCCTGTTGAGTAGTTTTACTCTTATTGCCTTGGTGCCTTGTGCAGTTATGGCTCAGGGTAAGTCCGACTTTAGTCAGCCTATGGAGGTAGAGTCGAGCCAGGAAGAGCTGGACATTAAAAACAACCGGCTAGTTTTAACGGACAATGTCATTATTCGTCAGGGGTCGTTATTAATCAGAGCAGACAGACTTGAAGCCTCGGCCAGCGAGAATGCAGAACAAGCCGATACTTTTGTTGCAGAAGGCACTCCTGCTACTTACAGCCAGACTCTGGATGATGGCAATAAGATAAACGCAGAGGCCAACAAAATTACCTATTTTCAATCGGAACAGCGCCTGGAGCTTAGCGGAAAAGCCCGTATTTCTCAGGGTAGCAGCAGTTCCAGTGGTGATCTCATCACCTATGATTTAGACAAACAAACCATAACCGCGACCAGTTCCGGTGAAGAAGACAGTCGCGTCATCACCATTTTTACGCCAAAGGCAAAAACTGACTCCAACGAGAAAAATAACGAGAACCCTTAATATGGCAACCTTACGAGTTAAACACTTAGCCAAAAGCTATAAAAGTCGCCAGGTTGTTAAAGACGTGAGTCTGGAGGTGAGCCAGGGACAGGTTATTGGATTATTAGGGCCTAATGGAGCCGGTAAAACAACCACCTTTTATATGATTGTCGGACTGGTTAACAGCGATAAAGGCCAGATTTTACTGGATGATAACGACCTCACTTTACTGCCAATGCATGAGCGGGCACGCAGAGGTATTGGTTACCTGCCACAGGAAGCTTCTATTTTCAGAAAGCTAACGGTACGTGACAACCTAATGGCCATTTTAGAAACCCGCAAAGCGTTATCAGACAACGACAGAGAAGAACAGCTCGATGCCTTACTCGAAGAGTTTAATATTGGGCACATTGCCAACAGCCAGGGAATGAGTCTGTCAGGCGGTGAGCGCCGACGGGTTGAAATAGCCAGGGCCCTGGCAGCAGAGCCCACTTTTATTCTTTTAGATGAGCCTTTCGCTGGTGTCGACCCCATATCCGTCATTGATATCAAAAAAATCATTGAGCATTTAAAGCAACGCGGTATTGGCGTATTGATTACCGACCATAATGTTCGTGAAACCCTATCGGTTTGTGAACACGCCTATATCGTTAGTCATGGCGAACTTATTGCCAGTGGGGATGCAGAAAGTATATTATCGAATCAACAGGTTAAAGACGTTTACCTCGGTGAGCAGTTCACCTTATAACGTGAAACCGGGACAGTCATTATGAAGCAAAGTCTGCAGCTAAAAATTGGTCAGCATCTGACCATGACGCCACAACTTCAACAGGCCATTCGCCTGCTGCAGCTTTCCTCGCTCGATCTTCAGGCTGAAATTCAGGATGCACTGGACAGTAATCCTCTATTAGAAGTTGAAGGCGATGCCAGCAACGAAGCTGACAATTCCGAAACCCGAAATATCGAAGAGCGGGATGACAGTCAGCGAGAAACCTCAGACGTTATAAAAACTCAGGAAATGCCGGACGAGTTACCGGTAGACAGCAGTTGGGATGACACCTACTCCAGCCAGACACCGGTTAATGGGGCCGCGTCCTCTGGTAAGTCGTTTGACGGTGACTTTGAAGTTTACCAGGGCTCGACCAGTGAGTCGTTGCAAGATCACTTGCTTTGGCAAATGCAGCTTTCCCACTTTTCTGAGGAAGACACCGCCATAGCCGAAGCCATTATCGAAGCTATAGACGACAACGGCTACCTAATGGTCGATGTTGATGAAATTATTGAAGCGGTGCGCCTGCCGGAAGTAGAAGCAGAAGAAGTTTGTATGGTGCTTAAACGCATTCAGCACTTCGACCCAATAGGTGTGGGAGCACGCAGCGTCAGCGAATGCCTTGCCATCCAATTGCGTCAACTGAGCGACGACACTGAGTACAAAGAGGTTGCTCTGTGCTTAGTGACTGAACATATGGATTTACTGGGTAGCCGGGACTTTCGCACCATTCAGCGTAAATTAAAGCTCTCGGAAGACGACTTGCGTCAAACCATGCGCTTGATTCAGCAGTTACACCCCCACCCGGGTGAGCAAGTTGCACAACAACCCGTTGAATATGTCATTCCGGATGTTGCTGTGACAAAAAAAAATGGGCGTTGGATGGTCGAATTGAATCCCGACAGCGTACCTAAATTAAAGGTCAATGAAGAATACGCTGCATTGAGTAAAGCAGCAAAGTCGGTAGCAGACAGTCAGTACATAAAAAACCACACGCAGGAAGCGCGTTGGTTTATAAAAAGCCTGGAAAGTCGAAATGACACGTTGCTAAAAGTTGCCAACTGCATAGTACAACGCCAACAAGGCTTTTTTGAGCATGGCGAAGAAGCCATGAAGCCTATGGTTTTAAATGATGTCGCCGAAGCGGTGGATATGCACGAAAGCACCATTTCGCGGGTGACAACACAGAAATACTTACACTGTCCGCGGGGCGTGTTTGAGTTAAAATACTTTTTCTCAAGTCATGTCAGCACTGAGGGCGGTGGTGAGTGTTCAAGCACTGCAATACGTGCTTTAATTAAGAAGATGGTCGCTGCAGAAAACCGCAGTAAACCGTTAAGTGACAGCAAAATTGCTGAACTGATAGCTGAACAAGGTATCCAAGTAGCAAGGAGGACAATTGCGAAGTATCGGGAATCGTTAAACATTCCATCATCGAGCCAACGCAAAAGTCTTTTGTAACTTTGTTAACTGCAAGAAGGAAGACGTTATGCAAATTAATTTGACCGGTCACCACATCGATATTACCGAAGCTTTACGTGACTACGTAGACACAAAATTTGCCAAGCTGGAACGACATTTTGACCACATTACTAATGTTCACGTCATCCTAAATGTTGAAAAAACAATTCAAAAAGCGGAAGCTACGCTGCACGTGAATGGCGGTGAAATTTTTGCCGACGCAAAACACGACGATATGTACGCGGCCATCGACGGTTTAATCAATAAACTGGACCGTCAGGTGATTAAACACAAAGAAAAAATGAAACAACATTAACCCATGCAACTGAGTGAATTGTTAAGTCCCGACTGCACCAAGTGTGCAGTCGAGGGCGCAAGTAAAAAACGACTGCTTGAAACCATTAGTCAAATCGTAGCTCCTAAGTTGTCCGGCATTACCCGCCACGACATTTTTGAGAGCCTATTGAACCGTGAGCGCCTGGGCAGTACGGGAATTGGCTTAGGTATCGCAATTCCTCATGGCCGATTGCCCAATGCTAACCACCCGGTTGCGGTATTGCTCACGTTAGATGAGCCGATTGAGTTTGACTCTATCGACAATCAACCCGTCGATATTATCTTCGCGCTTCTGGTACCAGAATCCGAACACGAAAACCATTTGCAGACTTTGGCTTCTGTCGCTCGCCGTATGAATGACAAAGACTGCACACGTGCACTACGCCAGGCTGACTCCGACAAAGACTTATACCAATTATTTATTGGCGAAGGTGAGCAGTCGCCATGCAACTGATCATTGTTAGTGGTCGTTCCGGTTCAGGTAAAACCATCGCATTGCGAGTCCTTGAGGATTTAGGTTTTTACTGCGTCGATAATTTGCCAATAAGCCTGCTACCTACGTTAGTACATGCCGTTATCGAGCAATACCAGAAAATTGCCATTAGCATTGATGTTCGTAACTTACCCGAACACTCCGAAGAACTGCTGGATTCACTCAATTTTTTACCCAAAGGCGTAGAGCCCGAAATTCTGTTCATTGATGCAGACGACAACACCTTATTAAAGCGTTTCGGTGAAACCCGGCGACTACACCCACTCTCTCAAAAAGAACTGCCTTTACTGGAAGCGCTTCAAACCGAGCATAAGATGCTTGAGCCTATTATGGAGCGTGCCACCTGGCGTCTCGACAGTAGCGACTTGTCGCTGCACCAGCTGAGCGAACAGGTTACTGAGCGTGTACTTGGTCGCGCAGATAAAAAACTCATTATTGTCTTTCAGTCGTTTGGCTTTAAATATGGCTTACCCAAAGACGCCGACTTTGTTTTTGACGCGCGAATTTTACCGAACCCACACTGGCAACCTGAGCTAAAGTTGTTAACGGGGTTGGATACCGACGTCCAACTCTTCTTTCGCCAACAACCTTTAGTCACTAAGTTTATCTATCAGCTGGAAAACTTTCTCGACACTTGGTTACCACATTTTCAGCGCAGCAACCGAAGTTATCTGACTATTGCCACCGGCTGTACTGGTGGCCAGCACCGTTCAGTTTATATTTCTCAGCAGCTAGCCGAACGCTTTGAACAAAAAGACCTAAAGGTTCAGGTCAGACATCGGGAGTTAAAGCGCAATGGATAAAGTTTGCAGAAACCTAATTATTCGCAATAAACTGGGTCTGCATGCTCGCGCCGCAACCAAGCTGGCTCAATTAACACAAGAATTTGATTCAACCATAACGGTGCGACAAGGCGAACAATGCGTGAATGCCGCCAGTGTAATGTGTCTGATGCTACTGGCCAGCCAACAGGGTAAATCTGTTGAAGTGTGTGCTGAAGGAAAAGATGCACAAGCGGCGCTGGATGCTGTTAGTGCGTTATTTGAAGATCGCTTCGAGGAAGACGAATAAACATGATTGCGGAACTGTCCGACAAAGAATATGCCATGCAGCGCATCCAGGAGGTTAACTCCGCGCTGTCCGATGGTATGTTCGTTGCTGCTCGCCGTATGCTGCATAATATGCCGGCATGTGACGTGGCACTGTTGTTGGAGTCTTCGCCACCGAAAAGCCGTTCCATTGTCTGGAAACTGGTCGATGTTGAAGAACACGGTGAAATTCTTGAAGAACTGAACGAAGAAGTTCAGAAAGACATTATTCGCCAAATGGCACCGGAGAACCTTGCCGCTGCCACCGAAGGCATGGACACCGATGACCTGGCCTACGTTTTGCGTGGCTTACCTGAGCCAGTCTATCAGGAAGTTCTGAAGTCCATGGACGAGAGCGACCGTGAACGTGCGGAAACAGCGCTCTCATACGCCGAAGACAGCGCTGGTGGTATCATGAACACCGATACTATCACCCTGCGCTCAGACGTCACCATAGACGTTGTTCTGCGTTACTTGCGTCTTAAGGGCGAACTGCCCGAAGCGACAGACAAACTCTATGTTGTCGACCGCAATGAAAAGGTCACCGGTGAAATATCTCTGACTCAACTACTGACCGTTGACCCGAGCCGCCGTATTGATGAGATTATGTCGTCTGACATTACGACCATACCCGTCGATATGGAAGAAACCGAGGTCGCGAAGCTATTTGAACGCCATGACTGGGTATCCGCGCCGGTTGTCGACAGTGACCAGCAGCTTGTCGGTCGTATTACCATCGATGACGTGGTCGATATTATTCGCGAAGAAGCCCAGCACTCTATGTTGAGTATGGCGGGTCTGGAAGATGACGAAGATACCTTCGCCCCCGTATTAAAAAGTACCCGACGCCGGACAGTCTGGCTGGCGGTGAACTTAGTGACGGCGTTACTCGCCGCTATGGTCAGTTCCTTATTTGAAGATATTTTAGCGCAAATGGCGGTACTGGCTATTCTGAACACCATTGTGCCCAGTATGGGTGGTATCGCTGGTAGTCAGACACTGACGCTGGTGATACGAGGTATGGCTCTGGGCCATATAGGAACCAGTAACTCCCGATGGCTTATCGGTAAAGAGTTGGCTATTGGTTTCTTAAACGGCATTATCTGGTCGGTGCTGATTGCGGCTGTCGTCGCGCTGTGGAAGCAAGACTGGTTAGTCGGTGGGATTATCGCCTTTGCAATGATGATGAACCTGGTAGCTGCCGCGTTGGCCGGTGCGACCATACCACTTGTTCTTAAGCGCTTTAATATTGACCCGGCTCTGGCGGGCGGGGTTATCCTCACAACCGTGACTGACGTTGTCGGTATCTTTGCCTTCCTTGGCTCAGCAACCTTATTACTGTCTTAAATCTTTTTAGTTTAATTACCGGCAACACTCATTTGCTCTAACAATACAGAGCCTGTGTGCAGCGCATGGCGCTCATCGGTGTCATTACCTATGGCAACAATGTTCGCCAGCATGTCTTTTAAGTTACCGGCAATAGTGACTTCTTCTACCGGATATTGAATTTCTCCGTTTTCAACCCAGAAGCCGGCGGCGCCACGTGAGTAGTCACCGTTGACCATATTCACGCCCTGGCCCATTAGCTCAGTTACCAGCAAACCAGTACCCATTTTCTTGCACAATTGTGCTAAAGAATTATCCTGCTGTGTAACTCGCCAATTGTGAATACCTCCAGCGTGCCCGGTTGGCTGCATACCCAATTTACGCGCGGCGTAACTGGCTAACAGGTAGGTCTGCAAAACACCGTCGGTAATAATATTCTGCTCTTTTGTCGCCAGGCCTTCTGCATCGAATGGCGAGCTCGCCAGGCCACCAATAATGTGTGGTTTTTCCTGAATATTAAGCCACTCGGGCAGTACCTGTTTACCGAGCTGATCAAGCAGGAAGCTGGATTTACGATACAAATTGCCACCGCTGATTGCGCTCACCAAGTGTCCGAACAAACTTCCGGCAATGTCTGCCCGGAAAATGACCGGCACTTTAGCGGTTGGTACTTTGCGTGCACCTAAGCGGGACAAGGTTTCTGCAGCGGCCTCTTCGGCAACGCTTTCGGCAGATTTAAGTTCCTGCATCTTACGCGCAACAGAATAGCTCATGTCGCGCTGCATCTTGTCGCCCTCTTTGGCGATTAAAACGCAACTGAGGTTATGCCGGGACTGTAAATAGCCACCGATAAAACCATGACTATTACCGTAAACCCGAAAGCCGGTATGGCTGCCGTAATGCGCGCCGTCTGAATTAACAATACGCTCGTCCAGATTCAAAGCATGTTTCTCACAAGCCAGAGCCTGTTCAATAGCATACTCAGCGCTCTGATCACCCGGGTGGCACAAGTCCAGATCGGGCACATCGGTAGCCATTAATTCTGCCGGAGCCAAGCCATTGTATGGATCCGGAGAAGTGAACCGAGCAATATCACAGGCTTTATCAACTGCCGCACTAATTGCTTGCTCAGACAGGTCAGTGGTTGATGCCGAACCTTTCTGGTGTCCACGGTAAACACTAATACCCAGCGCACCGTCCTGATTAAACTCTACGGTTTCAACTTCTCCCAGGCGTGTGCCCACTGAAATACCTGAACTGTGGCTTATTGAACACTCGGCAGAACTGACACCTTTGGCCTCAGCCAGACGCAGCGCTTCTTTTACCGCAGTCTCTACCTGCTTCATTTGAACCTGTAAGTCACTCAGTTGTACTATCAAAAAACTCTCCTCACTGCTAAACTGACGGCTTTGTAGCGCTAATGAATCGAACCTATGCCTAAACGCCCAGCCGAAAATCCTGAACAATCTGACGACTTCGTCAGCAAGTCCCAAAAAAAACGCGAAATGGCGGAACGCCAGGAGCTTGGGACTCAACTTGTCAATTTAACCGACAGCCAGTTAGCAAAAATGCCACTGGATGATGAGCTGCGCGATGCCGTTTTACTTGCCCATAAAATTCGCAACAAGCACGAAGGCTACCGACGCCAGCTTCAATTTATTGGCAAGCTCATGCGCTTACGTGATATTGCGCCTATTGAGCAAGCTCTAAATAATCTAAAAAATGCGCATCAACAGCAGACTTCTATCTTCCACGAGATTGAAACCACTCGCGATAAGCTGCTGCATGAAGGCGACGACGCTCTGCAAGCATTTATTGAGGAGCATCCTCATGCTGACCGCCAAAAACTGCGTCAGTTAATCCGCCTTGCAGAGAAGCAAAAAGCGGAACAAAAACCGCCTGTTGCCGCTCGTCAACTCTTCGTCTATTTACGTGAACTGCTTGCCTAGCCGCAGGCAGTTCGGTTATTCCGTACCACCTACGGTCATTGAATCCAGTTTCAGGGTTGGCTGACCAACGCCTACGGGTAAACTTTGCCCATCTTTACCGCAAACGCCCACACCTTCGTCCAGCGATAAATCATTCCCAACCATAGACACTTGTGCCATGGCTTCTGGTCCGTTACCAATAAGTGTTGCACCTTTTAATGGTGTGGTGATTTTCCCGTCTTCAATTAAATAAGCTTCAGACGCAGAAAAAACGAACTGCCCTGAAGTAATATCGACCTGGCCACCCGCAAACTGGGGGGCGTAAATCCCTTTTTTCACACTACCGATAATCTCTTCCGGACTGTTCTCGCCGGCGAGCATATAGGTATTGGCCATTCGCGGCATCGGCAGATGAGCAAAGCTTTCGCGGCGTCCGTTTCCGGTCGTTGCCTGACCCATTAAACGCGCATTCATTTTGTCCTGCATGTAACCGCGCAGCACGCCATTCTCAATCAATACGTTGTAACCACTCGGCGTGCCTTCGTCATCAATACTCATTGAGCCACGGCGATCACTCAGTGTGCCGTCATCGACAATAGTGCAAAGTGGTGAAGCCACTTGCTCGCCAATTTTACCGGAATAAGCGGATGACCCTTTACGATTAAAGTCACCTTCTAAACCATGGCCAACCGCTTCATGCAACAGCACACCCGGCCAACCCGATCCCAGAACCACCGGCATATTGCCCGCAGGTGCCGGCTTTGCTTCTAAATTAACCAGCCCCTGACGTACAGCTTCTTCAGCAAAACGCTGCCAACGCGCGTTACCGCTTTTTTCTTCCAGGAAAAACTCATATCCTACACGCGCTCCACCACCGGCACTGCCGCGCTCGCGGCGGCCGTTTTGCTCGGTGATGACAGAGCAATTTAGACGAATTAAGGGGCGTTTATCCGTTCCCAGAGTACCGTCTGTTGCAGCGACCAGAACTTCATCGTAACTGCCACTAAGGCTCACGACGACCTGGCTCACTCTTGAGTCCTGGGCACGTGCGTGGGCATCTACTTTTTTTAGTAATTCGATTTTTTCATCTTCAGATAAGGTATCCAGCGGGTTAAGCGCTTCATAGCGCGACTTAGCCTGCACCGATTTCAACGCCTGGACTTTTTTACTTTGTCCCTGACGGGCTATACCCCGGGCAGCTTCGCTGGTACGTTTAAGCGCATTCAAAGTAATTTCATCGGCGTACGCAAAACCGGTTTTTTCGCCTTGCACCGCGCGCACGCCCATACCGGTTTCTATATGAAACGCTCCGTCCTTAATAATGCCATCTTCCAGCACCCAGGACTCATTGACACTGTGTTGTAAATAAATATCAGCAAAGTCGATATCACCGCTATAAAGTGTTGATAACGCGTTGCTTATTTCGTCTTGTGACAGTTCGTAGTCAGTTAGTGTCATGTCTTTTGTACAACCTCAAATTGATTCTGTTGCGCCACCGGCATTTGCTTTCGAATGGATTCTACATCCGCTAAGTCAACGCTGGCTGAAATAATGCCTTCGCCCTGCTCCTGCTCGACCAGTATTTCACCCCAGGGGCTAACAATAATCGAGTGCCCATAGGTTTCGCGGCCATTATCATGCTGTCCGACTTGGTTCGGCGCTACAATAAACACCTGCTGCTCAATAGCTCTGGCCCGAACTAACGCATGCCAGTGAGCCTTCCCTGTAACCTGGGTGAATCCGGAGGGTAAAACAATGATATCGGAGCCCGCCTGACGCAATGCTCTAAATAACTCTGGAAAGCGCAGATCATAACACACTGACATACCAACCACACCTAAGTCGGTTGCGGCTGTTACTACTTCAGTGCCGGGTTTCGTCCATTTTGACTCCCGGTATTTTTTGGTGTTATCCGCAACATCGACATCAAATAAATGAATTTTATCGTAGCGATTGACAATAGAACCGTCAGGCCCGAAGAGTAACGATGCCGCAGAGAAACGCTCGCCTGCCGCTATGGGTATGGTGCCGGCAACCAGATAAATACCATGCGCTTTTGCCAGCGAAGCCAACTGTCGCTGTATTTCACCGTCCTGATAGGTTTCAGCCATGTCCAACTGCGCACGATCGCCAGCACCGAAGCAACAAAACGCTTCCGGCAACACCACCAGTTGCGGACGCGCAGCGGGAAGTCGCTCTAATAATTTAGCAACGGTGGTCAGATTATCTTGCGGATCCGGGCGACTGCTCATCTGCAGCGCCGTCAGTTGCACTTGTGTCATCATCTGCCTCGGAATCGGTTGAGTTCTCTTCCAATTCTGGCAAATCAACAGGGCGGCTGTCACGTTCTATTTCTTCAACTACCGGATCATCAATGGTTCCTGTCACCTGATACCGCAAGCGAGAAATGACTTTAGCGTCATGCAGTACCTTGTCAATAAACAAGGCGGCAAGGCCGCTGGGCGGGTTAACCATCCAGGCCAGGATAATAGGAAGGCTGGAAGTCACTTTAGGTGCATAAGTCAGATTATAGTTTAATTCGCCGGTGTTCATGTCTGTCCACCCGCGAATTTCCATATCGCCGGCGGAGCCTAATAGTTGCGCGTCATTGGTGTTGGCCACGCCGTCTTCAACCTGAACGCTCCCCGTTAAGTCAGTAAAGAACATTCCCTGAGAGAAGATGTCACGGAAATCCAGTGTCAACTTACGTAGAATGCTGTCCAGACTCAGCATAGAAAACAAACGCGCACCACCATCACTGACTTCGGCCAAATAACCTTTCTCTAAATCCCATTTAATTTCACCATTGAGTGACTCCCACTCGAACTGATGTAGATGGTCTTGCCAATTCAAATCAAAATCAATAACCGCCGCGCTGTCCCTTATTGCGGTTTCCAAACCATAATCGCGTAATAAATCGCCCAAATCTTCGCTACTTAGGCTACCGGACAAAGCGCTGAATCCCCGCTCTTCTGAATGCCGCCAGAACCCTGTCAGTGTCAGCTCGTCACTGTCCTTTTTAAGCGTCATTTTTTCAATACTGAAGCCGTCATCAAGCGGACTAAGAATCAACTCTACTTCACCTAAGTCTTTTTCATCGATACGGCAACTACGGCACAGAAAATTCAATGGAGGGACTTTTTCAAGCCAGCTCCAGTTCGTTTCATCCGATTCCTCCGGTAATTCAAAACCCGTGCTTAAGGCTAAATAATCCGCTCTAATGCTGATACCTTGCTGCACAAAATTCTCGGGGATTGTCGCGCTTAGCACGGCGTTATTCGCGTCTACGCGGGCTTGCCAGCCTGACTCACCAGGCCATACCTGGATATCGGCCTGATTAAATTTCTGCTGCCCCCAACGCAACTGAGGTGTTTCAATACTAATAGAGTCCGGCAACCACCCCTCACCACTGCTCTGCTGTTCACTATCAACACCTGCTCCCTCTGCCAGAGCATAGATAACTGAGTACCACTGTCCAATATCCGCTTGAGGTAACTCCGCATTCACAGCAAACCCGGTAAAATTGCCCGGCTCATCTGCTGAAGATACTTCTCCGACATTCAATACGGCTTGCTGCCATCCGTTACTACCAGGCTGCCAAAGGCTGTCCCAGCTAAGACGATCATCGATATTGGCGCGCAGTCGCAGTTGGTCACCGTTTCCATTGAGACGAACTGAGAGCTGCCACCCCTCTCCAAAGTCCTTTTGCAAAGGTTCGGGCAGTGAGGTTTCCAGCCCCGTCAAATCAAACTGTGACTCGAGTTCAACACCAACATCTTCGTTACTAAGGCGCAAAGCTAAGTCCGCTTCGCCGTTAACCGCACCATAGAAAAACGGTTCCCATTGCGGGTAAGGGAGTTGTTCAAACAAAGGCTCGCTTTGCCAGTCTATTGCCGTAGTGATATCGAGCAGGTACTCCTCATCACTTAACTCACCAGACACCTGGGTATCTATTGGCATTCCATACCAGTTTAAACGTAAACCCTCGGTACTGACGCTACTGTTTTCTACCGTTAATTGCCCGTTCGTTATGTCAAAGGTCTGCTGTAATGCCTCAACGGTAATTGAAACCCCTTTCAGCGGCGTGCTGACTTCTACCGCCACTTCACGAGAACCATTAAACGGAATGTCTAATTCAAACGCCCCCTCAACCTCACCTTTAGGGTTAAGCTGCAATAGGGTTTCAGTCACGCTATCAAGCGGAGACTGTTCAAAAACAGGAAGTAAAGATTCAGCCTTACCACTCACATTCGCCTGTACTTGCAAGCCCTGCTCCGCATCCGTTAAATCAGGAATTTGGGCATCAACCTGCTTCACCTGTACTTCGTTAATGTGGCCGGCATTTGCTGACATCCGCAAGGCTTTATTATAGAAATCTAATTTTATGGGTGCGTTTTCTAACGGCAACCAGTTCGGTTGAAACCGGTAGCTCAGAGTATCGAAGTCAACACGCGCGTTGAAAACGCCATTCTGTTTTTCCCCCGGAAACTCATTGACCGGCCCGCGCCATAGTACTTCAAGACCTTTGGCCTCACCGGATACTAAAGCATTAGTGAGATAATCTTTAACGCCCTGCCCCATAACAGAGGGGAGCAATGTCCGCGCTGTTGAGACAGAAAAAGGTTGTTGGGTTGACAGTAGCGCATCAACTTGAGGGGTATCCTCTCCGTTACCAGTAAGTTGTCCACTACCAGCCAGAAGAAAATCGCCTTTAGCTAATTCCATCTGTTCTAACCGGACTTTCCAGTGTTTGGGTTGCACTAGCCACGAACCGGATAAGCTCAAAGTATCAATATCCCATGCCTGCGTTGGAGACAGGCTATTGCCTGCAAGTCGAACATTACGACCATCGATACGCCAATACCCCTGGTTTGCGGTGCTATTTACCGCTAAATCCAGGCCATTAAAACTTGGCAAACTATCGTTACCATCGGCAGATAAATTTTCACTTTTCAACGACCACTGCCGGCCAGAAACCGGGTGCATCCGATACCGAAAACTTGCTTTGCCATTAAGACCCAGGGCCATCAATCCGTTGGTATCAAAGTCGACAGGAATTAAAGGAAGCAGACCAATGACTTCACCGATATCCATATCGTCGATGCTAATATCATGAACATCAGTCAATTGCTGCCAGGCAATACGGGGGATGTCTAACTGACCAACAGAGGTGTTCACTGTCATAGGTAAGCTGTTGATAAGCCAACCTTCAGCTTCCGGCCTCAGAATAATTTCGCCCTCAGGGAGCTGAAGCCATTTAAGCTCATCGGCTCCGGCATCGAGCCAGGTGATGCGATTATCTCTTAGTTTAAGTAACCCCTCAAACAACTGACCGTTACGAACATCTAGCCAGCCGGTGAAGTTAACATTCGAAGCTTGTACATCAATATCCCCTAACTGCTCTTCTAACCAGGGGCTAATATCAACATTTTGTGAATCAACGTAAAACTGACCGTTAAACTCTGACCAACGATCACCTCGTAAATCAATAATAAAATTGAGGCTGTTAGTCGCAAAGTCTTCCATTCTGAATTGACCTATCCCCTGGTGTTTTTTGCCTTCATTTGTCCAGGACAGGCGATCAATATCAATTTTACGTGTCACTCCACGCAGATTGGTCAGTAATAATTCGCCATTATTCAGTGAAAACTTCTCTAACTGCTGCAAAAACAAACGGTTAATGTAGTCGATATTTAATTCTTCGGTTTCATCAAGACCGGAAAATTTCCTCAGATCCAAAGCTATGCGTGCATCTTCCAGAATAAACTGCTCAGCAATCAACTGTCTGTCCAACAGCGTATTCCAAAAATCCAGTACAACATGAACTTCACCGACGCGCACTTGCAGAGGTGACTTCTCACGCTCCAGTAAAACAAGATTATCGAGGACAACAGAAGGGCCTTCTCTGGTCCAGGTCATAGACAGGTCGCTGATACTCACGGGTTGCTGAAAACGGGCTTCCAGCTGCTCTTCGAGAGGTTCAGTTAAATCGGGCAGGTAAGGCAGGCTGTAGCGCAATAAACTCAGGCCGACCGCAACCAGCACCAGCACAATAGCCAGCGTTAGCCAGAGTTTGTTCAAAATCCACGACAGAGTACGCATTAGCCTTACATCATGACAACGTCGAATTGTTCCTGATTATACAAGGGTTCGGTTTGTATCTTTATTTGACGCGAAACAAAGAGCTCAAGTTCAGCCAGAGCATGAGATTCTTCATTAAGTAAGGCTTCACTTACCTGAGCGGAGGCGTAAACAACGAACTTATCCGCTTCGTAGGCTTTGTGCACCCGGACAATTTCTCGCATAATTTCATAGCAGACCGTTTCCACGGTTTTCATACTGCCGCGTCCAAGACAAACCGGGCATTCGGAACACAAAACATGCTCCAGACTCTCTCTGATGCGTTTACGGGTCATCTCAACCAAGCCCAGAGAAGTAAACCCATTAATGGTCGTCTTTGCACGGTCTTTAGCCAATGCCTGCTCCAGACTATGGAGAACCCGACGCTTATGCTCTTCATCCTGCATATCAATGAAGTCGATAATGATAATGCCACCGAGGTTTCGCAAGCGTAATTGCCGGGCAATAGACTGCGTTGCTTCGATGTTGGTATTAAAGATGGTTTCTTCCAGATTACGGTGACCAACAAAAGCACCGGTATTAATGTCTACCGTTGTCATGGCCTCGGTCTGATCAATAATCAACGATCCACCTGACTTCAAATCAACCCTGCGGTCTAACGCGCGCTGCATTTCATTTTCCACGTCGAACAAGTCGAAAATGGGGCGATCACCGGTATAATACTCAAGTACGCTGGTCAATTCCGGAATAAAGTCCTGAGTGAACGTTTTTAAGGTGTCAAAAGTCACCTTAGAATCCACGCGAATACGCTCTATTTCTTCTCCGACAAAGTCTCTCAATACGCGACAGGAAAGGTTGAGGTCTTCGTACAACATGCCCACTTTGCGTTGTGACTTTTTGCGGGCTTTGATTTTATCCCACAACCGGAAAAGAAAGTCTGCATCACCCCTTAAAGACTGTTCCGAAGCGCCTTCTGCCGCTGTACGTACAATGAATTTCCCGTCAACCTTACTAACTTCTTCAGCCAATTGACGTAAGCGTTCACGCTCATCACCCTCTTCAATGCGCTGAGAGACACCCACATGGTCGCTCTTGGGCATAAAGACCAAATACCTTGAGGGTAGGGTTATATCGGTTGTTAAACGCGCTCCCTTGGTTCCCAGGGGGTCTTTTACCACCTGCACCATAATGTGCTGCCCCTGGTGGACCAACTCGGTAATCTTTTGCTGAGGCTTTTCATCCGGTTGAGGCAGGTCATCACCGTCCACTTGAACAACAATGTCGGAAGCGTGTAAAAATGCGGCTTTGTCCAGGCCAATATCAATAAAGGCCGCCTGCATACCCGGCAGCACTCTGGACACCTTACCCATGTAGATATTACCGACTAGCCCACGCTTTGCCTGGCGTTCAATATGGACTTCCTGCAAGATGCCGTTTTCAACAAGCACAACACGAGTCTCTGTGGGGGTCACATTCATTAAGACTTCAACGCTCATCGACTTCACCTTCCATTTCGAACATCCGCAATAGTTGCTCCGTTTCATATAAAGGTAAGCCAACAACCGCAAAGTAGCTACCGTCGATGCGCTTTACAAACTTACCGCCATAGCCCTGAATACCATAGCCAGCAGCTTTATCGTGCGGCTCTCCGGTTTCCCAGTAGGCTTCTATTTCTTCATTGGTAAGCGCCGCAAACTCAACCTGAGTCGTTACCACGGCGGTTTCCTGCTCCTGAATACTACGACCATTCCAGTAGCAGACACTGACGGACGTTAAAACCTGGTGCGTCTGCCCTGACAGCTGCTTCATCATTTGGCTGAAATGCTCGTAGTTTTCAGGTTTTTCCATAACCTGCCCCTGAAAACTGATTAAAGTATCAGAGCCTATAACCAAACAGGCCTCATTTTGCCTTTTCGCTACAGCCTGAGCTTTCTCTTCAGCCAGCCGGGTCACATAGTCCATAGCAGTTTCATTCTGAGCTCTGCGCTCTTCAATTTCAGGAACATAACAGTCAAAAGGCCGATGCAGTAAGGTCAGCAGTTCTCTGCGCCTTGGCGACGACGAGGCAAGCAAAAGACGCATCAAACTACCCCAAACTGACGACGGACTTTTCGTAATAACGGGAACACCCAAAGCCAGAATACGGCCGATGTTAGTACCGGCCAGAAATAGGACAGTGTAAATTCTGCGTCGTGCAAAAATACATTCGCCTCAAAGACCACAAAGCGTTTAATAAATATGAGTAAAGCAATGACCAGCGCCTGCTGAATTAAGGCAAAGTTACGAATACGCTGAAAATGGCGCGCCGCAAAATAAGTAACCACCACCATGCCTAACGCGTGAACACCCACAATAGAGCCTAATAAAATGTCACTTAAAACCCCAAGAGCTAACGCTGTGCCCATATTAACCCGATGTGGCAGAGCTATTATCCAATACAACATGACCAGAGTCGGCCAGTCAGGACGGAAGGTGTCGAATGCGGCAGGCATCGGCATCACCATAAGCGTAAGTGCAATGACGTATGTAACCAGCAAGGTGATAAACCCGGGTTTAACCACAATCATCCCTCGTCCTCATCGAAAATCGGTTGTTGCTCACCTTCACTAGGCCATAGCAAAAGCACATTACGAACACGGTCCAGTGCGCTGACAGGGTCAGCGAATACCGTTGCAAAAGGCAACGACTCGTCTCTAACAATACTGCTGATTCGCGCAACGGGATAGCCTTCAGGAAATACGCCACCCAAGCCTGAGGACATCAGTAAGTCACCTTTTTGTAAATCACTGCTGTGTGGGATAAACATGAGCTCAAGGCGACCAATATCACCGGTTCCCTGTGCCAATACCCGAATGTCATTGCGCTCTGAGCGCAAAGATATGGCGTGACTTTGGTCAGACAACAATAAAACACGGGCGGTATTTCCGCCAACATCCTGCACCTGACCAATAATACCATTGCTGTCGAGCACCGGCTGCCCTTCATAGACGCCACTCAGGGTACCCTTATTGATGACCAACTGTTGTGAAAACGGCTCTGATGCAACCGCAATAACTTCCGCTACCATACGACGAGCGGAGTCGCGTGCATCGGACCCCAGCAATTCTCGCAGCCGTTTATTTTCATTCTGAAGAAAGCGAAGCTGCTGTTGCTCACCCTGCAACTCAAGAATCGCCTGCTTCAGGCGTTTGTTCTCTTCGCTGAGCTGAGAGGTTGTTTTTACCGATTCAGACAAGCCGTCCAGTATCTGTTCAGGCAAAATAGCCAGGTACTGCACTGGAGCCACTAACGAATTGAGAAATAGACGGACAGGCTTCATCGCTTGTAGGCGATGATCAATAAAAATCAGTAGAAACGAACAGGCTAGTGCGAGCACTAGCCTGGAGAGTAAGGATGGACCTCGGGCAAACAGAGTTTTCATGAATTACTCATAACTGAATAAATCACCACCATGCATATCAATCATCTCTAAGGCTTTACCGCCACCGCGTGCAACACAGGTGAGCGGATCATCAGCAATAATGACCGGAATACCGGTTTCTTCAACCAACAGGCGATCAAGGTCTTTCAGTAACGCACCACCACCTGTCAGAACCATACCGCGCTCTGAAATATCGGATGCCAACTCCGGTGGCGACTGTTCCAGTGCAACCATGACGGCACTGACAATACCCATTAGCGGCTCTTGCAGAGCTTCCAGTATTTCATTGCTGTTTAACGTAAATGAGCGCGGAACCCCTTCAGCCAGGTTGCGTCCACGTACTTCAATTTCTTTCAACTCTTCACCCGGGAAGGCTGAGCCAATTGAATGTTTAATACGCTCTGCTGTTGCATCACCAATTAACGCGCCAAAGTTACGGCGGACATAATTGATAATTGCTTCATCAAATTTGTCACCACCAATACGTACCGATGACGAGTAGACCACACCGTTTAATGAAATGATGGCAACTTCAGTTGTACCGCCACCAATATCAACGACCATTGAACCAGTCGCTTCGGATACCGGTAAGCCAGCACCAATAGCGGCCGCCATAGGCTCGTCAATCAGGTAAACCTCGCGTGCTCCTGCACCCAGTGCCGATTCACGAATGGCGCGACGCTCAACCTGAGTTGAGCCACAAGGAACACAAACTAAAACTCGCGGGCTTGGGCGGAAGTAATGGCTGTCGTGCACCTGCTTAATGAAAAACTGCAGCATTTTCTCGCACACATAAAAGTCTGCAATGACGCCGTCTTTCATAGGACGGATAGCACGAATGTTCCCTGGCGTACGACCCAGCATTTGCTTTGCTGCTGCACCAACGGCGGCAATCGATTTTGGCCCACCAGAGCGTTCCTGACGAATGGCAACAACAGACGGCTCGTTCAGCACAATACCTTCGTCTTTGACGTAGATAAGCGTATTCGCTGTTCCAAGGTCAATTGAAAGATCGTTTGAAAAAAGGCCGCGAATTTTTTTAAACATGAAGCGGTATATCCCTACTTATAAGCTAACAGAGTGACAGCAAAGAGCTCAGTAAGTACTTACTGAGCTCTTACAACACGGAATCCAATGTAGTTGGAGTTAAAATCTGACGGAAGTTCCATTTTTGTAGAAACTCTTGCCAAACTTGGCGTAAAGTTCCAGGCGCCGCCCTTCACTACCACACCGTTATCGGTTTCAGTCCACTCCCAGACATTACCGACTGTATCGTACAGTCCCCAAGGGTTGCGATGGAAGCTCGCGACTGGAGCCGGGCGTGTGTTTGACCAATCTGTACCGCAGTTACGGCAGTTTGCTTTACCATAACCAACATCATTTCCCCACCAAAAATCTGTTTCAGAGCCGGCGCGCGCAGCGTATTCCCACTCGGCTTCTGTTGGAATGCTGTATTTAAAACCGCTCTTTTGAGTTAACCAGTCGGCGTATGCTTTAGCATCATTATAACTCACACAAACAACCGGCGAGCTATCTGACTGCTTAAAGCCCGGGTTTTTCCAGCTTAGATTGTCGTTAAACTGAGGACGGCCATTGCTAAGGCTTGCACATGTGCCTCGTTTCTCGGCATCAGTGACGTACGCAGTATCTTTTACGAAATTACTAAATTGCTCAACGGTTATTTCAGTGTCTGAAATACCTAAAGCCGTTGGAATTTCACGTGTTTCAGCAGGGCGTTCATTAGGCAAACCATTGCCTACTAGATCACCCATTTTAAATTTCCCGGCAGGGACAACGACTAATTCCGGGCCACGAACGTCACGGAATAGAATGTCCTGAATTTTCTCGCCACGAGTAAAAGAATACTCTGACTTCTCTAAATCAGCTCGAATAGAGGTTGCGTCTTTTAATACTATTTTCTCTGCATAAGCAGAGTATCCGTACTTAAGAACTTCAATTTGGTGTTCACCACCTGGCAACATCACTTCTAACGGTGTTGAGCCATAACTTACTCCATCGATAACAACTTCATCATCATACACGTTCGAGCGTATGGTTAACGGGTGCATGACGGAGCTATCAACCGTTTCCTCATCACCCGCTTGCAGCTCCCCCGGCCGTTGCTCCGCCGCGCAGTAGCGCATATCAACATTCAGCAGAGTACATGCCTGACTTTGCGGCAGCTGCCCTCTCAGTTCCACAGCAAGTTTGACGCCATAATTACCAGCACCACTGAAGCCATTGCTAACTGTTTTTGAACCTAAGATTTGAACGTTCGGGCTCGCTTTTTCAATATTTTCACGTGCCAGCGACGATTCACTTAAGCCATCTAAAATTGTATTGAGATACTGTTTTGAGGCTTTTTGCTTCGCCATCAACTTACCGCGGTTCTCACACTGCGCCAAAGTTTCCTGACGATCACAGCTAATGGACTGGCTCACTTCCAGTTCACCCGTGCGGTTAAACTCGTTCTCTAACCGATCGACCCGAGCTAAGTTACGCTGTTCTTTTAAGGTTTCAATTTCATTAATTAGGCTGTGCTTACTAACACGCGCTTCTTCAACTTCACGCGCCTTTTCATTCACCAGGCTAACCTGCTGCTTAATGTCCGCTTTATTTTGCTGGTGAGCCATGACCGCTTGCTTATATGCTTCCTGAGCGCCAGCAATATCAATTGTGGGGTCTTCTACCAAACGCTGATAGCGGTCATTCATTTCCGCTAAAGCCGATTCGCGCTTTGACTCCAGTTCGCTATTGCGTTCACGCAAGTTTTGTAGCTTTTCACGCAGCTCACGCTCTTCTTGTTGAAGCGTATTAACGGTGCCAGAAAAGTTCTCAAAGTCGCTCTCTAGAGTCGAAATTTGGTTAGCAATTTCTTCGACAGTCATCTCCTGCTGAGCAAGAGCCGTCGAGGCGAATGTCAATGTAGAGGCCATTACTAGGGCCAGTCGAGCCAATCGCATCATGTTCCCATTCCAAGCTTGAAAAAATAACAAAGCGGCGTAAAAGCCAAAGCTGTAATCGCGCTATAGTTATTGTAATAATATTGAACGTTCGTCAACGTCGCGCATTTTTCGTTTAAACTCTGCTTTATGCTATTTGCTTGTCAACAAAAGAGCAAGAGGCATTGTCATCGAATTGTCGATTATTCATCATAAATGACTCTACCAGCCCACTTCACGCCAGTAAATTTGGCGATCGCGACCGCGATAAATACCGAATGTGCCCTCGGCTTGCGGGTTTTCATCAAAGTCGCCATCTCCTGACCAGTCATACTGTAAATATGCAGGCACTTGAGCCTCAAAAAGAAACGAGTAGGGCTCACTTTCTTGCTCCGATACCCAACGGAATAACTCGTTAATATCAACATCTGAGGGGTTCAGTAACCCATCCCTGACGCTAAGTTCGGCCGGCGTTGTTTCTAACGCCGGGTACGGTCCGGCTGTTAGGTCGTCGCGCAATTGAATGTCTGCGCGAGAAAATGTCGAGCAAGCATCCTTTTCATTTGTAACAAAGCTTTCGCCCTGCCAATATTCAACAGCTCCGGCAACTGGCATGACATCGCCCATAGCCGCGTATGTGTCTTGCAGGTTAACACGACCATAATATAGAGAGGAACTATCCAACCGGGCGGCCCCGTTCATTGCAGGTAGCTCACTATTTTCGAGTACCGAGTAGAAGTTACCATCTTCTTGATCGTCCAGTTGCCATCCCAGTATGTAATTTTCATATGGACCATCGGGCTGCTGTGACAATAACCGGGACACAGTCACACTAGCGGAGCCTATAAATTGGCCGATGCCATTGTCCCATTGCCAGTCATTTGCCGGGTTTTCAGATACTGAATGTTCAGATAACGGCTCTGCCAGACCACTCTGGTCATCATAGGCATAAAACAGAGGTATGGCCTTCGCGAGCGAGCCATCATAATTTGCCGTTACTGCGCCGCTAGCATTAACCGCTCTTGCTGACAGTTCAATCAACTGCGGTTGCCCCATGTAATAAAAATCTGTGCAAGTACCGGCAAATTCCGCGGTCAATGGCTCAAACGCGAAAGGAATGAAGCGACCAATGTTATGATCAGTGATAACCGTTCCTGTGCCAAGATAATCTTGGTCCGCAATTTGAGCAGTAACTCTAGCATTGCCGACTTCGGTATAAGCCACTGTCGTATTATCAAAGCGAATCGATCCGATATCCTGCGCTATGAAGTTGCCGGCATTCTCTATATTACCATCATTCTCTGAAGGCAAAACTGCGTCTGCGATACTCGCTATACTCAGTGTTTCCTGTGGAGTTTCACGACCAAAATTCGGCGTTACCTCGCCACCCGCATTAACCGCTTGCAACGACATCGAGAACGCCTCGCCCGCCTTCGCCAGAATGTCACCACTATAATTGCTCACGGTTTGTAGCGAGATTTCAGCCGGTTTATAGACAAAGTCGTTCGATACACCTTCAATCACTTTGCCATTAGGCAGTTGAGCTTTTGCGTGTAACTTCACCTGGCCAGCATCACCGTATTGAACCGTAAACAGATCCTCTCCATCAACAAAGTCTGTTACAACAGCTGTCCATCCTTCAACAACACCGCTGCCATTCTCTTCTAGTTCGTCGATTTGAGTGTTATCAACTGTCATTTGTGCATAAGGAAACTGAGTAAAGTCGCTACAGCTGCCTGGATTTACGCAATACATTCCCATATCGACTTCATTTACCTGTTCGGCCACGACTTCACAGGCCTTAGTTTCATCATTAAGTCGAACAACGGAAAGCGTACTGGAGAATGGCACTCCCGAAACCTGATTTGGAATCGCTCCAAACTTAAGACCGGTATCACTAAAGGTTATCTCACAATTTGAAGTTAAATTGCCATTAACGTAACACTGCGTCGGGTTCAAAGCTCCTGGCGTTGTTTGAATATCATCAACGGTTAACGTGTAGTCACCCGCTTGTAATTGGCTTAACTCAACATTTGCCGTAGGTGCTACTACAACTGGGTTCGGACTCCACTGCCCCGCACTCTGAGAAAGGTAGACCGTGCTGCTAACAGGTGAATAACTTGAACATGACTCATCCGCACAAGCTTCGATAGTCACTTCCGTAGCTTCACAAGTTAATGCCGGGCTTGTATAGGACAACCGATAATGATCAGGCACTACAACCGGAGGCTCTGTATTGCCAGCTTCACAAAAATTGCCGCCATCCAGAGGTTCACCAGGGGCTCCATACGCTATTGTTGGCGAGAAAAACCCCGGAAAACCAAAAGAACTGGCCTGGCCTGCCAAACTCAGCGCCCCGCTAACCTCACTTCTGTTCCAGGGGAAAATACTTTCTTCGAAATACAAATTACCCTGAACATAAATATAACCGTTAATTTCTACGTCTTTTTCTAAATATAAATCACCCGTCACAACCAGAATCAGTTCATCTGCGCTGCCACCGATATTAATCCGACGGCCGGACTGTATCGTTAAATCACCATCAATATAAACCCGCGACGTCTGCCCGTTTGTTGAGTAGTTTGCGCCAACATCACTAAAATCACCAACTCGCAAATAATCTATAGGCTGTAGCGTTCCCGGCAATTGAGAGTTCAAATCTCGGTCTGGCAAGTCAAAAGGCAAAGGTACGCTATTGGCCGGGCTGAACCCTTGCGGCCATACTGCCGAACATTGAGGGCGGGTGTTCGCACATGGCCGTGTTTGGTAATACAGAACTGCAGCAGTTGTCGGCGTGAAAACTCCGTCACTCAAGTAGACTTCATCAATTTCTCCACGAAAACTATTTTGTGAACTGCCCTGACCACCGATATAAAGTGTGGGCGTTACTCTGTCGTTAAGTCTTGTATCACCAGAGTAAGAGTTGGTATCGAACAGTTCACCGTCAATATACAAATAAAGAACGTTATTGTCGGCATTGTAGCTCGCCACTATATGATGCCACTGGTCATCAAATAAATTACTCTGACCATTAAAGGCATTTCCCGCTTCAATTGTCAGCAGGTCACCATTTCTTTTACGTACTTCAAAGTATAATCCGCCGCCGTCGCTATCATCCTGCCGGTAGACTTCAAAACGCCCAGCATCTGTCTCTGTCGTGCCTTCCCCGAGCAGTAACAACGTCTGGTAGCTGTCGCTCGGGTTTTGTAACTCCGAGTCACCTTTAAACCAAAAAGCAACGGAAATAGTATTTGACTCCAGTGTCTGGTCGACACCCGGAACGCGCACCCGGTTGTCGCCATTGAAGCGACCATAACGGCAAGTACTCTCATCGTTTAAGGTTCTCGCGGGGTTAAAACCTGACGTAAACGCATTGCTTAACGCAATACCGTCATAAGAGTATGGTGAGCTATCGGCAACTTCTCCGGATGTACCACCCCACTGTAATTCATCAAACTGCCAGTAACCTATTGGATCGGGTAGGGTCTGCTGGCAGTCGCCTACGTTACCGGGGGTATTGCAAGTTTCGCCTTCAATCGTACCGCTATTATTAATTACCGGCGCGTTCACATCACCCGTTACTGTACTTCCGGAGCCTATTGTTACCGTCCCTGCGCTACTAAGGTCACCTTCAACCGTTACGTTGTCCCCTAACGTTATATCCCCACTTGAACTAATATCTCCGGTCACCGTGGTGCCGTCGCTTATGACGATGTCACCGTCACTGTCGAAGGACGCATTCACCGAACTGTTTTCACCAATAGTAGTTTGCCCTCCCGATAAAAACTGCATATCCAGAGACGGGCCTTTACTGTTAATTTGAACTCCGTCAGCGAAGTCAATGGCCTCAACGATAATAACAACGCCTTCATTGCCGGTGATTTCAATTTGATCGCCACTGTTGAGTGTTAAGGTTCCGCAGGTGTAAGTCGTTCCATTTTGCGTACAGCCCGGCAGACTTTGGTTCGGCAAGTTGTACTTTTTGGCGTCGGCACTTACCGTGACCAGAAGACACGCAACGGCTAGTAAAAATAAATAGCGAGCTTTCATTTTTAATTCCCCACTCGCGTTTCTATTTGCAGCTGCCTTGATGCTCGTTGCGAGCCAGCTTCACAAACCGCGGTTGATGTCACCACAAGATGAGTAAAGGTCTCGCTATCAGCATCTGTGTAATTCTGACTATCGCAACTTATGGCTGCGTTACACTGCTGAAGGCTCTGGTTACCTGCGAAGCTGTAACTGGTGCCATCAAAGCTGCAGTTGGTAACAGGGTCATTATTTAATGGATAGACTTCCAACATGGCTTGCTCCAGCCCCGACTGCGCAGCTAAATAACTACGCGCTCCCAGCACTTCGGTAACCACACTTTCTGAGGTCGTCCTCAGCAGACTGGATAACACAGCTACCAGACCTCCGAGCACAACAATAACGAACACCGCAATAACTAAGGTATTCCCTCGCTGTTTACCGAGTTGTCGTTGCTGTCTGTTATGGCGCATTAGGGATGTGCACCTCACGGTAATAAAATACTTGTTCTTCAGCGGCTTCGCCGAATTGAAGTTGCAGAGTAATGATATTATTACTTTGCTGGTTATTCGCTTCTACGTCAAAAACAGCGGTACTCATGTTAATGTCTTGCGCAATTAGGTTTTCAGGTGCAAAACCACCTGAGGGTATTGGTTGCGTTTGCTGCCAACCATAGCCGCTCACCCTATATAAGTTACCCGCATTTAAACAGAAGCTGACCGGAGGGCTGCCAATATAAGCTCTTTGCAGTGGCGACTCCTTCGCGAACTGACTTGATGACTCTAAAGGCAGAGTATTCTCAAAGCTGGTAGACACATAGCCACTTGCTAGCTCTGCATAACGTTGTGGGTTATCTGAGTAGATAAAGTTTGCCCTGGTGGCATAAATAAAAATACGCTCATCTCCGCTTAGGCTCCAGCTTATATTGTCTTCATCTGAGCTCCCGGCAAAAGTCACAAAGGTCATTTCGTCGGCAGAACTGGGTCGTATTGGAGTATCATAATAAACCCCGGCGACTTTTGCCGGCACAAACTCAAGGCATTGACCACTAACCCGTACACTATTTGGAACCGCCCCCCGCACTTCCCGGGTCAAACGCTCAATGGCAAAACGGCTTTTCTCTATGGTCTGCAACCGCTCAGCACCGGTCGAAAACATTTGCGCGCCAATGCCAATAAACTGAAAACTAAAACCCGCCACTATGGCCAGCAACACAATAACAATAATGAGTTCTATTAAGGTAAAGCCCCGTTGCGCTCTCATCACCAGTTCCCTTTTATGGAGCTGAACTCTATGCGCTCGTCTTGAGGAGTAATAACTGTGACCGTTATTCTTTTAAGTTCATTTGCATTTTTTTCTGTGACACAAACAAATGCCTCAAAACCATTGTAACGATTCGGTGAGGAGCCACTCAATTCATCTCCACTTAGCCTCAAGCCGTTATAGTCGTCCACATCATCAAACTGTTCTCGCTGAGCTTCTTCGGCATTTGGGGTGCTACCGTCACCAGGACACGGAGCCGGTGTTGTGCAGCTCCCCGAACCTTCAGAGCAGCGTTCATACTGATTACCGATATTAGAATTTTCATCAAACCGCCGGGCCATTATTTCATTCATGAGACTTTGCCCAACTTCCGTTGCCCTAATCTGCTGCCAGGGGTCCACACTTTGACGAAAGAGCTGGCCCAACCCGGTTGTCACCACCAAAGTAACAATAGCAATAACCACAATGCCGGCAATAAGCTCAATGAGTGTGAAACCTGTCTGTTTATTGCGCATCAATAAAGCCTTCTTTATTAATGCTAATGGTTCGGCTTACGCCTAAATTTTCGGTAATCGTTATTGTGCAACCGCCAGTACAACCGTGTGTTGGCTGCCCTAGTGCATTGAAGCCAATAGTTAGGTCTGAAGGTGAAAACGTGATGTCATCTAAATTGCTGAGCTGAAGGCTATTGTCTTCGCTGTAAGGCGGGTTACCCAAAGTGCTTTCTGTTACCGAAATACTATAATCATTCACAGTATCTTGCATTGCTTGCTGCTGAACGGCTCGCAAAATACCCATCGCTTGTAAGCGGGCTGTTTGGCTTTTTGTGCCAGAATCACTAATAAATAAGGGGCTAGCCGATACGGCTAAGATACCGATGATGACCAGTATGATGATGAGTTCTATAAGAGTGAAGCCTCGGGACTTCATAGTTAGCCTTTAAAAAGCCCACAGCTGAATGGCTGCAGGCTCCTAAAGTCAGATTTAACAGCCAGTCGTTACAATAGTAATTACTGGAGGGGTATTAGAATCAGCCGCATCTGAATATGTCGCGTAACAGTTCGTGTCGGTAATATCCCCTACCGCTGCCGTTGTAGGATCTACTACTTGATCACCTGGAGCAATTGAAATGGTACCGCTATCTGCAAAAAACGCCCAATCTGTTGTTACTGTAGTAGCAGGATCAACATTTGTTGCATCTAAATTGGCAGCAGTAACAATGCCTGCCTGTGTCGCTGCTGGATAACCGTTCACAGTAGCTACACCATTAACAGTCACCGGAGCAGCCGAAGTGCCATCCAAGTCATCATCAATCGCAGCTCTTGCATATACTGTCTGAGTCGCGCCCTGCATTGCCCCTTTAAGACCTTTCACAGTCGAAGTACGAGCATCACTAGAAAAGTTAATAAACTGAGGCGCAGCAGTTACAGCCAAAATCCCCAAAACTACGATAACAATGATCAGTTCGATCAGAGTAAAACCTTTTTGATTGCGCATAATTAAAACTCTCAATTGTTGTTTAAAAATATTTCTATATAGAAATTATTGGTTATTGCTGTGAATACTCACGCCGCCATTGCGTGGATTATAAACGAAAGCATTGCCCACTGTCAGATAATCATCACCCGATGGCGCTGTTGCTTCATTTTTTATGGTGTTTGTTAAATAATAAACACACATATCGTTACCTGCCGCACTGTCCTGTGTCACGTAAGTAAAATAACGGGTCTGCTCAAGGTTACTAAAATCGGTTGTAACCGTTGGTGCTCCTTGCAAAATAGACTGCATAACACTTACACAGTCCTCAGCTACCAGATTTTCGTCGTGCGCTGCGTCGTTGTCACCACTAACCGGGTATCCGGTATTGCCATCCACATAAAGCAGAATTTGGTCCAGCGATACTTCAGCCCCGGAACCCGTGCTGCTATCACCTTTCGGGCGTCCGCTAAGCTCCCACTCACCCCGAACAATGCCTACAGCACTGGCAAAACCGCCAGCTACGCCTTCAAGAGCTGCGTCTTCTGCGTCTGATGATACATCGGTAAACCGGGGAATAGCCGCAGCAGCTAATAACCCAAGAATAACCACCACGATAATCAGCTCTATAATAGTGAAGCCTTGCTGCTTTCTCATTTTAGTTCTCATACTAAAACTCCAGTGGAATCCATTTTATGACATTTCCTTAACACTTAACACCAGCTTTCTCTTTATTTTCGAACGACCTGACCCTGCTTATCGTGATAGCTAAACCAGGCCCGTTGGTTAACTTCGTAATAACAGCTGTTTAGCTCCCCCTTAGCCTGCAAAGCACTGGCTGGTATTTCACCGCCCAATTGCTGCCATAAGCGCAGGCAGCCTTGTTCAACCGAAGGCCAGCCCTGACTATTCATGACTATTTTCACTTGCTGCTTTCTGCTTTCATTCAGCAAGGCCACTTCTTTCGGCTTGCCGCGGCGCATCCATTCGGTGCGTGCCAGCCAAAGCGAGTCAATAAAACGCGATACTGCAATGTCTAACTCGGTTTGACGCCACTTTTGCGGCTCGTTAATAAGTACCATTCTGGCGGCCACCGCAGCCAGTATCAACAAAAGCAATACCACCAGAATGTTCTGAAAACGTTGAATGCCCTTACGTTCATCCGTTGTTTCCCGTGTCATTAGCGTCCCTGGTATGCGCTCATCATGTCCCACATTGGGGTAAATATTCCCAGCGCGAGAATCAGTACCATCACCGCGACCACAGCTATCATTACCGGCTCAATACGCGCGGTTAAAGTTTTCAGATCGTAATCGGTTTCGCGCTCATAATATTCAGCCACTTCCAGTAACAGCACATCGACTCGACCTGTTTCTTCACCAACGGATATCATTTGCAGAATCAGCGGCGTAAAGAGTTCCGACTGGCGGGCAACTCGTGACAAATTTTCGCCTCGTTCAATACCCCGCCGCATTTCTATAATGCGTTTTTCCATCCAGGCGTTATCAACAGCCTCGGCCACCAAAGATAAAGCCTGAGTCAATGGAACACCGGCGCCAATCATCACCGAAAAACTGCGCGCAAAGCGGCCTAACATGGAACGCATTAAAATAGAGCCAATAATAGGAATTTTTAATTTAAGGCTGTCCCACTTCAACCGCCCATTGTCCGTTCCCACGTAGTAACGAATACCGAAAAAACCGCCCACCATGGCTAGCAGCAGAACATGCCAGTAGCCGACAAAGAACTCAGAGGACCCGAGTAACGCCCGCGTTGCCCAGGGGAGCTCAACATTAAACCGGCTGAACATGGACGCAAAAGTTGGAATAACAAAAATGTTCAGCACAAAAATGGCGACAACCAGAGCTATCAGCACAAAGCTCGGGTAACGTGTGGCCGCTTTTATTCGCTTACGCGTGTCCTGCTCTTTTTCCAAGTACACCGATAACTGCTGAAAGGATTCCTCCAGTTGACCGGTGTTTTCTCCCACATGCACAATAGCAATAACCAACCGGGGAAAAACGCCTCGGTGCTGAGACATAGCCGTGGATAAATTTCGCCCCCGCTCCAGTTGATCATGCACATCTTTCAGGGTTGTCCGCAGACGTTTGTTTTGCGTCGTATCGGCAAGGCCTTCAATGGCTCTTAGCATAGGAATGCCGGCATGTGTCAGCGAGTACATCTGCCGGCAGAAAATAATCAGTTCATCTAATGAGACTTTCTGCTGAAAAGCCGATTTTAAACTTTCACCAAAGCTGCTGTTAAGTAACGAAAAGCCCTGCCCGCCGGCCGGGTTAATGGACAAAGGAACCAACCCGCGCCGCATGAGTACGTCAGCGGCATTACGCTCATCGCTGGCATCAACTGAGCCGCGCTGCAGTTGGCCTGATTTGTCCCGGGCGCGATAACGAAACTGCATCAGATGCTGTCCTCAACACTTTCAGCCAGGAATAACACTTCATCCACACTGGTAACGCCCTGCCGCGCATAATCCAGCGCAACCGTCGCCATGGACTGATAGCCCGGATGCGCTTTAGCAGCCGCAGCAAATTCACGAGTGTTACCGTCACGTAAGGCATCCATCATAGGCGTGTTCATTTCAAGCAGCTCAAACACACCGATACGTCCCCGGTATCCGGTATGGTTGCAGCTCTGACAGCCAGCTCCGCGTTTGAAAGAATACTGAGAGCTACCTTCTTTCAAATGTTCCAGCCACTGGCTTTCCGGTTCGTCTGGCTGATAATCTTCAGTGCACTTGTCACACACCCTGCGCACCAGACGCTGAGCTAAAATACCGCGTAGTGCCGCAGCAACCAAATACGGCGGCGCGCCCATATCAATTAGGCGCATGGCGCTGGTGATAGCATCGTTGGTGTGCAAGGTGGATAAAACCAGGTGACCAGTGATGGAACCGCGCAAACCTATTTCTACGGTTTCGTGGTCACGCATCTCACCGACCATAATAATGTCAGGGTCCTGACGTAAAGTGGTACGCAACACGCGTGAGAAATCCAGACCGATTTTACTGTTTACCTGCACTTGAGATATACGCGGCAGGCGATACTCCACCGGGTCTTCAACCGTAATGACCTTTTTGCCTTCGGTGTTTAATTCACTCAGTGCGCCATACAAGGTTGTCGTTTTACCGGAACCCGTCGGGCCCGTTACCAATAGCATACCGTGCGGTCGTTTTATCAGGTTACGTACGCGTTTAAGAATTGAGTCCGGCATACCGGTTTGCTCTAAAGACAATAAGCCAGCTGACTGGTCCAGCAGACGCAGTACGCACGACTCACCATACTGCACCGGCATAGTCGACACACGAACATCAATACTGTGCTTGCGTATCTTCATATTAAAACGCCCGTCCTGAGGCAAGCGACGCTCGGAGATATCCAGCCCGGCCATCAGCTTAAGACGCAATACCAGCGCATTGGCAATATTGGTTTCATCCAGAACATTTTCCTGTAGCACGCCATCAACCCGCTGACGGATACGGAGCTTGCGATCATCCGGCTCAATATGAATGTCAGACGCGCGAACTTGCACTGCATCTTCAAAGATTGACTGCAGTAACTTGGCGACAGTTGCTTCGTCCGTGTCGTCATCAAGGCTGAGTTGGCCCAGTTCAAATTCACTGGTGTCTTCGTATTCGTCTTGTAACTGGCTGGCAAAGGTTTCAATTTCCTTCGTGCGTCGGTACAGGTTGTCGAAGGCCTGCATCAACTCACCCTCAGGCACAACCGCCAATTCAACCTGACGTGGAGCCAGCAACTGGTTTATCGCGTCAATTGAAGACAAGTCGGCCGGGTCACTCATGCCAACCAGGGCTTTCTTGTCATCGGCTTCAATGACCAAAGCGCGATGCCGGCGAGCCTGAACCTCAGGCAATAACTTGAAAGCCTCCGGTGGGATTTTCCGCTCAGAAATACTAATGAGCGGAAGTTTCAGTTGCTGCGCCAAAAACTCCAGTAACTGATGCTCAGAAATGTAACCGAGATCAGTTAACGTTGCCCCTAGCTTGCGTCCGCTGAGGTGCTGCTCTTCCAAAGCCTTATGCAGTTGATCTTCAGTGATGATTTGCTCATGAACAAGCAAATCACCCAGTCGCATTTTAAGACGTGGGCGCTTCATTGTTCACCTGCCGGTTCACTTGCCTCTAACAAAGCAATTTGCTGATGAATAAAGTCGACCGTGGGACGATGCGTAATTCGCGTTAATGCTTCTTCATAAGAGGCTAAAGCTGTTTGCGGTGCAAATTCCTGCTGAGCTAAGGCTTTACCCAAATACCAACGGCCCTGCGCCGGTTCCGCCACAATAAGGCGCTGATAAGTATTGGCAGCCGTCTGATAGTCACCCACTTCCTGAGCTAACAGTGCTTGTTTCTGAACATAGTCCGGGTAGTCTGTGGCACTTGGTGTCGCCTGCTTTAACAAGCTTAGCGCTGCGGCCGGACGCGCTTCTTTTTCTAAGATGCGGGCGCTTAATAACCGAAACTCAAAGTCAGACGGGTCACGTTTAAAACCTGCCTCTAATGTCGTCAGAGCTTGAGATACCTTGTTGCGCCCAAACTGAAGCGCTGCCAGTTTTTTTCGGACATTTTTATTATCCGGAGTTACAGCCAACGCTTTACGCCAATGCTCTTCAGCTGAAGTTAACCGCCCCTGTTGCTGCGCTTTCTGCGCTTTCTCAATATGTTGTTCAGCAATTTCAGCCGGTGAAAGTTGTACGGGTTGCTTACTAAACTCACCACTCGGCTCAGCTTCGTCGCTGCTGTTATCCGCGGTCGATTCAGGCTCTTCTTCAACTGCTTTAGGCTCAACCTCTTTACTTTCAGGCGCGGGTTTTGCCTCACTTATAGGCTCAGACACCGCCACTGATGCGAGGTTATTCTGGTCAATGGCAGTTTGTTCGCGCGAGCCAGTCTCTGGTGCATCGGCACGTTCAGTGGGTACCGTAAATGCAGATGAATCAACTAATGGCTCAACGCGCTCCTGCACTAACGGCATGTCCGCAGCTTCGCTTTCAGTTACCGTCATCACGCCATCATCTGAGGACTGCCACCAAAAAAACACCAGAGCAAGCGTAATAACAATGAGTGACGCTAACAGCCATAACCCAAAACGATGACTACCTCGGCGCTCCACCGCGCTACTGGCAGCATTTTTCGAAAACGGTTGCTGGCCACGGCGATCAAGATCCTTCAAGACTTTATTGATTACGCTCATAAAGAACCACCCATTTTCCAATAACTAACAGCGGCAGCAGCCAGGAAAACAAAGCCGACTGACACAGTAACAGGTAGCCAAACAGAGCGAGTTGACTCAGTATCTTCGGTATCCTTAACCGCCAGCTTCAAATCTTTTGAAGACAGTTGGCGCCGACCTTCTCCGTAAGCTAATAGCAGCATTTTATGGCAGAGCATATTAACCAACCTTGGTACGCCTCGGCTGCTCCGGTGCAGGCCTTTTATCAGTTTCCAGTCAAAAATTGGCGCACCTTTATAACCGGCCACATCCATTCTATGGGCGATGTATTCCGCTGTCTCATCGACGTTCATGGCCGTCAGTTTATGCGCAAAACTAATGCGCTGACGCAACTGCCGGAAAGCTTTTTGAGATAAGCGCTCATCGAGCTCTGGCTGCCCGAGTAAAATAATATGCACCAATTTGCGTCGCTCAGTTTCCAGGTTGGACAATAAACGCAAAGCTTCCAGACTTTTCTCTGGTAACGCCTGCGCCTCATCAATCAAAATAACGACCGCCTGCCCGCTTTTATTAACATCCAGCAAACGTTGCTGAAGAGCTCGCGCCAATTGTTGCTGGTTAGTTAACTGCTCGGTTTCAACGGACAATTCCTGAGCAATGGCCAGCCTCAGCTCCGCCGGATCCAGATAGGAGTCAGGAATATAGGCCGTTTTAAAAAAGTCAGGAATATCGTTCAGTAACCGCCGGCATAGCAGAGTTTTACCGGTTCCCACTTCTCCGGTAATTTTAATAAAGCCCTCGCCGGTTTTCAGCGCAGTCAGAACCACCTCGAAAGCCTCGTGGTGGCTTTTCAAGTCGTAGTAGAACTGCGTGTTCGGCGTTATCGTAAAAGGCAGTTCGCGTAAGCCGTAATGGTATAAATACATACTACCTATTGCTCAATGTCCGGGAACCATTCCTGCAGCAGTTCGCGTGATCGTTTCAGTTCATCGCGCCAGGTATCAACACCGACTACCGTGGGCTTCAGTAATATAACCAACTCTTTCTTTTCCTGACGATTACGGCGATTCGTGAAAAGCTCACCGAGCAACGGAATGTCGCCTAGTAACGGAACCTTACCCACTTCTTCAGAATTTGTGGTTTGCATTAAACCACCCAACACAACAATTTCACCGTTGCGGGCTTTTACTATGGTATCAGACTCGCGAATGTTGCTGCGCGCCAGCGGCAGTACCGACTCTTTTCCTGACACGGTGATGACTTTTTCCTGTTCGCTGGTTTCGACCACTGACGGATGAACATGCAAAATGACTTCGCCGTCATCGCTAATTTGTGGTGTAACATCCAGAGAGATACCGGAGAAAAACGGTGTGAACTCGATATCAGAGTCTGACGACGAAATACCGCCGGAATCAAGCGAAGTGCGGCTGGTCACGTCGGTAACAAAATACTCGTCTTCACCAATTTTAATGACCGCTTTTTGATTATTCGACGCACTGACACGAGGGTTCGACAGAACCTGAACCGTGCCTTGGGTTTGCAGCATTTCTATCATGCCACTGAAATTATTTCCTTCGTCGGTGTAAGTAAGACCGAATAACCCACCAATAGCCGCTGACGTCGCGTTAGTTGGGGTCACGCCATTGAATTCCACTCCAAAACCCGCATTGCCGGAATAGATATCGCTCCAGTTAATACCCTGCTGATAACTGTCGTTCAGTGTTACTTCAATAATGCGTGCTTCCAGAATCACCTGACGTTGTAAGCGCGACTCCAGGGTTTCGATGAAGTCGCCAACAGCGCGAAGCTTGTCGGCTGACGCAGTCACACTAACCACCCCGGCCTGCGGCGACAAAACTACATTGCCGTTACCTATGATGCCTTCAATAACTTCTTTTAAGTCGCCCCACAGGTTGGTTTCCGATTGCGTGGTAATACTGGAACCATTGCCTTGCATGGAGTTTTGACGTGAATCGCGGCTGTACTCACCACTACCGGCGAAAGGACTTACCCCAGAAACATTGGTGTTATTCGTATTTCCGCGATTAGACTGGTTATTGTTATTACGCTCATCACTGACGCCACCGCCGGAGATTTCAGTTTGTGACATACCAAAACGCCGCAGTGACAGGTAGTCGAGCGAAAACGTTTGGGTGCGCACACCAGAAGGGAATATTTGAATTGTACGGCCGGAGCGACGCACTTCAAAACCGTACATATCCTGCACTGCGTCCAGCGTTTCATCCAGCGTGACATCTTTAAGGCTCATTGAAATTTCGCCGCTGACATTCGGATGCACCAGAATATTATAAGGGGAATCGGCAGCCAGACCGTAAAAGAAAGCTTTTGCATCAACTTCATCGGCCTGTAAAACAAAGCGTGGCTCTTCCAGCAATGCTAAGCCGTCTTCTTGTTGCCCGCTCGCGCTTTGATTGAGAAAGTTACTGACTTCCGCAGGCACAGCCGACTTTGTAGCAGACGCTTTTTTCTCGGCAGCTTCTGGCTTCATTGCCTCATTTGCTTCGTCTGGTGAATAGCTCGGTTGATAAGCACAACCCGCTATTACTGCCAGTAATAATGCGCCTGTCGCAACTTTTATCATTGTACTGCCCCCGGGATGCCTTTCTTATTCTGTTTTATCGGCTCAAATAAAGTAATCTCGACCACTTCATTACTTTTTTCAACAACCACACTGTTTGGTTTTATTGACGTTACTTCCACACCATCAACCCGCTCTCCCGGCTTGACCCACTGGCCATTTAACCGAGCTGACTGGCTCTGCTCAGAATACAAAATTTGCGTCAATTTCAATTCTTCCGCCCAGCTGTCCAGGTTAGCTATTGTTTCCGTTTCATTGACCGGAGGCCGAGTCGGGTCACGCTCTTGCGCTAACGTCGACAACGGCAATAAAACAAATAGCCATAAAATTAAGTTACGCACTGATAAACTCCTTATCAGTACTCAGTAAATACCAGACAATAGTCACTGTTGCTGTCGGATAATTCGTCACTTGGTACTCAAAGTTCGCCCACCGCACACTTGGATACTCCGTTTGCAGTTTATCGACAAATTTCGATACAGCAAAAAAACGTCCGCTGAATTCCGCCTGAATAGCATGTTGATAGAGCTTAATTGAACCGGTTTCAAACACCACTGACGGCTCCTGCGCTTCCAGGCTTTGCATTTCCAACTCAGAAGCGTGTCGTAATACCCCTTGCAAAAACTGTTTACGCTGGTCGGCAGGTAATAGCACGGTGTTTCCTGAGAAATCTTCTTTGGCCACAACCAAGCGCTGCTGTAGTTGTTTAATCTCTGCTTTAACCGGCGCGTTCACATCTTTACTTAACTGAGTTCTTAACTCTTGCTGCAATTGCTTCAGCTGTTCCAGTTGCGACTCAATACGACGGTTATCAGCCTGCGTACTTTTGTTCTCTTCAACAGTTGGAACAATTAAGTAACTGATAAGAGGCAGTGTCACAACAAGAAAAGCTGCCAAGGCCATCAACGCACGCTGGCGAGCAGGCATAGCGTCAAAGTTTTCTTGTAAGTTTAGCCACCAGTTCATCATCTCTATTTGTCCTCGTCAGTCCTGACGCTTTGCAACAGAAACTGTTGGTAGCCCTGTTCGCTTCGCTTAAGCTCAACAACAGCAAAGCGCTTGTCTGCCAGCAAGTCAGACTGACCGAATTTATCCATCCACAAAACGAGTGCTTCACTATTTAACGCCTGCCCATGCAAACGAATATTCTCGCCCGCAATTGAAAAATCAGTAAGCCAAATAGCTTCCGGCGTTATTTGTGCCAATTCATTTAAAAAGCTGCTAACCGAAGACGACTGACCTTGCTGGAACTCGCTAATTCTGCGACTGAAACTTTGCGTATCCTGAAGTTGTTGTATGAGCTCTTCTTTTTCTTCACGTAACTGCAGGCTAGGCTCTCGCCGTTCAAGTCGTTCCCGGGCACGAGTCAGGTCATCGTTAACCGCCTGTAAAGCATTCGATAATTTTTCATTTTCATGGGTAACTGCTGAATTTTGCCATTGAGTAACCACAACTACAGCTATGAGCAGCGCCAGCCAAATACCTAAAACAGCGCTTAAACGAGCTAAGGTCAGGCGCTGTTTAATTGGTTGCAAGTCACGACGATAAAGGTTTACCCACTGCTTCATGAGGACACCTCTAACAATGCGCCCAGGCCTGCCAAATCGGAATAGTCGTCTTCGCGTAATTCAGTTGCCCACTGTGGGTACGAATAAACGCTGCACTCAACAGCTAAAAGCTCTGACAGACTGCTCTGCACTGCCGATAGCTGTCTGTGCTCAACCGCTAAAATAATGCGGCTAATGGGTGCCTGCCGTAAATGACTTTCAAAATAGTCAACCGAACGCTGGAGCTCGGTTGCCAGCGGCTCCAAAGCTCCCGTCTGTATTTCTTCAGCGGTATAGCTCGAAATATCGGTGACACCACGTAGCAAACGCGTAAACATCAACCCTTTAGGCGTGTTAATTTGCGCGATATAATTGCCACTTGGGTTCTGGTACAAGGTTAACTCAGCATGGTTTTGAATTTCGACCAACCGGGGCAAGGCTAACTCCGCAATACCAATGTCCGTTAGCTGCAGATCATGCTCGCTAAAAAAATCGACCCAGGGTTTTAATTCGTGCCGGTTCGCTGCAACTGCAACTACCTTATCCTGCCCCGACGGTTGTTCAGGAAACTCATAGTAATCGGCGATAATCTCATTGCCAGATAGGGAAACTAAGTCGCTTAAGCTGTATTTTAAACTCTCAGCGATTTCATCGGAGTCAAGCATGGGTCTATCTACTTGAACCGATTCATATAAGTCCGTACCCAAGACTAAAATCACCTGCGCATGCTTTAGAGACATACGCGAATATTTGCTCAGCAACGCGCCCGCTTCTTTAACCAGTGAGCCACGCTTTACTTGCTCATGATCGTTAACAATCAGTTCAGGTGACTCGGCGAGTCCTTTAGCAATAAGGAGACGGACGCTGGTTTGCGTTATCTGAAAGCAAATACGGTGACCATTTTGTTTCTGCTTCGAAAATCCTAACACCCAGCAGCATCCTTTATTATTTTTTCATGTATGTTAACAGAAACTTTGCACCGCTCATTACAAAAAGAATACGGTTCGAGCAGTTTATATCTTTCATCATAGCCCATTTGTCGTGCTTTAACTGTAATACTAGCACTTGAGCTTCCATTGCAAGCTCGAGCCAGCCCAGTAAGGCACCATGGGTCCTGTTGCCGTATCTACCGTATCAGCCACAGTCCATTCCTGCTGAACAAGTTCAATGGTATCTGTATTACGCGGCAATTGATAAAAATCGGCACCATAGCCACTGGCAAAGTTAGCCAATTTATCCAATGCATTATGCTGGCTAAAAAACTCAGCATAGAGCTCTATAGCCGCAGGTGCCGAGTAACATCCGGCACAACCACAAGCCGTTTCTTTACTCGCCTGCACGTGTGGAGCAGAGTCTGTTCCCAGAAAAAACTTCGGGCTTCCGGACAGTGCAGCCTGTTGCAGTGCCTGTTGATGTGTGCGGCGCTTTAAAATTGGCAGACAATAATTATGTGGGCGAATACCACCAACGAGTAAATCATTCCGGTTCATCAACAAGTGTTGCGGCGTCATCGTTGCTGCGACATTGCTGTTGGCGTTTTTCACGAACTCAACAGCATCCGCGGTTGTGATGTGCTCCAGCACAAGTTTTAAATTAGGGAAGCGCTCGGTAATTGGAATTAAATGGCGCTCAATAAATACGCGCTCACGGTCAAAAATATCAATATCGCTGTCGGTCACTTCACCATGCACAAGCAGTGGCACACCATATTCCTGCATAGCAGCTAACACTGGCTCTAATGCTTCAACTGACTTAACCCCCGCAGCGGAGTTTGTGGTTGCCCCCGAGGGGTAGAGTTTGAAACCGATAATGTGGTCATTAGCAGCGGCTTCGGCAACTTGCTCAGGAGTGGTTTCAGCCGTGAGATACAAAGCCATTAACGGGTTAAAGCTAACGCCTTCGGGCACCTCTTCCATAATCCTTGCCCGGTACTCTAAAGCCGCTGTTACGGTGGTAACCGGCGGAACAAGGTTTGGCATAACAACGGTGCGATGAAAAACAGTTGCCGAAGCAGGTACGGTTGTTTTCAACATAGCCCCGTCACGCAAGTGCAGGTGCCAGTCATCTGGTCTTGGAATGGTTAAGCTTTGCATAGTCACTTCTGGCTAAAAAATGATAAAGCCAGTATACCATTAAGTTCCTTAGCAAAAACCTTTAATCTGTATTCTATTTGAGCGTTTTAGCGCAACCCCATGGCTTCTTTCCAGTGCTTGCGACAGCATGAAACGTACCTATCGTTACCACCAATCGCAATTTGCTGCCCCATGCGAATGGCGTTGCCTTTTTCATCAACCCGCAAAGACATGGTTGCCTTGCGCCCGCAGTGACATATGGTTTTCATTTCCACCAATTTGTCCGCTATAGCCAGCAACACCGCACTTCCCGGAAAGGCATTACCAAAGGCATCGGTCCGAATGCCGTAACACATCACCGGAATATTGTCGGTGTCGGCCAGGCTGGACAACTGCCAGACTTGCTCTTCACTTAGAAACTGAGCTTCATCAATTAATACACAGTCAATTGCCTGTTGCATATAGCGGGCACGCACCACTGCCGCCAAGTCGGTTCGGTGAGTAAAGGACACTGCGTCACGGCCAATGCCTAAACGCGACGCAATACGCCCTTTGCCGGCCCGGTCATCTAAAGCCGGCGTCATCAATAACACATGCTGATCGCGCTCTTCGTAATTATGAGCCACTTGCAACAGCGAGGTACTTTTCCCCGCATTCATTGCCGAATACGTAAAATATAGAGAAGCCATTTTGTTCTATTTTTTTAGGTTATTGTGGTTAGATCCTGGCAGAGATTACCACGATTTTATGGCATTATGGGACAAAGCAACCTTAAGGCAGGAGTTCTCTATGCAATATTCCCCCGAATTTATTAAAGCCATTCCTAAAGCTGACTTACACCTGCACCTGGACGGCAGCCTCCGTGCCAGCAGTTTAATTGATATGGCTAAACGCGCTGATATCGAACTCCCTAGCTATACCGAGGAAGGTTTATTTGATTTAGTTTTTAAGTCTCACTACAACAATTTGGGTGAGTACCTCAATGGTTTTCAGTACACCTGCGCAGCCTTGCGTGACCTAGAAAATCTGGAGCAAGCCTCTTATGAGTTAGCCGTCGACAATCAGAATGAAGGGGTTAATTACATCGAGGTACGCTTTGCACCGCAATTGCTAATGGACCCGAGCAAAGGCGTGACCTTCGATACCATTATGCACGTCGTTAACGACGGTCTTTTACGGGCGAAGAATGAATACAATAGCAGCGCCGACGTAAAGAATGGCGATAAACCGCCATTTGAATACGGCATTATCAACTGCGCAATGCGCATGTTTGGTAAAAAAGGATTCTCACCCTATTACACGCAAATGTTCCAGCTAATGCGTGACTTTGAATCCATGCAGGTGATTAAAACAGCGGCAATGGACTTAGTCCGCGCCAGCGTTCGTATGCGCGACGAAGAAGGCATGCCTATTGTGGGGCTGGATATTGCAGGGCAAGAGATTGGCTACCCGGCAGGTGAGTTTAAAGAAGTGTATGAATACGCTCACGAAAACTTTTTACTCAAAACCGTGCACGCGGGCGAAGCTTATGGTGCTGAAAGCATTTTTGAAGCCTTAACCAAATGCCATGCCGACCGCTTAGGACATGGCTATTCGTTATTCTCGCCTGAAATGACCCAGGACCCGTCTATAGAAGACCCAAAAGCTTATGGTGAAAGCCTGGCCTCTTATATTGCTGACCGCCGTATTGCCGTTGAAGTCTGCCTGACCAGCAACCTGCAAACCAACCCGGATATCGGCGACATTAAGAACCATAACTTCCAGCACATGCTGGACCATCGTCTGGCCACTATCATTTGTACCGACAACCGTTTGGTGTCACGCACAACGGTTAGCAACGAGTACCAGTTGGCTGTCGATAACTTTGATGTATCACTGAAACGCCTGAAAGATATTGTTGCTTACGGCTTTAAGAAAAATTTCTTCCCGGGCCGCTATGTGGATAAGCGCGACTATGCCAAACAGAACCTGAAGTACTTTGACAAAGTGGTTGAGAGGTTTGGGCTTTAATCAACGACTACTGAGTTTATAAGGTTACCGACCCTTATTTGATAGAACTGCTAATTTTGACACTGTTCTGCTTAAGTGAATCGTCCAGAGTTTGCTGCAGAACAGTTTCAAGCTGCTCAGGGTCGGTGACTTCGTCAATGCAAGCCCAGCAATTCCGTCCATGCTGCTTTCCGTAGTACATCGCCAAATCTGCCAGTTGTATTAGTTTGTTCCAATGCACTCCCGCATCGCCATATGGGCTGTACGGATATATAGCCCCACCAACAGAGCAGGAAACCTTAACTTTGAGTCCCGACGGCAAATCAAACTCTTCTTCACTGACAACGGTCCGTATTCGCTCCGCTAAACCATGGTAGTCATCAAGATCATCCAGTTTTGCAACCAACAGAAACTCTTCTCCACCCCAACGGGCAAGTATGTCGCTTTCTCGTCGTACGGATTTAACTCGTCTACTAAATTCCACAAGTACCTGATCACCGACCTCATGCCCATAGGTGTCGTTAATCATTTTAAAGTTGTCGATATCAAAAAGATAAATAGCGACTTTCTTAGTATCTTCACTTCGATTAGAAAGCACAGCAGAGTCGATGTACTTGCGAATGTTGTGTTCAAGATAAGAACGGTTATTCAGCCCGGTTAACATGTCGGTCTTGCTCAGTTTCTCAAAACGTTTAGCCTGGCGGAACTTTTGACGCAGCTGAAGCAGACCAAAAATAATCACTAGAACAAAGATACTGGCCAATGCATAGGTTAACCGAGTTTGGGTTTCCCGGCGCTTGCTCTCAGCTTCTTTTAATAACTGTTCTTTTTCCAGCAGCTCGTCCTGCAACTGAGACTCCAGCTTTAAGCGACTAAGCTCCGCGCTGGACGCAACGGCACTGGCGCTTTGCTTTAATTGCGGCTCCAGGGTCTCAAGATATAAGGCGTAAAATTTCTTAAGCCCCTGAAACTGTAACCCGTCTTGCTCAAGCTCCGACATCCGCTTGTAAACATCCAGTTTCACTTCGAGTTGGGTATCGGGATGCAAATTATTGCATGCGCTTATTGAGTCCGTTTGCTTTAACTTAAGCTGTATCAGTTGCTGATAGCATTTTAGGTAACGAGCGGTAATCTCATCCGGTGCGGTGGTTTGTAATGACTGATCTAAAAAGTTCGCGCCTAACTCATTTTTACCCAATAACACCGCAGACAAGGCGGAGAAAACCAGGGTGGATTTCAACAGTCCTGCATCATCAGACTGAACCTTATCGAACCACTCAAGCGCAGCATCATAATCTTCCAGGTGCAGTGTATTAGCTACCCCCAGATTAAAATAGGTCAGACTGATAGTATTTTGAGCCATACGCTCATCAATCTGTCCTTCTTCCATTAACTCTTTAGTGCGTCGAAGCACTTGCTGGTGCAGCTCAACACCATTTTCCATATATTCTTTGTCACCATACATAATATACAGCGTTGCGGTATTCTGCATGACGGTATTCAACACAGGCCAGTTTACTGCTGGGTCTTTAGCAAGCTCCAGTGCACGTTCAAAGCTATTAAATGCCAGTCCAATATGACCGTTACTTGACTGTATCCAGCCGATTTCTGATAGCAGCTCAGTTGCATATTCAGTCCCACCTAACTCAAGAGCATCTTCATGCAGGGCGATAAGCTCGGCTAGTTTTTCTTCATATTCCGCATCCTTTACCGAGACGCATAAATGCCGATAAAAAATATCGAAGTCCTTGGGAGGATGGAGTTGGCAGGCTTGTGCAGTTAACTCAGTCTCGTAATAGAAGTAGTGTTGATAAGCTAACTCTCGCTGAAGACGATACTCATCAGCGGGTCCCTCGGCTTGTTCCAGATGCTCCGTTAAATAATTAATTCGCTCTAGATAGGAAAGCGACTCGAACTCCTCGGCTAAAGGAGGAAGCTGCTCGAGTTTTTCTACGGTAACTTCTTTCTCCTCTTGAGCATCAGCTAAAAAGGAAACAACGAAAACCAAACTAATAAGCAATTGCATTGTATTCAGTCGCATAGCTTCAATTTAGAGCCTATACAAGAAAATGACAAGCAAATAGAAAGCAAAGACCCCCTAAAAGAAGGGGGTCAATGATAATACAGTCACACTTTAAAAGTTGGAAAACTAAAAGGGAATGTCGTCATCAAAGTCGTTGTCCGGTGAAAACGGTGCAGGTTCTGCCGGTTTCTGTTGAGACTGTTGATTTTGCTGCTGCGCTGGCTGAGGTGCCGGACGCTGCTGTTGCTGTTGAGGCTGACTGCCGCCATAACCACCGCTTTGCTGCTGACTGCCACCAAAGCCTTGACCTTGCGGCGCAGAGCCTTGTGGTCCACCCTGAGGGCCGCCACGAGAATCCAGCATCTGCATTTCGTTAATCACAACTTCCGTCGTGTAACGCTCTACGTTGTCCTGCCCTGTCCATTTACGAGTTTGCAAACGACCTTCAACATACACTTTTGAGCCCTTCTTCAGGTACTCACCAGCAATTTCTGCCAGGCGGCGATACGCCACGCAGCGATGCCACTCTGTTTGTTCGCGCGGTTCACCGGTTTGCTTATCTTTCCAGGTTTCACTGGTAGCAATCGACAGGTTGGCTATCGCTGTGCTGTTTTGGGTATAACGTACCTCTGGGTCAGCTCCCAGGTTACCAATTAATATGACTTTATTTACACCGCGACTGGCCATTATTTTCTCCTGTTCCTTATGCGCGTTACAACTGCTTCAATTTATTGGGCGACCGATGCCTTTTCAAGCAACTGATTAACCGCCTTTTCATCATAATGTTTTTTATCAACTTTTAAATAGGTTGCCTGATCTTCTTCAACCCACCTTGCTTCCGTTACTCCAGCTACGGTAAGTAACCGCTCACTTAGTTTCTTCGCCTTTTCCTCAGATAGTCCGGGTAATGATAACGATACACTGGTAACGCCTGCAGGATTAACCATAACTAAGCTGATGAGTAACCAACATACTAGCAAGATCAGACAGAAAACAACAACGCCAGATATCTGATAATTCTGTAAGACCCAACCGCCTGCAACACCGCCAACAAAGGCACCTAAAAACTGTCCGGTTGAATAGATACCGCTGGCACTACCCTTACTCCCGGCGGGCGCAATACGGGTCAGTAATGACGGTAAACTGGCCTCAATAAAATTAAAACCGGTGAAAAAAATCACCAAGGCAGCGACTAGCAACCATCCGGACTGCCCGGCCACACCAATAATTAGAAGAGATACAATTAAGGTCACAATCGAAAACCGCAGCCACTGCACTGAATTATTATTGCGGGAGCTGTGAATGATCATCGGCACCATAAACAAAATTGAGGCGGCCAGGGTTGGTAGATAAAACCAGGCATGCGTCTGACTTTCAAAGCCTGCATTTTGCAACTGGGTTGGCAAGGTCACAAACCAGGCGGTCAATATAGCGTGCAACACAAAAATACCGCTGTTCAGACACCACAATTGTTTATGTTTAAGTAAGTCTCCCAGCTCGGACAAAACCGGCAAGGATTCCCGCCGGGCAGAGGTAGTAACCACTTTCGGCACACTGAGCAGTAGCACGAAAATGCCCAGAACACCGCTGGCAGCTGTAAACCAAAACAACCCTGAAAGACCAATAACGTCACCCAGCAGAGGTCCTGCAACCAATGACACCGCAAACGCTAAGCCAATACACATACCAATGGTAGCCATAACCTTCGGCCGTTGCTCGTCACGTGACAGGTCAGCCGCCAGCGCTAATATTGCGGCAGCAATGGCGCCAAGGCCTTGCAGAGCTCGACCAACAGACACGCCGAATAAAGTATCAGCCTGTGCCGCGACCACGCTTCCGGCAACAAAAACCAGCAGCCCGCCAACAATAACGGGCTTACGACCTAGCCGGTCTGACAACATACCCAAAGGAATTTGCAAAAGCGCCTGAGTCAGTCCGTATGCACCAAGAGCAATACCCACCCACAATGGCGAATAGTCTGGATACTCCTGTGCATAAACTGCCAGCACGGGCATGATCAAAAACAGGCCCAGCATCCGTATACCAAAGACAGACGCGAGCGCTAAAGCGGCTTTTTTTTCAGTTTTATTCAGTTTTTGCGGTGTCATTTCACTGCTTCATAGTCAGTAATATGATAAATGATGCTGCTATTGTACCAGATGCCTAACACTGTGCGATAATAGCGTTTTGTCGTCAGTCATCTACTGAACAACAGACGGGAATTATGGATACTATTGAAGTACGCGGTGCACGCACGCACAACTTAAAAAATTTCAACCTGACGATTCCTCGCAATAAGCTTATTGTGATTACCGGGTTGTCCGGTTCGGGTAAGTCGTCACTGGCTTTCGATACGCTGTATGCCGAAGGCCAGCGACGCTACGTTGAGTCCTTATCCGCCTATGCTCGTCAGTTTTTATCGCTGATGGAAAAACCCGATGTAGACAGCATCGAGGGCTTGTCACCTGCAATTTCAATAGAGCAGAAGTCGACCTCACATAACCCACGCTCAACCGTTGGTACCATTACAGAAATTTATGACTACCTGCGCCTGATGTTTGCGCGAGTGGGCGAGCCACGCTGCCCGACACATGATGTGCCGCTGGCAGCTCAGACCATCTCGCAAATGGTCGACAACGTGCTGGCCGCGCCGGAAGGTGAGAAACGCATGTTACTGGCACCTATTATTCAGAACCGTAAAGGCGAGCATTTGAAGGTTCTGGAAAATCTGGCTCTTCAGGGTTTTATCCGTGCGCGCATTGACGGTGAGATTTGTGACCTGAGCGATCCTCCAACACTGGAACTGCAAAAGAAGCACACCATTGAGGTGGTGGTTGACCGCTTTAAAGTTCGCGAAGGTATGGAACAACGCCTGGCCGAGTCATTCGAAACCGCGTTGGACCTCAGTGGCGGAACGGCATTGGTTGTGCCAATGGAAGGTGACGGCGAGGCCGATGTATTCTCAGCAAATTTCGCCTGCCCTCACTGTGGCTACAGCATGCAGGAACTGGAACCTCGTCTGTTCTCATTTAATAATCCGGCGGGTGCCTGTACAACCTGTGACGGACTCGGAGTTGAGCAGTTTTTCGACCCGGAAAAAGTCATAGTTAACGCCGAATTATCACTAACGGGTGGCGCAATTCGCGGCTGGGACAAACGGAACTTCTACTATTATCAAATGCTGCAGTCGCTGGCGAAGCACTACGACTTTAAACTGTCGCAGCCGTTTAACCAATTGCCCGACGACATTCGTGAGAAAATTCTGTTCGGCAGTGGTAAAGAAGAAATTAAATTTACCTACATGAATGACCGCGGTGACAAGGTCGTAAGAGCGCACGCTTTTGAAGGTATTATCCCGAATATGCAGCGCCGTTATCGCGAGACTGAGTCACAAGCAGTGCGTGACGAGTTATCAAAGTATGTGGCGACCCAGCCTTGTAAAAGTTGTGGCGGCACGCGCTTACGCACAGAAGCTCGTCATGTGTTTATTCAGGGCACCACGTTACCTGAAATTGTAGAACAGTCTATTGGCGACGCACTGGAGTTTTTCCAGCAACTGCATATGGAAGGCCAACGCGCCCAAATAGCAGAAAAAATTCTGAAAGAAATTAACGACCGGCTGCGTTTTTTGGTGAACGTGGGGCTTAACTATTTAAGCCTTTCGCGTAGCGCAGAAACCTTATCCGGTGGTGAAGCACAGCGTATCCGCCTGGCGAGCCAAATTGGTGCGGGGTTAGTCGGCGTAATGTATGTACTGGATGAGCCCAGCATTGGCTTGCATCAGCGCGATAATGAACGCCTATTGAATACGCTCACGCATTTACGAGACCTGGGCAATACAGTGATTGTAGTTGAACACGATGAAGACGCGATTCGCCAGGCAGACCACGTTATTGATATTGGTCCTGGTGCGGGTGTCCATGGTGGTGAGATTATTGCTCAGGGGCAAGTCGACGACATTGTTGGCAGTGAAGACTCACTAACCGGCGACTACCTGTCCGGCAGAAAAGAAATAGAAGTTCCGCAGCAACGCCACAAGCCCGATGAACGCAGACTCACCATTCGTGGCGCTAGTGGTAATAACTTGAAGAACGTTGATTTTAACCTACCGCTGGGCGTACTGACCTGTGTCACCGGTGTATCTGGCTCCGGCAAATCGACGCTGATAAATAATACTTTATTCCATATTGCGCATCGCGAACTCAATGGTGCAACAACCGGTGAACCAGCCCCCTACAAAAGCGTTGAAGGGATGCAGCTGCTGGATAAAGTGGTGGATATTGACCAAAGCCCGATAGGCCGGACACCGCGTTCTAACCCGGCAACTTACACCGGAATTTTCACACCCATTCGGGAACTGTTCGCAGGCGTTCCGGAGTCACGGGCTCGCGGTTACAAGCCGGGCCGCTTCAGCTTTAACGTTCGCGGCGGACGTTGCGAAGCCTGCCAGGGCGACGGCGTTATTAAGGTGGAGATGCACTTTTTACCGGACGTTTATGTCCCTTGTGACATTTGTAAGGGTCAGCGCTACAACCGCGAAACGCTGGAAGTAAAATACAAAGGCAAGAATATCCACGAAGTACTGGATATGACCATAGAAGACGCACGTGAGTTCTTCGATCCGGTTCCGGCCATTGCACGTAAACTTCAAACCCTAATGGATGTTGGTTTATCTTATGTCCGTCTGGGTCAGTCTGCTACCACCCTCTCAGGTGGCGAGGCGCAGCGGGTTAAATTATCACGTGAGCTCTCCAAGCGAGATACCGGTAAGACCTTGTACATTCTGGATGAGCCAACCACAGGCCTGCATTTCCATGATATTAAGCAGTTACTGGCAGTTATCCACCGTCTGCGTGACCACGGCAACACAGTCGTTGTCATTGAGCACAACCTGGATGTGATAAAAACTGCTGACTGGATTGTTGACTTAGGCCCGGAAGGCGGTTCCGGCGGCGGCGAAATATTGTGTGAAGGCACACCAGAAGACGTCTGTGAAAACGAGCGCTCTCACACGGCGCGATTCTTGAAACCGATGCTAAAGCAGTCATAAAAAGGACGCAGTATGTTAACGGAAGACTTTAAGGTACGATTTTATGAGACCGATGCCCTTGGGCACGTCAATAACACCGTTATTCCTGGCTGGATCGAAACCGGGCGGTTGCCTATTTTTGAGTTCTTCGGGGAAATGTCGCCCGAAACGCAGAGCTTAATTGTTGCTCGGCTTGAGGTTGACTACTTATTTCCAATTTATTTTGGTGGCCATGTCACAGTTAAGACTTATGTTAGCCGTTTAGGTGGTAGCTCATTTGATATTACCAGCGAAATTTGGCAAAAAGATAAACTCTGCGCTAAAGGGAAAACAGTCTTGGTCTACTTCGATTACCAACAGGAGCGTTCTGTGAAGTTATCCGATGAATTAAAAGAACGTCTGGCGACTATAACGCATCCGGAGCACCCTCTTGACGCGTGATCTCGTCAGTGGGGGGCAACAGATACATGCCCCCGATGATCTCAAAAGCTTGCTGGAGGAAATTCACCAGCAAGCGATGAAGATCACAGAAGGACATGTTGCCAACTACATTCCGGCATTAGCAGAGGTCAACCCGGAGCTCTGCGGACTTACCCTTGCCACCCTTGATGGCGAGGTATTTAACGTGGGTGATACTCACGAGCAGTTTTCCATCCAGTCCATTTCAAAAATTTTCGGCCTAATGCTGGCAATGGAGCGTTTGGGCGAAGACTTATGGGACAGAGTCAAAATGGAGCCCTCTGGCCAGGCATTTAACTCTATAGTGCAGTTAGAATGGGAAAAAGGCATTCCTCGTAACCCTATGATAAATGCCGGCGCTATTGTCGTTAGTGATGTGCTGGTGAGTCGTTATTCAGCCAGTAAGAACGCGGTTTTAAGCTTAGTCCGTACCTTATGCGGCAACGATAATGTGTATGCCGATAACATTGTACACCAGTCAGAAAAAGAACACGGCCATCGCAATGCGGCACTGGCTCACTTAATGAAAAGTTTTGGTAATATTGATGCAGACGTTGAGGAACTGCTTGATCATTACTTTTGGCAATGTGCATTAACCATGTCCTGCGAAAACCTAGCTCGCTCTTTTACTTTTCTCGCAAATGACGGAGTTTGCCCTTTTTCCAAAAAGGAAATTATATCTAAACGGGACTCTCAGCGTATTAATGCGTTGCTATCAACCAGCGGCATGTACGACCAAAGCGGTGAGTTTGCTTTTACGGTAGGCGTTCCTGCAAAAAGTGGGGTTGGCGGCGGCATGATTGCTGTTGTACCTGACTTTGGCGTTATCTGCTCATGGAGCCCAAGATTAAACAGCTTTGGTAACAGTGCGCGTGGCATGTATATGGTCAGAGAACTTGCTAATCGTTTGGGTCTAAGCGTTTACTAACGAATTGTCGAGGGGCGGTAAGTCTGAAAACGTTCCATATTAAATCGTCTAAATAAGCTATCTATCTCGCCCTTTCGCCCCAACTCTGTTAAGTATCTTTGGATACTTCCTGCTGTAATACTCTTATTTTCGCCGACAAGTATATGCAAGTTATAGGCAAAGCTGATTTTTTCGGAGAGTAATAGATTTTCTACTTTAATTTGTTGTGAACCCTCAAGCGCCGATAGTAACTCATCATTCACTACAGTGAGGTCAACCCGCCCACCTAACACCATGCGCACGTTAATAATTCGTGAGTCAGCTAAGTAAACGGTGTACTTTTCTTTAACTTCATCTGAGGCAATTAACTCACCACCAAGCAAATAGTGGTAACCTTTTACGCCGCCCAGAATCTTTCCTTCAAAATCATCGAAGAAAGACTGGGTTCGTCCCTCTTTTTTTGCAGTGACTAAACGCTCTTTACCGCTCACCAGAGCAACTGTCTTTTCGTAATTAATGTTCTGCCTATCCCAGCCCCACAGTGGCGATTCAAAGAATATCACGTCGCAACAACCTGCTTCGCTAAGCGCCTCATAGCGACTCGTAGGTGGGATAATCTGAATTTGAAACTCATAACTATCCTGGTGCTCATTCAATAGCGTAACGAGCTCTCGTGTGAGATCCGTCTCAAGAACGTCTGAAAAATAAGGAGGGTAATCGTAAGCAGCTACTTTCACTGGTATCTTTGCTGCGGCATTACTACTTATCGCAGTTAAAACGATTACAGAAAGGTATCTGAGTATTCTCAATAGACTGACTAATCGGTTAAGTATCTGCATCCATAGTTAATTTTCCGGCCCCGAATGTCAATAGTTGAGCGACCCTTCGCTTAATTATTGACAGGCATAAAAAAGCCCGGCCAAAGCCGGGCTCTTAAAATCAACAGGACAGCATTAGTCCATGATTTTTGATACGACGCCTGCACCTACGGTACGGCCACCCTCACGGATAGCGAAACGCAGACCTTCGTCCATTGCGATTGGAGCAATCAGCTCCACAACAAACTTCAGGTTATCACCAGGCATAACCATTTCTACGCCTTCTGGCAATTCTACTGCACCAGTGACGTCCGTTGTACGGAAGTAGAACTGTGGACGGTAGCCTTTAAAGAATGGCGTATGACGGCCACCTTCGTCTTTGCTCAGTACGTAAACTTCTGCTTCGAACTTAGTATGCGGAGTGATAGTACCTGGCTTCGCCAATACCTGACCACGCTCTACTTCGTCACGCTTCGTACCACGCAACAAGGCACCGATGTTCTCACCTGCACGACCTTCGTCAAGCAGCTTACGGAACATTTCAACACCAGTTACGGTAGTCTTAGTGGTGTCTTTCATACCAACGATTTCACACTCGTCGCCTGTACGCACGATACCGCGCTCTACACGACCGGTTACTACCGTACCACGACCTGAAATCGAGAATACGTCTTCGATTGGCATGATGAACGGCTTGTCGATGTCACGCTCTGGCTCTGGGATGTATGAATCCAGCGCATCCGCTAACTCAACAATTTTCTTCGCCCAGTCTTCGTCGCCTTCCAGCGCTTTCAGTGCTGAGCCCTGAATTACTGGCAGGTCGTCGCCCGGGAAGTCATACTCTGACAACAACTCACGAACTTCCATTTCTACCAGCTCTAACAGCTCTTCATCGTCTACCATGTCACATTTGTTCATGAATACTACGATGTAAGGAACGCCTACCTGACGTGAAAGCAGGATGTGCTCACGAGTCTGTGGCATTGGGCCGTCTGTTGCCGCTACTACCAGGATTGCGCCGTCCATCTGTGCAGCACCGGTGATCATGTTTTTAACATAGTCAGCGTGCCCCGGGCAGTCTACGTGCGCGTAGTGGCGAGTTGGCGTGTCATATTCAACGTGTGACGTTGAAATAGTAATACCACGCTCTTTCTCTTCTGGCGCGTTATCGATGGCTGCGAAGTCTTTCGCCGCACCACCATAAACTTTTGCCAAAACTGTTGTGATAGCAGCAGTCAGTGTAGTTTTACCGTGGTCAACGTGACCAATGGTGCCGACGTTTACGTGCGGCTTCGAACGTTCAAATTTTTCTTTAGACATGATATATCCTCAAACTTAAGTTAAAAGCCCGGCCTCGAAAGAACCGGACCAGACCTTACTTATTTAGCGTTACGCTCAGCCATTACTTTTTCAGCAATGTTGTTTGGTGCTTCAGCGTACTTCAGGAACTCCATAGAGTACGATGCACGACCCTGCGTCTGTGAACGCAAGTCTGTCGCATAACCGAACATTTCTGACAGTGGTACTTGAGCATTAACTGCTTTCAAGCCACCTGGAGCTTCTTCCATACCTTCGATAAGACCGCGACGACGGTTTAAGTCACCAACGACATCACCCATAGATTCTTCCGGAGTGATAACTTCAACCTTCATCATTGGCTCTAACAGAGCTGGGTTAGCTTGTAATGCACCTTTTTTGAAGGCCATGCTACCAGCAATTTTAAATGCCATTTCAGAAGAGTCGACATCGTGGTATGAACCATCATACAACGTCGCTTTAACACCCAGTACAGGATAGCCAGCCAAGACGCCTTGCTGCATCTGTTCTTGGATACCCTTGTCTACTGCAGGGATGTATTCTTTCGGTACAACACCACCAACAATTTCGTTAACGAATTTGTAAGTAACATCATCGCCGTTATCGTCTTCTTCGATAGTCATTGGTTCAAGTTTCAACCAAACGTGACCGAACTGACCACGACCACCTGATTGACGTACGAATTTGCCTTCGATTTCAACCGAGTTACGAATCGCTTCACGGTAAGCAACCTGAGGCTGACCTACGTTACATTCAACCTTGAATTCACGCTTCATACGGTCAACGATGATGTCCAGGTGAAGCTCACCCATACCAGAGATAATTGTCTGGCCAGATTCTTCATCGGTTTTAACACGGAACGATGGATCTTCTGCAGCCAATTTACCTAAAGCAATACCCATTTTCTCTTGGTCAGCTTTAGTTTTCGGCTCTACTGCAACCGAGATAACTGGCTCAGGGAATTCCATACGCTCAAGTGTGATTTTATGAGCTGGATCACACAGCGTGTCACCAGTAGTAACGTCTTTAAGACCAATTAGTGCCGCGATGTCACCAGCGCGAACTTCTTTGATCTCTTCACGGCTGTTTGAGTGCATCTGCACCATACGGCCAACACGTTCTTTCTTGTTCTTAACAGGGTTAACAACACCGTCGCCCTGGTTCAATACACCAGAGTAAACGCGAACGAACGTTAACGTACCAACGAATGGGTCAGTCGCAATTTTAAATGCCAGAGCTGAGAATGGCTCTTCATCAGACGACTTACGTACGCCTTCAGATTCGTCATCCAAAATACCAGTAATAGGCTTAACTTCAGTTGGTGACGGCAAGTATTCAATAACAGCGTCAAGCACAGCCTGAACACCTTTGTTTTTGAACGCAGAACCACAAGCTACCAAGCAGATGTCGTTAGCCAGAGTACGAATACGCAAGCCTTGCTTGATTTCCGCTTCTGTTAACTCACCTTCTTCCAGGTATTTGTTCATCAGCTCTTCGTTAGCTTCAGCCGCAGCTTCTACTAACTCAGCGTGATATTTTTCACAGTCATCAACCATCTCGGCAGGGATATCTTCATAAGTGAATGAAGTACCCATGTCTTCTTCGCTCCAGTTGATGAACTTCATTTTAACTAAGTCCACTACGCCGCGGAAGTTGTCTTCTGCGCCTACTGGTAACTGCATCGGAACAGCCTGAGCCGCCAAACGCGTTTTCATTTGGTGAACAACAGATAAGAAGTCTGCGCCTGCACGGTCCATCTTGTTGACGAATACCATGCGCGGTACTTCATATTTGTTTGCCTGACGCCAAACTGTTTCAGTTTGAGGCTGGACACCAGATGATGCACAAAGTACAACAACAGCACCGTCAAGAACACGCAGAGAACGTTCAACTTCGATAGTGAAGTCAACGTGTCCAGGAGTATCGATGATGTTTACACGATGCTCAGGGAACTGCTTGTCCATACCCTGCCAGAAACAGGTGGTAGCTGCCGACGTGATAGTGATACCACGCTCTTGTTCTTGCTCCATCCAGTCCATGGTGGCTGCACCATCGTGCACCTCACCAATTTTGTGAGACAAGCCTGTATAAAACAACACACGTTCAGTTGTGGTTGTTTTACCGGCGTCTACGTGAGCACAGATACCGATATTACGATAGCGCTCAATGGAAGTCTTACGAGCCACAATAAACTCCTTCTAGGTTAACTGTGAATTACCAGCGATAGTGAGCAAACGCTTTGTTTGCTTCTGCCATGCGGTGAACGTCTTCACGTTTCTTCACAGCTGACCCTTTGTTTTCCGATGCATCTAGCATTTCAGCTGCCAGACGCTGCGACATAGATTTTTCACCACGGGTGCGCGCTGCATCAACTAACCAGCGCATAGCCAGTGCGTTACGACGAACTGGACGAACTTCAACCGGAACCTGATACGTAGAACCGCCAACACGACGAGATTTAACCTCGACTGTAGGGCGAACGTTTTCTAATGCTGTATCAAAAACTTCCAGATGATCTTTACCTGACTTGTCTGCCAGGATGTCCAATGCACCGTAAATAATTTTTTCAGCGACTGCTTTCTTGCCGTCAACCATGACGACATTGATAAATTTGGCCAACAATTCAGATCCGAACTTAGGATCTGGAAGGATTTTACGTTGACCTATGACGCGTCTTCTTGGCATCTCAATATTCTCCGATTAATTCAGGGTATTACCCAAAACGTATACGACAGTTTGGCCTTACTAACGGAGAACCGTTAAGATTTAGGCCGCTTCGCGCCGTACTTAGAACGACCTTGTTTACGGTCATTAACACCAGAGCAGTCAAGTGCTCCGCGTACTGTGTGATAACGCACACCTGGCAAGTCTTTTACACGACCGCCACGAATTAGTACGACTGAGTGTTCTTGTAAGTTGTGACCTTCGCCACCGATGTACGAAGAAACTTCGTAACCGTTCGTTAAACGAACACGGCAAACTTTACGCATTGCTGAGTTCGGTTTCTTTGGCGTAGTTGTGTAAACACGGGTACATACACCGCGTTTTTGAGGGCACGCTTCAAGAGCCGGAACGTTGCTTTTCACAACGGGCTTTTGACGGCCTTTACGCACCAGCTGATTAACTGTTGCCATTCATTACTCCTAGTTTAGTTGATGTCGCTTTTTACCACGTGTATAGAGCGTGAAAAATCGCTTTCTTCCGACCACTGAAAGTCGGATCCCGAAAATCGGGAGCGGAAATTCTAATGGTCATATTTTCGCCTGTCAAGGCTATACAAAAGAAGCCGGCACTTTTACAGTACCGGCTTCTGTACACGAACGTTAAAAACGTTCGCTAATTATTCTGCAGAATCATCACCTGCAGAACTATTTCCAGCATTTAAGGCATCCGCAAGTTGTTGCTCTGCCTGCTCTGCAGTCATGGTTGGCTCGATATCAACATTCAGTTCATCCAGTCGACGCTGCATGCGCTCTTTGTGATATGAGTAACCTGTACCCGCAGGAATCAGACGACCAACAATTACGTTTTCTTTCAGTCCACGTAAGCTGTCTTTCTTACCACCAACTGCTGCTTCGGTAAGAACACGCGTTGTTTCCTGGAACGAAGCCGCTGAAATAAACGATTCAGTCGACAACGATGCCTTGGTAATACCCAACAACTGACGTTCAAACGTTGCTGGTTTCTTACCATCCGCTTCCGCTTTTGCGTTAGCGGCTAACACTTCTGACATTTCAACCATCTCGCCTTCCAGCAAGTTAGTATCGCCAGCACGTAAAATAAGGGCTTTACGCAGCATTTGACGAACAATAGTTTCAATGTGCTTATCGTTAATTTTTACACCTTGCAGGCGATAAACTTCCTGCACTTCATTAACGATATAGTTAGCCACAGCACTAACGCCACGTAGGCGGAGAATATCGTGAGGTGCTTCAGGACCATCGGCGATAACTTCACCTTTAGTCACTTGCTCACCTTCGAACACGTTCAGCTGACGCCACTTTGGAATCATCTCTTCGTGCTGATCGCCACCGTCTGTTGGGGTGATCAATAAACGGCGTTTACCTTTGGTTTCTTTACCGAAGGAAACTGTACCTGTTTTCTCTGCAAGAATTGCTGGTTCTTTTGGCTTACGCGCTTCGAACAAGTCAGCAACTCGTGGCAGACCACCGGTAATATCGCGAGTCTTAGAACCTTCCTGTGGAATACGCGCTAAGGTATCACCAATTCTAACCTCGGAATTATCTTCCAGGTTAATGATAGCGTTACCCGGCAAGAAGTATTGCGCCGGAATGTCAGTACCTGCGATGTTTACGTCGTTGCCTTTAGCATCAACCAACTTAACCATTGGACGCATGTCTTTACCGGCACTGGTACGTTGACCAGTTTCCAGTACAACGATGCTTGAAAGGCCAGTCAGCTCATCCGTTTGACGTGTCATAGTGACGCCATCAATCAAATCAACAAACTTAATGCGACCTTCTACCTCGGTGATGATTGGGTGCGTGTGCGGGTCCCAGTTAGCAACAGTTTCGCCGCCGTCTACTGAGTCGCCTTCACCTTTCTTCAGAACCGCACCGTAAGGTACTTTGTAACGTTCACGCTCACGACCATACTCGTCAATCAGCGTTAGCTCGGTTGAACGTGATGTAATAACGTGTGCTTTATCGCTGTTTACAACCCACTTGGCGTTGTGCAGCTTGATAGAGCCAGGGTTTTTCACCTGAATGTTGTTTTCAGCTGTTGCACGAGATGCCGCACCACCAATGTGGAAGGTACGCATGGTTAACTGTGTACCCGGCTCACCGATTGACTGTGCTGCAATAACACCAACCGCTTCACCCTGGTTAACCATGTGGCCACGAGCCAGGTCACGACCGTAACAGTGCGAACAAACACCAAAGTCTGTATCACAGGTGATAACCGAACGAACTTTAACTTCGTCGATAGAGTTTTCTTCTAACAAGTCACACATTTTCTCATCAAGTAATGTGTTTCTTGGAAGTAACTCTTCTTCGCTGCCAGGCTTCATTACCGGCTCACAAAGTACTCGACCCAGTACACGTTCACGCAATGGCTCTACCACGTCTCCGCCTTCAATCAACGGTTTCATGTAAAGACCTTCGTATGTGCCACAGTCTTCTTCCATGATCACAACGTCTTGCGATACGTCAACCAGACGACGCGTCAGATAACCTGAGTTCGCTGTCTTCAGTGCCGTATCGGCCAAACCTTTACGCGCACCGTGCGTAGAGATGAAGTACTGAAGTACGTTCAAACCTTCACGGAAGTTAGCCACGATTGGCGTCTCGATGATTGAGCCATCTGGCTTAGCCATCAAACCACGCATACCAGCCAACTGACGAATCTGTGCGGGGCTACCACGAGCGCCTGAATCCGCCATCATAAAGACCGAGTTGAATGACGCTTGCTCTTCGTCTTCACCGTCTTTATTTTTAACGATTTCTTTCGACAGGTTATCCATCATTGCTTTCGAGACTTTCTCGTTAGCAGTTGACCAAATATCGATAACTTTGTTGTATTTCTCACCCGCAGTTACCAGGCCTGACTCGAACTGTTCCTGAATTTCAGCAACTTCATCTTCTGCTGCAGAAACAATTTCTTTCTTCGCTTCAGGGATAACCATGTCATTAATACCGACAGATGCACCTGAGACCATTGCATAATGGAAACCGGTATACATAATTTGGTCAGCAAAAATAACCGTATCTTTCAAACCAAGGTCACGGTATGCCTGGTTCAGCATACGACCAATTGGCTTTTTACCCATAGCCTGGTTGATCAGCTCAAACGGCAGACCTTCTGGCATAATCAGTGACAAAATGGCACGGCCACAGGTGGTATCGCGCAATTCTGTTTTCGTTGTGCGGTTACCGTCTTCATCAATGGTGGTATCGGTGATACGCACTTTAACGCGACTGTGTAACTCGACTTGACCCGTACGATAGGCTTTTTCAACCTCGTTCGGATCTTTGAAAATCATGCCTTCGCCTTTACCGTTGATTTTTTCTTTGGTCATGTAATAAAGACCAAGTACAACGTCCTGCGAAGGAACGATGATTGGATCGCCACTTGCTGGTGACAGTACGTTGTTGGTAGACATCATCAACGCACGTGCTTCTAACTGCGCTTCTAGCGTCAGCGGCAAGTGCACAGCCATTTGGTCACCGTCAAAGTCGGCGTTATAAGCCGCACAGACCAATGGGTGCAACTGAATGGCTTTACCTTCAATCAGTACCGGTTCAAACGCCTGGATACCCAAACGGTGAAGTGTCGGTGCACGGTTAAGCAGTACTGGGTGTTCTTTGATGACTTCATCAAGTACGTCCCAAACTTCTGCCGTTTCGCGCTCAACCATTTTCTTCGCTGCTTTAATGGTTGTCGCTAAACCACGACGCTCTAATTTACCGTAGATGAACGGCTTGAACAGTTCCAGAGCCATCTTCTTAGGTAAACCACACTGGTGCAGGCGTAACTTAGGACCAACGGTAATAACCGAACGGCCTGAGTAGTCAACACGTTTACCCAGCAAGTTCTGACGGAAACGACCCTGTTTACCTTTGATCATGTCTGCCAAAGATTTCAGAGGACGCTTGTTAGAACCAGTAATAGCACGACCACGACGACCGTTATCTAACAACGCATCAACCGCTTCCTGAAGCATACGTTTTTCGTTGCGCACAATAATATCTGGTGCAGCAAGGTCTAATAAACGCTTCAAACGGTTGTTACGGTTAATAACGCGACGGTATAAGTCGTTAAGATCCGATGTCGCAAAACGACCACCATCCAAAGGTACCAACGGACGCAAGTCTGGTGGCAGGATTGGAAGTACTTTTAAGATCATCCACTCAGGCTTATTGCCTGATACCTGGAAAGCCTCTAGTAACTTCAGTCGTTTGCTGATTTTCTTACGTTTAGTTTCTGAATTAGTCTCAGGTAACTCTTCGCGCAACTTCTGAATATCGCCGTCGATATCCACAGCACGTAATAGATCCAGAACAGCTTCTGCACCCATTTTGGCGTCAAATTCATCACCGTGTTCTTCAAGTGCGTCTAAGTATTCGTCTTCTGTCAGAATTTGACCCTGCTCCAGAGACGTTAAGCCACCTTCAGTTACAACGTAAGATTCGAAGTAAAGTACACGCTCGATGTCACGCAGCGTCATATCCAGCATTAAACCAATACGCGATGGTAATGATTTAAGGAACCAGATATGGGCAACTGGGCTCGCCAGCTCAATGTGACCCATGCGCTCACGGCGTACTTTGGTCAAGGTGACTTCTACGCCACACTTTTCACAAATAACACCACGGTGTTTCAGGCGCTTGTATTTACCACACAAGCACTCATAGTCTTTTACCGGACCAAAAATACGAGCACAGAACAAACCATCACGTTCAGGTTTGAAGGTACGGTAATTAATAGTCTCAGGTTTTTTCACCTCACCATATGACCAACTACGGATCATATCTGGAGACGAAAGAGCGATGCGAATACCATCAAACTCTTCTGCCTGATTCGTCGGCTTTAAAAGCTTCAGCAAGTCTTTCACGATTTATCTCCTGTCGGAGTTCAACCTACGGGGAGCGCAAGCACTCCCCCAATTTATTCCAGCAACAGCGTCTTAGTTCTGTTCTAGCTCGATATTGATGCCCAGCGAGCGGATTTCTTTCAACAATACGTTGAAGGATTCCGGCATGCCCGCTTCCATCTGCAAGTTGTTGTCGACAATGTTTTTGTACATCTTCGTACGACCGTTCACGTCGTCCGACTTAACTGTCAACATTTCTTGCAAGGTATAAGCCGCACCATATGCTTCCAGTGCCCACACTTCCATCTCACCGAAGCGCTGACCACCGAACTGAGCTTTACCACCCAGTGGTTGTTGAGTAACCAAGCTGTACGAGCCAGTTGAACGTGCGTGCATCTTATCGTCAACCAAGTGGTTCAATTTGAGCATGTACATGTAACCAACAGTTACGTCACGTTCAAATTTATCACCAGTACGACCGTCAAATAACGGAATCTGACCTGATTCAGGTAAGTCTGCCAGCTTCAACAACGCTTTAATTTCTTCTTCCACTGCACCATCAAATACTGGTGTAGCAGTAGGCAGACCCGCTTTCAAGTTACCGGCTAAGCGCATGACTTCATCATCAGAAAACTCACTAATGTCGACTTTCTGGCGACATTCGCCTAAGTCATACACTTGCTGTAAGAAATCACGCAATTCTTTGATAGCACGCTGCTGTTTCAGCATTTTATCAATCTTGCTACCGATACCGCGCGCAGCCATACCTAAGTGGGTTTCCAGAATCTGACCGATGTTCATCCGCGAAGGTACACCCAACGGGTTCAATACGATATCTACCGGGTTACCTTCATCATCGTGCGGCATGTCTTCCACAGGGATGATAGTTGAGATAACACCTTTGTTACCGTGACGGCCAGCCAGTTTATCACCAGGCTGAATGCTACGACGGACTGCTAAGTAAACTTTAACGATTTTCAGAACACCCGGCGCTAAATCATCGCCTTGAGTGATCTTGCGACGTTTAGTCTCAAACTTAGTGTCGAAGTCATCGCGAATTTGCTGATATTGCTCAGCAATTTGCTCAAGTTGAGCCTGAGCGTCTTCGTTACCTAAGTCTTGAGTTAACCAGCTTGCACGGTCCACACTTGCCAACTTAGCTTCATCAAAGCCATTACTTAGCAACAGGTTACGAGCACGGTTGTAAATACCTTCTTCAAGAATCTTAAATTCTTCTGTCAGGTCTTTCTTAACCTTAGCCAGCTGCATTTCTTCAATCGCTACCGCACGCTTGTCTTTTTCTACGCCGTCACGAGTGAATACCTGCACGTCAATAACAGTACCGTTAACACCATTTGGAACACGCAGTGAGCTGTCTTTAACATCAGACGCTTTCTCACCGAAGATTGCTCTCAAAAGCTTCTCTTCAGGCGTTAACTGAGTTTCACCTTTAGGCGTTACTTTACCAACCAGAATGTCGCCGCCGTTAACTTCTGCACCGACATAAACAACACCGGACTCATCCAGCTTGCCTAATGCAGATTCACCAACGTTTGGTATATCAGAGGTAATTTCCTCAGCACCCAATTTGGTATCACGAGCAACACAGTTTAATTCTTGAATATGGATGGTTGTCATCCGATCTTCTTGCGCTACGCGCTCAGAAATCAGAATCGAATCCTCGAAGTTATAACCGTTCCAAGGCATGAAGGCCACGCGCATGTTCTGACCCAGTGCTAATTCACCTAAGTCAGTTGACGGACCGTCAGCTAAAACGTCACCGCGAGTCACAGGTTCGCCTGGATTCACAGTCGGTTTCTGGTTAATACAAGTGTTCTGGTTAGAACGCGTGTATTTGGTCAGGTTATAAATGTCGATGCCCGCTTCACCCGGAACCATCTCTTCTTCGTTAACTTTAACAACGATACGACTGGCATCTACGTAGTCGACCACACCGCCACGCTTAGCAACAACGGTAACACCGGAGTCAACTGCGATTGTGCGTTCGATACCAGTACCAACTAACGGCTTATCAGCGCGTAAAGTCGGTACAGCCTGACGTTGCATGTTCGAGCCCATCAAAGCTCGGTTAGCATCATCGTGTTCCAGGAACGGAATCATGCTTGCTGCAATAGAAACGATCTGCTGTGGGGCAACATCCATGTACTGGACCTGCTCTTTACTCATCAGCGTAAATTCGTTTTTATGACGGCATGGCACTAAATCTTCTGTCAATTCGCCTTTGTCGTTCAGCCCTACGTTCGCCTGAGCGATAACATAGTTGCCTTCTTCAATAGCCGACAAGTAATTAACATCGTCTGTTACAACACCATTCTCTATACGACGATAAGGCGTTTCTAAAAAGCCATATTCGTTGGTACGCGAGAACGTAGACAGCGAGTTAATCAGACCGATGTTCGGTCCTTCCGGCGTTTCGATTGGGCACAAACGACCATAGTGCGTTGGGTGTACGTCACGAACTTCGAAGCCTGCACGTTCACGAGTCAAACCACCCGGACCTAACGCAGAGATACGACGTTTGTGCGTCACTTCTGACAATGGGTTGTTTTGGTCCATGAATTGCGACAGCTGGCTTGAGCCAAAGAACTCTTTAACCGCGGCACTAATTGGCTTCGCGTTGATAAGATCCTGTGGCATGGTGTTATCTAAATCACCCAGCGACAAGCGTTCTTTTACTGCACGTTCTACACGTACCAAACCAACACGGAATTGGTTTTCTGCCATTTCACCGACTGAACGGATACGGCGGTTACCCAGGTGGTCAATGTCATCAACTTCATCTAAACCGTTACGGATTTCGATGAGCTTTTTCATGACATCAACGATGTCTTCTCTGGATAACGTATTATCACCACTTAAGTCATCACGACCTAAACGACGATTAAACTTCATGCGACCGACTGTTGATAAATCGTAGCGTTCTTCGCTGAAGAACAAGTTATCAAACAGAGTTTCTGCAGCTTCACGCGTTGGTGGCTCGCCCGGGCGCATCATGCGGTAGATTTCAACTAAGGCTTCTAAGCGATTGTTACTTGAATCTACACGCAAGGTTTCGCTCATGTATGGACCATGGTCCAAATCATTGACGAACAGCGTTTCAATTTTCTTAATACCAGCTTCGCTAAGCTCAGCGATAAGCTCAAGAGTCAGCACATCGTTAGCATGGCCAACAACTTCGCCGGTTTTCTTGTCGGCATAGTCTTTCGCTAATACTTTTCCAACCATGTATTCAGCCGGCACTTCCATTTCTTTAATACCCAGCTGTTCAAGCTGGCGAATATGGCGTGCGGTGATACGACGGCCTTTTTCGACCAAAACTTCGCCTTCAGCGCCTTTAATGTCAAACTTGGCGGTTTCGCCACGCAGACGCTCAGGCACTAACTGCATCTTCACCTTAGTTTTAAGGATCTCGAAGTAAGTAGTGTCGAAGAACATATCGAGGATTTCTTCAGTGCTGTATTCCAATGCACGAAGAATAATAGACGCCGGTAATTTACGACGACGGTCGATACGTACAAAAACGTTGTCTTTAGGATCAAATTCAAAATCCAACCAAGAGCCACGGTAAGGAATAACACGCGCGTTATACAGGACTTTACCTGACGAGTGAGATTTACCTTTATCGTGATCAAAGAACACACCAGGTGAACGGTGGAGCTGAGAAACGATAACTCGCTCTGTGCCATTGATAACGAAGGTTCCGTTTTCTGTCATTAACGGAATTTCGCCCATGTACACTTCTTGTTCTTTAATGTCTTTAACTGTACCGGCAGCTGCTTCTTTATCAAACAGCACCAGACGCAGTTTCACACGCAATGGTGCTGAGTAGGTAATGCCACGGATTTGACATTCTTCAACGTCAAACGCCGGCTCACCCATGTGATAACTGACGTACTGCAGTTCCGCATTACCAGAATAACTGGCAATAGGAAAAACCGAACGAAAAGCCGCTTCCAGACCATTATTGGCTTCTGGATCGACTTCAATAAATTTCTTAAATGAATCAAGCTGCATAGACAGCAAATAAGGAACTTCTAAGACCTGAGGTCGTTTACCGAAATCCTTACGAATACGTTTTTTTTCAGAGTAGGAGTACGCCATGGGGTTCCTCAGCTAGCTGATTGATGACCCTAACCAACGAGTGGTTCGATGGTTAAAAACAGATTAATCTTTTATCTGTCGATCCCGTTGTTATCTTTTTTCGCTTATCTGTATCCAACGTCGGGCAAAATGATACAAGCGATACAGCGCAAAAAGGCTGGTGGTTAATTAACCACCAGCCCAAGGCCTAAAAGGCCATATGTCGTACAAAAGTGAAATTACTTAACTTCAACTTCCGCACCAGCTTCTTCAAGCTGCTTTTTCAGCTCTTCAGCTTCGTCTTTGCTTACACCTTCTTTGACTGCTACTGGTGCAGACTCAACCATAGCTTTAGCTTCTTTCAAGCCAAGGCCAGTTGCGCCGCGAACAGCTTTGATAGCGGCAACTTTGTTAGCGCCAGCTGCTTTCAGCATTACGTCAAATTCAGTTTTCTCTTCAGCTGCTGCTTCGCCGCCTGCTGCTGGAGCAGCTACTGCTACTGCTGCAGATGCGTCAACGCCGAATTTTTCTTCAGCTGCTTCGATCAATTCAACCAGTTCCATTACTGGCATTTCAGCGATCGCGTTTAAGATGTCGTCTTTAGTCAGAGCCATTACTCTAAACTCCTGGGTTGATAATTACAAAAAATGGTTAAAAAAACCAACGTATTATTTAGCGTCTTTAATTGCAGCCAACGTTCTAACGAACTTGCTAGGTACTTCGTTAACAGTTTTAACGAATTTGCTAACAGGTTCTTTGAAGGTGGCGAGCAATTTAGCCAATGCTTCGTCACGAGTCGGAAGTGAAGCAACTGCATCCAGTTTTTCTGGACCCATGATGCCATTACCGATTGACAGAGCTGTCACTTGCAAGTTCTTGTTTTCTTTTGAGAAGTCTTTGAACAAACGAGCTGATGTGCCCGGTGCGTCCATTGAAAACCCATAAACAAGAGGTCCTTTAAGTGCATCGCCCATGTCTTCAAACTGTGTGCCTTCAAAAGCGCGTTTTGCTAGTGTATTTCGTACAACTTTAACGAAAATACCCTGCTCACGAGCTTTCTTGCGCAGCGCAGTCATATCGGCTACTTCGATGCCTCGATATTCAGCAACGGTGACGGCTAGCGCATTTGAAGCAACTTCGTTAACTTCCTTAACGATGGCTTTCTTTCCGGCTAAACCAATTGCCACTGATATCACCTCGTTTTCAATTTGGGACCGAAGTCCCTCGTTACAATTAGGTGGGATAAACCCACCGCGTTGTCACGGTGATTCTCTACCCAGAGAGCCTGAGTCGGATATCACCATCTGCGTAGGAAATTAAGTGCCACTACCCAATATTCCGGGATACTCGCGGTACACCTACGGTCTTGGACGGGAGCCTTGCTTTGTTGCGACTTAGCAACGCCGCGGCAGCTCCAACCCATAAACCATTACATTAACCGAACTGAGCGAATTAAACCGCTGCTACAGTTGCCTGGTCAATGCTTACACCAGCACCCATCGTTGTAGACAAGCTGATGCGTTTTAAGTAAACACCTTTAGCTGATGAAGGCTTCGCTTTCTTAAGAGCGGCCAACAAGGCTTCAAGGTTTTCTTTCAATTTGTCGTTATCGAAATCTACACGGCCGATTGTTGCGTGAACAATACCGTTTTTGTCGTTACGATAGCGAACCTGACCTGCTTTAGCGTTTTTAACCGCTGTTGCTACGTCAGGTGTTACAGTACCTGTTTTCGGGTTAGGCATCAGGCCGCGTGGACCTAAGATTTGACCTAATTGACCGACAACACGCATTGCGTCAGGCGAAGCCACGACTACGTCGAAGTTCATCTCGCCTTTCTTAACTTGCTCTGCCAGGTCTTCCATACCAACGATGTCTGCACCGGCTTCTTTCGCTTTCTCTGCATTGTCACCTGAAGTGAATACAGCGACGCGAACGTCACGACCAGTACCGTTTGGCAGTACAGTAGCACCACGAACGTTTTGGTCAGATTTACGAGCATCGATGCCTAAGTTTACTGCGACATCAACACTTTCAGTGAACTTTGCTGTTGCTAACTCTTTTAACAGAGTGATAGCTTCATTCACATCGTAATCACGGGCTTCAACTTTCTCTGCGATCATACGAGCGCGTTTTGTTAATTTAGCCATTGATTAGCCCTCCACGTTCAAGCCCATCGCACGAGCAGAGCCGGCGATAGTGCGTACAGCTGCGTCCATGTCGGCAGCAGTCAAGTCAGGTTCTTTAGTTTTAGCAATTTCTTCTAATTGCGCGCGAGTTACCGTACCAACTTTCTTGGTGTTTGGCTCGCCTGAACCACTTTTGATACCAGCCGCTTTCTTCAATAAGAAAGACGCAGGAGGTGTTTTAGTAATAAATGTGAATGAACGGTCTTCGAAGACTGTGATTTCAACAGGAACCGGAGCACCTTTTTCAAGGCTATCGGTTTGAGCGTTGAACGCTTTACAGAATTCCATGATGTTCACACCGTGCTGACCCAACGCAGGACCAACTGGCGGTGACGGGTTAGCTGAACCAGCAGCTACCTGTAATTTGATAATGGCCGATACTTTCTTCGCCATGATAATTACCTCTGTTGTGGGTTTAACGCCTCGTAACTTTTCAGAGGAAAGTTACTCTAACGGCTTCCCGTTAAAAAAGGACGCGAATTATAAGTGACTTCGCGCCATAGATCAATCATTGTCTTGCTGCTTTTTTGATCAAGCTTTTTCTATCTGACCAAACTCAAGCTCAACTGGCGTTGCGCGGCCAAAGATTGAAACAGAAACCGTTACACGACTTTTCTCGTAATCAACCTCTTCAACCGTACCGTTAAAGTCAGCAAAAGGTCCGTCGTTGACGCGAACCACTTCGCCTGGCTCAAACAAGGTCTTAGGCTTAGGCTTGTCTGCAGAATCTTGTAAGCGATCCAGAATAGCGTCAGCTTCTTTCTTGGAGATAGGGGTTGGGCGGTCACTGCTGCCACCGATAAAACCAAGTACGCGGGGCACGCTTTTAATTAAGTGCCATGCATCTTCGTCCATGTCCATTTCGACCAAAACGTAACCTGGGAAGAATTTACGCTCGCTTTTGCGACGAACGCCACCGCGCATTTCAACCACTTCTTCTTTCGGTACAAGAATTTCGCCGAACTTGTCTTCCATACCATGCATTTTGATATGTTCTTTCAGAGACTCGGCAACACGTGCCTCATAACCGGAAAAAGCTTGTACGACGTACCAACGTTTCTTATCGCTCATGGTTAAATCTCCAATCCGGTTAAGAAGCCAACCACACGAACCAGGATACCATCAAGGCCCCAAAGAATAAGTGCAACAATAACAGTGGCAACAATAACTATAAGCGTGGTCTGAGTTGCTTCCTGACGCGATGGCCAAACAACCTTTCTTACTTCGGTGCGGCTTTCTTTAGCAAACGACAGGAAGGTTCTTCCTTTCGTCGTCGTGCTCGCAAAGAAACCTGCTAAGGCCACTAAAACAACCACAGCAATAGCGCGATATAAAACCGACACTTCTTCTGTGTAATAGTGATTACCGCCAATAGCAACAACTAAAAGGGCGATTGCGATTATCCATTTCAAACTGTTCAACGAACTGCTCTGCGTCTCGTTATTTGCGCTCATTCTTTAATCCTAGTTGCGACCGGTCTTCGCTTTGAATCAATAAAATCTGGCAGGGGCGGAGGGATTCGAACCCCCAACCGTCGGTTTTGGAGACCGCTGTTCTACCAATTGGAACTACGCCCCTAAATTTGCCTACCCTACAATTGGTGCAGGATTGGACGCGGTATTATACCTATTATGGTTTTTGACGCAAGCCTAGCCGACGCGCATGTCGGCTTTTACAGGCATAAAAAAGCCCGGCCAAAGCCGGGCTCTTAAAATCAACAGGACAGCATTAGTCCATGATTTTTGATACGACGCCTGCACCTACGGTACGGCCACCCTCACGGATAGCGAAACGCAGACCTTCGTCCATTGCGATTGGAGCAATCAGCTCCACAACAAACTTCAGGTTATCACCAGGCATAACCATTTCTACGCCTTCTGGCAATTCTACTGCACCAGTGACGTCCGTTGTACGGAAGTAGAACTGTGGACGGTAGCCTTTAAAGAATGGCGTATGACGGCCACCTTCGTCTTTGCTCAGTACGTAAACTTCTGCTTCGAACTTAGTATGCGGAGTGATAGTACCTGGCTTCGCCAATACCTGACCACGCTCTACTTCGTCACGCTTCGTACCACGCAACAAGGCACCGATGTTCTCACCTGCACGACCTTCGTCAAGCAGCTTACGGAACATTTCAACACCAGTTACGGTAGTCTTAGTGGTGTCTTTCATACCAACGATTTCACACTCGTCGCCTGTACGCACGATACCGCGCTCTACACGACCGGTTACTACCGTACCACGACCTGAAATCGAGAATACGTCTTCGATTGGCATGATGAACGGCTTGTCGATGTCACGCTCTGGCTCTGGGATGTATGAATCCAGCGCATCCGCTAACTCAACAATTTTCTTCGCCCAGTCTTCGTCGCCTTCCAGCGCTTTCAGTGCTGAGCCCTGAATTACTGGCAGGTCGTCGCCCGGGAAGTCATACTCTGACAACAACTCACGAACTTCCATTTCTACCAGCTCTAACAGCTCTTCATCGTCTACCATGTCACATTTGTTCATGAATACTACGATGTAAGGAACGCCTACCTGACGTGAAAGCAGGATGTGCTCACGAGTCTGTGGCATTGGGCCGTCTGTTGCCGCTACTACCAGGATTGCGCCGTCCATCTGTGCAGCACCGGTGATCATGTTTTTAACATAGTCAGCGTGCCCCGGGCAGTCTACGTGCGCGTAGTGGCGAGTTGGCGTGTCATATTCAACGTGTGACGTTGAAATAGTAATACCACGCTCTTTCTCTTCTGGCGCGTTATCGATGGCTGCGAAGTCTTTCGCCGCACCACCATAAACTTTTGCCAAAACTGTTGTGATAGCAGCAGTCAGTGTAGTTTTACCGTGGTCAACGTGACCAATGGTGCCGACGTTTACGTGCGGCTTCGAACGTTCAAATTTTTCTTTAGACATTGCAGCCTCTCTAACAAAATTCTTTCGGTGTGTTACCTAAGCTAAAAAGCAAGACCGAGGTTTATTAGGGGCCTAAAGTGAAATGGTGCTGATAGGCGGATTCGAACCGCCGACCTCACCCTTACCAAGGGTGCGCTCTACCAACTGAGCTATATCAGCACTAACGGAATTTGGAGCGGGTGGCGGGAATCGAACCCGCGTCATCAGCTTGGAAGGCTGAGGTAATAGCCACTATACGACACCCGCAAATTCACAATTTTGTGAGGCCACCTCAAAACCAAGGAAATTGCGTGGTGGAGGGGGCAGGATTCGAACCTGCGAAGGCTGAGCCGTCAGATTTACAGTCTGATCCCTTTGGCCACTCGGGAACCCCTCCCGCATTTTGCAATTTGAATTGGTGCCGGCAGAGAGAGTCGAACTCCCGACCTACTGATTACAAGTCAGTTGCTCTACCAGCTGAGCTATGCCGGCACCCCGGTTAGGTGGAGCGCATTCTATGGTACTAAATTTGATAGTGCAATAGATGCGTGCAATTTTTTTAATTTTTTTGTTCTGACTGGTCAGTTTTTATCTACATCGGATGAAAACTGACCGTCTTTTAGTAACATATACTATAGTCGTTTACTTGCCAAAAGGGTGCCGTAAAACGATGGTTTCTTTACGATCAGGACCGGTTGAAATGATGTCTACCGGAACACCTGTTAAGGCTTCAATACGGGCAATATAAGCCAGCGCTTCAGGAGGTAACTCATTGTGCTTTGTTACACCCACTGTGCTTTGTTGCCAGCCAGGCATGCTTTCGTAAATAGGCTCAACAACTTCGTAATCTTCTGCAGATAACGGCGGGTGATCGGTCACACTGCCGTCAGCAAGTTGGTAGCCGGTACAAATTTTCAATTCTTTAAGGCCGTCTAATACGTCTAACTTAGTTAAGCAGAAGCCACTGATAGAGTTGATTTGTACAGCCCGGCGCATGGCAACGGCGTCTATCCAGCCAGTACGACGTTTACGTCCCGTTGTTGCACCAAATTCATGGCCTTTTTCACCTAAATACTGCCCCACTTCACAATCGAGTTCTGTCGGGAAAGGTCCACTACCGACACGAGTAGTATAGGCTTTTACAATACCTAACACATAGTCAATATAACGAGGACCAAAACCAGCGCCTGTAGCAACGCCACCGGCAGTCGTATTTGAAGAGGTGACGTAGGGATAAGTACCGTGATCAATGTCCAGTAAAGTGCCCTGCGCACCTTCAAACATTATTGACTCGCCGTTTTTGCGAGCCTTATCCAGTAACGATGGTACATCGGCTACCATTGGTTTTAATACTTCAGCGAATTCTTCGCATTGCTTCAGAACAGTTTCAAAGTCAATCGGATCAGCTTTGTAGTATTCAACCAAAGAGAAGTTGTGGTAGTCGACCAGTTCTTTTAGCTTTTCACCGAAGCGTTTCATATCGAACAGGTCGCCAACGCGCAGACCGCGGCGGGCAACCTTATCTTCATACGCAGGACCAATACCACGACCGGTTGTTCCAATCGCCTCTTTACCTCGGGCGCGCTCTCGTGCCTGATCAAGAGCAATATGGAATGGTAAAATTAGAGGGCAGGCTTTGCTAATTCGAAGACGGTCAGCAACAGGAACATTACGTGCTTCCAACATGGCCATTTCTTCCATCAGCGCTTCAGGTGACAAGACAACGCCGTTGCCAATAACGCACTGAACGTTGGTGCGTAGAATACCTGAAGGAATTAAATGCAGAACGGTCTTTTCACCGTCAATAACCAATGTGTGTCCAGCGTTATGTCCACCCTGATACCGCACAACCATTGTGGCTTTATCGGTTAACAGGTCGACAATTTTACCTTTGCCTTCATCACCCCATTGGGTGCCTAGAATTACAACGTTCTGACTCATGATTGCCCCGCGTAAAAAAAATCGGAGCGATCTTACCTTTTATCGGAGGGTTTGTACATCGGAGGAGAGCGCCTGATGATCACATCAGACGCTCATTCTTGATTACTCTTCAGATTTTCCCATCATATTTTGTAAATAACGGAAGAAGTCACTGTTCGCATCCAGCACTAACATATCATTGCCGGTACCGAATGAGCTACTGTAAGCTTCCATGCTGCGAATAAAGGCAAAGAACTCAGCATCTTTTTGATACGCCTCAGCATAAATTCTCGCTGCTTCCGCATCACCTTCACCACGTAATTCACGTGACTGACGCTTAGCATCAGCAAGCATTACCGTTACACGGGCGTCAACATCAGCACGAATAAACTCAGCCTGCTCACGACCTTCTGAACGGTGCTCTGTCGCCACCGCATTACGTTCTGCACGCATACGCTGGTAAATCGACTGACTCACTTCGTTCGGTAAGTTGATTTGCATAACCCGAACATCCAGCACTTCAACACCTAAGTCTGAAGCACTTTCTGAGCCCTGAATCAGAGCTTCGCGCATTAACTCATCACGCTCGCCGGAGACGATGTCTGAAATAGTGCGGTTACCAAACTCACTGCGTAAGCCACTGTTAATACGACGTGTCAGCAGTGCTTCGGCCTGGAGATAGTTACCGCCATTAGTACTCAAGTAAAAGGTCGAGAAGTCATTAATACGCCACATGACGTAGGTATCAACAATCAAATCTTTCTTCTCACTTGTTACAAAGCGATCCGGATCTCCGTCCAACGTCTGTAGACGCGCATCAAGCTTTTTAACCTGCTCAATGAAAGGAATTTTAAGATGCAGACCTGGTTCGAAAACCATGGCTTCACCCGTCTGAGCGTCACGTTCTACCTTACCGAACTGGATTAAGATGGCACGTTCGCCCTCTTTAACCACATAAACGGAGGACAGACCCAGAACGACCAGGACCACAACAATAATTGCGATTAGGTTTTTCATTAGTTTCGACCTCCGCTACGGTTACTGCTGCGCGTATTTTGTGACTCTGAACCACTGTTTGAAGAGCCACCTGAAACATTTTCAGGAACACGCGTCGGAGAGAATGTATTCGTATTTCGACCTTGCTTTTCCAGAAGCTTTTCAAGCGGTAAATACATCATGTTATTACCACCTTCAACGTCAACCAATACTTTAGGCGTTTTCGCGTAAAGGTCTTGTAACGTATCTAAGTAAATACGCTCGCGAGTGACTTCTGGCGCATTTTGATATTGAGGTAACAGCTCTTCAAAGCGAGCAACCTCACCCTGAGCTTCCAGGATAATTTGTTCACGGTAAGCCTGTGCTTCCTGCAACATACGACGTACCTGACCACGTGCCAATGGCTCTACTTCACGAGCATAAGCCTCAGCTTCACGGATGAAGCGTTCTTCATCTTCCTGTGCTGAGATGGCATCATCAAATGCGTCTTTAACCGCTTCCGGCGGACGAGCTGGCAGTAAGTTAATATCGACGATCTGTAAACCAACGGTGTACGGATTCATCGTTTTTTCCAGCATTTCCAGCGTGTTGGCTCTGACCTCTTCACGACCACGGGTCAAAACTTCGTCCATGGTTGTGTGACCAACCACATAACGCAATGCGCTATCGGTCGCTCTGGATAATACGCCGTCAGCATCTTCGACATTAAATAGGTAAGAACGCGGATCAACAACACGATACTGAACATCAAGTTCAACACGCACCACGTTTTCGTCCTGAGTCAGCATATAACCGTCGGTTTTATCTGAGCGAATGTTGTTAACGTCAACATGCTCTACCGAGTCAATAAATACCGGACGCCAGTGAAGTCCCGACTCAACCAGTGAATGGAATTGACCGAAACGCAGTACAACACCGCGGTCAGCTTCTTTTACTGTGTAGAAGCCAGCGATAAACCAAACAATTAACGCAATAATTGCGATAATACCGATGCCTTTACTCGGGATACCTGAACTGCCCCCCGAGCCGCCGCCTTTCTTGCCACCAAAACCGAATTTGGAAAACAGTTTACGAACTGCTTCGTCGAGATCAGGTGGCCCCTGATCCCGGCCACCTTGATTTTTCCATGGGTCACGGTCGTTGTTATTACCGTTTCCCGGTTGATTCCAAGCCATTGAGTGCTCCAAGTTTTTAATAAAACTGTTGCTAATAATTTTTATTCAGGGATGACCAAGTCATCCAGTTGATTGCCGTAGGCCTTATGTAAACGCTGCCAGTCTACCGATGACATTCGCACTTGCAACGCAAGTTCGCCATTTTCGTTAACATCTTCTGATGTTACGCAATTCCAACGGTATAATGTACCACGTAATTTACCCATTGAGTGCGGGATTTTAAGGGACAGCTCAACCATCTGTGGACCAAGTATCTGCCGCAACGCTTCCAGCACATGCTCAATACCAAGCCCCTGTTGAGCTGAAACCCATACTCTTATTGGCTTTTCGTTATCATCGTAATCGATTCTGGGTTCGGCACCATCTACTTGATCTATTTTATTACAAATGATTAACTGAGGTACATCACCCGCATCAATTTCTTCTAAAACCTCAGCAACCTGATCCATATTATTTTGCTGCTGTTCGTCGCTGACATCAACCACATGTAATAATAAGTCGGCTTCTTGAGTTTCCTGAAGCGTTGCCTTAAAAGCAGCGACCAGGTCATGCGGTAAGTGACGAATGAAACCAACGGTATCGGCCAGAATAACGTCGCCAATATCTTCTACTGCAAGTTTTCTGAGGGTTGGGTCAAGCGTAGCGAATAGTTGATCCGCCGCATAAACACCCGCCTCAGTCAGGCGATTAAACAACGTCGACTTACCAGCGTTGGTATAACCCACCAGCGATACCGTCGGAATATCTGCTTTCTTACGTGCCCGACGACCCTGTTCTCGCTGCTTTTGTACTTTTTCCAGACGCTTTAAAATGTTTTTAATACGTCCGCGAATTAAACGTCTGTCGGTCTCAAGCTGGGTTTCACCCGGTCCACGTAAACCTATACCACCTTTTTGTCTTTCAAGGTGGGTCCAGCCTCGTACCAAACGAGTTGATATATGACGCAACTGTGCAAGCTCAACTTGCAGCTTACCCTCGTGAGTACGCGCACGCTGCGCGAAAATATCCAGAATAAGACCTGTACGATCTAAAACCCGGCATTTACAAACAGCCTCAAGGTTTCGCTCTTGGGTAGGTGACAGCGCGTGATTAAAGATAACAATGTTGGCGTCTAACAGCTTCACCTGTTCGGCAATTTCTTCCGCCTTACCACTACCAACAAAATATCGGGGAGTTGGGGAGCTACGACTGGATGTCATCACTCCCATCGTTTTCACGCCCGAAGAATCAGCTAAGAGTTGTAATTCTGAGAGATCTTCTCGGTCAACTTCTGCGGGTAAATCCACATGAACCAATATTGCGTAGTCGCCACCTTCATACCTATCGAACAAGTTGTTCAGACCTCTCTTTCATTATCAATCTTCTAATTCAGCCATATCTTCTGCAGCTTGCTGCGGCAAATAATTTTGCGGGATACGCGCAGGCACAACCGTTGAGATTGCATGCTTGTACACCATTTGGCTAACCGTATTCTTTAATAAGACAACGAATTGATCAAAAGACTCAATTTGCCCTTGTAATTTAATGCCATTAACTAAGTATATAGATACTGGTATGCGCTCACGACGTAACGCATTTAAGAATGGGTCTTGTAAAGTTTGCCCCTTAGCCATCTTGGATTCCTTTTTATCGTTATTAATATCCAATGTGTAAATAGTAAGCCACAGGACTGCCAATTTGCAGTCACCTGTAAAGACACACTAGACCAGTAAAGAATTTTTGCAATAAGAAAAACGTTAAGAATTACTCATTTAGTCAGAAATTGGATCTGCGGGCTTAAACGTCGTATTTCAATCCTGACGGTCAAATTTCTTTGCCGGCTGCTGCATTACCCTTAATACTTTGGCCTCCATGTCGGTATCGCCAGTGGTCAGCCAATGAACGCCGGGCCAGCCCCGTAGCCATGTCATTTGCCGCTTTGCCAACTGCCGTGTTGCTATAATGCCGCGCTCGCGCATTTCATCATAGCTAAGTTCACCGGCAAGGTACTGCCACATTTGACGATAACCCACACTGCGTACGGACGGAAGATCCGGATGCAGATCATCGCGGTCAAACAGCTTTTTAACTTCGTCTTCAAAAGGTTGTGCCAACATCTGATCAAAACGCTGTTCGATACGCTGGTGTAAAACTTCCCGTTCTGCCGGGGCCACCGCAAATTGATAAATAGGTTTATCCAACTGACCGTAGCGTTCCCGCGTAAGTTCCGTCAGGCTTTTACCGGCGAGTTCATACACTTCCAGAGCACGTATAATCCGCTGAGGGTCATTTGGGTGAATGCGTTCAGCGCTTACCGGATCCACTTCCTGCAGCTGCTTGTGTAACTCAGCTAACCCTTTGTTACGCAAATCAGCCGAAAGCCTTTCTCGTACGCTCGCATCCGACTCAGGTAAGTGCGAGAGTCCTTCCAGCAAGGCTTTAAAATACAACATGGTGCCGCCAACCAACAAAGGTACTTTGCCACGTTGCTGAATGTCTTCAATTAATGCCAAAGCGTCTTTTTGAAAGTCGGCCGCGGAATAGGTTTCAGCCGGGTCACGAATATCCAGTAAATGATGAGGAACTTGAGCTTGTTCCTCGGCGCTGGGCTTAGCTGTACCAATATCCATACCGCGGTATATCAGTGCTGAATCTACAGAAATAATTTCGCAATCCAGTTGCTTGCATAGAGCCAGTGACAACGCCGTTTTGCCCGATGCTGTCGGCCCATAAATCGCTATAACAGCGTCCTTACTGTGCATGACGTTCTCCGGGTAGCGGCAATCGCTGCAGTACATCCGGTGCTTCAAAAAGCAGTGAACGCCACTGGATAAGCCAATGTTCAGCCTGAGTGATGCTGTATGACTCAAGACCCGCAAACTGCGCAAGCCAACTCGCCAATGCCTCAGTTTCAGCACCTTCTGTTAATAGCTTTAATAATTCGGTAAAGCCACTAACCACATTCCCCTGACGCAGCATTTCAGGCATTTGCTCAATAATGACCTGTTCGCGCTGACACTGATACACTACGCCACACTGATTCAACTCCTGTTGCGGCCACTGACTTGCCGGGCCCGGTAAATTCGTTAAATTAACTGCCACAGGTACTAGCAGTGGCTGACCATTGAGCCCGTCCTGCAGTTGTTGAACCAGCTTTTGAGCAACGCATTCGGTATGCACTTTTGCCAGGTTTAGCCAGGCCAGGTTTTGTTCATTTCTAATAAGCGCGTAAACACCATTAAAAACCGTAAGGACCCGCCAGTTTTCTTCAATTTTTACCGCTTCTGGCTCTGTCTGGGGTTGTCCGCTACTGATACTATTTTGAACTCGGGCGGCATTTGGCAACAACGAACCTGATGCTTTTCTTTCACCTAAGACACTTCCGCCTGAAGCTCTGCCGGAAGGAAACGACGTTGGTCCTGACGGGCGTTCTTGTGAACCATAATGATGCTGGTGAGTCACAGCAGATTGCGGGCTATCTGTTGCAACCAACTGCATCAAAGCTTGCTCAATACGCGTCAGAATAAAGTCGTGCACTTGCCGCTGGCGATGAAACCGCACTTCATGTTTGGCCGGATGCACATTCACATCCACCTGCTCTGACGGCAATTCAAAATAGAGCACAAAAGTGGGGACCCGCTCGTTTGGCAAATACTTTTCATACGCCTGGCGTACCGCATGCGACAACAGCTTGTCCCGCATCATGCGACCATTTACGAAAAAATATTGAATATCACCCTGGTGCCGGCAATGCTCAGGGGGAACGAGCCAGCCAGTTAAATGAAAATCTCCGTCCACCGCATCGATAGTCGAAGCTTGTTCAGCAAAGCCACCACCACAAATTTTTGCCAACCGCTGCAACTGTTGTTTTTCGCTCAGCGCCTGCGGAAACATACGGACTGATTTGCCGTTATGATTCAGTTGGAAACCAACTTCAAAACGACTGAGCGCAATACGCTTTATCACTTCATCAATATGAGTGAATTCAGTTTTTTCTGTACGCAGAAACTTACGTCTTGCCGGCGTGTTAAAAAATAGGTCCTGAATATCAACCGTGGTGCCGTCGGGGTGAGCAGCCGGCTCAATATTAACCTGCATGTCCCGGCCTTCGGCCCAGGCCTGCCAGGCTTCTTCTTGCTCCGGCGGTTTCGATATTAACCGTAAACGAGAAACCGAACTAATACTGGCCAAAGCCTCACCACGAAAGCCAAGGCTGCCAATATGTTCCAAGTCATCCAGGCTTTTGATTTTACTGGTGGCATGCCGGCTTAACGCCAGCGTTAGCTCCTGCTTAACGATACCGCAGCCGTTATCACGAATTCTTATTCGCTTGCTGCCGCCCTGCTCTATATCCAGTACTAACTGGGTTGCTCCAGCGTCCAGCGCATTTTCAACTAACTCTTTAACCACCGACGAAGGGCGTTCAACCACTTCACCCGCAGCAATTTGGTTCGCCAGCTCAATGGGTAACTGCTGAATAGCCATCAGCGACTCGGGATCGTCAGCTTCTGGCCAATTTTAAGCGTATTACTGGCCAGGCTATTTTCAGATTTAATGGCTTTGACGGTAGTGTTATAACGCTGCGCGAGAACAGACAAAGAGTCACCCGACTTCACGGTATAGGTAAAACTACTTTGATTGGCCAAGTAAGTATTGTCGATTGGGTTACTGACAAAATAACGCCGGATACCATTATAAAGCGCTCGCGCCAGTTTTTGCTGATGGGCATTACTGGTTAGCAGTTGCTCTTCTCTGGGGTTAGAAATGAACCCTGTTTCTACCAGTAATGACGGTTTATCTGGTGATTTTAGCACGGCCAGGCTAGCAGCCTGTGGCGTGCGCTTATGCATTTTGGTTACTGCTGACATTTCATCAATAATGTGTTTTGCCGCACTATAGGCACCGGCAATAGAACTGTCCATTGACATGTCCAGTAGAGTTTCAGCCAAATAAGGTTCATGCCCATTTTTACTGAGGATGTCCGTTACTCCGCCCAGCAACTCCGATTGCTGTTCACGATTTTCTAGCCAGCGACCCACTTCGGAATCCGCGCGGCGTTTTGATAGCACCCACACAGACCCCCCATTGGGCTGAGGTGAATGAAAGGCATCAGCGTGAATCGAAACAAAGAAGTCCGCTTTAGCATCCCAGGCTTTCTGCGGGCGTTCATTAAGGCCTACGTAGTAATCACCAGTACGAATCAAATAAGCCTGCATACCCGGGTCATCATTAATCAGCTTAGCCAGCGCCCGCGCGATACGAATAACGACGTGCTTCTCGTAGGTGCCGCGTGGACCAATAGAGCCGGGATCATCACCACCATGACCAGCGTCAATGGCAACGGTTACGCGCCTGTCTTTCAGTTCGGAAACGGACTTTGCCGGTCCGCTGCGCTCAATCGACTTACCCGGTAAGTCCACCACTAAGCGATCTTTATAAGAGTCGTTGGCCGGAAGGGTGAACAGGTTCGCGTCACTTTTTGAGTCCAGTTCAATAACGATGCGAGTGCTACGGGAGTTTTTGGGCGAACTGGTGCGAATTTTATCCACCAGCAGAGAGTCTTTACCCAAATTATTCAAATCAGCTTTTAGCGACGTATTGTTGAAATCAATAACCAGCCGATAAGGCTTTTGCTGATAAAGCGTGAAATAGGAATAGTCCGGTGTATCAGACAAGTCAAAAACCACCCGCGTTTTATCCGGAGATGGCCACACCCTTACACTGTCTACACTATTGTCAGCCCATGCCCACAGAGGAACACAAGCAAACAAAAACACCCAAAATCGCTGCATCATAATGTTTTAATTATTCTTTGTCCGGCTTCAGTTAGCGCACTGAAAGTTATTTTACGTCCTTCACCAGCATACTCGATTCGGATTTCTATGTCCGCTCCCGGTAGCCAGCCATAGCCTTTATCAGGCCATTCTATAAAGTTTAGCGTATCTTCGGCAAAATAATCACGAATTCCCATGTACTCAAGCTCTTCCGGATCAGCCAGCCGATACAAATCAAAATGGTGAATGCGCCATCCCTGCAGCTGATAAGGCTCTACAAGGGTGTAGGTGGGACTTTTTACCGCGCCACAATGGCCTAAAGCCTGAATAACACCACGACAAAATGCTGTCTTACCGGCACCTAATTCCCCTTTCAAATAGACCACCAAAGGAGCTTGTAAAACTTCTGAAAATTTCTTCGCAAGCGCCAGCGTCTCAGCTTCATTTGCTAATTTACAGTGGTGTACCTCAGTCATCGTCCCTTCCATATCCATTCACCAACCGCCGTATATAGGGCAACAAATCAGAGGCTAAGGTTCCCCGCTCGCCATCTTTTCCTGCTTCTTCGCCAGCCATGGCATGCCATAAGGCGCCAGCAATTAATGCCTGTGCCGGTGCCATTCTTTGCGCTAACAGGCCGCTTATCAACCCCGTTAATAAATCACCCATACCACCCGACGCCATTGCCGGTGAACCTCTGTCAATCAAGCATCTCCCGCGATCGGTGACCAGCAGCGAGCCGGCGCCTTTAAGTAGAACTTGAGCACCGTACTTTTCGCGTAGTTGTGTTACCGCTAAAAACCTATCGGCTTCCACTTCATCAGCTGTCGTTTGCAGTAACCTGGCCGCCTCTCCCGGGTGTGGCGTCAGCAGTAACTTTGACGACCGGGCTGGATAACTTGCCAGTAAATTCAACCCATCGGCGTCTATCACTTTCAACGCATCCGCCTTCATCACTTGTGAAAACACATCGTGACTCCAACGGCTTTGCCCTAACCCGGGACCAAGAGCAATCGCCGAGGCATCACGTAACAACGGCTTTAACGTATCTTCGTCCTTAATAGAATGCACCATAGCTTCTGGCTGCGCCGCTGCAACAATTGCTTGTACGTCGGGGTGGCAGGCCACTGAAACTTTACCGGCACCTGCTCGCAAGGCGGACTTCATAGCCAGTATCACCGCCCCTGACATACCCGGTTGTCCACCCACGATAAGCACATGGCCTTGTTCGCCTTTATGAGTGCAGCGCGCCCGGGCAGGTAGCCAATTACCTAACCCTCCGGCATCGACCCGAAACCAGTCGGCTTCATTTTGCTGCTTAAAAGTCTCACCAATGCCTAAGTCCTCTAAAACAAGCTCACCCGTATGGTTCTGAGCTTTACCTGTGAGTAAACCGCGCTTTAATGCCACCAGACTTACCGTTAGGTGGGCGCGCACGGCAGCACCGGGAACATGGCCGTTATCGGCATTTAAACCAGAAGGCACATCGACTGAGATCACGGGCGTAGAACTGGCATTGACATGTTGTACCCAGGTCACGGGGTCTCCCTCGAGGGCTCTATTAAGTCCAACACCAAACAACGCATCTACCACAAGGTCAAACTGATCAGGTACACAATCGAGCAGGGCTTTTTCGTTGCCCCCCTGCTCGCGCCAGGCTGAGCGAGCCCGGTGCGCATCAGATTCTAAGGGGTCTGAAAGCTCTGCATTGGGCTTTAGAGCAAATACTTGCACCTGATACCCCGCCTCATGAGCCAGTCGGGCAATAATGTAACCATCGCCCCCGTTATTGCCCTCACCGCAACATACAGCAATACGCGCCGGTGCCGGGAAGCGTCTTTGTAACTGCTTGAAAACGGCTTTACCAGCGGCTGACATCAGCTGCATCATATTCATTGCGCTGGCTTCAGCTGCCTTTTTTTCGCCTTTCTGCAATTGCTCAACACGATAAAGGCAGTTTTCATAACGGCTACCGTCGGTGTTTGTCATAGTGCCTCCCCAATAGTGCGTTAGTCTGGCTTAAATACGCCAATGACCTGGTCAAACTGACGCTCGCTACCACCACCCTGCTCCTTGGGCTCACTAAACCGGTGCTTACATTGCACGCACTCAACTTGTTCGATATCGTTTTCGATAAAAAGCATGAGCGTGTCCATGGCATCGCATTTGGGACAAACCGCCCCGGCAATAAATCGCTTCTTTTCTCTAGCCACAACAGCTCCTGTGTTAGAATTGTGAGCAGAACATGTCTATGATACCGCAGCTGAACAGCTGTACAAAATGAAGAGTAGTTTATGATCCGTGCTGAAGCTATCACCTTGTTGCGTGGCGGTGATGTTTTATTTGAAGACAGTGACTTACAAGTATTCCCGGGACACCGCGTTGGCCTGGTAGGCCGCAATGGCTGCGGCAAGTCATCGCTGTTTGCCTTGCTGCGTGGTGAGCTTAGTGCCGACAGCGGAAACATACATTTACCCGCCGACTGGCGCATAGCCAGCGTAGCACAGGACACTCCGGCACTGGATAAGTCCGCTATCGACTATGTAATGGACGGTGACGCCGAGTTCCGTCAGCTAGAAGCGCAACTTACCAAAGCCGAGGCCGACAATAATGGCGAAGCCATTGCGCACTGTCACGACAAACTCGCTGCAATTGGTGCCTACGACATTCAGCCAAGAACGGCCAGTTTAATGGCCGGCCTTGGTTTCACTCAGCAGCAGCTGCAACAACCGGTGAAAGCCTTTTCCGGTGGTTGGCGTATGCGTCTTAATTTGGCACAGGTACTGATTGCCCGTGCCGATTTAATGCTGTTGGATGAGCCAACCAACCACTTAGACGTTGATGCGATTTTCTGGCTGGAAAGCTGGTTAAAGCAATACGATGGAACGCTATTGCTGATATCGCACGACCGTGATTTTCTCGACTCTGTAACCACCGACATTGTTCATATTGAGCATAAAAAGTTGAACAGTTACCGCGGTAATTACTCTCAGTTTGAGCGCCAACGGGCAGAGCATATGGCTCAGCAACAGAGTGAGTACGAAAAAGCACAGGTTATGCGTCAACATTTGCAAGCCTACGTTGATCGGTTTCGCTATAAGGCCAGCAAGGCCAAACAGGCACAAAGCCGCTTAAAAGCCATTGAAAAGTTGCCCAACCAGGCGCCACTTCGCGCCGAAAGCGGCATCGATTTTCACTTTCTGACACCAGAAAAGTTACCTAATCCACTGCTGACGCTTCGTGACGCCAAAGCGGGCTATGGTGACACCACCATACTAGAGAAAATTAAGCTCAACCTGGTGCCGGGGACCCGCTTAGGGTTACTTGGCCGTAACGGCGCCGGTAAATCAACGCTGATTAAACTGCTGGCGGGGGAATTAGAACCTATGGCCGGAGAGCGGCTGGTTAACCCGGGGCTCAGTATTGGTTATTTTGCTCAGCATCAGTTGGAAACTCTGGACCTGGCAGCATCGGCGCTGTTGCATTTACAGCGCATAGACAAGCAAGCCAGTGAACAGAAGCTGCGTGACTTTTTAGGTAACTTTGGCTTTTCCGGAGATCAGGCAACCCGCTCGGTTGAACCCATGTCAGGCGGTGAAAAAGCGCGTTTAGCCCTGGCGCTGATTATTTATCAACGGCCAAATTTATTGCTGCTGGATGAGCCGACCAACCATTTAGACTTAGGATTACGTGACGCTCTGGTTGCCGCTTTGCAGGAATACGAAGGCGCGCTGATTGTGGTTTCGCACGATAGACACTTGCTACGCACTACTGTTGATGAGTTCTGCCTGGTTGCCGATGGTAAAGCAGAAACCTTCGACGGCGATTTAGAGGCCTACCATGACTGGCTGCAGCAACAGGCAGCCAATGACAGACGCAGCGAACAACCGGCCACGCGTCAACGCGACGATCGTAAACAGCAAAAACGCAAAGAAGCCGAAGCACGACAAAAGACAAAACCTTTGCGCCAACAAATCGAAAAGGCAGAAGAAAGCATTCACACACTGGAACTGAAGTTGGCCGATATTCATGAACAACTCAGCGACAGCAGCCTGTACGAGGATGCCAACAAAGCTAAGTTACAGAAACTATTAGACCAACAGGCGCAAGCGCAGAAAGACTTACAACAACAAGAGAGCGCCTGGATGACAGCGGAAGAAGAGCTGGCAGAGCTAACCGAAGAACTACAGCAAACGGAGGACAAATGATTATTCCCTGGCAGGAAGTGGATCAGGAGACACTGAATAATTTACTCGAATCCGTAGTACTGAGAGAAGGAACAGATTACGGCAGTCAGGAACTCAGTTTCGACACAAAAGTCGAGCAACTGAAGCAACGATTGAAGTCCGGCGAGGCCGTTATTGTTTTCTCCGAATTACATGAAAGCGTCGATATTGTCGATAAAGACAGTGTTACCGGAAACGAGCCTGGCGAGCAATGAAGATCTCGTCCCATGGAACGCTTTGGTCGCCCAAAACCAGAAAGTTAGGGTTCAGCAAACTGACCGTTCGGTTGTAGGTGATTGGCTCAAAGTTTTCATTGACGATACGCCCCCCGGCTTCGCCTACAATCACTTGAGACGCGGCTGTATCCCATTCGCCGGTTGGCCCCAGCCGTAAAAAGCAATCGGCTTTGCCTTCGGCAATGAAGCAAGCTTTTAGCGAACAGCTTCCGGTTGGCAGAGGCTGTACATCTCGCTCAGTTTGAAGGCGGTTTAGCACCGGCTCCCGGGCCTGGCGACGGCTAATGGCAATAATAATGGGGTCGGTCTTAGGGTCATTAAACTTACGGACATTAATAGACCGACTTTCTGTGGCGTCCTTTTTAAAAGCTCCTAGCCCTTTCTGCGCGTAATAAAGCGCTTCACCTACCGGCCAGAAAATAACACCAATAACCGGTTCATTGTGTTCCACATAAGCAATGTTTACGGCAAAGTCACCCGAGCGGGCAATAAACTCCTGAGTTCCGTCAATAGGGTCGATAATGAAATAGGCCTTCCACTGACGGCGCTCGTTATAATCCTGGTGCTCACTTTCTTCAGAAATCACAGGAATGCCCGGAAAGGATTGTTTAAGCCGGTCTTCAATCAACTCACTGGCGACAATATCGGCGGTCGTTACGGGGGAGTCATCGGTCTTTTCTGCCGTACTGTAGTCACGTCTTTCGTACATGGACAAAATAACGCCACCAGCTTCTGTCGCAATCTCTTTCAGTCTATTCAGCATGGTTTCTGCCACTAGCGGCCCTCACCCTGATTACGCAACAACATTAACAGCGCAGCAACGCTGCGAGCTTCTGAAAAGTCGGGCTGAGCAAACAGGTTATTAATGTCACTGATAGACCAGGTAACTTTTTCCAGAGGTTCAGGCTCATCTCCCGGCAAGCTCTCAGGGTATAAGTCACGAGCGACAAAAACACTCATTTTCGCGGAAAAGAACTGAGGCGCGAGACTCAATTCCATTAGAAACTCAAGCTGGTGACTACCGTAGCCAACTTCTTCTTTCAACTCGCGCTGTGCTGCTTCTTCTGGTGTTTCGCCCGGATCGATAAGCCCTTTGGGAAAGCCTAGCTGATAGTCATGCAGACCTGCTGCATACTCGCGAATAAGCAATAAGGTGTCATCGTCAATACAGGGAACAATCATTACCGCGCCACGGCCGCTGCCTTTCATACGCTCAAACTGGCGCTGCTCACCATTGCTGAACTTAAGATCAACCGCTTCTACACGCATTAGCTTGCTTTGCGCAACAACGCGACGGGATAAAATTTGCGGGACTTGTTTTTCTTTACTCATACGACAGGTCCAAGTCATTGTCTCTCTTTACTATAACGAGTCTGCGCACAGAAAACAGTGTCAATTTACGCTTTTCTTATAGAGTGCTACTATCTAAAACCCGTCCACCGGTAGTGAAGCGAGTAATATGACTGCAATAAAGCCTGAAACCGAAACTGAATACGATGTGGTTGTCATCGGTACTGGCCCCGGCGGCGAAGGCGCTGCTATGCAACTGGCCAAAAGCGGCTACAACGTTGCCATTGTAGAAAAACATAAAGCTCTTGGCGGCGGCTGCACGCATTGGGGGACCATTCCATCAAAAGCCCTGCGCCACTCGGTCAGTCGTTTAATTGAGTACAATAACAACCCACTGTTCTCTGGGCCAGGCTGGCAAAGCGGCATGACTTTCAGCCACATATTGCACTACGCCGAGTCGGTTATCCGCAAACAGGTCAAGCTGCGCAGTTCGTTTTACGACCGCAATGATGTCACCGTCGTACACGGTAAGGCCTCATTTTTAGACAAGAACCGTATTCGGGTAACTAAGCTAGACGGTTCGGTGGATGACCTGATTACAAAACATGTTGTTATCGCGACCGGCTCCCGGCCGTATAATCCCGAAGACGTCGATTTTTCGCACCCCCGCATTTACGACTCAGACAAGGTTCTGTCATTGTCACACGAGCCTAAAACCATTTTAATTTATGGTGCAGGTGTGGTCGGAAGTGAATACGCCAGTATTTTCCGTGGAATGGGCGTTAAAGTGGATCTCATTAATCAACGCGAACGTTTGCTGTCTTTTCTGGACGCTGAAATTTCCGATGCGCTCAGCTACCACTTGCGCAACAGCGGCGTGGTCATCCGCCATAACGAAGAATATGACACCATTACTGGCTATGACGATAAAGTCGTTCTGAAAACCAAGTCCGGCAAAACCATGGCTGCCGACTGCCTGCTTTTTGCTAATGGCCGTTCCGGCAACATAGAAGAGCTAAACTGTCAGTCTGTAGGCCTTGAGCCCAACTACCGGGGGCAACTGGAAGTGAATGACAACTACCAGACAGCCGTGGAAAATATCTATGCAGTGGGTGACATTATTGGGTATCCCAGCTTAGCCAGTGCCGCTTACGATCAGGGCCGCATCTGTGCTTCAGCCATTATTAACGGCGACTGTGACAAAGTTCTGGTGAGTGACATACCGACCGGTATTTATACCATTCCGGAAATCAGTTCAGTGGGTAAAACCGAAGAAGAGCTCACCGAAATGAAAGTGCCTTATGAAGTTGGCCGAGCTCAGTTCAAGCATCTTGCCCGGGCGCAAATATCGGGTGCCGACGTGGGTTGCCTGAAGCTGTTATTCCACCGCGAAACCAGAGAGCTTCTGGGTCTTCATTGCTTTGGTGAAAGGGCTTCAGAAATAGTACACATTGGTCAGGCTATTATGGAGCAGAAAAACGGTGGTAATACCATCGATTACTTCGTCAACACCACCTTTAACTATCCGACTATGGCAGAAGCGTACCGCGTTGCCGCATTAAATGGCATTAACCGCCTGCTGCAATAAGCCAGGTTACTGCCGTTTCTGGTACAGCGGCAGCTCAATTCGGACACACAAACCGCCTTCCGGGCGGTTTTGCAGTTTTATATCGCCGTCGTGACGATCAACAATACGCTTAATAATTGCCAACCCAAGCCCTGAGCCTACACCACCACGCGCTTTATCACCCTGAGTGAAAGGTTCAAAGAGTTTCTCTTGTTGTTCCTCGGGAATGCCAGGGCCGTCGTCGGTTACCCGGAACCAGACCCGTTTTTGCTTTTTATCGTGACCAGAGCTGACCACAACCCGCTGCTTACCGTAACGCTCAGCGTTTTCCAGCAAATTAATAATGACGCGCTTCATCGATAACGGGCGCAACCAAACCAAAGGCAACGTCCTTAAATCAAGTTCAAATTGCTTTGTCCAGTTATCCGGTACATTCGCCACCGTTTGCTCAATGAGTTCATTAAGAGACTCTTTACTGCTGCGCTCCTGCTGATCAAGGCGGACATAATCAATAAACTGATCGATAATGTCATTCATGTCATCGATATCTTCAACGATCCCCTGAGCCAGAGAACCATCTTCCTGCGGCATCATTTCAGCGGCCAGGCGAATGCGCGTCAGTGGCGTTCTTAAGTCATGAGAAACCCCAGCCATTAACAGGTTACGGTCGTTTTCAAGCTCACGAATACCCCGCGACATTTGGTTAAAAGCCCGGGTTACCGCCATAATTTCGTTTGCGCCTTTTTCAGGCAGTTGCTCAGGGAATTCTCCCCGCCCTACTCTGCGCGCCGATTCTTCCAGTGCTTTAAGTGGCCTGTTCAGCCAATTAGCAAACAGCATACCGCCGAATACACTCAAAAGACCAATTAACACCAAGTACATCACCAGCGGAGAGAACTGTCCGCGCTGCATGCTATCCAACGGAACACGTATCCAGAAGTCGGGCGCCCGGGGTGGCTTTACCCAAAGGTAAAACTTTTGCCCCTGAGCAACTCTAACCTGTGACTCCCCGCCCAGCATGTCGCTCATGTCATCCGACAAGTAGCCGTAATAGGTGGAGTTGCCCAGGCCCTGCTGCTCGGCTTCAGTGTCATTAAACACTTCTATGCCAGTTGCTTCAGTGTAATAAGACATCAATTCACGTTCGGTTTCAGCTGAATGCTGACGAGGAATGAACATCGTGCGGATATGTTTAGCCACCAACTCATTAATTTGCTCAATGGAAGGCCGGACAACATAGTTACTCACCATCACGTAAGAGACGAGCTGGTTAATAAGCAATACAAGAGCCAGCAGCGCAACCGTGCGGGCAAACGCTGACTTGGGAAATAACTTCATCAGGACTTCAGCTGACCATCCGGTACAAACACATAACCTAAGCCCCAGACCGTTTGAATATAACGCGGTTTAGTGGGGTCAACTTCAAGCATACGACGTAAGCGTGATACCTGAACATCTATAGAGCGTTCCAGTGCGCTGTAGTCACGCCCGCGTGCAAGGTGCATTAGTTTATCGCGGGAAAGCGGCTGACGAGCATTGCTGACTAAAGCCTTCAAAACAGCAAACTCACCACTGGTCAGCGGCATTGGTGTGTCGCCACGAAACATTTCACGAGTTCCCAGATTCAGTCTGAACTCACCAAAAGTGACCTCCTGATCTTCCTGCGAAGGTGCACCAGGTACTTCGGTACCGCGGCGACGCAATACCGCCCTTATCCGCGCCAGCAACTCGCGGGGGTTAAAGGGTTTTGCCAGATAATCGTCAGCCCCCAACTCCAGGCCAATAATACGGTCAACTTCATCGCCTTTGGCAGTCAGCATAATAACCGGCAGGTTATTACCTTCGCTGCGTAGACGTTTACAAATAGACAGCCCGTCTTCACCCGGCAGCATCAGATCTAATACCAGTAAATTAAAATTCTCACGGGTCAGCAAACGGTCCATTTGCTCCGAGTCTTGCGCGACTCGTACCTGAAAGTTCTGCTCAGTAAGATAACGTTCCAACAAGCTTCGAAGCCGCGCATCGTCATCCACTACCAAAATTTTTAATGTTTCCTGCATCATCAGTTTTGTTTTCCAAGCTGCCGTGCCTTAACCATAAAGATACACCGCTTAGCGGCGTTATAGAAGCAGGCTTCTGTTAGCAAATGTTTCAACTACCGGTGCCAATAACGCTGCATTTCGACATACAGGAAAGAAGCCGTCCAGGTAATTAAAACCAGTCCTGTTAGGCCTTCAACACCGGTTAAGAACCTTAAGGTGCCTGATGGCTCAATATCACCAAAACCCACCGTAGTAAAAACCGTAAAAGAAAAGTACAAGGCATCTAAAAAGCTGCCGTCAAAGTTTCCTACTAAGGTGCCGAACCCTTGTTGGTGGTGCATGAGGTAATAGGCAACAGCAAAAATGGCAACTTCGACAGTGTGAGCAATAATAGCAAGTATGACCCCAAACATGAGTCGAATTTGGCTGAACATTCTCATGTGGGTAATAAGCCAGCCTATCCGGTTTAGCGCTTCATAATGAAAAATAACCGCCAAGCCAACCACAATAGAATTACACAAAAAGGATATCAGCATAACTTAATCTTTCTCACTGGAGGTCCAAAAGCTGACCGGCTCTGGCCTTGCAAAATAATACCCCTGAAAACGAAAACAGCCCATTTCCTGAAGCTTAAGCAAATGCTCTTCGGTTTCCACGCCCTCAGCAATAATGTCTAAATCCAGGCTGTTTCCTAAAGCGATTACAGTGCGCACAATGGCTTCGTCACTATTGTTGGTGTGCAAATCCCGAATAAAAGACTGATCTATCTTCAGTGAGTTCAGCGGCAAGCGTTTTAAATAACCTAACGAGGCATATCCCGTACCAAAGTCGTCTAAAGCGAACGTGACACCCAGAGCTTTAAGTCGCTCCATGTTGTTCGCAGTATGCTCAATATCGTCAATCAACATACTTTCTGTGACTTCTAATTCCAGCAACTCACCCGGCATGCCTGTTGCCAGCAACCGTTGTTCAATATCTTCAACAAAACCTTCGGTTTTAAACTGACTGGCACTGACATTTATAGCAACCCGCACACCACACTCAGGAGCGGAACGCTGCAAGCTCGGGATGCTAGACAACACCTGATCAAGCACCAGTCTGTGCAGGTCGGGCATGAGCCCCTGACTCTCTGCTAATGGAATAAACTCAGCGGGAGAGACCCAGCCAAGCTCCTCATCGCACCAACGCAATAAGGCCTCAAAACCTAAACAGTTTAAAGCCGAATTGGGTGATACCTGCTGGTATTGCGGCTGTAAATAGATTTCCAGTGATTCAGATTTTATCGCTTTTCGCAAAGCTGCAATGAGCTGCTGTCGATAATTAAACTCCCGCTGTATTCCGGTATTAAAGAACTGCAACTTCGATGCGTTGACATCTTTTGCCTGCGATAACGCGAGGTCAGCCGCTTGCATTAAGTCACCCGGACTTTGCGCATCGGAAAACAAGGTAATGCCCATACTCACTGACACTGATTCAAGACTGCCGCCCAGCTTATAAGGCTCCCCCAGCCGCTCTAAAAGTACTTGTAGTCGCTGACGTAAATTACTGTCGTCACGTAAACTTTGGCCTTTTTCACTTTTCAACAACACCATGAACTCGTCCGAGCCTAAACGCCCGGCATTGTCAGCCTGGCGTAGTTCAGACTCCAACCTCTGACCAAATAAAATGAGCAGTTCGTCTCCGGTGTCATGGCTAAAGCTATCGTTAATCTTTTTGAAGTGATCAATATCGAGCATAACCAATACGCCGTCTCCGCCGCCACTCTGGTAAAGGTCAAACTCTTCGTTTAAGCGTTCAAGCATAAAACGTCGGTTTGCTAACCCAGTTAAGGGATCAAAGTAGGCAAGAGACTGGATTTCTTCCTTCATATTCTGGTATTCGGAAATATCTGTGGAAATACCGCACAGTCCGATCACTTGGTTCGTTGAATCAAATAGCGGAACTTTAACTGACCAAAATTGATGGATCTCTTTCTCACCGGGCAGATTATTCACCTCACCCTGAGCTAACCGGTGTCCACTCTCCAGCACTTTGCTGTCATAACTCTTAAGCTGGTCGGCCGTGGTCTTATCGAACAAATCATAATCGGTTTTGCCAATAATATCTTCAAGCTCCAGCTTAAACAGCTTTAACACCTGCCAGTTCGCATACTGATATCTTAGGTCTTTATCTTTAATGTAAATGTAGGCTTCAACGCTATCCAGAATGGTATTTAAACGGTATTTACTTTGCGCCAGAGCTTTTGTTTTGTCTGCAACCTTGCGTCTTAACAGCTGATTAAAGAACAGCACGCCCACAGCAAGTAACACCAGTGCTGCTATTATCCACCACACATAGAAAGGAACACTGACTGCTTTTTGTTGAGAACTCCAGCGTTCAATTATTTGGTAATAAACTGAGTTCTCGTCGGCCTTTAAGCGCTTAAGCTCGTTATCTATTGTGGTTAGAATGTCTGAACTTGACTGTTGAGATACGGCAAAAAAGAGTTCACTTGGCAGGAACATGATAGGCGTCATCTGAACGCTTCGGTCAACCACTTGCTGGTTCCCGAAAAACTGATTGGTTGCAACTGCGTTCGCTTTACCCGTGAGCACAGCGTCAAAACCTTCGCTAAAACTTTCCACCGGATAAAGCTCACTTTTTAATTCAAAGCTTTCAATCAGTTGTTGTAAGTAGCTTTCCTGTACAGACCCTTTCAAAACCGCGACACGTTTATTGTTTAAGTCCAGCAGGCTGGTAATTTTTTCATTCTTAGCGGCATACAGTTGCGACCAGCTAAGCAACGCGGCTTCCTCATGAAACTCTGCCCATTGAGCCCGGGCATCATTTTTGGCAACATCCGGAAGAATATCGATTTTCCCCTGCTGCAAAAACGTCAGGCATTGCTCCCAATCGCATTCAACAGGCAGAAGTTGCCAATTGTGGCGCTCGGCAACAACCATTAATAGCTCACCATGAATACCGCTTAACTTTCCGTATTCATCGAACATAATTTTCGGCGGATTATGATACACACCCACTTTGAGTGTTTTATCCTGTGCCATTAAAGGCGCCGCAGCTAATAACAGAAAAATAATAACAAGAAGGTTTCGCAAAAAGATACCTTAAGTTAATAAGTTGTATAGGCCTAGAATAGGCCTATTTCCACGCTGTGAAAAGCCCTGTTACTGCTGCGGACATTTAGTTATCAATAGCTCACTTTCTAAGGAAGTAAGGTAAAAATAGAAGCAACGCAAGTAGACTGACAATAAGCCCGACATAAATCCCGTAACTTAAGGCCGACAGAGTAAACGCGGCGTAGTAAAGAACGTCTAACAGAAGGTATGCCAGAAAAGCGCGTTTGAACCAGCTTTGCTTTGTCCAAAGTCCAACCAACAAAGCCAACTGAAGCGGTACAAAAAGCACCAGTTTCCAGGGCAAACCGTACAAAATCATCTTCTGTATACTATCGGCGTTCAGAATCATTGAAAACGCCATTTCATAGGTACTCGCTATGCCAGCAATGAACATACCAAGGTAAAAGAAACTGAATGTATAAATTAGACCCATGACAAGATAAAAGGAAATCAGCTTCTTCGGCACTTTCGCGCTCGGCGCTGAGCCACTCTGAGTTGCCTGTCGGGTCGCGACAACCACCACGGCAATAACGTACAACACTTCGGATGCAATATAGAGAATGCCACCAAACACGCCCACGTCAATCGATCGTGCTATGCGCGATGGTGTCGGCCAGGGTAGTTCAGAATAAAAACCAACCAGATGCAATACACTGGCCAGCATAACCTCCAGTTCGTAGGCAATTGCATCAAACCACTCCATGGGGTAGGTCAGAATATTCGCCAGGTAAATTTGTGATACGGCGCCGACAACAACAGCAAGGCCTAACAGAGCCATCATTCCGGCCGCTGGTGGCATTTGACGGGTTAAAGTAAAATGCATAGCAATCATTAGCAGGTAAGTTCCTTATATTTTTTTGAAAACTATACCTTTTTTTTAATTGTAAGTCTTGTTCACCTATTACTTGCCACCATAAGTAAGGGAACTTTACTGCGCGGTATAGCCCCCATCAATCACTAACTCGGTTCCGGTCACAAATTTAGATTCATCCGACGCCAAATACAGCACGCCGTAAGCAATGTCTTCAGACTCACCAACATGACCAATGGGGTGCAGGCTATCCAGCTGCTTTCTGAACGCATCCACGCCTTCATCAGACTCTTTCCCTAGCTGCTCCACCAGTGGCGTCCAGATAAAGCCCGGGTGCACTGAATTGACCCGAATTTTGTCTTTTGCGTAAATAAGTGCGTCATTTTTGCTCATTAACCTGACGGCGCCTTTAGAGGCATGGTAAGGCGGTAAATCGGCAGCACCTATCATTCCGTAAATTGATGACAAATTAATAATGCTTCCAGCCCCTGCTTTTTTCATTGCCGGAATGGCGTGTTTTGTACAGTAAAAAACACCACTGACATTAACGTTAATCACCTTATCCCATTCGTCTTTGGTAATTTCGTGGGTCGGCTTATTAACCCCAGCAATGCCGGCATTATTGACTAAGACATCTATCGAGCCGAACTCTTTCTCGATGTCTGAAAAAGCACTGCTTACATCGTCTTCGCTGGCCGTATCTATGTGCCAGTATTTTGCGGTGCCGCCAAAGCCTTTAATTTCATCGACAACTTTTTGTCCTTCGCTATCCGCAATATCGGTTACGGCAACCTTGGCTCCTTCTTTCGCCAGCTCAAGACAAACCGCCCGGCCAATACCTAATGCGCCGCCAGTAACAATGGCAACTTTACCTTCTACTCTTTTCATCATTGTGTCCTCTTTTAGCTCTTTTCCTGAGTCTAGTATGGGTCACAAATCGGCATATAGACAGGAATCAAAGTATAGTGATCTAAAGCAACCTTAATCCGTAAAAAAGCAAAGTATCTATAAGTTAACAAGGAACCGTTATGACCACCTATAAAGCCATTAACTTGATTAAACGCCCTGAGCCTGGCCCTGTCACAGCCGACATATTTGATGTTGTAGAGAAAGAGCTACCCAAAGCTGGCTCCGGTGAAATTCTGATTAAGCAAACACAAATGTCTCTAGACCCTGCCATGTTCGGTTGGATGAGCCCTGATACTGAAAGCTATATTCCCCCCGTTGAACTGGGCAGCGTAATGCGCAGCTCTGGTGTCGGCAAAGTCATTGAAAGTAACCACCCTGACTTTAACGAAGGTGACCGCGTCATGGGTATGATGGGTTGGCAGGAATATGCGCTGAGTAATGGCCAGGGTATTAATAAAGTGCAGGCCGATGTGCCCGACGAAACCGTGCTGTCAGTGTTTGCATTACCGGGTCTGACGGCCACACAAGGACTGTTTAATGTTGGTAAACCTAAGAATGGTGAAACTCTGGTGGTAACCGGCGCCGCAGGTTCGGTTGGATCAATTGTCGGGCAGTTGGCCAAAGCCGAAGGACTGAAAGTGATTGGCGTTGTCGGCAGCGATGAAAAAGCCAACTGGATTGTCAACGAACTCGGGTTTGACGGTGCCATTAATTACAAAACCAGTGACTTGCGCGACCAGCTAATCAAGCTAACCCCTGAGGGCATAGACTTGTACTTTGAAAACACCGGCGGCCCCATTCAGAACCTGGTCGTTGAGCGCATGAACGCTCATGGGCGTGTCGTGGTTTGCGGCATGATAGCCGACTACGACAAAGAAGTGCCAAGCCCTGGTCCAAGCTGGATACCGGTTATTAAAAAGCGCCTGACCATTCAGGGCTTTACTATGCCGGACCATTTTGACGAGATTCCCAGTTTGCTAAGCAAACTAACGCCTTACGTTATGTCTGGAAAAATCAAACACCGCTCTCATATTCTTGAGGGGCTGGAGTCCGCCATTGAAGGCTTAAACTTGTTCTTTACCGGCGATAATAAAGGCAAGTTGATCGTTAAGTTATAAGTCACTTTAAACTCGGTGAATGAAACAAGAAAAAGTCCGACGGTATAAAGGTTAGAGTTGAAAACAGCAGTGTTGCAAGAATAATCAGGCCAAGCGCGCCAACCTTTACCGTCGGCTCAAAGTGACAAGACAGCACCGCATGACCTACGAACTCACCAACGAAAATTGCAATAGCAAAAATAGACAAATCAGCAATCAAGTAATGGCCGCCCAACAAAGCTGTGTAGCCGTAAAACATCAGCACGATAAGAAGCGCCGGAAATATACAACGAATGGCAGTTGCAACTGGCCAGCCCGGAGCGGGGCCATAAAAAATACGCTGTACAGGTGTAATTATCAGGGCAGGCCAGAAGGCAAGCTTTAGATGCTCCCAGGTACTTTCATTAACCGCAGCAAACACCGCGACAAATGTACTTCGACCTGACCACTCCCAGAAAAAGTGCAGCAGGGAACCAACAGAAATCACACTCACCGCGCATAAAAAAGCGCGCCACTTTATGATTGCACTCATAATGAACCTCCGGCTACTGTTTTATAGGTCTTATTGAGTATGGGCTATTTTTAGACCGACAAGACTCGCGAGAAGCCGACCTATTAAAAATGGCGTCAGCCACCAAACACCGTAAAGCTCAAGCCCACATAGGCAATGTATCCCAGCAGCAGGAGCCCGCCTTCAAGCCTGCTGAGCCTGCGCCCCGTATAAAGAAAAAGCAAAAGAATAAGCGCGGCTCCCAGCATAACCCACTGATCAAATTGCAGTATTCGTTCATGCACAGGCAGTGGCTGTAACAACGCCGAAATACCGAGTATGCCCAAAACGTTAAAAATATTACTGCCCAGAATGTTGCCAATAGCCACGTCAGCGTGTCGCCTAAATGCCGCAATAACTGAAACGGTGAGCTCAGGTAAAGATGTGCCAACCGCCACAAGAGTCAGCCCAATAACGGCTTCGGAAACACCCAGCGACTCGGCAATATCAACTGCGCCTTTTAAAAGTACCTGAGAACCGACAATTAACAACGCCAGGCCAAACACAATGGCTGCTGCTATACGGAGCTTGGTTGTCGGCAAAGAGGTCACTTCCTGCGCCTCTGCTTTATGCAAATCTGCAGATGGTGCATTTCCGAAACGCTCGGTTCTGTATGCCCAGATCAAATAACTTACCAGCGCCAGCAACAAAATAGCGGCATCAAACCTTGCCAGCGCACTTCCACCGACAAGAACCAGAAACAAGACTGTTCCGGCAACTACGGTAATACCGTCACGGCGCAGTACCAGCGGCTTCACTGCAAGAGGCGCGATTACAGCACACATTCCCAGAATAAGCAGAATATTGCCGATATTACTGCCAACAACGTTACCAACAGCTATGTCCGGCCGCTCGTTTATAGCAGCATCAATTGAAACCACTAACTCAGGGGCAGAAGTACCAAACCCGACAATCAGTAAACCGCTAAGCAAAGGCGAAACGCCCATACGCTTCGCAGCAGCCAGCGAACCTCGAATAAGTGCTTCACCACCCGTGGTCAACAACAAAACCCCAATAATGACGAACAACGCACTCAGCATAGCTTTAAGCTCCCGGCCAGACACGTTACATATAAAAACTTTCCAATAGATAGGTGGCGGCCAAACAAACGCCAATAAAAGCACTATTAATAACAGCCTTAACTCCCCACGGGAGACCACCGTAGGTAAGGTCCAAATACTTAGTTACCACAACCATAAGACCCATAAATACAAACCACGGTGTAAAAAAGAAGATGAATTGCCACTTAACAACACTAACCGCTATGTCATGCAGACCACCACTGACTGCAAAAGTTATTAAAACCGCGAGCCAAACTGGCAAAAAAGAACTCGCAGGTTTCATAACGTTACGCGACAGATAGTAGCCCCAAACAGGATTCCAATAATGCCAAAACTGCGTAAAAGAGCCCGCACCCAAAGCACGCTGAAACATATTCTTCATAGAGCCCGATGCGCCTATGGCGACACCATTTCTCTTCTTTACGTACTTAGCCAAGGATACTGCTTTTTGCATATAGACTCCGTATGGTTAGTGCTTAGCTGCCCAGTTGGGTAAAAATACCAACCGCTAGCTCGGCCCACACATACAGTAGCGCTACAACGCATAACCCCGCCCAAAGCAACCAATACTTGCCAGGTACTTTTCTTGCCACCAGCACAAACAAGCTGCTTATTGAAAGCAGCAGAGCTCCCATAACAACAAAGTCGTTAAGCTCCCAGTTAACGCTTGTCGTGAACTGCATGGCAACAAACGGCACGAGTAAAATGCACCCTGTACCTACTGCAATCCAGACAAAAACGTCATTGCGCATTATTAAGTTAGTGGTTTTGTTTTTCATTTTGAATTAACTCTTATTAGTTAATAGCTCAGCGTTCTGTTTAAGGCGCCTGTGCAGGCTGCCTCTAAAGCTTATAAAACCACAAAAAACAAATCTAAAGCTATAAAAATGATGTTAAATATTATTTCGGGCTTGCATGTAAGGCGGTGAAATCCGCGGAATCTGGTTAAGGAGCTTAAGAAACTGAGTCATAGCTATCGCTTGCCGAGCCATTCTGATGTTCCCGTTATTTACGCTCAAGCTTGCTTACTAACACCATTAGCTTAGTCTGGTCGATTTCTACTGATGCTTTTTTATCGTAAAACACAGTCAGAGTAGGATTAATAACACTCTTCCCAACTTCAACGGCCGCCTGAACCTCAACCGTCTCACCTTGCGTTGGTGAAACGGTTAATTCATAGCGAAAGTCATCACCAACCGTCATGTAAGCCATTTTACCTTCTTCCACGATCATCACTGGCGACTCAACGAGTTCACCACTTTTAAATACTGAGCTTGAGACCCGAAAAGTATCTGCGGCTAAGCATGGCAACGATGCCAACAGTGACACTAATAGTATGTAAAGCTTTGTTTTCATTTCAGTTTCCCTATGTCGGGTAGGCCATAGTGATTTTCCTCATAGTGGCTATTCAACGCTGCGTTTTCTGGAGAATGCCAGACTAATAGCGGCGAGCATTCCTGCGCACAAAAGCCAGAAAACAACGATCGATAACCACACCACTATTGAAGCATCTTGAACCCCAAACTCACTAAAGACCACTGCCTGGTCGCTAAAAAAGTGTGCTAACCCCAGCCAAAACGGCGCATTCACCCAGGCTGCTAATAACGCAATGAGAAAGACAGGTTCGAGGCCCAGCTGTATAAATACGGGTGTAACAAGCGGGGGAAGATTAAGCACTAAAGCAACGATTAAAAAGCGCCTAAAAAAGCGGTTGGAGGTAAACATGCTCACATCCTTTTGAGTTAACCTGGCCTTCTGCCTACCAGAGCCAACCTACCTGTATGGTTAACTGAGGGCTCGAGAAGTCGCCGCTACCCGCTGTTATTCCGGGTTCAATATAGAAGCCCCCATATTGGAAAGTGCCACTGACACCGGCGTAGTTCCAATCTTCGTCTTCATAGACCCTATAGACAACATCTTGGGTTGAGTAATAAGTAAGGGCGTTATCTTTTATTGTGGAGCTTCCGGCTATTACCTGCCAAGAACGCATTGCGCTGTCACGGTTATAGTAAAAACTGTAACCTGCCTCAATTCCGTAGGCTTTTCCCGTGTATCCAACGGCTAACTGAATTGGGTGCCCGGAAATCTCTTTTTTCATAACCAGGTTAACGCCTCCCGGCGTACCTAAAGCAACACCTAACTGAGTGTCGTCGGGCTCAGCGGCGTGCAGAGTCAAAGGAAGCAGAGCAGCTATTGCAAGAAGGTATTTCATCTCATGCCTTTTTTGTTTGTTAACACTTGGCTAACACTAAATGAGAAGGAAACAAAAGGCAACGGTAGAATATGCCATATATCATATATCATATATAGTTAGTGCCGAATAATACCCTTAATCCTTCATCACAACCTGATTTCTTCCGTCACGCTTACCTTCATAAAGTAGGTTATCGGCTCGGGTAATCAGCATATCCAAATCGTCTTCAGCCTTGGCAACAGCAACGCCAATGGTCACACTCAGCCCCAGGTCGTTTAACTCGTCTGTTGATGACAAGGCTTCTACATTTTGCTTAAGACGCTCAGCCACCGCCTTAGCGTCGGCAGGGCTCGTATGAGGCAGCCCCACCACGAACTCTTCGCCACCAAAACGACCTATAATGTCGGTTGGCCGAAGTGAGTGCTGACAAACTTCGGCTATCTTCGTCAGAATGACATCACCACGGGTGTGGCCCCAAGTGTCGTTAATACGCTTGAAGTGGTCAACGTCAATCATAAACAAGCAGAACGGAGTATCTTCCAGTCGAGATCTTTGCAGCAAAGCTTCAGCTCTTTTCATAAAGTGACTGCGGCTATCAACACCCGTAAGCGCATCATTCTCAGCGACCATGCGCAGCTGCGCTTCCAGCGATTTTCGGTGCTTAATTTCCTGCAGTAACTCGCGGTTTTGATCGCGCTCTTCATTAAGCAAGGAGTACTGCTGACGCTGCAAACGCTCTAACCGCCGCAGCGCTGTGTACCCAACAATATTGGCCATGATAAGCAACAGGCCCAACCGGATTGCGCCTGTGGGAGTTACTCCTGCGTACAACATACTCGCCGCTAAAAAAGTAATACTTAAGAAAAGGCTAGCCAGCGCTGCAACCGTCAACAAATTTGGAATAAGCAGATAAAAAGCCATAATAGCGACCACCACTGCGGTGATCTGCGTAAGAAGGCTTTCCGGGCGCAAAGGAACAATGAGAATAATCCCCGTTGCCAGAATCCATAATGGTAACGCGTGCAACCAAGCTTTTTCAGCATAACCACCCCGGTGACCGATAACAAAGGCTAATACCAGGCAGGAGCCCACTACCGCAACGCGCATAGTCAGCAGCGAGTAATACTCTTGCGTTAGCCCCAGAAGGTTGTAATCGGTAATGCCGAACATGGCAAAAATAATAGATACTAAAAGTAGCGCAAGGCGGGAGTCAGACCTAACATTCGATTCAATAGAATGGCGGTATTTTAACTCTTTACCGGCCTCAAGAAACTGACCGGTCAGCCAGTGAGTATCATTTTGCTTTTGTTGTTGTGACAAAGTTTTACCTGTTAAAACGGTTTTGATTCCAGACAATAAGTGTTAATTCTGACCTTTTCTCCACCGTTTTGCAGTATTTTTCTCACTCTTCCTCGTTGAACTTCCTTTTTAAAGCCTTGAGGTTGGCGTTAAGCTCTTTAACTTCCAGTCGAGACTCCCGTGCTATATCTCGCATGTCCTTAACGCGCTTTGAAATAAGAAAAATAAATATTGGTACTAGTACCCATAACAAAGCAATAGCTAAGTAGGCCAGCCCACCTATAATACCGATGCCAGCGAAAAGCGTGTCTTCCATAGAGTTAGTCTCCTTTAATTCAACCTTTTAATATTTATCCTATAAAAATAATACTCTATTGCTAACTCTATAAAGTCTAGTCTTTCAATGCCTGAATAGATTTTTGAGTCTTACTTAGGTTTTCAGCCAAGGCATCGAGTAATTTTTGATACTCCGCCGACTTCTCACCCAGCTTCGTGCGTTTTACCACAGTTGCCAGTTCTTCATCTTCCTGCAGACACTTATCCAAAATGGCGTTTTTAGAATTCGCAGAGAAAAACTGAGTAAGTTCCCCTCCGATCTTGTGCAGGAGTTCTTTATCAGGGTCAGGTTTAGCCGGTAGCTCGCCGAAATCTTTAACCACATTTTCAAATGGTTCAATATAGGAGGTTCTTTCGTTGGCAATATCATTAAGTTTACTGGCCAGGTTATCATCCTCGACCACATTCGCTATTTCGCGATAATAATCTGTTGTCTCAATGACTAACTTCAGAATTTCTATACTATCGGCCTGATTATCTGTGCGTAATATCGACATTTTAATCCTTGTTTACGTTAGGCAGTGGCATATCGCCAACAACAGCTTCAATAGCCTTAGGCATTACCTCGAAATTGGCCGGTGTATCGGTTTTAAACTCACCGTCGGCCTGAATGTGCTTAGCCCTGGAGGTTTTAATGCTAATTTTTCGGGCCTTTTTACAGACAACCCGTTCTGCCTTTTCCAAATTGCCGTTACGAAAATTGACTCCCAGTAATAACAACCGCCACCACCGTATTGGTTTCAAGCAAAATAAGTTCAGTTGCCCATCTAGCAGTGTAGAGTCATCATCGACAACGTTTCCGCCACCGTAGTAACGACCATTACCTACCGCCAGGTGAATTGCCCTTACAGACTCCTTCCAGCCGTCAGCTTCTATTTGAACTTTAAAACTCTTGTTGCGCTTCATGACGCTGGTAAATGCGCCCAAATACGCAAACACGCCAAAGTACTTCTTCATTTCTGACGTCAGTTCACGGGTTACCTCTACGCCTAAACCAACATGAGCAACATTCACAAAATAACTATTATTCACCTTTGCCAAGTTTATGCGCTCTCGCTTGTCATTAACAATAGCCTGAGCGGCTGCAACAACGTCATGCGAAATACCAAGCGAGCGCGCCAAGTCGTTAGCTGTTCCCATCGGTAAAATGGCCAAGGTTTGCTCGCTTTTATAGATTGAGTCCAACGCTGAGCTGATGGTTCCATCGCCCCCGGCAACAATCACCACTCCTTTTTTCTCACGGTAATTTTCAATGCATGAGGCCATATGAGACGGACTTTCAGTGACGCAAACCTCAACCTCAATGCCAGAGTTTCTGAGCAAGTCGGTGGCTTCAGTTAACTCCTGAGAGTGGCCGTTTCTACTCTTCGGGTTGATAACTAACAACGCATGCTGCAATGCTTTACCTCTTCCTGTTATGCACTGCGTTAAATATAAGAGGTTTATTCCAAGGCTTCAAAGCACTGACGGAATATTTACGTTGGGGATTTTTGGATAAGAGAAACTCATACAAACTTTAACGGCAAATGATGCCAAGTGGCATTTTTAAAGTGTACGACTGCAAAAACCAACATAATGGTGCCCACAAGGCAATGAAGCCTAAGCCCATAAACAAAGCGTTTCTTATGTTTCGCTCTGGCTTAAAAGGTGTTCAGTTCGTCTTCTATAGTTTTCCTCAAATGCGACAACCGCTGCTAAAAGCGAAGAGATAACCAAAAGAGTAAATGCTTCCAGGAAAAGATTTAAACCGGCCGTCGCTCCCATTATCCCTGAACTAAGGAACGTCATATTTATGAACGAAACGATATTTACAACAAATAAGATAACGCTCAGATAAGCAATAGCCCTCGCCAAAAAAAGCATTAGGGGCAAATTTTGAGATTTCAAATTTCTGTATGGTCTCACCTATAACTCCTTAGTAATTGGTTTGATTATGTTTCGGCATCGTTTATTACGTTGCCTAACGCCGGACAAGCCGCTCACAGAACGGAAAATAGAGCTCACTTTTCCATAACAAAGTTACGCAGCTTCTGACCACGAATTTCTACCGTTTGCTCTTTTGCGACTTTAAAGCCAAATTTTTCGTAAAACGGACGAGCCGTAATGCTCACCTCAGAGTAAAACCGAGTAATTCCTTGTAACTCACCCACTCTTAGCACGTGTTCCATCAAGTGACGCCCGACACCTTTACCCTGATACTCATGGTGACAAAAGAAATGGTCAATTAGCCCATCTTCCTGAAGGTCGGTATAACCAACAATTTCTCCGTCAATTTCCGCAACAAAAGGCGAGATAGCATTCATTTTTCTCTGCCATACCTCAAGAGAAGCGTTATCCGGCGCCCATGCTTCGACTTGCGCTTGTGTGTAGTCACGTGAGTTCACATTGCGAATGGTGTGATAAAAAATAGCCCATAAATCACGCGCATCTGATTCGTTATATTTTCTAATTTTTATCATGCTGGTATCTGCCGTCAGTCAACCGATGCAATTTCAAAGAGTTCGCCCCGATAAAAACTCGTATTCGCTAGGTTTAGCATAGGGTAATCCTCTTCTGAGTCTCCATACGCAAAAACTTCGCTATAAAGAGATAAATCGATGCGTTCTTTTATGCGCTCCACCTTTCTCTCGTTACTGCAATCACCATTCAGGTAAGCCCCGGTAAATCGACCATTACGCACTTCAAGTTCACTGCAAATTAAATCTACTTCGTGATTTCTACACCAGATTTTTAGGTAAGGAGAGACAGATGCTGAAACAATGACCACGTGATCGCCGTTCTCTTTATGCTTAGCTATTTTCTGCAGCATATCGCTCCGAATCACGGAGGGTAAATACTCAGAAACAAAACGTTCAGCACTAGCATCAAGTTGTTTTTCAGAAACGCCCATGAAAGCAATTCTTGATATCAGAGGTCGGATTTTAGAGGCAGAAAGAAGCCTAGCTTTGTGTAAGATAATTGCAGGGAAAAGAAGAAAAACGCCAATAACCAGCCGCACGAATTTCGTCGAGGAAAAGACAAACTTAGTATATGTATCCCGCGTCGTGATTGTTCCGTCAAAATCGAAGAGAGCAAGGTTCATCTTTACCTCAACATCGAAGGCGCTTACTGTTGCGACTTGTTACGTTTACTACTCACCGCACTATCAATCACTATCATGACCGAGATCTAAATAGGCAATGAGATACCCATATTCTTTATCTATCAGCATCCCCTTTGCATGATGCTGCTTTGCCAGCTCATGGCTCCACTCACTTCCCTCGGGCGGGAGTGGAACCGACAAATCCTTTTCGAGAAGAGCAGTATCTTCGACCGTGTATCCTCTGGACACAGCCTCTTGAGCACAGTGCGCCAGAACATATTCAACCGCATATTTATCAACACTCGGCTGCCAGGTGTATTCCGTTTCGCATGCATACTTTCGTTCGCCCTCGGCGGTAAAATACTCCAAACGCCCCGATGTGCAAGCAGATACTAGTAAAGCTAACACGAAAACAATACAGCTACTTTTAATTTTCACCGGTGTGGTTCCTGTTTATATAACGTCCGCTTAAGCGCTTGTTATACGCTTCCTTCGGATTCTACGACCAAGATTCGTGCTTCTCCGCGAGGATGCGCAACATGCTCAGTTCCAATAGACGCATAAAAAATATCTCCTGTTTCTAACATCGCTGATTGCTCAACCCCATTTTCTTTAAAGAACATTTCGACAACGCCATCTAAAACAACAAATACTTCTTCGCCATCGTTTACATGCCATTTATATGGCTTATCAGTCCAATGCAAGCGCGTCGTAATTCCGTTCATATTTGCAATGTTTTTTGCACCCCAGGCGCGTTCAGATTTGAATTCTTTACTTCTAATTATTTTCACGATACTTCCAAATTATGAATAGTGTATAACGCCGCGTTCACCAGCTTGCCCGGTGCAACGCCTTGTTCTGCTCACCAAAGTGTAAATCTCGGTGACAGTTTGGACACAGAGCAACAGCATTAGCTACAGTGTCCTCTCCTCCGTCAGCAAGTCTAGTTTTGTGATGAACTTCCAAGTATGGACTTCCATCCTTTTTCCTTTTAAAAGGGGCGTCGGCCTTGCATCTCTCACATACCCCATTTGCGCGGGTAAGCACCTCTGCCACCACAAACGGATTACGCTCATATACTTGGACGAGTACGGGCTTGGTTCTTGGTAGCGCACTCGATTCAGAAATTCGCTTTTGCCGTTCATCCTTGGGCGTATTTATCGCTTTTTCAATCTCCTTATCGAAAGATTCATTCAAATTTTCAAGGCTGGATATGCCTTTCTCGATGGCAAGGTAAGATGAATGCAGATCACGAAGAGACTTAAGCGTAACGTTATTCCTTGCTTCGTAGTACTTAATGTGTTTCCACAACGCGTCGACCGGGTTAGTCAGAGCATTGGTTCCTCCATCGCTCATAAGACGAGCTAAGAAATAACTCATGTGAGCCACGCTCAGAGCACGTTTGAATTCTAGCCCTCTAACCATCTTTCCATAGACGGTTATCATAATTTTCGCGGAGTTAACGTTGACTCCATGTTCCGTATTCAGTTGGCGAGCGCCTTCAGTTTGAGATAACTCTCCTTCGAATACTCTCTTTGCTATTGCGAAAGCCTCTTCAGCAACTTCCATCCAATTCAACCTCAATAGAGCATAACGCTTGGCTTTGCGGCTAACCGGAGCGCAGCGTAGGTACGTCCGACAACCGCCTCTTGTTAAGCTTTTATCGCTCACTTGACCAAACTAATAGCTATCATCCGAAGCCTTTTGTCCACGAATTCATAGTGCACAGTGTAACGATCGGAAATTGACTTGATCCAGCGTTGGTAAAGCTCACTACATTCGGTGATATATTTAGCAACATTCGGTGTTTATTGTTTATTGTTCATTGACATAATTTTGAAGTTCTATAGGCCATGGGGATACTTCCCTCATTTGATTTTCAAAATGTGCGCTAACAGAGCGCCAAAGCAATAGGGCATCTTCACAAACACCAAACATCTTTCCCGGCCCCACTCAACTTCAACCCCTAAGCCCAAATCACTGTTATTGCGAGCTGTACCCTTCAGCCTTCTAGCAAAAAACCAACTCCGTTTAATCATTGGAACAGCCTCTGCTATTTCAATGATTTTTTCAGTACATCTGATATATCTTGTTCCACCCCAGCCCTCAATTGGTCATTGATTACAAATAGCCTTTACCATCACAGCGTGAGCAATTCCCCATGCCGCCAGTTCCTTTACAGACTGGACAAATATCTCCAGACCGACTTTTTGAGGTTTGTTTTTCAATACCTAATTTCTTTTCGTAATCATCAATCTTTGCCCAGCACCCTAGTAAGGCTTTCTTTAATCTTGCCAATTCCTCTTCTAATGGCATAACTCGTTTATTTATTTCCTGTTCTTGACTGTCGATTCGCTTTACAAGGCCATTTTTTATAGAGTGCTCATTTTCAAGGGAAGCTTCTAGAGAAGCACACTTTTCAATCAACTGATTTATGGCAATAACGTTGAACCAAATAATCTCTGACTTGCCCTGTGGGTCCTCTCCATTCTTAAATACATTTACAAAACGCTTCTCGTTAGGATTCTTAGGGCCTATAGAGCCATCATATAGGCCCGCAAGCTTGATACCCCATTTCTCAAGGAACTGCCGCCCTTCCTCGCTAAGGTAGGAGTCAAATTCTGATAGGTCTCGCATCAGGCACCTCTATGCATAGCGCTTTAAACAGCGGCGAACGTTAGTGAGTCCAGCAGCGATATCTGCGGACTGTTTTACTTTGTTTTGTGAAGTTGTACAAACTGCCTTATTCGAATACATAAACCGCAACGCCATTTAACCTAGTGTAAGTATCACCACGATTTACACTTGTCGCATTACCTGTTGCATGTGCGCTACCGCCACTACCTATTGCAGTGGCAGAGCCGTAACTAGTTGTAACGCTTGGTACATCTCGTTCGTCTATTCTTGTGAGTATCACGCCATTTGCGCCGACCTTTGCCGCTTCTTCTTTTAGCCGTTGAATTGCCTCGTTCACTAAAGTGCTACTCTTTTTAAAGTCATGCCCTGCACTTGCATAAACAATTGCGATCTCCTCAAAGCCTTCAGGAGCAGATCTATAAATATGCACACCATTAGGAGCTATAGCGGGACGAGCCTTTCCGGTGACAACTGCATTACCGTCCATGACGGTACAACCGGAAATTGCTGTAATCGCGAAAACAGCAATAATAAGAGTAAAAATAGCTTTCATATCTCTTTCCTTATCAAGAGCTAGTCATATCGCACCTAGGATCATTCTCATCTGCACAAAACGGTCACAAACTATCCAATCAACATTAAACAAGTTAAAACTAAATTACAATAATCTACGAAGTAGCTCATAGTCGAAACTTACATACCCTTACTAATCCCCCATTCCCCTCCTCTTCATAACCCAGTAAAATCCCTCTAATCATTCAACGCAGGCACAACGAATCAGCGTATGAAAACCAATTTAATTACCCTTGGCGGTTATGAAAAGTTGCAGCAGGAACTCGAGCACCTTTGGCGGGTGGAGCGGCGCGAAACCGTGGAAAAGGTGTCGTGGGCGGCGAGTCTCGGTGACCGCTCTGAGAACGCCGATTATAAATACAACAAGCAGAAGCTGCGTAAAATTGATGGTCGCATTCGCTATTTAACCAAGCGTCTGGAGCAGGTGAAGGTTGTGTATTATTCGCCGCAACAGGACGGTAAGGTGTTTTTTGGTGCCTGGGTGGAAATTGAGGACGAGGACGAGAACGTTCGCGCCTTTCAAATTGTTGGCCCGGACGAGATTTATGATCGCAAAGACGCAGTGTCTATCGACTCGCCCATGGCGCGCGCTCTGCTGAAAAAGCAGGTGGACGATGAGGCGGAGGTTAACACGCCGCAGGGCACCAAGACCTGGTTTATTAATAAGATAAGTTACCAACAGCCCGCGTAGTCAATTCGTGATAGTATTCGTCCCCATTATTTGTCGTAACGTTTTAAAACCAAGAGATGTACTATGAGCCAGATACCGCAATTACTTGCTAATGAACTGAAGGTCGACGAGCGTCAGATTGCCGCTGTTATCCAGTTGCTGGACGAAGGCTCGACGGTGCCTTTTATTGCCCGTTACCGTAAAGAGGTAACCGGCGGTTTAGACGACACGCAATTACGTCAGCTGCATCAGCGCCTGAACTACCTACGCGAGCTGGACGACCGCCGTCAGGTGATACTGAAGTCGATTGACGAGCAAGGCAAGTTAACCGACGAACTGGCTCAAAGCATTAAAACCGCCGACTCGAAAACCGAGTTGGAAGATTTATACCTGCCCTACAAACCTAAGCGCCGCACTAAAGGCCAAATTGCTATTGAAGCGGGCATTGAGCCGCTGGCAGATCTACTGTGGAAAGACCCAACGCAGAACCCGGAACAAGCGGCCGCTGACTACGTTGACGCTGACAAGGGTTTTGCTGACGCCAAAGCGGTGTTAGACGGTGCCCGTGCCATTTTAATGGAGCGCTTTGCCGAGCAGGCAGAGTTACTAAAACGCTTACGTTCGCACTTATGGCAGAACGCACACTTAACCAGCACGGTTGCGCCGGGTAAAGAGAAAGAAGGCGCTAAGTTCCGCGACTACTTTGAGTTTTCTGAGCTGTTTAAAACTATTCCCTCGCACCGCACGCTGGCGTTGCTGCGTGGCCGTAACGAAGGCTTTTTGCAGCTTTCTATGGACGCTGACCCGGGCAGTGAAGACAAAACCTCCGGCTCGCACTGCGAAGTGATGATTGCTGACTTCCTGAACTTTGAGCACAAAGGCCGCGCTGCCGATGACTGGCTGCGCCAGGTTATTCAATGGACCTGGCGGGTGAAGCTGTCGCTGCATATGGAAACTGAACTTATGGCTCGTGTGCGTGAGCGTGCCGAGGAAGCGGCAATTCAGGTATTTGCCAGCAACTTAAAAGACTTACTGATGGCGGCGCCTGCCGGTGCGAAAACCACTATGGGCTTAGACCCGGGCGTTCGTACGGGTGTTAAAGTTGCGGTAGTGGACGAAACCGGTAAAGCGGTTGCGACCAACACCGTATTCCCGTTCCAGCCGCAAAACCAAATGGACAAAGCCATGCGCACGCTGGCGACCTTGTGCAAGCAGTACAAAGTCGAGCTTATCAGCATTGGTAACGGCACTCACTCGCGCGAGACCGACAAAATGGTCGGCGACATGCTCAAACAGCACAGCGAAATTAAAGCCACCAAGGTTATAGTGAACGAGGCTGGTGCATCGGTTTACTCCGCTTCTGAGCAGGCAGCGCAGGAGTTTCCGGATATGGACGTGTCACTGCGTGGCGCGGTGTCTATCGCCCGCCGCTTGCAAGATCCGCTGGCCGAGCTGGTTAAAATTGAGCCTAAATCGATTGGTGTTGGCCAGTATCAGCACGACGTTAGCCAGTCGCAACTCGCACAAAGCCTGGACGCCGTGGTTGAGGACTGTGTAAACGCAGTGGGTGTGGATGCCAACATGGCGTCTGCGGCTTTGCTTCAGCGCGTGTCAGGTTTGTCGAAAACACTGGCGAAAAACATTGTCGATTACCGCGACGCCAACGGTGCCTTTGCTAACCGTAAACAATTACTTGATGTGCCACGCATGGGGCCAAAAGCCTTTGAACAGGCGGCAGGTTTTATGCGCATTAATAATGGCGAACAGCCGTTAGATGCCTCAGCGGTTCACCCGGAAGCTTATTCGGTGGTCGAGCGCATGGCAAAAGCGAATGAGCTGCCGGTACAAGAGCTGATTGGCAACCACTCATTGGTAAAAAGCCTTAACGCCGCAGACTACACAGACGAGCGTTTTGGTCTGCCAACAGTAACGGATATTCTGTCTGAACTGGAAAAGCCAGGCCGTGACCCACGCCCTGAATTTAAAACGGCAGAATTCAAAGAAGGTGTCGAGAAAGTCAGCGATCTGAAGCCCGGCATGCAATTAGAAGGTGTGGTGACCAACGTGGCGAACTTTGGTGCCTTTGTGGATGTTGGCGTGCATCAGGACGGTCTGGTTCACATTTCAGCACTGGCCGATAAGTTTGTCAGCGACCCGCGTGAAGTGGTGAAAGCCGGCGACATTGTGAAGGTAAAAGTGCTGGAAGTAGATATTGAGCGTAAGCGTATTGGTTTAACCATGCGTTTAAGCGATGAAGCGCCAGCCAGCACCTCAGCTGACAAGCCTAAAACGAAAGCCGGTAACGGGCCTAAGAAAAAACCTTCAGGTAGTAGTCGTGCGCCACAACCGCAAAACTCGGCTATGGGTAGCGCATTGGCAGATGCCTTTGCAAAAGCGAAGAAAAATTAAAACGGAATAAAGAGAGGCGTTAAGCAGTAGCGCTGAATGAGTCCACGGATGGACGAACACGCTTATCGTAGAAAGAGGCTATCATCTCGCCTCGTTCAGGCGATGACAGAGTCTTTTTGCCCTGTTCAGCAGGTGCTGCGGCGTCGACGCCATTTGACTGGCTGTCACCTTCGCCTTTGTTTGCACCTTCCAGGCTTTTGTTAAACGGCGCATTAATACTAATGTCCGGGTTTGGCTCTTCGCCCTCTTCACCACTCTGGCCGGACTCAATTTGCATTTGGGCTAATTCAGCCCGCGCCTGAGTTGCTTTATTGGTTGCTTCAGACGCTATTGCTCTGTCTGCCGGTGAAGGTTGCGCCGGTGCCATAGCTGCGCGACGAACCACCTGCATCTTCTGGATAGTAGCTTGTGGGTCACCATTAACCGGGCTAACGTCTATCTGAACTTCACCGCCAACAGCATAAGACTTGCCATCGGGTCCTCGCTCATATTCGTACGAAGGTGAGCTGGCATACTGACCACCAACGGCAGCGTGAGCCTGTTCGTGCACACGAACTTCCTGGTCACGGCTTTTCAGTTCATCGACTTTCTCAATTTCTTCTTCACTGAGTTTTTGCTGATTTTTTTCAGCTTCATCGGTGACTTCCTTGCTGGCTTTGTCGGTGGCTGTTTTGTCGTCACCTTTGCCATCACTCTTGCCGTCGGCTTTTCGGTCGGCCTGAGTATTCGGTTTATTACTGGATTGGTCAGATTTGGCAGGTTCTTTCACCAACGGCCGCTCAAAATTATCCCTGTTCATCGACTCCGCAGGTGGGGCCGACGTTACAGGAATAGGCGGTAACGCTGGTGAGATATTCATGTTAGAACATTAAGCGTTGGTATCGATCATTGTGCCCAACACTTCGTCAGCAGTTTCTACTGTACGAGTGTTTGCTTCAAAATTGGTCTGCCCCTGATTCAGAGAAACAAGAGAGTCCGTTGTGCTTGTAGCCGTTACGCTTTGGCTCGTTTCAGATGCGGATTCTGTCGCTGTCTGAGCACCATTAACATTGGCATTGTCCTGCTGCTGAACGTCATTGCGCCCAGATGCAGAAGCTGAAGCAATTTCCTGGCTAGCCTGAGAAACTTGCTGGTTTGCACGTTGCATACCTTGCAAGCCTGAGTTCATTGCTGCACCAATTTCCATAGTCACTCCTAATCACGCGCTGCGCGTGTTACTGCGAATGTATTTGTCAGTATCGGTCATATTTTAAACATTTTCAAGTACTGACAAGTACCGTTCATCGCAATTTTCAGCCGGCTTTATGCGTGTTGTTGAATCTGGTTCAGCAAGGCTTTCCATGAGCGTTTCTGCACTTCTAAGGCTTCTTTCATTTCATCGACCTGCTTTTTCAGCACGTCAATATCATGGTTCACATGCTCTTTTAACGCTTTAGTTTTCGTGTCCAAAAGCTTTTTACGAGCCTGATAGTAAGCCTTCAAATGCTGACCCATTTGATCATAGTGCTCCTGAGCTCTTTCAAACAGCGAATCCGGTGCTGCTTTAGCTTTCTGCTGAGCGCGTTTTAACTGCATTTGCAGTTTCGCCCGCTCTACCTGATACGGCGAGCTACGCTTTAAGTTTTTCGCCAGACCCAGCCATTTACTGGCAACAATAAGCCATTTGGTCGGGTCAAAATGCCACCAGCGAATGCCGTTACGATAGTCCGCAGCAAAAATGTGGTGATAATTATGGTAGCCCTCGCCAAAGGTTAAAAAGGCCAGTACACCGTTGTCGCGTGCGGTATTTTTGTCGGTATAAGGTTGCTTACCCCAAATGTGCGCCAGCGAGTTAATAAAGAACGTAGTGTGGTGATTCAGCACCAGGCGCAGTACGCCGATAACCAGTAACCCGGCCCATACGTCGCCCAGCATAAAGCCAGCGGCAATTGGCCAGCCAAAGTTCACGAACAAGGTCAGCGGCAGGTAATACTTGTGCTGCCACATAACAATTGGGTCTTTCTGTAAGTCCTGAACATTGTCATAGTCGGTATAACGACTGGCCTGATATTCACGGATCATCCAGCCTATGTGCGAGTACCAGAACCCTCGCTTAGCGGAATACGGGTCTTTGTCGTTGTCATCAACATGTTTGTGATGTTCACGATGATCAGAAGACCAGTGAAGCGCACTGTTTTGCAGTGCGACAGCACCACCAATAGCAAAAATAAAGCGAATTACGGGGTTGGCATCGTAAGTACGGTGCGCCCACAAGCGGTGGTAGCCCGCGGTAATCGATAGCCCGGCGAAACACGCCGTACCTAACATAACCCACCAAAATGCGGCGCCAATACCTACGCTGTACGCGTATAAAGGCACGCCAACAAGGGCGACGATAAAAGTAATGGCAAAAACTAAGGTGTTTAACCAGATAATGGGGGGCTTTTCAGAAATCTGTTGCATGCATATAACCTAAAACAATCAAATAAAGGCAGGTGACAAAACAGCGTACACCTGTTCGCTGAATGTACGTGTTTCTCGGTCAAATTACAAGCGGTAAAAGTGTAAAAAGCTGTGTTATCATTCTTTACACACACGCATAAATAAACGAACACTATGGCCGGAATTCGCGCAAAGCAGAAAGAGAAAACCCGACAGGCGTTAATTAACGCGGCAATGAACCAATTAAGCGCCGAAAACGGGTTCTCCAGCTTAAGCTTACGCGAAGTGGCACGCGAAGCCGGTATTGCCCCTACGTCTTTCTACAGACACTTTCGTGACATGGATGAGTTAGGACTCACTTTGGTTGATGAGTGCGGTCTGGCATTACGTCAGTTGCTTCGTCAGGCGCGCCAGAGAATCGAGTCCGGCGGTTCTATTATTAGAGTATCCATTGAAACCTTTATGCAATTTGTGGCGGACAATACTGCGACCTTCCGGCTGTTGTTGCAGGAACGTTCCGGCCGCTCGCGCAGTTTCCGTTTAGCCGTAGTGCGCGAAATTGATCACTTTAAAGCAGAGCTGGAGGACTACTTAGTAAATGAGCAGTCCTTTACCCGAGAGCTGGCCGAACTGCAATCCGATACCATAGCTAAAATTGTATTCAGCGCCGGGGCCGACTGCTTCGATGTTGATGAAGAAGAACGCGAAATTATTACCGAGAAAACGATTCAGCAAGTTCGCCTGGTTGCCAGAGGCGCCGAAGCGACTCGCCGATTATTAAAACGAGAGTCATAGAAAAACAACTTTAAACAGACAGAACACTGGAGACTTATATGCTTTTACGTGCTGTAAGCGGTATGGCATTAGCAGTTTGGGCGGTTAATTTAGACGCCCGCGAAATGTCGCTAATAGATACCGTAACCACCAAAGCCATTCGTTCGGCTCAATTATCGCCGGATGGACAATTCACAGCTGTTATCCGCTCTACGCCCCGTACTCCGTACGAAGACGACGACGGTTCCAGCTACAGAGAGTTAGTGCTTATTAACGCCGAAGGCGAAGAAACTTCTTACCTGAGCAAAGATAAAAAGTTCAGCCGGGTCAGTTTTGGGCCACAAAGCGAGTACCTGTACTTTACCGCTAAAGAAGAAGGTGACGAGTACCAGGAATTATATCGCATGCCGGTACGCGGAGGCGGTGTTCAGTCAGTCTTTGAATTTGAGGGTAACATTGGCAGCTACGCACTGAGCGATAACGGTGAGCAACTGGTCTTTTTATCTTCAGGCGCAAAAGACAGTGACAAGAAGAAGCTCTCCAAAAAGGGCTTTAAAGCTGAAGTGTACGAAGAAGATTTAACCTACACCCAAGTTTACCATGTTTCTCTGAGTGACGAAGAGGCAGAAGCCAAAGCGGTTACCGCCGAAGACCAGCACGCGCTTTCGGTTAGCTTCCACCCAAATAACGAACAGTTACTGGTTCGTACCGCACCAACGTCGCTCATTGACGACAACTACATGAGCAGCCAGTACCACTTGATGGGTCTGGATGGCGAAGTTGTTACTTCGTTCGAAAGCGAAGGCAAACTGGGGCGCGCTGAATTTTCACCAGATGGTCGTTATCTGGCTATGATCCGCGCGGCGGACTACAACGACCCGTCTGCCGGCACTTTATTTGTTTATGACACCCGCGAACAAGAGCACCGTAATGTTCTGCCGGACTACAAAGGCTCTATCAAGGACTTTAGCTGGCGGACGGATGAAGAGATTATCTGGTTAGGCCATCGCGGCACGGAGTCAGAAGTTCAGGCGTTGACGCTTAAATTCCTGGAAAGCCGTAGCCTGTTAGAAACTGGCGAAGCCATTTTCACCAGCCTGGACGGCGAAGCGGGTAAGTCAGAATTTGTGCTGACGGGTCATCGCCCCAGCCATCCGAACGAAGCCTTTAAGTACAGCAACGGACGTTTGGAGCGTTTAACGGATTCTAACCCCTGGTTGGCAGATGTTGAAATGCCGCGTCAGGAAACCATGACCTACGAAGCTCGTGACGGGCTTAAGCTGGAAGGCATTGTGGTTTATCCGACAGACTACGAAGAAGGCAAACGCTACCCATTAATGATGGTGATTCACGGTGGTCCTGAGTCGCACTACAGCAACGGCTGGTTAGACCGTTATGGTTCGCCGGTTAAGCACGCTGCCGCCAAAGGTTATGCGCTGTTCTTTCCGAATTACCGTGGCAGTACCGGCCGTGGTGTTGAATTCTCTAAACTGGGTCAGAACGACTACGCAGGTAAAGAGTTCGATGACATTGTCGATGCTAAAAAACACCTCGTTGATATCGGCCTGGCTGATGAGTCAAGCGTCGGTATTACCGGCGGCTCTTATGGCGGCTTTGCATCAGCCTGGGGCGCAACAGCACAGACCGAACACTTCGCTGCCAGCGTCATGTTTGTCGGTATCAGCAACAACTTATCGAAGTTTGGTACCACTGACATTGCGAAAGAAATGCACGCGGTACACGCGCGCAGCTACCCGTGGGACAAGTGGGAATGGTACTTAGAGCGCAGCCCAATTTTCCACGCAGAGAAGGCTCGTACGCCAATTCTTATCATGCACGGTAAAGAAGACACCCGTGTACACCCTTCTCAGTCAATGGAGCTTTACCGTTACCTGAAGACTCACGGTAACGTGCCGGTTCGCTTAGTGCTTTACCCCGGCGAAGGCCACGGTAACCGTAAAGTTGCAGCACAGCTGGACTACAGCATGCGCCTAATGCGCTGGATGGATAGCTTCCTGGTTGAGAAAGCCGAAGAGAAACCATCGTTTGAGCTGCCACACGCTGAGCAGTTGAAGTAAGAATACCTCTAATAAAAAGCCGGGAGCTGTGAAGCGTCCCGGCTTTTTTGTTCCTTCAACTTTTTTATTTACCGGCGACAGCCCGCCAAATTTCTTTCCAGCCTGGTTCTTTACCATAGTACTGAATGCCCATGGCGAATAAACGCCCGGCAACACTACGCATCCAGTAAACGAAGGCCGCCAGCAATACCAGGCTCAGCAACCACTCCCATACTGCAACGTCAGTTTGCAGCAAGCGCGCAGGCATCATTGCGAATGAACTGATCGGAATAATGCTCATCACCGTTGCGATGGTGGAGTCTGGCTCACCAATCACACTGAAGCTTAAAAACACCGGCAACAGCGGTACCAGCATTACGGTACTGCGGGACGAGTGATTCGGGTCATCAATAGTTGCCGAAAAGCCAGCCAGCATGGCGTTGATTAAAACTGTTCCCAGCACCACAAATATAATACTGAGCAGAGTCGTTCCCACGCCCCAGTCCAGGCCCGAACCACCGTCTTCTGAAAAGGCGGCAATCACCATGCTAACGCCCAGAATCATTAATCCAATAAAGGTCATGGATTTAATACTGTGCAGCGTAATACCTATGATTTTTCCGTCCATCCACTGCGTAGGTGTCACAATCGTCAGCAACTGTTCCGTCACACGTTGCTGCTTCTCGGCAGTAATCGACATCATCATCAATCCAAAACCGGTGAAAACGCCGACCATGATCACCATCAGTAACATGGTGGCGGAAGCGTCGCTGGCATCGTCTATCGAAGCGTCTTCGCTTTCTTCAATAGCAAAGGTTATGTCGGGTTTCTCATTAATGACTGTGCGCTCTTCCGGCGTCAGTGACAGTTGTTGAATACGAAGAGTCTGCAACTGCTCCTGCAGCTCGCTGCGTAACTCCTGCTGCCAGCTTTGGGACTTCTTCACCCAAACCTTAGCGGTTAACTCGGGTGTAATCACAATCAAGGTGTCTAAGTCTTCCGGTAGCTGCGTTTGCCACTTTTCCACTTCCATGGTGCCGGCGCTACGAAGAGTTAAGTCTTTTGGCGCCTTGAATTCCCACGCCTGCGGCTTACCTTCCTGATAGAAAATAGCGCCCTGGTATTCATCGGAAAAAATTTGGGTAATAGCTCCCCAACCAGCACTCACCGCAAAAATCACCACTAAAAGCGCAATGGAAAACAGCTCCTGCTTCCACTTAAAAAAGCGTTTGAATTCCCACCAGGCAATAGCTTTTAACTGTTGTAAGTAACTGACTTTCATGACTGCACCTCCCCGGTTTGCTTACGTATGGTGTCCAGGTACAAGTCATGTAACCCCGGCTGAATAGGTGCAAAAGCCTTTATCGGCACCTGCTGTGCTAACTGCGGCCACAACTGCTCAATATCGGTGTCCTTATTAAACGTCAGTTCAACCTGCTCGTCGTTTACTTTATGAACTGAATCGACCTGTTCCACTGCCGCCCAGTTTTCCATTGCAAGCTGGGCATTGGTGGTCACCCGGTAAACCGGTTCCGGTAGTAAAGTATTGCGAATTTCCTGAAGGCTTCCCTGCGCAACAGCCCGGCCTTTATTCATTAACAGCATGGTATCGGCTAAACGTTCTACCAATGCCATCTGGTGCGCACTCAGCACCACGGTTTTGCCGCGCTCGCGCAGCTCACTAAGTACCGTCAGCACATGTTCCTGATTCACCGGATCCAGACCTGAAAACGGCTCGTCAAGAATCACCAACTGTGGGTCATGCAGCAAGGTGGCTATAAGCTGCACTTTTTGCTGGTTACCTTTAGACATCTGACGCAACGGCTCGTCTTTACGATCCGTCAGTTCAAACCGTGCCAGCCAGCTGTCAATATCGCCACGTATGTCGCTCAGCTTCAGTCCGCGCAGACTGGCAATGTAATTAAGGTTATCGAGAATGGAGCGGTCCTGATACAAGCCACGGTCTTCGGGTAAGTAAGCAAAGTCGTGGTAAGTCAGGTCTATGGTTTGACCGTTGTTCTCAACCACAATTTCGCCTTGGTCGGGGTGCGTCAAACCAACCAGCATACGAACTAAAGAGGATTTACCGGCACCATTGGGACCAAGCAGAGCCTGAATTTTTCCGGGTTGAATATCGAGTGATATTGCATCTACCGCCGTAACCGTGCGATAGCGCTTAGTGACATTATTAACTGAAAGGCGCATGTTGTTTTTCTGTTATTAGAATGTGGCGCCTATCTTAGAAACACAAAGGGCCCGTAACAAGTGTTACGAGCCCTTTAATTTGTTTCAAACTGTGACTTTACAGTTGCGGGCCTGCCGCTACCAGCGCTTTACCGTTATCGGTGTCGGTAAACTTCTCGAAGTTAGCAACGAAACGCTCAGCCAGGTCTTTGGCTCGCACATCCCACTCACCTGCGTCTTCGTAGGTGTTACGCGGGTCTAAGATGCTGCTGTCTTCAACGCCGGCTAACTGAGTTGGCATCGCTAAGTTGAAGTATGGCAGTTCGACAAATTCCGCGTCTTCAATCGAGCCGTCTAAAATCGAGTCGATGATAGCGCGGGTCGCTTTAATAGAGATACGCTTGCCGGTACCGTTCCAGCCAGTGTTAACCAGGTAGGCTTCTGCGCCCGCCGCTTCCATACGCTTCACTAATACTTCCGCGTACTGAGTTGGGTGCAGACTTAAGAACGCCGCGCCAAAACAACTGGAGAACGTTGGCGTAGGCTCGGTTACACCACGCTCGGTGCCTGCTAATTTGGCGGTAAAGCCAGATAAGAAATGGTACTGCGCCTGCTCTTTAGTCAGCTTAGACACCGGAGGCAATACGCCAAAAGCGTCAGCCGTCAGGAAAATCACCTTTTTCGCGTGACCCGCTTTAGACACCGGCTTCACAATGTTTTCTATGTGATGAATTGGGTAAGAAACACGCGTGTTTTCTGTTTTTGAGTTGTCGTCGAAATCAACAACACCATTTTCATCAACAGCAACATTTTCCAGCAGAGCGTCACGGCGAATGGCGTTATAAATATCCGGTTCAGCTTCTTTCGACAGGTTAATGGTTTTCGCGTAACAACCACCTTCAAAGTTGAAGACACCGTCGTCGTCCCAACCGTGCTCGTCGTCACCAATCAGTGCGCGTTTCGGGTCAGTCGACAACGTCGTTTTACCTGTGCCTGACAAGCCAAAGAAAATAGCCACATCGCCTTTTTCACCGACGTTGGCAGAGCAGTGCATAGAAGCAATACCTTTAAGCGGCAGAAAGTAGTTCATCATTGAGAACATACCTTTCTTCATTTCGCCGCCATACCAGGTGCCGCCAATTAACTGAATTTTTTCAGTTAAGTTAAACGCCACAAAGTTTTCAGAATTCAGCTCTTGTTCTTGCCACTTAGGATTAATGCACTTTGCACCATTCATGACCACGAAGTCTGGCTCGAAAGTTTCCAGCTCTTCTTCGCTTGGGCGAATGAACATGTTTTTTACAAAATGTGCCTGCCATGCCACTTCAGTAATGAAGCGCACCGCAAGACGTGTATCTTCGTTAGCACCGCAATAGGTGTCGACCACAAACAGACGTTTGTGCGACAACTGCTCAGTAACCAAACCTTTCAGTTCATTCCAGGTTTCAGTCGACAATGGTTTGTTGTCGTTCTTGCCCTGGTCAGCCCACCAGACGGTATTGCGAGTTGTGTCGTCGCGAACAATGTATTTGTCTTTGGGGGAACGTCCGGTAAAAATTCCTGTATCAACAGCAACCGCTCCAAGGTCCGTTACCGTTCCTTTTTCATAACCTTGCAGGTCATCGCGAGTTTCTTCTTTGAACAGCAGGTCATAGGACGGATTATGGACGATTTCTTCGACATCGGTGATGCCGTAGCGGCTCAGATCCAGATTTGGCATGACGTAAGGCTCCTGAGATTACGGTCTTGTTCGTTAACGTTAACAGCAGTAGCACCGCGCAAAGCATCCTGTTTTGCTGCTGGTTTACTGGTCAATTTTCAGGCCGCGAATGTTAACCCGATTCAGGTAAAAAAGATAGAGCAAAATTTTGTCAGTTCGATAGAATGCCCGCCTGACTTAAGCAAGCAGCAGTGGGTTTCTGATCATTTATGCGTGATTCTTTTCACAGCCGAATTGGCTTTATATTAGCAGCCGCGGGCTCGGCCGTTGGTCTGGGCAACATTTGGGGCTTTCCGACACAAGTGGCAAACCACGGTGGCGGCGCCTTCCTGCTGGTCTATCTTTGCGTAATCTTTATACTTGCCATACCAGCGTTATACAGTGAAATGCTGATTGGGCACAGCGCACAGGCGAACCCGGTTCGCTCTTTAACGCAGCTGTCTGAAGGTCGCGCCCGCCCCATTGGTCGCCTAATGGGTTACCTGAATGTACTGGGCTCGTGCTTAATGCTGAGCTTTTACCACGTGGTTGCCGGCTGGATGTTGGTTCACGCTCTGGGCTTTTTGGCACGCGGTTTTGGCATTGAAGTTGCTGCCGAATTTTTGCTTAACAGCTCACTAACCCGCGACTTAATTTTTACCGCTGTATTTTTGCTGGCCACAGCTTATGTGGTTTTTCAGGGGGTGGAAAAAGGCATTGAACGCTGGTCGAAACGGCTGATGCCAACCCTGGTTGTTTTACTGGTTGCCCTTATTGCTTACATGCTGACGTTACCCGGGGCTGACGAAGGGCTGCAGAAATACTTAGTGCCCGACTTCAGCCTCATGACCGACACCAGCATTTTGGTTGCGGCTATGGGCCAGGCCTTCTTCTCGCTTTCTATTGGCCTGGGCGGCATGATGATTTACGGCTCTTACCTGAAGCCTGGTGCTAATTTAGGCCGCTTAAGTTTATCAGTAGCTGCGCTGGACACCTTTATTGCGTTTTTAGCTGGCCTGCTCATTATTCCCGCTTTGTACGCTGGTATTCATCTGGGCGTTAATGTCGGTGAAGGTTCCCAGCTTATTGGCGAAGGCCAGCTCATTTTTGCGGTATTGCCAGAGCTCTTTAACAGCATGGGCGTAGCCGGACCTTTCGTTGCTTTCGCATTCTTTATCTTACTCAGTATCGCCGCTTTGACTTCAACCATTGCTCAGGCCGAAGTCCCGGTCTCTTACTGCATTGAAGAACGTGAGCTAAAACGCCCTGCGGCAACGGCTTTATCACTGGGGGTTATAGCGACCTTCTCGCTGTTATTAATCTTGTTTTTTGAGCCGCTGTTTGGCTGGGTTGTCACGGCAGTTACTCAGTTTCAGTTGCCGCTGTCAGGGTTATTCTACTTGCTGGTGGTCGGTTGGTTATGGCACCGCAGCAACCACTTAAAAGCTATTGCTGCGGGAAGTATCGGTTTAACTTTATTACGCTGGCATATTCGTTATTTATGCCCGGTGCTAATGAGCATTGTGTTTTATCACGTCGCTTTTAGTTAAACCGAGTTAACTTTTACCGGGACGTTTTCCGGAAAATTTTTGCCCTAATGCTGACGCCACCCGGGCGTCAGTGAATCCGGAAACGTCGCCGCCGTGTAAAGCGACCTCTTTCACCAGCGACGAAGAAATAAACGAGTTTTCCTCTGCCGGTGTTAAAAAGACACTTTCCAGGTTCGGGTCTAAACGCCGGTTCATGTTGGCTAACTGGAACTCATATTCAAAATCTGAAACCGCCCGTAACCCTCGAATCAGCACCGTTGCATCGTACTCATGCGCAAAGTCCACCAATAACCCGGAAAAGCCTACGACGGTGACATTATCGAGGTCTTCAGTGACCTGCTGCGCTAATAAAACGCGTTCTTCCAGACTGAATAGTGGCTTCTTGCTCGGGCTTTCTGCAATACCCACCACAATTTCACTAAACAGAGTTGAAGCACGCTCAATTAAGTCGGCGTGGCCGTTTGTAATAGGATCAAAAGTCCCCGGATAAATTGCTCGGCGGTGCATAGCGTCTCCTAAACCGTGATTGAGCCATTCTTAATTTTCAATAAAGAGTACACGCAAGTGCACACTAAACAAAAGCCCGATATTCAAATTAAGGATGCGAGTTACGACTAACATCAGTAAACTAGAGGGTAATTTACGTTTTCAAATAGTGGAGTAAAAAGATGAGCTCAGCCTTTTATCAGCAATTGGCCGACCAACTGGCCGAAACCAAAGCCGAAGGCCTTTACAAGAAAGAACGTATTATCAGTTCGGACCAAAGCTCGGAAATTACGGTTAATGACCGCAAGGTACTCAACTTCTGCGCCAACAACTACTTAGGGCTGGCAAACCACCCGGACTTAATTAAAGCCGCCAAACAGGGCCTGGACGAGCATGGCTTCGGTACGGCTTCTGTCCGTTTTATTTGCGGCACTCAGGACATTCACAAAACGCTGGAACAAAAACTGAGCGAGTTTTTAGGCACTGAAGACACCATTTTGTATTCATCATGTTTTGATGCGAACGGTGGCTTATTCGAAACCCTAATGGGCCCGGAAGACGCTATTATTAGTGACGAGCTTAACCACGCCAGCATCATTGACGGTATTCGTCTGAGTAAGTCCAAGCGTTACCGCTACAAAAACAACAACCTGGAAGATTTGGAAGCACAGCTTAAACAAGCTGACGCGGATGGCGCACGCCACAAATTAATTGCTACCGACGGTGTGTTCTCTATGGACGGCGTTATTGCCAACTTAAAAGGCATTTGCGACCTGGCCGACAAATACGACGCGCTGGTGATGATGGACGACTGCCATGCCACTGGCTTCTTAGGTGAGAACGGTAAAGGTACGCATGAATACTGCGACGTGATGGGTCGTGTCGACATTATCACCGGCACCTTAGGTAAAGCTCTGGGCGGTGCATCTGGTGGTTACACTTCAGGCAAGAAAGAAGTGATTGACTGGTTACGCCAGCGCTCACGCCCTTATTTATTTTCTAACTCAGTAGCGCCAGCCATTGTGCAGGCATCGATTCGTGTACTGGATATGCTGGCCGAAGGCCATGAACTGCGCAGCCAACTGTGGGAAAATGCCAGCTACTTCCGTGAGCAAATGACTAAAGCCGGCTTTACTTTGAGCGGCGCAGACCACGCTATTATTCCGGTCATGGTTGGCGATGCCAAACTGGCCTCAGAAATGTCAGACCGCCTGTTAGAAGAAGATATTTATGTGATCGGCTTTTCGTTCCCTGTCGTTCCTAAAGGCAAAGCCCGTATCCGCACACAAATGTCGGCGGCTCACACACGCGAACAACTGGATCGCACCATTGAAGCCTTTACCCGCATTGGTAAAGAGCTGGGTGTGATTTAAGGAGTAAAGAATGAAAGCTTTGTCAAAATTACACGCAAAACCGGGCATCTGGATGACCGACGTTGAAAAGCCCGAGTGTGGCTACAACGATTTGCTGATTAAAATTAAGAAAACCGCCATTTGTGGTACCGACGTTCACATTTACAAATGGGACGACTGGTCGCAGAAAACCATTCCGGTGCCTATGGTAGTGGGTCACGAATACGTGGGTGAAGTTGCCGCAATGGGTGATGGCGTACGTGGCTTTGAAATTGGTGACCGCGTTTCCGGCGAAGGCCACATTACCTGTGGTCACTGTCGTAATTGTCGTGCCGGCCGTCGTCACTTGTGCCGTAACACCTATGGCGTTGGCGTAAACCGCCCTGGTGCTTTCGCAGAATACTTGGCACTACCGGCTGAAAACGCCTTCAAACTGCCAGATGACGTCACTGACGAAATGGCTGCGGTATTTGACCCATTCGGCAATGCCGTTCACACCGCTCTGGCTTTTGACCTGGTGGGCGAAGACGTACTGATTACTGGCGCCGGCCCAATTGGTATTATGGCAGCAGCCGTTGCCCGTCACGTGGGCGCGCGTCACGTGGTTATTACTGACGTAAATGAATACCGTCTGGACTTAGCTCGTAAAATGGGCGTTACCCGCGCAGTGGACGTTAGCAAAGAGAAACTGTCTGACGTCATGACTGAGCTGGGCATGAAGGAAGGCTTTGACGTGGGTCTGGAAATGTCAGGCGTACCGTCAGCGTTTTCACAAATGCTGGAAGCTATGAACCACGGCGGCAAGGTTGCCATGCTGGGCATTCCGCCAGAGAACGTCGCCATTGACTGGAATCAGGTCATTTTCAAAGGCTTGGTCATTAAAGGTATTTACGGTCGTGAAATGTTCGAAACCTGGTACAAAATGGCCAGCTTACTGCAATCAGGACTGGATATTTCACCGATATTAACGCACGAAATGCCCATAGATGACTTTGAGAAAGGCTTTGAAACCATGATTTCAGGCCAGTCGGGCAAAGTCATACTGAACTGGGACTAATAGGTAAATGAGCAATTATCAGCTAATGGAATTACCCACCGCCGTTGAGCATTGGCAAAATAACGAAGCGGTTTTTGTTGATATCCGTGACCCGCAGTCTTTTGCTGCGGGGCATATTCCGGGTTCTCAACACCTGGATAACAGCAACCTGCCGCAGTTCCTGAGTTCGGTTGATAAAAGCCAAAAAGTGATCGTGGTTTGCTATCACGGCATTAGCAGTCAGGGCGCCGCTGACTACATAGCAGGCAACGGTTTCACCGATGTGCACAGCATGGACGGCGGCTATACGGCCTGGTCCATGTCTTTTCCTGAACACACTTCTCATAAAGAAACCGAAAGGGATTAAACCATGCGACGATTGCTCAGCAGCCGCGACTCAGACTGGATGCATAAGCTGTATCAGTATTTACGTCAGCAAGGCATGCCAGTCAGCGTTACTGAACGCGGTGAGCAATTGGAACTGTGGTTACACCAAAGCAGCTATGAAGCCGCTGCTAAGACATTAATTCAACAGTTTAAAAATAACCCGGAGCTAGCCGCTGAACCGGTACAGGAGAAGGCTGCCACGGCATCGCATTCAACCTCTTTGTCTTTTAGTTTACTGAAACAAAGTGGCTGGCTGACGCGTATTGTTGCGGTATTAACGTTGTTGGTATTTGCAGCCATTCAGATGTACCCCGAAACCGTTCTGGATACGCTAAAAATCAGCATCTACTTTTCAGCTCTGCCTTATGATCAGCCATGGCGCTTTATTACCCCGGTACTCATGCACTTTACGGCGCTGCACCTGGTGTTTAACCTGTTCTGGTGGTGGTATCTGGGTGGGCGAGTTGAGCGTTCTCTAGGACTGTCCTGGTTACTGGCCCTGCTGCTATTTTGTGGCATTACCGCCAACGTTATTCAGTATTTATTTAATGGACCTAACTTTGGCGGCCTGTCAGGGGTGGTTTATGGCTTGCTTGGCTTTTGCTGGGTATACAGCTTTAACCGTCCAACTCCCCTTTATCTGCCACCGGGGCTTATTATCTTTATGCTGCTTTGGCTGGTCATTGGCTACACCGACATGTTGTGGGTCAATGTGGCCAACGAGGCGCACTTAGCCGGACTCATTTCCGGCTGCTTTGCCGGCTTTGTGGTGCGTTGGTTAAACCCTAAAATGCGGCAGCTCTACTGATAAATGTATTTAGTGAAAATAACATCGCGGATAACCGGGTTACCCGTTTCCTGCTGCATGAGCTCCTGCGCTCGCTCCACACACTTTAAGCGCAACTGATCACGGCCGGTCATCGTCCTGACCTGACGTTCGGTTGCGGTACTTAAAATTGAGACAAAGGCATTGCGCAATAACGGCGCGTGATGCTCAACCACACTAATGTAGCTGGGGTCAGGCACCATCACTTCAATGGCGACTCGAATAAACCCAAGCCGGTAATCATTACCTTCTTTCAGGTAATTCGTGGTGATGTCCGGTTCAAAACCATAGTAAGAGACATCCTGTGCTGAGGCAGAAGAAACACTGCTGCACCAAAGAAAAATACTTGCTACTACTGTTATCAGAAGTTTCATAGCCCTACCCGGCCCGATTGCTGTTCAATTAAATTCTCTCTGCTATCATAGCGACAGAGCTTAATAACGCCAACACAAATGACAACAGAGTTTTATCCAACACCCGCTTTTCCGGTTAGCAAAGCGCTGCAGTGGTCGCCCCCACAACAATTCGAGTTAACAGCTGAGCAGGCCGACTGGCTGCTTTACGAAGGTTCGTTAACGCAACGTCTGAAAGAAGTCGGTGGAAATTTTTCGGTAAAATTACTGGGGCAGCAGGTATTGGAACCTACCCCTGAAGAAAAGCAACGACTTAACCTTAACTGCAACGTCGTAGTTCGTGAAGTTCTACTATACTGTGATAAGCAGCCGTGGGTTTTTGCCCGAAGTCTGTTTTCGCCAAGCGCGGAGCAAGCCAGTACGCTGAACTTACAGCAGCTTGGCAATCAGTCACTGGGTGAGTCCTTGTTTGCCCGCAGCGATTTACACTGCGGCGATATAGAAGTTGCAGCGGTTGGTGGTGATCACCCAGTTGCACAATTGAATCAGCGATGGTTTCAAAAGAGCCGCACGCTGCTTGGCAGACGAAGAATGTTTTCAACCGCGGGCGAACAGTTGTTGGTCAGTGAGATATTCCTTGAGCCGTCGTCACTGTATTCAGCGTCTGAAACTTTTCGTCGCAATAAAAGGAGTTAGCATGCAAAAGTTAGCCGCATTTTGGCAGTTAATGAGAGCAGACCGTCCTATTGGCACCTACCTACTTGCCTGGCCCACTATTTGGGCTCTGATGATAGCCGGTGCCGGTAACCCTCCCATGCGTATTGTGGTTATCTTCCTGCTGGGAACTTTTGTTATGCGGTCAGCCGGCTGCGTTATTAATGACTTTGCTGATCGTAACTTCGACGGCCATGTTCGCCGCACTCGTCAACGGCCTATTCCTGCCGGTAAAATATCGGCAACAGAGGCCATGATAGGCTTTATTGCTCTGTTAGCAATTGCCTTTGGTCTTGTCATGCAGCTTAATACCCAGACCGTTATGCTCAGCTTTTTTGCCGCTGGTGTCGCTGCGCTTTATCCATTTTGTAAACGCTGGACTCATCTGCCACAAGTGGTTCTCGGTATTGCCTTCAGTTTTGGTATTTTAATGGCCTTTACTGCACTGGAATCTGAGCAGTGGTTAATCGCCGGGCTATTATTCCTGACCAATGTTATCTGGACCGTAGCCTATGATACCGAGTACGCCATGGCTGACCGCGAGGACGACCTAAAGATTGGGCTGCAGAGCACCGCTATTTTATTCGGCCGGTTTGATCGCCTGGCTATTGGCATTATGCAGTTAGTCTCTCTGGCGCTGCTGGCCTGGGTGCTTTATTTATTATCCGCCGAAATATGGGCCTGGCTGGGTTTAGCCGTGGTATTGCTTCTGTTCGGATACCAACATTGGCTGATACGGCACAGAGAGCCCGGAAAATGCTTCCAGGCTTTTCTGCATAACCACTATGTTGGCATGGTGTTCGCTATAGGTTTAGCGCTGCACTACTGGTTCTAGTCACTCTGTTTTTGTTCGTCATCGGTTGGTGCTTTTAACTGTTGAACAAAGTGCTCAACCGACTGGCGAATGGTCTGCAGTACCGGACCATCGATAAGCTCATCTACCTGATCACTTAACTCACCCACCGGTTGCGCAGCAATTTGCTGACCATCGTCGTCAATTTCCACCAGGCCTTGCTGTTTTAAACTGGCGATCAACGTCGACATGACTTTCTTGTCGTAAAATTCCGGCGCATCAATACCGTGAATTGAGCTTAAACGCTCAGCCAGCGTAATTGATTGCTTCTCCAGGTCGGCACGCATAATTGGCTGCGCCTGTTGCAACAGCTCCAGCACGATACAGTAACGTTGCAGAGTTTCACTGGCACTGTTAGCTAATAAGCGTAAACGATACCACTCGGCACTCTCGCGCTGCGCAATAGTACAGATACCGTCTTCCAGTGTGATAAGATTTTGCCGCGCCAGTTCCTCTGCTAAGGCTTCTGTCCACAAAGGCAGGTCATCCGCATTGTGGCTTAGGTATAACTCCGCCTTGAGCGAAGGATAAATTGCCTGAGTGCGTGCCGCTATCTCCGCTACGCTGACTTTCTTTTTCGCCATAATAATGGAAGCCACAATGCCCGGCACAACCATCATATGCAGTATATTATTGCGATAGTAAGTCATCGCAATGGCCGACATCCGCTCCAGTGAAATTACCTCACCCATGGTGTCACTACTGACGGTGAACTTGTCTGTCCTGAGAGCCTGTTGCCATAATTCTTCCGGCGTTTCTTCAGGAACACTCACTAAATTGCTGTAGGGCACTTCACGCAGAACCCCCAGATACACTTCTAACTGCGCTAAAAGCTCTTCTTTTAATAACGCATGGTGCTCAGAGCTTAATAACGCCAAAGCGGTCAGGTTAACGCTGTTGGCGGCCGCTGAATCGTTGATACCCTGCATTACTTGCTCCGCTAAACCATTTACCACTGGGTTAAGCCAGTTAGGTCGCTCAGGCTCCTGCGCGCCACGGGTAACAGACTGATGCCAGGTGGGTGCCTTTTTGTCTAAATGGTGTTTCAGGTTGATGGGCTGCCCAAAAGTTACAAAACCCTGTCCAAAGTTCTTTAGTTTTGTCACGGTTTTCAGAATTTGAAATACCGACTCTTTCTCTTTGTCCTTACCTTTGAGTTCTTTCAGGTAAGTCGACACTTCCATAATGTGCTCATAGCCAAGGTACACGGGTACCAGCGACACAGGACGCTGCTGGTCTCGCAGCATGCCCTGAACGGTCATTGCCAGCATACCGGTTTTAGGCGGTAATAAGCGGCCGGTTCTGGAGCGGCCACCTTCGCTGAAGTATTCCACCGGGTAGCCTTTTTGAAACAACCAACACAAATATTCACGAAAAACGGCTGAATACAGTTTGTTACCCCGGAAGCTGCGGCGAATAAAGAACGCGCCACCACGGCGGAAAATCCCCCCAACAGGAAAGAAGTTAAGGTTAACCCCTGCGGCAATATGCGGCGGTACCAGTCCCTCTTTATAAATCACATAGCTCAGCAGTAAATAATCCATATGACTGCGGTGGCAAGGGACGTAAATAATTTCATGCCCTTGTTGTGCCAACCTTCGGATAGTATCGCCACCTTTGACATGAATACCGTTATAAATACGGTTCCACATCCAGGTCATAAAGCGGTCAAGTACACGAACTAAGGTCGAACTGTAATTCGCTGCAATTTCATCAATGTAAGATAAGGCACGCTTACGCGCTGCTTCTTCGCTGATTTTCTTACCCCGGGCTTCATCTGCTACAGCCTTTTTTAAGGCAGGGGTATCAATCAGTGCTGCCATTAGTTCTTTTCTGTGACTTAACTTAGGACCGGCAACAGCGTGACGCATACGCACAAAGTGCACCCGTGCAACTCGCGCCAATTTATGAGCGATGCGCATATCGGTACCATGGTCATGTGCCATTGTGCCCAGACTGACAGCTCGCGAGAAACGAAGTAAAACCTGGCGACCAGAAAACAACACCAACCAAAACTTGCGCCAGTGGCCCGGGTTATCAAGGTCACCTGTCATAGCGTTACCGGCATTGGCTTCCTGCCCGGCCTGACGTCCCCAGAACACACCTGCAGGAACAAGCTGCACGTCGAGCTCTGCATTGTCTTTGTGTAAGGTCAGCAGTTGATGAAATTCTGAAACGGTCTGCTCGGAGGTTTCTTCAGCAAACTCTTCGAGGAACATAATTCGGTCATAGCTTTTACCGTCAACCACTAAAGGCTCGGTCGGGTCAGGCAGACCTCGTTTTGCTGCAGCTCTTTGTAAAATGGATAAGTCTGCTTTAGACGTTGAGCGCATGACATACACAATGGGCTTAGCAATTGTGGTTTCATGCTCTTCTTCAGTACCGTCCCAAATTTCCTGAAAGCGTGTTAACCAACGCAACGGGTACTTAAAGACTGGGTAAAAGCGACTTATTCCTTTCATACTTAGACCTCTGTTTTAAACAGAAAGATAGGATACCAACTTCGTTTAAATTTGTCGTTCAAGAAATTACTTGCGAAATGAATTTACCTGTATATACTCACAGTATCACTGTACAAATAAACAGGTACATTATGCGCCCGTTAACACCAAGACAATCTGAAATCCTTGAACTTATTAAGGATAACCTACACGCCACTGGTATGCCGCCAACGCGTGCAGAAATAGCTCATAAGCTGGGCTTTCGTTCTGCCAACTCCGCAGAAGAGCATTTAAAAGCTCTGGCACGCAAAGGGGTTATTGAAATTTTACCCGGTATGTCGCGCGGTATTCGTCTTGTAGCCGATGACTACGACATCGCTGATGGCCTACCGTTAATTGGCCAGGTTGCAGCCGGGGAGCCCTTGCTGGCCGAACAGCACGTTGAAGGTCATTACAAAATTGACGAGTCTCTATTTCATCCTGCTGCCAGCTTCTTACTGAAAGTAAACGGCATGAGCATGAAAGACATTGGCATTTTAGACGGCGACTTACTGGCTGTGCATAAAACCGAGCAAGCTCGTAACGGCCAGATAGTCGTTGCCCGCGTAGAAGACGATGTCACTGTAAAGCGTTTTGAACAGCGTGGAAAAACTATTTTGCTTCATCCTGAAAATGAAGATTTCTCGACCATTACTGTCAATCTGGCAGAGCAGGTTTTTGCCATTGAAGGACTTGCCGTCGGTGTTATCAGAAACGGAGCGACCTTATGAAAACTCAACATCAGCACAAATTACATCACCCAGGTCTTTGGACTGCCGAAAATACAGCGCCATCGTTCCAGTTAGATACTAAAAACACGCAGGACGCAATTGACGTCGACAAGCTGTCCCCTGTTGTTCAGCAGGCTTTGCAACAAAAGCCAAGCCAATGGGTAACGGTTATTGGCGGCGACAAAGACGTGATTCAACAGCTTATTGCTTGTGGTGTTGCTGAATCGCAAATTCGCTGGTTGCGCAGCCACTCAGCTGAACGCTGCGAGTGGGCGCTGGAACAGGCTCTACTGGCCGGTACCAGCAGTATGGTTATCGGTTATTTGGACTCAGTTTCTAACCGTACCTGGCAGCGTGCCCGTATGGCCAGTAAATTGAGTGAAACACAATATTTTCTGTTTGATAAAAACACACTGACATCCCACCTGCACTAATCCCACTTTGTTTGTGTGTTTTATCCCCCAAGGCTGCTTTTGCAGCCTTTTTTTAACAGATCCGTCTATTTTTTGTGCATTTGTTTGATTTGATCTGGATCTTTGGTTGTAAATTCGTTAATAAATGCACTACCCGACTATAAAAATAATATAACAACGATAACTACAACAAAGAGTCAGTAGAGAAAGCGATTTCTGGGGAGAAGCTGTACCTTTTTCTGCTTACCTCTTTGTTCTTCTATTTCAGGCTAGCGAAATTATTTGCTGTCTCATTGAAGAATAAGAGGAGAAGCCACGTGAAAATGAAGCCTTTGTGGGCACTATTGGCGCTAACGAGTCTACCGGCTGCTGCTCAGTCGCGTCTCAATTTGACCCAAGGTGTCACTGAAGTGAGTAACCGGGTTTACGATCTCCACATGACCATCTTTTACATTTGCTGTGTAATTGGTGTGGTCGTATTCGGTCTCATGTTTATTTCGATGATCCGACACCGGAAGTCTAAAAACCCTAACCCTGCAAATTTCCACGAGAACGTTAAAGTCGAAATTGCCTGGACTATTGTGCCTTTACTTATACTGGTAGGCATGGCCATTCCTGCAACAACGACCTTAATTGCCATGGAAGACACTTCCGATGCTGACGTTACTGTCCAGGTAACAGGTTCGCAGTGGAAATGGCACTACAAGTACTTTGAGAACGACGTGGAATTCTTCAGTCGTTTAGCCACTCAACAAGAACAAATTGATAATAAATTTGAGAAAGGCGAAAACTACTTGTTAGAAGTGGACCGTCCATTGGTTATTCCAACCGATAGAAAAGTTCGCTTCCTGGTCACTTCAGACGACGTTATTCACAGTTGGTGGGTTCCTGACTTTGCCGTTAAGAAAGACGCTAACCCGGGCTTTATTAATGAAACCTGGACTAAAGTCGACGAACCCGGTATTTACCGCGGTCAGTGTGCAGAGCTTTGCGGTAAAGATCACGGCTTCATGCCTGTCGTTGTTATAGCAAAAGAACCTGCTGAATATGAAAAATGGATTACCGAGAAAGAAGCTGAGCAAAAGGCGGCACGGGAACGTGAACAAGAATTGCTTGCTATGGAGATGTCGGAAGATGAACTGATGGATCTCGGTGAAAAAATTTACAACAGCACCTGTGCTGCTTGTCACCAGGCCAACGGCCAGGGCGTCAACGGAGTATTCCCTGCATTAGCGGGCTCCGGCGTTTCTGTGGATCCCGAAGCCAAAGATCAGCACATAGACATCGTTGTTAATGGCGTAACCGGCACAGCTATGCAGGCCTTTGGAAGCCAGCTGTCCATGCGCGAATTAGCTGCGGTAATCACCTACGAGCGTAACGCTTGGGGTAATGATACCGGACAGCTGATTCAGGCCGCCGATATTAACGAAGTCATGAATCAATAAGGAGACGGTGATGAGCACTACAGTGGAAGAGACACATCACGACACACACCACGATCATAAGCCGTCGGGTATTGGTCGCTGGCTATTTACAACGAACCACAAAGACATTGGCTCAATGTACTTGTGGTTTAGCTTCATTATGTTTTTGACCGGTGGCGCCATGGCCATGGTCATTCGTGCTGAACTATTTCAACCAGGCTTACAGTTGGTCGAGCCGCATTTCTTTAATCAGATGACCACGGTCCATGGCCTTATAATGGTTTTTGGTGCGGTCATGCCGGCTTTTACCGGGCTTGCTAACTGGATGATCCCGATGATGATTGGTGCGCCCGATATGGCGTTGCCACGTATGAATAACTGGAGCTTCTGGATTCTGCCATTCGCTTTCATTATCTTATTGGGCTCGTTATTTATGGAGGGTGGTGGCCCTGCCTTCGGCTGGACATTCTATGCACCGCTTTCAACCACCTACAGCTCGGACTCAACCGCGTTGTTCGTGTTCTCAATACACATTATGGGTATTTCATCCATCATGGGTGCCATTAACGTGATAGTCACTATCATGAACATGCGCGCACCGGGTATGAATTACATGAAAATGCCATTGTTTGTGTGGACCTGGCTGATTACCGCCTTCCTGCTTATTGCGGTTATGCCAGTATTGGCCGGTGCGGTTACCATGGTACTGACCGATAAGTACTTTGGCACCAGTTTCTTTGACGCTGCAGGCGGTGGTGACCCAGTTATGTTCCAGCATATTTTCTGGTTCTTCGGGCACCCGGAAGTCTACATTATGATTTTGCCGTCCTTCGGTATTATCTCCGCCATTATTCCGGCCTTTACCCGAAAACGACTCTTTGGCTACGCATCCATGGTTTACGCCACGGCAGCCATTGCCTTACTGTCTTTCCTGGTGTGGGCTCACCATATGTTCACTACCGGTATGCCAGTATTTGCTGAGCTCTTCTTCATGTACTGTACGATGCTCATTGCGGTGCCGACCGGGGTCAAAATCTTTAACTGGGTCGCCACCATGTGGCGTGGCTCAATGACCTTTGAAACCCCCATGCTGTTCGCCCTGGCGTTCGTTATTCTGTTTACCATTGGTGGCTTCTCCGGCTTGATGCTGGCGATTACGCCAGTCGATTTCCAGTACCACGATACGTATTTCGTAGTGGCTCATTTTCATTATGTTCTGGTGACAGGTGCGATTTTCTCCATCATGGCGGCCTCTTATTACTGGCTACCGAAATGGACAGGTCATATGTACGACACCACACTGGCGAAGACCCACTTCTGGACATCGCTTATTTCCGTTAACGTGCTGTTCTTCCCAATGCACTTTGCGGGGCTGGCCGGTATGCCGCGGCGTATCCCGGATTACGCTACGCAGTTTGCGGATATTAACCAGATAGCAAGTATCGGTGGTTTTGCCTTCGGTTTGTCACAATTGATCTTCCTTTGGGTAGTTATCAAATGTGTCAAAGGCGGCGAGAAAGCAGAAGCTAAGCCATGGGATGGTGCAGAGGGACTGGAGTGGACCGTTCCATCACCAGCGCCTTATCACACCTTCGAAAAACCACCGAAAGTGGAGTGATGACTCATGTCTGATCAGCGCCCCGACAACAGCATTCTGGTTAAGCGACTGTTACTGACAGTCGCCGGGATGTTTGCCTTCGGCTTCGCGCTGGTACCGCTTTACGATGTATTTTGTGAAGTGACAGGCTTTAACGGCCGTACCAGCAATGAAGCCGCGGTTTATCAAGAGGTAGAAGTCGATGAATCGCGTACGGTTAACGTTCAATTTATTACGCGGAATGCTAAGGGCATTCCGTGGAAATTTGAGCCCTCAACCAAACAAGTCAAAATTCATCCGGGTGAGGTTAAAGTCGTTAACTTTCTAGCGTCTAACCCGACCTCTTCCAATATGGTCGCACAGGCTATCCCATCGGTTGCACCGGCTGAAGCCTCGCTTTACCTCAATAAAGTGGAGTGCTTTTGCTTTAACCAACAGCCTTTAGCTGCGGGTGCTGATACAGAAATGCCAATGCAATTTTATCTGGATCCGGATATTCCGGACCACATCAACACATTAACCCTGTCATACACGCTGTACGATATGACAGCCAATACGTCGGCTGAGCAAATGGCTCAGCTGTTAAAAACAGAATAAGGAAACGACGTTATGGCAGAACAACAGAGTTATTATGTTCCTGCTTCCAGCCCCTGGCCAATTGTTGGCGCAGTTGGGTTAGGCTTAATTGCCTGGGGCGCGGGACACACCGTTATCGATATGAGTAAAGAGCAGGATGGTTACGGCAGTACCGTATTAACCATTGGTTTAATCGTTATAGCCGTCATGCTCTTTGGTTGGTTTCGCGACCAAATTAACGAGTCCATGAGTGGCAAGTACAGCGACCAGTTAGGTGTTTCTTATAAGCAAGGCATGAGTTGGTTTATTTTCTCCGAGGTGATGTTCTTTGCGGCCTTCTTCGGTGCTCTGTTTTACGCTCGTGTTATAGCCGTTCAATGGCTGGGCGGTGACAGCAATAACGCCATGACCAATGAGGTCCTATGGCCGGAGTTTGTCGCTCACTGGCCTTTGGTTAACACCCCGGGTGGCACTGAGACTCAGGCAATGGGTTGGTACGGCCTGCCTGCTATTAACACCATTATCCTGCTAATTAGCTCGGTAACCTGTCACTTTGCCCATACGGGTCTGGAGCAAAATAAACGCAAACAGCTGACAGCCATGCTGGGCATTACCATTATCCTGGGTTGTATCTTCCTGTACTTACAAGGTGCAGAGTACGTTCACGCCTACGAAGAGCTTGGCTTGGCACTTGACTCAGGTATATACGGTAATACCTTTTACATGCTGACCGGATTCCACGGTATGCACGTCACCCTGGGTACCGTCATGCTTATTGTCATGTTCCTGCGGGTTCTGAAAGGTCACTTTACACCGGATAACCACTTTGCATTTCAGGCAACCAGTTGGTACTGGCACTTTGTCGATGTCGTCTGGCTATGCCTTTTTGTCGTGGTGTACGTTCTGTAAAAAAAGAAAACGCCCCGGTTAATAGGGGCGTGGATTTAACGGTAAGAAACCACTGGCGGTCGCCGCTATCAGTATGACAAAGATAACGGCGGCTACTCCCACTCGCTTTCCCAAATAATGGGACATAGGTGGTTTGTCCGGGTCGTTCCGCAGCATACTAAATAACGCCCTGAACAGATTCACCACCATATATGCTAACAGCAGTACAATAATGATTTTAAAAAAGACCAACATACGTTTTCCTCTTGTCGCTACGTTAGTTACTCTGCTGGCAATTGCGTTATTGGTCAAGTTAGGTTTTTGGCAGCTTGAACGAGCTGAACAAAAACGCCAGCTGTTTAGCGACTATGAGCAACAACTCTCAAGCGGTGATGCGACCAAACTCGGCCGTCTGGCTGAGGTGTCACCTGAAAACGATCGCTTTCGCTATGTGGAAATGAATGGTGAATTTGTTCCACAACCCATTTTCCTTCTCGATAACCAAATTCAAGACGGCACCGTTGGTTATCAGGTAATTGCGCTGTTCCAGCCACAGGCAATGTCTGAAAATTATGTTCCGGTTAATATGGGGTGGCTACCAGCACCGGCTTCCAGACAGTCATTACCGGAAGTGAATATGCCTTCAGGCCAGCATAGGCTGACCGGTTTTCTGTACTTTCCTTCCAACAATCAATTTGTGAATAACACTTACGAGACCGACTTAGCTGATAGCAAAATTCGGGTGCAGGAGTTTCAGCCGAACGCCATAGCTAAACAACTCGATATGTCATTAACCGATTATACCTTTTTACTTGAGTCGCCAGAAACTATGGGCTGGAGCCGCGACTGGAAACCTCAGGTAATGTCACCGGAAAAACACCAGGGTTACGCCATTCAATGGTTCTCACTGGCAATTGCCTGCTTGGTGATTTTCCTATTTGCTGTTATAAAACTGAATAAACAACCAAAAAAAGAGGAGACCCGATGAGCTCCCTGAATCGCTCTCGACGCGCCATTATTATTGTTTTCGTTGCCTTTATTGTCCCGTTACTAGCGGCCTGGCTGATTTTGTCACAGAACTGGTATGAAGCGGGTACCAATAAAGGCACCCTGCTGCAGCCGCCTATTACCCTAGATAAACAAACCGACCAACTACCGGAAGGCTGGCAATTGGGTTATGTGGCGCCCAAAAACTGCGGCACAACCTGTGAAAATACCTTGTACGTTATGAATCAGGTCGACGTGGCCATTGGTAAAGACACCGAACGCCTGACTCCAGTGGTGCTTCACCAAAGCGAAAATGCACAGTCAGAGTTTAATCACAGCGCACCTCACATTACGCAACTGGTAACACCGCAGCTCATTGAACAATTAAGCGAACTTCCGGAAAACACCGTCTTTATAATCGATCCTATGCACAACGTTATGCTTTATTACCCAACTCACTCGGATAAAGAGCAGATGATAACGGAAGGTAAAAACGTGTTGGCGGATCTTCGTAAACTGCTTAAATTGTCCAGAATTGGGTAGGAAAATCACATGCGTTTACTGGTAAAAATTAGCGTTTTTTTTGCTTTTGTCGTTATTGTTCTTGGCGCATTTACCCGGCTGACTGAGGCTGGCCTGGGTTGTCCGGACTGGCCGGGTTGCTACGGCTTTTTGGGTGTTCCCTCTCAGGCAGAGCACATTCAGGAGGCTCAACTTCGATTTCCAGATGCCCCGGTTGAGCAGGGCAAAGCCTGGAATGAAATGGTGCACCGCTACTTTGCCGGCACCTTAGGCTTACTGATTCTGGCTATTGCTATCATCGCCTGGATTAAAGGCCGCCGTTATAGCCATTACCCTACGCCGGTAAAATTACCCACCCTGTTGCTGGGGCTGGTCATATTCCAGGCAGCTCTGGGCATGTGGACAGTGACCATGAATTTGCAGCCACTTATAGTGATGGGACATCTGTTAGGGGGCTTTTCAGTGATATCACTGCTGTACCTGTTGTCCTTGCGTCTGTCGTCGTTCCGGCTTGCGGGGGGAGATTCAGAGTTAAGGCGCTACAGAGGGCTGGCTTTCTTCACCTTATTAGTTGTTATTGGGCAAATAGCTCTGGGGGGCTGGGTTGCAGCCAATTACGCCGCCGTCGCCTGTACTGACCTGCCTTTTTGCGAAGGTAACTGGACCGCACAACTGGACTTTGCCGGCGCTTTTAGCATACCAGAGGCCGATACCTATCAGTACGGTGCCCATGACTACAACGACCGCATGACCATGCATGTCATGCATCGAGTTGGCGCCATTATTACCTTTTTAGTGGTCTGTGCTTTACTCTTTAAATGTTGGAGAAAGGCAAAGTCGCAGTTTTTCCGCCGCTCATTAATTGTTATTGGCTTGTTATTGTCTTTGCAAATTCTGCTCGGTATTAGTAACGTAGTCTTTCAATTACCGCTTTGGAATGCAGTAGCGCACAATGCTGTTGGGGCTTTGTTGTTACTGTCGATGGTTGGGTTGAATTACAACCTGTCCAGAAAAGCGTAGAGGAGTTGTAATTATGGAATCCGTTGCCACAAAAAATATAACAAAAACGCGCAACGCTCACTGGCGAGACTATCTGGAGCTGACCAAGCCTCGTGTCGTCGCCTTGTTGTTGCTCACTGCAGTGGTTGGCATGTGTCTGGCCACTGAAGAGCTCGTTTCAATGAATGTCCTGGTCCCGGCCTTAGCCGGTATTGGCCTGATGTCTGCTGCTGCGGCTGCTATTAATCATCTGGTTGACCGTCATATCGACGCGAAAATGGCCCGTACGCTGCGTCGGCCACTGCCTCAGGGAAATTTATCACCGACAAAAGTCACGGTATTTGCGGCAACTATTGGCGCCATTGGTTTTGTGACCCTGTATGCCTGGGTTAACCCCTTAACCGCCTGGTTAACCTTTGCCAGTATGGTGGGTTACGCTGTGGTTTATACCATGTTCTTAAAACGCGCAACGCCGCAAAACATTGTTATTGGTGGCCTGGCAGGTGCAGCGCCGCCGCTACTGGGCTGGACAGCAGTCACCAATGAAATTAACGCCCCAGCGGTACTGCTGGTTATGATCATTTTTACCTGGACACCGCCCCACTTCTGGGCGCTTGCCGTACACCGCGCAAAAGACTACGCGCGAGCTGAAATTCCGATGCTACCGGTTACTCACGGTATCGACTTCACCAAAACCTGTATTTTCTTGTACACCGTTTTATTGACCGTGGTTTGCCTTATGCCTTTCTTAATTGGCATGACCGGCATGATTTACTTGGTAGGAGTCAGTTTACTTAACGCCATTTTCCTGGCTTACGCCTGGAAGCTGAAGTACGCGCCCAGCAAAAAGACAGCCTTTAACATGTTTGCTTTTTCTATCTGGCACCTCATGCTGCTGTTTGTCATTTTACTGGTCGATCACTACGTATAAATGGAGTAATAGATGAGTCGTATCGTTACACTGCTGGCCGCTCTTATTGCCCTTGCAGCGGGTTTTGCGGTTTACAACTTTTGGCCGGAAGAAAAGCCGGAAGCCTTAGTTTATGAACCGCCTCGTGCGTTAAAGCCCTTTACTTTAGAAAGCACAGCAGCCGGCACAGTGGAAAACGATGCGCTTAAAGGTCAGTGGACCCTGCTCTTTACCGGTTATACCTTCTGTCCCGACATTTGCCCAACCACTATGTCAGACTTGAAGGGCGTGATCCCTGAATTGCAGAGAGAGGTTTCCGAACCGGTTAAAGTTTGGTTGATTTCAGTTGACCCTAAACGCGATGATATTGAGCGTTTAACTCAATACGTTAACTACTTTGGTGACGACTTTGTCGGTGTGCGCGCCGAGCACAAAGAGCTGTTCCCTTTCGTGCGCGATTTAGGCTTAATGTATTCCATTCCCGATGAAGGCGAGGAAAATTATCTGGTGAACCACAGCGCCGCTATTATTTTGGTGAACCCGGACGGTAATCGGAAAGCGATTTTCAATGCCGACCACCAACGCGGAGAAATACCGGTGGTCAGCATGGATAAACTCAAAAAAGATTTTGCCATTATCGCCGATTAATCAGGCCAACTACCTGACTCGTTCGGACGGATAAGCGCTACGGAATACCAGTAGTAGCGCGATTCTGAAGCACTGGGCGCGGTACAGTTAACGCGTGAACGTCCAATATTGATGTCCTGCTCTAAGCTTACACGAAACTTTGTATCACTTTCCCATTCAGGCTTTAGTACTGAACCACCAGCAAAACATTGCAACGCATCGGTGCGCACATCGTCCAGTGTATCGCCCGCTTCCAGCGTCACACTAATAGTTGGGCGCTTATTATCATGTGCGACTAAAGGCTCTTCCGGTTGATAAGCACTGACCGGCATGGCTTTAGAATTCAACTTGGCTTTCAGCGTATTTAAGTTCGCATAGATACCCGAGGCCGGAAAGCGAGTAATAACCGTATCTTCGCTCCATTTGGACCATGGGCCTGAATGCTGAGCAAAGGCCAGAAAGCCCCATTCATCCATTAAAGCCCGCAATTCGTTGTTATACTCACCGTAAGGGTAGGCAAAGTACTTCTGCTGTGCGCCTAAGTTCTCATCAATGGCTTCTTGTGCCGCAATTACATCGTAACGCATACGCTCCTGCCACTCTTCATCGCTTTCGCCTTCTTGCTTACGAATAAGGTGTGCGTGAGTCTGTCCATGATTAGCAATGGTAGCGCCGTTCTGCTGAATTTCTTTAAGTTCTTCCCAGCCCATGTAATGGCCGCTGTGCTTACGCATGAGTTCAGGGTTAACGAACACCGTATAAGGCATCTCAAAATCTTCCAGAACCTTTACAGCGTTTTCATAGACGTTTTGGTAGCCGTCGTCGAAGGTAATAACAACGGCTTTTTCAGGAAGTTCTTCGCCTTTTTCAATGGCATCGCGCGCGACGGTAATATCAATAACGTTAAAGTTGTTATCCTGCAGGTATTGCAGATGCTCTCGAAACGTCTCCGGGTCAATTGACGTTACGGCGGGAGTTGAGTCACTGACGTGGTGGTACTGCAGCACCACCACGCTATCGGCGCTGCCAGCCTGAGCCAATGGTGAGCACCCCAGCAATAAGCCCGATGCGGCACTCAACGTCATTTTGTTCAACATCTTCATACTGACTCCTGATAAAGTATAAAAGCCGTTATTAACCGAGTTTACTTAAGGATAGTTATGCACAAGCTGTTTGGATTTTCATTGTCTGATCACAGCCGCGTTTTTGCGATTGCCCTGCCAATGATCATTTCCAATATTGCTGCGCCGCTTCTCGGTCTGGTCGATACTGCCATCATAGGTCATTTGCCGGACGCTATCTACTTATCCGCCGTTGCCGTTGGTGCCATGGTGGTCAGTTTTATTTATCTGCTGGCGGTATTTTTGCGCATGGCGACAACCGGCTATATAGCCCAGTCCTACGGAGCCGATGACATACATGCTCAGCGCCAGCACTTTAATAACGGCATTATTATTGCGCTGGGTTTAGGTGTTTTAATAGCGGTTGCCAGCCCGTTAATTAATGACTTAGCCATGTGGGTTATCGCCCCTTCTGCAGAGCTCGAAGGCTACGCCCGCGATTACATCGAAATTCGCTTATGGTCAGCACCGGCTTCGCTGATAACGCTGGTTGCTCTGGGCGTATTGTTAGGCCGGCAAAACAGCCGCAAAGCCATGCTCCTGGTAATCATTACCAACGCCGTGAATGTGGTTATGGATGTGATACTCATTCTTGGCTTTGGACTGAATGTAAAAGGCGCCGCCTGGGCATCGTTAAGTGCCGAGTGGGTAACCGCCATTGTCGGTTTCTACTGGACCGCCCGTGCACTGGGCTGGCACTTACGTCACTGGCAGCTCAAATTTCAGCAGCTGCGTCAGTTTTTAGGCGTTAACGGTAATATTTTTATTCGCAGCCTGGTGTTGCAGCTGTGTATGGCCACAATGACAGGCTACGCGACGCGCTACGGCAGTACCATGGTGGCAGTTAACGCCGTACTCATGCAGTTCCTGATGCTAATCTCTTTGGGGTTAGACGGCATTGCCTATGCCGTGGAAGCTCTTGCCGGAGCCGCAAAAGGTCAAAAACGTTACGATAAAGTACGTTACTGGTGCAAAATTACTTTGCTCTGGTCGTCACTCTTTGCTGTGGTTTATACGCTCGTTTTCGCTCTGGCAGGCAGTGCAATTATTCGTTTAATTACCGATATTCCTGAAATTATCCGGGTTGCTGAAGATTATTTACCCTGGATAATAGTGCTGCCGCTACTGGCTCACTGGAGTTACTGGTTTGACGGTGTATTTATCGGTTTGTCGTTAAGCCGTGGTATGCGCAACACCATGATACTCAGTGCTGTCATTGGCTTTTTACCGTTGTGGTGGGCAGGATTGCCGCTGGAGAACCACGGTTTGTGGTTAGCTCTCAGCGGCTTTTTATTCATGCGTGGTATTACCCAGGCAATCTGGTTCAAATACCTTAGTTCGCCAGATCATCCATCAGGATAAGCTGTGGTGGCAAACCTCCGTCAGTTGCATCAACCGCAACTGCCGTATAGATGCCACCGCCTTCTAATGTCAGTACAGGCGTCTGAATAGCAATGTCCTGCGTACCTGTTGCCGTTACAGTAACCACGTAGTCACCTGGTGTTAAAGCAACATTACCTGTGCTCACCAGACCTTCTGCGTCAAACGGAACATCGGTAAAGGCAGCGTCTGCGCCACTAATGTCGTCTGTTGCGGTTACGTAGATATCAACATTACCGGCACTGGGTGCGGCATGAACCAGTTGTACCTTCGCTTCAGTCGTGACCCGACGACGCTCTTCAGTCAGTACTTGCAAGCCAATAGTGCTCAGCTCACCAACTGCATAAACTGAATAGCTCATTGCGTTTTCTACAGCAAGAGCGGCATCTTCAATAACAACCGGATCACCGCCCGCAGCAGCAACATCAACACTGTACTCAGCGGCTTCCAGGTTTAAGTACCCAGTTGCACTTTGGAAAGGCAGGTCTTGCACTTGGGCTTCTGCTGCATCATTTAATGTGACATCAACGTTCGGTGCATCCGCCACGGCATGCACAACACGAACATCGGCACCAACGTCGGCGTCATGTACTAAAGTGGTCGACTCACCGTCGCTGATCTGCAGAGTAACCGGTGAATTATCCGAATTGGCCGCCACATTGTTGGTTGCCGCAATGATGTAATCACCGCCATCTGCAAGACTAACGGTTCCTGAGTCATAGACAACCGCATCGTCACCCGCACCGGTTAAGCGAATGCGGTAGTCACCGGCTTCAACGTCGACCTGGCCGCTGTCTTCACCGTAAGCAAGTGTCAGGGCAGGTGATGCGGCACTTAAGTCTGCATCCGGAGCCGTTAAATAAACATCAACTGTCGGCGCACCATAGGCGGCATGCACAACCTGAATACGACTCTCCCCGCCTGCTACATCAGATACCGGGTTAGAGATAATTAACGGCTCCAGAGACTCATCCGCTAATTGACCAACGGCGAAAACTTCATAACGCGTATCGGCAGCGAAAGTTAAAGAGGCAGGCCCAATGGCATCGACGGTAGTCTCATCAGGCAGAATACCCTGAACCGTAATGTCATAGTCACCGGCATCAACTTCTAAAACCGCAGAAGAGGTGTGATAAGGCACATTTTCTAATAGCGCTGCGTCACCTGCTAATACATTAACGTTAGGTGAGTCGGCTGAGGTATGATGGACACGGACAAAGCTTGATTCAGCTTCAGGTGGAGTTGTGGTAGCATCGTCATTGTCGCTGTCGAACCAGTCACAACCCGTTATTAATAATAAAGATGTCGCCAGGACACCAAACTTTTTGATCCCTTGCATGATTAATTTCCTCGTATTGATTAGGCAAATATCGTTACGAGTGAAGATCGTGCAAGGGATCACATATTTTTAACACTAAAAAATCGAACAATACAAAGTTGTATAGTCGAAAGGTCTAGTAGTACGAGTGCTCTCCGTGCTCATGATCAGTTATATCACGAACTCCGGTCACTTCTTCCGGGAAGCGTTCAAGCAATTCTTTTTCAATGCCGTTTTTCAACGTGACATCGATCATGCTGCAGCCGTTACAGCCACCGCCAAATTGCAAAATAGCCACGCCGTCATCGGTAATTTCGGCAATCATAACCTGACCACCGTGACTCGCTAACTGCGGGTTTATCTCAGCCTGAATCACATACTCTACGCGCTCAATTAACGGTGCGTCATCAGCAACCTTACGGGCTTTCGCGTTTGGTGCTTTCAGAGTTAACTGAGACCCCATTTCCTGCTCTTCAAAGTCAATGGCTGCGTCTTCCAAAAACGGAGCGCTACCGGAATCTACGACGGCATCAAAGCCGTTAAACGGTAAACGTTCGTCGTCAGGCTCAACGGAATCTGGCGGACAATAAGAAACACCACACTCGGCATTTGCCATTCCCGGATTAACCACAAAAACACGAATACACGTGCCGTCTGGCTGGTCCGCTAATAGCTTCTGAAAGTGGGACTGCGCTGCTTCTGAAATACGAATCATAAATACTGACCTCACGGCTTATACCTGAGTAAATTACTAAGGTATAGTGTAACCGAGATACCCTTCAGTTTCTAGTCGTGTTGGTTATAGACAACCGCCCAGGCATCCACGGCTGCGGCTCCTTTTTTGTAGAGGGCATCGGCGGCGGCCATCATGGTGGCTCCGGTACTGAGTACATCATCAACAACAGCCACCGTACTACCACTAAAATCGTGAAGGGCTAACTGACTTCGCTTACTGTTTCCCCAGCGAGCGGACTGCGATGCCATATGCTGCATAGGCACCGAGCGTATTTTACGTAAGCCACCCGCAATGTAAGGCACCTGTAGTACAGCAGACAAATAGCGCGCCAATAATGCAGTTTGGTGAAACCCGCGTTGGCGCCAGGCGTGCTGCGTCATTGGCACCGCAACAATACAGTCCGGCATGGGCTGCCCCTGGTAGCAAAGTCGCAAATGAGCCGCCAGCTGAGTAGCCAGTAGAGGAGCAAGCTCAGCCTTATTGCGGAATTTAAACAGAGTCATCAATTGTTGCACTTGCGGCTCCCATCGCAACGCACCATACCAATAGCGGCACCGCTTTTGATCTGCGGTGAGATGCTGCTCAATATCGGACAGGTGCTGACAACAACGTGGATACCAACGTGGTAACGCCTCGTCGCAGTATGAGCACAAAGCCGTAGCTGTAACACTCGCGCAACCACAACTCCAGCAAGTACCTAATTCAAAAGCATTGGCGAGGCTTCGGAAAAACGCTAGCATAGTCACCTAAATAACAAATTTGGGAAAGTGAGTATAGTGAGCCTATCGGTAACATGCAGTGGCACAGGAACGCCTTTTGTTGTACTCCATGGCTGGGGCATGAACGGGAATATCTGGCAGCCGGTGGTGCCTGCTTTAAGCGAAAACTTCCAACTTCACTGTGTTGACTTACCCGGCTTTGGACTTTCCGAATGGTCGCCGATGAGCGAAGTTTCGCTCGAAGGCTTTGTAGAACAAATTATGCCCGTCCTGCCCGAGCGTTTTCATCTTCTGGGGTGGTCTTTAGGTGGGCTTATTGCTAAGCAGGCGGCTCTTAGTTACCCCGAACGGGTCATTTCATTAAATACCGTGGCCTCATCGCCTCACTTTGTGGAAAGTGATAGCTGGTCGGGCATCAAACCAGATATTCTGGAGCAGTTTCAGCAGCAGCTGGAGACAAACTTTAAAAAGACCATTGAACGCTTTTTGGCCATTCAGGCTATGGGAAGTGACGATGCACGTGAGCAAGTGAAGCAGGTAAAGCAACTGATATTTGCCAAACCCATGCCTAACCCGGGTGTGCTTAAACAGGCGTTATCCATTTTGCAAACCGCCGATCTGCGCCAGCAATTGAAGAATATTGAAGTGCCCTTTACCCGTTTTTACGGACGCCTGGACAGTCTGGTTCCTGAGCGCGCTATTGCGGATATCTCGGCATTGGCACCTAACTCAGACGCGGTAATATTCAATAAAAGCTCACACGCTCCATTTATCTCCGAACCGGAACGCTTTGTCAGTGAGTTATTAAAGGCAGTGAAGCGCTAAACTAGCGCTGGCAATGGGTGCAGTACACTGTGCTGCGCTGACCCAGACGAATTTCCTTCAGCCGTTTACTGCATACCATACAAAGCTTGCCACCACGTCCGTAAACCTGAAGTTTTTGCGCGAAATAACCGGGGTTACCGTCTACTTGAGTAAAATCTTTTAGCGTCGTTCCGCCCATTTCTATAGCGCCTGCCAGAGTTTCTTTTATGAGTGGCACTAATTTTTGGTAGCGTGCTTTACTGATTTTACCAGCCGCGCGTTTGGGGTTGATACCGGCTTTAAATAAAGCTTCATTGGCGTAAATATTGCCAACACCGACCACAACTTTATTGTCCATAATAAAAGTTTTTACCGACTGCGTTCGCCCCCGCGAGCGCTCAAATAAATAGTCAACATGAAAGGCTTCTGTTAGCGGCTCCGGACCTAGCTGTTTGAGCAATTCATGTCCGGTCACATCGGTTTCACTGTAAAGCAAAGCGCCAAAGCGGCGCGGGTCGTTTAACCGGAGCGTCTGTCCGTTAGCAAACTCGATATCAATGTGGTCGTGTTTGTAATGCGGGGTTTCAGCCGGCACCACTCTTAGCTTTCCCGACATGCCCAAATGGAGTATCAGGCACCCGTTATCCGTCTGCAGCAATAAATACTTTGAACGGCGACTTACCGAGCGCAAAACATGGCCTTCTACCTGATGCACTGTTTCCGGTACCGGCCAGCGAAGACGCTTATCGTGAACCTGAACGGTCGTGATTTTATGACCTTCGATGTGCGGAGATATGCCTAATCGGCTGACTTCAACTTCGGGTAATTCCGGCATAAACTTCAGACTTCCTTAATGACCCAGTAATTGACTGGCAGTGAATTCTTTTACGCGAAAATTCTGCTGTTGGTTCGGCAGACGAATTATCAACTCAGGGTCGGCGTACAGCTCGACACGCGCTTCCTCTCCCCCGGCAAAACGAAAATAAACGTCAGTGATTAAATTTTCTGCTGTTTGGTTGGTTGGCTCCATAGTCAACGCCAGCCAGTTCTCTACCACACTTTCAGCGGCTTTTTCGGACAGGCGGCATGGAGTCTGGCACAGCCATTCCCGTTCCTCAAAAACCAGCCGAAGTTCATCAATTTGTATCTCTCTTAAATTGCCATCATCGGGTATCAAACCAATAACCTCACCCGGTGAGGCTTCATCCTTAATACCTTTCTCTGCTTCTTCTTTAACTGGCGGCGCAACATACCAGAACACCACCATAATAATTAATAAGGCGTAAACCAGAACGTTGTTCCACGCTCTGCGGGTCATAGTCAGCCCAAATATTTTTCGCTTCTCATTCACTTTCATTGGCTTTCGCTCTATGTGATAACCTGACGAATAATTTTCTTGTTGCTGTACTTCTTGTTACTAGAAACAGAATACCCTATATTCTCGCGCGACAACAAAATACGGGACTTTATTGCATTATGGTGCTATCTGATATTATCGACAAAGTCGCCGATCACGGCTACTGCATTATCGATGATTTTCTCCAGCCGGAGCGCTCTGGGGCACTGTACCACTACGCTCAGCAACTACCGGCCCAGCACTGGAATCTGGCCGGCATTGGCCGTCAACAGAACCAAACCATTAATACCATGGTACGCAACGACCGCATTTACTGGTTAACTCAGGAAGAGCCCCGCCACAAAGATTACCTGGCCATTATGGAACAATTGCGCAATGAATTTAACCGCGAGTTGTTTCTTGGCTTGTTCGATTACGAGTGCCACCTGGCTCATTACCCGAAAGGGGCTTTCTATAAAAAACATCTGGATGCATTTAAAGGCCGGAGTAACCGCGTGTTGACCACGGTGTTTTACCTGAACCCCGAATGGGAAGAAACCGATGGCGGGCAACTGGTTATTTATGGCAATAAAGGTCAAGTGCTGGAAATCGTACTGCCCAAACAAGGACGCCTGGTGGTATTTTTAAGTGACCGTTTTGTGCATGAAGTACTACGTTCAGAAAAAGACCGCTTCAGCATTACCGGTTGGTTCCGCATCAATGCCAGTATTTCCGGCATTGTGGACCCTCCGCGCTAACCGTAAAAATCAGGCAATAAAAAACCCAGCCGAAGCTGGGTTTTTTGTAAGCTTTAGAACCAATTACTTGATTTTAGCTTCTTTGAAGATCACGTGCTTACGAACCACTGGATCGAATTTTTTGATCTCCATTTTTTCTGGCATGGTGCGTTTGTTCTTGTCTGTGGTATAGAAGTAACCCGTACCAGCAGATGACACTAAACGAATCTTATCGCGCATAATTGAGTTCCTTAAACCTTAACACCACGGCCGCGGAGATCCGCTAATACCGCATCAATACCGTTTTTATCAATAATACGCATACCTTTAGTAGAAATGCGTAACTTAACCCAACGCTTCTCGCTTTCTACCCAAAAGCGGTGCGATTGTAGGTTCGGCAGGAAGCGACGCTTAGTCGCATTGCGTGCGTGCGAGCGGTTGTTACCGACTACCGGACGCTTACCTGTAATTTGGCATACTTGTGACATGTCTCTACTCCAAAATTGCTGCAAGCTCGCCTGTCGCCCAACGTGACCTTGCCTATAAATCCGAGGGCGCATTTTATACAGCAAACTGCCCTTCTAATCAAGCTAATACGACGGAAATATGATCCTTATCGATCGTTCGGGGCGGATTTTACGTGATTTTTAATCAAACTGCCAGTACAAAACTACAACAATCCGCGCTCCGCAAAAGAAATTGGATCACCGGCACCAACAACGAAATGATCCAGCAGCGCCACATCGATTAAAGTCAGGGCTTTTTTTACCCGCTCAGTCACCCGCTGGTCTGCCTGGCTGGGCTCTGCCACACCCGATGGGTGGTTATGAGCCAGAATTACTGCGGCGGCATTGTACTGCATGACCAACTTAATGACTTCACGCGGATAAACCGGAGCAGCGTTAATTGTGCCCTGAAACAATTCTTCATAACGCAATAATCTATGCTGACTGTCCAGCAGTAAAATAGCAAAGACCTCGCGGCCCTGATGACGCAGCTGCGCGGTTAAATAATCTTTCACCATAGACGGGTCGGTGAAGCCATCCGAACGTTCCAGCTGCCACTTCAGATACCTTCTTGATAGCTCCATAACAACCTGCAACTGATTCACTCGTGCAGGTCCAATACCACTACAGGCTAAAAGTTGCTCCGGCTTTGCCGTAAGCAACGCCCCTATTCCGTTAAACTGATTCAATAAATGCCGAGCAAAAGCGACAACGTCCTGTCCCTGGCTGCCACTACCGAGTAAAATGGCTAATAATTCCGCATCACTCAGGTATTCTGCTCCCTGATTTTGCAGTTTTTCTCTGGGTCGTTCCGAAACAGGCCATTCCTTGACGCTCATTACTCTCTCCTTAATTCTAAAGAGAGAAGTATAACGACCATCTACCCTGTAACGGGGTCTCATGTTATCTTTACACGAATTAACACAGAGGGGTTCGCATGGCACAGTTGCAGAACAAACACATACTTTTAGGTATTACCGGTGGCATTGCCGCCTATAAAGCACCTGACCTGGTGCGCCGTTTGCGTGAGCAGGGCGCAGAAGTTCGTGTGGTAATGACTGACAGTGCCAAAGCTTTTGTAACCCCACTTAGCTTACAAGCCGTGTCAGGTTTTACGGTCAGCGATGATTTGTTAGATCCGACAGCAGAAGCTGCTATGGGCCATATTGAGCTAGCTCGCTGGGCCAATATCATTCTCGTTGCGCCAGCCACAGCGAATACCATTGCCCGCATAACGCACGGATTTGCTGACGACTTACTCAGTACATTGGTGCTTGCCAGCAAGGCACCTATTGTCATTGCTCCGGCAATGAACCAACAAATGTGGGCGGCAACGTCCGTGCAGAAGAATATTGAAACTCTGCTAAGCCGGGGCGTACAAATGATAGGCCCTGAAAGTGGTGAACAAGCCTGCGGCGATGTCGGTTATGGCCGCATGAGCGATCCAACCCAGATTGTACAGGCGTTAATTGAGAAGCAGCCTAAAACGCCACAAACCTGGCAAGGAAGAACCTTTGTTATTACTGCTGGCCCAACTCGCGAAGCCATTGATCCTGTGCGTTATATCAGTAACCACAGCTCCGGCAAAATGGGTTATGCGTTGGCAGAGGCTGCCGCTCATGCCGGCGCTAACGTTATTCTGGTTTCCGGACCGACGCAGTTGGCGACTCCTGCCGGCGTTCAGCGAATTGACGTAGAAACTGCCGAGCAAATGCTTAACGCGGTACAGCAGCAACTGCAGCAGTGCGATGTCTTTATTGGCTGTGCTGCCGTGTCAGACTATCGGATTGCCGAAATTGCCTCACAAAAAATCAAAAAAGAGCAGAATGACCAGCCTCCGCAACTTAAGCTGGTGCAAAACCCGGATATCCTGCAGCAAGTAGCCAGTTCAGAGAAACCGCCGTTTACCGTTGGTTTTGCAGCCGAAACCGAAAACTTAAAGGCTAACGCGCTGCGTAAACTGGAACGAAAACAATTAAAAATGATTGTCGCTAACGATGTTAGCCAGACCGGTCTGGGTTTTAACAGCGACAGCAATAACGCCATTATTTTCAGTCAGGATAGTGAACAGTCACTTCCGACGATGAGCAAGCATGACATGGCCATTGCAATTATTGATGCGATAGCCAAACGCTATTTTGATAATACAAATCCTGAAATCAGGGCTAATTAAAAGAAAGTGAGAACTCCATGACGCAAGTCGAAGTAAAAATTTTAGATGAACGTATTGGCCAGTCTATTCCGCTTCCTGAATATGCCACCCAGGGTTCTGCCGGAATGGATCTGCGCGCCTGTTTGGATCAACCATTAACCATAGAGCCGGGACAAACCCAGTTAATTGGCACCGGTATTGCTATGTATATTGGTGACCCGAACTACGCAGCAACTATTCTGCCTCGCTCAGGCCTGGGCCATAAACACGGCCTGGTACTGGGTAATTTAGTTGGACTTATCGACTCAGACTACCAGGGCGAGCTTAAAGTTTCGTGCTGGAATCGCAGCGACAAGGCCTACACCATAGAACCTGGCGACCGCATTGCGCAATTGGTGATTTTACCCGTTGTACAGGCGCAAATGACCGTTGTCGACGAGTTTCACGAAACCGACCGCGGTGAAGGTGGTTTCGGTCACTCTGGCCGCTCATAAACCGAATTACAATAAATTCCGGCCTCTCAAATAAGGAAAGTTACAAGCATGGCAGAACAAAAACGTAACCGTCGTGAGGAAATTTTACAGGCTTTGGCGGCAATGTTGGAAACCAGCCCGGGTCAGCGTATTACAACAGCAAAACTGGCGGCTAACTTAGGTGTTTCGGAGGCGGCTTTATACCGTCACTTTCCATCAAAGGCGCGCATGTTTGAAGGGCTTATTGAGTTTGTTGAAGACACCCTGCTCACCCGCATTAACATGATCATGAACGAGGAGAAGAATACGCTCTCCCGTTGCTACGCTATTTTGCAGCTCTTATTGACCTTTGCTGAGCGTAACCCTGGTATCACACGAGTAATGACGGGTGATGCACTTATGGGCGAACACGACCGTTTAAGAGGTCGTATGGAAGACCTTTTTAATCGTATAGAAAGCTCAATAAAGCAGGTATTGCGGGAAAAAGCGATGCGGGAACAGCAACGCTTTATTGTTGATGAAGCCGTGTTGGCGAATTTATTGCTAAGCTACGCCGATGGAAAAATCAGTCAGTTCGTGCGCTCTAATTTCAAACGTTTGCCAACAGAACATTTATCGGCTCAATGGCAAGTCATGGAACAACAGCTAATAAGTGCGTAAAACGGGTTACTGTGTGAAACAGGTCACTCCGTTTTACGCTCACGACTCAATAAATCAATAGCTGCCTGCTGCGGTTCTTTGCCTTCATAAAGGACCGCATATATCTGCTCACAAATTGGCATTTCAACGTCATAGCGTTTGGCCAGAGCAACCACTTCACGGGTATTCCGATAACCTTCAACCGACTGACCGATACTTTTCAGGGCCTGCTCAACGCCTTTCCCCTGACCTAAAGCCAGACCAAAACGACGGTTTCTCGACTGGTTGTCGGTACAAGTCAGGATTAAATCCCCCAGCCCGGCCATACCGGTAAAAGTATCGCTTTTAGCACCTAATGTCAGACCCAGTCGGGTCAATTCCGCTAAGCCACGGGTAATTAATGCCGTTCGTGCGTTTGCACCAAAGCCAATGCCATCTGCCATGCCGGCACCAATGGCAATCACATTCTTCACCACCCCGCCCAGCTGTACCCCAATAAAGTCATTATTGGTGTAAACACGGAAGGAACGGTCACAATGCAGAAGCTCCGAAAGCTCATCGACAAAAGCTTTGTTGGTCGATGACATTGAAATGGCCGTTGGTAACCCCTTTGCCATTTCAATCGCGAAGGTAGGGCCTGACAATACCGCCAACGGATGCTCTTCACCGAGAATGTCTTCTGCTACTTCATACAGTAAACGCCCTGTATCAGGCTCCAGCCCCTTAGTTGCCCAGGCTACGCGAGCGTGCTTCGCTAACAACGGTTTCGCCTGCTCTAACATAGACGAGAAAGAATGGCTGGGAACCACAACGACGACGTTTTTTACGTCATGCAATGCTTCGCTTAAATCTGCCGTTACACTTAAGGACTCAGGAAAAGGGCAGGCAGGAAGATACTCTTCGTTTTCATGCGCAGCCTGCATTATCGCAACTTTATCGGCGTCCCGGCCCCACAGCGTAGTCGCTATGCCTTTACGGGCGAAACAAATAGCAAGGGCGGTCCCGTAAGAGCCCGCCCCTAACACTGTCACCTGAGGTGTCTGCATTATCGTATCGCTTACGCGTCAGCAGTTTGCTGGCCTTGAGCCTGTTCAGCTTGCTGCTGCATGTGACGCTGGAAAATAGCATCAAAGTTAACAGGAGCCAGGTTCAACTGTGGGAAAGTCGCACGGTTAACAAGGTTTGAAACACACTCACGAGCGTAAGGGAACAAAATATTCGGGCAGAAAGAACCCAGCATGTGTGCCAACTGACCTTCCTGGATTTCATCACCGATAGTGAAAATACCTGCCTGATGTACTTCACACAGGAATGCTACATCGTCTTCAACCTTGTTGGTTGCGGTCAGAGTGAGCACCACTTCGTAAACACCGTCTTCAATTTTTTCGTGTTTTACGTTTAAGTCCAGCTTCAGTTCTGGCTTCCACTCTTTGCGGAAAATAGCCGGTGAGCTTGGAGTTTCAAAAGAAATGTCTTTCGCGTAAATGCGCTGAATTGCGAATTGTGGTTGCTGTTGTTGGTTTTCAGCGGCCGCGCCGTTTGCTTGCTGTTCTTCAGCCATGATTTTACTTCCTATTCATTTTAAGTTTTAGACGAATTTTATTATTTTTTCTGCGAAACCGGCAATTTAGCACTGCGCCATGTGTTAATACCACCTTGCAGCACAGCCACCTGACTAAAGCCTTCAGCGATTAATTGGCTGGCAGCCGATTTTGCCGTCATTCCTGTTGCACAGACTATCACAATGGGGGCTTCTTTGAACTTTTCAATAGTTGAAAGTTCTTTTTGTTTGATTTTTTCAGCCGGTAATGACACCGATCCGTGAATGTGGCCTTTCTTAAATTCATCTTCATTACGGATATCGACGAATACGCCATCACCCCGGTTGACCCAAACCGTTGCTTCTTGCGGCTGCAGGCTTTTCATCGGCGACATAGCAGAGCGAATCGTCGTCACTATTAATGCGATTAACAGAACAACCCACACGCCACTCATCATTGGGTTGCGGCTGACAAATTCAAAAAGTTCTTGCATAAGACCTACCAGTAATCGTGGGTAACAGAAAAAAATAGCGGTCAAAGAGTATACCTGTACAAATCTCAGTTGCCAGAAAAATCTTGGGTGGATGCGTAAGCTCCGGAAATCGAGTAGAATGTTGACTAATTTCATCATCGAAAACACCGAGCAATGAGGCCCATTATGACTCCTACGATAAAACCTTTGGTATTGTTGATTCTTGACGGCTGGGGTTACCGTGAAGATGCACCGGATAACGCCATTGCAAAAGCCAATACACCGGTTATGGATCGTTTATGGAAGCAATACCCTCATTGTTTAGTCGATGGTTCAGGGGGCGCAGTTGGTTTGCCGGACGGCCAAATGGGCAACTCGGAGGTTGGTCATGTTAATTTGGGCGCTGGTCGCATCGTTTACCAGGATTTTACCCGCATCAGTAAAGCTATTTCTGACCGCAGTTTTTTCAGCAACACTGTACTGTGTGACGCATTAAATAAGACCGGAACAGCTAATGGTGCCGTTCATATTATGGGTCTGTTGTCTCCGGGCGGCGTACACAGCCACGAAGACCACCTGGTCGCTATGGTAGAAATGGCTATCGAACAAGGTGCTGAAGATGTCTATTTGCACGCGTTTTTAGATGGCCGGGACACGCCGCCAAAATCCGCCCTGGCTTCTATTGAGCGCTTTGAAGCTTTATTTGCCCGTTTGGGTAAAGGCCGTTTCGCCACCTTAAACGGTCGTTTCTTTGCCATGGACAGAGATAAACGCTGGGAACGCATTGAACAGTCTTACAAAGCAATTTATCACGGCCTCTCCGGGGTTACTTCACCGAATGCCACAGACGCATTAGAAGACGCATACGAGCGCGGAGAATCCGATGAATTCGTTACTCCGGTCGTCATTGGCCAACCTGCACCATTGGAAAACGGTGACTCGGTGTTCTTTATGAACTTCCGTGCCGACCGCGCCCGCGAAATGACTCAGGCTTTTATTGATAATGATTTCGACGGTTTTGACCGAGGACCACGGATCGAGCTCAGCGACTTTGTCATGCTGACTCAGTACGCCGACACATTAAAAACACCTTGTGCCTTCCCGCCGGAACCATTGAATAACGTGCTGGGTGACTGGTTATCTAAACATGACAAAACGCAGTTACGTATTTCAGAAACGGAAAAGTACGCACACGTCACCTTCTTTTTCAGCGGCGGCCGCGAACAGGAGTTTGAAGGAGAAAAACGCGTTCTAATCCCATCTCCTAAGGTGAAAACTTACGACTTACAGCCAGAAATGAGCTCGGAACAGCTCACTGATGAGCTGGTTGAAGCCATTGAGTCTCAAGCTTTTGATGTGGTTATTTGCAACTACCCTAATGGCGACATGGTTGGCCATACAGGCAACTTCGATGCGGCCGTTAAGGCTTGTGAAGCTGTCGACCACAGCGTTGGCCGTGTGGTATCGGCTTTAGAGGCTGTTGGTGGTGAATGCCTGATAACTGCAGACCATGGCAACGCTGAGCAAATGAGTGATGCGACAACCGGCCAGGCGCATACAGCTCACACTAATGAGCTGGTTCCTTTCATCTATGTTGGTCGTCCCGCTAAAGCACAAAATGGGCGCTTATCCGATGTCGCGCCCACAATTTTGCATTTAATGGGCATGGAGCAGCCTGACGAAATGACCGGCACCCCGCTCATGTTGTTAGAGCAGGAATAGGACAAACTCATGCCGCTACCGGTGTTCTTGCTGATTGTTCTGGGGTTATTGGTCAACCCGGCAGTAGCTCAGAACTACAGTGAAGACGACAAAGCCTCTACGGAGGCCGAAATAGCTGCTGTCAAAGAAGAACTGGCAGAACGCCTGCAGGCCATAGAAGAGCGTAACGCGGAACTAAGCTCAACCGAGCAACAGCTCCGCGACCTGGAAATAAGAACAGCAGAAGTCGCCGGCTCACTGCGTAAAACCCAAACTAAGCTCGATAGCGTCAATGCTGAAATTGCTGAGTCAGAGCGTAAGCGCAAAGAACTTCAGCAAAAGCAGAAGCAACAAATGGCGTTATTAGAAGATCAGCTCGTTTCCGCCTATATGAACGGCGACCATGACTTCCTGAAAATGCTGTTAAACCAGCAGGATCCCGGTCAATTCGAAAGAATGCTGAGTTATTACCAGTACTTCAACACCGCAAGAGTTGAAGAAATTAAGGTCATTAAGAGTACCCAGCAGGAAATTGTCGCACTTACCGAAGAGTTAAAACAGCAGCAAAACCAATTAGCCGCTTTACGGCAGCAACAGGAAGAACAGCGTTCTCAGCTTGAGCAACAACAACATCGTCAGGAAGAAAAGTTAGCGGAACTGCAACAGCAACAACGTAAAGACCGTTCACGCGTGGGACAACTGGAACAAAGCCGGGATCAGTTGGAGCAGGTATTGAGCGCCATAGAAAACGCTCTGGCCCAACAAAAAGACGTGCAACTGGTTGGCTTACAGTCAGTCAAAAACCAATTACGCTGGCCAAGTGACGGCGATGTAAAGCGGGTGTTCGGTCAACGCCGAGAAGGTCCGGTTGACTGGAAAGGCGTTCTAATAGAAGGCAGTAACGGACAGCCCGTTCGCTCAATTGCTAATGGCCGGGTGGTATACGCAGACTGGCTACGCGGATTTGGTTTAGTCATTGTGGTTGATCATGGGCAAAGTTACATGAGCCTTTATGGTCACAACCAGACATTAACAAAAGCCGTTGGTGACAAAGTTCGCAAAGACGAGGAAATTGCACTTATGGGGCAGTCCGGCTCGCGTAACAGCCCTACGTTATACTTCGAAATACGCCACCAGGGGCGTCCGCAAAACCCAAGTAACTGGATACGCTGATGCTACGCCTTATTGCGACTCTGGCTTTACTTACTTGCTTGGCAGCTCCGGTTTCTGCCGGCAAGATAGCTATTGTTATTGACGACATAGGTAATCACAAGAATGACTTAAAAGCGGCGCTTTTACCGGGCAATGTCAGTTTCGCCGTGCTGCCATACACCCCCTACGCCCGGGCTTTTGCATTACGTGCACACCACCAGCAAAAGCAAGTGCTTTTACACATGCCAATGGAAGCAATAGAAAACGACCGACCCGGTCCGGGTGTGGTCACCGCCGACATGAGCAACGCGCAAATAAAGCTGCAGCTGGTTAACGCTCTCGACTCGATTCCTTACGTGACCGGAGTGAATAACCATATGGGCAGTAAACTGACTCAGCTACCCATGCCCATGCAAGCTGTTATGGAAACATTAGCAGCCCGCAAACTCTTTTTTATTGATAGTCGGACGTCGGAATTTAGTGTGGCTGAACAAATTGCCGGTCAGTTTGGAGTCAGGACCTCTCGCCGCCATGTCTTTCTTGATAACGAAGTTGACCAAAATTATCTGCAACAGCAGTTTGACCAGTTGCTTCGTTTAGCCAAGCGAGACGGTCAGGCCATTGGCATTGGTCACCCCTACCCCGAGACGTTGAGTTTTCTTAAGCAGCATTTACCTGAATTGCAAAAGCAGGGAATTGAGTTGGTGTTCGTTTCTGAGCTAACTCAGGCGACTAACCAGAACGGGTATCTTCTTCCAGTGACGTCAGCAAAATAATTGCCTGCTCGCGGCTTTCACCGCAAATCTCTCTATCCGCTGAAAACTCACCACACACGGCGGGACGTTCGGGCTTACCAAACAGCCGGCATAAATTATCATCGTCGAGTTGGACACAGCGCACACCCGCCGGCTTGCCATTTGGCATGCCGGGGATAGGAGAACTAATAGAAGGAGCTATGCAGCAAGCACCGCAACCAATGCGGCACTTCATTTAGCTCATTGCGAGACGAAGTTTCTTCATCGCGTTTTGTTCAAGCTGACGAACGCGCTCTGCCGATACTTCGTATTTTGCTGCTAAGTCATGCAGCGTGGTTTTATCTTCAGACAGCCAACGCGACTGAACGATATCCTGACTACGCTCATCCAGGTGACTCATAGCACCCAGCAGTTTCTGCTGTGTATGGCTTTCGTAGTCTTCGGCTTCAATTTCTGCCGCTAAATCGGAACGCTTGTCTTCCAGATACATCGCTGGAGAGTAGGCACTGCCTTCTTTCGAGTCATCGTCGTCGGAGCTTAGCTCGAAGGCCTGGTCGTGAGCACTCATGCGGGATTCCATTTCCAGCACTTCTTTCGTGCTGACACCCAGCTCATCGGCAACAGTTTCAACTTCTTTCTGGCTAAACCAACCTAAACGTTTTTTCATTTTACGCAGGTTAAAGAACAACTTACGCTGTGCTTTTGTGGTTGCCACTTTTACAACGCGCCAGTTACGCAGCACGTATTCATGAATTTCTGCTTTAATCCAGTGAACAGCAAATGACACCAAACGCACGCCCACAGATGGGTCAAAGCGTTTAACGGCTTTCATCAGGCCAATATTGCCTTCCTGAATTAAATCGGCTTGCGGCAGACCATAACCTGAATAACTACGGGCTACGTGCACCACAAAGCGGAGATGCGACATGATGAGCTCTTTCGCAGCATCGAGGTCACTGTTCTCATAAAGTCTTGTTGCCAACGCCTTTTCTTTTTCGGCGGTGAGCATAGGAATACGGTTGACTGACTGAATATACCCGTCCAGTCCTCCCCCTTGGGGAACCGATAATGCCATGGTGTTTAATTCAGTGCTCATTTAACAACCTCTACTTAAAATACCGACTTAAATTACTGCCTTTCAGTCAGCTTCTAAGACCCTTTTAGAGTCTAAAAGTTCCATTATGATCGTTGTCGATCAGGTGATTTAGTATAACTAAGCCTATGGCTTTCGCAACCCTATTTTATTCAGGCTCAATACTCTGTATATGACGTCTTACAGCCAAGTAAGAACCGGCTAAACCCAGGCCAACGGCAATCAACCATATAATCAATAATTCGCCTAACGTCAGACCGTTTAATTGAAACGGCGTTTCGTAAAGTTCGGTTAAATCTACTACGGCACTTTCAACCCACCAGATCAATAAGGCGGTTGCCAACCAGGCCACCAACCCGCCGATAATTCCGTACCAAACGCCCGTGTATAAAAAAGGGCGCTGAATAAAGGCGTTAGTAGCTCCCACCAGCTTCATCACCATAATTTCGTCACGCTTAGACAAAATGTTCAGTCGAATGGTGTTACCAACAATAAGAACAACCGACAGACAAAGCACCACTGCCAGGGCTCCAAGAATATCTTCAATTAAATTGAGAATACCCTCCAGCCTGTTAAGCCACTCCAGATCCATTTTCGCGTAAGCCACTTCTCGCTGTTTCTCCAGCCGGTTCAGCAGCTCCTTTGCCCGCTGCGGCGAGCGATGTGACTCAGCCGGAATAACCACCAGCACATCCGGCAGCGGATTCGACGAAAGGTAGTCCAGGGTTTCACCAAAGCCTGATTGCTCTTTAAAGTCTTGCAAGCCCTGTTCTTTAGGAATTAAGCGAACCGATTCAACGCCTTCTGAGAGTTCGGTTTGCGTTTTTAATGTGTCGACCTCGGATTGCTGCAGATCCTTTTTTAAAAACAAGGTGACTTCCGAGGCTTCCTGCCAGTTGTCAGCAATACTGGTGGTGTTTTTCACTAAAACATACAGTGATGACGGCAAAGTCAGGCTCAGCCCCAGCACCGCCATGGTCATAAACGAAGCAAACGGATTGCGCCACAGTTCGCCTAAACTGGCTATGGCTTGCTGAGCATGATGCACCGGCACCATGATTAAACGTCGCCACCAAGGCAAACGTCCGCGGCTACTTGCGCCCTTTTCTATACTGCGGTTACGGAACAATAAACTCATAGTTCACTGTCCTCCAGGCCATCGTTAATCATACGCCCGTCTTTTAGGGTTAAAGTACGGTAGCGTAAGCGTGCAATGAGGCCCAGGTCGTGGGTCGCTATGAGCACAGCAACACCCACTTTATTGAACTCTTCAAACAGGCGGATAATCTCCATCGACAGCTTAGGATCAAGGTTACCGGTGGGCTCATCAGCCAATAGCAAGGGTGGCTTGGTGACAATAGCGCGGGCAATACCTACTCGTTGCTGCTCACCGCCGGACAACATTTGTGGATAATGCTTCACCTTGTCGGCTATACCGACTTTTTCCAGTGCGGCAACAACACGTTTGCGCGCTTCCTGAACACTGTAGCCTTCGATAATAAGTGGCAGCGCAACGTTATCGAACACCGTTTTATCCATTAACAAACGGTGATCCTGGAAAATCATACCAATGTCACGGCGCACATAAGGCACTTGCGAAGGCTTAATTTTCCGCAAATCGTGCCCGTTAATCAGTACCCGGCCTGCGGTTGGCCTTTCCATTAAACTGATCAGTTTGAGCAGCGTACTTTTACCCGCTCCGGAATGACCGGTTAAAAAGGCCATCTCACCCGGCTCTACGTGAAAGTCGACATGGCTCAGTGCCTGATGGCCTCCACGGTAGGTTTTACTGACTTGCTCAAAGCGGATCATCTTTAACTCGCTGTTGTTTCTTCTGATTCGTCTACGTTACGGTCAAATAGCGCCGCGATAAAGTCTTTTGCCACAAAAGGCCGTAAATCTTCTAAACTTTCACCCACACCAATATAGCGAATAGGAATGGCGAACTGGTCTGCGACCGCGAAAATAACGCCGCCTTTTGCGGTACCGTCGAGCTTGGTCATCACAATACCCGAAACACCTACGGCCTCGGTAAAAAGCTTCGCCTGACTAATAGCATTCTGACCGGTACCGGCATCTAGCGTCAGCATCACTTCGTGAGGCGCTTGCGGGTCAAGTTTTTTCATGACCCGAACCAGCTTTTTCAGCTCTTCCATTAAGTTGGCTTTATTCTGCAGGCGCCCGGCTGTATCCGCAATAAGCACATCAACATCGCGTGCCTTGGCGGCCTGCAGCGCATCATAAAGAACCGATGCACTATCAGCGCCGGTATGCTGAGCAATAACCGGAATGTCGTTACGCTCGCCCCACACCTGCAGCTGTTCTACCGCCGCCGCACGGAAGGTATCACCGGCCGCCAGCATTACCGACTTACCTTCAGCTTTAAATTGCTTAGCCAGCTTACCAATAGTGGTGGTTTTACCCACGCCATTGACGCCGGTCATTAAAATAACGAAAGGTGAGTCGGACTCAGGTATTTCCAGACGTTTATCGACGGGCTTTAAAATTTCAGCTAACTGCTCTTGTAATAACTCGTACAAAGCTTCCGCGTCTTTTAACTGCTTACGGTCGGCCTGTTTAGTCAGGTTATCGATAATTTTGGTGGTGGTCGCGACGCCGAGGTCCGCCATGAGTAACTGAGTTTCGAGCTCTTCGAACAGGTCATCGTCAATTTTCTTACCGCGGAATACGCCAATAAGACCTGAACCGATAGACCCGGAAGTTCTGCGTAAACCCTGAGTCAGGCGTGCCCAGAAACCTTTCTTCTCACCCTTCTCTTTCGGTGCGGCTTCGGTTCGTTCTGGTTTATGTTCAGGTTTAGCTTCTGGTTTAGTTTCTGACTCTGGCTCTGGTTCAACTGCGGGCTCAGGTTCGGTAACCGACTCAGGCTGAGCGGCTTCCTTCGCTTCTGGTGCGTATTTCGACGCGTGTGATTCAGCGGTAACTTGCGCGCAGTCTTCCGCCGCACTGGGCAACTCTTCGCGTGTCTCGGTTATTTCTGGTTCCCGCTCGTCGTGAGGCTTAGATTCAGGCTCAGACTCTGATTCAGGCTCTGGCTGCTCCTGTTCTTCTACTACCGCATCTTCTTTTTTCTCTTCGGCCTCAGGTGCCTTTTCATTACGCTTTTTCTTAAACAGCGAAAACATCGACATATTGGTTTCCTTGGAACTGACACGCAGGAATCGTTAAACTATAGGCTTTAGTTTACCATGCTGTTAACAAACTGACGACGGTCTGAATAAAGGAAGCCACAGAGTGAGACAAAAACGCCAGACAAGCGCCAGCGGCGACTATCGGATTATTGGTGGACAATGGCGCGGCAGGCGCTTACCTGTTGCCGACAGCCCCGGTTTACGACCCACCACAGACCGAGTGCGCGAAACTCTGTTTAACTGGCTACAGTGGGACATTACCGACGCCCGGGTGCTGGACTTATTTGCCGGCAGTGGCAGCTTAGGTTTCGAAGCAGCATCGCGCGGAGCGGCTCAGGTTACTTTGATAGAAGCGGTAAAGTCCGTCAGCCAGCAGTTACAGAAAAACATTGGCATGTTAAAAGGCCAGAACATTGAAGTTGTTACTCATAACGCACTCGACTGGCTGCAAACTCAGCATAGTGAAGTTTATGACATTGTCTTTATCGATCCGCCGTTTCGCGAAGGACTGGCCGATAAAACGCTGAAACTGCTGGACGAAGGTAAATGGCTGGCCGCCGACAATCAGGTGTATCTGGAAACAGAAAAGGAATGGCCATTGAAATTACCCGCAAACTGGCGTGTGACCAAAGAGAAAACTCACGGACAAGTTTGCTTTCGCTTACTGACTAAGGACATAGCATGAAAGTTATTATTGTTGCCGGCAAAGTGGTTTTTGCCGTTATTTGGCTGGGTCTTTTTGCTCTGCTTGCAGGGGCAAACGGCGAACTCAGCACCCAGTCCATTGGTTTGCTGAGCTTGTTATTAGCCGTTATGGTTATTACTCACCTGCTGCTGCTTGGTATTTTTGTTGCCACCATGAAAGAGGTCTTTCCCTGGCGCAAAGGCGACAGCTGGCAAATTCTGGCCTTTGGCATTTTCGCCTGGCTGTCTATTCTTCAGCGTCCAAAGCCAGACCAAGGTTCGACACCCCCTCGTCCTTGAGCATCATTTTTAACTGGCTTACCAAAGCCTTGTTTACCGCAGGCTGTTGTTCAAGAAAGTTGAGCATAGCCTGCTGAATAGCAACTTCGTATTCCATTAATTCATGGTTCTGAACGTGTTCTTTTAATTGCTCGGTTCCCACTTCTTCGGCGTCATTGAGTTCGATAAACTTCGCCACACTGGCTTGTGATATTTTTGCCACATCCAGAAAATTAGACGCGTTATCGTCCAGCAGCCCCTGCAACAACGTACTCAACGCTGTGCAGGCATCCATTGCCGGGTAGACACCCAACATATCGTGTCCGTATTCACTCGGGGTTTGCTCGTCGACTTTTTCCTGCCAGCGGGCAAAATTCACTTTGGTTTTCTTCGGGTTGGCCACCCAATCCCAGCAGGCATTTAAGGTGCCATGCAAGGGTTTGCTGTCACCAAAGCCGGTTAACTGATGAAAGAAGTCGTAATTAGGAACCATGCGTTCGCACAAATATAACGCCATAACAATTTGCTGTTCACGCGGCAGTTCGCGTATGCGCTGAAAGGTATCGAGTTGACTCACGTTCCGGCTCCAGACAGTGTATGCTTATCACTGTGTCGTTTTATTCGTTAAGGGCTCGTATTATGCCGAAGTTATCGCTCCCCTGCCATGCCGATGTTGTGCAAGCCCGGCAGAGAATCAATAGCTACACCGTCAAGACGCCTGTGCTGACTAACCCTGCTTTAAATCAGCAATTGGGCTGCGAATTATTTTTCAAATGTGAAAATTTGCAACGTACCGGGGCTTTTAAGTTCCGTGGTGCCACTAACGCGCTACTTAAACTTAGCCCGGAGCAGCGCCAGCAAGGGGTTATTACGGTGTCTTCGGGCAATCATGGTGCGGCATTAGCTCATGCAGGTAAAGCTTTGGGTGTAAACGTAAAAGTCGGCGTACCCACTAATGCTCCCGCAATAAAACGGCAAAACATTGAAGCCGGTGGTGCTGAAATTACTGATATTGAACCGGGTATGGAGGCTCGTGAAGCCATTGTTGCCAAGTGGCAAAAAGAAGGCGAAAGTCACTTTATACCGCCTTATGATCATGCCGACATTATTGCTGGTCAGGGCACAGCAACACTTGAGTTACTGGAGCAAACGGACGCACTGGATGCGGTAATAACGCCACTGGGCGGCGGAGGTCTGCTTTCAGGCGCCTGTCTTGCCTGTGACGGTACCGAAATACAAGTGTTCGGAGCGGAGCCGGAATTAGCAAATGACGCTTTCTTGTCATTGAAAGCCGGAGAGCGGCAGTCGGCATTACCTGCGAAAAGCCTGTGCGATGGCCTACTGACTCAAGTTGGCGAATTGCCTTTTGCCATTATTCAGCAACGTATCAGCGATATATTAGTCTTGAAGGATGAAGACACTCTAAGCGCCATGCAGCTGATTTGGCATCATCTGAAAATTATCGTCGAACCGTCTTCTGCTATTGCCTTAGCTGCGGTTATACAAAATAAAGCGCTGTTTGAAGGCAAACGAGTTGGCTTGGTGCTGAGTGGCGGTAACGTTGCGGCACAGCCGGAAGATACAAAGCTGCGCCAATAGTCGATGCTATTTCACAACTTAGGTTGCGAAAATTTGACTGTCGTCGTTGAAGGTTTTGAATTCCAGCGCGTTACCGCAATAATCGTAGAAGAACATGGTGCCCTGCTCACCCGGTTTGCCTTTAAACCGAATATAGGGCTCTATAACAAACTCAATATTCGCGGCTTTTACACGTTCAGCCAGTGCTTCCCAGTCATCGCGCAATAAGACGACGCCAAAGTGCGGAACGGGAACGGAGTGACCATCAACGCCACTGTGATTTTTTACACCAGCAACATCGGGCGCTACATGAGTCACAAACTGGTGACCAAAGAAGTTCCAGTCTATCCATTCGTCACTGCTGCGTCCCTGTGACAGCCCTAGCACATCACCGTAAAACGACCGTGCATTATCGAGAGAGCTGACAGGAATGGCTAAATGAAAGGGCCGTACATTGGTTGTATCTGACATACTGCTAATTTGCCTTCACTCTTAATGACTAAATTAATGACTGAGTTTTGCCGCAATGTTTTGTGGTGAGCTGGTTTGCGGCGAACGGCGCCACATTCTGACACCAATAGCGAACACTAAAAGCGCCCAGTTTACCGGAGGAATAAAACCCGCGGTTAAAACCGCCAACAAATTCCACAGTGGCTTTTTCTGATGCTGGCCCACTAAAGTGTAAAACAATAGAGCGGCTACGAGTCCTTGGAGTACCATGAGGCTCAATAGCATAAGTCTTTCCTTCTCGTTATTTATGCAACGCTTTTGCGTTTTTATTTTTGTTTTCGATCAGTTTTTACTGATAGGTAAAGACTACTGAATTATGACGAAAGTGTAAAACTTTGTATAAATCTTTGAATTTAAAAACAAAAAACCGACCAAAAGGCCGGTTTTTTATATTAAGCGTTATATTTTTAATCGTTGGTGGCGATTAAAATGCGTTTAGCGCCTTGTCTAAATCGGCTTTCAGATCATCAAGATCTTCAATACCAACCGATACGCGAACAAAGTTATCCAGAATGCCTAACTTCTCGCGGTTTTCTTTTGGCACTGACGCGTGCGTCATAATAGCCGGATGCTCAATGAGCGACTCAACGCCACCTAAGCTTTCCGCCAAGGCGAACACTTCTACCGACTCCAGGAATTTGCGCGCCGCTTCTAAATCGCCTTTCAGCAAAATAGAAATCATGCCGCCAAAGCCCTGCATTTGCTTTTTAGCCAGCTCGTGCTGAGGGTGGCTTTCAAGCCCCGGATAAATCACTTTTTCCACTTTAGGGTGTTGTTCAAGCCACTTGGCCAATTCCATTGCCGCTTCGTTGTGGTGACGCATACGCAATGCCAGCGTTTTCACGCCGCGCAGCGCCAGGTATGAGTCAAACGGACCGGCAATAGCACCTGCAGAGTTCTGTAAGAACAGCATGCGCTCAACCAGGTCGTCATTGTCGCCAACAACGGCAATACCGCCAACCATGTCTGAATGACCGTTTAAGTATTTGGTGGCCGAATGCATAACCATGTCTGCGCCCATTTCCAGCGGACGCTGGTTAAATGGCGTAGCGAAGGTGTTGTCCACCACCACAATAATGTCCGGGTTCTTTTTCTTCGCCAGTTTAACGATGGCTTCAATATCAACCAACTTCAGCATCGGGTTGCTTGGTGTTTCCACCCAGATCATGCGGGTGTTGTCCTGAATGCTGGCTTCCACTGCGCTTAAGTCAGCTAAATCGACATAAGAGAATTTCAGGCCAGCAGAACGTCCGCGCACTTTATCGAATAAGCGGAAGCTGCCGCCGTATAAGTCGTCCATAGCAACGATGTGATCGCCGCTGTCTAATAACTCCAGAATGGTCGAGGTTGCCGCCATACCCGAAGCAAAAGCCAAACCTTGCTTACCGCCCTCTAAAGAAGCAACAGAACGCTCCCAGGCAAAACGCGTTGGGTTATGTGAACGCGAATATTCAAAACCTTTGTGCTGACCCGGGCTTTCCTGTGCGTAGGTTGAGCTGGTGAAAATTGGCGGCATAACCGCGCCTGTTACCGGCTCAGGAGACTGCCCGCCATGAATGGCGCGCGTCGCGAATTTCATTGTTTTTTCATTTGCCATGATTCAGGTTCCTTAATTTACAACAAGGGTTACAGCAAGTTTTGAGAACGCATCCAGTCGTCGTTGAACAGCTTGGACAGATAACGATTACCTGTATCACAAGCTAAAGTCACAACGCGCTTTGGTTCGGTTTGTTGTTGGCAATAGCGCAGCGCCGCGGCAATTAAATAGCCACTGGATGAACCGACCATCACACCTTCTTTTTCCAGTACCTTACGCGCGGTTTGCATACCTTCTTTATCAGAGATAGCAAACGCCGTATTAGCCAATTTCAGATCACAAATAGTTGGGATAAAGTCTTCCCCAATACCTTCGGCAAGCCAGCTACCCGCTTCCACTTCTTCGTTACGGTTAACCAAAGGCTCTAAAATTGAGCCTGCCGGGTCTGCAAGCACCAGGTCCACTCCGCTGTTTTGCTCGCGTAAATAACGCCCAACACCGGTCAAGGTACCACCTGAACCAACACCACAGACAAACGCATCCAGTTTACCGTCCATTTGTTTCCAGATTTCCGGACCGGTCGTTTTGTAATGTGCATCGACATTTGCCGGGTTTTCAAATTGGTTTACATAGTAGTAACCGTTTTCTTCAGCCATACGTGCTGCCATGTCCTGATAATACTCAGGGTGGCCTTTTTGCACATCTGAGCGAGTCTGTACCACTTCAGCACCCATAGCGCGCAGATTGTTCACTTTTTCCTGGCTCATTTTGTCCGGCATAACAATTTTCAACGGATAGCCTTTGCCAGCCGCCACTAACGCCAGACCCAACCCCGTATTACCAGCCGTTGCTTCAATAATGGTGTCGCCCGGCTTCAGCTTGCCTTGCTTTTCTGCTTGCTCAACCATCTCTACCGCAATACGGTCTTTAATGGAGCCGCCAGGATTCTGCAGCTCGAGTTTCAAATACAGCTCACACGGGCCGGTATCCATATTGGTGACTTTCACCATTGGCGTGTTACCGACCATTTCTATTACATTATTAAAAACTTTCATATGGGCTCGCTTTGTTGTCGAGTGTCTGGTTCAATATCGGGTCATTATCCCTTGACTGAGCTCGCTAAACAACCTTGCGCTTAGAACCGGATGATAGTTGTTATAACTAACCCCAAAATGAGGCTGTTATGCTGGATTTACGCAGTGATACCGTAACCCTTCCAAGCACCGCAATGCGCGCCGCAATTGCCGATGCCAAGGTCGGTGATGATGTTTATGGTGAAGACCCGTCAATTAACGCACTGGAAAAGCGAGTAGCAGAGTTGCTGGGTAAAGAAGACGCTTTGCTGTGCAGCTCAGGTACCCAAAGTAACTTACTGGGGTTAATGAGCCACTGCCGTAATGGCGAAGAGTACATTGTGGGTCAGGAATATCACACTTACCGGTACGAAGCTGGCGGTGCTGCAGTTTTAGGCAGCATAGTGCCACAAACCATTGAGGTAGAAGCCGACGGAACCTTGTCACTCGACACCATTAAACAACGGATAAAACCTAACGATCCGCACTTTCCTATTACCCGGTTGCTGGCTTTTGAAAATACCCACGGCGGGCAACTGATTGACCAGGCTTATTTTGATAAAGCCCGAATTCTGGCGGACCAGAATGGTTTGTCGATGCATTTAGACGGCGCACGTTTACCTAATGCTGCCATTGCCAGCGGCCGCAGTATGGCGGAACTGGCTTCACCGTTCGACAGCGTGTCTCTGTGCTGTTCAAAAGGGTTAGGCGCACCTATCGGTTCGTTGCTGGCCGGTTCAAAAGAACTGATTGCCCGCGCACGTCGTTGGCGCAAAATGGTCGGTGGCGGTATGCGCCAGGCAGGGTTTGTTGCCGTAGCCATTGATTATGCATTAACGCATCAGTTTGAGCGCATTCAGGACGACCACGACAATGCAGAGTGGCTTTTCGAGCAGCTTTCTAATTTGCTGGCAGGCACCGAGGCCAATGTTCGCTATTCCGGCACCAATATGACCTTTGTTGAGCTACCCGACAGTTTACCAGCAGACAGCTTACGGGAGCTTATGGCAGAGCATGATATTAAATTACCCGGCGGACAAAAATTGCGCCTTGTCTGCCATTTGGATGTTAGCCGTGAACAGCTGGAGCACTTTATTGAACTGTTTAAGCGGTGGCTGAACGACGGGCGCTGAGGTTGCCTACGGCGCTACAAACTCTGCACTTGGTCTATGAGCCGGTCGAGTGCTCGGTAGTTGAGGGCTTCGGCCAGATGTTGCTGTTCTATGACTTCGCTGTCGGCTAAGTCAGCGATGGTTCGGGCTAAACGAAGGGTTCGGTGATAGGCCCGGTGGGACAACTTCATTTTTTCTGAGGCTGTTGCTAAAAACGCTTCCGTTTTCTCTGACAGCTCACATATTTGCTTCAACGCTTTGGGTTTTATCTCGCTGTTCAGGCAGCCCTGTCGCCTAATTTGGCGCAGCCGGGCTTTTTCGACTAAGTTTTTTGCTTGTGATGTGGTCATGGGTTGGTTGTTCTGCTTAGTAGCGCCGTTTAAACTCATAGATTCTGTTTCTCGGGGCACCATCACCTGGATATCGATGCGATCAAGCAACGGTCCGGACAGCTTGCTTAAGTATTTTAAGATTTGGTCCGGGGTGGAACGACAATTAGCCAGTGAGCCATCAAACTGACCACAGGGCGATGGGTTCAATGCGCAGACCAGCTGAAAATTAGCCGGGAATTTGACGTTGTAGCCCGCTCGACTAATCGTTATTTCACCACTTTCGAGTGGCTCTCGTAAGCAATCCAGTACATGCCGGCTGAACTCAGAAAATTCATCAAGAAAAAGCAAAGCATTATTTGCTAATGATATCTCTCCGGGGCGAACAGAATTTCCTGTTCCCCCACCGACCAATGCCGCCGAAGTGCAGGTATGGTGTGGGCTCCGTAGCTCTCGTCGGGTCAAAGATTCCGCATGATGATAGTCAAAAGACACTGACTTAACCGCTGCAATTTCCATAGCTTCCTGCTCGGTCAGTGGCGGTAATATGCCATTAAGCCTCTGCGCCAACATAGTTTTGCCCGTTCCCGGTGGCCCGACGAACAACAAGTGATGTTTACCCGCCGCTGACAACAGCAAAGCCCGTTTTGCCTGCTCCTGCCCCACGACATCAGCTAAGTCACCTTCATCAATCGCACTCTGCTGAGTCCAGTCTATTGGTTTGGATTCTCTGAGCGGTTCATGCTCATGTAGGTGCTCATACACACTGACCAAGTCCGCCGCTAACCAGCTTTTTTGTTCGCGTACTAACCCCGCCTCCTGCTCGTTAGCTATAGGCACAAAGGCCTGGCGTTTTTTCTTACGGCAAGCTAACAGTGCGGGAATGAGTCCATTCACAGCTCGCAGTTCACCAGTTAACGCTAACTCCCCATAGAACTCCGCCTGCTCCAGAAGAGTATCCGGTATTTGTCCTGACGCAGCCAATATACCCACGGCTATAGCCAAGTCATACCGAGCACCGGTTTTGGGTATATCGGCCGGAGCCAAATTCACCGTAATACGTGTGGCTGGAGGGTACTCAAACCCTGCGTTCATTAAGGCGGTTTTGACCCGGTCGCGAGCCTCCTTAACCGTGGTTGCAGGCATGCCGACCATAGTGAATCCTGGCATTCCCCTCGCCAGATCCACTTCAACCCGAATTTCCGGCGCATGAATACCTATCAGTGCCCGGGTGTACACTCGCGCTAACGCCATCTGTCTCTCCATGACTGAACAACGACCTAACTATAAGCAGCGGGTAAGTCCTTGTCTGTAAGCTAAACACTTCAAGCAATGACCGATATCATTCCTTCTCTCACTTGCTTTTATACCCACTTCTGTCATCATCTTGCCCTAATTAAGAACAAACCGAATAACCAAAGGTCAGTAAAAAACATGTTCCACCAACTGAACCAACAGTGTCGAAAAGGTCGGTATATAGCACCATTGCTATTACTGGTTTTTATGCTGTGTTGGGGGCAAAACTTTGGTTGGCTGGAAGGCTGTCCTAAGCATCAGGGCGCGCCAGCGGCTGAACAGCTTGCGGAAAGTCATGCGGACCTGGGAGCAAAACACGAAAGCGCCAAAGCCGACTGCGACAAAACAGCGCATTTATTACAGCAGTTCCAGTCCGACATCACTTACTTGGCACTGTCTTTCTTTGTTCTTCTGACTTTGGCGCTGAAGACCGCTGTTAACAAGCAGTTAGCGCCTCCCCTCTTTTTCTTTTCCTGTAAAAGGCGACCCCACGCCGTATTTTGTTGCTTTCTGGAGTAAGACTTCCAACCGATTTTCATCGTTGGAATACTAACTTCAGGAGTAATGTATGAATAAAATTTTACCGTTATGGCTCGTATCGCTTATTGCTACGCTGCTGCTTTATAGCGCACAAAGCTTAGCGGAAACACCGTCTACTGGCTGGCTCAGTCATGAAGACCATCCGCCGGTGTCGGTAAAGCTGGAACTGACTGGTCACTATGAGGCAGAGCGCAACCTACTACCCGCTCTGCTGCATGTTGAGCTGGATGAGGGCTGGAAAACCTACTGGCGTTCGCCGGGGGAAGGCGGCATACCGCCAACCTTTGACTGGGCTAAATCAGCCAATATTAAAAATATCGAGTGGCACTGGCCGGTGCCCTCGCGCTACAGCATTCAGGGCATTGATACCGTGGGGTATCAGGGGTCGTTGACCTTTCCGTTAATGATACAGCTAAGCCCGGATGCCCGGCAGGCACACATTAGCGGTACGCTGACTATGTCGTCCTGTACCACCGTTTGTGTGTTAACGGACTACCCAATTGACTTGCACGTTGACCTGGACACCCTGACCGTCGACAGTGATCGTGCCTTTGCCTTTAATCAGGCCATGGGCAAAGTACCCAGGGAATACGACAGCAATAACGTGAAGCGGGCTATTTGGTCCGACGCCAACCAGCGCGTTCAATTGACCATAGAGCGTGACAGCGGCTGGCAAGAACCTCAACTGTTTATACACAGCAACGACGAAGCTCTGGCCGATGCAGAGTTTTCATCACCGAATATTCAGGTGGAAGGAAATACGCTCACGGCGAATATTGAGGTTAGCCACTGGCTGGAACTACCGGACCTTAGCGGCGCTGAACTCATCACTACGGTCAGTGATGAAAAGTTTGCCGCTGAATATAACGTTCAGCTAACCGCGGGCACTATTGCAAATAACGCACCTCCGCTGTGGGCCATTTTATTGATGGCGTTAGCTGGTGGGCTTATTTTGAACATTATGCCCTGCGTGTTGCCGGTATTAGGCCTGAAAGTTCAAAGCCTTATGTTGTCTGGTGCACAACAGCCGAAGGTGGTGCGTAAGCAGTTTTTTGCGTCATCACTGGGTATTATCAGCTCGTTTCTGATCATTGCCCTGGGGCTGATGGTTCTTCGCTGGTCAGGCGGTTCTGTCGGCTGGGGAATTCAGTTTCAAAACCCTTATTTCATTGCCGTACTGGTTGCTATTACCTGGCTATTCGCATTGAACTTAATGGGCGCCTTTGAGTTTAAATTGCCGTCTTCTTTGAGTACCAGTGCTGCAACCGCCGGCGATGACAGCTATAAAGGGCATTTCCTGCAAGGCATGCTGGCCACGGTATTGGCTACACCTTGTACAGCGCCCTTTTTAGGTACCGCGGTAGCCTTTGCACTAGCCGCCGAATCCTCGGTCATTCTGCTGATTTTTGCCGCTCTTGGCATTGGCATGGCGCTGCCCTGGTTACTCATAGCCGTGTTCCCGAAAACCGCAAAATTACTGCCCAAGCCCGGTCGCTGGATGCAATGGGTGAAACCCGTTTTCGCCATTATGATGCTGGCAACCACGGTCTGGCTGACAACCTTGCTAAAAAACTTTATCAGCAACGAGTTATTCCTGGCGCTAACAGTCGTTTTATCGGTTCTGACATTGGTGATTATTGCTAAGGTGCATGGCCGCAAGGCGCTGTTTTTATCCATTGGTGGCTTTTTGGTATTAGCCGCCGTTGTCGGTACAACATTGATCCTTACCGCGGACCGTTGGGTCAACAAACTACCGCAGGACCACCAATGGCAGCCACTAACCCAGCAGCGTATTGATGAAGCCGTTGCCAGTGGCCAAACCGTGTTTGTGGATGTGACTGCAGACTGGTGTGTGACCTGCCAGGCCAATAAAGTGGGCGTATTACTGCAAGACCCGGTATTTACAGCCTTAGGTCAGGAACATGTCACCCGCCTGCGCGGCGACTGGACCAAAGCCAACGAGAGCATTACCCAATACCTGAAAGCCAACAATACCTTTGGGGTGCCCTTTAACAAAGTCTACGGACCCGGCGCTCCGGACGGTATAACCCTGCCCGTAGTACTCAGTAAAGACAAAGTCATGGACGCGCTGGAGGATGCTCGTGAGCAATAACAAAGCGAAACCGTCGTGGGCAAAGCGGCTACGAACCGCAGCGCTTTATATTGTGCTGTTCTCGGTAGTGGCGTTCGTGGTCGATGCCTTTCGCAATAGTGACGTGCCGGAGTCTGTGCCGGCCGAGCTGTCGTCACTAACGGGCATAAACGGAGAGCAATATAACTTACGCGAAATGAGTAAGGACAGCCCCGTTGTACTGTATTTTTGGGCAACCTGGTGTCCTGTTTGCCCGGCGGTCTCGCCTACGGTTGATTACATTGGCAGCCACTACCCGACCATTAGCGTGGCATTGCGCTCTGGCGACAACGACAAACTGACGCGCTACGCGCAGGCGAAAGGGTATGAGTTTCCTATTGTTAACGACAACCTCAACCGCGTATCAAACGGCTGGCAGGTATCTGCCACGCCAACCATCATCATTATTGAAAACGGTGACATTGTTTCAGCGACAACCGGAGTCACAACGCCTCCGGGTTTGTTTATTCGCCTTTGGTTTCACCAGTTTTTTTGAAGTAGGAAAGTAGTATGCATTTTATCTATAAAACGTTTTTCATCGTTGCTTTTATCTTTAGCAGCAACGTATTTGCGCAAGATTTAAACCCGCAACAAGAAGAAGACCTGGAGAAAGTCGAACAGCTATTGCGTGAAAACCCGCAGCTAATTTCAAACATTCACAGGGGCTTGCAACGCTTTTTAGAACAGCAAAGTGAACAGAAAAATGCCTTTGCTAACCACCAAAAATGGCTTTATCAGTCGGCGGCACATCCAATTTTAGGTGACAAAGATGCGCCGCATAAAATCGTTGTATTTACCGACTACAACTGCCCGTTTTGCAAGAAGTTAGAGCCTGGCCTTCATAAACTGATTGAGGAATACCCGTCTATTCAGGTCGTGAACATTTTCGTGCCTTTACGCCAACAGCAGGTTGATGGGCTCAAAACCAATTCCGCACTTTATGGACTGAACCTGTGGCGCAATGACCCTAAAGCATTCTTTGAAGCCCACAACTTAATGATGAAAAAGTCAGGCATGCACACCGCTGATTCACTGCAAAGTGTTGCGCAAGTCACGAGTACCGAGGCCTTTTTGTCACCGTCCGGCGAGAGCGAGGCGGTTATTCGCAAAAATATGTCGGCGTTTCGCGACTTGGGCTTTCGCGGCACACCGACTATTATCATTGGCCAGCAGGTAACGCCTGGTTACATCCCTTATGGCAAGCTGGAAACCATAGCTACCGAGCAGTTTGAACTAGATTAACTGAGAAATAGATAGGGAGCTTGCTACAAGCTCCCTTCTTTAAAGGATTACTTGATAAAGGCTTCGGCTCGTACTAACATTTGTGAGTACATATTTAAAAGAGAACCATCATGGAAACAAGAATTCAGTTTCGTATCGATGAACAAACAAAGCACTTAGCGCAGCAGCAGGCTGAGAGTGAAGGTCGGACTTTGAGTGACGCGTGTCGGCAACTTGCCGAGCAGCTAGCATCGGAGCGTCGAAAACAGCTATCGCAGAACAGCTGGCTTACAGAACAAGTGAATCAGGCATTCCAGAAATTGGAATCTGGCCAGTCTGAGTTCATGGATAACGAACAGGCAAAAAGCCGTATGGAAAAATTTAAAGCTCAATTTCGAAAATAAGGCGTGCAAATGATTTATTGGGAAGAGGATGTCCTGAAAGACAGAGAAAGGATTTTCGAGTTTCTTTACAATTTTAACCCTATAGTGGCAGAACAAACCGATTCACTGGTACAAAGCAAAGTCGAAACATTGCTTGAGCAGCCCTATATTGGCGTTAAACGCGAGAATATAAAGGGAAGGCTTTTAATCCTCCCCGATATTTCAATGCTTGTCCCTTACTATATCGACGGAACCAACATACGAGTTTTGCGCGTGCTGCATGAGAAGCAGCAGTTTCCATTTACGTAGGCGTCTTACCAATAGTTTTCCGAAGTCACATTACCGGGCTTGCGGCGGGTGTTCTTAGCAAGCCCCAGTTCCGCCAGCGCGACGCGTGACTCTCTTATCATGTCGGGGTTACCGCAAAGCATCACCTGCGCGCTGGTATCCAACGGTGTGTCGAGTGCATCACTTAATTGACCCGAGCTAATCAGTTCTGGAATCCGTGCAGATAGAGCTCCGGGAATGTTTTCACGGGTAATCACCGGCTGATAACCCAGCTGCCCGGGGTATTCTTGTTGCCACTGCTCTATTTGTCCCTGATAAACCAGGTATTCTGCCACACGAACACCGTGTACCAGGTTAATGCGCTTGAATCGTTCCCACGGCTTTTCGGTTCTCAGCATAGAAATAAACGGACCAATACCGGTACCGGTTGAGAGCATCCACAAGCTGTCGCCGTCCGGTACTTCGTCCAGTGTAAAAAAGCCGCCGGCGGGCTGGGTAATGTCCACGCTGTCACCCGGCTGCAACTGAGCTAACTTGGTGCTGACCTCGCCGTCTTCCACTTCGGCAATCACAAAGTCCAGTATGGCTTCGCCCGGCGCACTGGCCAGTGAGTAGGCACGCAACAACTGCTCGCCACCCACATTCAGGCCTAAACGGACAAACTGCCCTGCCTTAAAATCAAACGGCTCGGCCACAATTCTCAAACTGAAAACGCCAGAACTCCAACGGTAATTCTCGACAACTTTTCCACTAATCCATTGGATCATACGTCTGACTTAGTCCTTATTTTGATTTTTAGTCGCTTCCAGTTCTTTTTCTAACAACTCAACGCGCTCGCGCAGGCGCAGCAACATTTGTTGTTGCACGTCCAGCTCTTCGCGGGTGACTAAATCCAGTTTTGACAGTTGCGACTGCAGTGTTTGTTTAACACGCTGCTCCATATTGCCCGCCAGCTCTTTTACGCCGGCTGGCATGCTGTCGTTAATTTGGCGAGCAATATTCTCTATTGTTTTGTTGTCCATAAGTCTCTCTTTGTGTAAATCGTTGCTTATTCATTTAGCTTAGCAGGAGATTCAGGTAAAATCCGAGCTTCTTATCGGCTTTTTCACGAATCAGGAACTCCGCGGCGCCCATGCTGAACGATCGCCAGAACCAGGCTGTACATTATATTCAGGGTCCTTTATTGGTGCTGGCCGGTGCCGGTAGCGGTAAAACGCGGGTTATTACCGAGAAAATTGCCTACCTTATTCGTCAGCAAATTTACACGGCACGCCAAATTGGCGCGGTGACTTTCACCAACAAAGCCGCCAAAGAGATGAAAGAGCGTATTGCGCAAACCTTGCCGAAAGCGCAGCTGCGCGGTTTAACCGTGTGTACCTTTCATACTCTGGGGCTGAATATTATCCGGCGCGAACTCAGCACTCTGGGGTTTAAGCCCGGTTTTTCGTTATTTGACGACCAGGACACCTACGCCCTGCTAAACGCTCTTACTGAAGATGTATTTGAGGGCGATAAAGCACTGATTCAAGCCTGTCAGCACCAGATAGGCCACTGGAAGAACGCCATGCTTTCCCCTGAGCAAGCCTTAGAAAAAGCCGGAAACGATCAGGAAAATGCTTTCGCGCAGGTTTATCAGCAGTACCAAAATAACCTGAGTGCCTGCAATGCGGTTGACTTTGACGACCTGATTCGTCTGCCAACCTTACTGCTGGCAACCAATGAAAACGCCCGCGCGCGCTGGCAAAAGAAGTTTCAATACCTATTGGTGGACGAGTATCAGGACACCAACACCAGTCAGTACCAGTTGGTTAAATTACTGGTGGGCGAGCGTGCCCGTTTTACCGTGGTGGGCGACGATGACCAGTCCATTTACTCCTGGCGCGGTGCGCAACCGAAGAACCTCGCACTGTTAAAGCAGGACTTCCCGCAACTGGAAGTGGTGAAACTGGAGCAGAATTACCGGTCGCACGGCCGTATTCTGAAAGCGGCGAACATACTCATTGAAAATAATCCGCACGTCTTTGAGAAAAAGTTGTTTTCTGAGATGGAATACGGCGAGCCGCTGAGTGTTATCTTTGGCCGGAATGAAGAACATGAAGCCGAAAGGGTCATAGCTGAAATTGTGAAGCAGCGGTTCCTGCGTAAAACGCCGTATCACCATTTTGCCATTTTATACCGGGGTAACCATCAGTCGCGCTTGTTTGAGAAGGCGCTAATGAACAACCGTATTCCGTACAAAATTACCGGTGGTCAGTCATTCTTTGCCCGTGCGGAAGTCAAAGACATTATGGCTTACCTGCGGTTATTGGTGAACCCAACCGACGACACCGCCTTTCTGCGTATTATTAACACGCCGCGCCGTGGCATTGGTCCGCAAACCGTGGAGCGCATTGGTCGTTTGTCGCAGGAGTTAGGCTGCAGCTTATTTGAAGCCTGCCAGTCACCCCACTTAAAAACGCAGCTCAGCACCGGTATTTTTCAGCATGTGGACGTGTTCCGTAATATGATAGATACCCTTGCCCGTCAGGCTGATCATCAGGAAAGTGCGGGAGATGCCGTACGACAACTGCTGAGCGATATCGGCTACGAGGACTGGTTGTTTGAACAAAGCCCCAGTGCCAAAGCGGCCGAAATGCGGATTAAAAACGTGTATGAACTGCATCGCTGGGTGTCCGATATGCTAAAAGGCGATGCCGCGCATGAGCCTATGGAACTGGACCAGGTCGTCAGCCGCTTGTCACTGCGCGATATGATGTCCCGCAACGAAGACGACGAGCAGTTTGAGCAAGTGCAGTTAATGACCCTGCATGCGTCCAAAGGACTGGAGTTTCCTTACGTGTTTTTGGTGGGTATGGAAGAAGGTTTGCTACCGCACCAAAGCAGTATTGATGAAAACAATATTGAAGAAGAGCGGCGCCTGGCTTACGTGGGCATAACCCGGGCACAGCATAAGTTAGTCTTCACTATGGCCAAAGAGCGCCGTCAGTTTGGGGAGAAGCTTGAGCCGCAGCCCAGTCGGTTCTTGTTAGAACTGCCTCAGGATGACTTAGAGTGGGAACACCGCAAGCAGAAATCAGATGAAGAGCGGGAAGAGCAAAGAAGTCAGGGGCTGGAAATGCTGAAGAATGCGCTTAAATAGCGCCAGTGATAACGATTACGCGCACACGAAACTGGAGTCATCATCTTTAACTATGCGGCTTTCATAGTTTTGGTCAATAAAACTCCCCTGACCAATAGTAACACCCTGTTTTTCAACATCGTCCTTTTGTGTTTCAGTTTCCAAACCGTCTGCATACACTTCAATACTCAGTTCATGACACAGCGTAACAATGTGCTTAAGCATTGCCTGAGCACGATTATTGCTATTTAGCCGGGCAATATAATGATGGTCCAGCTTTAATACCGTGAACGGGAAATTATACAAGAACTGCAGCGGTCCGGAGCCACTACCAAAATTATCGATAACCAGTGTAAAGCCAAATTCCGACAGCCGTCTGAGACTCGCAAGAACCCGCCGGCCATCTTTCACCAAATCAGTTTCATCAAACTCTAACGCAATATTTTCCGGCTTGGCGCCGCTGTCCATAACGATATTAACCAGCTCATTCAGGTGGCTGGTTTTTAGCAGGTGCCTAACCGATAAATTAAGATGCAACGACGTTTCATTGCTGACCTTATTTTCAACCAGCCAGCGACTGGCGGTACGTAAAACAAACCTGTCGAGCTTAACAATAAGCCCCGTTCGCTCGGCAAGAGGCAGAAGCTCCTCGCTGTCGAAACTGTAACGGGGATCATCCCACACTAATTTTGCTTCTACCGCTTTGACATCGCCTGTTTTTAAATCAACGATTGGTTGATAGCTAACAGCAAAGTCCTTGTCGACTTTCGCGTGTCTCAACGCCGTTTCTTTGCGTACACTGTCGACAAGCGTTTCATGCATACTGTCGTCGAATAGTACGTAACGGCCCCGCCCCATGCCTTTAGCCTGATACATAGCAGCGTCTGCGTCACGCAGGAGACGTTCAGCCGAGTCCGTCTCTTCAAGACACTCAGCAATACCAATACTGGCACCGGAGTAATGTTCCTGCCCATTCAGCTGAAACGGCTCGCTCATTTGTTGGATCATTCGCTTGGCAACGTCTTTCGCGTCATCAATGCTGGTAATGGTATCCAGTAAGATAACGAACTCGTCACCGCCCAAACGCGCAACCATGTCGTTGTCACGCACACAGTCGCCAATACGCTTACTCACTTCCAGCAAAAATTCGTCACCAGCAGAGTGACCAAGGGTATCGTTAATGTTTTTAAAACGGTCAAGGTCGACAAACAATACCGCAAAATGATGTTCAGGATGGCGATGCTTATGCGCTACAGCCTGCTGCAGGCGCTCATTAAACAAAATTCGGTTGGGTAACCCGGTCAGGTTATCGTGATGTGCAGCGTGGAACAAGTTGGACTCTGTTTTCTTTCGACGCTCAATTTCTGATACAAGTTCTTCGGTGCGCTCTGCCACTTTCTTCTCAAGAAACTGGTTAACCCGCTGAATTTCTTCAGCGGAACGCTTTCTGTCGATTGCAACAGCAACGTGCTGTGAAACAAAGTTCAGCAGCTCCAGGTCATCATTTTGATAAAGGAAGTCACCGTCATAAGTCTGTACCGCAATAACACCAAACACCTGACCGTTCATCATGAGCGGGCTGCCCAGCCACTGCTTAGCCAGCTTCATGCCGCCATAACCTAATTCAATTTCATTCTTTTTCAGTAACTTCTGCCTGACAGCCGCATTCACAAAAGCCGGCTCCTGCTTCTTAATGACGTACTCAGTCAAACCTTTACCTACACGACGACGTTCTGCTTTAGAGCCTGTCTCGTCTACGTGATAGGGGAAATGCAGAAACTTTTTATCATCCGACAGCAACGCCACATAAAAGTTATCGGCATGAATGAGTTTGCCGATTTGCCTGTGAAGCTGTCGATAGAATGCATTCATGTCATCAGAGGTATTCGTCAGCTCTGAAATAGCAAACAATACCGAAGTCTGCTGTTCAGCCCTTTCCCGAATGGTGATTTCGCTCATCAGGCTTTCATTCGCATGGCGAAGTTCAGCAGTCTGGTGCTCTATTTCGCTTCGCATTAAATCGCGTTGTTTTAAGCGCTCAAGCGCATTCACTACGTGTTGTGAAACAAAGGTCAACAGGTCTTCGTCAGAGGTATCGTAGCGGACATCGGCACTGTAGCTCTGCACAACCATAACGCCAATAGTAATATCACCACGTTTAAGAGGGACACCCAGCCAGTCCTGGTGTTCGGCTCCCAAACCTTCAATTTCATTATTATCAATGAGTCGTTGGTAGACTTCAGGTGGGCATAAAAGAGACTGCCCTTTTCTTAAAACGTACCCTGTTAAACCTTTGCTGAGCTGTTCAATTGGAATGCGTTCGAATAAGGTGTCCTGATCAATTTCATCAACAAAGTAGACAAAATCGACAAGCTCTTCCTGAGGTTCATAAAGGCAGATGTAAAAGTTGCGGGCGTACATCAGTTCGCCGATGATTTCATGCAGTGACTGGTAGAAGTTGTCCATTTGGCGTGCGGAAGCCGCCAGTTCCGAAATTCGAAACAGCGCCTTTTGTACGACTTCAGCCGATCGGTATTTTTGGGTCAACCCCTTTAAACGGGCAATGACCTTTTGCAAGCGTTCATTTTCAGTTTGTAATTCCTGAAGCTGTCCCTTGCTTACCTTACGGTCTGTCATCCAGGTTCACCTTTAAACACTGACACTCCTTGCCGCAAACACACTTTTTTAACACTTGTTGTATTTAATAACAGTCGTACAGTATAGACCTCTGTCAAAAAATAGAAAAGATTTGCTGAAGAAATAATTGGGGCGAGGGAATTCCGAAGAGCAGTTAACGTCAATTGACACGAAAAAAGGCTGCCAATCTGGCAGCCTTTTCAGAACATATTAAAACTCATGTGTTTTAGATATCTTCAATCATATAGTCGATAGCGGCCTGAATTTCGTCTTCAGAACAGTCGCTACAAGTTCCCATAGGGGGCATAGCGTTGTAGCCTTCAACGGCGTGCTTTAATACGGTTTCCATACCTTGGTCTAACCGCTCTTTCCAGTCAGAAGCTTCGTTAATTTTAGGCGCACCCATAACACCGCTGGTGTGACAGGCTGTACAAAATTTATCGTAAACTTGCTGGCCTGAACGTGGACCGCTGCTTTCTTCAGCTGCGCTGCTTTCACCAGCCACATAGTGCTTACCTGCCGGCTTAATACGCTCTGCTATCGCTTCGCGTGACATGTCATCCTGCACCGAAGACGCACTGATGCTTAGCGCAAACAGCATGGAAATAGTGCCCAAAACGCTCTTGACGAAAAATGAATTCATAACTTTCACTGGTTTCTCCTACAAATGGCTGGTGTTCTTGCACGCCCAGTTAGTGGATGCGATTATAACCACAAATGCGCAAAGGATAAACACTTGGCTGAAATTGCTCGCAAAATAGCTTTGCTGGATCTGGATGCTTTCTTTGCTTCGGCCGAAGAATTGCGTGATCCCAGCCTGAAAACACGTCCGTTTGCTGTTGGCGGCGGTGGCGAGCGAGGCGTGGTGGCAACTGCAAATTACCTGGCTCGTCAGTACGGCGTAAAAAGCGCCATGCCAGGCAGCCATGCGCGACGTCTGTGCCCACAATTAACGTTTATACGGCCTGATGGAAATTATTACCGGGAACTCTCCAACAAGGTTCTGGATGTTCTGCAGGAACTGACGCCACGTATTGAACCCGCTTCTATCGATGAGTTTTATTTGGACCTAACCCACCTTGAAGGCTTTAAAGGCAGCGCAACCCTGGCTATGAACCATGTTCGCGAACGGATAAAAACGCTTGGAATAACAGGTTCTGCCGGCATTTCGAATCAAAAAATGGTTGCGAAAATAGCCAGCGAAGAGCGTAAACCCGACGGCCAATTTGTTGTTCATCCTTCCGAGGTACTGGATTACATTGCTGCCTTAAACCTCAAACAGATCCCCGGTGTAGGCCCGAAAAGCCAGCAGGTACTGACAAATCATGGCCTGACCACAGGTCAAGACATACAACAAATTGAGCTGCAACAACTGCAGGCTATTCTTGGGGAAAAGGCCGGGTATGTTTTATTTGAGCGTTGTCATGGTCGTGACCGCCGGGAAGTGGTGACTGAGCGCATTCGAAAAAGCGTGGGCGTTGAGCAAACCTTAACGACAGACATGCGGCTGGAGTCGACGGCACAGGCTTATGTTCAGGACAATTTGTTGCCCAAGCTGCGGCAACGGATGAAGATATCACATTGGCGGGAACAACCTATTCGCAGTCAAACCCTTAAACTGAAGTTCTCGGACTTTACTCAAACAACGGTCTCGCGCAGTTCTCAGTTTATTTCGCCCAGCTTGTTTTATCAGCTCTTAGATGAAGCCTGGCAGCGCGGTAAAGGGAAAGGTGTGAGGCTGTTGGGGATCAGCGCAACATTGCCTGACCCCAACGAGCAATTACAACTCGAACTTGAGCTGGATTAATCGTCTTTGACGATAACGGTGATTTTTTCTGAAACAACGGCAGGGTTATGCGGCACGTGGTTTTTATCACCTAAAATGAGCTGCAACGTATGTTCACCCGGCTCTAAAGTCACCGTGGTTTCCGTCTGACCGCCACCAAAGTGAATAACATCGCCACCCATTGGCTTATCCATAGCCGGCAATTCATCTTTATCTATTAGCAAGTGATGATGCCCGGTATGTTTTACGTCAACACCCGCTGGTGCTACACCCATACCGCTTAAACCAAACTTCACTTTAAAGGTTTTACCCACGGTCTCACCGTTTTGCGGAGAGATAATGTAAGCCTGGGCTTCTTGCGATGCTTCTGTACGTTCTGCTTCTGCTGCCTGTGCGGTTGCAAGTACAGGGCCGCCTAACATGGCTAAAGCGCCAATCATCCATGCTTTATTCATAAGTTTCTCCAGTTATTGATATCAATCAATTCAGTTTAAACTGTGTCACCAATTGTTCCAAGCGTTCAAATGCCGTATTCAGTTCACGACACGCCTGCTTGGTATTATTTAGATTGCTGACACTCTGATCGTTCATACTACTGATATCCATAATGTCACGATCCAGTGTTTGGATCACTGAAGTCTGTTGTTCCGTTGCTGAGGCCACCGAATGATTCACATCATCGATATTGACGATAATGCCGTTAATCTCTGACATGTGTTCAGCAGACTCCTCGGCACTTAGCACACAAGCACTGCTAATTTCCTGGCTTTCCTTCATAACTTCGACAACACTGCGCGTGCCGGCCCTGACTCGTTCAATCATCGACTCTACTTCGGTAGCCGATGACGATGTCCGCTGCGCCAGGTTACGCACTTCGTCGGCAACGACCGCAAAGCCCCGGCCAGCTTCCCCGGCTCTTGCCGCTTCAATTGCCGCGTTAAGTGCCAGTAAGTTGGTTTGCTCGGTAATGCCTTTAATCACTTCAATAATATTTCCGATATTCTGCGTGTCTTCATCCAGGGTATGAATGGCCTGACTGGAGGCATCCATGCGCTCGGACAAATGTTGAATTTGCTGGCGGTTGTGTTGCAGCGAATCTCTTGCTGACGAAGCTTTTGCAGTACCTGAACTGGCCTGCTCAGAGGCTTTTGCAGCATTTTCCGCAATCTCGTGCGCACTGGCGCCAAGCTCATTAATTGCGGTTGCGACAGAGCTGGCTTTACCCGCCTGCTCGCTACCAATATCCATAGAGTCATCATTCGCTTTGACCATACTGCGAATGTTACTTTCCACCTGTTGGGCCGCCGCATTCACCTCAAGTAAGGCTTGCTGAATTTTTTCAATAAATTCATTCATGCGCCGTGAAACCAAACCAAACTCGTCATCTGATTCAACCGGCAGCCGCTGAGTTAGGTCACCCTCACCACGAGCCATGTCAGTAACAGCTTCATTGAGTCTGCGCAGCGGCTTCAGCAGTAAACGCAGTAGCCAGGTGAGTGATACAACAACCGCGACAATACCAATAATCAGGTAGATCACTGCGGTCCAGGCAAAGGTCGACACGTTACTGTAAGCCTGGTCGCGATCAATAACGACACCCAGGTACCAGTCGACGCCCTGAATACCTTTTATTTTATGAAAAGAAACCAGCTGTTCGGTGTCATTAATGCGGTATTCAGAAAAGTCCGGGCTCAATGACACCGGCTGCCCGGCGTAGTCATTCACAGATTTTTCAATCCAGCCCTCATCCGGATGAACCAGAATATTACGGTCACCACTTACCAGGAAAGCAAAACCCAGGCCCATAAAGTCGATGTCGTTTACAATATTTGAAATTTCATCCAGCATCATGTCACCGCCGGCAACACCGACCAGCTGGTTATTCCGACGCATAGGAACCACTGCGGTAATAGTCAATTCATTGGTTGTAACGTCGATATACGGCGCGGTATAGGTTGGTTGCCCTTCATCAACCGCTAATTGATACCAGGGGCGGCTGCGGGCATCGTAATCATCGGGCAAATCAATGCTCGGATCATCCAGCAGGAAGGTCCCGTCAATTAAGCCATAGTAAACATTTTTAAACTTCCCGGCCGCTTTTGACTGTTGCACGCGTTCTAATGAACGGGCGGTGGAATCATCAACGTCATAGGCGTCAGCCGTTGCCTGAACAATGCTCATACGGTCATTGAACCACTGCGAGATATTGCTTGATACAGAGTCCGATAACGCCTGCATCTGATGCTGCAAGTTACTACGGGTTTGAGTCGACATCTGCAAAAAGTTAGTGAGCGTAAAGACACCCAACACTAACACCAGTATTAGCGATGCAACAGCCGTCACTTTTTGTGTAAACTTCAATTTTTTCAGCATCTTAAAAGCATCTCTTATTATCGTTCTATTATGAGCATTCTTAGGCGGTCAGTCGTTTTATCGGGCTATCCCACTTGAATGTCCGTTTCCGGGAAGCGGATGTGTCGTTTCCTTGGCGTTGCCAGAAAATAAGCCAATGTTAATGGCCCGACACGTCCGGCAAACATCAGGAACACCAACACCAATTGGCTTGCCGTCGTTACTTCTGCGGTAATTCCCCTGGACAACCCAACAGTTGCCGAAGCCGATAAAACTTCAAAGGTTATATCTATAAACGGCAGCGGATTCAAAATCATTAGGATAAATATACCCAGAAACATCAAAGTTAAGGTAACTAGAGTGACCGCAAGTGCTTTCATCACCACTTCCTGAGGAACGGTACGGTTCAATAAAGTGACGTGTTCACGGCGGCGAAGAAAAGCATAAGTAGCGACCAGCAAAACAATAAAAGTCCCTAACTTTATGCCACCAGCAGTACTCATTGAACCGCCACCAATAAGCATTAACAACATGGTATACACGGCACTGGCGTCCGTCATTGCTCCGGTATCAACCGTATTGAAACCTGCCGAGCGAGGGGTGGTTGCCTGAAACCAGGCAGCCATAGCCTGGTCCCCAAAACTTAAGTTAGCGAATGTTGCCGGGTTATTCATTTCCAGCAGCCAAATAATAGCTACCGACAATACATTAATAATTAAGGTCGCCCATAAAATGGCCCGGGTATACACCGAAAATTTATACCAACGGCGTTTTTCGTAGATATTGGTAATCACCGAGAAGCCCAAACCACCAATAACAAACAAAATGCTGATAATAAGGTTCACCGGTACACTACTGGCATAATCCACAATACCGTTAGGAGACAAAACAAACCCGGCGCTGTTAAAGGCAGAAATAGCGTAAAAAATACTTTCAGCAAAGGCATCAATAAAGCCCTTTTCCTGCCACCAGGTGAGCGTCAGGCCTATTATTGCAATGGCTTCAACGATCAAAGCCAAAGAGACAACTGCTTTTGCCGTGCGCCCAATACTAGCGAGACTGGTTTGCTGCATGGCCTCTTTTGCCAGCACCTGATGTTGCATACCGACGTGTCCGCCGATTGAAATGGCGGCCAAAACCGCAAAGGTCATGAAGCCTAAGCCACCCGCCTGGATAAGCAAAGCCAGAATCCCCATTCCAAATGGGGTGTAAGTCGCCCCGGTGTCCACAACAACCAGTCCGGTTACGGTCACAGCTGAAGTAGCCGTGAATAAACTTTCTAACCAGGTTATCGGTTGTTCGGTCGCAAAAGGCAACTTCAACAATAAGGTGCCCAATAGAATTAAGCAGGCAAAGCCCCCCGACAGAATAACTGGCGGGCTGGCACTAAAAGCTTTTCGTCTTTTACGTCCAGGGCGACGGTATAGCCAGGCTATTGAAGGGACCCACTGCTTCATGAAGACTCTTTTAACTTAGGTGCAATGGCTTTCAGAGCCTTTAAGCTGCCAGCCATCACCAAAGTTTCATTGCCTTCCAGAGTCATCGACATAGAAGGATCCACTGTCACCTCATCACGCCGTTTAATTAATAAAACATGAAAATACTCACTGTCATCGGGCATGATGTCTTCCAGGGTCTTACCCTTAAGGTACTCGCCAACACTAATTTCGACACAATACCAATTATGGCCAAGCGACATATATTCGTTGACCATTGGGTAGTTCAGTGACTGCGCAACTCGTATTCCCATCTCTTCTTCAGGGTGAATAATGCGGGTGACACCCAGCTTAGACAGAATTTGGTGATGAGACTTAGACGTTGCTTTGGCCCAGATTTCTTCTACACCAATACTTTTTAAGTGCAGAACACACAGTAAGCTTGCCTGGAGATCCTCTCCAATAGCAACAAGCACCACTTCACAGTTGGTTAAATCCAGCTCGCGCAGCGCTTTCTCATCGGTCACATCAGCAATGGCTGAATGCGTTAACACATCAGCCATCGCCTCTACCGCTTTCTCGTCCGAATCAACACCGATTACCCGGTGCCCAAGGTCAAGCAGTTCCTTCGAGGTTCGGGCACCAAAGCGCCCTAAACCAATGACGCCAAATTCTGCCATGTCAGACTCCTATTGTGCTTTTGCCGGCGCCAGGAACAGCGCATTCATCAGCAAGGTGTTTAAACCGTCCATGTAAGCGCGGTAAGTGGGTTCCTGAGTAAAGCTGATAACCATGCCGTTACCCGTTGGTTGCCACATTAATAGAGGTTTGTACGGCAACTGCTGGGCAATGTCATCCCACAAAAAGCCGCTCGCCAGCATATCGTCCGCACCCGCAAACCAGGCAATATTTCTACCGTGATTGATATCAATGGGGGTAAACACATCGTTGCCGTTATAAATACTGATAACTTGTGGTTTCACCCCGGCGCTTAACCAATGGTCGGTATCGACTTCGGCATTTAATAACGCACCGGGCACCCAGTCCGGGTCAGCGCCGTGCGGCTTTATTTCCGTTAAGAACTGCTCGCGGCTTTCAATGACTTTACCGTCCACTTTAGCTTCGTCTTCCGGCTTAGTAACGCCTTCTTCGGGGACTTTGCGCTCAAGTTTAGTGTTTAATACGCCGGCTTCAACGGCCCAGGCAGAGGCGCTGCCTAAGGTCAATAAAACACCGCCGTCTGACACCCACTGTTTAATTTTTTCAACCGCTTTGTCATTTAAGACATCTGCGTAGCGCCCCTCCGGCAGGATCAGAACATCAAGACCGTCCAAATCAGAGCGAAGCAACTGCATAGTACGAATAGCTGTTACCGGATAGCCCATCTGACGCTCAATAACAAAGCGTGTATGGCCCGCATTATAGGCACTGACGGGTTCGTCCCAGGCGATAGCAATTTTTGGCGCTTCCAGCTTACTCACATTATGTGAACCGAAGTTCGGACCGGCGGTCATCCAGCTTGAATCGACGCCTTCAACGGTTACCCCGGACGCTTTAGCCAGCTCCTGCAGTTTTGCCTGTAAGCCACCCTGGTTGTCTGCGCGGGTTAAAATGAGTGAACCACTTGGAAAATCGCCGGCGCTTTCATGAGTAAAGGCTAATTCGCTTTGGCGAACTTCCAGGCCTTCCCGCAAGGCGGCAGTAAGGAAGCGACCCGCATTCATGTCACCCCAACGAACCAAAAAGGCCACCTTGGCGTCCGGGTTAATGACCTTACCTGGTTCAATGCGCCCTTCTTCAACCGAGGCCGTGGCAACACCCGGCAGGTCATCACACTGATGACTGTCAACGTTAAACATTAATGGCAGTGACCAGCCGGTTACATCATAAATTTGGTCCGGCAGGTTGTTGTTTCGGCGTTGTTCCTGCTCGGCCAAAAAGTCATCCGCCATGTCCACTTGCTTATCCATTAAGGTACGTATCATGCGGTGTGCAGGTTGTGCCATATCAATGATGTAAGCGCCTGCTTCATAATCGGATCCGCACACATCAAAGGCTTTCTCCGCCTGGTTCACATCAGCACCCTGCTCAACCAGCAGGGACGCCAGCTTGCGCGCAGCAGCCGGATCATCTTTGGCGGGCAGAATAATAGAGCGGACATCGCCGTCTTCACCGGCTTCAACCGCTGATTTACGGTATTCCCAGAACTTCTGCAACAAGGCTTCTCGACGCTCGGAAACCGTCTGGATTGTCGAAATAGACGCAATAAAATGCTGTTGAACACCATCGGCATAAGTCAGCACGTCGCCGTCTTCGCGCTCAAACAAATGTCCACGCGCCGAAGCCATTTCATAAGTCATAGCAACGGAGCCCTGATAAAGCGGCCAACTGGCGCCATAACCCGGATAAAAGGCATCAAAAATTTCACGGGTAAAGTAATCAAAGCCTTTTTCATCAAACCACTGACCATTATTTTTACCAATCCAGTTCAGCGTTTCGCGCTGCGCTTCGGTTATCAGTGGATTATAAGGCCGCGCCTCGGGGGTGAAGTAGTATGTGGAATCACCGCTCATTTCGTGCAGATCAACAAACACCAGCGGATAATATTTTAGTAAGGCGTCAATTTGTCCGCTTATTTCAGGCTGCGTCAGCGCAATCCAGTCGCGGTTCATATCAAACAGGTAATGGTTAGTGCGCCCGTTCGGCCAGGGTTCGTTATGCTCTGCACTGCGACGATCGCCTGAGTGCTCAAGCCCAACACTCATGTAGTAACGATCCACAAAACGAGCCCGCCCATCGGGGTTTTGCAATGGATCAATAAACACCATGGTGTTGTCCAGCCACTGCTGAGTCTGCTCACGCTGGTCATGCAGTAAATGATAAGCCGTCATCATAGCCGCTTCGGGCGAAGAAATTTCATTGCCGTGAACGCCGTAGGACAGCCAGATGCTGCCGGGCAATTGGTCAATTAACTGCTCAGCGTCATCGCTGTCGGTTTTACGCGGGTCAGCTAAGGACTGCATTCCCTGCATGAAGCCGTCAAAGTCGGCCATGTTCTTTTCACTGGAAATAACCGCATAATAAAGCGTGCGCCCTTCCCAGCTTTTGCCGTACTCCAGCAGTTTCACCTGTTTCGGATAGGCCTGCTTCAGTGCTTCAAAATAGCGGCTCATGTCCGCCGGACTGGTAATTTTGGTACCCATTGGGTAGCCCAGAACCTGCTCGACGGTCACTTCGGAGTCGCTGTAACTGGCTTCAGGGAGTATGGAGCTTTCGCCGGACAGCTGCTGTGCATGGGTGGGTATCACGAACCACGAGGCGGCTACCAGCGCCGCTAATTTGAGACTGCGCATCTTCATTCCTGTTGTTTTACACACTGCCGAGACAATGCTTAGGGTTTATTTTTATGTCTCCCTAATGTAAAAGCTTGAACAAGGTAAGTGAAGCTCAATTTAGGCGCTATGAATAAAAAGACTCAAATAATCACACTAATGGTGGCTTTAACTACCACAATAATTCTGGCCGGCTGTGAAGTGACACCGAATAACGTCAGGCGAGTAGTTACTTCTGGCATCCTAAGCGGAAATGACCCCACAGCGGTTGTTGAATCGTTAGCTCGTGAGCGTCTCAATAGCTACCGCAGTAACCCCCGTCAGCTTATTAGCGATATTGAAGATCTGCGCAAAGCACTGCGCGACCTTCGTACCGTTGCCGAAGCCATTTGGGGTGAAGAAAAAGACACGGTTCCCAGCGAGAAAAAGTACGTTAAATACAGCGATAGCTTTCATGCCAAAGCCGTGGTTGATTTTGAGCAAGGCCTGCTGACCGTAGCCACTTTACATGACAGCGGCGATCCCGCCGAAACCCGGCAAAAATTGCAGGCGGCAATTGTACGCACGCTGCTGACACCCGCCGATCTCACCGCCGTTGATATATTTACCGATAAAGAGCCAGAAGGTTCAGGAAAGCCCTTTTTGCGAGGCCAGGTTGTTGACCAGGACAATGTCGTGGTCGAATACCAGTGGCGAGCCAACCGTTTTGCCAAGTATTTAGTTAACAACGAGCTTCGCACTCGCCGTGCCAAAGACAACGACGTTTATGAAGTACAAATTGCGCTGGTGGACGACCATAAAGCGCTACGCAAACATCAATATTCCGATTACGTGATTGCCGCCGCGAAGCGCTACGACATTGAACCTGAGCTTATTTACGCCATTATTGAAACCGAAAGCAGCTTCAACCCTTATGCGGTAAGCCATGCCAATGCTTATGGCTTAATGCAGGTGGTGGCAGCTACCGCCGGGCGAGATGTCTTTGAGCGGGTACGCGAAGTTCCCGGCCAGCCAACCTCTGAGCAGTTATTTGACCCCGCCCAGAACATTGATATAGGCAGTGCCTACTTATACATTCTCAATACCCAGTATTTAAAAGGCGTGCAAAACCCAAGCAGCCGTGAGTACGCTATAGTATCCGCATATAACGGCGGTGCGGGTAATGTACTGAAAACCTTTTCATCCAACCGCAACCGGGCCATTCAAATAATGAACCGAAGTCAGCCCGGTGTCATTTACCGGGACTTAACTTCAAAACATCCTTTGGCTGAAAGCCGCCGGTACCTGGAAAAGGTGATGTACTTTAAGCAAAATTACTGACAAGACCCACAGCAAAAATCTTTACCGTGTACCGGTGCTGCCGCTTTCTTCTCGACAAAAAGTACGTTGTTTTCCAGGTAAATATGCTCGCGTAAGTCGTCCTGCAACTCTTTCAGGCCGTTATAAAGCGCAGTCCAGGTGCCACAGGCGCCTTCAGGCAAAGTCAGGTTGTTGGTCAGTTCATTAATTTTATTGATTTCGTCTTCGTGCTGCACGTGTTCTTCTTCCATGACTGAAATTGGGCCGCTTGGATAGACTCCACGCGACAACATTGGGAACAGGATTTGTTCTTCTTTCATCATGTGGCTTTCCAGCTCCTGCAACATATTGTCTAAGTGCTCAGCCAGACCATTAGGCGCTTCGGCATGATCACCGTGAACCTCTTCCACGCGCATAGCTAACTGCTTTAGTTCTGGCAGCTGGTCACGATGACACTGGTGAAAGCGCAAATAGATGTGCTCGATTAATTCCTGAGGGCTCGCGTCCTGCCATTTCTGTTCAGCAGCTTGTAAACGTTCATTTAAAGTATTCATGGGGTAACTCCTGTTTGCTAAATTAAAATTTTCAGCCGTTACTTAACGGTCTAAACTTTCGCTATGGCTGTTGATTGCAACAAACAGGCCAGCTTCTACCCCATTGTGATTATTGACTCTCCGGGGTGCCAAGGTACTATCAACCCAACCAATAAGGGTCTTTTTAACCTGAGCAGTCAATTTAACCATGTTACAAGAAAGTCTATTAGCAGACCTGCTGACCGAGCAGCCTGCCGCCGTTCGTTTACAGAATTTGGTCAATACCTTACGCCGTCATTTCAACTGTGGGGCGGTGGTGTTACTGAAACTGGATAACGAGGTACTTCAGCCCGTCGCTATTCAGGGCCTGGTGCGCGAAGCTCTGGGTCGTCGCTTCGTGGTTGCGCAACACCCACGGCTGGCGGCACTGCTGGCTTCCCGCAGCCCGGTAAGGTTTGAGCATGACTCATCGTTACCAGACCCTTATGACGGTTTATTAGCGGAGCAGCCGGGTAATGCACTGCCCGTACACGACTGCATGGGAATCAGCTTGTACCTGGAAAACAAATGCTGGGGGGTGCTGACATTAGATGCCCTGCAGCCGGGCACCTTTACCGATGATTCCATACTCGAGCTGCAAAAGTTCAGTCTGTTCGTTGAAACAGCGGTGCGTATTGGCCAGCTTGAGCAAAACGTCAGAGCCTTGCGTCAGGGGCAACAACGCGCCATGCCGCAAGCCGGAGCGACAGAAACCAACGACTCTGAAATTATTGGTCAGAGCAAAGCCATTGAAGGTGTTCTGAAAGAGCTTAGAGTTGTCGCCGGTGCTGACTTACCGGTACTGCTTTTAGGGGAAACCGGCGTCGGTAAAGAGCTCTTCGCACGCGAACTTCACTTATTGTCGCAGCGCAGCGATATGCCGCTTATTTATGTTAACTGTGCTGCGCTGCCAGAATCCTTAGCTGAAAGTGAGCTCTTTGGTCATGTTAAAGGCGCTTTCTCCGGTGCTACCAGCGACCGTTCCGGGCGCTTTGAGGCGGCTCATGGCGGCACCTTATTTCTGGATGAAGTGGGCGAACTGCCACTGTCGATACAGGCCAAGCTGCTACGGGTTCTGCAAAACGGTGAAATACAGCGACTGGGTTCGGACAAATACCGTAAAGTGGACGTACGCCTGATAGCAGCCACCAACCGTAACCTGCGCCAGCAAGTCAGTAATGAAACCTTCCGTGCTGATTTATATCACCGCCTGTCGGTTTACCCGTTACCCATACCTCCTTTGCGTGAGCGCGATGACGATGTGTCGATTCTGGCCGGTCACTTTCTTGAGTTAAACCGCGCGCGCCTGGGGCTTCGTGCTTTGCGGCTGTCGCCGGAAGCGGAACTGGCCATACAGCAGTATCAGTGGCCGGGTAATGTGCGCGAACTGGAGCACGTAATAAGTCGCGCAGCCATTAAGCTGCTGAGCCATGGCGTTGAGAAAACCGATATTGCGACCATTGAGCCGGACATGTTGGATCTCGATGTTCAGTTACCCATGTCAGCCTCTCTGGATTCCGATAAAAACACCGGAGGAGCCGAGTTGCCCGTGCATAACGTTTCCATGAAGGAGGCGGTTAGCTACACCCAAAGAAAAATGATTGAAGCAGCTTTGAGTCGGCATAACAACAGCTGGAGTCAAGCTGCTAAAGACCTGCAACTGGACGCCAGTAACCTGCACAAAATGGCAGGCCGGCTGGGAATGAAGTCATGACCCGGGAGTTGTTGATTCGGTTGCTCTGGCGCGCTCTGGCCCTATTTTTCGTGCTACTGGGGCTGGTTGGTATTGCTCTGCCGGTGATGCCGACCGTTCCTTTTCTTATCGCCGCGCTTTGGGCCGCCAGCAAAGGCTGGCCTCGTTTAGAGGCCTGGCTGATTAACCACCCCAAATACGGTCCGGATATTAGAGCCTGGCGCGATAATCGCGTCATAAAACGCCGTTCCAAAGTCCTAGCCCTGATTATGATGGCAACAGGTTATCTGGTGTTATGGTTATTGGTTCCACAGGTTCCCGTGTGGCTAAAAGGGCTGGTGGGTGTGGTCTTACTCACCGTGGGTTACTGGCTGGCCACTCGCCCTGAATTTGTACCCGAAAATAATGGACACTCGTTATGAGTAAAACCCTTTCTCATCAGCAGATGCTGAAGTACAACCGGCACATTGCCCTGCCAGCTATGGACTTAGAAGGCCAGGAAAGGTTACTAAACGCCCATGTGGTCATCATTGGCCTGGGCGGATTAGGATGCGCCGTGGCACCTTATTTAACCGCCGCCGGTATTGGGAAGATCACCTTAGTCGACGACGATGCAATTGACCGTCATAACCTGCAACGCCAAATTCTGTTTACCGAAGACAGCGTGGGGAAAAACAAAGCAGAACAAGCCCGTCAGCACCTGGTGCAACTGAATAGCGAGGCTGATATTACGGCACTGCCGGTAAGGACAGACGACGCTTTGCTGATGGAGTTAGCGGAAGAAGCCACACTCATTGTCGATTGCTGCGACAACCTGGCGACACGTAACAGCGTTAATAAAGCGTGCCTAAAAAGTAAAACGCCTTTGGTTTCCGGCTCTGCCATTCGTTTTGAGGGCCAGATTGCCAGCTTTTCTATGCAAAACAGTTCGCCCTGCTACGCCTGTTACAGCCAGTTTTTTGGTGAGCAGCAACTCAGTTGTACAGAAGCCGGTGTTTTGTCTCCTTTGGTGGGGGTGGTAGGTACCATGCAGGCTGTCGAAGCAATAAAAATAGCGGCTGGTATTGGCCAGCCGCTGTATTCATCGGTATTGCTTTTTGATGCGCTGCACAGTGACTGGCAGCGGCTCAATATTCAGAAGCACCCGCAGTGCCCACACTGTGCAGACCTTTAACCCGGGTTACCATCAGCACGCGGCGTAGTCAGTACTTTAAAGTAAACCACAACGTAAATACCGTAAGCCAAAGCCCAGGCTAAAGTGCTGAACATGAGCCACTGGCTGGTTAACTCTGGTGCGAGCCACATTAAAAAGACCCGGGTCAGTGCCGCAATTAGCACCAATAAGAATGCGCCGGTCATAATCAGTTTGGGCTGCAATGGACGGCCACTGTGCCCCAGGGATACCCGCGCTATCATGCTCAAAATCATATTACCCATAGCACCAGCGGTCAGAGCGTGCAATGCCAGGCTCTGAGTCAGCTCAAAACCGGCATAGCGCAGTGCAAATAGCGCCAGCCCAACCGGAATAAACCAGTAGGCCAAATGCAGCGACCACAATAACGGCACCCGCCAGGTCATCCAGATTTTCCAGCGCGCTACCCGTATCGCTGTAGCAACAGCTGAAACGGTAAATAAGAAGACCATCACCTGACTGGGTAAAATGGTGTGCAGATTCAAAAAGTGAACCGCAAAAATAAGCCACAAGCTGCCCAGCGCAATGCGATCAAGCCAGACAATAGGCTGTACTTTCGGTGTCATGGTGCCGTTGGCGGTAAACATGGGCAGTACCCGGCCGCCAATAATTGCCATAAGCAAGGTCACCAGGAACACCGCATTGTAGGCACCAAGAATTTGAATATGGTACTGACCAAAGTGCAAGCCATAATGCATAAGCAAATTACAAACAGTCAGCAACAACAGAATGGGGACAAAAAACAGATTTCGGGTCTGATTGACCTTGAGCACCATGCGCCCGAACAAAAATGCAGCAACAGGTAAAAGGCTGACATCGACAGCCGCAACCAGCCACCAGGGCAACTCATTCCCAAACAAAAGACCCAGCCGCGCTGCTGCCCATAATACCGTCAGAATAAGCAAGGTATTGCCGTGAGGTGCTCTAAGCCCCGTCCAGTTCTGCACCGCGGTTAACAAGAAACCAAGCACAATAGCGATAACAAAGCCGAACATCATTTCATGGGAGTGCCAGAACATGATGTTGCCATACACGGGCAAATCGACCTTTCCACCAAGTGCCAGCCCCCACAACAGCATAGCGATGGCGCTAAACCCTGCTCCCAGCAGGAACAGCGGTCGAAATGCCTGGCGCAGAATTGGAATTAACTGCTCTTCTTTTTGTTTGTCTGTGATCTGCATCATTGTCACCGCTTAATTTTTAAAGGTACATTTGTAATATATCTTTTATTTATCGGAAAATCGACTGCTTACTCGCGAAAATAAGTTAGTACCCCTTAGTTGATTTCGTTTCTTTATGGCAAGTAAAAATTACCCATTAAGGGGTAGCCTCCTCGCTTTTAACAGGCTTTCCCAAGACACTTGAAACTACCCTTAAAGTAGCATTACCAGAACCTACCGCTTCGTCCTAGTCTTTTGATACTAAAGCATTTTATTGCAGTTAACAGTAAAGTTTAGCCATCTGACTTAATGGATCTAACTGGAGGTCTTTCATGAACCAACCCCTGTCAGTCACAGGTGGTCAACGCAACAGAGCGCTCGCTATTTCAACGCTGGCGTTCACGCTTTGTTTTGCGGTCTGGACCATCTTTTCAATCATCGGCATTCAGATAAAAGCCGATTTCAACTTAACTGACACTCAGTTGGGCTTACTGATGGCAACCCCGGTATTAACGGGTTCTATCAGCCGTATGTTCCTGGGTATCTGGACCGATCGGTATGGTGGTCGCAAAGTCTTCAGTATTCTCATGTTACTGACCGCAGCCTGTGTCTATTTGCTCACCTTTGCTAACAGCTACATTATGTTGTTGATTGCCGCATTAGGTGTTGGCCTGGCCGGTGGTTCATTCATTGTTGGTGTCACCTATACGGCGGCCTGGTTTAACGATGTAAAAGAAAAGCAAGGCACCGCACTAGGCATTTTCGGAGCCGGTAATGTTGGCTCGGCGGTAACTAACTTTGGTGCTCCGTTTCTGCTAATAGCCCTTGGTTGGCAGGGTACTGCGCAAATTTATGCAACGGTACTGGCTATTGCCGGTATTGTTTTTCTTTTCCTCGCAAAAGACGATCCGCTAAAAGAAACTCGTCAGGAACTTCAGCAAAAAGGTTTTTGGGAGCAGCTGTCGCCCCTTGGTGATCTTCGTGTCTGGCGCTTCTCGCTTTACTACTTCTTTGTTTTTGGTGCTTTTGTCGCGTTAGCCTTATGGTTGCCGCACTACCTTATTGGTGTTTACGAGCTGGATATAAAAACGGCCGGTATGATAGCGGCACTTTACACTATCCCTGCTTCGTTGTTTCGTATTCTGGGCGGTTGGATGTCTGACAAATACGGGGCTCGTCGAGTCATGTACTGGACATTCATTGCATCGGTAATTTGTACTTTCTTACTGAGTTATCCCAGCACCGAATACGCGGTTAAAGGGGTAAACCAGACTTATAACTTCCATTTCGAAATTACATTACTTGGCTTTGTTTTCCTTACTTTTGCACTCGGCTTCTTTATGTCGCTGGGTAAAGCCGCTGTATTCAAGCATATTCCGGTTTATTACCCGAAAAGCGTTGGTGCTGTTGGTGGTGTGGTCGGTATGATTGGTGGTTTAGGTGGCTTCTTGCTGCCATTAACCTTCGGCATGCTGAACGATGTGATTGGTGTATGGCAGAGCAGCTTTATGCTGTTATTCGTTATTGCTGCAGCCGCACTCGCGTGGATGCATTTTGCTATTCTTCGCGCAGAGCGTGTTGAGTATCGCGAAGACCGCGAAGAACGCGACCTGCCCGAGCTGTCCACTCCGAACTCTATGGTGCTGGATGACTGGCGTCCGGAAGATAAAACCTTCTGGGAAGAAAAAGGCAAACGCATTGCCACCCGTAACCTGTGGATTTCCATACCCAACCTGTTCTTGGCGTTCGCAGTCTGGACTATCTGGAGTATTCTGGTGGTCAAAATGCCGGCTCTCGGCTTCCCTTACAGCCAAAACGAACTGTTCTGGTTAGCGGCACTGCCAGCATTGTCGGGTGCGACCTTACGGATCTTCTATAGCTTCATGGTGCCGATATTTGGTGGCCGTCGCTGGACAGCAATATCCACAGCGTCCTTACTACTGCCGTGTATTTGGATTGGCTTCGCCGTCCAAAATACCGATACGCCATACATGATCATGCTGATTCTTGCATTGTTGTGCGGCTTTGGTGGCGGTAACTTCTCGTCCAGTATGTCCAACATCAGCTTTTTCTATCCACAGAAGGAAAAAGGCGGTGCCTTGGGCATGAATGCTGGTCTGGGTAACCTGGGTGTGTCGGGTATGCAGTTACTGGCGCCGCTGGTTATCGCTGCCAGTGTGTTTGGCGGTATGGGAGGTGACCCACTGGTGATCCAGGAAGGTGCGAATGCGGGTCAGGAAGTCTGGCTGCAAAACGCTGCGTTCTTGTGGGTTCCTTTAATTGTTATTGGCTCTGTCGCAGCCTGGTTTGGTATGAACGACATTTCCTCAGCGAAAGCTTCGTTCAGTGATCAAGCCGTTATCTTCAAACGCAGTCATAATTGGATCATGTGTATCCTTTATTTGGGAACGTTCGGAAGCTTTATCGGCTTCGCGGCTGGCTTCCCTCTGCTGTCGGGTATGCTGTTCCCTGAAGTTGACCCAACCGCTTACGCTTTCCTTGGTCCGTTAGTCGGTGCTTTGGCTCGTCCCGTCGGTGGTATCGTCGCTGACAAGCTAGGCGGTGCAAGGGTAACCTTCTGGAACTTCCTGCTGATGATTGCCGGCGTAGCGGGTGTCATGTACTTCCTGCCAATAGCGGGTACTGAAGGCAACTTCTGGGGCTTCTTTGCTGCCTTTATGGTGCTGTTTATTGCAACGGGTATTGGCAACGGCTCCACTTTCCGTATGGTTCCGGTCATTTTCCTGAACCAGCGCAAACGCGAACTGGGCGATACCGACGAAGCCATTAAGCAGGGCAATAAAGAATCGGCTGCGGTTATTGGTTTTATCTCGGCATTCGCAGCCTACGGCGGCTTCTTTATCCCGAAAGCTTATGGTTCATCCATTAGTCTGACAGGAAGCGTATCCGCTGCCTTAGTGAGCTTTATTGTCTTCTACGCTATATGCAGCGTGATAACCTGGTGGTTCTACTCTCGTAAAAACGCACCAGACCCCTGCTAAACCGTCTGGGCTCAGGTATGAAAACTATGAGTCTAATGAGTAAAGCAAAAGAACTGTCACCAGCCTACTTTGGGCTGGTGATGGCAACAGGAATCATCGCCATTGCTGCCCACCAGCAGCAATGGCCTTCAGCCTTCTTTTACATTGCACTGCTGGCTTGGGGAGTCACTTTTATTGGGTTGTGCCGAAGCCTGTTGCGGCTCCGGCAGCAGAAGTAACTACTTACTTTTGGGACGGAAGGGCTTAATGATCGATTCATCGCACTCAAGGTAAGGCCCATCCATAAGATCAATGCAATACGGCACTGCCGGAAATACAGCGTCCAGACATTGCCGAATGGCCTTAGGTTTACCCGGTAAGTTAATAATCAATGACGAGCCTCTGAGCCCTGCTGTTTGCCGCGACAAAATGGCGGTAGGAACGTACTTTAAAGACTCCTGTCGCATTAATTCACCGAAACCCGGCATCATCCGGTCGCAAACGGCTTCTGTCGCTTCAGGTGTGACATCGCGTTTGGCCGGCCCGGTTCCGCCGGTGGTTACTACCAGACAACAGCCTTCTTTATCCACTAAGTCTTTAATGGTGGACTCAATAAGCGGCTGCTCATCGGCTATAATCCGGTACTCCGCCTGCCATTCAGAGGTTAGGTAGTCTTTTAGTGTATCTTTTATCGCCTGCCCGGAAATGTCTTCATACACTCCGGCACTGGCCCTGTCACTAACGGTTAGTACACCAATTCGAGCTATTTTCTCTGACATAGTTATCCTTTTCGCTATAAATGCTTTGTTCCGTTACGCCGTTGCCAAACCCGCAAGCTGTAACCAATAGCCGTTACTTTCTTTACTATTTAATTTTACGGGTTGCTCACCATCGACATTGTTACGGAAACGCTGTAGCCAGTCAAAAGTCCCTTCCGGCTGCGGGCTTATGCGTACAATATCAACCAGATCTTTCATACTGGGTAATTGATTTATAAGATTATAGCGGGTACCCGATTGCGTCTGAATGCCATTAAGCACAAACACCTGCTGCCCTTCCTGGCTTTTAACTTCGCGGCCTTCCGGATACTTTATGCAACACAATTCGCACTGATCCTTCGGGCGGTTTTCTGACCGCGCAGTAAAGCAGCGTCCAGACCAGGCCAGTGGCATATGACCGAGAGAAAACACCTCCACCTCAAAACAGTCTCTCACGGTGTTAATCAGGTTCTGCTGCAAAATATCCTGCAGCCAGTCACGCGAGAGTTCAAAAGGCGCAACCCAGCGGGTCATGCCCATATCAATTAAGCGGCGCAGGCTCTGATGATTATAAATATTAATAGCCGGCCCGGCGGTAAAGTTAAGCCCCTGTTCCTGCAATATGCCAATGGCGCTGACATCGTTGGCTTCAACATCAAACTCACCATTGTCACAATACTTACCCAGCTCTCTTAATTCAGCCGGTGCTTCGAGCAAGGTCATTGTCGACAGCGTCACTTTCTTACCCGCTTCTCTTAGCATGTGCGCTATCGCCAGGTAGTCATCCAACTTTAACTCGCGCCGCTTACTACAGACCGTTTCACCAAGATACACATGTTCAACATCCGACTCGGCAGCCTGCTGGTAAAAATCAAAAACCTGCTGTTTCGGCCAAAAGTACAGGTTAGGCCCTAAGGAAAACTTCATATTGGTTACTTCCATTTCCGGTGGTACGCGCCGAGCGTCGTTTGACTGCCCTCAGAAAGCGAGGACAATACGGAGTTCCAGTTATCCGCCACTTCAAAGTTGTCGGGGTCAGCCATAACCGTGTCGATAGCCTGACGCCACACTCTGGTAATTTGTGATACATAAGCCGGACTGCGCTGTCGCCCTTCTATTTTTAAAGAGGCAATGCCTTCTTTATAAAGTTGCGGCAACAGGCTCAAGGTGTTCAGGCTGGTAGGCTCTTCCAGCACGTTGTAAATTTCGTCATCGACCGAAAAGCGCCCCTTACATAAAGTGGGGTAACCGGCTTTTTCGTTTTCATCAAAACGATCAATGAGCACACCGTTAAGCCGAGATTCCAGCTTGTTGTCCTGTTCGTCCCATTCCACAAAAGCGGCGGGCGAGCAGGCTCCTGCGGTATTAGGTGATTCACCGGTCAGGTAAGAACTTAAGTAGCAGCGCCCTTCCGCCATAATGCAGAGGCTACCGAAGGCAAACACCTCCAGCTCAACGTCGGTTGTACGCGCCAGCGCCCGTACCTGCTGCATAGACAGAACCCGGGGTAAAACGACCCTGGAAACACCAAACTGCTGGTAAAATCGAATGGCGCCAGCGTTGGTTGCAGAAGCCTGCACCGATAAGTGTCTCTCAACTCTCGGGTACCTTTCCGCCGCATAAGCCAAAACTGCTAAGTCAGCAATAATCAGTACATCGGCACCGGCCAGTACGGCATCATCGACCGCTTGCCGCCATTTTTCCCAACTGTTGGCATGGGCAAAGGTGTTAATAGCAACATGCAGTTTGCGGCCGTGCTTATGCACGTAGTCAGCTGCTTCCGATAACTTCATCTGGTTTAAATTCAAACCTGCAAAATGACGCGCATTGGTTTCATCTTTTAGCCCCACATAAACCGCATCGGCACCATTTTCTATAGCCGCTTTTAATGCAGGGATACTTCCGGCCGGACATAACAATTCCATCTGAAACCTCTATTTAACTATTTTGTAGCGCCTTATTTGTTTATTTATTATAGTGCCCAAGTCTTTTATTTTGTTGTTGTATATGGAGCAAAAAATGAATACCACCAATTGGGTATCTTCTATACCTAAAATAATTCAGCCAATAAATAAATTAATACCAGAGCGCATTATTAACTTTGGATCTGAACAATTATTAAATCGCTTATTTAAAGAAGAAATAATATCGGGTGATCTTGACTTTATTTCTGAAAGAGTTATTGAGATAAAAGTAAAAGATATTGATTTATCACTCTTTTTAACCTTAAAAGAGAACCAGCTAAAAGCCCTTAAGAACCCTACAAATGCCGACGTACAGCTTTCAGCAGATGGTGACGCGCTGCTTTTATTGATTTATGGCAAGGTTGATCCTGACACTTTATTTTTTAACCGAAAGTTAATGGTAAAAGGCAATACCGAATTAGGGTTACATTTAAAAAACTTCTTAGACACTATTGAGGTAAATCAAAAGCTTCCCAAGGCCTTATTTTTAATAGGCGACCGCTTTAGCGATTTTATTTATAAAGAAAAAGGTGAAACAATACAGATAAGTTAATTAAATAAGTTTTGACCGAGGTCAAGAGGTGGTTATGAGTACAGTTACCTGGGATAAAGAATTAATCGAAAAATACAACATTAATGGACCTCGTTATACGTCTTATCCCACGGCGTTGATGCTTTCCGAACAATTTTCAGAAAACCGCATTGAAGCCGCACTAAAAAATGCAGGTGACGGACTCTGTTTGTATTTGCACTTACCGTTTTGCCATAAGCTTTGCTACTACTGTGGTTGCAATAAGGTGATCACCCGCCATCAGCACAAAGCCGATAAATATTTGGATTACCTGGCCAAAGAAATGGCGATGTACCAGCCCATGGTAAAGGACAAGAAGATCCGTCAAATTCATTTAGGCGGCGGTACCCCAACCTTTTTGACTGAACAGCAGTTGACCCGGTTGATGGACTTGGTTCACGAGAACTTTACTTTTGCCAGTAACCCCGAAGTCAGTATTGAGATTGACCCACGCAGTTGCAGTGATGAAAAACTTCGCCATTTGCGCGAGTTAGGCTTTAACCGTGTCAGCTACGGCGTACAAGACTTTGACAAAAAAGTTCAGATTGCCATTAACCGCGTACAGGATGTCGATTTAATCGCTCATCAGCTGAAGCTGAGTAAAGAACTGGGTTTTGACTCAATCAACTTAGACTTGATTTACGGACTGCCCTACCAACGTCCGGAAACCTTTAGGAAGTCCATTGAGCAAGTAATTGAAATGGACCCTGACCGTATTTCGGTATTCAGCTATGCGCATTTGCCCGAACGCTTTGCCGGGCAGAAGAAAATACCAGAAGAGTCCATTCCACAACCTTCGGTTAAGTTAAGCCTGCTGGAACAAGCCATTACTCAGCTTAGCGAGGCTGGTTATCAGTTTATTGGCATGGACCACTTTGCGAAGAAAGACGACGGTCTGGCAATTGCTCAGCGCGAAGGTCGTTTGCAACGTAACTTCCAGGGCTATACGACCGACGGGCAGGATGCATTACTGGGCCTGGGCGTATCATCCATTAGCCAGGTAAACGGTGTGCTCTGGCAACATGAAAAAGAGCTACCGGCTTACTACAAAATGATAGATAGCGGACAAAAGCCCATTATCAAAGGCATGGCATTAACGGACGAGGATAAAATTCGCGCCGCTCTGATTTCTCAGGTTATCTGCCACTTTGAGCTGGATATTGAGGCCTTTAAAGCCGAGTGGAATATCGATGACTTCTGGGCACATTTCGCCGAAGCCATACCGCTGTTAAAACCGTTTATTGAAGACGGTTTAGTCGACGTGTCCGACAAAAAACTCCGCGTCACAGAATTAGGTCGCCTCTGGGTTCGCAGCATCTGCGCTTGTTTCGACGAATACCTGGACCACGGCCAAAACCGCTACTCCAAAGTGGTTTAACGGCCATAGGTGGGCTGGCCTGTATACGCTGAAACATTGGAGCCGGAGGGAACGCTTTCTCCGGGCGGGGTATCTGTTATCAGAGAGACGCCGTAAACCCATCCATGGGGGCTTGGGTGGCGCCGTCCCTGGCGCCACACACTCTCTGATAACAGATACCCTACCCATCGACGCTTTTCCCCGGCCTTTTGTTTAAACGTATACAGGCCACCCCCTCGTAGGATTAACTAGGAGATTGTATGAAAGATTGTCGTTGGGAGCCTTCCGACCAGCAGCATCAAATTGCATCGCTTGACGAGCTTCGTCAACACTGTGCTGTTGCGCAAAGTGATATGCTGGGTCATGCGGTATTAACACATAATGCTGTTTGCTCGGTCATTGAAAACCATGACACCTTTAGCAATGCAGCAGGCTCTCACCTATCGGTTCCAAATGGGATGGATCCTCCTGAGCATAGTATTTTTCGAGAGGCGATTGAGCCGTACTTTAGTTCGCAACGGTTGAGCGAATTTGAACCCGCCTGCCGGGAAATTGCCCGTACTGTTATTAGCCAAATTCACAAAGACAAGCCGCTGGAAGTTGTCAGCAAAATCGCAAAGCCTTTTGCATTACATATTCAGTGCGCCTTTCTCGGATGGCCGGATTCGTTGACCAATACATTGGGCGAGTGGCTTGAGGCGAACCAAAAAGCCATTGTTAACAATGACAGGGCTGCCTTAAAAGAAAAAGCGGATGAGTTTGAAGCGCTGATCCATCAGCAGCTCGACGTTCGCAGACAATCAAAAACCACCAAAGACGACAATACGCGCCGCTTAATGAATGAGGAAGTCACGGCTAATGGTGAAACCCGCCGCCTTAACGAAGAGGAAATTGTCAGCATTTTACGCAATTGGACCGCCGGCGAAGTTGGTACCATTGCAGCCGCTATTGGCAGTATTTTCTACTTCTTCGCACAGAACCCCGACATTGCCGACAAACTTCGTAATAACCAACTAAATGTCGACGATGCCATAGACGAAATACTGCGCATTGACCCTCCACTTATTTCAAACCGCCGCCGCGCAACCAAAGACACCGAAATATCTGGCTGCCCCGTGAAACAAGGCGAAAAAGTGACAGTACTCTGGGCCTCGGCGAATCGCGATGAGTCCGTATTTGGCCAAGCAGACGCCTTTAACCCTGAGCGGAATAAAGCTAACAACCTACTTTACGGGCATGGCATACATGTTTGCCCCGGCGCACCATTAGCCAGAATGGAGCTTCGTATATTCACCGAAGAATTACTAAAACACTTCGGGGAATTCAAGGTAACCGATGAACCTAAGCGAGCTAATTACCCTTCTGGCGGCTTCAAGAACCTTATAGTAGAAGTTACCTAAGGTTATCCGCGAATCGGTATAGAAGAACATGCTGAAGTATATGGAGCTATTAAAGAACGGGAAAGGACGTTCACGTGGTTAGAGCTTCCAACTCAGAGAGTGTGTGGCGCCAAGGATGGCGCCACTCAAGCCTTACAGGGACGTACTTGCAGGCGTCTCTCTGAGTTGGAAGCTTTAACCGCAAAAGAGTCCTTTCCCTTCCCCCGGCCTAAATATGGAACGTTGCTTCATTAAGCCATAGGTGCAGCAATATGCTGGCTATGTAACCTAGTGCTATGACCGGGGTCCATTTCAGGTGGGAGGCAAAGGTGTAGTAGCCTCTGGCCTGCCCCATTAAAGCGACACCGGCTGCTGACCCGATGGAGAGTAAGCTACCACCAGTACCTGCGGTTAGGGTAATGAGCAACCACTGACCATGTGACATATCGGGTTCCATCGACAGTACAGCAAACATGACCGGAATGTTGTCGATGACCGCCGAAACGACACCCAGAATGGTATTCGCCATTGTCGCAGTCATACCGCCGTAAAGCGTTTCAGAAAGCAGGCTCAGATACCCCATAAAGCCCAGCCCGCCAACGCATAAAACGATTCCGTAGAAGAACAACAGAGTGTCCCACTCCGCTCGCGAAACCCGGCTGAATACATCAAAAGGCACCACACCACCTAATTGTTCCAGGCGCTTTTGGTCGCCTACGCGCTCTGCCATCGCTCGTTTACGAGCTAGAGAACCCGGTAATGTCATACGTAAGAAGTAACCGAAGAACTGTAGATAACCTAAGCCCATCATCATGCCCAGCACAGGCGGCAGATGCAGTACAATATGACAAGTTACCGCTGTAGCTACAGTCAGTAAGAATAAGGCGGTAATTCGCAGCGCACCACGTTTTAGTTCCACCTCGGTGTGCAGTGTTGTCGGCTTTTTATTTTCAATGAAAAAGCTCATCACAATTGCCGGTACTAAATAGTTAGCAACCGATGGCAAGAACAAACGAAGAAACTCGGTAAAAGTGACCTGCCCGGCCTGCCATACCATTAACGTGGTGATATCACCAAAGGGGCTGAAGGCGCCACCCGCGTTGGCCGCAACCACAATACTGACACAACATAAGGCGACAAATTTCTTATCGTCCTGGGCAACTTTCATGACCACGGCACACATCAGTAAGGCTGTCGTTAAGTTATCCGCCACCGGAGAAATAAAGAAGGCCAGTAAGCCGGTTATCCAGAACAGCTGCTTATAACTAAAGCCTTTTTTCAGTAACCAGGCTCGCAGTGCATCGAACAAACGGCGCTCTTCCATGGCGTTTATATAGGTCATGGCCACCAACAGGAAAAGCATCAATTCCGCAAACTCAAGCAGGTTATGGCGAAAAGCAGACTCAGCCATAGCGGCCTGATCACCGGTATACACCCAGCCAATTAAGATCCAGATGAGGCCGGCGGCAACCAATACCGGTTTTGACTTACGCATATGGAGCTTTTCTTCGCCCATCACCAAAATGTAGGCGAGAACAAAGATGATAATGGCGGTGTAGCCAACAGTAGACTGGGTTAAATCAAAAGGAGAGATGGCGGGCTCTGCCGCCAGTGCCGATACCGAAAAAAACAGGGTAATAACGGTAATCAGAAATTTTGTCATGGCCACATAGGGCGCAGCGTACCTCTACAGTAACTGCACCAACTCTCCTTGTCGGTTAATGGTTAAAAAATGTTTGATCATGCCGGCCTGAATTTGCTGCACCATCATTTCCAGTGGCTGGCTGGCTTCGTCGCTTGAAATGGGATGACCGCCGCGGCCGTCCATTGCGCTGATAAACGCAATATCCCAGTCAATGTCGGTGCGTTTAGACTCTTCAACCAACGCAGAAAAGTCTTCGACTTCTTCGGGCAGTTTATCGACACAAAGTACCGGCTCTAATGTGCCGCCTTCCTGTGTTTCGAATTGCTGCTTCTGACTGTCTGTCGGTTGCTCGGGGAGTTGCGCTTTTGCTAACACAAACAGCAAACGCTGAGGTTCGTGTTGTTGTTTTGCTGCTTTTATAAAGTCTTGATAACTATTGATTTCCATGGCTTCACCTGAATTTCCGGAAGTGCGCGCGGAGAATACCATAAAAGCGCAATTTTAAGGCATGAAAAAAGAGGGAGGCGGGCTCCCTCTTTATGGGTAGTTTTCAGATTTTAGCTGGCTTTTCGCAGCCCAATATTGGCTTGCGCTGCGCCAACAGCAACCTCTGACGGCTGTTTACGGTGATAATGACGCAAATGATGCTCTTTGCGTCGACCAGCGCTAAATGCCGATACACGTTTCAGGTAGCCAATAACCCGTGTGCCGTAGTCTATGTCTGCAGAGCCACAGCTGGAACATTCGCTTAAGGTGCGTTTATCAATCTGTTCGCAGGCATTACAAATGGTAATTTTGACGTTAATGCAGAAGTAGTTACAGCCCGTTTTTGCGGCAATATTCAGTAACGACAAATAACCGGATGTATTCAATTTTTCGTCAAGGTTTAAGTGTAATGCCGATCCACCATCCAGGTATTCAATCAACTCTTTTCCATGAAGAACAAGCTTATCCAATGCATTGGCGTCGTCGTCTTCTACGGCATAAAAATAGGAGTTGTAGCAGTCACGGCTCACTTTGTAGCCGTCAGCTCTGTCCCACTTCGCGTTTTTCACACCCAGGTTTTCTGCTGGCACGAACTCGGTATTGAACATATAGCCGTATTCTTTTTTCGCCGCTTTATTAGCGTCGTAAATCACTTTTAAATGGTTCTGCACAAAGTCTTTATACGCCTGGTTGTTACCTGCGGTAATCCCCTGCGACTCAGCCGCTTCAACCATGCCGTTAATGCCTATAGTCAGGAACTGCTTGTCCAGAGTAATAAAGCCGGCGTCATAAACGGTTAACAGACCCGCTTCTTTATATTCTTCCATAAGCTTTCTGTAAGCCACCTGATATTTGTGAATTTTGCTGACTTCTTCGTCTAAATCTCTGCCATCCTGAACCAAGCGGTTCATGTTCATGGTTATGACATTAATCGAGCCTGTCGCAACACCACCGGCACCTAAGGTATAAGAAAAGGTATTGTCGCTAATTTCACTTCTTAGTCGGCAACATGACGCTAACGAGTCGGCATTGTCGGATAAGTAAACAAAGAAAGAATTACCATTAGCCATTTCTCCGGCGATTTTCTCTGCAAATGACTGATCTTTGCACTGACCGTCGTCGGTTAACATAGCAACCGTCACCACCGGGAAGGTCAAAATCGTTTTTTCCCGCTCCTTATTAAACCAGTCCAGGAAGAAGTCCTGCAGCGCACTCACCGAGCTCCATTCCGGTTTAGTGAAGTCTGCAGGGAAAACAAACTCACCAAACATACTGTCAAAGTAATGCTGGTCGTAAATAGAGATATTCCAGAACACACTTTGGTAGCCGCGAGCCGCCGCTGGCTGATTCAGAGCATAAACCACGTGCTGCAAGTGGTTTTCAATTTGGTGGCGATGGGTGTTTAAGTAATCGTCGCCGTAGTCTTTACGGGCAAAGTAGTCGAAGTAGGTTAAGAACTCGACCGTAGCAACCGCTCCGGCAAACTGGGAGCTTACAGCAAAAACGAAGTTAACAAAGGTGCCGCAGAACGACTCTAAATGTTTAGGTGCCTGAGATTCGCCGCCCAGCTTCGTTAAGCCGTCACGTAAAAACGGGTACATAGTGACTGAAACACAGTAAGGCTTCAGGCTGGTTTCGTCATGCACGTAAATTTCATGGTCCTCAATTTGACGAACGTACTCTTTTGCCAGGTCATTACCAAAAAGCTCACTGATTTTATTACTGACCTGTTTGCGGTTAACCTGCACAAAAAAGTCTTTCATTAACTCGGCTTCAAGTGTTGCTATGTTCTTTTGTGTGACGTTGGCGTTTGCATCCATTTTTGAGCCATCGGCTGCATTTTGAGCATGTAAATACTCGTGGATGAAATCGACTTTGCCAGTGACTTGTTCTTCGTTTAAGCGCAACATAATTATTCTCCTGTTTGAAACTCGCAGTTCAATAACTGCTGTGTCCGTAAGTCATAGAATCGTTGGTTGGTCGTTGGACTTTCCAAGCCGCCCCGGGCAGCTATCCACGGTCCGGTTTTTAGATAAGTCAGTTGTTCACGAAGCGCTAGTGAGACGTTTTCATAGCCGGTATACAGACAAGTCTCCAGCCCTTCATTTTTTACTTGCTTTAATAGTTTCAGTAGTGCCGTTGGCTGCCACTCGCCGCCCAAAAATAAAACGCAGCTAATTAATCCGCGATATTTTTGCAACTGCTGCTGAAGGTGCTCCTGCGTCAGTGGCTCGCCACTTCCGACCGGCCAGCTATCCACACTATGGCAACCTTTGCACCCAACCGGGCAGCCGGTAATGGTGTAAGCTAACGCCACTTCTCCCGGAACTTCCTGCCAGACAATCTGTTCCGCGCTGTAATGCAGTCTTGTGGGGTAAACCGGCATAAAACACCATATATCGTTAGTTATTTTAAATTCAACACTACATATTGTGTTTCTAGCATAGGAGAGTCTGATGCGAATGCATTGATCCTGCTCAAGGTTTAAGCAGAAAGGAATAAAGCTGCCAACCCGCCTTAAGAGATACCTCTTTTAGGGTAGAAATGACCGTTAGGGTACTTTTAACCACGCCAGTTAAAACAACCTAATAAAACTCAGTCATAAAAACCCTATTTAAAATAAAAGATATAGTAATCAACACTTTAAAAAGTGGCCTCAATATTGCAATTAGGTGAACGCATAGTGAATTAATAAGAATTCTCTGCTCATAAACCTATGGAGTAACAACATGAAGCTGTTCAGCATCAAGGAGGTCAACAATGGCCGGGTATCGTAAGCTTTGGTGGACGCTAATTGCAGTTCTTGCAATTACCTTTGGCGTTTTAGGGTATTTTGGAACGGAAGTTTACCGGGAGGCTCCGCCTATTCCGGATAAGTTCATGAGTACCAATGGTAACGTCGTTGCAACCGAGGAATCGGTTTTAGACGGGCAGACAGCCTGGCAGTCGGTTGGCGGCATGCAGCTTGGCTCAATTTGGGGACATGGTGCTTACCAGGCTCCGGACTGGACAGCTGACTGGCTACACCGTGAGTTGCTGGCCTGGTTAGACATTCGTGCCCACGAAGTCTTCGATAAGCCGTATGAACAGCTTACCGGTGTACAGCAGAACCAACTTGAGTACGAACTTAAGGAAGAGTATCGCACCAATACTTACGACAAAGCCTCAGACACCGTTACTCTTAGTGAGCGACGCATTCAGGCTATTGAGCAAACTGGTGAGTACTACTCAAAACTGTTCAGCGATGACCCAGAGCTTCGCCCTACTCGCGTAAGCTATGCAATGAAGGAAAACACTCTGCCTTCAGCTGAGCGTCGCGCAGTAATGAACGACTTTTTCTTCTGGACCGCATGGGCAGCTGCTACTGAGCGTCCTGATGCCGACATCACCTATACCAACAACTGGCCACATGAAACATTGATAGATAACGTGCCTAGCGCAGAAAACATTATCTGGTCCATTGTCAGTGTTATCCTATTGATCGCCGGTATTGGTTTCTTAATTTGGGCGTGGGCATTCTTACGCGACAAAGAAGAAGAGGAACTGGTTGCGCCAGAGCATGATCCTATTGCTAAAGTCAAACTGACTCCATCGCAAAAAGCTTTGGGCAAATATTTGTTTATCGTTGTTGCTCTGTTCACTTTCCAGGTGTTAATGGGTGGTCTTACCGCGCACTACACAGTAGAAGGGCAAGAGTTCTACGGTATTAATATTTCAGAGTGGTTCCCCTACTCACTAACTCGTACCTGGCATATTCAGGCCGCCATGTTCTGGATAGCGACCGGGTTCTTGTCTGCAGGACTCTTCCTTGCCCCGATTATTAACGGTGGTAAAGATCCTAAGTATCAGAAACTGGGTGTCGACATCCTGTTCTGGGCACTGGTCCTGGTTGTCGCGGGTACCTTTATCGGTAACTGGTTAGCCATTGCGCAAATCATGCCTGAACACCTGAACTTCTGGTTAGGTCACCAGGGCTATGAGTACGTCGATTTAGGTCGCTTATGGCAAATTGGTAAGTTCCTGGGTATCGTCTTCTGGTTAGTACTGATGATGCGCTGTGTTGTTGGTGCCTTCAAAGAGAAAGGCGACAAGAACTTACTGGCACTCTTCACCGCCTCAGTCGTTGCCATTGGCCTGTTCTACGGTGCCGGCTTCTTCTACGGCGAGCGTACTCACATTTCTATCATGGAATACTGGCGCTGGTGGATTGTTCACCTGTGGGTAGAAGGCTTCTTCGAAGTATTTGCCACTGCGTCACTGGCGTTCATTTTCCACAGCATGGGTTTGGTTTCCCGCCGTATGGCAACCGTTGCAGCACTGGCCTCAGCGTCATTGTTTATGCTCGGTGGTGTCCCGGGTACCTTCCACCACTTGTACTTCTCAGGCACAACCACACCGGTTATGGCCGTGGGCGCTACTTTCTCAGCGTTAGAAGTGGTACCGTTAATTGTGCTGGGCTATGAAGCCTGGGAAAACTACAGCCTGCAAAAACGTGCTGACTGGATGCAACGCCTTAAATGGCCACTACTGTGCTTCGTAGCCGTTGCATTCTGGAATATGTTAGGCGCCGGCGTATTAGGCTTCATGATCAACCCGCCTATCTCGCTGTACTATGTACAAGGTCTGAACACTACGCCGACTCACGCACACGCAGCACTATTCGGTGTGTACGGATTCCTGGCGCTTGGTTTCGTCCTGTTAATTCTGCGCTACATACGACCAACTCTGCAGTTTGATGAAAAACTGATGAAAATGGCCTTCTGGACAATGAACATTGGCTTAGCACTAATGCTCTTCACCAGCTTGCTGCCAGTCGGTTTCATTCAGTTCTACGCCGCTGCGACTGAAGGTTTATGGTACGCACGTAGTGAAGCCTTCATGCAACAGCCTCTGCTTCAGAACCTACGTTGGTTCCGTACCGTCGGCGACATGGTCTTCATCGTGGGTGCACTAGGCATCAGCTGGCAAGTTGTAAAAGGCTTAAAGCATAAATCTGCTTAACCCTTAATAAACCAGGCTTCTACAACTTTGTCGAGGCCTGGTTTTTCTTTTTGGACGAGTTAATCGGAGGATGTATGAGCCGCAAACCCGATACCAAAACCGCGATGTATCAGTTACTGGACGTTATTCGCGAACACATTCCTTTTGGCTTAAAAGAAGCGGATATGTGCCAGGGTATTTGTCGTGGCTGTTCTAAGAAAATGATGGAAATGCTGGATGCTGAGGTCAGCCAATGGCAGGCCGACCTGGATAATGAATTGGCAGAACCAACGTTAGCGGACCTGGTTTTTATGGAAAAATTGGCACGCCGCACTGAAAAGATTTTACGGCGCAATAAATTAATGGGCTAATCCAGCTTATACACTTGCTCGGTAACCGGGTTGTCGTCCGCTTCTTTCCCGTTAACCGTGGTTTCAGCTGACTCCAGTTGATCAATGCTAAAACGCTGACCATAACCCACTTCGACTTCTCCTTCCAATACCGAAAACGGCGGCCCTTCACGGTACCCATTCGGGTACTGCAACGTAATCAGTAAACCTTTTGCCTGCTCGGGTAATTGCTCGCATAGCTGTTGAACGTAGCGTTGACGCATTTCAGGTGGTAGCGCAATCATGGCGGCGCGATCGTACCAGGCATCAATATCGGCAAGGTCGCTTTTAACCAGCTTAAAGAAATCGCCAACCCATATAACCAGCTCATCCAGAGCATACTCTTTAAAGTCGCCACGCTGGGTTATTTTGGGTTTTAATTGGTTCTCCTCGAAAAACTGTCTGGCCGCCAGCTCACTCAGCTCTACCCCAAAAACACGGTAGCCTTTTTCCAGCAGCCACAGCATGTCATTTGATTTACCACACAAAGGCACAAATACCTTTGCACCGGGCTTTACCACACCAGAAAAATACTTCAGCAATAGTTCATGTGTGTGTGGCTGATGAAAACCAATTTGCTGATTTTCCCAACGCTCATGCCAGAAGGCAGATTCCATAACTTGACTCCAAAATAAAAAAGGCACCCCTTTGGGTGCCTATCCTAGCAGAAATAGAGCCACTTACTGCAGTAACGGTGAACCGGTATCAACAAAATCGAAACCTTTGATATCAGCTTCATTCGCCAATGCCTGTATGTATTGAGAAACCGCTTTACGGTGCACTTTCTCTTCCAGGTATTCCGCAATTTTGTCTTTAACCGCCTCGTACGGTAACGGCTTACCATCAATTTTATGGTCAACAGACACCACATGAAACCCGTAACGAGTTTCTACCGGGTATTTCATTAACCCTTCTTCAGCGGTGAACAACTGGCGTTCAAACTCAGGAACGGTTTGCCCCTTGCTCAACTGCCCCAGGTTCCCGTCGGTCTCCTTTGACGGACACGAGGAATACTGGCGTGCAAGCTGACTAAAGTCGTCGCCTTCCTGCAACTGCTGAATAAGCTGCTCCGACATACGCTTTGCATTCACCCGCTCAAGATCATCATCCGGCGCTGCCGCTAACAGAATATGGCGAGCCTCAACAATCGGCGACGTTTTAAAGCGCTCCGGGTTTTGCTCAAAGTACTGTTTGCAAGCTTGCTCGTCCGCTTTCGGGCGAGCTACTTCACGTTCAATCAGAATTTCAATGAAGTCATCTTCGCCGCCCTGCGCGGTGTCATCCAGTACCTCAATGCCTAAATCTTTTGCCCTTTGTTTGAACAGCTCACCGATTACCAGTGCTTCCGCTGCCATACTCATGGCTTCTTCCTGCGTGTCAGCGGGGTGATACTGCATTTCAGCCAGTATCTCCTTTTCCGCAATTTCCACTTGATTCACTTGTATCATAACAACCTTCCCTGAGAGGGTTGCCCCTCTCGATAACTCTACAACTAGCGAGCGAATTTTTTACGGACAACCTGATGCTGACGAGTAAGATACTGAACAGGCGCGCTGAACATATGCACGAGTCGGGTAAACGGAAAGACTAAGAAAATGGTCATTCCGAGGAATACATGCAGTTTAAATACCCACTCAATTTGAGGGTTGCTGATAGCCGCTACTGCCTCTACCGGGTCAAGCGTCACAATGTTCTGTGCCCAGGTCATCAGCATCAGCATAACGCCCGCTTTCTCCCCTTCTGCACCATGCACCACATGGTTTACCGAGTAATAAATTGAAATTAACCCTAAAACTAATTGTGCTAACAATAGCCACAGCAATAGTATGTCCATTCTGGTGCTGGTAGCCCGCACACGAACGTTGTTCATGCGGCGGTTAATGAGAATAGCCAACCCATATAAACAAATTAAGCCGAAGATACCGCCGGCAATAATTGCCAGCCACTGTTTCGCCTCATTACTCACACCCAGTATGTGCCAAACAGGCTTTGGCATTAGCAATCCCACCAGGTGACCAAAGAAGATCCCCAGAATACCAACGTGAAACGGCAAACTACCTTTTCGCAGTTGCTTACTTTCCAGCATTTGGCTGGATGCCGTTTTCCAGGTGTAAGGCTCACGGTCATAACGGATCCAGGCTCCGATGAAAAAGACAGCCAAGGCAATAAAAGGGTATACGCCGAAGGCCAACATATTTAGATAGCTCATGGTAATCTCCTTAAATACCCGACACTTTACGCGGCTGTGATAAATCGTCAGTGTTCAATGGCACGTACTGATCCCGGCGCTGACCTTCCGAAGGCCTGTTCTGCGCCGTTGGACAACCCTGCATCTGATCATTGCCGGCAAAGGTCACCGCTTCTTCTTCCCACACTTTGTCCAGCTCTTTGCTGGTGTCATCGCGCTTCTCGTTGGCAATTTGCTGACGCACGTCGTCAAGGTCAATCTGCACACCAGAGATACTCAACAGTGTCTGGAATAAAAGCGAGTAGTTACTGCCGCGTTGTTCAAGCCTTGCTGTAAGCAGTGCCAGAATATGCGCAACTTCTTCTAAGCCAAGACGAGCATTTTCATCGCCCTGGGTGGACAAGAATTCCAGATACAGCGGAATGTAATCCGGCAGTTCTTTCACACCTAAATCAAGACCAGCGGTTTTATATTGGTTCATTAAATCAACCATCGCCTGGCCACGGTCACGCGACTCTCCATGTACGTGCTCGAACAACAGTAGCGACAGAGCGCGGCCACGCTCAAACAGCCCATCATACTCCGACTGCCAGTCCATCAACGACATACTGGTGCGGTGCTCAATAAAGGCCTCCAGCGCTGCTTTATCGTCAGCACTTAAAGGCGACTGCTGAATCATTTGCTCTAACTCCGCCCGAGCTTCTACAAGCTCGGGTTTGGGGTAATCCAGCAATAACGAAATAACTTGTAATACCTGCATGCTGATTACTCCTTCATGGTCACAGGAATGACTTGACGAACCGACTCTTTCTTAGCGCCGAACAGATTCACACCGTTGTTTCCGTCGCTACAGCCATTACCAAAGGTAAAGCCACAGCCGCCTTTAACATCGTACGCGTTTTCAGCATAAGCGCGATGGCTGGTCGGAATAACGAAGCGGTCTTCATAATCGGCCAACGCCATGTAACGGTACATTTCTTCTACCTGGTTCTTGGTCAGGCCTACCTGCTCCAGAACCGCTAAGTCTTCAACGCCGTCAACATGCTCTGAACGCTTGTACGAGCGCATGGCTATCATTCGCTCCAGTGCGCGAACAATGGGTTTCTCGTCACCGGCAGTCAGTAGGTTAGCCAGATAACGCAGCGGAATACGCAGCGATTTAAGATCCGGAATTTCACCATCCATACCCACGTGGCCAGCTTCGACCGCGCTTTGAATTGGCGACAGCGGTGGCACATACCAAACCATTGGCAGCGTCCGGTACTCAGGGTGCAGTGGCAGTGCTACTTTCCACTGCATTGCCATCATGTAAACCGGTGAGCGCTGTGCAGCCGTGATCCAGTTTTCAGCAATGCCTTCTTTACGCGCCGCTTCCTGAACTTCAGGGTCATGCGGGTCTAAGAAGATACCTAACTGTTCTTCGTACAGATCCTGCTCGTTTGGTGTGTTTGCCGCTTCTTCAATGCGGTCCGCATCATAAAGCAACACACCTAAGTAACGGATACGACCGACACAAGTTTCTGAACATGTGGTTGGCTGACCGGCTTCAATGCGCGGATAGCAGAACGTACATTTTTCAGATTTACCGGTCTTCCAGTTGTAGTAAATTTTCTTGTACGGGCAACCCGATACACACATACGCCAGCCGCGACATTTGTCCTGGTCAATCAGAACAATGCCGTCTTCTTCACGCTTATAAATTGCGCCGGAAGGGCAAGCCGCCACACAGGCCGGGTTCAGACAGTGTTCACACAAGCGTGGCAAATACATCATGAAGGTCTTTTCAAACTGACCGTACATGTCTTTTTGCACCACGTCGTCGAAGTTCTTGTCTTTCTTACGTTTTTCGAATTCTGTACCCAGAATTTCTTCCCAGTTCGGACCCCACTCAACTTTCTGCATCCGCTTACCGGTAATCAGTGAGCGTGGACGCGCAGTTGGTTGGTGCTTGCTCGGCTTCGCCGTATGCAAGTGCTGGTAATCAAAGTCGAACGGCTCGTAGTAGTCATCAATTTCAGGCAAATCCGGGTTACCGAAAATATTGGCAAGCACGCGGCGCTTACTACCAATTTTCAGCTCCAGGTTACCCTTTTTATTGCGCGACCAACCGCCGTTCCATTTGTCCTGGTTTTCCCATTCTTTCGGGAAACCAATGCCTGGCTTGGTTTCTACGTTGTTAAACCAGGCATATTCAACCCCTTCACGCGAGGTCCATACGTTTTTGCAGGTGATGGAGCAAGTATGACAGCCGATACACTTGTCCAAATTCAGCACCATGCCAATTTGAGCTCTTACTTTCATCGTGTTGTCCCCACTCCGAATTATTCAGTGTCCAGGAAGTCGACTTTGTCCATCTTGCGGACCACCACGAATTCATCGCGGTTACAGCCAACTGTCCCGTAATAGTTAAAGCCATAGGCTTGTTGTGCGTAGCCGCCGATCATATGAGTCGGCTTCATAACCACACGCGTTACTGAGTTATGGATACCACCACGGGTACCGGTTAACTCAGAGCCCGGCATGTTCAAAATACGTTCCTGAGCGTGATACATCATGCTCATACCTTCCGGTACTCGCTGTGACACCACCGCACGCGCACAAATCGCACCGTTGACGTTAAAAATGTCCAGCCAGTCGTTGTCTTCAATACCGGCTGCTTTTGCGTCAACTTCGCTAAGCCAAACAATAGGTCCGCCACGCGACAGGGTCTGCATTAACAGGTTGTCGGAGTAGGTACTATGGATACCCCACTTCTGGTGCGGTGTGATCCAGTTCAGTACAATCTCTTTGTTACCGTTCTGACGTTTGTTCAGTACCGGCGCAACGGTTTTCAGGTTAATCGGCGGCTTGTAGGCACATAAGGTTTCGCCAAAGTCACGCATCCACTCATGGTCCTGATAGAACTGCTGGCGACCGGTAATGGTGCGCCATGGAATCAGCTCATGAACGTTGGTGTAACCTGCGTTGTAAGACACGTGCTCATCTTCCAGACCTGACCAGGTCGGCGAAGAAATGATCTTACGCGGTTGCGCAACGATATCGCGGAAGCGGATTTTCTCTTCCTCTTTCGGCTTCGCCAAATGGGTATGCTCGCGACCGGTGAGTTTACCCAGCGCAGCCCAGGCTTTAACGGCAACATGACCGTTAGTTTCTGGTGCCAGTGACAAAATAACCTCACAGGCATCTATGGCTGACTCAATCTTAGGACGTCCTTTGTTAATGCCTTCTTCAACGTGCTTGCGGTTTAACTTACCGAGGAATTCAACCTCTTCCTTGGTATCCCAGTTGATACCCTTACCGCCGTTACCCAGCTCATCCATTAATGGACCAAGCGAAGTGAAGCGGTTGTAGGTATTCGGGTAGTCACGCTCAACCACGGTAATGTTCGGCATAGTCTTGCCCGGAATAGCTTCACACTCGCCTTTCCACCAGGCTTTACCACCGTATGGCTGTGCCAGCTCTCCGGGGGAGTCGTGCTGTAGTGGTACGGTAACCACGTCTTGTTCAACACCCAGGTGCCCTTCACTTGCACGGGAGAACTCTTTCGCTATACCTTTGAAGATATCCCAGTCACTGCGCGCTTCCCAAACCGGGTCGACGGCTGCGGTTAACGGGTGAATAAACGGATGCATATCCGAGGTATTCATATCATCTTTTTCATACCAGGTAGCGGTCGGCAAAACGATGTCTGAATACAGACAAGTTGTCGACATACGGAAATCCAGTGTGGTCAGCAGGTCAATTTTTCCTTCCGGCGCCTCATCAACCCATTCCACGTCTTCTGGTTTTTTACCGCCAAAGTCGCCCAGGTCTTTACCTAGCAGGCCATGCTTAGTACCCAACAGGTGCTTCAGCATGTATTCGTGACCTTTACCTGAGGAACCCAGCAGGTTCGAACGCCAGATGAACATATTGCGTGGGAAGTTTTTAGGGTCATCCGGCTGCTCACAGGCAAAGCGAATATCACCGCTTTTTAGCTGCTCAACCAAATACTCTTTAACATCCTTACCGGCAGCTTTAGCAGCTTCAACAACGCGCAATGGGTTCTGACCCAACTGCGGTGCGGACGGTAACCAGCCCATACGCTCAGCACGGGTGTTGTAATCCAAAATCGTGCTCTGCCATTTATCTTTGTTTGCCAATGGCGAGACAATTTCGCTCATATCCAGCTTTTCGTAGCGCCACTGGTCGGAATGGTTGTAGAAGAACGAAGTACCATTCATATGACGTGGCGGACGCTGCCAGTCCAGACCAAAGGCTAAAGGAGTCCAGCCAGTCTGCGGACGCAGTTTTTCCTGCCCAACGTAGTGAGCCCAGCCACCACCGGACTGACCAATACAGCCACACATCATCAGCATGTTGATCATGCCGCGATAACTCATGTCCATGTGGTACCAGTGGTTAACACCAGCGCCAACGATGATCATGGAACGACCTTTGGTCTTATCGGCATTACGACCAAACTCAGTTGCAACACGAATCACATCCGCAGGTTTTACACCGGTAATGTGTTCCTGCCATGCAGGCGTGTAAGGCACATCGTCGTTGTAGTCTTTAGCACGGTTTTCATCGTTAACGCCGTTGTCGACGCCATACTGCGCAAGCATTAAGTCAAAAACGGTGGCCACATAAGCCGTTTCGCCGTTCGCTAATTCGACTTTCTTAGCCGGAACTTTGCGAATCTGAATTTCGTCGTGCTCAGTGTGCTGGAAGTACTCGTATTCGTGTGGAGCACTACCAAAGTAAGGGAAGCCTACCTCAACAATTTCGTCGTTGTTGTCTTTAAGCGACAGTTGCAGCTCGACATCGCCATCTTTATCTTTCTGTTCCAGGTTCCACTTACCGGATTGTCCCCAGCGATAACCAATAGAGCCGTTCGGGCTGGTCAGGCTGTTATTTTTTTCATTAATTGCAATGGTTTTCCAGTCTGGATTATTCTCTTCACCCAGATTGTCCACCAAATCGGCAGCACGTAAAAAACGGCCCTGGTTCAGTACTTTTTCGCCCGGCTCCAGCATAACCAGCATTGGCATGTCGGTGTAACGAGTGACATAGTCGTGGAAGTACTGGCTTTGTTTGTTGACGTAGAATTCTTTCAGAATAACGTGGCCAAATGCCATAGCCAGAGCCGAATCAGTACCCTGACGTGGCGCTAACCAGGTATCACCAAACTTAGAGGCTTCGGAGTAATCCGGAGTAATAACGCAGGTTTTCGTCCCTTTGTAACGCACTTCGGTAAAGAAGTGAGCATCTGGAGTACGTGTTTGCGGTACGTTAGAACCCCAGGCAATGATGTAGTTGGAGTTATACCAGTCGGCTGACTCCGGTACGTCTGTTTGCTCGCCCCATACCTGTGGTGATGACGGTGGCAAGTCACAGTACCAGTCGTAGAAGCTCAGGCAGTTTGCGCCAATTAAGGACAGGTAACGGGCGCCAGCGGCGTATGACACCATCGACATCGCAGGAATGGGTGAAAAACCACTAATACGGTCAGGGCCATATTCCTTCGCGGTGTAAACGTTGGAAGCGGCGATAATTTCGTTCACTTCTTTCCAGTCTGCACGGATAAAGCCGCCCATACCGCGGGCTTCTTTATAGCTTTTCGCTTTTTTAGGATCAGTCACAATTGATTCCCAGGCTTTCACCGGGTCTTTATGCTGTTCCTTGGCTTCGCGCCACAGCGTCATTAACTGCTGGCGTACTTTAGGGTACTTCAGGCGGTTAGCGCTGTAGATATACCAGGAATAGCTGGCGCCCCTTGGGCAGCCACGCGGTTCATGGTTTGGTAAATCAGGACGTGTCCGAGGGTAATCGGTCTGCTGGGTTTCCCAGGTAACCAGTCCATCTTTAACGTAAATTTTCCAGCTGCAGGAACCGGTACAGTTCACACCGTGCGTTGAACGCACGACTTTATCGTGCTGCCAGCGCTGGCGATACCCTTTTTCCCACGTTCTGTCTTCATCGGTAGTAACACCATGTCCATCCGAAAATGGTTGCTTTTGCGTTTTAAAGAAACGCAGTTTTTCAAGCAGACGACTCATAATTAGACTCCCAGTCCACGTCTAACAGTAACTAAATAGATATGTGGGAGAAGTGTGCGTGATCCTGAGTTGACTTGCCAGTTCAAAAAATTAGCTAACTCATTGATATACATTAAAAACTACCACTAAGGTGGTATATGAGTTTAGCTCGCATAGACTGATTTTTAAGAAGTTTTCTCGTTCTAATTGAGAGTGATTATTAATTAGCCCTAAAGGTGGTAAAAAAGAGGTAGCCCAAAGTTATCGGTTGTTGTCTCCCCCTTTGGAAATGCTATATCATGTAGCTGAATTTTTACTCTGAATGTGGTCCGGAATGATACGCAACGCATCTATTATTAATGTTTTTAGAATTTCGCTTGCGCTTATCGTGATCGTGGCCAGCGCCTCCTCTTTATCGGCATTTTGGCTTTTAGAGAAGTCCGAACAAGATGCTGAGCTTATCAACGTAGCCGGCTCGCACCGCATGAAAGCCTATAAGTTTGCGTTTCAGTTATCTAACGGTGAAACCCAGCAGGCAAATCAAACAGCTCAGGACATTGGAACCTTGTGGGAAAAGCCTCTGCTTAATCGCCATTTCGTTAAGGCTGGTGGCAGCATTCAGCAGTTGGCCGAGGAAGCCCGGACAGAGTGGGAGCGTGTTCAAACGGGTATTGCCGAACAGGGCTTTGTCAGTTTCTCTCAAGAGCAAAATGAAGCCATCGATAACTACGTTAACCAACTGGATACTCTGGTAGGTCAACTGCAGGAACATTCAGAGCACCGCATGGAGACGGTCCGCAGTGCTCTGGCCCTGGCGTCCTTCGTCATTGTTGCTATCTTTTTCTTTCTGCTGACTGTACTTAAACGCAAAATTGATCAGCCGCTCATGCATTTACTGTCGGTCTCTAAGCGTTTAGGCCAAGGCGACTTCACCGCTAAATCTAAGCTCAATAACGAAGATGAAATTGGTCAGCTTTCACGCACCATGAATAAAATGTCAGAAACCGTCAGTTATTTTTACGGCGGTCTTGAGCGCAGGGTGGAACAACAAACCCAGGAACTGTCGCGTAAGAACAAAGTTTTATCCTTTCTGTACGATACCGCTCGCTCCATTATTGTTCACAGCTACGACTACAACAATTATCAGCAAGTTGTAGAAAAGCTCTATGAAGTTGGCGAAGTGGAAGACATAGAACTTTGCCTTTTAACCGAGGAAGGCAGCCGCCCATTCCTACAGTTACAACCTCGCCCGAATTCACATGACCCTTGTGATGCCGGCGATTGTGCTACCTGTATTAAGGCGGGACCAGGCGCATCGGTTATGCAGGACAAACTCGTTTATCGTTTTGTTTTAAAAAGAGAAGATCAAAATTACGGCGTACTCATTGTACGTTGCGAGCAAAACCAGCCGCTGGCTACCTGGCAGCAACAACTGATGAGTTCAACCGCCGATCAACTGGCCTTATCACAAAGCCTCAAGTCTGAAGAAGAGCAAGTACGCAGACTGGCTCTGATGCACGAGCGTACCGTTATTGCCCGTGAATTGCATGACTCTCTGGCACAAGCGCTGTCCTACCTCAAAATACAGGTGACACGTTTGCACAAAGGCATTGAAAAAAACGACCGCGCAACTATTGACGATGTCAGTAGCGAACTTCGTGAAGGTTTAAATTCAGCCTATCGTCAACTGCGTGAACTACTGACTACCTTCCGCCTGAAAGTAGACGGTTCCGGCCTTTATAACGCACTGCAAACTACGGTTAAGCAATTAACTGAGCAAAGCGACATGGCAATTAATCTGGACTACCGTCTGAATAACATACCGCTGGCTCCGCATGAAGAAATTCATTTGCTGCAGATTATTCGTGAAGCCAGCCAAAACGCGGTCAACCACAGCCAGGGAACTCAGGTTCACATCAGCCTTTCGCAACCCGGCGGGCAGGATGTCGAACTCAGAATTACTGATGACGGTGTCGGTTTACCGGAAAATGCAGAGAAGGTTAACCATTATGGACTGGCCATTATGCAGGAGCGCAGCCGTAACTTAGGTGGTGAAATTAATATGTCGCGGCTTGCTGCAGGAGGCACAGAAGTGCTCTTTTCCTTTACCCCGGACTACCTGTTGCAATAACCCGCCTGCCTAAGGGTTATAGAACTGGCCGTGCCGGCGCAAGTAGATAAAACCGTTCAGCAGTAAACCAATCACGTAGAACACAATAAAATCGATGTAAACGGTATCGATGCTTTGAGATTTTAGCGCCCAGGCAAAGCGCAGTGGCAAATAGACCGCCCCCAACATTGCGATGGTACCCGCCCAAATTAATACCCTATGAGTGTAAGTTCCTGGAAACACCTTTCTCATAGTCACCACTACCGACCCGTTCCCTAAGGCACTGGTAAAAATTAGACCCAGCATACTGATAAAAAAGGGTTCAAAATAAATCTCTGTTGGACCGTGCTGGGCAAAATACATATAGCGCCCGGCTACCGCACCAAAAACCATCATTAACAATAAACTGATTTGTGTTACCAGAGCACCACCAAAAATTCCGGCCAACCAACGGCCAAAAGGACGGGCCAGTAAAGCGACAAAAGGTCCCATCCAGACCAGAATTAACGTGCTGTAACCAAATACAAACTCAAGCAACAATGGCAACGCCATGGCAAAACCAATAAAACTGCCAAACGTCATGTTATAGAGAATGCTGCAGTACCAGACATGACCGTTTTGGGTAAGAAGCTTTCGTATGGTTACCTTAGGCAACGACTGCTTTTTCGGGACAAATAATGCAGCACCAACACTCACAATAGCGGTAAAAGTGAATAAAACAGCCCAGACACAACTGAAACTGTTTAACAGAATAGGCTCACCGGCATCAACACGCGCGAAAAAGTTCCCGCTACTGCGTTGCAGTACTAAAGAAGATTCCATTCCGTCAGGCTGCCAGGTTGCCAGTAACGGCACCGCCAACTGCGCCAGAAATAAAGAGAATATGGTCATACCAATAACCACACTCATAGACAAAGGCAAACTCAAGGAGCCCTTAAACTGGCGGGTTAGATCAAATGCCGGCGCAAACATCGTGCAACCAATACCCGATAGCGCAGCTAATAATGCAAGCACCGAATAAGTAATGTTCGTATCTGAAAACTGCACAAAACTATCAATACTGACCAGCAACATAATGGTTGCAATAACAGCTGGCATCCAGCGCCCGAGCTGGTTAACAACCAAAGTACCTAATAGTCGTGACAGAGCGCCACTGGCACCCGCTATAGCGACTAATGACATAAGCTGACTGGGCGTTAAGTTGGCATTGGATTTTGCCAACAGAACGACAATAACACTCCAGCTTGCCCAAAAGGTAACGCCAAGTAACAATACACTGAGCGTTAGCCAGCGCAAAACCGCGTGAGAACCGAGGTTTCCCTGCACGTCGCTGAGTGTATTTGTCGCCGAAGCTTTATCCATATCGTCGCAGTTATTCGTTTTATTTTATGATTAAAGACTTTGCTACTAAGGCCGGTTAGATACAACTCACATCAAGAGTTACTTTTAGGGTTATTATGGGGTAATGCTTTACCTAATTATGGGTAAAAACGTTATTCAAAAGTGTAAGTTCTGGCTATGTGCGGTGAATTTAACCACCAGCTATGTCAAACTAACTGAGTTAAGTACACAAGGGAGAAGACTATGACAACCGAAGCAGCCAGCATTATGTTAGTGGACGATCATCCACTACTGCGAAAAGGACTAAAACAGCTGATTGCCATGGAAGACGACATGACTGTTGTCGCCGAAGCCAGTAACGGCCCGGACGCACTGGAGTTAGCTGCTGAACACGATCCCGACCTGATTGTTCTGGATCTCAACATGCATGGTATGGATGGCATAGAAACCCTGAAAAAGCTTCGGGATTCCGGGGTGACATCGCGCATTATCATGCTCACGGTTAGTGACGCCGACGACGACGTGGTGGCAGCTATTACTAATGGCGCTGACGGTTATCTGCTAAAAGATATGGAACCCGAGCTTCTGTTAGAACAAATTCACCGCGCAGTGACCGGAAAAATGGTGTTAAGCGAAGCCATCACCGAAATACTGGCTACAGCTTTGCGCCAGCCAACTCAGTCTGCTACTTCGCAATTGAGTACCTTAACCAACCGCGAGCATGAAATTTTAAGCTTAATTGCTAAAGGCATGAGTAACAAAGTCATTGCCCGCGAGCTGGATATATCCGATGGCACCGTTAAGGTGCATGTTAAACACTTATTGAAAAAGCTGGGCTTGCGCTCTCGTGTTGAGGCCGCAGTCTGGATGGTTAATCAACAAGGTGAATAAGTATGAGTAACCCGTCACTAATGCCTGTTGAGCAGGCACTAGAGAACATGCTCAATACCGTTTCAACCATAACTGACAAAGAGACGGTTGAATTATCGGAAGCGCTGGGGCGTATCCTCAACCGGCCGGTAAATTCAACGTTGGATGTTCCCGGTTATGATAATTCGGCCATGGACGGATACGCTGTCCGCAGCAGTGAAGCGAAGAAAGGTTCTCGCTTAAAAGTTGTCGGAGTTGCCGCTGCGGGACACCCTTATAACGACTCTATCCCTGAAAACGGGTGCGTTCGTATTATGACCGGTGCCCCCATACCTGATTCAGTAGACGCCGTTATCATTCAGGAAAATACTGAAGCTAATCAGGATAAAAGTGAAATTACCGTGCTACAGAATGTCGCTGAAAGCGATAATATTCGCCGCCGGGGCAGCGATATTGCTCTGGGTGAAGAAGTGATAGCAACGGGAACACGCTTAAGCCCGGTTGATATTGGCTTGCTGGCATCGCTGGGTATTGAGGAAGTGGCCGTTTACCGTAGACCGAAAATTGCGGTGTTCTCAACCGGTGATGAATTAGTAGCCCCCGGCGGAAAGCTGAAAAGCGGGCAAATTTTTGACAGCAACCGTTATCTGTTACTGGCTATGCTGGAGAAAATGGGCGTCGAGGTTGTTAACCTTGGCCGGCTGAATGATGACTTAGAAGCTATAAGCCAGGCATTACAAGACGCAACACAAAGTTGCGACGCAGTGATAACCAGTGGTGGTGTCTCCGTCGGTGACGCCGATTTTACCAAAACCGCTTTAGAACAATTGGGCTCGGTTTCATTCTGGAAGGTCGCTATGAAGCCCGGTAAACCTTTTGCCTTTGGCAAACTTAAAGACACCTGGTTCTTTGGTTTACCCGGCAACCCGGTGGCTGCAGCCGTGACCATGGATCAACTGACACAGCCAGTGCTAAAACACCTCGCCGGTGAGAAGCACATCAGTACAGAATCGTATCAGGCAACAGCAGCAGAGTACCTGAAAAAGCGTCCGGGCCGGGCCGACTTTCAGCGTGGCTGGTTTGAGCAGGACAACAATGGTCAGCTTAAAGTCAGCAGTGCCGGTTCGCAAAGCTCCGCCGTGTTAAGCACACTGAAACGTGCCAACTGTTTTATCCGACTAGAGCAGGACCGCGGCCCTGTGAATGCGGGCGAAGAAGTCGCCATTCTGCCTTTTTCCTCACTGTTGCGGTAAATGTTGACCAAAATCAATTCAGCCTGACGCAAAACATGGACACTGTTCCTTCCGGGAGGGTGTCCATGAAATTTACAGACGTACTATTGGAACAATTTGAAAAACTTGGCATAAACGAACTGTTCGGCATTCCGGGCGACTTTATTCTGCCGCTACTGGCAGACATTCAAAGTCGCCAGCGCATGCCGTTTCATTACCTGAGCCATGAGCCCGCTATTACCTTCTGCGCAGATGCTGCGGCCCGTATTTGTAACCGGCCATCGGCGGTGTTTCTTACCTATGGCGCTGGTGCACTCAATGCAGTGAATTCCGTTGCTCAAGCCTATGAAGAGCACGTTCCGCTCATTATCGTTGCAGGCTTTCCGGCGCAAAAAGAAATTGATCGTGGGTTAAGCATTCATCACCAGGCCAAGCAGGTTGACTCGCAGCGCCTTATTTATGAACAAGTCACCTGCTGTCAGGTACGAATAAATTCACCGCTAACGGCTACCGAACAACTGCAAAAAGCGCTAGCTGCCTGCCGTAAGTATTCTCGCCCGGTATTAATTGAAGTTGCGCGGGATGCTTACGATTACTCCGTTGAACCACCGCAGGCCATAGCCGTACCGGAAATGCCAGATACAGAGCTGTCCAGCCTGACCTCACAGCTAAAAAAACGTCTGGAAAAAGCAAAAAAACCCGTAATTCTGGCAGGTATCGATGTGCGCCGCTTTAACGCCTCTGCTGAACTGGAGAACTTCAGTAAGAAAACCGGCATTCCAATTATCACCACCTTTCTCGGACGCGCGGTGGTTGATCATACACATCCTAACTTTGCCGGCGTATTTCTTGATGATGCTGATACCCGGGCCTACCAGTTACTGGAGCAGACCGACTTAATTCTGGCGGTGGGGGTTATCCGCACAGACAGTAATTTTGCAGCCCATAATCCACTCTTTAATAATGAGAAGCTGGTGGATATTCAGCAGAACCACTGTCAGATAGAAAAAAGCGCTTACCATCATGTTCAGCTGGATAAGCTATTCCGCAAGTTAGAGCAAGGTAACCTTCCAAATTACCACTACTCTAAAGCCGCGACCGGCAGTTGCTCTATACCTGATGATACCTTTAATGCCGACAACGTGATGCGCACCATTCATCAGCAATTGGCAGGCAGTGAGCAGGTGGTGCCTTTTGTGACCGATGTCGGCGATTGTCTGTTTGCCTCGTTACAGGCCGAACCCAGTCTTTGTCTGGCTCCCGCCTACTATGCCTCGATGGGCTACGCCATACCCGCAGCCTATGGTATTCAGGCCGCTACGGGCATGCGGCCCATGGTGTTGGTAGGCGATGGCGCTTTCCTGATGACCGGACTGGAGCTTGGACATTTTCAACGACATGATTATGCCCCAATTATTGTGCTCTTTAATAACCGTTGCTGGGACATGATCCAGGCTTTTGCACCTCAACTTGAATGCACCAACCTCAATGGCTGGGACTATCAGCAGTTAAGTCAGAGCATGAACTGTGACTATTATCGCGTCAGCCAAAGTGCACAACTTGAAGACGCCGTTCAGCAGGCGTTAATGCAGACAAAGAAAGTGTCTTTTATTGAGGTTGAGCTGGCAGCCAATACCAGAACTGAAAGACTGAACCGCTTTGCTTATCGCTTTCTTAATGCATAGCGGCTGCTTTAAATGACGCATAAACCTGTTGTTGCAGCTGTAAGTTCAGACGTTTAACCGAGGCATTGGTTACCAATGCCCGGAGTATCTGGTCGCCAACGGTTAAAACAACAACGGTCTCAGCAACATGCTTCGCAGGTTCAAAGTCGATAATACGCGCGACTACCTGGTTCGTCAGTGAGGTATTAGGTAAATATCCTGTCGCAATACTGACGTCTCTCGCCCAGACAAGTAGCCGCCCCGCCGCGCATGTTTTTGCCTCGCTCACACCTGTCACATCGACAGCGGCATTGACCGGTAGCCAGAGTTGCTGCTCCGCCAGTTGCCATGCAAGCAGTTCATCGGTGGCATTAACACGCCCGGCCGATTGGTTCGGTGGCGTTACCGATAACACCGACAGCGGCCCTTCGCTGTGTCCGGCCAGAGAATCGACCTGGGTCTGCAAAGTACCACTGGAAACCAGCTTGCCATCCGCCATGATTACTACGTCGTCGGCCAGCTGCACCACTTCCTCAACATGATGCGACACCAGCAACATAGGTAACCGGAAGCGATTCTGTATTCGTCGTAAATCGGTAAGAATTTGTTTTTTCGCGGTTGCATCCAGACCATTCATGGGCTCATCGAGTAATAATAACTGTGGCTGTGACAACAATGCCCTGCCAATGGCTACGCGCTGCTGTTGTCCTCCGGAAAGCTGGCCCGGCTTACGCTGCAGCAGCTCTCTAAGTGACAACATATCAACGACCTCAGCAAAGCCGATAGCCAATTCACTGTCACTGACGTTTTTCGGCATGCCGTATCTTAGGTTATTTTCGACCGACATAGTGGTAAACAAGTGAGCCTGTTGAAATACCAGTGCCAGTCCACGTTGCTCCGTTTTCATGCGCGGTTTGCGCGAATGCCAGAGTGCATCCCGCCAGCGGACACTGCCTTTCAGACCCGGAGTTAATCCGGCGATAGCTCGTAATAAAGTACTTTTACCGCAGCCCGACGGGCCAAAAATGGCGGTCACACGGTCATCGGCAAAACTGTGCGCCAACCGCAGACAGAAGTCGCCCTGTTGTTGTTCTATATTGACCGTTAACATAACCGCCCTCCACGCTGAGCGCGCCTCTGCCAGGCATGAACTGAGACCAGTACGGTAAAGGCAAATAACAACAGACCCAGCGACAACCGCTCAGCCGCGCCGTAGTTCATGGCTTCGGCATGGTCGTAAATAAGTACCGACAAAACCTGGGTTTCTCCCGGTATACTGCCACCAAGCATTAAAATGACACCAAACTCGCCTAAGGTATGGGCAAAGCTCAGAGTCGCCGCAATTAGGAACCCGCCCTGACAAGAGGGCAATACAATGGTCCAGAAGCGACGCCACCAGCCGGCACCCAGAGTTGCTGCAACATCCAGTTGCTCTTTACCCAGTTGCCGAAAAGACTCCACCAGTGGCTGCACCGCAAAGGGTAAGGAATAAATAACCGAACCAATAAGAATGCCTTCGAAACTAAACGCCAGATGGTTCAGCCCCCAGGACTCCAGCGTAGATCCAATAAAACCCTTAGGACCTAGCCAAATGAGTAGATAAAAACCGAGTACTGTCGGCGGTAACACCAATGGCAAAGCCACAATGGCCTGAACCGGAGCCGCCAGCCAGCTGCGCTGATTAGCCAGCCACCAGGCAATAGGCGTCGCCAGCAGTAACAGAATAAGCGTACTGTAAGCGCCTAACTGCAATGTCAGAACTACCGCTTGCCAGTCTGTGCTACTCATTGCTGGCCCCCGCTCTGTTACCCGGCATTAACCCATGCTTACGTTTAAGAGGGTTAAACTCCTCTCTCTGTGTAAACTGACTGAACTGTATTGCTAAGTTCAAATCATCAGCGCGCTTTAACACCGCATGTGATTGCTCCAATAAGCGCTCGTCACTCAGAGGCAATACTAGCAACTGATTGTCGTCGCGAGCCTCAAATGGCAGAACGGAGACCGCAACAAAGGCCATATCGGCGGCACCTGACAAGGCCATTTGCGCTGCCTGAGCAACATTTTCTGCGTAAACCAACTGTCCCTCAACCGCATCAGCAAGCTGGTGGTTCTCTAAAACGCGCATAGCCGCCTTGCCAAAAGGAGCATGACGCGGCTGAGCAATCGCCAGAGTAACGGATTTCATCTCGCTCAGCTGTTCAATCGACTCAGGCAGTAAGCCCGCTTTCGCGCTCCACAACACCAGTTGCCCATAGCCATCGGTGATAATTTTTCCGCTTAAATAGCCCGATGTTTGCAGATGCTGAAGGTAGCTAACGTCGGCCGAAAAATAGAGGTCGTACGGCGCACCGTGCTGAATTTGAGTAGCCAGCTTGCCGGAGGAGCCGAAAACCAAGCGTACAGAAACATTCTCGCGCTGCTCAAACTCATCTGCCAGCTCGGTCAACAAAGACCGGTAGCTGGATGCTGCCGCTATGGTTAAGTCTGTAGCCCATACCGACGATGAAAAAAGCAATAACAACAAACTCCAAAGCTTCACTACTGCTGACTCCACTGCTCTGCCGCTTGCTGATCACTTTGCTTTGCTTCTACCCAGTGCTCGCCTTTTTCTGTATGTTCTTTCTTCCAGAAAGGCGCCTGTGTTTTTAAGTAATCCATAATAAAGCTGGCAGCCGAGAAAGCTGCCTGCCGATGGCCACTGGCAACGGCCACCATAACAATTTGTTCATTCAGCGCCAGATAACCTACCCGATGGATAACCGTCACGCCATGCAGGTCCCAGCGTTTCTGAGCCTCTTCAACGATAGAGGCTAGTGCCTTTTCAGTCATTCCCGGGTAATGCTCAAGCTCGAGACCGCGTAAACCACCCTCAACCGAGTCCCGCACCAAACCCGTAAAAGTCACCACCGCACCGCACTGCTTATTCTGTGCGAGGCGTTGATATTCTGTGGCTAAATCAAAGTCTTCTTGCTGAACCCGAACGCTGATACTCATGAGTAACTCCTAACCACCGGTAACCGGCGGGAACAGCGCCACTTCATCACCGTCTTTAACTTCCGTTGTTAGCGGCAATAAGTTTTGATTAACCGCACACAGCAACTGATAGCGATCCAGCTCTTTAGCGTAGCGCTCAGACTGTTGTTTTAATACCTGAACCAGCTCTTGTACTGTACTGACGTCAGCATCCACCTGCGTTTCTGCTAACCCTAACCGCTCTCGCAATACAGCAAAAAATTTTACGGTGATCACAACGGCGTACCTCCTCGTGTCCAGTGACCTCTTTTGCCACCTTCTTTCTCAAGCAGACAGGTGTCGGTTATGACCATGGCCGGATCAACCGCTTTGCACATGTCGTACACCGTTAAGGCCGCGACCGATGCCGCCGTCAAAGCTTCCATTTCCACGCCTGTACTACCGGTTACCTTGCAGAGACTCTGAATGCGAACTTCGCCTTTTTCATGGTCAAGTTCGAAGTCGATAGTGACTTTGGTTAGGGCTAACGGGTGGCAAAGAGGAATCAGCTCGCTGCATTTTTTGGCAGCCATAATGCCGGCAATGCGTGCTGTGGCCAGGACATCGCCCTTTTTAGCCGCGGCGGCTTCCAGCAGCTCAATCACGTCTGTGCGGCTACGTAGCCTGCTTTGTGCCACTGCTATGCGCGTAGTGGTGGCTTTATCAGCAACATCCACCATATGGGCTTCGCCGTGCTGATTCAGATGGGTTAATTCACTCATGTGTTTTCCTTATGACAGATGGCCGACGAAATTACAGGGGCCCTGACGTGAATCCAACTGTGGGCCCAGCAAGCTGTCCCAGGCCAGCTGTGCAGCGCCGCCGGAGCCTGGTACTGCTGCAACTAAGGTACGGTTTACTAATCCGGCAAACGCCCGTGACTGAACGCTGGAGGTACCGATATCAGCAAAAGACAGTTGCCTGAATAACTCACCAAAGCCATCAATATGACTGTCCAGTAGCGGCATTAGTGCGTCCTGAGTGACGTTATCCAGCGCGAAACCGGTGCCGCCATTGGTCACCACAACTTGAATATCTTCACGCGCTATCCACTGACTGACCAATGCTCTAATCTGGTATTTGTCGTGACTGAGTACTTCGCGTTCCACGACCTTGTGGCCGTCGTTTTCCATGAGCTTCTGCAGCAGGTCGCCGGTGCTGTCGTCCGCCCGGGTGCGTTTATCTGAAAAAGTCACCACAGCAATGTTTAATGGCTTAAAGGGTTTATTAGCTTTCATGCATCCACTCCTGAGTCTGGCCGTCAATTTGACAGAGTTGCGACCATTGTTCCGGGGTATTGGTATTCACCAGTTGTGATTCGTTCTGGCAGGATAAGGCTTGCGCGTTAAATCGTTGCAGCAGTGCAAAAACTGATCGCCGACCATTGGGGCCCGACAATTGCTGTTCAATATCTGTCTGAAGCTCCTTGCTGTTGGTCAACACGCAAGGTAGAGCACAATCCTGATAGTAACTCGCTGAAGCCTGGTTATTGAGCAGCGGTAACAAAGTTTCAGCCGTCAATGCCGGCATGTCTACCGGTACTACCAATACTTTAGTAAATTGGCAATGCGGCAGACAGGCATGCAAGCCTGATAGAGGCCCCTGGTCCGGGATAGTGTCCGATACAAACCCTGGCTGATTGCGGCTGACAATAATATCGTGGCAGCCAAGCTCAGATAACTTTGCCTGCATATAATCCAGTAGGTTCTCAGAACCAAAACGCAGTAAAGCCTTGTCCTTACCCATACGGGAAGAACGCCCGCCAGCCAGCAGTATGCTGCTGAAAGAAGCACTTACGTTAGAGCCGACCATGTTAGCCACCAATCATCGCCAGATGGCGCGTTGCTCCGCTGTTACCCTCGTGCAAGCCGTGAGTCGCTTCTTTCAGCATAATATTGTCACGCAGTGCGTTCATTAGCGGTTCCGGATCATCGCTTTGTAAGTACTTGCGAATATCCTGATGCTGTTCGGTAAACAGGCATAAGAACAGCTGGCCCAGGCTGGAAACCCGCAGCCTATTGCAGTCGTCACAAAAGTCTTTGCTGTAAGGCATAATAAGCCCCATTTTCCCTTTGTAGTCAGGGTGCGTAAACTCCTGCGCAGGGCCAGCGTTGTCCGCTCTTGAAGTAATCGACCAGCCTTCGGACTGAAGCTGCTGTTTTATGCTTTCTCCACTGACATGATGGCGTTGATAGTATTCTGTATTGTCCGTAGTACGCATTAGCTCAATGAATCGCAACGCCACATTGCGGTCTTTAATAAACTTGAGAAACTCAGGCAGCTCACCGCCATTGTATTGCTTTAGCAGCACGGTATTGACCTTGACCGTTGCAAAGTCCATATCAACCGCCTGGTCGATACCTTCAATAATTTCCGGAAGTTTATTTTGCCCGGTCACCAGATGAAAAGTACTGGGATCCAGGCTGTCGATACTGACATTAATTGCGTCCAGACCGGCGTCACGCCAGGCGGGCAAGTCGCGCTTCATGCGGTAGCCATTGGTGGTCATAGCCACTTTCTCAATGCCGGGAACCGACTTACAGGTAGCAATAATTTCCGTCAGGTCTTTACGCAGACAAGGCTCACCGCCGGTTAAGCGTATTTTGGTGGTGCCCAGTTTGGCAAAAGCCGTTACCAGACGGCGCACTTCAGGCAAAGTGATTTCATACTTACGGGAGCTGCAGTCAGGGCCATCGGGAAGGCAATAGTCACAGCGAAAGTTACAGCTTTCGGTCAATGACAGGCGCAAATAGGTAAAGCGGCGCGCGAAGCGATCTTGTAATTGTTGCATATCACACCTTTCCAAGTTCGGGAGGTACTTTCGTTTCCAAAAGCACCCTGGTGGCTGAATTGCCACGGCATACCGTTCATACCCTAATAAAAGAGCTTAGAGCCGGTAGCTCGGCGTAGTGTGCACAGCTTAGTAGAGCAAGCTATAGAGCGAAATTCCCTTGAAGGGAGGGGTGGACTACCACTTAGGGGGTATTTGAGCGCTATAAGCCTTGATATGCATCAAGTTTTGCCGGTGAAATTTCTGCTAATCTTTGCCGCCACTTTGGTCATACAGGTGTTCTATGTCAGCCGCTCATTTCCGCCCTGAATTGCTTTGCCCTGCCGGTAGCCCGGAAGCCATGCGTATGGCCTTTGCCTATGGTGCCGATGCGGTCTACGCCGGAGAGCCTCGCTACAGCCTGCGCGTACGCAATAACAGTTTCACTCTGGATAACTTGGGTGAGTGCATTGACGAAGCGCACCAACAGGGAAAGCGCTTTTATGTGGTAGTCAACATTGCCCCACATAATGCGAAATTGGCAAAGTTTGTTGAACACATTCGCGCTATTGTCGACATGAAACCGGATGCCTTAATTGTTTCCGACCCCGGAGTGGTGATGCTACTGCAGGAAAACTTCCCTGAGCAGCCCCTGCACTTATCGGTGCAGGCCAACACCATTAACTGGGCAGCGCTGAAGTTCTGGCAGCAACAAGGTATTGAACGCGTTATTTTGTCGCGCGAACTGGGGCTGAAGGAAATTGCAGAAATGCGCCAGCAGGTGCCGGACATTGAAATTGAAGTTTTTGTACATGGCGCCTTATGTATGGCCTACTCCGGGCGCTGCCTGCTGTCCGGTTATATGAACAAGCGCGACCCAAATCAGGGCGCCTGCACCAATGCCTGCCGCTGGGGCTACGAAGTTCACGAAGCCAAAGAGAACGCCGTTGGTCAGTACGAGCCGGTATTGCTTGGTGATCCGAAGCGTCCGCAAGACCTAATGTTGCTTGATGAAGACCAGCACGGCTCCTACATTATGAACTCCAAAGACCTGCGCGCCGTGGAATATGTCAATGACTTAGTAGACATGGGTGTGCACTCGCTAAAAATTGAAGGCCGTACCAAATCGGACTACTACATTGCCCGAACCGCTCAGGTCTATCGCCGCGCAATTGATGACGCTGTTGCCGGCAAACCTTTTAATACCGAGCTTCTTAATGAGTTAAACGGTATGGCAAACCGCGGGTTTACCCCGGGCTTTCTGCAACGTCACACCCCACAGGACTTACAAAACTACGAACGTTCACACAGCGAAGGCGAACATATTCTGGTAGGTCAGCTAACTGGGGCGGCAAACAACAACTCCGTTTATGAGGTCGCGGTAAAAAATGGCTTCTCTATTGGCGATGACTTGCTACTGATGACTCCGAAAGGCAACTACCCATTTCAGCTGGCACGTATGGAGTCACTTAAAGATGAAGTCATGATCCGCGCGCCGGGGTCTGGTTATCAGGTCAAAATTCAAACACCTGTCGCCATAGACGAACAGGACATTCCCTATTGTTTTCTCATAAAAGAAGCAGCAGTGAGGAAAGTAGCATGATTGTCATTAATGAGGGTTGTATTAACTGCGATATTTGTGAGCCCGAGTGTCCGACCGAAGCGATTTCGATGGGCGACAGCATTTACGAAGTAAATCAGGACAAGTGCGTCGAATGCGAGGGTTATTACGACACGCCTAACTGTTATGTCGTCTGCCCGGTTGAAGCGGTCGATATTCTACAAGCAAAGGGGTAAATACCCCCCTCTCTTTAGAGGTAGATAAATCATTCGGAGGGTTTTGTATAGTGAACCAGATCAATAATTCGGTAGATGAGATGACTATGCGTACCCCAATTCAATGTAGCCAATGCAGCATGCAATCGATTTGCGTCCCCGCTGGCCTGGTTCCAAGCGACGTCGAGATTCTCGATAAAAGCAGCCGCGAACCGCATCTTTATAATAAACGCAGCGTGGTTTTCAGCGAGGACCGCCCGTTAAATTCTGTGTTCGCGATTAAAAGCGGATCGGTCAAATGCTATACCATTGACAGTAACGGTAAGCAGCAGATTACCAGCTTCCACCTGGTGGGCGATATTGTAGGCCTTGAGGCATTAGCCAACGGTAAAGCCGCAACTTATTGCGAAACCTTAGAGACCTCCATGCTCTGCGAAATTAAGCTAAATAAACTGTTCGCGCAGGAGCTGCCCAAAGTTGAAAACAACCTTTTGCAGCTAATGAGCCGCCGTTTAGCCAATTGCAGCAAACACTACTTAAACATAGTGAATACCAGTGCTGAACAAAAAGTCATCGCTTTTTTGCTTTCAATCAGCACGCACATGCATCAACATGGTCTTTCACGCAACGAATATCGACTGCCAATGACGCGCACCGACATAGCCAACTATTTAGGCTTAGCCGTTGAGACCGTCAGCCGTATTTTTACATCGTTAAAGGAAGAGTCCCTTATCGATACTAAGCAGTCTATTCTGACCATAAACAATTTAAACGCCTTAGAGCGCCGCGTCGCATAACGCTACTTTAGGAGGTTACATGTCATCCGCTGGTTTTAATTGGTCCGATCCCCTCAACTGGCAAAACGCTTTGTCCGATGAAGAGAAAATGATTCAGGAAAGTGCTCATCAGTACGCTCAGGAAAAGCTGATGCCCCGCGTGCTGGATGCCAACCGCAATGAGAACTTTGATCGCCAGATTATGAACGAGCTGGGTGAGATGGGGCTATTGGGCGCCACCTTACCGGAAGAATACGGCGGCAGCGGTGTTAACCATGTCAGCTACGGCCTTATTGCCCGTGAAATTGAGCGTGTCGACAGCGGCTATCGCAGTGCCATGAGTGTACAGTCATCGTTGGTGATGCACCCTATTTACACCTTTGGTACCGAGGCGCAGCGCAAAAAATACTTACCTAAATTAGCCAGCGGTGAATGGGTGGGTTGCTTTGGCCTGACCGAGCCAGATTCCGGCTCAGATCCGGCCAGCATGCGTACCACAGCTAAGCGCACCGACAGCGGTTATGTGTTGTCCGGCTCTAAAATGTGGATAACAAACTCGCCTATCGCTGATGTTTTTGTGGTCTGGGCAAAACTTGACGGCGAAATTCGCGGTTTTGTACTGGAAAAAGGTATGAAAGGTCTGAGCGCCCCTAAAATTGACGGTAAGTTCTCGCTTCGTGCGTCTATCACCGGCGAAATTGTTATGGATGGCGTTGAAGTCTCTGAAGACCATATTTTCCCTGAAGTTAAAGGTTTAAAAGGTCCGTTTAGCTGTCTCAATAAAGCGCGCTATGGCATTGCCTGGGGGTCGCTTGGTGCCGCTGAATTCTGCTGGCACGCAGCACGACAATATACGCTGGAACGCAGTCAGTTTGGCCGCCCGTTAGCAGCAAACCAGCTGATACAGAAAAAACTGGCTGACATGCAGACCGAAATCAGCCTGGGTTTACTAGGCTGCCTGCAAGCCGGACGCGAGCTCGATAACGGCACGCTTAACCCCATAGCTATTTCGCTCATTAAACGTAACAGCTGTGGTAAGGCACTGGATATTGCCCGTCAGGCGCGCGACATGCACGGCGGCAACGGTATTGCCGATGAATACCACGTAATCCGCCATGTGATGAATTTAGAAGCGGTGAATACTTACGAAGGTACACACGATATTCATGCGTTAATTCTGGGTCGCTCACAGACCGACATTCCTGCGTTTTAATAGCGAGGGTTATCATGCGTTGCGATATTGAGGGCTGGCAACAGGACTTTATTGAGCGACTGGCGCAGGAAGACTTGCCTGCGCCTCAATCGCAGCACTCGAACTTGAGCGATACTGACTTATTTGCGCTTTTTCACAGTCAGGTTCTGAGTCGCTTCACCGATATCGAATCGCGACGCCTGCAGCGTCAGGGCAAAAGCTTTTACACTATTGGCAGCGCGGGACACGAAGGTAACGCCGCTATTGCCGCAGCGCTGCGAGTCACCGACCCGGCTTTTCTGCACTATCGCAGCGGCGCTTTTTTCTTGCAGCGTGCCAGGCAACTTGAGGGTTCGCACTCCTTGTACGACCTCATGTTGTCGTTTTGTGCCTCCAGTGACGACCCCATATCCGGCGGCCGCCACAAGGTACTGGGCAGCCTGGCACTGAATATACCACCGCAAACTTCGACCATTGCTTCGCACTTACCCAAAGCCATGGGTACCGCCTACGCCATTGGACTCAGTAAACGCTTAAAGCAAGCTGGCCAGTGGCCAGATGATGCCATTGTGCTTTGTAATTTTGGCGACGCTTCAGCAAACCACTCTACGGCCGTAGGGGCTCTCAATGCCACCGGCTGGAGTGCGTACCAGGGCATGCCGATGCCCATTCTCTACGTGTGTGAAGACAACGGTATTGGCATTTCTACCTCAACACCCCGAGGATGGACCGCTCAGCAGCTTCAGAATTATCCGGCAATACGTTACTACTATGCAGACGGTGCTAATGTCAGTGAAACCTACGCTGTTGCCAGTCAGGCAGCCGACTATATAAGGCGCACGCGAAAACCCGCGATTCTGCATTTAAAAACGCAGCGCTTTTTTGGTCACGCCGGTGCCGATGCCGAAGTTGCCTACCGCAGCAGTGAATCAATTGCACAAGGCTTTGAAACCGATGTGTTGTTGCAAACCGCAGCACAAGTGGTCGAACGGGGCCTTTGCACCGGCTCTCAACTTTCGGAAAAAGCGCAGTGCTGGTTGCAGCGTATCCAGAGGGTGGGGGCTGAAGCTTCCACCCGGCCCAGACTCGAGTGCGCGGAGTCGGTCATGGCTTCCATTGTGCCAAAAACACTGGCCGACGATACTCAGCCACTAACCAGCACACAGCAACAGGCGGTATTCGCGTTTGATAAGCGTAACTTTAAGAAGCCCCAGCCCTTAGGCAAAATGATTAACTGGGCGCTGCACGAAATACTGGCGCGGTACCAGAACACCGTTGTCTTTGGTGAGGATGTCGGCAAAAAAGGTGGGGTGTACCATGTGACTCACCACCTTTTTGATCATTTTGGTGCTAACCGTGTCGTAAATACCTTACTGGATGAGCAAAGCATTCTTGGCTTAGCCATGGGCATGGCACAACAAGGTTTTCTTCCCATACCGGAAATTCAGTTCCTGGCTTACGTACATAATGCCGAAGACCAAATTCGGGGCGAAGCAGCCACTCTGCCCTTTTTCTCCAACGGCCAATACCACAACGGTATGGTCATTCGTATTGCCGGCCTGGCCTACCAGAAAGGCTTTGGCGGCCATTTCCATAACGACAATTCCTTCGCTGTATTCCGTGATATTCCGGGGGTTATCGTTATGTGCCCGTCGAATGGGCACGACGCGGTACTCATGATGAGGCAAGCGGTTCAGCTTGCCCACTGCCAGAAGCGCTTAGTCATTTTTCTTGAACCTATTGCGCTTTACATGACTCGTGACTTGCTTGAAGAAGGCGATCAAGGCTGGCTGCATGAGTTTCCATCAGCTGACGCGCCGCTACCAGCTTTAGGCGAGCCTTCCCGTTATGGTGACGGCGACGAGCTGGTCATTATCACCTATGGCAATGGTTACTACTTAAGTCGACAGGCATGCAGCGAACTCGGTCTTGAGAAACGCATCCGCATTCTTGATTTACGCTACTTAGTACCGCTGGATATTGAAAAGGTCGTAGACGCCATTGGCCCTGCTAACCATATTCTGGTTGTCGATGAGTGTCGTAACCGCGGTTCGCTAAGTGAAGAGCTGATAACGGCTCTGTACGAACACCGCCGTGACTGGCAACGCGTTGACCGCATTACCGCCAAGGACAGCTTTATTCCTCTGGGGTCAGCCGCTTATAAGGTTTTGCCCGGAAAAGAAGACATTCGCCAGTATTTACAGGAGCATTTAGGCCAATGAAACAAACTGCCGTTATCGTCTGCCCCGGTCGTGGTGGTTACAACAAACCTGAATTAGGCTCTATCACTGAGCGCCATTTGCCAAAGCAAAGCGAACTCATTAGCCGGTTAGATAAAGTCCGCGAAAACGAAGGTTTTACCGGCGTTTCGGAGCTGGACCAGAAAGATAAGTTCGATCACCGCCTACATTTAAAACCGGAAAATTCCGCAGCCTTAATTTTTGCCGCCGGTTACGCCGACTTCAAAGCGGTTGACCCGGAGCAGTATGACATAGTAGCCGTAACCGGAAACTCTATGGGCTGGTATACCGCCCTGGCCTGTGCCGGTGCATGGCAGCCGGAAAAAGCGATGTCTATTGTCACCGACATGGCAAAGCGAACTGCCACAGCCGAGGGTGCGCAGCTTATTTACCCCATTATGAACGAGCAGTGGCAACCGGACAAAGCTCGTGAAAAGGCCGTCAGCCGACTGTTAGAACAACACGCGGGAGAGCTGTTTTTATCCATTCGTTACGGCGGCTATGTTCTGCTGGCAGGTACACAGAATGCGATTAACGCTGCCAGCAAAACCCTGGAGCCTGTTGATAACCGCTTCCCTATGATTTTACCCGGCCATGCGGCTTTTCATTCGCCGTTAATGAAAGAAGCTTCAGACCAGGCCCTTTCTGTTTGGGACAGCAGCCATTTCAGACAGCCTGAACTGCCACTGATAGACGGCCGTGGTGTTATTTGGGAACCGCCCGGCTGCCATTTGGACGCCCTGCAACGCTATACTTTTGGGCATCAGGTAACCGAATATTACGACTACACCAAAGCCATTACAGTCGCCTTAAGAGAGTTTGCACCTGATAAGCTATTGCTGCTGGGGCCTGGCAATAGCCTGGGTGGTGCCACCGGACAAAGCCTGGTTGCAGCCAACTGGCGCAATCTTTCCGGTAAAGATGACTTTACTCAGCGACAAGAAAGTGAAAAAGCCCCGGTTATTAGCCTGGGGCTGTAATACTTAGCGGATGCCTTTATTGTTCAGGTGTCCTTTGTAAGCCATATCACTCTTCATAATGTGATTCATTAACCAGGCTTTTACGAAGTCCAGTAGTTCATCAATCACGTCTTCGTGGTTATCAACCCGGTGTTTGAAGCGCATTACGTCCTGCACTAAGTCGCGGTGTTTAAGCTTATGATTTTCTAAGTCCGGGTAGCCATTACGCTCCATTAACAACTCTTCGTAGTTAAAGTGCGTTGCCGTGTAGTTAATTAGCGAGTCCACCAAGCGCTGCAATGCATGCTGGTCGCCATCGCGAAGCTTCAAGCGGTAAAGCTCATTAGCAATGTAAATTAAGCGCTGGTGCTGACGGTTAATTTCTTCAATGCCTACATCCAGTTTCGACGACCATTCAATGAGTACGTCCTGCTCCGCAAGACGCTGCTCTATCACGTCTTTCTCAATGTAATACCGGTCGCCAAGAGATTTTATCTCGCCGCCTAAGGTGGTTAATTGCGCCGAGCTCTCTAATGCCTCCTGCGACCGCGCATCCACAATTCGGGCACTTTCTGACAGCGAATTAATATTCTCCTGAATGTTCATAGTAACCGCCGACTGCTCTTCGGCTGCGGACGCTATCTGAATATTCAGGTCATTAATAACACCGACGTTTTCAACAATGTCAGTCAGCGAGTTTGACGCTTTATTTGCCTGCTCAACATTCTCGCCAGCCAGAGTCTTGTTGCGCTCCATAGAATGAACCGCGTTGCTGGTGTTGGTTTCAAGCCGGCCAATCACATTTTGTATTTCACCCGTTGATGCCTGCACGCGCTGCGCCAGTTGCCTGACTTCGTCCGCCACCACAGCGAAGCCGCGACCCGACTCGCCCGCCCGGGCGGCTTCAATTGCCGCATTCAGCGCCAGCAAGTTAGTTTGGTCGGCAATATCATTAATGGTCAGTAGTATTTTAGAGATAGCCTGGCTGTCTTCCGACAGGGTTTTTATCACTTGTTGAGACTCAGATACTTCCTGCTCAAGCTTTTGAATAGCGACGACCATGGTATTAACAACCTGCTGACCATTTTGCGCTGACACTAAGGTGTTGTCAGCTTCCGTCGCCGCTTTTTGCGTTGACTCAGATACCTCACTAATTGCGGCTGTCATTTGTTCCACCGCCGCGGCTGCACTTTGCATTTGCGTTGCCTGAGCTTTAGCGCGCTCGGCAAGTTCTTTTATGGCCTGATAGTTTCCATCACCCAGGCTGTCCATACCGTCGCTCGATTTTCGGATGGCATCGACTGAATAGCTGGTTTCTATGGCGACAGAGTTTAAGTAATGGGTTATTTTCGACAGTTCATCTTTGCCCTCTGTTGTGCCTAAGCTGTTTAAGTCACCATTAGCTAACTGTTTTGCCATACGAATGTTGGCTGACACAGCGCGATAAATGCCTAAGTACAGGCTGGTAAAAAGCAATAGCTGCAATAGCAGCACACCCAACATTAAGGCAATATTGGTCCAGACTACGGTGTCTAGCTTTGCAGCCCGCTGTTCTAATCTGGACTGATACGCTGGAATGACACTGTCATAAAAACCAAACAAGGCGCCAATTGCCGCAGTGCCTTCACGGAAAAAATCCCCGGCTGACATTTGTCGCTTCAGCAGCCTACGCGATGCCGTCTCACTAAATAGTGTTAATTGTTGCTCGGCCGCTTCCGCCTGTTTCAGCAACCCAATCTCATTGGTTTCATCGGATAGATTCTTAACCGCCTCAACAAAGTTCGAAACCTGGTTTTCCAGTACGTAGGTTATTGTGGTGATATCTTGCTGCAGCTCTTTGCTTTCCTGGCCGTTTAACCATTGCGCTCCGAGACCCCTTAAGCGCCCGCTCTGCTCCACTAACTGCGGCAGTTCTTCAACCGCAAGACGTGCCAGCAGAAGGCTGGCCAGCTCGTTCTCCAACAGCTGTTGCGAGCCGGCACTAAGTTTTGCTAAAAGGCTTTGGAGATCTTTCAATAGCTGAGTGTGCTGCTTAAACTGGCCGGTAGAACCGTTAAGACTTTGCCATTGACGCCGCAGTTGGGACAACGCCCGTGTGGAGAAAAACGCCTGCTGGCTTTGTAACGCCTCAAGCTTATCGAAGTGACTATTAATGGCTTGCACAGAGCGGTTTATTTCTCCGGAAAACTCACGCTTTTGCGCATCGCTCCCGGTCATTCCCCGGTGCTTAGCAATATGCTCCAGCAACCCTCTGAACTCAGGCCAGTACTGGGCTGCCGTTTGCTTTTCTGCCACTTGCTGACTCTTATTTAAGGAGTCAGTTACCATCAGTGAACTGAGTACAATAACCGGAATAAACAACAAAAAACCGATTAAGCTGAATTTTCGTCGAAAGCTTAATAAATTAAACAACTTCTGGACAGGGCGAGTTAACCAATCGAGCCACTTCATAACCACTCCACTACAGGCAAAATCTGCAACCACAAACGGGCTATTTTGCCTATTCATCGGCATTAGTCACATGAAATATAGGGTTATTACTTATTAGGTAGCTGTTACTTGATCAGGATCAATAAACCAGTAAGCTCTCCAGAGTCATCTCTGTCATTTCACTAAAAGCCGTCTGCCTTTCATTCGCCGATAAACCATTACCCGTTCTTATTTCATCGGAGACTGTCATAACGGCTAACGCCTGTTTCTTGTGTATAGCGGCAATGGCGTACAGTGCAGCAGCTTCCATATCTAACGCCAGCACATTCATAGCCTCCAGTCGGCATTCCAGCTTTTTATCAGGATGATAAAAGCTATCGGTTGAAAACACATTCCCCACCGCCACCGGCTGATTTTTTTTCTGACAATAGCCGACAAATTCACTCAACAACTTATAATCTGCAATAGGAGCAAAGTCGTAACCACCGAAAAGCTGCCGGTTCATCGCCGAATCGGTGCAAGCTCCCTGGGCTACCACTAAGTCTCGTAAATTAAGGTCTGGCGATACCGCACCGCAACTGCCCACCCGAACCAGCCGCTCTACTCCGAAGTGCTGAAATAACTCCTGCGCGTAAAGCGTACAGGACGGCATACCCATGCCAGACCCCATAACGGAAACCGGCGTGCCACGAAATTGACCGGTGAATGCCAGCATATTTCGAGTGTCACTTATGAGTTCAGCGTTATCTAAATGCGTTTCAGCAATATGTTTTGCCCGCAAAGGATCGCCTGGAAACAAGCAAAGCTCTGCAAAATCGCCGGCCTTAGCCGAAATATGGGGAGTGGTCATAGGGTTCGCCCTGTTATTTTTTAATCAAGATAGATGACAAATCAGAAATTATCGACTATATTTTGTATTTATCTAAATTAGCAAATACGGAAATAATATGTTCGATGTCATTATGAAATTGGCGACAGGGTACCGCAGAAGCGTGTTTTGGTTATTGACGCTGATCACGCTTGGCGTTGCTGCTTTTATCCCCTCTATTACCATTGATACCGATCCTGAGAACATGCTACCGGACAACAATCCGCAGCGGGTTTTTCATAACGAGGTAAAAGAAACCTTCGCTATGCATGACATGATTGTCGTTGGCGTAGTGAATGAGAACAGTGTTTATAATCAACAGACATTAACCGACCTGCATACCGTGTCGAGTTACGCCGAGTCTTTGGACGGGGTGGTTAGTGACGACCTGATGTCGCTGGCTAACGTTGACAATATTACTCAGGAAGGCCCCGGCACCATTCGCTTTGAATGGATGATGAAGCAACCTCCGGAAAATAACGCTGAAGCTCGCTACATTCAGCAGCAAGTTGAAGACCTGCCACTGCTTTATAACACCATTGTCTCCGGCGATAACAAAGCCGCCGCTATTTATGTGCCTATTGAAAGTAAAGACGAGAGCTATGCGCTGGCGGAGCAACTGCGTGACAAAATCAATACCTTAGAGAGCAACGACGACTGGCATATTACCGGTTTGCCGGTGGCTGAAGACCAGTTTGGGTATGAAATGTTTGTGCAAATGGGGATTTCCGCGCCGTTAGCTGCCGCTGTTATTTTCGCGCTGCTTTGGTTCTTCTTCCGCAATATGCGCTTTATAAGTGCCGCCATGATAGTCGCTATGTCGACTGTGCTGATTACCATGGGTGCTCTTATTGCTCTGGGCTTCACTGTACACATTATGTCATCAATGATAGCCATTTTCCTGATGCCCATTGCCGTAGTCGACTCAGTGCATATTATGTCGGAGTTTTCGGATCGATACCGTGAAACAAGTAACGCAAAAGACACGATTAAGAACGTCCTTGGGCACTTATTCAGGCCAATGTTGTTCACATCTGTCACCTCAGCGATTGGTTTTTATTCATTAATGCTGACACCTATTCCTCCGGTGCAGGTATTTGGTGCTTTTGTTGGTTCCGGTATTTTACTGGCCTTCTTAATTACCGTGATTTTCGTACCGGCCTATATCTGTGCGTTGAAGCCATCAACGTTAGAAGGCTTTGCTAAAGCCACTCATGAAGAACACAAGGATGGCTGGCTTCAAAAGCTGGGCGCTGTCGCTGCTCGCCACGCTAAACTATGGATAGGCTTTTTCCTGGCAGTTTTGGCTTTTGCCTGGTTCGGTATTCAGCAAATAAACATTAACGACAACCCGGTGCGTTGGTTTAAACCTGACCACGAGGTTCGTATTGCTGACGAAGTATTAAACGACCACTTTGCCGGGACGTACAACGCGTATGTAGTATTTGAAAATACCCTAGATGCGACCGAAAAAGCTCGCTCAGCGGTTCGTGACGCCCTGAATAACGACGCGCTGTCTGAAGAATCGCGGGATGCTTTAAGCGCTCTTCTTGAGCAACAGCAAGTGAACTTTAACCAGTGGATTATCGCTATTGATGATCTGCTCTTCAGCGTCGGTTCTGACCAATTAGAGCCGTTAGAGCGCTTAATGACTGAGCTCGAACAGCTGAATAGCGCCAGCAAAGCGTTCCAAAGCCCGGAATTACTGGCTTACATGAGCGAGATGCAAGCGTACTTGCAAACGACAGGCTTGGTGGGCAAGTCAAACAGTCTGTCCGACGTGGTGAAGACGGTGAACCGCGAATTACGCTCGGGCGAAGAAAGAGACTACGAGCTGCCGGACAATGCCGCCGGTGTTGCGCAAACCCTGTTGCAGTATCAGTCGTCGCACCGTCCGCAAGACCTCTGGCACTTTGTTACGCCGGACTACAAACGCAGCTTAATGTGGTTGCAGTTAACCAGCGGTGACAACCAGCACGTAACCCAGGTCGTCAACACCGTTGACAGCTACATTGAAGACAACCCACTGCCTGCTAATATTGAAATGGACTGGGCCGGTAAAGCTTACCTTAACGTAGTGTGGCAGGAAGCCATGGTCGAAGGCATGCTCGACAGCCTAATCAGCGCCTTTGTGGTGGTGTTCATTATGATGGTGCTACTGTTCCGCTCGGTAGTCTTCGGGGTACTGGCGATGTTACCGCTCAGCCTGACCATTGCCTTTATTTATGGCCTTATCGGCTGGGTCGGTAAAGACTACGATATGCCTATTGCCGTGCTGTCATCGCTGACGCTTGGGCTGTCCGTGGACTTTGCCATTCACTTTATTGAACGTACGCGCGCTACCTTCAAACAAACCGGTAACTGGAAAGACACTTTAGCGGTTATGTTTGACGAACCTGCACGTGCCATTTCCCGCAATGCCATTGTCATTGCCATTGGTTTTACGCCACTGCTATTCGCGCCGTTAGTGCCCTACATTACCGTAGGTGTGTTCTTAGCCAGCATTATGGCGATATCGGCCATAGTGACACTTATTATGCTCCCGGCGGTGATGACTGCCTTTAGCCGCCTTATATTCCGTGGAGGTCAATCATGAAAACCCTATTTTTAACCGCTTTATCCGCCGCCGTTTTATTTATTAGCGGCCAGGCCATTGGTGCTGAGAAAAGCGCGCGTGAAATTGTCGAGCAAGCTGAATTAAACGCCTATTATTCCGGCGATGATGGGCGCAGTGCAGCTCGGATGATTATTACCGATAATCAGGGTCGCCAACAAATGCGGCAGTTCACCATTTTGCGTAAAGACCAACAAGATGGTGGCGTACAAGACATGATGATATTTTTCTCACGCCCTGCTGACGTGCGCGACACGGTGTTCCGTGTGGTCAAACAAGTCAACGACGACGATGACCGCTGGTTGTATTTACCTGATCTCGATTTGGTGAAACGCATATCTGCCGGCGATAAGCGCACCTCTTTTGTGGGTTCGCACTTTTTCTATGAAGATGTGTCAGGCCGCAACACTGAGCTCGATAACTATGAGCTGATTACTGAAAGCGAAGATAATTACGTACTAAAAGGCACCCCGAAAAAACCCGGTAACGTCGAATTTAGCTACTACGAGGTGGTTATAGATAAAGAACACATGCTGCCCGTCGAAAGCACTTTCTACAACGACAGCGGCGAAGCTTACCGAAAAATGGAAGTCCTGAAAGTGGAAACGGTCCAGGGCTACCCAACCGTAACTCATTCACGCATGTCTGACTCAACTAATGGCGGACAAACTGAAATGCAGTTTCGCTTTATGAAGTACAACATCGGTTTGCCTGACAGCATTTTCAGCGAGCGTAGCCTGCGTAACCCGCCGGCAGAATGGCTGCAACTGAGAGATTAGTTATGATCTATCGTGCTTTTTTCCTCTTTACCGTTCTTTTCACTTTGGCTCAGGCCGCGTCAGCGCAAGACTCCTGGGGCGATGAGCAATGGGACAGTGACTGGGGAACGGAACAAGACCAGAGTATTAATGTCTATGGTTTCGTTGAGGCGGCAATAGGCGGACGGTTTGAATCCTCCCCCTATCACAAGCGTTTGTCTATTGCCGAACCTCGACTTCAGCTCGGTTTTGACGAGCGCTGGCAGGACATTACCTGGACAGCAAAAGCCGACGGCTGGTACGACGGTTTCGATGAAACCTGGCATGGCCAAATTCGCGAGCTGAATGCCCAGTTCACGGTTTTCGATAATACCGATATAAAAGTTGGCCGTCAGGTACTCACCTGGGGCACCGGCGACTACCTATTTCTGAACGACCTGTTCCCGAAAGACTGGCAGTCGTTTTTTGTTGGTCGCGACCAGGAATACTTAAAAGCGCCTTCTGACGCGCTTAGGGTGACCAGCTATTTTGATTGGTTTAACGTTGATTTTGTCTGGACGCCGGAGTTTGATCACGATAACTACGTTCGTGGCGAGCGAATTTCCTATTTTAACCCGCTCACGGGGCAATTAACCGGTAACGACCCATCTATTCAGTTTATAGAGCCTACGCGCGACGAGTTCGCAATGCGCCTGTTTCGTAATATTGATGGTGTGGAATACGCTGTTTATGGTTACGACGGCTTCACCAAAAGTCCCGAAGCCGTTACTGAAAATTTTCAGCCTACCTTTGGTCGCTTAACTGTGGTTGGTGCGTCAATGCGAATGACCTTTGGCCCGGGTCTGGTTAACACCGAGGTGGCCAATTACAACCGTCACGACGCAGCAGACCACTGGCGCGCACTGGTTGGCTATGAGCAAGAGCTGTGGACACGATTTACCGGCGGTTTTCAGGCCTACATTGAGAAAGGCGACACCCAAACACGCACCGTACTCACCACCCGCTTAACCTGGCGCGACGAGCGTGATGACCTGAATCTATCACTATTTGCTTTTGTGTCACCGAACCAAAACGACGGCTACCTACGCCCCACTTTTGACTACCGCATTGACGACAACTGGTCGTTCAGCGGTGGTTTTAACCTGTTTTTCCGCGAACGTCCGAATACCTTTTTCGGACAGTTTACTGAAAACAACAATGCTTACCTTCGAGTCAGGTACGCGTTTTAATATCAAGTAAAGGAGTTTTATAATGAGCGTCGAAAGAGCTTTAACTGCATTTGCCGGCTTTATGATATTGTTATCCGTAGCCTTAACTTATTGGGTTCATCCCAATTGGGTATGGCTAACCGTATTTGTTGGCGCCAACCTATTTCAACAGTCTTTCACTGGCTTTTGTCCGGCAAGCATTTTTATGAAAAAAGCTTTAGGATTAAAAACTGAGCGAGAGTTAGAAAAAGCAGGAAAATAAAGACACCATGAGTGCAACTGAATCACAAGAGATGCTTCAGGAAGAAGCGCAGAACGCCGCAAACTTTCTGCGCTCTCTAGGCAACCCTCACCGCTTACAAATTTTATGCCGGTTGGCATTAGGAGAACAAAGTGTGGGTGAATTGCACCAGCATTTTGATTTAAGTGCATCGGCTTTTTCACAGCACCTGGCGGTGCTTCGGGAGCAAAAGCTGGTCACCATTCGAAAAGAATCTCAAACCGTCTACTACTCAATAAAAGACCCGGACACCGAAGCTTTCATGAAGCTATTAAAGGACAAGTTTTGCCCTTCGCTTTAAAAAAGGCGCCGCCCTGTAGGTGGGCGACGCAAAGGCTCTAGAAGGAATAACGAATACCGGCCATAGCAACATAAGGGTCAATATCAACGTCAACGCTTTGAATGGTTGCATCGTTAACTCGCACGTCACCCGTTGTATCAATGTCCATGCGACTGACCATAAAATGCAGGCCCCAGTCTTTAGTAAGTTCCACATTGACACCAGCCTGCAAGGCATAGCCCCAGCTGTTTTTAAGCGCCAGTGAAACGGAATCGTCAGCAGTCACAACGCCAAGATCACCTAAAGTTGAACGCAGCTGAGGGTCTATCTGCTCGTCGAAAAACGCCGTGTAGTTAACACCGACACCAACGAAAGGTTTGAACATGTCGTTGTTCAGGTCAAAGTGATACTGCGCCAGCAAAGTGGGCGGTAAATGTTTTGTTTTACCTACTTTCAGTCCGGCTAGTGCGCCTGTTGCAGTAATATCGTGGCTAAAAGGTGTTGCTGCAACCAGCTCTACCGTCCAGTTGTTTGTTAATGCGTAATCAAAAGTTAAACCCAATTGCGTATTGGTGTTAACGCCGACACCGGTCGAGTTCTCTGGCAGACCCGCTACGGTTTCAACAACATTAAGGTTACTGCTACTGTCATCCGGCATGACGGAGATAGCACCAACATTAATTGAAAAATCATTTGCTAAAGCAGAAGTGCTTAACAACCCTAACAATACACCACAAGACAATGCTTTAAGCTTCATGGGTAACTCCTTGTTAATGAATACCCATAAAGCTTATAAGGTTTATTGCTTGACTGAATTGATCTGCATCAATTTATTGTTCTGCGTTATGGTAAATGTTTTGAACATCATCCAGGTCGTTGAGCATATCCATTAAACGCTCAAACATTGGCTGGTCATCTTCACTGATACTGGTGGTTACCTGTGGCAGGAACTGAATTTCATCGGCCTCAAAATCAACCTCTGGGAAAGCGCCGGTTAAGGCCTGACGAGCAGCGGCATATTCTGTATGAGGTGCAAATACTGTAACCAGCCCTTCCTCATACTCAACATCGGTAACGTCAACGTCAGCTTCCATTAAGGCTTCAAGTACTTCATCTTCACTGTCGTGCTTAAAAGCAAAAATTGCACAATGATCAAAAGAGTGAGCAACACTGCCCTGAGCACCGATTTTTGACTTACTTTTGGTAAAACAGTTACGCACATCGCCAAAGGTTCGGTTCGGGTTATCGGTCAGGCAATCAACTATGACCATGCAGTTTCCCGGGCCATAACCTTCATAGCGTGCAGGAGAAAAGTCTTCGCCAGCGCCGCCCTGAGCCTTATCAATAGCTTTTTCAATAACGTGCGCGGGCACCTGGTCTTTCTTTGCCCGGTCTATCAGACCTCGTAGTGCCAGATTACCATCCGGATCGGTACCGCCTTGCTTCGCACAAACATAAATTTCACGACCATAGCGGCTGTAAACTTTGCTTTTTGCATTGGCGGTTTTAGCCATAGACTCTTTTCGGTTTTGATAGGCGCGACCCATTCTGAATATCTCACTGGTTAATTAAAGACCCAAAGATTTTACACAGGCAGCAGGTACTGGTCGAGCAATACCAGGAATAAGTAGCGGCATCCGTTCATATTGTTGATATAGCCAACCCGTCTACCATAGAACATTTTGATTCTTCAGTTACCACTATCGGCCAGCGTAAACTCAGGCGCAGAAATAACCAGTTGAGTCCGTTATGCAAAACCCAGTACCCGTTTTATCCATGCGAAAACTTTACTCTAGTGCCTCTAGTCGCCAGGAGTTTATTGCTGAGATCGGTAAGGCAGCTCGCGAGGTTGGCTTCTTCTACCTGGAAGATCACGGTATTTCACTGACAGAGCAAGTAAAGGTACTGGATATTGCTAAATCGTTTTTCGCGCTTAGTAATACCGCGAAGAAAGAGATTCAGATGATTCACTCACCCCATTTCCGCGGATATTCTGCAAACTATTCCGAGTTGACCGCTGGTCGTCGCGACCGCCGGGAGCAGTTCGATATTATGGATGAGCTGACGGCTTTTTCAGATGCAGACATTCATCATGAGTGGCAAAAATTAATTGGCCCTAACCAATGGCCAAAACAATTACCGGAAATGAAAACCCAGCTTCTCAAATGGCAGGACAAACTCACCGAGGTGTCTCTGCAATTGTTAGAAGCGCTCTGCGAAAGCCTGGAGCAACCTTCTGATGCCCTTTCAGAGACGGTTCGCAAAGGGCCCTATCGCCACACTAAGCTCATAAAATACCCGGGAACTTCAGAAGGTTCCGAGCAAGGGGTGGGCGCACATAAAGACCCCGGCTACCTGACATTAGTCATGCAGGACGAAAACAGCGGGCTGGAAGTGGAATTTGAGCAACAGTGGTATAAAGTCGCCCCCCGTCCCGGAGCCTTTGTCGTCAATATTGGTGAGCTACTGGAGCTGGCATCTAACGGCTATTTAAAAGCGACCAACCACCGTGTGACCAGTCCTAAAAAAGGAGTGACCCGATACTCTTCTGCTTTTTTCATGGCCGCACAGCTTGATGCGTCAGTGCCCGTGCTAAATCTGCCACCTCATTTAGCTAAACAAGCAAAAGGGCCAACCAGCGACCCGAATAATCCATTACTAAATAATGTGGGCGAGAATGTAATGAAAGGCAGAAAGCGTTCGCACCCTGATGTCTCGATGCGTTTTTACCCACAACCTTTAGAGTGCACTTCCTGCTAATCAGTTTTGTGAACCATTTTCACTTAACAATTATCGGCATAAACCCGAATTTGAGGTTCGCTGACAGAGGTGGCGGCTGAATAGGTCACATAACACTGCATGAGATCATCCTCAGTCGCTGCTATTCCGACAACATTACCTATCCCAACTTCGGAAACAGCCCAGTCACTCAATTCAACGACCTGATTAAGAACACTTTCTTTCGCCGCAGGGTAACCATAGAAAATTAATGTGCCTCCGTCCGGGCAACTGACGCTTGTCTCATCAAACTTACCGCCAAGGCAGGCAGAATCTGCACTTTCCAGACCTTGAACTGCAGCTTTGCTGTAGGTGATATCGAGAGCAGACTTTAAAGACGCTTCAAGCGCTTTAAGGCGACTTTTCTCTGCATCATTAGAAAAGTTAATAAACTGCGGAAGTGCAGTAACGGCCAGAACGCCAAGCACAACAATAACAGTAATAAGTTCGACCAGCGTAAATCCTTTACTACGTCGCATGTAAAACATCCAAAAATAAAATAGGGGCCACAAGAGCCCCTATTGTAATACAGATTAAATTGTTAATTCAATGTTATTAAAAACTAACTGTTACTGAATCACAAGCTTCTGTACCCGCTTCACACAGTTTGTAGACAACATCGCTACCATCCGAGTCAAAGCGGTCACGTACTCGGCCTGAGTTTGATAATGTTTCAACAAACTCACCGTTACGATACAAGTCGACGTCGCCCGCAGCGCCTGACCAACGCAGGTCAACCAAAGCGGTTCCGCTACGCAGTAAGCGTGAACGATAAACGTCTAACTCGATATCGGTAAGGCTAACCGTCACAGACTGAGTTACCGTATCCGACAGCTCAGTTGCATCAGTCACTGTTAAAGTAACATCGTAGGTTCCTTCTTGAGAGTACGCATACACAGGGTTTGCTTCTGTCGAAGTGCTACCGTCACCAAACTCCCAGAAATAACTCTCAATGTCACCATCGCTGTCTGTTGATGTATTCGTAAAGCTTACCGTTAAGTCAGCCGCGTCTGCTTCAAAACCTGCAACAGGAGCATCTGGTAAGCCATCGTCTTCTTCAACAGCGGTTAGAGTTAAGGACCAATGGTTCAATACACCGGTATCTGCACCAGCGTTGTCTGATACATTCAGCGTCCAGTCACCGGTCATATCTTCACCGTTAAAGCTATCCAGCGACCAGCTCTGAACCAAATCATCTTCGCTGCCGCCAGTACGGTCATGCAGTACATGCTCTGTACCTTCCGGCGATGTTAAAGTAACGATTAAATCACCACGCCATGTATGAGTAATATCAACACTGACATCAGCACCGAAGACAACGCCTGTATCAGGCACGTTGATCACTCGAGTAATACCGTTGCTGTCGTCATCCGGGATATCAACACCGGCAGCATCATCGTAATAAAACTCAGATAAGCCTTGTGGCAGCACATAAACGCTTGCGCTAACATCGCGGGTCATCTCACCAGTTTCTACATCGGTACCATTAACCGTTATGGTGTATTCGCCCCAAGCGGTGTCTTCAGTTGTTGCTACTTGCACATCAACCGATTCGCCATTTTGTGCCTGGTTAGAAGACAAAGAGACATCAAGCTGAGGTTCAGAAGAAACCGTTAAATCAACAGCCCCTGACCAGTCAGCAATACTGCCCACATCCAGAGTTAATGTAGCGTTATCACCAGCAACAATTTCCTGAGATACCGGAGAAAGTGTTAAGCGATAAGCTGGATCAGGATCCGCAGCTTCGAGAGCACTCAATGCATTTAAACGGTTACCAGACACTGTTTTACCGGCTAAAGCTGGGTTGCTTTCCCCAGAGTCCATCAGAATTTGCTTAACTTCAGCAACCGTCAAATGCGGAGCAATAGACCACACTAAACCTGCAACACCAGCTACGTGAGGGCTTGCCATTGAGGTACCAGAGGCTGTTGCGTAACCACCATTTAGATAAGTTGACAGAATTTCAGTACCTGGTGCACCTAAGTCAACAGACACTGCGCCATAAGTTGAAGAGGCAGCCATTGCGTCAGTGCGCGTGGTATTTGCGACGTTAACAATACCGTCTAAGTCGTAACCACCCGGGTAACTTGCAGTAACGTCCGAATCGATACCATCGTTACCGGCCGCAGAAACAAACATAATGCCTTCATCAATACTGTCACTGATAGCCGTTCGTAGTGATTCAGAGTATGCGCCGCCACCCCAGGAGTTGTTCGTCGCAACTAAGTTAACGCCATGATTCACCTTCAGGTTAGTCATGTAGTCAATACATTCTATGGCCGCAGCGGTACTACCTGAACCTGATGCATCCAGGAACTGACAACCAACAATTTCAACGTCCCAGTTAACGCCCGTTACACCTTCGCCATTGTTTGAACTAGCGCCGATAGTACCGGCAACATGCGTACCATGGCCGTTTTCATCCATTGGGTCGCCGTTTGAATTAACTGCAGAGTAACCGTAGCAGTCATCAACAACGCCGTTACCGTCATCGTCCTGACCGTTGTCACAAACTTCACCTGGGTTAACCCACATGTTTCCGGCTAAATCCGGGTGCGTATAGTCAACACCGGAGTCGATAACACCAATGACTATGGTCGAGTCACCCGTTGTAATATCCCACGCTGGACGCGCATCGATATCAACACCCGGCGTACCGCCGCTTTGCCCGGTATTTTCCAAAGCCCACATGTCGCCAAAAGCTGGGTCGTCCGGCGTCGCCAGGATATTGAAGTCTGAGCTCTTCGTATCGTTAATTGAAATGATGTAGTTCGGCTCAGCTACATCAACTAAAGGGTGGTTTGAGAGCCGCTTAATTAGTGCATCACGCTGCTTAGCATTTCGTACGTTTACTTTTGCAATACGTCCATCAGCAATGTTCCGCATTGCCATGTCCCGACCGCGGTTATCAAGTGCACGCAAAGTACCACCTGCATTACTTATCAGGTCCAGGCGCTGCTCTTTCGTTGCCGAGGCTTTAAAAACCACCAACAGAGAGTCGTCGTCCGCTTGTTTACTATTGGCAGCAGCTGTTCCTGCAGCAAGTGCCATAGATACGCCAACGACCAATTTTTTCAAATTCGTCATGCTTCCTTCCTCATTATTGTTGTAGGAATATCATTTACCTGTGCGAACTGCTTTTTCAGCACTAAAAAAGAAGTAGCATATTTTTCACACTGATTTACGCCAAAAGTTAAATATTTAATGTTCTTTACGATAAATACGAAAAAGGGACTAGGACATTCAGGTTGCTTTCTAGTACGTTGGTACATAACAAACTGTTAAATAAAGAAGTTTACATTCAAGTACCATTAAAAAAATACACCATTCATACGATTGTCGCGCACATTTGAACCTCTATTCTTGTTAGCGGAATTATTAACAAAAGGTGTTCCGCTTTGACTTTCATTAAACAACTTTTAGTAGCAACAGCTGTCATGCTCATCTCCTTTTCAGGGAATGCTGACGAGTTATCTGTTGCATTAGCAGGGTTACTGGAGCGGCAGTCCCTTGCAAACCATGCCGAAATTGCTCAACTAGGCTCATACAACCTCACTTCAGTAGCGCAGGCAGGAGAGCAAAATTACGCATATCTCGTTCAGTTAGGGTTGGAAAACACTCTGACTATCGAACAGCAAGGGTTCAATAATTCTGTCACTGCAGAGCAGTCTGGACGCAGTAATTCAGCGACCATTCTTCAAGTTGGGCAAAGCAATGTCATTCAGCTTCAACAACTTGGTGATGGAAACTCTATAACCATTCAGCAGACAGGCGCTGCCGCTGAAATGTCCATCACGCAGTTCAAATAAGAACAATCAATGGAGAACAAAACATGTCTAATACAATTCTTAAAAAAAGTGCAGTAGCTTTAGCCTTAGGTCTGGCATTTTCAGGCTATGCTGCTGCAGAAACACACATTGCGGTTGTTAACCAGGATTCATCAGAAGCCGTTGAATTCGGCAACAACATGTACATCGAACAAAGCGGTGTCTTTAGCTGGGCTTACGCTGATCAGTACGGAGAAGGTAACGATACGTCACTTCTTCAGTTTGACGACTGGCAGGAAGCTTATACTTATGTAACAGGCGACTTTAACTTTGTTGAAGGTGAGCAGTCTGGTTTCTGGAACGTTGCAGATTCGGAAATCACTGGTGATGAAAATATTTTAGTGAGTCTTCAAGCTGGCGACTTGAACTCATCTACAATTTTCCTGACCGGTAATGGTAACTCTGCCTATGTAGAGCAATCAGGAGCTGGGAACGAAGGGGTTATTGACCTGACTGGTGACTACAATACCGCCGATATTATACAACTCGGCGACGCTAACTGGGCGAACTTTCAAATTGAAGGTAGTGACAACTACTTTGAAGCTAACCAATCAGGCTCTTCTAACGAAGCAGGCTACTTCTCTGCAACTGGAAACATGAATGAGTTCATTTCAGATCAGGAAGGTGACGGAAACGTTGGCGGTGTTGTTGGGGCTAACGGAGATATGAACACTGTTTGGGTTCAGCAATTTGGCTCAACAAACATCTTTATCGCAAGTAGCCTCGAAGGCAATGAAAACTTCGTAGACGTTTACCAAGATGGCGCTAGCAACGAGTTTTTAATAGAACCAATTCAGGGCGATGTTAACGAAATCGTTGTTAACCAAGAAGGTAACACTAACGTTGTAGAAGCCGCAACTGGCATGGTAGGTAACTACAACACAGTTGATGCAAGCCAAGATGGTGATAACAACTACGCCGTATTTGCGACTGAAGGTGATGATCACATCATCGAAATGGATCAGCGCGGCGACAACAACATTGCGGTTGCAGAGTCTTATGGTTCGTACAACGATATCCGCATCTCCAGCCGCGGTGATGAAAACTTTAACGGTGTTGCCCTGATTGGTTCAGGTAACGAAGCCGATAGCCGCCAAATTGGTGATGTAAATACCGCAGAAATTGTTATCGCTGGTGACGATAATGATGTGTACTCTCGCCAACACGGCGACAGCAACACGCTACTCGCATACTCTTACGACGCAGGCACAACCTCTGGCAACGACCTTCAATCAGAGCAAACTGGCGACATTAACCTTATCGATACCATTATCGGTGGCAATGACAACCTTATCGCTTTCGTTCAGGAAGGTAACAACAACATTATTGCTGGCGACGAAGGGTCATTTATTGTCGGCGGTAATGGTGGCAGCGTTGACATTCAGCAGGTTGGTGACAACAACGTTGTGACTGGTGGTCAATTTAGCGATACCAACACCATGAGTGTTTATCAGCAAGGCGACTATAACGTAGCAACAGTAGTTCAATACTAATTCAGTATTAGCTCAATAATATAAAGCGGCTGCTTTTAGTAGCCGCTTTTTAGGCGCTTATGTTAAAGAAACTCATTTTTGCTCTCATTTTAATGACTCCTTTTAGCCAGGCGGATGAAATAGAGCTTGGAGGAATGGTTCTTGACAGAACGATATCTCGTTTTGGCAAAGACTTTTTCTTTTACTACACCAGCTACTGGCGAGATATACCATCGACTAATGGAATTACAGTCGTCGTTAACGAGCGAGTGTACCCACAAGCAGGAACTTACCTGTGGGTGGAAATGGAACAACAAAAAGTCTTCGAAACCTATTTTGGCCGTCGCCAAAATGACGTAAAGAAGCTGGCTGAACAGGCCATCCTTATAAGCATTAACGAGGTCGCCCGTATAAAAGCAGACTCAGTTTTTGATTCGCCAGAAAATAATCAATTCTAAAAAGGCGTTAACTATGAAAAAAAGACTATCAATTATCAGTTTAGCTTTGGCTTTATCATCCCCATTGGTTGCTGCGACAGAAATTGTCTATCAACCAATTAACCCCAGCTTTGGCGGAAACCCAATGAATGGCAGCTTTCTGTTACAAAAAGCTCAGAGCCAAAACGCGCATACAGCTCCTGATGAAGGACGCTCATTCGTCGATCGCTTCAGAGATGCACTTGAAAGAAACATTATCAACTCGCTTACTCGCCGAATAGCGGACGGTGAGATCGTTGAAGGCCTTTATGACACTGGTGAGTACACAGTGGAAGTCATTGGTCAGCCTGACGGCAGCGTGCTCGTTTATATCACGCATAACGAAACCGGTGAGCAAACCGTTATAACAATGCCTTCGATTTAAGAGAGTTACCATGAATATTCGTACTATCATTTTATTGGTCTTGTCAGTCGCAATGTCCGGTTGCGCTATGATGCCCAAGCCGACAAGCCTGAATATCCAACCAGCTGAAATTGATGCGCCCAGCTCAATGATGCTGACCTTAAAAGAAAGCCCTTTACCTAAAAATCGCATTCCCGTCTCGGTTTATGCTTTTCGGGATCAAACCGGGCAATACAAACCACAAGCTAATGTCTCAAGTTTTTCCACTGCCGTAACTCAGGGTGCTACGTCGATACTGACTCAGATGTTACTTGAGTCTGGCTGGTTCTTACCCATGGAAAGAGAAAACTTACAGAACCTGCTTACTGAGCGCAAAATCCACAACTCGAGCAAGAGCTCTGACTTACCTCCGTTGCGAGAGGCTCGATTACTGCTGGAAGGCGGCATTATTAGCTACGACACAAATGTCAGTACCGGTGGTATTGGAGCCGAATATTTTGGTATCGGAGCATCGGAGTTATACCGGGAAGATCAGGTATCCGTTTATATACGTGCTGTCGATGTATACACAGGGCAGGTTCTTCTCTCTGTTTCGGCAAACAAAAAAGTCTTTTCACAAGAGCTAAGAGCAGGCCTGTTTCGTTACGTTTCCTTAAATCGTCTGGCTGAATTTGAAGGTGGCTATTCGACGAACGAACCGGTTCAGCTTTCTGTTAAGCAAGCAATGGAAAAGGCATTATTTGAATTAATTGAAAAGGGGCAAGAGAGAGGCTTTTGGCGAGCGGATAGCTAATCGCTGATTCTCTATTTTATTTAACCGGACGTTGCGTAATTCGACCACTTTAAAAGCTCAACCCGATTGCGCGCTCCGGTTTTTCGAAAAATTGAAGACAAGTGTGTTTTTACCGTGTGAGCACTTATATTTAACTGTTCTGCAATTTCTTTATTACGTGCGCCAGTTGCCACCAGCTCAATAATTTTCAATTCTTGAGGAGTCAGAGAATTTACTTGTGACGCAGTAGTAAAAGAGTCGTCATCGGCCTGGCGCCGCAACATCATTTCTTCAATTTTACCGGAAAGCAGTGAACGCGGGTAATACAACTCACCCTGACCTATCACTTTGATTGCAGTAAGCACGCGATCTAAATGGTCGTTTTCATAAATAATACCACGCGCACCGAGGTTTAGCGCCTGGTTCGGACGTACCTCATCTTTTCTGGCGTTAACTAAAAACAAGGGGTAAGTTCTGGTTAGAGCTGCAATTTCATTGGTGGTATGAGACCTCGAAAGCTGCTCTGAACCTAACGAGTAAGCTACCATCGTATTTTCCAGCGGCGAACTTTCAACCAGTTCAGAGAAAGTACGATGGACAACCGATATTTCTAAAGATTCAGCAAGCAACCCCAAGTTCTGTGTACGCTTTTGATGTTCAATTAAAGCTAACTGAGTAAAACGCGCCATAACATCCCTTAAAGTTAAAACACATATTCGTTACTTCGCTTGTGATTTGAATTACATTTTTCTAACGAACTATGTGACCCTTTATAATATACGATTATTTTTTATGCTGAAAGTTTATGCACCTTAGAACATGTTACAAAATGTAACAAGCGCTCTATTTCCAATAAAACATAATCACGGACATCAAGCTAAGATAACCTCACTCACGGTAGGCGAAATAAGCGACAAAAGGGCTGCAATCCCGTATAATGTGGGTCAACAGATAAAGTTGAGTGTTTTAGTCAGGTATTTTATACTATTGGCTAGTAACGGGCGAAATTCCCATCCGCAGCTTTTAGAGTGGGTAAATCATGAGTGAACAGATTGATCAGGCGCTTGCACGTAAATACGATGCAGGCTTCGTTTCAGAAATAGAGTCAGAAACTTTTCCAATTGGCTTGGATGAAGACGTCATTGCCCGTCTATCCGCCATTAAAGGTGAACCTGAATGGATGCTGGAATGGCGTCTGAAGGCTTATCGCACCTGGTTAAAAATGGAAGAGCCGGACTGGGCACACGTCGATTATCCCAAAGTGGATTACCAGTCTATTTCATACTACTCAGCGCCTAAAAGCATGAAAGATAAACCTAAGTCGTTAGACGAGGTTGATCCTGAATTGCTGCGCACCTATGAAAAACTCGGTATTCCTCTGCACGAGCAGGAGATGCTGGCCGGTGTAGCTGTCGATGCGGTCTTCGACTCGGTTTCCGTCGTCACTACTTTCCGGGAGAAACTGGAAGAGGCTGGCGTGATCTTCTGCCCTATCTCTGAAGCTCTTCACAAGTACCCTGACTTAGTTAAAAAGTATTTAGGTACCGTAGTTCCCCGTGGTGACAATTTCTTCGCTGCGCTTAACAGTGCCGTATTCACTGACGGGTCGTTTGTTTATATTCCAAAAGGCGTTCGCTGCCCTATGGAACTATCAACCTACTTCCGCATAAACGAACAGAACACGGGTCAGTTTGAGCGTACCTTAATTGTTGCCGAAGAAGGCAGCCATGTCAGTTATCTGGAAGGTTGTACCGCTCCACAACGTGACGAAAACCAATTACACGCAGCCGTGGTTGAGCTGGTAGCACTGGATGATGCCGAGATCAAATACTCAACGGTTCAAAACTGGTACCCAGGCGATGAAAACGGCAAAGGCGGTATCTATAACTTTGTCACTAAACGCGGTCTGTGCGAGAAAAACGCGAAAATATCCTGGACTCAGGTAGAAACAGGCTCAGCCGTTACCTGGAAGTACCCAAGCTGTATTCTCAAAGGTGACAACAGCGTTGGTGAATTCTATTCAGTAGCGTTAACCCGCGGCAGACAGCAGGCCGATACCGGCACCAAAATGATTCACTTAGGTAAAAACACCAAGTCGACCATCATTTCTAAAGGTATTTCCGCCGGTCGCAGTAATAACGCTTACCGCGGCCTGGTGCGTATGGGCCCGGGTGCCGAGGGCGCACGTAACTTTACCGAATGTGATTCGCTGCTTATTGGCGACCAGTGCGGCGCACACACATTCCCGTATATTGAAAGCAGCAATCCAACCGCGATTGTTGAACACGAAGCCACCACCTCTAAGGTGAGTGACGATCAATTATTCTTATGTCGGCAACGAGGCCTGGACCCTGAAAAAGCAGTCTCAATGATTGTAAATGGCTTCTGTAAAGAAGTATTCCGCGAGCTACCAATGGAGTTCGCAGTTGAAGCCGGTAAGTTGCTTGAAATCAGTCTTGAAGGTTCAGTGGGGTAAAACATGCTATCTATTAAAGATCTGCACGCACGTGTAGAAGAAACAACAATTTTGAAAGGCCTGAATCTGGAAATAAAACCCGGCGAAGTACACGCTATTATGGGTCCTAACGGTGCCGGGAAAAGTACTTTAGGCTACGTTTTATCCGGCCGCGATGGCTACGAAGTGGAAAGCGGCAGCGTTGAGATGGACGGCAAAGACTTGCTGGACATGGAAGTTGAAGAACGCGCTCAAGCCGGATTATTCCTGGCATTCCAGTACCCGGTTGAAATACCCGGCGTAAGCAACATGGAATTCATGAAAGAATCGGTTAACGCCCTACGCGAAGCGCGTGGCGAGAAAGCGTTAAGCTCTGCAGAATTTTTAAAAAAAGCCAAAGAAGCCTGTAAACAGGTTGAGTTACCGCTCGATTTCTTAAAACGCGGTGTGAATGAAGGCTTCTCAGGCGGCGAGAAAAAACGTAACGAGATTATGCAGCTGATTATGCTGGAACCTAAAATCGCCATCCTTGATGAGTCCGATTCCGGCCTGGACGTTGACGCTCTGCAAGTTGTTGCAAAAGGCGTCAACAGCCAGCGCGACGGCAAACGCAGCTTTATTGTTGTCACGCATTATCAGCGCCTGCTGGATTACATTCAGCCAGACTACGTCCACATTCTGTCTAAAGGCAAAATTGTGAAAAGTGGCGGTCCTGAACTGGCTAAAGAAGTTGAAGCTTCAGGCTACGCTTGGTTAGCAGAAGCTGAAGCAGAAGGAGCAGATGCATGAGTCAATGGTTAAACCACGTTCTAGAGCGTGCCTCGACCGTTGACGATTGGCTATCTCCGGTCCGGGCACAAGCCTTGGACACTTTAAAGCAGCAGCAATGGCCAACGCGCCGCACTGAAGCCTGGCGTTATACCTCGCTGCACCCGGTTGCTAATTTGCAGTTGCAGACAGGCACAGGCAATAACACCGCCGAAGCACCTTTCATCGAGGGGCTGAACAGCCTTGATCTGGTTTTTGTTGATGGCCAACTGAGTACTGACATCAGCAAGCTTCAGCTGCCGGAAGGCGTTACTATAAGTGAGCTTTCCGCGCCAAGCGAGCCAGCAGAAGCGCTTTTTGCGCAAGTAAAACCCAGCCATCATTTGTTTGGTCTGGTTAATGATGTATTGGCGCAGCAAGGTGTTGTTATTGATATTGCCGCCGGCGCTAAAATCAAGCAGCCCATTCGTATCGTTAACTTTGCTTCAGCCGGTATCGAATCTCACCAGCGCACTCTGGTACGTGTTGGTGCAAATGCTCAGGCAACGATTATTGAGCATGGCAGCGGTTCTGGTAATAGCTTGAATACAGCGTTTGCGGAGTACGATATTGCCGAAAAAGCGAATTTAGAGCACTACCGTTTTGCTCTGCACGAAGGTGAGTCTATTCATATTGGCGGCAGTCATTTTAAACTGCACGACCATGCCAAAATGAACAGTACCTTAATTGGCTACGGCAGTCAGCTGACACGCCTGGACGTGGATATTGAACACGCTGGCGAGCACGCGTTTGCTAAATTTAATAACGTGTATTTACTGGCTCCGCGTGAACATTTCGACTTACACAGCACCATTGAGCACGCATCACCAAACGGGACTACCGAAGAAAATGCCCGGGGCATTATTGGTGACAGGGCAAAAGCGGTATTTAACGGACGCATTCATATTCACCGCCATGCGCAGAAAACCCTGGCAGAATTGAATAACCGTAACCTGCTGCTGACCCGCGGTGCTCAAATCAATACTAAGCCGGAACTGGAAATTTACGCAGACGACGTACAGTGCGCACACGGTGCGACAGTGGCTGAGATTGATGAAGAAGCGTTGTACTACATGCTGACGCGCGGCATCGACAAGCAACAGGCTTTGGTGATGCTGAACTTTGGTTTCGTGCAGGAGATGGTTTTCCAAATGCCGAATAAAGCGTTGGCTGACTGGTTACAGCCCATATTGAAAACACGATTTGAAAGTATGATGGAGCAGCAATGAGCCTGAACGTTGCGCAAATTCGTGAGCAGTTTCCGATACTGCACCGCCAGGTTCATGGTAAACCTTTAGTTTATCTGGACAACGCTGCAACCACCCAGAAGCCACAGGCGGTCATTAACGCGCTGACGGATTACTACACTCAGTGCAATGCCAACGTTCATCGTGGTGCTCACTACCTGTCCGATGAAGCGACCCGGCGTTATGAAGCAGCGCGTAAAACCGTTGCTGAGTATATAAATGCCAGCCGCCAGGAAGAGGTTATCTGGACCAGCGGTACCACCGAAGGCATTAACTTAGTCGCTAATGGCGTTGCCCAGCGACTAAAGGCCGGTGATGAAGTGCTGGTTACCGAGATGGAACACCATGCGAATTTGGTGACCTGGCAGCAAGCCTGTAAACGCTCGGGCGCAGCATTGAAAGTAGTGCCCATTAACGAAGACGGCTCGCTGAATACCGAGCAGTTTCATGCTCTGTTGAGCGAGAACACGGCTTTCGTTTCAATGCCGCACATTTCAAATGCACTTGGCACCATTAACCCAATTAAAGAGCTCACTGCAGCCGCCAAGGCGAAAGACGCACTGGTAATGATTGATGGCGCTCAGGGCGTTGCACATGGCGCTATTGATGTGCAGGACATTGGCTGTGACTTTTACGCATTTTCCGGACACAAAGTATTCGGACCAACCGGTATCGGCGTACTTTGGGGTTGCTACGAAGTTTTAAAAGACTGGCCCATATGGTTAGTCGGTGGCGAAATGATAGCGACAGTCAGTTACCAGGATGCCACCTGGGGCGAATTACCTAACCGCCTGGAAGCCGGCACGCCGAATATTGCCGGTGCTATTGGTCTGGCGGCAGCAATTAACTGGCTCCGGCAATATGATGCAGCCGACATTCTGGCTCACGAAACCGCTTTACTGGCACGAGCAACACAATTAGCCGAGCAAACCGATGGCTTAACCATTGTTGGGCATGCCGCAAAGAAAATTGGCGTGCTAAGCTTTATTCTAGACGGTGCGCATCCGGCCGATATTGGCTTTTTGCTCGACAAACAGGGGATTGCCATTCGTACGGGTGATCACTGCGCTCAGCCGTTGATGAAGCGCCTGAACGTGCCGGGCACTGCGCGCGCATCGTTTTCCATTTACAATACGCTAGACGAGGTTGAAATGCTGTTTGAAGGCATCAAAAAAGCTCGTCTAATGCTAGCCTGATGGCAGGAGGAGACTCATGTCTGTAGAAACATTTGTACCATCATCGTCCTTAATTTCGATGACAGAAAGCGCCGTACGTTATTTCGAGTCGCGCTTAAAAGACGAGCCAGGTAAGTTCATTCGGCTGTCCACCAAACAGAGTGGCTGCACAGGTTATGCCTATGTACTCAGTTCGGCCGATGCACTGGAGGACGGCGATGAAGTTGTCGATATTAACGATAACCTGAAGGTCGCGATAGCCTCTAATGCACTCGAACTGGTGCGTAATACCGAAATTGATTACGTAAAAGAAGGCATTAACGGCGTGGTTAAATTCAACAACCCGAATGTGGTCAACGAATGTGGTTGTGGCGAAAGCTTCAACGTGCAGTAACGGAAGTTTAAATTATGCAGCAGAAAATGGTGTCCACCACCCGTGAAGTTAAGGCACGTCGCGTGCCAACGGGTGAACCGAAAGTAATTCCTAAGGGTGAATTTGTTAACATTACTCAGGATTTAGGCGGTAATTATACTGTCACCTTTCAGGGCAATATGCTGCGCATAGACGGTACTGACGCGGATGCTATTGGGCGCAAACCCGAAAAGCTCGATTTTCCGGTACCAGACGACGGCAAAATATCGGAGCAACAAGTGTGGGATGCTCTGGAAACCATTTATGACCCTGAAATTCCAATTAATCTGGTTTCTCTGGGCCTTATTTATAAGGTCGACATTGATCAGGACACCCATACCATCACCATTGATATGACTTTAACTGCGCCGGGCTGCGGCATGGGGCCTGTACTTGTGGGTGATGTGGAATACCGCGTTTCTTTGGTACCGCACGTTAAAAATGTGAAAGTTGATTTGGTCTTTGACCCACCCTGGTCACGCGACATGATGAGCGAAGAAGCTCAGCTTGAAGCCGGCGTCTTCTTTTAACATTAGTTACTCTTTTAACTTATAAGTGAAGGTTATTGGTCAGCATGAATTTACCCAGCACAGATGAAATCATTGATGACTTAGAGTTTTTAGATGACTGGGAGCAACGCTACCAGTACATCATTGATTTAGGTAAAGCTCTGCCCGGTTTACCGGAAAGTCAGCATAAAGAAGAGTATCTGGTGCGTGGCTGCCAAAGTAATGTCTGGCTTATCAGCGAAGAAAAAGACGGCAAGCTGTTGCTGCACGTAGATAGTGACGCGGTCATTGTGCAAGGCCTGCTGACCTTAGTCATGGCGGCTTACCACAATAAAACCCCTGAGCAAATTCTGGCATTTGATATCGACCATTACTTTGCGCAACTGGATTTAGAAAACCACATTACACCAACCCGTGGTAACGGTTTACGTGCAATTGTCGGAAAAATTCAGCAATTAGCGAAACAAAGCCAGGCTTAAATTGTATTAAACAGCTCCTGAACTTTTGCCGACACCGTTCTGTAACTGGTTAATAAGCGGATATCGACTTTATGGAGCTGTTGTTTCATCTGAACCAGCTGCTCTAGCTTAAGTGCAATACGCAAGCAATGCCCCATTGGTCCGGCACAATCATCAACCGCCATTTTTGTTTGTTCAGACAGCGGTAACTTTTCAAAGAAACACGCCTTATCGACCCCAAGCATAATATCGATACCCGATAATAACCCGACGAAATAGCATTGATCCGGGTCGATATCCGGCGAATTTTGCCGTTTAGCCAGCTCATAACACATCTGCGCCCGAACTAAGACCATGCGGGAGGCCTCGGGGCTACTTGCGGTTACCGAGCCAATGAGGGCTATCCAGCGCCTTAGTTTCTCAATACCCAGGCGCATAATAACGTCTTTAACCCGGGTAATAGGGCTCGCGGTCGGGTATAAAGGGCTGTTAACGATTTTAAGCAGACTCACTGACAACTTAGGATCTTCTGAAATGACCTGAGAAAGTTCGGTTAAATCGGGTTCTTTTTCAAAGCAAAGCGATAGTATTTTTGCCAGTTGCAAAGAGGAAGGCTCTAACCGAGTTCCGTAAACCACGGTTGGTTTCGCAAAATAGTAGCCCTGAAACAGCTCAAAACCCAGGGCTTCATAAGCTTGCTTGGTCGCTTCGTCTTCCACCCGCTCAGCCAGCCACTTTCCTTTGAATCCGGAAAGCTTTTGTTTAAAAGCTTTAGCCTGTGCCAGCGTTAGAGTCGAAACGTCCACTTTGATGTAAGACGCATACTTCAGCAGAGGCTCCCAGGCAGGGTCGAATTCGAAGTCATCCAACGCAAAGCGAAAACCTTTTTCGTACCAACGCGCCACCGCATTAACGACGGCTCTGGTCGGCTTGATTCGCTCCACCAGCTCAATAACCACTTTGTCCGGCTCAATGGGAAGAAAGCTTTGGGAGACTAAAAACTCACTGGAAACGTTGATAAATGCTGTAGCATCGTACTGCTCAGTTTGGGTGGTTATGCCCGCACAAAGGTTAAAGACAACCTCGCTGGTAGCCGCTGTATCGCCGACCGTCTCGGCGGTTAAGTTCAGCGCACTACGATAGAGCAGCTCTACCGCATAAAAGCGGTTTTTATTGTCATAAATGGGTTGAGCTGCCAGTAACGGAAAAGTTTCAGCCATCTTTTTTACTGTCTTTAGCCGCTTCCATTGCGCTTAAAATATCCGACGATAAAGAGTCCAGCTGGCCTGTCGGCTGCGGCAACATTATCACTTTACTGGCAGCTGTATCGAAAGAGCCCAGTACATCCACGTAGTTAGTAAATTTGAGCAAATCAATAACGTCCTTAGAAGTAATATCGTTTGCCTGATCAGTGACCATGGCAATAGAGTCCCGCAAACCTTCTGCTATTGCTAAGCGCTGGCCTGCAATGCCCTGTCCTTGCAAAATTTTCGATTCTTTGTCGGCTTCAGCCTGCTTCACCAGCATAATTTTTTCAGCTTCCGCTTTATGCTCGGCTGCACGACGCTCTCGTTCTGCGGCGTTAATTTGGTTCATTGAATCTTTAACGGACTGATCCGGGTCAATATCGGTCACTAGCGACGCAATAATTTCAAACCCATACTCTTCCATGGTATCGCGCAACTGCTCTTTGACATCTTTAGAAATAGAGTCTTTATTATCGAACACCGCATCCAGGTTCTGCTTAGGAATTTGCGCGCGCACCGTATCAAAAACATACGACTGCATTTGCCACTCGGGGTTTTCCAGTTGATAAAAGGCATTATAAACTGAGGTTTCATTACTCACGCGATACTGCACGGACACCCGGACAATAACAAATACGTTGTCATTGGTTTTAGTTTCAACATCAACGTCCAACTGACGTGTTCTCATTGACTGTTTATGAGCAACTTGCTCAATCAGCGGAATGATAAAGTTAAGACCGGGCGTCAGCATACGGCGGTAACGACCGAACAATTCGACCAGGTAAACGCTTTGCTGCGGAACAATGCGCACTGAAGCGATCAGCAACAGTACGACAATCAGTGCGCCAACTACCCACATAATATTAAAATCGCTCGTCATTATTGAATCCTCATTATACGAGAATGATAAGGGAAGAGATTAACGGAAAGTGTGAAAAATAGCGAAAGAATGACGCAAAGGTTCCGTCAATTACAACGAAACCTTTGCGAGTCAGTGGTTATTCAGGAAGTTGTTCAAACCCCATGTGATACAGAGTAAAGCCGAATATGTCTGAATACTGTTCAATGGTTTTTGACACCGGTGTACCAGCACCATGCCCGGCATTGGTTTCAATACGGATAAGCTGAGGATTTTCGCCGCCCGCTTTGTCCTGAAGCTCTGCAGCAAACTTAAATGAATGCGCAGGAACCACGCGGTCATCATGGTCACCCGTAGTGATCAGCGTTGCCGGATAAGCCACGCCTTCTTCCACGTTGTGAACCGGCGAGTAACCCAGCAAATACTCAAACATTTCTTCGCTGTCGTTCGCTGTACCGTAGTCATACGCCCAGCCAGCGCCGGCAGTAAAGGTGTGATAGCGAAGCATGTCCAGAACACCTACTGCAGGCAATGCAACGGCAAAAAGTTCCGGCCGCTGAGTCATAACCGCGCCGACTAGCAAGCCACCATTAGAGCCGCCACGAACCGCCAATTGCTCAGACGATGTGTATTTCTCATCAATCAGGTACTCAGCTGCTGCAATAAAGTCGTCAAAAACGTTTTGCTTTTGCAGCTTAGTACCCGCTTTATGCCAGTCTTTACCGTATTCACCACCGCCACGCAGGTTAGCGACAGCGTAAACACCGCCCATTTCTAACCAGGCTGCGTTAGCAATACTGAATGAAGGTGTCAGGCTAATATTAAAACCACCATAACCATACAAAATTGTTGGGTTAGAGCCATCCAGCTCTGTTCCCTTTTTGTAGGTGATGATCATAGGTACTTCGGTACCATCTTTGGAAGTATAAAAGACCTGCTTTGATTCGTAGTTGGCAGAATCAAAATCAGCACCGGATTCAGCATAAACTTCAGAGCCGCCCTGATCAGGGTCGAATTTATAAATCGTTGACGGTGTGCTGTAGTTGGTAAAAGTGTAGTACAACTCATCCGCTTCTTTTTTACCTGAGAAGCCACCAATACTGCCCACACCCGGAAGCTGCACTTCGCGAACCATATCGCCGTTATAGGCATATTGCTTAACCTGGGCCACGGCATCGACCATGTACTCGGCAAAGATATAGCCCGCACCGGTTGATACGCTCAACACGTTTTCAGTTTCTGGAATAAAGTTTTCCCAGTTTTCAGGCGTTGGATTACTGGCATCAACGGTCACAACGCGCTGGTTTGGCGCATCGAGGTTCGTCACCAGGTAAAGCTTTGAACCGTCGTTATCTAATACACGAGTATCAGAGTCGGTATGATCAAGAACGGTAACCAGTTCACTGTCTTCATCGGTCAAGTCCTTTAAAAACAGTTTATTACCCGACGTTGAGTTAGCCGCTGAAATGAGTAAATAACGATCATCATCGGTTACTGATCCACCAACATAGCGGTGTTTCTCAGCATCCGTTCCACCAAACACCAACTTGTCGTCAGATTGGTCCGTGCCCAACTCATGGTAATAAAGTTTATGCTGATCGGTTTTTGCCGAAAGCTCACTGCCTTCTGGCTTGTCATAACTGGAGTAGTAGAAACCTTCATTGCCTACCCAGGAAATACCGCTGAATTTAATATCCACTAAAGGATCTTCCAGCTGTTCCTTGGTTTCGGCATCAATGACGATAATTTTACGCCAGTCGCTACCACCTTCAGAAATTGAGTAAGCCGCTAGCGAACCGTCGTCAGAGAAGGTTAATTGCGCCAGCGAAGTCGTGCCATCTTCACTGAAAGTATTCGGGTCCAGAAACACTTCCGGCTCTTCATCACCTTTTTGGCGATACACCACATACTGGTTTTGCAGGCCGTCGTTTTTGTAAAAGTAAGTGTAATCACCTTCTTTAAACGGTGCGCTGATTTTCTCGTAGTTCCACAATTCGGTCAGACGCTTTTCTATCGTTTCGCGATATGGGATGGACTCCAGGTGTGCGAAAGTCACTTCATTCTGAGCTTTAACCCAGTTTTCTGTCTCTTCGCTACGGTCATCTTCTAACCAACGATACGGGTCTGCTACTTCGGTTCCAAAGTAGGTATCAACCACATCGCCTTTACGCGTCTCCGGATACGACATAGATTGCGTATTCGCCTCTTGTTCTGTTTCAACATTTTGTGAGCAGGCTGTCAGCAAACTGACTGCCACTGCTCCCAGTAGGTATTTCATTGTTATTATCCTTATTTGAATTTAACCACTTCACCTTTTAAGGCTACACCAGCCATTAAAAAGCCAGCGCCGCACTGAAACTCTTCGGCACTGCTGAACTCATTATGCTCATAATTTGATTTAATGTTAATGACTGCATCGTAACCGTTATCACGCGCGTTGTCTTGCAGCACTTTCAATGCCGACAACAAAACCCATTCACAAGCTTCACGGTCAGATTTATTAAGCGCATTCGTCTTACGGCTGGTTGTGACAACACCCATTGACTGAGCCACTTCCGGGTGCGACTGACCAGCAAAGTAAACAGGAACATCAAGCAAAGCCTCTTTCGCTTTATTACTTTCCATTACGGGCTTAAGCTCCAGTGTTACTAAGTCATTGCGAGCCTCCGCCTGCAATGACAACAATGAACTCAATACCACAACAGCAACTACAAACAGCTTTTTCATTATCTATTTCCTTATATTATTTTGAGTTATTCCAACGTTTAAAAATTAATGAGGTATTAATGCCGCCAAAGGCAAAATTATTGGTCATGACATAGTCTGTCTCGATCTCTCGGGCTTGTCCGGTAATGTAATCCAGGTCGCCACATTCCGAATCAATATCGGTCAGATTCACTGTTGGTGCAAACCAGTTTTCCCGCATCATATGAATGCTGGCCCAGGCTTCGATGGTGCCACAAGCTCCCAAAGTGTGGCCTAAGTAGCTTTTCAGCGAACTGATAGGCACCTGGCGTTTAAATACCTTTGCGGTGGCATTAGATTCAGCAACATCGCCGCGATCGGTAGCAGTACCGTGCGCATTTACATAACCGACCTGCTCCGGTTCTAAGCTTGCTTGCTGTAACGCAAGTTGCATTGCCACCGCCATGGTCTCCGCCGTAGGCTGAGTAACATGGGCGCCATCCGAGTTAGTTCCAAAGCCAACCAGCTCAGCGTAAATAGTCGCTCCACGCTCCAGAGCATGGTCCAGTTCTTCAAGAATAAAGGTTCCCGCACCTTCACCAATAACCAGTCCATCACGATTTTTGTCAAAAGGTCGGGGCGTCTGCTCTGGTGCTTCATTGCGGGTGCTGGTCGCGTATAAGGTGTCAAACACCACAGCTTCAGAAGGACACAAGGCTTCTGCACCACCGGCTATCATGACTTTCTGGTGACCGTAAAGAATGGCTTCATAGGCATAACCCAGACCTTGAGAAGCGGATGTACAGGCTGAACTTGTGGTATGTACCCGCCCTTTGACGCCGTAAAATACGCCCAGATTAACCGCCGTGGTATGAGCCATGCTCTTTATATAGGTCGTTGCATTCAGACCGGTCATATCACCGTTTTCCAGCATATTACCGAAGATTTTCATCTGCTCGGTATCGCCGGTCGAAGAGCCATAAGCAACACCGCAGCTTCCGTCACTAATACAAGGGTGCTCCAGTAGCCCGGCATCGGTTAATGCTAACTCGGTTGCCCGGGTGGCCATTAAGCTAACGCCGCTCATGGAACGCACCGCTTTACGGGAGTAATGCGAAGGCTTTTTAAACGCTGGCTGAATCGGTGCTGCCAGGCGTGTGTTCAACCCTTCAAAACGTTCCCACTCGGGCATATTAACTACGGCATTTTTACCGCTTTCCAGACGACTCCGAAAGCTTGACCAGTTGTCACCAAAAGCTGTCAGACAGCCCATACCGGTTACGACCACACGTTTCATTAAACTAACCCACCATTAACCGAGAAAACCTGGCGCGTAATGTAAGCGGCTGACGGCTGGAACAGATAGCCAACCAAACCCGCGACTTCTTCCGGCTTACCCGCACGGCGCATGGGTATCATGGATAAAATGTCTTTCTCATGCTCGAGCTCACCGGTCATGTCTGTTTCGATAAGCCCAGGTGCTACACAATTAACGGTAATTTTGCGCTTAGCCAGCTCCAGCGATAAGGCTTTAGTCGCCGCAATAACCCCGCCCTTAGAAGCGCTATAGTTAACCTGCCCACGATTACCGGCAATACCGGAAACTGAGGCAATAGTGACCACACGGCCGCCCCGGCGCTGCTGGATCATGGGCATAATTAACGGGTGCAGCACATTATAAAAACCGCCCAGGTTAGTTTGCAGCACGCTGTCCCAGTCATCTTCCGTTAGCGAAGGGAAAGCGCCGTCGCGGGTGATGCCGGCATTACACACCGCACCATAATAAGCGCCGTTATCTGCAATATCCTGCTCTATCGCCTGTCGGGCAGCTTCGCGGTCACTAACATCGAACACCAGTAAAGACGCCTGTTGACCCAGTGCTTTAACTTCTTCTACAACCTGTTCCGCCGATGCTTTATCTGAGCGACAATGAATGGCCAGATCAAAGCCATCTTTAGCCAGTTGCAGCGCAATTGCCCGACCAATTCCTTTACCGGAACCCGTGACAAGCACTCGTTCAGCCATACCTTTAACCATAATTTTCCTCTATAAATGCGTTTTCATCCGGTGGCTGATAAACATTCAGCCGGGCTTGTGCAATCACCTTATCGCCATGGCGAATGTCACACGCAAAAACACTCAGCCCTGACGACTCAACATGCAACTCTTCAACGAACACATCGTATCGCTCGCTCAGTTTGAAACTGGCAACATCGCACTGGTATTTTCGGCTTCCCAGTAGAAAGCCCAGCTTAATTTCACCACCGGCGGCTTTATGCTGGTATCCCGCAACAGCGGCGATGCTTTGTGCCATAAGTTCAATGCCAACATGCGCCGGTAGACCCTGAAGCGATTCGCTGTAAAACAAATTATCGCTACTGACCGTTAGCCGACACTGTCCCTTGCCGGGTTCGGCCCAGCACAGCTCATCAATCAGCCGCATGGGGGGTTGGTGCTTTATCAGCTCGTCTAAATTATGCGCCATGTTGCTTTCCTCGGCTAAAAACCAGGGAAACATTGTTTCCACCAAAGGCAAAGGAGTTACTCAGACAATGCTCAACAGGGATCTGCCATGAGTCACCCTGGTATAAATTGATATCCGTTATATCCGAATCTTTGACGCCGTCCCAGGCATGCTTTGGCAGCCCGTTTTGTTGAGTCAGCGCCAGCCAGCAGAACACCGCTTCAATAGCACCGGCGGCACCTAAGGTATGCCCGGTCAGCGCCTTTGTAGAACTGGCCGGAACCTGCGAAGCACCCAGTTCATTCACTGCAAAAGCTTCCATTTTGTCGTTCAGTGGTGTGGCCGTGCCATGCAGGTTGATGTAGCTAAGCTGCTCGGCACTCAGTTCAGCATCTGACAACGCCCCCTGCATAGCCGCCAGGGCGCCACGCCCTTCAGGGTGTGGTGCGGACATATGATGAGCATCGGACGTAGCGCAGGCACCAGTTAAAGTTACCAAGGACGGTTGTAAATTGTCTTCTGTACGGGTTGCTATAAATAACCCGGCAGCTTCACCAATAGTAATACCATCGCGATTCGCGCTAAAGGGGTTACAGCGCTCCGTCGACGTCGACTCCAGCGCTTTAAAACCATTTAAAGTCAGCTGACAAAGAGAATCAACACCGCCAACAACCACTGCATCGACCATACCTGAGCGCAATAAAGACCGGCCACTCATAAAAGCACGTGCACTGGACGAACAGGCCGTAGAAAGGCTGTAAACCGGACCGGTAACACCCATTAATTCAGCAACACATTCTGCCGGTGCGAGCATTTCCTGCATGGCGTAATAAAACGAGTCAGGCAGGCCACCTTTTGTTTCGTCATGTGCTAACGCTTCTTCACCCGAAGCTATGCCCGAGGTACTGGTGCCCAGAATCACGCCTACTCGATCAGAGCCCAGCTTATTTATCAGCGCCTGCAGTGGCTCTTTAATTTGCTGTAAGGCCGCGGCAACCAACTGATTATTCCGGGTTCGCATTGCCGGCGGCAGGCTGTCTATATTTGGCAGTTTGTCATCCGCTACCTGCCCGGCAAATAGCGAAGTGCCATCGTTGGTAACGAAAGCAGACGCCCTCAAACCGGCCTGCTCGCCCGTTAGCGCTGCCTGCCAAATGGTCTCGCAATTGTGGCCCGACGCACAAATAGCGCCCGGTTCACTCAGTGTTACTGTCATCAGTTTCTAATAGCTCATACTCTAGGGTTGTTATCACCAATTGATAACCCATGGATTTATTCTGAATAACCCGTTGCAGACTGGCATCGTCATTAGCTGCTGACCATAACAACTGGCCGTTATGCCAAAGTTCACGTTTTGTCTGGGTGGTCTGTAAGCTCATACCGTCTAAATTTGAATTAACAAAATCGAGCGGCCACAGCGCCATTTGCAAATCTGCCCATACCTGCAGAGCCAGGCGCGCATCGTCAAAAGCTTCACTGCCCTTAAAGCTCAGTCCGTTCGCTTGAGTAATCTCGCTGCGAAATAATTCATGTCCAAGTGGAGACAACGCAACCAACAGCAGTCGCTCATTACCAAAAACAGCCGAAACCATAAAAGTGCGTTGCTGCTGCCCTTTTTGCCACTCTACTTTCTGCCATAGCTGCACAGGCTTTTCCGGCCAGCTGTGCTGCAGTTGGTAACTCCCGTCGGCAACAGGCACCTGAAAGGAATGCCCACTCAACGACTGGCAACCGGCAAGGATGGTCATTACCAGTAGTAAGAAAACGCCTTTAAGAGATACTAGCTGCATAGCTCCGCCAATACGTTCAAGCGCCGCTCGCTATCGCGAACATAAGGGTTGTTGGTATCCCATGCGTAGCCAGCCAGAATTGAGCAAATCATCGCTTTCACCTGTTGCTGCTGGTCAGGATAAAAAATGACATCCTGAAAGCGTGTATCATACCAACCCTTTACAAAAGTGCGAAAGGTTGTAATACCGACACGCAAAGGGTCACTGTATTGCTTCTGCCAGTCCTGGGGTTCGTTATTCAGCTCTTTTAACACCAACGGCACCGCCAGCGATGAAGACTGCATTGCAATGGTCACCCCCGAAGAAAAAACTGGGTCTAAAAATTCACCGGCGTTACCGAGCAACGCAAACCGGTCGCCATAGAGACGATCCACATTGGCTGAATAGCCAGTAATACGCTGTTCAGCACGAACTACCTTATATTCGCCTAACACTTCAAGCAGGTAAGGCTCGTCTGCCACCAATTTCCACAGCGCTTCTTTTTCGCTGTCATTTTCTGCAAAGTACTCACTGGCACCAACAACACCAATACTGGCAGTACCATCTGCAAAAGGAATGAGCCAGTACCAAACTTCAGGGTTTCGTGGGTGCACCGTGATGAGAATTTTAGTTCGGTCGAAGTATCCACCGGTAAGTTCAGATTTCACATGACAGAAAACGGCCTGGCGCACGGGAAAGTCCGACGGCGACTCTAACGACAATAAGCGCGGCAGTACTCGACCAAAACCACTGGCATCCAGCACAAAACGAGCTTTTGATTCTGTCTTCCCGGTGGTGCTGGACAAGCTCAATTTAACCGCATCCGGGTCACTAAAATCAATGGCTTCCAGCGCAATACCGTGTCTGACTTCAGCACCTTTCTCTGCCGCGCCCTGCGCCAGTAACTGATCAAAATGCTCACGTTTAACCTGATAAGTGGTGCCCGGCCCTTCACTGGATTTTTTGCGGAAGTCAAAGTCCACTTTATTGCCGTTATAATAAAAAGCGGCACCTTCCTTGTACTGGAACCCCAGCCGCTCTGCGTTTTCCAGCACCGTGTCCAGCAACCCGGCTTCTTCAATAAAGGTCATGCACTGGGGCAACAGGCTTTCGCCAATAGAAAATCGCGGAAACTCCTGCTTCTCAACCACCAACACATTCTTTCCAGCCTTTGCCAACATGGCAGCAGCAGTTGCCCCTGCGGGCCCTGCACCAATAATTGCCACATCATAAACCGATTCCTGCATGATTCTTTCCTTAGCTATCAGGCGACTCTATTATCAACGGACTGAACAGGGCACTCATAAAGACCCCAATTAAAACAATAATACCGAAAGCAGCAATGGCTGGCGTTGAGCTGAAACTTAAGGCACCAAAAGCCACCATGGTAGTGAAAGCTGACAGATAAATGGCCTGCAGCGCATGCTGTCGCTTTAAACGGCCGGCGCAGAAAACGCCGTAGTCAATACTGAGCACCAATACGAACATAGCGCCAATACAATGAAACAAGTTCAGAGGTTGTATTAGCTGAGCCAGCAGCAACGCTGTTGCGACCGATAGCGTCATAACACAGGTAACCTGCCATGCCGCCTGAACACGCTGCTTATGACTCTGTTGTGAGCGTAAAAATAGCGCCAGTATGGGTAAAGAAACGATCAGTAAAGCAATGAGCCATAGCTGCATGGAATGCCGATATTGGGTCAATGCGTCTGATGCATGCTCAATGGGGTTAAAATGCTCCAGTCTGCCTGGTATCTCTTTAATATCACCCGAACTAAATGGCTGTTTTAGCCGGACAACGCTCATCCAGCCTGCTTCGGCTGGGTATAAGAACTGGTTTTCTAAAGGGTGTTTCTGGGGGGCGCCGTTGAATGCAGGCGTGTCGATACCCAACCATTGCAGATAGCCTTCGCCGGCCTTGCTTTTAAAAAGGCTTTGCTGACCTTCCACCACTTGTTGCTGTTCTAACACCGGCAACACGTAATCGTAAAGACTAACGCTGCCGTTCAAGTTGGCCAAGTCGCCGGTACGCTCTAGCGCTTGCTGCTTCGTTCCGCCAGCCACCAACAGTACATCGGGCTGAAAATAAAAGTCGGTGGTTTCACGCAAATGGTTTTCCTGCTGCAGCAACGACTCCGGAGAACTGGCCAGTAACCGGACGTTATCATTAGCGGTAAATGACCACACCAGCAAGCCCAGGGTGGTCAGAGCCATAGCACTTAACCAATGTGTTGTGGTTTTGTTACGCATCTGCCGGTAAAGCTTGGTCATATTGAGGCAGAACTGCTGCCAGCGCGGGGCAGGCTCTTTTGGCTCCGGCAACCATGGCAACGTCGTCACCACCAGAGTCATAGCAGTGATTAAAGCCACTGCCATAAAAATGCCTAATTGCTGCAATAAAGGTAAAGGCAGCAGCAGAAGTAAGACATAACCTAAAACAGTGGTTAAACCGCTGAGCCATAAAGCCGGCTTCAGTGCTGACCAGGCCGTTTTCCCATGACTGCGGGCAATAAAGCCATGAATAACGTAGTCAATGCACAAGCCGATAAAGCTGGTCGCAAACACCAGCATCAGCACATGCGGCCGGGAGCTTAGTAACAAAGTGACCAATAGACCCGTCGCTGCCGACACACCCAGCAACAGCAGCGTATAGAACAACTGCTGCCCCGAACGGAAAACCCAGAGTAACAGAGCCAGTACCACCAGAAGAGACAGCCCACCAAACCAGGTCATTTCTTTTTTGGCCTGTTTTGCTGCCGCATCGGAATGAAACAGCAATCCACTTTTATAGAGCTGAATACCGGGCAACTGCTCAGTAACTTTACTGGTAAAGTCATTTATTGCCTTAACGGACTGCCCGGACTGGTTCACGCTTAACGCATCGCCTGCAATACGCAGCGGTACCAATACCTGCCGGGTTGATTCTGACGAACGAGTATAAAGCCCGCCGTGGCTCTCATACCCCGGCATTAAGTCTGGTAATTGCTGTATAAAGCGCTGTGTCAGTAATAGCGGATCGCTTCGCAGCGGTGTTAAAACTGGGGCGGGACTTTGTAAGGTTTTTTGGGCGCGAGCAACCAACGCTTCATAGTCACCACTTGCAAGCATTTGCCTGTCACGAAACGTTGCTAGTCGTCCTGCCTGCTGTTGATAAAATGACAATACCGCTTTTGGGTTTGTCATCTCAGCCAGCTGTAGGGTGGGTTCTACGTGGAACAGCTGACGTAACTGCTCCTGCACAACCTTAAGAATCTCAGTTTTGGAATGCTGCTTCGATTCAAACCCCAGCAACAATTGCTGCGAGTTAGGTTGCTGGCTTTTTAAATAACTGCGCTGCAGATCAGAGACTTCATTAGGCAGAGCGTCTGCCAGACTGCTGCTCCATTGCGTATTCGGCAACTGCATAACAAGCCCCGATACCACAATAGCAATGAAAGCAAACAGCAGCAGTAATCGAGGCGCCCTAGCGGCGCGTGCGCCTTTCATTCCATGTTACCTTTGGCTCAGTTCAATACGGGTGGTGTTACCGTTTTGCTCAAACAACTCCACAAGTTCAACGCGATCATCTCCACAGCTGTGGATTTTTTCAATCACACTGGCCAGCGCGTCTGCTTTTGGCACCATCACCACACACTCTTGCTCTACCGACAGGTTGAATTGCTGCTTAAGCACCGCTTCATCCTGTTGCAAAATAGCCAATAACAACTGCGCAATGGTGTCACTGCCACTTATCGACTCCGCACCGCCCTGCTCAAAAATACCCTGACGGTTTATGGTCAATTCCTGCTGTTGAGGTTGCTCGGTTGTCCAGATAATTTCATCCGTACTAATATCCAGTTGCCCCGAACTCACCAAAGGCCTAGGCAGCCCTGACAACTGTTTTTTCTGATGGAAGTCCAGCGACAGCGGCAACGGCTCTGATTGCTTCTCTAATGCCGACAGCGCCTTTAACGAGTTATCGTCCTCGGCAGAAGTAACTGCTGAGACCATAAAGAACACCGTTGCCACCAATAAACGCATCATGAGCGCTCAACCCCCAGCTTTTCAAACACAATGTCAGGGGATTCAAACAGCATTTCGCGCGTTTTTTTACACACGGCTACCTGCACACTGGTGGCTTTGGTTAAAAGCTCGTTACTCTCAACACAGCGAATTTCATAGTTCATTTTCAGTCGATGCTCCCACTCCACCAAAGTGGCCGTCACCCGAATGTGCTGCCCGTAAGTAGCCGACGCAACGTACTTTAAGCGTAAGTCGACAATTGGCCACAAATGACCATTGGCTTCCATATCCGGATAGTCATAATTGAAGGTACGCAACAACTCGCTGCGCGCCATTTCAATGTATTTTATGTAATGCCCATGCCAGACAACGTGCATGGCGTCGACATCGAAAAAGGGAACATCAATAGTCAAACTGGCTTGTTTCATGCTGGCTCCTGATACAAGTTCCAGACTTTTAATCGTAACTGGGTCAGCCAATAGCGTAACTCCGGCTCTAACTGACGGTCTTCCGTCAGTAGGTCAAACTGGCCGGCCAGGCTTTCAAGCATTTCAACAACACCAGACGATGGGCTCACAGGCTTCTCTGCTATGCGCTTGCGCAACTCAACGCCTTGATAAGCTGCCAGCAAGGTTGCGATAACCACCTGTTCGGTCAGCTCCAGAATACGAATACAGTCACGGGCAGCAATAGTACCCATGCTCACTTTGTCCTGGTTATGACACTCAGTTGAACGCGAAAAGACACTGGCGGGCATGGTTAATTTCAATGCCTCGGCGGTCCAGGCTGAGCAGCCAATTTGCACCGCTTTAAAGCCATGGTTAATGGATGTTCTCTCGCCTTCTGCCGCAGACAAATTAGAGGGCAAACCGTGGTTCATTTTCGTGTCCATCAGCAGCGCCATTTGCCGATCATGCAGGTCCGCCAGGTTCGCCACAGCCGTTTTCATCGAGTCCATTACCATAGCAATATGACCGCCATAGAAATGCCCACCATGCAGAACGTGCTCTCCCAGACCGTCAATAATGGGGTTGTCATTGGCGCTGTTTAATTCATTTTCTATGGTTTCTTGAAACCAGGGTAAACTGTCCTTCAATACGCCGATAACATGAGGCGCGCAGCGAATGGAATAACGGTCCTGCAGGCGCGATGAATTTCTCGGGTGCTCCACATGGTTCAGGTCTTGCTGGATCCAGCTGGCTACTTGTTGCTGCCCTTTATGAGGTTTCACGGCAAACAGCAGGTCATCAAAATGGTTACTGTTTCCTTCCAGGGCTATGCTCGCCAGAGAAGTAATACGGCTGGATAACCGGGTTAGATACTCCGCTCTGTCCCAGGCCAGGCAAGCCAATGCAGTCATTACAGCAGTACCGTTCATAATGGCCAGGCCTTCTTTAGGCCGCAGTTTGTGAACCGACATGCCAAGCTCTTTAAAAGCTTCTGCACTGTTCATCACTTTGTCGCGAAAACGCACGTCTCGCTCACCAATAAGCGCACCGGCAATGTACGACAAAGGCGTTAGATCGCCGCTGGCACCTACGCTACCTTCTTTTGGAATAAGCGGTAGCATGTTTTCGTTCAGCATCACCACCAGGCGCTCCAGCAACTCCCAGCTGACACCGGAATAACCTTGTGCCAGCGAACTTAAGCGCGTTGCCAGAATGGCACGGGTTTCCTGCTCATCGAAGGTATCTCCCAGGCCGCAACCATGAAAACGCGTAAGGTGAATGGGCAATTCATTAACTAAGTTCTCCGGTACCGTTACGGTGCAGCTGTCGCCATACCCCGTTGTTACGCCGTAAATAACACCGTCCTGCTCAAGTAATTCATCCAGAAAACGGACACCGGCATCGACTTTTTCGACAAACTCCGGCGCATCGCTTAATGCGACCTGCGCTTTGCCATTGGCTATTTCTACCACGTCTTTAATGGTCAACGGGCGGCCACCAAAGGCTATAATCGATGTCGTCATACTACTGACTGTCCTTCTTCCAGAAATCAAAAAAATTAAACCACTGATAAGGGTAGCGTATTGCTAATTTCTCCAGTGTTTCACTGTAAGCTTTCAGAACTGGCTGCAAAGCCTCCCGCCTGCTTTTTCTCGGTAGCTTCAGTTGGTCACACGCATGGTTGAGATATAAATCGTAATGTCCGTCATCGGGGTTCTTTAAGCAGAATAAAAAGTATACGGGGCATTCTAACACACTGGCCAATATCCAGGGCCCTAAGGCAAATGCAGCCGGCTTACCTAAAAACTCCTGATCTATGGTCTGCCCGGGCTGAGTCACCGAAGTTCTGTCCCCTACAATGACCACAAACTCACCTTGTTCAATGCGCTCTTTCAGTAATATGGTCAGTCCCATATCAATGTCGGTCACCTGAATAAGGTCAATATCAACTTTCGGGTTAACGTTTTTTAATGCGCGGTTAAACGACTGCGCATGTTGCGTAAACACCAGTACATTCATGCGCCGGGTATATTTTTTTGAAGCCAGCGCTCGCGCAACCTCCAGGTTACCCAGGTGACTACCGATAAGAATGCCGCCCTTAGGTTGTTTTTCTAAATCGTCAAAGTGGGTGTCACCACAGTTACGAACCTGGTTTTTAGAAACCTTACCGACCCAGGCATCAATTTTTGCCAGAGCGTGCAGGCCAAACTGCCAAAAATGGTACCAACTTTGGCGCCATCCCGGCTCGGCAAAAAAAGGAGACTGTTCACCAGCAAATGAATGCACACGACGAAGGAAGTCCAGAGACGCCCTGCGAGGAGCGCCTCCGGTCAAAAAGAAGTAAGTGATCACTGGCGCTAAAATCAGCCGCATTAACCAGTGGCCGCCGTACTGATAGGCTCGAAGAACAATAACGATGCCCCAGTAGCTGCCGCGCTCTTTCTTTTTCGCCCAATGCTTCTCCACCATAATTAACGTTTAAACCTACGCAGTAATAAAAGCGGAATGCGTGGCAACATGCCAAAAAACAAGCGAGTATGCAGCCAGGAAATTTTCAGGTTATCCTGCAGTGCTCTGAAGTGTGACTGTCCGCCTTGTGGGTAAATCACCTTGGTTGGAATAAACAAAACTGGTGTACCCGCCCAGTATAGGCGCACCATAATTTCAATATCGAAGTCCATGCGTGTGCCAATATCGCAACGCTTTATTAAGCCCACTGTCTGGTACAAGGGATATACCCGAAAACCACACATAGTATCCTTTATCTGCACCGATAAAGTTTCGATGTGCACCCAAAAGTGAGTGATCTTGCGCCCAATGCGTCGGCTGGTCGGCATGCTGTCATCATACTGCGGAAACCCGCTTATCAGCGCGCCGGGGTTCTGTTTCGACAAAGCTAAAAACTCAGGAATATCATTACTGTCATGTTGGCCATCAGCGTCTATTTGCAACGCGTGAGTAAAACCTTCTTCAGCCGCCAAATGAAACCCGGCCATAACCGCCCCGCCTTTTCCACTATTTTCGGGAAGCGTGTGCAGTAGTACAAGTGACTTATGCTCTTCCGCTAAAGTTGCCAGAACTTCTTTGGTATGAACATTTGAGCCGTCATCAACAATAATAATTGGCAACTCGTAAGGCAGCAGTCGCTCAACCGTTGCCGTAATGGTTTTATCGTGATTATAAATAGGAATAAGAAAGCAATACTGAGACATATTAATTAAACACCAGGCGTCCGGAAGACAGCGCTTTATCACCGTCAGAATATTTAAAGGTAACGCAGTCTTCGCGTTTTCTCTCAATGAACAAGTCAACCGTCGCCCCGGGTAAAATCATGTCGTTAAACTTGAGGACTTCAATGCGTTGAATTGAGGTGGGTGTTGACCAATGCTCAGCGGCAAGCTGCACCACCCAGTCAAGTTGTGCGACCCCGGGTAAAATGGGCGCTGAAGGAAAATGACCCTGCAAATAAATACAATCTGCTTCTAATTGAAACTGTCCATTAAGTGCCGGCTTTTCATTCTCGCCGGCGCTTTCGGAGAAGCGAATAAACTTAGGTAGTTGAGTCTGCATAATCTCTCTACTTTTCCTCTTCGAACAACGCCTGTAGGTCAGCCTGAGTGACTTTGCCGGCGCCGTTATAAGGTAGCTGCGCCACATAGCGAAAACGTTTAGGTACAACAACTTTTTCAAAGCGCTGCTGTAAATGATGCCGCAACTCCTGACGCACTTTAAAACGCCCCTGGGCATTAAGTTCTGCATTGCCGGCGGAGTTCAGCACTAACACCAAACCCAACTCAACACGAGGGCTATGTAACACACAAGCTTTGGCTGACTCGACCCATTCGTGCTGCTGAATAAACTGCTCGACTTCATTCAGCGATACTCGCTTTTCAGCAATTTTAGTGACTCTGTCCTGGCGTCCGAGTAACAGAAAACACCCCTGCCCCTGAAGCTGAACTTTATCTTCTGTAGTATACGGCCTTTGTGGCTCTTTAAGATACGGTGACTGAATAACCAGTATATCGTTGTTGTCGCAGCTCACCTCTATGCCTGCCAGAGGCTTGAAACTATCTGAAGCACCCGGATTACGCTGCCGCCAGGCTATACCTCCGGTTTCCGTACTGCCGTACACTTCAATGGGGGCCTGCAGTTCATTGTCAGCGAAGTTCTTAGGAACTGAGCCCGGCAACGGTCCACCTGACGAAAAGACCATGGTCAAAGCGTTTTTATGCTGCGCCAGCTGTGGCAAGTTATCCAAACGCTGCAAGTGTGCAGGACTGCTTACCAAAGCGTAACGCCGACCGTCAGCTTTCGCCAATAGTTGCTGCAGTTGCTCAGGGTAATCGACTAAAGGTAATGTTACCGAACGCCCGGCTCCAAGAGGCCATAGAACTGTAAACAAAAGCCCGTAAATATGCTGATGAGTCACCGTGGCCAGAATATCCGTCTGGCCTAGTTTATCTGCAAAGGTCTGCTCCAGCGTCTCTACTTCCAGCCATAACTGTCTGAGAGTTTTTTCTACTGCTTTAGGTTTGCCACTGCTACCGGAGGTGAAAAAGGTCAGAGGGGAGTCCAAGTCACCTTTTAAGATCAAAGAAGGCGCATCAGAACGCCCTTTGGAAGGTAATTCTTCCGTTACTCTGAATGCATACTGAGATGATAGCTCTGACAGGGTCGCAGGCTTATCATTAGCTGGCAGAATAATTCGCTTTTTACTCTCTAGCAGCGCGAAGAACCAAACACTAAAACGATACCAGTCACGCTGATAAAGTAACGCATCGCCTTTCTGCTCATTAAGCCAATGAGTAGCGGCAGCCACATCCTGAAGCCAGGTTGACACACTAATGGGTTTGCCGTTAATTGAGGCTAGTTTTGCATCCGGGCGCAGCCATTGCAGCTCCCATTGCTCAGTGCTTGTTTTTAACAACACGCCGCACACTCCACTCAACCACAAAAAGTAACCCAATCAGCACGTAAGATATAAAGCCGTTGTATAGCGTCCAAAGCTCAATGTCACCATGAACTGCCGTCGCCAGCGCAATAGCACCATTCATAAGGAAAAATACGGCCCAGACCATGGTCACTTTTTCAGTGTAAGCAACGGCCTTCTCAGACAATGAGCCTTCCATCAGCGTCGCTAAGCGGGTTATTACCGACGGTTTGCGCCATAAGGACGCAACAAAAACCAGCAGCAATGCCGCATTCATCCAGACCGGATAGAACAACACACCTGTCAGCTGGTCAGCAAAAATAGCCGTTACGGAAACGACCAATAACACGGCCATTGAAACCCAGCTTCTGGGATGACCAATACCCTGGGCAACAATGCTTAAACTCAGTAAGGTAATCAGTGCCAGTAGCAGCCAGTTTGTCAGGCCGTTCTGCGCAAACCACCAAACCATCAGAGGGTAGGCAATCAGTAAGCCAGTGATTAATAAACGCAGAGCGGTTTTCATTAATTGCTGTGAACGAGTTTATAAACTTCTTCGACAACATCCTCGACAGTACGCACCGCTTTAAACGCATCCGGGCTGATTTTTTTACCAGTGATTTCGCGTAATTTAACCACTAAATCTACCGCATCAATCGAATCAAGATCCAAATCCTGATACAGGTTTGCGTCTAAAGAAATATCATCAGATTCTATCTCGAAGTCTTCTTCAAGAATTTGAACTAATCGCGCATACACTTCGTCTTTCGTTTTCATCGTTCCCTCGTTTATTCGCCGCGATTATTAGCGACAAAGTCCGCTAACGTATCAACACTGTAAAAGTGCTTTTTTGTTTCCGCTGAGTTTGCGTCCAGCTTTACGTCGTACTTCTTCTTTATTGCCAAACCCAGTTCCAATGCGTCAATGGAATCGAGGTTCAGGCCATCGTCATCGTCTCCGAATAACGCGGCTGAATCATTGATATCTGATACCTCAACATCCTCAAGATCCAGCGACTCGATAATCAAGGCTTTGATCTCTTGCTTCAGGTTTTCCGTCATCTTCTAACACCTTTTCATAGTAACTCTGTAAGTCGCGAGTCAGTTGACGCGCGGCAATGCTGAGCTTTTCAGCATTGCAGTATACGGCTGAATCTATTTCGCCTAAATAATGCACCGACAAGGTCGGCTTTTGTTGCGGTGCACAATACCAGGCCTCATTTTTAATCAAAGTTACAGGTACGCAATCCACGTGTAGTGCCGTAATTTTAGCCCGTGTACGCAACGCCAAATGCGCTGCGCCACGTTGGAATTTGACCGCTGCTCCGGGTGTCGTGCGCGTACCTTCAGGGAATATAATGAGGTTATTCCCCTGCGCCAGCGAGCGCTCACAGTCGTTGACCAAATCTTCCGGATCGTCATTGCTTAAATAACCCGTTGAACGGATAACGCCCCGCATAAAGGGGTTCTTCCACAGGTGTGACTTAACCACACAGTCTGGATTCGGCACAAAAGAAATCAATGCCACGACATCAATTAAGCAAGGGTGATTCGCAATAATGACATGACCCCGAACGCTTCGTAGCTTCTCAATTGCCTTAAAGTCAAAGTTGAACACGCCGGTCCACTTCATTACGCCGATAAACCACTTAAACGTCAGTTGCACTAAACGCCGGGCCCGGGCCTGGCGCTGCTGCTCATTCCCGTTAGATAGTATGGCCAGTAAGGGCAGCGCAGTCACCGACAGCAACAGGCCGCCTAAACCAAAAATGGCAAAGCAAAGCCCTGTGGCGAAACGTCGCCAGGTGCGATTAATGACCTGCCAGAGACTAAGCAACATGCCAGCTCCACCTTACCTTGTTATAGTCTTGAACCACCTTACCGCCGCCGGCATCCAGTATTTTCTGCACGCTGTTTGCGACCGACCAGACGTCTTCCTGTAATTGACTTTCTTTTCCAACCCGACGATCCAAAATCAATTCTTGTCCGTTTTTTCTATGGAGTAAAACCGCATGAGAAAAACCGGTTACCGGCGATTTAACCTGCCCGGAGTACACCGCAGGAGGCACTTCATCAGCATACACCAGCAATACCTGCTCAGCTTCGCTTTGTAGCTGGCTTAACGCCTCTAACCACCCTAAAGGGTAGGTTTGCTCACCCGCCGACAAGGTTGTCATAGACTGCCTGTTGTCAGCGGCCATGCTGTACTGCCCCAGTACGGCATTATTCACCGAAAGCGCAAACTGGGTTGGCGACAAAACTTCCCCCCGCACCAGTTCCCGCAGTAACTTCTCGGTGCGGTGTAAGTCGCCATGCCGCGTTGCCAATACCACCGGTGTCTCTTGCAACTGAGGGTGCCTTTCACTCAATTCCAGCATGGCAGTTATCAGCACTTTCGCATACGAGCTCAGCCGCCGTCGGGTCGAAGCCGGAATTTGCTTCAGCCGTTCACGACATTCGTTCTGGACTAATGTACTATCAGCTACAAAGGCTCGCATAGGGTTTGGACAGATACTCAAAAAAGAAGCGGAATAGTACAGAATCTCACTCTACATTTCAAAAATATAACAGCGCATATGGTTATCGGATATAGGCTCTACAACGACACCGCATCACCCCGGCAAGTGTCGGAAGCAACGCGGGACTTACTGATACAGCTTGTCAGAAAGTACTGGCTGGTTTCCGGACCTGTTCACGTCACTATAGACAAAACGCCTTCCGGTGCCCCACTACTGAGCGTAAACGATCAGCCCGTTTATTGCTCACTTTCTCATAAATCGGGATTCATCGCCGCCGCCTACTCAACAACCTGTAGTATCGGCATAGACGTTGAGAACTTGCGTACCAGCAAAAACTACCAGCGCATTCGTGACTATTATAAAGATGGATTTCTGGCAGGTAGGTCTTTGACTAAGCAAGCATTTTTCCGGCAGTGGACCTTAGCCGAAGCGGTAGCCAAAGCCTCAGGTGAACCCTTGCTTAAAGTTCTGGAGCAGCCACTTGAAAGGCAACAACACGCTGCAAAACACTTCCGGATAAACTCTTTTTTGCTGTGTGCTTACCAGGCAGTGACAGCGGATAAAGTCAGTGATATCTCACTGTATCAGCTCGACAGCGATAACCAGTGGCAGTAGTCCCGGGCTATAACACTCAAATCCGACTCTGCTCGCCAGTTTAGCTCTCTATGGGCTTTGTCTACCTCGGCGTAGCAACTCTCTACGTCGCCCTGCCGCCTGCCTGAAAACTGAACCGGAATGGTGCGCCCGCTCGCCTTTTCAAAGGCACGTATAACCTCAAGCACCGATTCGCCTTTGCCCGTTCCCAGATTAAAAACCTGATGCCCGGTTTGTGCAAACCCCACTTCCAGTGCAGCCACATGGCCTTTTGCAATATCGCAGACATGAATGTAATCGCGTATCGCTGTGCCGTCATCGGTCAAATAGTCATGGCCGTAAACATGAACTGAGCCGACTTTGCCAGTAATGACATCACCAATAGCCGGAACCAGGTTTGCCGCTGGCTTAAGCGGTTGTTCGCCGAGGAGCCCCGAAGGATGAGCTCCCGCCGGGTTAAAATAACGCAAACTGACCGCAGAAAAATTGGCATTGCTGTTACAGTAATGACTTAGGTCGCATTCAGACTGAAACTTTGTCTCGCCATAAGGGTTAGTGACGTCTCCCGCTGGGGCCGATTCAGGAATTGGTACTGTTGACGGGTTTCCATATACGACAGCAGAAGACGAAAACACTAGCCGGGTAACAGAAAATGCTTTCATTACCGATAGCAGTTTACGCGTACCGTCCACATTAGTCGTAAAATACTGGTCTCTTAACTGATAACTTTCCTGGGGATTCTTTAGCGCCGCAAAATGGATAACGCCATCAATAGAGTACTGCCGAAAGACACCGGTTAATGCGTCGATGTCGCAAATATCGACTTGATGAAAGTCTGGCCGCTTGCCTGTAACCTTCTGTATTTTATCAATGACCGACGCGCTGCTGTTGCTCAGGTTATCAACAACAACCACTTGGTAACCGTTGAGTATTAACTCAACCACGGTATGCGAGCCAATAAAACCGCAGCCTCCGGTAACCAGTATCCGTTTATTCATAGATCTTGCGCCCAGCAACGTTAGCGTCACTAAAAGTCAAAGGGCCGAAATAGTATCGGCTGACTTTTACTAAAGCAACTGAAACTCGTAAACAACAGGCCTGTAGGGGAAAGTCGACGAGAGAAAAAAGACATTGTTGTTATCGTTTATTACGCAAGTTATTTAAAGTTAGACTAAACGTAAAGAGAACAATTACCGTAAAAACAACTATAACTCACATCTGGTGGACTGATTTGCTTATGAATAAAGGCAAAAACTGGCTTATACACACACTGGGCTTTCTCGGGCTAATCCCCTTTTTAGCATCGTCTCTTGCTGCATTAATGGGGACGGGCGCATTTTGGGGCATACAACCGCTGGAGTTCTTAATCACCTACGGCGCTATTATATTAACCTTTTTAGGTGGCACCTTATGGGGGCGTGCTTTGCACCGTGCTGAAAGCGAAAAAACCGCAGGCTTACTACTACTAAGCAATGTTTTTGCTCTTTTAGCCTGGTTCACAATACTCATTAACCTACCCGCCTGGTCTCTGGGTCTGCAAATGCTCGGTTTTGTTTTAGTCCTTTTCTTTGAACAAAAGCTCGCCCGCAGCTCCGCCATGACTTCTTATATGGGCTACTATCGTATTCGCGTTTTATTAACAACAGCCGTTGTTGTCTGTCAGTTGCTGGTATTCGGCAACCATATTTTGTAACGCTACTTGGTCTGGTGGTAACGAGCCAGAGTTTCGGCGTAAATAAGGCGCACGTCCTTACTGAACTTTTCAACCGAATAGTCACGAGCAAACGCCAGAGCATTGTCTGAAAGGCTCTGGCGCAAATCCGTATCATCCAGAATTTGTTTAACCCGTTCGCACCATAACGACTGCTTAGCCGGTGTTTTGTAACCGTTATGCCCATCTTCAACGACATCATCAATACCGCTTGAGCGCACCGCAACCACCGGCAGACCGGCAGCCATCGCTTCCAGAATAACCATACCCTGAGTCTCCGACTGAGACGCAAATAAAAACGCGTCACCGAGTCGGTACCAGGCGGCCATCTGCTCAGGAGGAACAGCACCGACCAGGGTAATGTGCTGCTGCAGGTTCATGTCGTCAATGCGCCCCTGTAATCTGCGACGCTGATGGCCGTCACCCACTATCAACAACCGGAATGCTTTATCCGTCTGCTCCTTCAATTGCGCCATGGCGTCTATCATGAAGTCGATATTCTTTTCATTAGAGAGCCGGGAAACGCTGACAAAAACGGTTTCGTCGCCAATATTCTGCTGTTTACGCAAGTCCTCGACCTGTTTCGCGTCAACCTGCTGAAAGCGATCAAACTCAATGCCGGTTGGCTGTACAAAGGTCGGACGCTTTACGCCTATCATGCGTAAGTACTCTTCAGTAGACTGCGTAGGCACAATCACACCATCGCATTTGTTTGCAAAACGACGAACCAAAAAGTGCGCAATAATGTTACGAAACAGCGAGCCGGGCAAAAACACAAAGTGAGCATAGTGCTCTAGCCGGGTGTGATACGTATAAACCACAGGAACTTTAAGTCTGCGAGCCACAAAAACCCCGAGCGACCCTATCCAGAACGGGTGGTGTACATGAATAATATCCGGCTTGAACGCTTTGACCTTTTTACGTACGGCGCCTGAAAAAATATTGGCAAATCGAAACTCGCTTTTTTCACCAAAAGAGAATAACGAAGGCATACGCACCACATTCTCTTCTTTTTCTGCTGCACGTTGATAGCGCGGTGCAACAACCAGAACTTTGTCCTTAAGCTGCACCAGTCCGCTTCGTAAGCGCTCAATAGAAATAGGCACGCCACCAATAAAGGGCAAGTAATTGTTGGTAAACATAGCCACCCGCATGGTTTTCTTAAGCCAGGGCTCTGGGTCAATATCGTAGTCCGGATAGTACTCTTTCCCGACAAACACAGCGTTATAGAGCTTGGTGCTGATAACCAGGAACAAACTGACTAAAAGAATAAAGTTGAGGTAACCCACATAAAACAGGGAGTGAATAAAGAACCACAGACTTTCCAGTTGCTTCAAAATGGGGTGCTGACCAACTTCCAGCTCTTCAACCGAATGCTCGACGGAACCATCGGCGCTCACGGTCACTTTCACATAGTGATAAAAGCTTTCATCCTGGTTCAGTACCAGACCACCTGCACCACCGGTTGTTATGTAAGGTATGCCGTTATGTTCTTGTTCCGAATAGATTGAAATGTTTGATGAAAACACCCGGTCGACACCAAAGTTTTCCAGCGTCTGCAGCAACGCGCTTCTGAATTCAGCAGGCTGTAAAAAGTCGTCATCCTCGGCCAGAAAAAACGCTTCTTCCGGCTCCAGAGGTGGGTGGCCAATAAAAACAAACCGATGCGTCGATTCATCCGCCTTAAGAGTGTCGGTTAACCACCGTAACTGCCACTGCCAGGGGGTTTTTTCAGTGCTGTCGAGGAAGATAAAACGGCTGTCACCGGCGGTAAAGCTGAAAAAATGAGGCCCATAGTGATCATAAAAACGAAAGCTGCCAAACTCTTCGTATTCGTTGTTACCAAAGGTCAATAAATAAGGCATATCCAAACGGGACAGAGTACCCCGTATTGCCCGGTATTTGTCCTCTCCGCCGCTGCTGACAGCATTTCCTGCGGACACGAGAAAGTCGACATTGGCATCGTTCAGCATTGGAATAATGCGGCGTTCAAAAATGCCTACCGAATTATTGATGTTACCAACCACCGCAAAACTGTAACTGTCTTGTCCTTCCAGCCTGGCGCTGATAGCTGCAAGCTGATCTGTATGCTCTGCCTCGAATTCAGAAGTCACCAGGTTCAAATAAACTTTATAGCCAATAAGGCTGACAACTATGGCTATATTTAAGTAGAACAGGGCTTTTAATAATTTCTTTTTATTCATTGTATGCCCTGTGTTTTGGCCGAGTTAACTAAGTATCGTTGTAAAATAAACAGCCCCAACAACATGCCCAAATAGATGGTTAAAAAGCGCCAGCTGAAGGTAACCAACAGCAAATGATTTTTAGCTAAGATGTCACTGAAAAAGCTACCGAAAACGCCTTCAGAAATACCGGATGCCCCCGGGGTTGGCGCAAAGTACATTATAAAAGTTGTGACAACCAACAGTCCCAGGCTTATCAAATAATTTACATCGTATCCCAGCCCCCACATCAATAATGCCGGAAAACTGAACAGACTGAGCAGGAAAATAAAGGTAAATAACACGGACAGTAAAATAGCGACTTTCGAGCCACGACAATATTCGGAAAAACTATGAGAAAAGCGCAGCATCTCGCGTCGCGTTTTATACTGCCAACGCAGATGACGCTCCGGGCTAATCAGTTGCAATTTATGTATGCCCTTACAAAGGAAACTTAAGGGTCCAATAAGCCAATGCGCTCTGAGTAAAACGACGGCGAAAAAAAGCAGGTACAGTACAATAAATACCGCTAGTGCAGTACCAATATCGCTAATAATCGCTTTGTCCTGCAAAGGTTCCAGCGTTAACAAAAATACCGGCGTCAGTGAGAAAATAAAGAAAATAGCCAGTACCGTGCGAATCGTCGTGGCCGCTGTTGCCTTACCAATAGGCACGCCGTGTTCGTGCAGAAACCAAACTTGAGCAAAGCCGCCGCCGGTCGCCATAGGCGTAATATTGGAAAAGAAAATATTGATAAAAACCAGTTTTGCCATGGCTTTCTTAGGTATCCGGTAACCCAGAGCCCGCAGTGTGTAATATAGACGTAAGCCATCGGCGGAAAAATAGATAAGCAAAAGTAAGACAGTAACGCTGAGAACTTCCGGGGCGAACAGACGAAAATCAAAGGTTAAACTACGACCGGAGAAATGATCATAAATGGCATAAAAGCCAGCAACCGTAAGCAAAACAAACAGCACACTAAACAGCGCTAAACGTTTCCAGGAGGCTTTGTATTGCTTTTCTTCTTCCACTGAAGCGGTCATTTTCTGCTGTCTACTCCCTACAAAGCCTAATGCTTAAGGATTATGGAGTTGTCCCGGTGGGATGTCAAAACCGTTGAGTCCATAAAAAAGCCCCCAAAGCGGGGGCTGAAAACTTAACCAGGGAGTTACAACCAATCATTTGTTAAGTTGTGCTGTAGCTTACTTACCCAATATGACAGTTTTTAGATTTCCCTGTTTTATTTCGATGACAGCTACTTTTTCCTCTTAATAAGCTGGCATTAAGAACACTTCACGCACGCAGTTGCGCGGGTTGGCGTTTATTGCGTAAAGTACTGCATCGGCAACATCATCCGGGTCCAGCTTATCCGGCTTTGGCTCATCAAAGAACGGCGTATTGACCATACCCGGTGCTATTGTTGTGCAGCGACCATTCCACTCTTTCATTTCTTCAGCTAAGTTCTGAGCGAAACCGTGCACAAACCATTTGGTGGCACCATAAACAGAACCTTTAAGCGTAATGCGCCCGGCAGCTGATCCTGTCATTAGAAAATGACCGGTTGTTTTACGCAAATGCGGCAAGGTCAGTTTCGCGGTATACAGTAGCCCGTTGATATTCACATCAACCATTTGCTTCCACTCTTGCGCGTCGCCTTCTTCAGTGCCCGCCGTTGAAACACCGGTTCCTGCATTAGCGAACACAGCATCCAACTGGCCAAACTTATCAACGCCCTGCTTTACGGCTTGCTCAAGCTCGTCAAAGTTACCGGCATCGGCGGCAACACCAATGGCGTTATCAGAGCCAAACTCTTCAACCAGCGCATCCAGCTTTTCTTTCCGTCGCGCCGTTAGTATCAGCTTTAACCCTTCTTTTGCCGCTTTGCGCGCCGTGGCTTCACCGATGCCACTAGAGGCACCGGTAATTAATAGTACTTTCGACATGCTTCCTCCTTAAGCTAAATCAAAGCGGTCAGCATTCATTACCTTAGTCCAGGCTTTCACGAAGTCTTTTACAAACTTCTCCTGGTTGTCATCCTGAGCATAAAGCTCTGAATAAGAACGCAAGATTGAGTTTGAGCCAAAGACTAAGTCAATGCGGCTTGCTGTCCACTTCAGTTCGTCGGTTTTGCGGTCACGAACTTCGTAGTGATCATCCGCTTTTTTCCAGACATTGTTCATGTCAGTCAAATTAACGAAAAAGTCGTTAGTTAACGTACCAGCCCGGTCAGTAAATACGCCGTGCTTAGACTCACCGTAGTTCGCACCTAAAGCGCGCATACCACCCACAAGAACCGTCATTTCAGGTGCCGTTAAGCCCATCAAATGGGTGCGATCCAGCATCAGTTCCTCGGCCGGTACCGCGTAATCTTTTTTCAGATAGTTACGGTAACCGTCATGCAATGGTTCTAACGGCTCAAAGCTTTCCACATCAGTCTGTTCGTCGGTTGCATCACCACGGCCCGGCGCAAACGGAACCGTTAGGTTATAACCGGCATCTTTTACCGCTTTTTCAACCGCTGCCGTGCCGCCAAGTACAATCAAGTCGGCCAGGCTGACTTTCTTATCCAGGGTAGACTGCAACTCTTCCAGTACGCGAAGGACTTTATGCAGTTTTTCTGGCTCGTTACCATGCCAGTCTTTTTGCGGTGCTAAGCGAATGCGTGCGCCATTTGCGCCACCACGGAAGTCCGAACAACGGAAGTTACGTGCACTGTCCCATGCGGTAGAAATCAGCTCGTAAGACGTTAACTCTGTGTTCAGTAACTTCTCTTTTAAATCAGCAACTTCTTGTTCGCTTAAAGTGTAGTCCACTTTCGGAATCGGATCCTGCCAAATTAGGTCTTCTTTCGGCACATCCGCGCCTAAATAACGGTCTTTAGGCCCTAAGTCACGGTGCGTCAGTTTAAACCAGGCACGAGCGAATACGTCGGCGAAGTACTCAGGATCTTTGTAGAACTTCTCGGCAATTTTGCGATAGTCCGGATCCATTTTCATGGCCATATCGGCATCGGTCATAATCGGATTATGACGAATGGACGGATCTTCCACATCGACCGGTTTATCTTCCTCTTTAATGTCGACAGGTTCCCACTGCCAGGCTCCAGCAGGGCTTTTCTTCAGTTCCCACTCGTAGTTAAACAACAGGTAGAAGTAGCCGTTGTCCCACTTAGTCGGTTCAGTAGTCCAGGCGCCTTCAATACCACTGGTCACAGTATCGCGACCAACGCCTTTACCACCGCTGTTGCGCCAGCCCATGCCCTGCTCTTCAACATCTGCCGCTTCTGGCTCAGGACCTAAATTCTCTTCTTTGCCATTACCGTGACATTTACCAACCGTGTGACCACCCGCAGTTAGCGCACAGGTTTCTTCGTCATTCATTGCCATGCGCTTAAAGGTTTCGCGTACGTCTTTTGCGGTACGAAGCGGGTCAGGATTACCGTCAACGCCTTCCGGGTTCACATAAATCAAACCCATTTGCACTGCAGCCAGTGGGTTTTCAAGCGACTCACGCTCGTCATCTGAACTGTAGCGGTTTTTAGTTTCCGCCAGCCATTCTTTCTCGCTACCCCAGTAAGTGTCTTCTTCAGGATGCCAGATGTCCTCGCGGCCACCGGCAAAACCAAAGGTTTTAAGACCCATCGACTCGTAAGCCATATTACCGGCCAGAATAAAGAGATCAGCCCAGGACAATTTGTTGCCGTACTTTTTCTTAATTGGCCACAATAAACGACGCGCTTTGTCTAAGCTTACGTTATCCGGCCAGCTGTTTAACGGCGCAAAGCGTTGGTTACCCGTACCGCCACCACCGCGACCATCGGCTAAACGATAAGAGCCTGCGGAGTGCCACGCCATACGAATCATTAAGCCACCATAGTGACCCCAGTCAGCCGGCCACCAGTCCTGGCTGTCGGTCATGAGATCTTTCAGGTCTTGCTTTAACTCTTCTAAATTGATTTTTTTGAATTCTTCCGCGTAATTAAAGTCGTCATCCATTGGATTCGCTTTGGTGTCGTGCTGGCGCAGAATTTCCAGCTTCAGGGAGTTTGGCCACCAGTGCGTGTTCGTTTTTTTCTCAGATGTCATGCTGCCGTGCATGATTGGGCATTTACCGCCACCGCTTGAACTACTCATTATGCCTTCCTTATCTCTGTGCTTAAATTTGAATAACTGTTATCTATAGTTATAGCAACGCTCAGCCATTTACTCCAAGGCAAGATACCGTTTGCTTTGATAGGTTTTATAGATACAGATTAAATAAGAGGAAGGATCGGTCAGCCTCGCAGTCTTGCTAACCACTATTTGACAGACATCACTAGATTACCCGGAAAGAGCGTACACATATAGAATCGCTGCAACGAGACTTAAACTGCTACGGACCGCATGGAGCCGCCCCCATTTAACCAATAACCGATGAGTCTCTGTCACTGACAGACTTCCTTCCGGCGAAAGCAGTTGCTTATTGGTCGGCATGATAACGATAAAGGTAAAAGGAACGACAGAGAAAACGAGTACTGCTCCAATATACCAGAGCAATGAGTCGCCGCTTAGCGCAACAATTAGCCCTGAAATAGCGGCTACCAGTGCCAGCGAAGCTTGCATAACAGCCGCACGGCGGTAACTAGGCCCAAAAACGGTTGCCGCTAGTTCAGTGCCACACTCTAACCGCGCAGGATGTTCGGCAAAATTAATATAAATGGCTGCACCCGCAAATAATGCGCAGGATAGTACTGCGATAATTTCAAAAATATACATTAATAAGACACCTTAATTACTGGCGCATTTATTAACTAACTTACTTTCTAACATGCAGTAGTTCAACAACCCCATGATAACTCTAACTTAACTGTCCAAGTTTCCCTGCGGCATAATCCGCTTCAATCTGTTCAATGTCACTTTCGGTGCTCATGACAAACGGGCCTTTTTGAACAAACTCTTCTTTTACCGGCTCAGCGGAAAATAAAACAAATTTGATATCGGAGGAGGATTGATTTGCCAGTTCAATGGTACTGCCAAGTGATGCTGACTGGTTACCTATCGCTAGTGCCTGTCCGGACGGTAGCGTCACGCTGCGGTCAGATACCCTTAACTCTAGTGAACCTGACACGGCATACAACCAGGCGCTCTCGCCTGCGTTCAAACGATGAGAGAAAGATGAGCCAGAAGTAAGACTGCCATCTAAAATAGTCATTGGTAGTGCTGGCGAGTCTTCACTTTTCACTCCGTTGCTTTCCCCAAGCATGACTCTAACGCGAGCTCCTGCTTCCTGAATAACCGGTACCTTACTGGCCTTAACATGAAGCGCCTCGGGCGAGCTGGGCTTTAGCCTTGTCGGGAGGTTTACAAACACCTGCAAACCGTGAATTTTAGATCCATTTCTTGGCGACTCGTCGTGCACAACGCCAGAGCCTGCTTTTAACCAGTATAAATCTCCGGGTAATAGATCGAAGTCATTGCCTAGCGTATCGCGGTTATGAAATTTTCCTACGGTATCTTCAAACAGAAGTGAAACTGCGGATAAGCCTGCATGCGGGTGAGCTCCAAAGGTCGGCTCTACCATTGTATAATGATCAACCATCACAAGTGGATCCATTGCGCCCGAAAACGCCTTCTCTCTGAAGCTTTTCGCTTTGAAGCCTCCACCAACATCCAGCGGCTTACCTTCGGTGACCTTCGTAATTGAAACTTGCTCATTCAATGCTTCAGAAAATGTCTTTCCGGTTCGGTTTTCTGGTCGGTTCATTTTTGTATCTCCCAACATTATATTCGCTACTCAATAGGATTTAACTCTAGCAGTAGAACAATAAGAATCTCCACAACCAAGAAATGAAACTTTCATTCTATATTTAGAACGATAAACTAATAATAACGGAGCCCTGCTACTTAGAGAAAACTGTGATGATTGATTTAAATGACTACTTTTACTTTGTCCATGTGGTCGAAAAGCAGGGCTTTTCACCAGCTGCATCGGCGCTCAACATGCCAAAGTCCAGGTTGAGCCGTCATATAAAACAACTCGAAGAACGCCTTGATAGCAAGCTCATTCAACGTACCTCCCGGCAGTTTAAAATCACCGATACGGGACGGCTTTTTTACCGCCACGCCAGAGCTCTGTTAGATGAAATGGAGATGGCTGAAGCTGCCGTTCAAAGCACTAAAAAGACGCTTAGCGGAACCGTAAAAATAAGCTGCTCGCTTGGTGTGGCTCAGTTCGCTGTAAAGCAATTGCTTGTCGAGTTTTTGAAAGAAAATCCAAAGGTAAACCTGGTGCAGCAAGTAACAAACCAGACCGTCGATTTAGTCTCAAATGGGATTGATATCGCCATTCGTGGGCATATTGATCAGCTTCCCGATTCAAGCATTATTCAACGACAGCTAACTACCGTGTCGTGGCAGTTGTTTGCAAGCCCTGCATACATTGAGTCACACGGCGCACCCTCCTCGCCTGACGACTTACTCAAACAAAAAAGCCTTAAAATGGGTTGGCAGTCTACGTCAGGTATCTGGACTTTGGAAAATCAGGAAGGGCTGGAAATAACCGTTCCCCACAGGCCTCAGCTATGTAGCGATGATATGAGTACTCTGAAAAAAGCTGCAATAGATGGGCTAGGTATTGTCAGCCTGCCGGCTTACACTTGCCGAGATGCAATTAATACAGGATTATTGACCCGCGTACTACCGAACTGGACAACCGGTAAAGCTAAGCTCAGCCTGTTAACCTTGTCCCGCCGCGGACAGCCACCTGCTGTACAGGTATTGAGCGACTATCTTGTCAGTAACTTACATGCTCACATTGGTGACCAGTGACAATTCCTATTTCCATTCTGAAAAGCTAGCCTTACTAAAAACGCTACGGTAGCATGTCGGTATGCTTTGTACCTTATGCTCCTCGGCCTCAGAACCCTTCTGTGAAGATAAAAAACGCCAGTACTTCCGGTGCACTGTCTGCGACATGATTTTTGCAGACCCGCAGGCTCACTTGCCGCAGGACGAAGAAAAAGCCATTTATGACTTTCATCAAAACGACTCTCACGACACCCGCTACCGGGAGTTCTTAAGCCAACTTTCAATTCCTTTATTAGAAAAGCTATCAACTGGCATGACTGGTCTTGATTTTGGCTCCGGGCCGGGGCCTACACTTAGTTTGATGCTTGAGGAGCACGGCATGAAGATGTCTATTTACGACATCTTCTACGCGCCGGACAGCGGACAGTTGAGCCGTCAGTATGACTTTGTCACCTGCAGCGAAGTTGTTGAGCACTTTAATGAGCCGGGCAAGGCATGGCCGCAGTTAATAAGCTTAGTAAAGCCTAAAGGATATATAGGCGTGATGACGTGGATGTTTACAAAGAAAACAACTGAGCAATTTAACCAGTGGAGCTACAAAGGTGACCCGACCCATGTCAGCTTTTACACGCCTGAAACCATGCAGTGGATAGCACAACATTTTCAACTGAAACTTGAAATTATCAGCGAACAGGCCATTTTATTTAGAAAGGACTAACAACGGAGGGCGACTATGAACTACGAATGCGTACACGCGGACATTAGCCAGCAAACCGATATTGATGCCGTAGTTAACGCCGCTAATGCAGAGCTCAAACCCGGTGGTGGAGTTGCCGGTGCAATTCACCGGGCAGCGGGCCCTGAACTGGAAAAAGCAACTCGCTCACTGGCTCCCATTGAACCCGGTGAAGCCGTCATCACCGACGCCTTTAATCTTCCTAACAGCTATATTATCCATTGCCTGGGGCCCGTTTATGGCGTCGACACACCCTCAGATAAGCTGCTGGCAAATTGCTATCGTAATGCACTGGATTTAACCGATAAGCATCAAATAGAGTCTATTGCTTTCCCGGCGCTGTCAGCCGGAGCCTTCGGTTACCCTTTTGAGGCAGCAACTAAAGTGGCTCTGGACACAATTAGGCAGCACGTTGAAAAGCTGAGCCATCTGAAGCTTGTACGCTTTGTGCTATTCAGTGACGAAGAGTTTGCCCATTATCAACGTGCTCTGAGAAAGTAGTCATTATTTAAAAATCACACCGGCATCTTTGAGCTCTTGCCGTGTTTTGTCAGCGTCCGCGCGATCGATAAAGCGCGTTCCGTCTTCTACTAAAATGGTTTCATAATCATTTTTAATAGCATCGAGCGCGGTTGCTCTGACACAAACCTCAAGCGCCAGGCCGACAACCCATACGCGTTTTACATCCAGGTGCACGAGCTCTGAAACCAATCCGGTTTTATCAAACGCCGAATACTGGTCAATGTCAAAACGAGCACCTTTAGAAATTAAGCGAGCATCATTGGGTATGCTTAGGTCAGGATGAAACTCAGCGCCTTTGGTGTCCTGCTCGCAATGTTCTGGCCAGGGGCCGCCTCGCTCGTCAAAACTGACATGGTGACGTGGATGCCAGTCCCGCGAGACAAATACTGGGATCCCTGCTTCCTGCGCCTGCGCAGTCATCGCATTAATAATGGGGACCACTTCATCCCCTTCGTCCAGTGCCAGCTTACCGCCTGGGCAAAAGTCATTTTGTACATCAACAATAATGAGTGCGTCGCTCTGCTCAAAAGTCACTTTCATAATTAGCCTCCGCCTCGTTTAAGATGTTCAGTTATCTCTTTCTGGTAGTTTGCTAATTTGTCACTTATCTCAACCCGGTAAGGCTGCTCCGTGCGGCTTATCGAAGATACAGAGTCCGGCAGTTTATTTAACTGCTGCTGCGCATATTTTCTAATCTCCTCAATATTTCTCTGGTGAGAAGGGAGTCTTTTGCCGTTTTGCATCACTTTCTTCAATAGTGGCTCACCGGGTAACTGTTCTTCAACGCGAGCAATGGTGTCGTGGCTAAAGCTGCCTTTAGCTTCACGAAACACTTGTTTTTCGCCCGGCAAAACTGGCTTCCCGCTGGAGAGTTTTAAACGCCCTTTGCCGGCGTACTCCACCAGCTTGTATGCCATATCCAGCGCCGAGGCATCATCGGACACCCCCATGCCAGTGCCAACACCGAACCCATCAATCGGTGCGTTATCTTTTATTAACTGAGCAACTTTATGTTCGTCCAAGCCACCGCTGGCAATGATCTTTAAGTGCTTTAGGTTATGCTCATCCAAAAGTTCTCTCGCTTTAAAAGCAAGGTCGCCTAAGTCTCCTGAGTCCAGCCGAATACCTTTCACCTTAAAGTCATCACCCAGCTCATGCGCAAGTTTAATGACTTTCTCTACACCTTTTATGGTATCGATGGTATCCACCAGCAATACGGTTTCAGGAAAAGCGTTGGTAAAATTTTTAAAAGCGTCATATTCACAGTCGTGCGCCTGAATATAACTGTGCGCCATGGTGCCAGCCACCGGTAAGTCGTAGGTGCGCCCGGCCAGCATATTGGACGTTGCTGCAATACCACTTAAGTAAAGCGCCCTGCTGCCTTTTATACCCGCATCAATACCGTGTACCCGACGCGCGCCAAAATCTAAAACCGGACGCTCCTGCGCAGAGCGTGCAACTCTGGCCCCTTTTGAAGCCAACAACGTTTGCAAATGCAGCTGATTCATAACAAGAGTTTCAATAAGCTGTGCCTGCGGCAAAGGTGCTTTAACCTCAACAAGGGGTTCGTTTTCGAAAAACACAGTTCCCTCAGGCAAAGCTCTGACCTGCCCGGTAAACTCAAAGTCGCGCAAATAATCGATAAGCTTTTGAGAGAAGTTTTGCTCTTTAAGGTAGTTAAGGTCTTCGTCGCTAAACGATAAGTTTTCAATCGTTTCAAGCAGTGGGTCTAAGCCTGCAGCCAGAAGAAACTTTCGCTCTTCAGGAAGCCTGCGAACAAACAAAGTGAAAACCGCGTCGTCGTGCATGGCTTCCTGCAAATAGGCATCAAGCATGGTGAGCTGGTACAAATCCGTGAACAATCCGAGATCTTGCCGCTCAGTATCTGTCATAGCTTTCCTCTATTTGGTGCCTTTGTCATAGAGTCTAGACAAGATAAACGGGTTTATGTAGTTACTAATCAGGATTGTCTAAGCGGGCTACTTCGGCGTACCAAACATAATTTTGTCGGCGTTATTAGCTAAAGCAATGATCATAGTCACAGCCCAGGTTCCCAATATCCACCAAAAGGTCGGCCAGGACATCCAGGTAAGATCAAGAAACAGTAAATCGAAAATCCAGACAATAAATGCCGCAAATAAGATAGAAGGCAAAAATACGACGAAAAGAACACAAAGGGCTAAAGGTATGGTGCCCAGGGTTTTCATCCAGTTTAATAAAGAGGACATAATGGCTTTTGTTTAATGAGAGTGGGTTGAAAACTACATTGAGTTGGGGGAGATATCAACTCATCACGCATTTTTTCTGAACCAATCTATACTTCGCTTCGTCTCTCTACTGAGTTACAGGCAATAAAACAATGACTAATAAGGCATCAACTCATGAAGATAGAGCAAGTAGAGGTACTCGTTCTAGCAGCACAAGAAGGTAAACGCGATGCTCTGGAATTGCTTTATCGTCATTTTTTCACACCGATGAAGCGCTATGCATTGATACGGGTTCACCAGACAACAACGGCGGAAGACCTTGTACAAAACGTCTGGCTCAAGGTCGGTAGGCGACTGCAATTTATGCAGGATGTTCGGGTTTTTCGGAGCTGGCTTTATAAAGCGTTGCGGTGGGAAATTATCGACTGGGCTCGTCAGCAGCGTAATGCGAACTTCGAAGAGCTTAATGAATCGAGTTTATTCATAGAAGATTTACGGCCAGAGGTTTTGGATGTAGCTCCTCTTTTGGCGGGCCTGAAACCCAACGAACGTGAAGTTATTGAACTGTTCTACCTGAGTGAATTGTCGGTTAACGAAACAGCGTTAGTACTCTCTATAGCGCCTGGCACAGTCAAATCAAGATTGCATAGCGCACGAGAAGAATTGCGTCATAGATACTTAAACGAGGGTGATAAGCCATGAGCACAAACAAAGAAGTTAACGAACAAATAGAAAAAGATCTGTCCGCGCAAGCACAGGAACTGGATAAGTTAATGGGCACCGGCGAAGGCCTTACCGGCTACTTAAAGCAAGGGTTTAAGTACGACATAGGCTGGGTTGTGAAGGTTGCTTATGGGCTGGGCGCTATATTTACGGTATTACTATTGTTTTGCGGGTATCAGTTTTTTACAGCAACACCGGACAACGAATTGTTCTGGGGCGTGCTTCTCATATTAAGTTTTAACGCTCAGGTTGCTACAAAGCTATGGATTTACATGCAAACAAACCGTAACCATACCGCACGTGAGATACGCTTACTTGAGTTACGTTTGAAATCTGCAAGTAAGTAACGGGTAATAAGCGGGGTGGCTAACCACCACCCCATAATAGGTTACTTTTTAAAGTCCTGACTGGCGGCTTTTATTGCCGTTGCCAGCGACTGAGTTGCTGATTCAAGGCCGGTACTAATGTCAGACCATGCGTCTTCGCTGGACTTTTTCAAACCTTCCAACTTATCTTCGGCCTTGTCTTTCAGCGCTTCAAGCTCGTTAATCTTCTCTTCATACTTGATTTGAGAGTCAGCCTCCGACTGTTTCGCTTTGGCCTTCAGACGATCAATCTCAGCCTTCATCTCTTCAATTTTTGCTTCGTGCTTCTTTTCAAATGCTTCTTTATTGTCCATTTCCACCTCCAGGTCTTCCTTTTTAGTCACTTGCTTACTAATGGGTATGGTTTAAAAAGCCAAAACGATCAAAGTCCTCTGTGTTCTAAAGCAATGTATGAACGATATTGCTTACATTCCTAACGGCCGCTTATTTCTTCCGGGAATGCTCGCGCCAGATCCGAAAGCGCGTCACTATGTACCAGACAAGACCACCGATAAACATGATAAGAGGAACAATATTAACTTCCTTGCTCTGCTGGTAATCATCAGAAGTTAGGAAAAACCAGAGCACACCAATAATCAGAACAACGATTGCCAGTACCCCTTGTACCTGCAGGCTTTTCGATGTGTTTTCAGTGGTAATTTTGCTTTCTCCAGGTTGATCGTTTTCACCCGGTTGCTCTTTTTGTTCTGAGTTTTCGGGCTTCACGTAGCCACAAGCCGGACAGCTGTATTTATTATCCAGAACCTCATCTTCACACTTTGGACATTTCTCAAATGCCATTGAAGCACCTCTCTGTTTTCGTTGACGAGCGTTTACTATTCTAGTGTAGTCAAAAGCAGAGAGCTTCGCCGCTTGTAACACAGCATGCTCATCCACAATAAATACGCGCTCAATCTTATAAAAACCTGACTCTGTAGCTAAAAATTTATAAGGTTGCTACTATCATTCGAGCTAAAAACAATCATCAATGTGAGCCTAATATGCTAAAAGTCCTTTCCTTTTGTACTGCCCTGTTAAGTATGGTGTTATTGCAGGCCTGTTCTCCGGCAACTCAGGACACCGAACGCATGGCTTCACACCATTTAACACTATCCGAAGCAAATAAACTGGTAGAGCTGCCATTACATTGTGTTGAAACACCTTACCCATACAAAACCGGAGCGGTACTGGGCAGTGCTGACGATTTAAAGGAGCCGTCAGTTCTTCATCCCGTTTTTTACGGCTGTTTTGACTGGCACAGTGCCGTTCATGGCTACTGGTCAATGGTCACCCTGTTACAGCAGTACCCCGATCTGGAACAGGCTGACGAGGTAAAAGCCGTTCTTAAACGCAACTTAACTGCAGAAAACGTCGCGCGTGAAGTGGACTTTTTCAGCAAAGACATTAATGACTCGTTTGAGCGCACTTATGGTTGGGCGTGGTTGTTAAAACTGTCTGACGAGCTGCATTCATGGCAGGATCCAATGGCCGAAGAGCTGGCAGCAAACTTACAACCATTAACCGACTTAATTGTTGACCGCTATATCAACTTCTTACCCCGGCTGGTTTACCCGGTGCGTGTGGGAGAGCATACCAACACTGCCTTTGGCCTAAGTTTTGCCTACGACTACGCGGTGAACCGCAAGCACACAGAACTGCAGCAATTAATAACTAAGCGCGCTAAAGATTACTTTTTAGAAGATAAAAACTGCCCGATAAGCTGGGAGCCAAGTGGCTATGACTTTCTGTCACCCTGCCTGGAAGAAATTGGCCTAATGCAGCGCGTCCTGCCAAAACAGCAGTTTTTAACCTGGTTAGATGATTTTATGCCACAACTCGCTGATCCGGACTACAGCCTGACGGTAGGTAAAGTCAGCGACAGAACCGACGGCAAACTGGTGCATCTGGACGGTTTAAACTTCAGCCGCGCCTGGAACCTGTATGCGCTGGCTAACCAATACCCACAGTATGCGCATTTACGCGAAGTTGCCGATAAACATATGGCGCACTCCTACCCTAATCTAGTTGGCGATAGCTACGAAGGTGGTCACTGGCTGGGCAGCTTTGCTATTCAGGCGTTGAATCAGGCGCAGCAGTAATTGTCAGAAAAAAGCCTTGGCTGCAGCCGCGCAATAAAGCGCGGCTGTTTGTCTGTCTTTCCCCATCAACTGCGGATCAACCGGCGTGCATCGCGGACAATTTCATAGGTTGCTATTAATGCAGCAGCCACCAGAACTGTCTGAGCACTTCGTTCGATAATGGCTATGCCCAGTTCGTCCCTCAAAACTTCGACATTAATTTGTAACACAGGCGATAACATCAGCAACCCTGCCGAAACCAGTAAAAACGCAGCACTAACGGCAATGTTAAGCATCAACATATTGCGGGTCCATAGCCTTGTCCGTAACTGCCACAAACTATGTGCCGTAGCAATTGCAATAACCGGCGTAAACCAGCGTAAAATAGTCAGCGCTTGCTCAGTAAAAATACTCTGCGTACCACTGTCGGGCTGCCATAACGGATACCAAATCAACATCACTAAAAATAGTAATGTGGCTAGATCGGAAAATATATTCTGTAAACTAATATGCTGCCAACTTTTACCGGCGGCCGGGAGCTTCTCAGGGCTCCATTTGCAGGTGCCTGCAACCTCTGCAGTTTCCTTTTTCCGAGAGCGGCTCATAACTGCAAAACCGATGGTAATTGTCGTAAAGGCAAAGTAACCACTGGCCAGAAAATCGCTTGCTATGCCCTTCATGAATAGCAGCAAGCTCATTTCAGCACCACCAAGCCAGCGGCCCGTAATTTCAACGGTTGAAATCACAAACAACACGCCGAGCACCATATACAGCGTGTGCAAATACAAAGGCATAAGCTGCGCGGTTACTAGTGGCGTGGGTGGACAAAACTGAAGCGCCACCTTGCGCGGATGCCCCATCACTTTTAACAGTTCAGCCACCTCGGCGTCAGACACACTCCCTTGCTGCGATTCTAATGCGTCTATCTGATCAAGAATATTCGCCTTTAACTCGCGGCTAATATCATCGCGTTTCTTTTCTGGCAGCTCTCGCTGAACAGCGGCAATATAACGTTCTACCATATCCATTAGTGTTGCTCCTCATTGGTGTTCCGCAACAGTAGGGGGCCAATCGCGCTGTTGAGCGAGGTCCACTCCTGGGTTAATTGTTCTAATAGCTCTACACCCAGCGTTGATAACTGGTAATAACGTCGTTCACGCCCTTCTCCCTGCTTCCATTCACTATCGAGCAACCCTTGATCGGCCAGTCTTCTAATAAGTGGGTATAACGTACCTTCATCAATATCTACGCCGGCACCTTGCAGTTGCTTACGTAACGAATAGCCATAATGAGGCTCGCGCAGAGATGCGAGTACCGCTAAAACCAAAACGCCACGGCGCAGTTCTAGCTTGAGTTTATCGAGTGGTGCAGTAGCCATAGTGAGTCCTTATATATACTGTATTACGCACACTGTGTGAAACACAGTAAAATGAATACTAGGTGACATACAGTAACAATGCAAATAATAATGTCACTCGGGATATAGTCAGTGCTTGATACAAGCATTCGTATCTAGCAGCGTGATTTAAAAAAAAGAGCAAGCTTCGGGTCGTTGTCGGATAAACTGTTTTTTATGATGGTGGTATCTCAATTAATCGCGTGTAAGAGTGACGGCTATGTCTGACTATATCCGCATTGAAAAAGCCATGACCTATATGTCAGAGCATGTATCAAGCCAGCCCTCGTTGGAAGACGTTGCTGCCCATGTTCATCTCAGCCCGTTTCATTTTCATCGGGTGTTTTGTAAATGGGCAGGCACCACACCGAAACGTTTCCTGCAGGCTTTAACGCTGGAACGAAGCAAACGAATGCTGAAAGAAGAAGGCTCTCTTATGGATGTTTCCCTCAGCATGGGCTTAAGCGGAGGTTCCCGACTGTATGACCACTTTGTGAAGCTAGAAGCCGTAACACCAGGTGAATACAGAAACGGAGGCCAGGGGGTTACTATCCAATATGGAGTTAATGAAACTCCTTTTGGTAAGATATTTGTCGCAATGACCCCTCGAGGCGTATGCCGCATCGAGTTTTTGGGCTCCAGATCTGCTGATGAGATACTTGTAGATATAGGTAAAGACTGGCCTAAAGGCTCGCTCGTGCAAAATGACAACGCGACGAACTATGTTGCTAACGTACTGTTTAGTCGGTTAAAAGACGGGCAGTCTAACCCCTTGTCATTGCACGTAATGGGCACCAATTTTCAAGTCGCTGTGTGGCGAGCTTTGTTGAGGATACCATCGGGACAACTGGCCAGTTACTCCCAAATTGCCAATGCATTAGGTTACCCTAATGCGTCTCGGGCGGTTGGCAATGCTGTTGGCTCTAACCCTGTTGCTATGCTAATTCCGTGTCACCGTGTTATTCAAAAAAGCGGGGCTATAGGGGGCTATCGCTGGGGCTCGACGAAGAAAGAAATGATTCAGGCATGGGAACTCCTGCGCGGAGATCCGCTAAAATTATAATTGCAAAGAAAGGCTTGATTAGGTCCCAAAAAAAGCCCAGCATAAATTGCGCTGGGCTCTGGATAGCGTAATTAATTACGCTTTTTTACCAGGTGTTTGCTGAGGTTGCTTTTGGTCTTTTTGCTGACCAGGAGTAGCCTGTTTTTGTTCGCCTGGTTTGTTCGGCTTTTGTGAACCTTGGTTTTTTTGCGTATCCATTATTAACTCCTTAAAGAGTTTATCAGCATCATTCAATTATGACGCTATTTCGAAGTATAGATTGCTCTCAAAAGGGCGTCTGTTCGTTACCGCACATATAAGCGATTCAGTGTAACTATGGTCCAATGTACTTAAGTATATTTCTGACAGCATTTCTGGCCGCCACAATACTACCCGCTCAGTCGGAGTTTGTGGTCGTCGGCGCTCAGCAGATGGGTTATGACGTCTGGGCTATATGGTGGCTGGCGTCAATTGGTAATACGCTGGGGTCTGTGGTTAATTACGTTTTAGGCCGCTTTTTGGTGCAGTATCAGGATCGCCGCTGGTTTCCGTTCAAACCAAAATCTCTCGCCCGTGGTCATCGCTGGTTTGAACGCTTCGGTAAGTGGTCGCTGTTAATGGCCTGGGCGCCATTCATTGGCGACCCTCTCACCTTTATAGCCGGTATGCTGCGGTTAACCTTCTGGCAGTTTTTAATTCTGGTTTTTATAAGTAAGTCTGGTCGCTACGCTATTTTGCTGGGCATTACGCAACTGTTTTAACCCTTGGCGAACCATAAGTTGATAGTGCGTGATCTAATTGCACAACCTTTACGTTTTGAGGTTTTGAAACCAGAATTAATATTTACCAACACCTACTTAAGTGAGTTCTATATGAAAAAGTTTACTGGCTTACTGTTGGCTTTGTGCATCAATGGGTTAACCCTTCAAACTGCATTAGCCCAAGACGAAAAAACAGCGATGGTACCTTTGCCATCACTCGATGACTTTTCCAAAGGCGAAGATGGCTGGAGTTTCGGTCTGGGTTTGGGTGTTGAGTATGAAACCGCCTACGAAGGTTCGGACGAATTTGGATTGGAAATTCAGCCTGCCGGCGCCGTGCAATGGCGTAGCGGTGACAATATATTCTATTTTGCCGGTGAAGCCCTCGGCTGGCGTGGCGTTCGCTCTGAAAACTGGCTATTGGAGGCCACCATTGGCTTCGATGAAGGTCGCGAAGAGAGCGATTCAGACGACGGCCACCTGGACGGACTTGGTGATCAAGACGAAGGCGCAGAGTTCGTCTTCCAGGCCCGTCGTGCCCTCGATGCCGATTGGCGCTACTGGCTGGTCAGTCGTATCGTAGCAAGTGATGAAGGCAACCTGGGTCTATTTGGTGTAGGCCGCCGCTTTGGTGACCAGCTCGACGGTACCGGCTCTGAAATTAATGTCGTTGCGACCTTTCACGACAGCGAATACGCCAACAAAGGCTTCGGTATTGACGCAGGCCAAGCTGCTGCATCCGGCTTACCGCAAACGTCAATGAGTGGCGGCTTGCGCTCAGTTGGTATTGACTACAATTATCGCCACTACATCAATGATAACTGGCAGCTCTACGGCGAGGCCTTGTTTGAATATTACAGCAGTGAAGTTCGCGAAAGCCCCATTGCTCGTAGTAATTACGAAGCTGAAATAGGCGTCGGATTTATCTACATATTCTAAGGAAAGAGAGCTCTATAACAGGGGCTCACTTTTTTGTGGCAAAACACCGCCCCTGAGTCGCTATAGTCTAAATCGCGCATAAAGCGGATTGTGATCAGACACTTTACTGGTATCAATCGCTATTGTTTCTTGCAGTGTGAGATCCCTATAAAAGATGAAGTCGAGCGGATGCTGTCGGTAGGCCTTAACATGATGTGGGTCGACCATAATTGCTTGCCGAAGACCCACACTGCGACAGAACCGCAGCAAGCTTAGCCGGCGCTGGCGGCTCCACACGTTAAAATCACCGGCCACAATAAGCGGTCCTTTATGTTCTAGTATTTCTTCTTTGATAAGCTCTATTTCTTGTGAAAACTGACGCGCACGAACAAAGTTAATCGCGTGGACATTGACGACCAAGAGTGAGCCGCCCTCTGCCAGCGAATGATGAGAGAGCATGTAACTTTTATGGGTTGCGAACATGCCTTCCCGCTTGCTGCTCAGTCGAGCCTGAGCTTCTTTAAACGCATAACCGCTTGCCGTGAGAACACCATACACAGAGCGCCGGGTTTGCATATTCGGCGCTACCGCATAAGACCAGCTCGGCAGCAGCCAATTATTTTTTGCACTCAGCTTCACCTCCTGAAGTAACAAAAACAAACTCGGATAGTCTGTTAAAACGCTTGCTAAGGTATGTTGAAAATCTGGCTTCTCGGTCAGTTTTTGCGTATTCCAACACAGCACGCCAAACTCTTCCCCATGATGAATAGGGTGTTTGTGAATAAACTGCTGAGGAAACAAAACTTTGGGTTTAAGCACACGCTCGCCTCGTTAATAACCAACCTTTATTACGTTATCTTGGCATCGATGGTTCTATACTGACATCCCTAAACTATTATGGGGTTAAAGCTCACCCTTTTTGCGACTGGGCTGCTAACGCCTTTCTTAATCAAACTTACAGGCAGTCGAATCCAAATTTAGTGGCCGAGTGAGAGCTTCCTTAAGTTTGTTATAAGCTATCCGGTGCCTTTCCTCACTCATTTTTTCAAGGTTATTCAGTTTCCAACGAACAGCTGGCAGCTGATCAACATTCGCAATTCCGAGTAATGACCAATCCGGTTTGCGTGACTTAAACGTCAAAAGAAACGACCTTTCCTCGTCAGTAAATGTCGCATGCATACGTTTTACAATTTCCTCACGCGCAGCCATAAGCTCCACCAGCGGGACATCAATGTCCGCCATCGACTTAAATTCCCCCTCATAAAGGGCAGCAATATCTTTGAAATTGGGTCGTAATAATTCCGAAATAGGACGCGGGTGGCTGATCATATAAACAATTAACGCTTTACGAATATCATCAGTGAGGCCTTCATTATCCAAGAGTAGTTTGACGTCAAATAAGTCCCTAGGATGTTGCCGATCGAGAGCAGCGCAAATTTTACCAGCATAGAGGTCGGCAAAACTGACTACTGAAATTTCTGCGAATCCGAATTCATTTTCAACCGCTTCAGTAACACTTAAAGCGTTTGATTCGTAGACCGTTCCTCGAAGAACAGGTGACAGCTCTATCTTTATCTGAACCTTTCTACCACCAACATCACGCTCCACCAATAAACGGAGCGCGTCCTTTTTAACTTCAAATGAGCGTATGACAGTCACATCTTGCAGCGCTGCGGTAAGGCTCTTTGCTATTTGCTCCAGATGACTTGTGATCATTTGAAGTGCCTCACCCCGATCCATCATAGGTAAAAAGACGAGGTCAATATCAACCGACAGCCTTGGAAAATCTCTGACAAATAGGTTAATCGCTGTACCGCCTTTGAGCGCAAAACAGTGATGAGCCGCAACAAATGGTAGCACCTGCATAAGCAGCTGAACCTGGCGATAATAAACGCTATTTCTATCCATGATAATTTACATCTCCTTGGGAACCGTAATTTGCCATTTACTTTCCAGGCGACCATTTACCGCGATAGCTCTTTTACCTGAGCCTAGATCGTAGTCTGTTGGCACTAAATGTTTAAACCAGGGCTGTTGATTGCGCTCGGCTAGCCAAAAGAATAACCGTTTCACTTTTACATTAAGGCAGTACGTTAGCAGCGTATCTAACTTCCGGGGTGATAAGTTATGCAACCCCTGAAGCAGAGCATCAGCATGCTCAAAACTGATATGTTTAGGCACCTCGTTGAGTACTTCCAGATAGGCTTTTTCAACACACGAATACGTTACTTCCGGCAGACCTTTTGACCATTCATAAGGACGGAGAACGCGCTGGTCGCGCATGAGTGATTCAGGCCACAATCGCTTCGTTCCATGCCATTCAAAACTAGCATCCACATCTACTTTGTTGATCCATGCTGGAAGCTTGTCGGGAGAGTATAAGTCAACTATAGGCTTACCACTTCTATTTACGTAATGGCTTACACCATGTAACGCTAGCGCACTTAGCCCTCCCATATGGACAGGGAACCTGACCATTCGCTGCAGTGAGGCCACAACACCCTGCCAGGTAGGCTGCGCTTCCTCGCGATAATAGACCCCAGGCTTAGCAGCAATTAACGCTCCTCTTCGAACGGCGTTGTCGATGTAGTGCAAACTCAACCCCTGCTCTTGTAGCCAACGTTTCGTTGCTACCATACTGAGAGGAAGTTTTTGCTTTAGCGTTCTAGCTGCTTCATGATTTAACATGTGATGCTCTTTGAGTTTACAGTATTATTAAAACACGTTAATTATTGACGTGTATAATACATTAGTCAAACCAATGAGTTTGCAAAAACACCTTAATACGTTAATTATTGACGTATTATTATATTTTTATAAACCTTTTCTTGGGCTTTACTAGACACCTTTAGCGATTTAAGTGGAGTGGCCAAATGAAGCAAATAGAAGAAATCCTCAATTTCATAGTTGAGATAGAAAAATTAAAAGGAGTACAGCGCAAAACGAAACCCGTGGGATTTGAACGCTACGAAAACTCAGCGGAACATAGCTGGCACGTTTGCCTTTCCGCTTTAATGCTAAAAGATTTTGCCAATGAACCGGTAAATATCGAGCGCGTGATCAAAATGCTTCTAATTCACGACCTTGGTGAAATAGACGCTGGTGACACCATTATTTATGCCAGCGAAACGAATGAGCTAAAAGGTAAAGAAGCCACCGCTATTAAACGAATTCTGAGCATTTTGCCCGATGGCATGGAAGATGAACTCATGGAGCTATGGAATGAATTCGAAGCCGGTGAAACCGCAGATTCGAAATTCGCTAAGGCCGTAGATAGGGTGCCACCCCTGCTTCATAATATTCATGGTGACGGCCACAGTTGGAAAGCACACGGAATTACGAAAGATAAGGTGTTTTCCGTAAACCAACGAATTGAGAACGGCGGCGAAGCGCTTTGGTCTGTCATGCGCGGTAAGCTTGAGCGTGCTGTTGATGACAGCATACTTAAATAAACGAGTTAAACTGGGTTTGAAGGTTTCAAATGTCCAAAAGCGTTACGCAGGCCATTGGTAAGTGATGCAGAAGTAGAGGCCTTAAATGCTCATTCAGGAGATCTAAGCGGCGTTACTGCATACTTGACTTTAGAGCCCTGCTCTTTTGTCGGTCGGACTGCGGCTTGTGCGAGCTCTGTCGTTGGCAGGTGCTCTGGTCAGCACCCCCCGTACCAGAGGATAACTGATCGTATTAATACCGAGCTACCCACTGCTGAATTTGTGACGCTGACATGACGCCAGCTTGTCGAGCCACTTCCTGACCGTTTTTAACGAACAGAGTTGTCGGAATACTTCGCACAGCATATTGTTGCGCTAAATGGGGCTCTTTTTCCGTACTTATCTTTAAAAATTGAGCGTCATATCGCATATTTGTAGCCGCCTGTTCGAAATGTGGAGCATATTGCTGACAAGGACCACACCAACTCGCCCAAAAGTCGACAACTAAAGGCATATCAGCATTCTGATGCGATCTAAACTCATCACTATTTACGACGATAACTTCACCGTTAAAAAGCGATGACTTACACTGGCCGCAAACGGCGCTCTCGTTTTTCTTATCGACAGCAATTCGGTTTTTCTTGTGACATGAAGGGCATGCAACAATCATTTTTTCAGTCATTCAGCTCGTTCCCAGTTATCTATCGCTCAGCGTGAACTATAAAGGTGCTATTTTACGTAAGTGTAATACGATTTTTAACGGATGTAAGACTTAGGTAATGTTAAATTTAGATTTTGCTAAACGAGTCATTATTGAAACGGTGAAACAGGAGTGGGTCGACAGCCCGGCTTCTGGTGTGCGTCGTAAATTATTGGAGCGTGAAGAGGCTGAGCGCGGTCGTGCGACCAGCATCGTTGAGTATACGCCAGGTGCGTCATTTAGCACTCATGAGCACCCACTGGGTGAAGAAATATTAGTGCTCGAAGGTGTTTTTTCTGATGAAAACGGTGACTACCCTGCCGGCACTTATATTCGCAATCCTCCGGGTAGCTCGCATGCGCCGTTTAGCAAGGATGGCTGCAAGTTACTGGTCAAGCTGCACCAGTTCCAGCCAACCGACACTCAAGCTGTACGCATTAATACCCATGAAGCTGAGTGGTTGCCCGGCCAAGGCGGGCTCCAAGTTATGCCATTACATAGTCATGGCACCGAGCACATTGCACTGGTGAAATGGCCAGCTAAAGAAGTATTCAAACCCCACCGCCACATGGGCGGCGAAGAAATACTGGTATTATCCGGCGAGTTCTGTGACGAACATGGTCGTTACCCCAAAGGTACCTGGATGCGCAGCCCTCACATGAGCATGCACCACCCTTTTGTGGATAGAGAAACCGTAATTTGGGTTAAGACAGGACACTTGGGATAAATAAGGTACTCATGAATTTTAGTAGCGGCTTAAAAAGCCCAACATAAATCGTGCGAGAACTTATCCTTATTTCGATAAGGGATTGCATAAACATCACCAGTGGCAGAAAGCCAGGGGCGAGCTCTCCCTTCTTCTTTTCCTATAAATCAGGTTAGATATAGTCACTATGTCCAACATCCTCTACTGACTGCATCACGTAGCGAATTGGCTCTTTGAAGTGCAGTTGCGATAGAGCTTCACGAATACGAGCTACATCATCAACAGAGCAAATTACTTCAGCCATCAACATGCCACGGGCGCCTCGTATTTGCTCGCCAACATCAAAGCGTTCGTGGTTGCGACTAAAACCGTCAATATCGTAGAGGCTAAAGCCGCTTAAATAGTCAAGTTGAATCAGGCAATCGACCAAATCAGCTTTTTGTTCGCGGCTAAAGTAAAGTTTTAATAACTTATTGAGCATCACAAGGCTTCCTGTTCACGAGTAAGTATAAAATGGGTAGCAATAGCAGCGTAGCCAGCGTTGCGGTAATGAGTCCTCCTATGACCACAACGGCCAGGGGCTTTTGCACTTCTGAGCCGGGACCACTGGACATTAACAACGGAATCAAGCCAAAAATAGCAGTAATGGCTGTGATTAAGACCGGCCTCAGACGGTCTTTTGCCCCTTCAATCACTAAGGTTTTAAAGTCAGAGAAATGAACTCGAGTCTGCTCGAAATGGCTCACCATGACGATACCGTTAAGTATGGCAACGCCCATCAAGGCAATAAAACCGACCGATGCCGGAACGGACATGTACTCACCGCTTAGCCAGAGCGAAATCGCCCCGCCACTCAGGGCAAACGGAATATTCGTCAGCACAATCGTTGTCAGGCCAATCGAGCCCATCGAGCTAAACAGTAAGATAACGATTAACAGCAAAGCGACAGGGATAACCATCAACAAATTAGCACTGGCCCGCGCCTGGTTTTCGAACTCACCTCCGTACTCAATAAAATAGCCGGGATCAAGGTTTACGTTGGCGCTGACACGTTGCTGTAGTTCATTAACAAAACCAACGACATCGCGGTTTTCAACATTGCTGGTGATTAACGCGTAACGATTAGAATTTTCACGCTCGATAATCGCCGGACCGTGCTCGAAGTTGATCTCGGCAAGTTGCTGCAGTGCGACGGTTTCGCCGTTGTCGGTGACAATTGGCAAGGACTCGATGTTGCTGACAGAGTGATAATTGCCCGCAGGTTTTTGCGAACCCATCACAATCGGTGTGCGAATACGTCCATCCACGGCTTCGCTAACGGGAAAGCCGCTGAGTTGTGAAAGAATAAATTCACTAAAGTTTTGTTTCGTGACGCCATAAAAGCGCAGTTGCTGCATATTCGGGACAATACTTAAAAAGCGTGCGCCAGTAATAACACTTGCCTGAACGTCGACCGCGCCTTGCACTTGTTTGGCTTGCTCAACTACCCTATCGGTGACATTGGCAAGGGTATTCATGTCATCACCAAACACTTTAATCGAGACGTCGCCACTACTGCCGGTTAGCATTTCAGAAATGCGCATTTGAATAGGTTGGGTAACGTTAACGTTCATGCCAGGATAGCCTGAAACCACTTCGCGAATGGCATCAATCAGTTCTTGTTTGCTATCAAAACGCCAGCTGTCTTTAGGGTTAAACTCCATGAACACATCGGTTTCGTTTAAACCCATGGGGTCTAAACCGAGCTCATCTGAGCCGGTACGGGCAACGATTTGCTTGATCTCCGGGATCCTGGCAAGCAGTTCACGCTCAACCTGTGTATCCAGTTCTATCGATTCTTGTAAAGAAATGGTCGGTGACTTTTCCAGTTGCACGATAATGTCGCCTTCATCCATGGTAGGCATAAAGATTTTACCGACCATGATAAAGCTGACTACGCTTAAGGCGAGCACTCCCGCAAAGCCCATCAGTGTGGGACTGCGACGTTTAATTGCGCCGGATAATATACTCTGATAGCGCGCTTGCATACGCTCAAGTGATTTATTGCGGCGAGCTTTGGGTCGCATTAGTAAAGAGCCTAAAGCAGGGATTAGCGTCAGCGAAGTCACTAAAGCGGCGGTGATTGCTATAACAATGGTCAAGGCGACCGGTGAAAATAACTTACCTTCCAGGCCAGTCAGCGTGAGTAGAGGTAAAAACACCAAAATAATGATCACAGTGCCGCTAACCACAGAGGGCGCCACGGACAGGCTGGCACGGTAAATTTTGTGCAGCAAGGGCAACTGTTTTTGTGAGTTTAACTCAGTCTCGATTTTTTCGGTGATCACTACCGACGAGTCCACAATCATACCGATGGCAATAACTAACCCGCCTAAACTCATCAAGTTCGCCGATAAACCGAGTAATTGCAGGCAAATAAAGGTGATCAGCGCCGCCACAGGGATCGATAACGAGACCAAAATTGACGCACGAACATTACGTAAAAAGAAAACCAGTACCGCTATAACTAACACGATGGACTGCATCAGCGCATCAGAGATTCCAGCTATAGCCGTGTCAATAAGGCCTTTACGATTATAGAACACGTTAATGTCAGTGTCTTTTGGCAGGCTAGGCTTTATTTGTGCCAGTTTTTGCTCAACCGCTTCAACCACCGCCGCGGCATTAGCCCCTTTTAAGCCGACCACCAAGCCTTCTACGGCTTCTTCACCATCCTTGGTAATCGCGCCAAAGCGCGGTAGATAACTGAGCGCAACATCACCCAGTTGGTCTAGTCGATACACTTGCTGGTATTGGTTCGTCACACTAATGGCCGCCAGGTCGTCAAGCGCGACAATACGTCCGGTAACCCGTGCGCTAAACGTTTCGGTACCTTGGGTGATGCGACCTAAATTACCGACTTGGTTGGCATCAGCCAATGCATCCTTAATAGTTTGTAGCGAAATGCCAGCATCACTTAATTTTGACGCTGACGGAGTAAACTGAAAGGTTCTGACTTTACCGCCTAAATTAGTGACATCTGCTACCCCTTCAACCGTGCGTAATGTCGGTCGAATCACCCAATCTAGCAGGTGACGCTTTTGCTCCAGGCTCATGCCGGGGTTTTCTACCGTGAACATGAACATTTCGCTTAATGGCGTGCTCATCGGTGCCATGCCGCCTTGAATACCGCCCGGCAGGTCTTTACTGACGGCAGCGAGTTTTTCCGCAACTTGTTGGCGCGCCCAATAAATATCGGTGCCTTCTTCAAAGTCGAGGGTTATCGAGGTAATACCGTACTTGGTGGTTGAACGCAGAATGGTTTGATTTGGTATACCCAATAATTCGGTTTCTAACGGGTGAGTTACCTGATTTTCTACCCGTTCGGCAGCCATACCGGGGGCGCGTAAGATGACGTTAACCTGAGTCGGTGAAATCTCCGGGAAAGCATCCACCGGTAGTTGGCGAAGCGACTGGATACCAGCCGCTATTAACAGCAGAAAAGTAATAAAAACAAACAGACGATTTTTTAGCGAAAAGCTCAGTATGCGGCTAACCATTACTGCGCCCCCTCGTCTTCTGCTATAACCTTAAGTGCTGCGACAGAATGCGTTGCGATGATGTTCAGAGGTGTCGTTGATTGTACAAAGTAATGCTCGCCGCTTAAGCTTAATAGTTCGATAGGCTCAGCGTTAATTGTCGCATTTTCTATGCTAAAGATAACGGGTTGATCCTGCAGTGTGGCAATGGCACTGGCCGGCAGAAGATAGGCATTTTCTATTGTTGCCTGGGGTACAACGTTAACGCGTTGACCGATGGTCCAGTTGATATTTTCTGGTGGCTCGCTCCAAATTCGTACAAAGCCATTACGCACGGTTTGTTCGCGTTGGCTTACCCGCAGCTTTTGGCCGTTAATGTTTAGACTCGAGATACGTTTTGCCTGTTCTATCGGTACCTCGGCAACGATGGCTAAACGCGCATGAGCGATTAGCGTACCCAGCTGTTGCCCATTACTGCTGGTTCGCCACACTCCAGGCTCTGTTGCGATCAGTTGTGCAGACTGCTCAGCGGTTTGTTTTACCCGCCGCAGGACCACGTTAATTTCATGCAAGGTGTCATTCAAGCTAATGTATTGCGTTAGAAACTGCTGCCACTCATCGGCGGCAATGGCATTGTTTTGGTATAACTTCTTTTTGCTCTGATATTGCTTCGCGGCAACATCGTACTGTTCTTGTAGCGTTTCAACACGGTGAAAAAAGTGTTCTACCGAGGGGCCATGTAGTTGCGCAATAAGGGTACCGGATTCAACCGCCTGCCCATCAACAACTTGATAGTCTACTGCTGCGTTTTCAAACGGGTTGGGCAGAGTTAAAACACTGCCTGGGGTCGTCTGGTAACTTCCTGTGACCGGTGCAAAAGCTACGTTATCTACATTCACTGCCGCTTGCGGGCGTAAATCGTAGTTACTTACCTGCTCGACAGAAATTGATTGCGCCGCTAACACAGTCGTTGTTGTCGCAAGCCCTGACAGAGCAAGTGCTATGACACTAACTATGGGATTAAGAGTAGCGGCGAGACGAGATAGGTTACAGCGTTTCATAAAGTCATTCCCTGTGCTTGGTTTAATAAGGCATTTGCCAGCTGTAGATCTATCTGGCTTAGCTGCGCCGCTTGCTGATAGGACAACTGCTCGAGTAATCTCTCGATATACAAGCGAGTGTCAATTTGACCTTGTTCATATAAGTTGTCGAGCTGCTCGATGGCGTTGTGGCTTAACTCGGCATTTTGACGGTCACTTTGGTGCTTTTGTTTCAACTGCTCTAACTGGCTTTGCGCGTTAGCTATGTTGAGTTCAAGGCGGATTTGAGTCTGCCGGAGTGACTGGTTAAGCTCGCTTTGTTGCTGTTGCAACGCAACAAGTTCACTAGCATTCAGTGACTGTGAAAAATCGAGCGGAAGACTAAAGCCTAGTCCCCATTGGTTTTCACTTTGGTTGGGCGCGTCAATGTATTTATAGCCCGCGTTAATGCCCCAGCTTTTTTGCTCAGCAACGGTCTGTTGCGTAGCATTTAACGCTAATTGCCATTGCAGCTGAAGGGTTTGTAATGCTGGATGCGCTGCCGTTGAGGCGTGTGGACGAACAGATTCCTGTAGCGACAGTGGCACGTTATTAACGCCGGTCAGTTGCTGCCATACACGCTCGAGCTGCTGCAAGGCTATTTGCTTTTCTGCAACCTGGCTAAGCGCACGTTGGTGTTGTTGCTTCACTATAATACCGGAATAAGCTGGGCGTTCACCGGCTTCCACTAACGACTGAGTCTGGCGCTGAAGCTGATGTAATTGAGTGGTAACTTTTTCGGCATAAGTGAGTTCAGCCTGTAGGCGCTTAGCTTGCCAAAAAAGCTCGCGTATGACGCCGCTGGCGGTTAATTCTAGCTGACGTTGTTGAAGCTGTTGGTAGCGTTCAACGAGTTTTTCAGAGCTGTTAACTAATTTGCGCTGCGCGGGGGATAAAAATTCCAGCTCTAATACCAGCTCTGTTTCGTTTGAGCCAATAGCATCATCGTTAGTCTGCCAATGCATCAGGGATAACCGTGGCGTCGCAGACAACCATTGTCGCCGGCTAAAATCGGTATCGATAAGAAGACCGTCTGTTTTGAGCCGTTCAACAGCGGATTCCAGCAATGTTTGCTGCGATAGGCTATCGCCCTTAGCCAAAGGGCTTAGCAAAAACAATGCACTAGCCAATAGGCTGAAAAATAAATTACCAGGGGTGGCGCGGAACAAAGACATCAAAGCCTCCATCGGTTAATATCATGGTGAACATTAAGGTTTTTAAGGCGTTAATGCATCGGGCGGATGTCCTAAGCTTAGTAGTTTATGGGGAATTTATGACAATTGACCGACTGTTAATGGTGATATTTTTATTAATTGCGTTTGCTAACGTCTCTGACGTGGTAGCCGATTACCATATGCAAGTGGCAACCTGGCATCTGGCCATTGAGGGAATTACTGTGGTCATTTCGATTGCGGCATTTATTGTCCTTTGGCGACGGGTATTGCGGCGCAATCAAGAACTGAAGCAGGTAAAAGTTGCGCTATCGCGACACCAGCAGCGTGAAAAGGAAAGCACAGCGAACCATGAGTCGGGAAAAGAACATGATAAATCGCCAGATTCTTATACCGCCGTACAGTCCTGGTTCAAACAATGGAAGCTGTCTCCCAGTGAGCAAGAGGTTGCCGTGTTATTAATCAAAGGGTTGAGCTTTAACGAAATAGCCGAAGTCCGTAGTACCAAAGAAAAAACGGTCCGCCAGCAGGCATCGTCAGTCTATGCTAAGTCTGGTTTAAATGGTCGCAACCAACTATCGGCTTGGTTGATTGATGCACTACTAGAGTAAGAATGTTTCTAGTCGGAAATTTATCTCTCACTAACTTTTTAAGCACATTTCATCAAATTGATATTCAAACCGTCGAGCGACTAATTAGGTCAGCCACAACAGCTAACGGTCACGCCGAAAAAACAGTAAAGAGAAGAATTAATAATAAATACGAAAGAGAGAAAATCGCTGTTAATTGTTTTCGATTTATTTATCAATAAGTTAAATTATATCATAAAGCGTTTTTTTCGATTTTTGAGCATCACGACGATCAGGGAATGTCAAAGATGCGTTTCAAAGACTCACCGCGACCTCGCAAACTCTCGGCGAGCTGGTTAGAACATTCAAGGTTAGAAATTCAAAATAAAGCGCGTTGTTGTGACTAAATACTGCAAAATTAACGGGGATCTGGTAGCCAGCCTACTTTGCCAGGCTGGCTAAGCTGTAACCGACTAATCGTTACATGTGCCGCCATCTAATACATTACAACTGTCATCGCCTCGGTCACACGACGATGAATTGCCGCAATACTCTTGTGGTAGCATCTGAGGCTCTACAGCTCCTCCCCCGACAGAGCTGGTACCGACTGCTGTGTTATCGAAAACGGGGCTCCCTTGGCTGCGTTGCATTGCAAAGCCGATACTGGTATTTAACAGATAGCTGGAGAACTTAGATTCAGAAACGGGCTTTTCATCATAATGAGTTTTGCCCACTGTCATCGCAACCAAATCTTTATTGGCTCGACCAAAAACGACTGCGGCTGTAGCAGCAGAGTTGCAATCCATTGCGCCTACGACGCTTCCTGAAAGAGGTTTAAATAGTTTATATGAGCCGTCATTTTTGACTTTATAGGTATCCATACGGAAGCCCTCGGCAGAGCTGTCATCTTTGACAAGTATGCTATACCCAGTGACTTTATCTACGACCCCGTTGTTAAAGCCTTCGCCATAGATATGAATTGCCTGAACGTCGTGGTTAGTATCAAACGTAGAGTCAGTGACCCGTTGAGTAAGCTTCATTAAATCGGTCTTTTGAGCAAATACAATTGCCGTATCCACTTTATTAATACCGTAGCTCTCAACGCTCTTCATAATTGGCTCTCCGAGCCAGTGGCCCAAAACTGCGCGCTCGGCGTTGAGGTGATAACCGTCAATATTAAAGATTGTATTGTCGTCAGTATTGTTTTCGTCGTTTGTAGCAGTGGCAGTTGCGGAGAAAAGTGAAACCAACATTGTTGAGAGAAACAAACGTTTTGATAGTTTCATATATTAGAAGTCCTTTCCGTATTCACCGCGCATATGCCTTTATTTCATCGGTCAACATCTGACGTCCCGATACGCGTTTCTATTTCTAAATGTTAAAAGCTTGAGAACCGCCGTCAGTTTCAGTTGCCATTAGCGTTAGAATATTCATATCAATAAACCTTTTGTCAACCAAGGGTTAAGTTCTATCGACGACTGGACTTTGCTGGACACGCTGTTGATTTTGTAAGTGATTACTATCAAGGAAAGTCTTGCAGAAATGGCGCACCCGATAGGAGTCGAACCTATGACCTCTGCCTCCGGAGGGCAGCGCTCTATCCAGCTGAGCTACGGGTGCACGTGCTTTGGAAAGCGAGGGCATTATAGGGATTAGCCCCCGCTATGTCCAGAGTTTGCGCCGCTATTGCTTGTCCAGTTTCAGGTTATGAAAGTCAAAGCTAAAATCGGTAAAGTCAGCTACGGCTTCCATGGTTGCCGCTTCTACCTGATTACTCCGACTCACATCGAATTCGATAAAAGCATCGGCTTCTAACAAGGGTTCATCCCAGCGCACAATAAAGGTATTGCCGTTGTAGTGCTCTAGCGAACCTTTCAGCATATCGGTATGGGTGAAATTTATGTGCAGAGCGTCGCCCTTCTCAGAAATAACGACATCGCCGTACCAGGCATCTGTATAAGTTCCCGCATATTTCGATAACGCCAGCGACGGCTGCGGATCATCAACGGCTTCTACTTTAAAATCCGCTTTTTTCTGAATGAAATTGTGATATTTCTTACTTTCCTTCGCCACCCAGTCTTGGTCCGGCACATCCAGAACTACTTCCAGAGACTCTTGCACTATTGCGGTCAACGCACCAAACGCCTGCTGATTACTCATAACAGTAATGGCAAATTCTTCCTCAGGAATAACGGTAGTAAAGGACAACATTCCCAGAATACCGCCACTGTGCGACACATGCTTAACGCCGTAGTATTCCTTAACAAACCAGCCAAGACCATAGCCACGAAAGTATGTGCCTTGCTCTGCCGCATCAGCCGACACCGGCAGTGGCGTGGTCAGTTGCCACATATCGTGCAGCGACTCTTCCTTAAATAAACGTTTGTCGGTCGGTGTTTCGCCTTCATTCAGCAGAGTCAGCAACCAGCGACTCATATCATCAACACTCGCTGCCGTTGCGCCAGCGGCAGAAAAGTCCTCTAAAAAGTCGAGCGGGAACCGATGCAATTCGCCATCCATTTCAATAGTACCTACCGCCACATTGTCGTAACTGGCATCAATGCGAGAAAAGCCAATGGTGCTTTCGTCCATTTGCATGGGCTCAAACAACGTTTGCTCAACGTACTGGTGGTACGGCACACCCGACACTTCGCTAATCACCTCACCTGCTGTCACAAACATTAGGTTGTTGTAGTCAAAGCGCTCCCGAAAGCCATGCTCAATGGGCACATTCGCCAACCCGGCAATGACTTCGTTGGTGGTTTTGTCGGTGTTCGGCCAAATCATCAAGTCACCGGCACCTAGCCCAAGACCAGAGCGGTGACTCAGTAAGTCTCGAATGGTCAGTTCGCGAGTAATGTACGGGTCCGCCAGTTTAAAGCTGGGTAAGTGCTCAATGACTTTATCATTCCAGTCCACTTTCCCCTGCTCAACCAGAGTTGCCATAGCCGCAGCAGTGAAAGCTTTGGTATGAGAAGCTATGCCGAACAAGGTTGTTGGAGTAACTGGCTCTTGTGAATCAATATCGCGGACGCCGAAGCCCTCGGCTAAAACCACTTCTCCGTCTTTTACGGCAACAACCGCCAGGCCCGGAATGTTAAAAGCATCCAGAGACTGTTCGGCGGTTTGACGAATTTTCTGCTCCAGTGAAACGCCCTCTTTCTGCTCAACCTTTGCACTGTCAGAGCAAGCCAATAACGCACCAGCAGCTGCGCTAACACACAAAATTTTAGATAGTGTTTTCATGATGGTATGACCTTTTTCTTGTTTTCTCTCAGACTACCACAACCTGTTTCGTTTTTACCGATATCAACTATAGCGGAAACTGAGTTAAGTTTTTATTGACACCAAAATGCGAATCGTTATCATTGGCGCCAAATTATTTAAATGATAAGGATTCTCATGTTTAAGAAGTCTCTTGCCCTTGCAATCCTCGCCGCAATTTCTGGTTCTGCGCTTGCACAACAAGCAAAAGTGGATGAAACCATCGAAATTAAAGCAACCCGTACCAGTATTCCACAAAGCGCTATTCCCGCTACCGTTTCGGTTATTGAGGGTGAAGAGTTGCGCCAGCAATTAAGTGTGGCCGAGTCCTTGTCAGATATTCTTGGAAACCTGATACCCGCCTATTCCCCGTCTCGCCAAAAGCTAACAAGCTCAGGCGAAACCTTAAGAGGCCGTCAGCCGCTTTACCTAATTGATGGCGTACCTCAATCCAACCCGCTGCGTAACGGTTCGCGTGCCGCCTACACCATCGATCCTTTCATGATTGAGCGTGTCGAGGTGATTCACGGCGCCAGCGCTATCCAGGGTATGGGCGCTAGCGGTGGTATCATCAACATCGTTACTAAAAAAGCCGAAGACGGAACCAGCCACGAGGTTAACGCTGGCTTTAGCGCGCCGGATTCTGAAGTTTCAGAAGGCTTAAGCTACCAAGCCGGATACATTCTGCGCCATGGCAGCGGCAAATGGGACATCGTTTTTGGGGCCCAGTACCGTGATACGGGTATGTATGTAGACGGCAAAGGTCAGCTCGTTGGTGTTGACGTTGCACAAGGCGACACCATGGATTCAAAAAGCTACGACTTATTCACAAAGGTCGGCTACGACATTGATAGCGAACAACGTCTTGAGTTTATGCTCAATCGCTTTGATATGGCTGGTAACGGCGACTATTACTCAGTAAACGGCGATCGCTCGGCGAATGTACCGACCTTATCACTCAAAGGTCAGTATCCTGGCTATGCCCCTGAAAACGAAGTCACCACTTCAAGTCTAACTTACAGCAACAGCGACTTTTTAATGGCCGACGTAAACTGGCAGCTGTTCTTCCAGGACTTTTCCGCACTTTACGGTGGCGGTACCTATGCAACGTTTCAGGATCCTGCATACGGCGACGAAATTTTTGACCAGTCACGCAATGACTCTCGTAAATATGGTTCGCGCTTAACGCTAAACTGGAACAATGTTCAACAGTCGCCTGTATCGGTTAGCGCAGGACTGGACTTTTTAGCTGACGAAACTTTCCAGGAACTGGCTCAAACGGGTCGCAAATGGGTACCTGAGACTGAATTTGTAAACTGGGCTCCGTATGCGCAACTGCGCTATCAGGCAAACGGTCTGACTTTAAGCGGCGGTTTACGCTATGAATACGGAAAATTAAAAGCCGATGACTTCACTACTTTGGCATCTTACGGGTCTGTCTTCGTTGAAGGCGGTGAACCAAGCTTTAACGAGTTACTGGGTAATTTGGGCGCTGTTTATGCTCTGAACGACGAATGGCGTGTCTTCGCAAGTTATTCTGAAGGCTTCAGCATGCCCGACGTTGGCCGTGTGTTGCGCGGGATTTCAACACCTGACTTAAGCGTCAGCAGCTTCCTGGATCTACAACCGGTTATCGCTGACAACGAGGAAGTGGGTATTGAGTATCAGGACAATGCATGGAATGCCTCACTGAGCTATTTCCGTTCAAGCTCTGATCTGGGCGCCCGCCTACAAGCCGATGCTGACGGTTTTTACAGTGTTCAGCGTGAAAAGACTGAAATTGACGGTATTGAGTTTAGTGCCGAGTACGCGCTATCCAATGACACCGCTCTAGGACTGAACTACGCTGACACCAACGGCGAGTATGACAGCAACGATGACGGCTCAGTCGACACTAAGCTAGGCGGCCGTAACATTGCACCGAAGCGCGCCAACCTGTTCTGGTCACAGCAGTGGACAGGCATGATAAGCAGCCGGGTACAGTGGAATAAGCTGTTCGATCGCGACATTTACAGCGGTGAAGACGCCATCAACAACTTCGACGGCTACAACACCGTTGATGCCACCTTATTGGTTGAGACTCGCGATATGGGTCAGTTCTCGCTGGGTATTGAGAACTTATTCGATAAATACTACTTCACCTATTACGCGCAAACGGTCGGCGGAGATAACCGCAACTTCACGGGTCGCGGACGCACCATTAGCTTTACCTGGAATTACCAGTGGTAAGCTATGTCGCTTAAGCGCAAGCTGCCGACATTAACGCAATGGCACCGATGGCTGGGCTTAACGCTCAGCCTTTGGCTTTTATTGATGGCAATAAGCGGCTCGCTGCTGCTTTACAAAAATGACCTCCTGCAGATTTTTTATCCACAGCTCAATTTAGCACAGCTCGTTGAAACGACAGACGCTGCCGCCGCTTTAGACCAGTTCGACAACGGCTACGCCCTCATGCCCACCGCTGACCGCCCCTGGCTTGAAGTGGTTAATGCGGACAAAACACACTTTTACTATGACGCCAGCGGCAATCTGCTGCTTGAGCGAGAATATCTAGGAGATCTCATCAGCTGGCTTGTTGAGCTGCACCATCATTTAGCACTCAACGAACTGGGTAAGGACATCATGGGAATTCTCGGCCTCTTAAGCTTAGTTCTTATCGGCACAGGCTTAATCCGCTGGTGGCCACGTAGAGGCAGTTTCCGGCGCGCTTTGTCAGTACGGTTTTTTAATCCGTTCACTAAGCGCGGTAGCCAAACCTTATGGCAGTTGCACCGGTTCATCGGAGCTGTACTTTTCCTTCCTGTCACTATCGTGCTAATAACCGGTACCGCCATCATGTACGCTGCTCCGGTAAAATCTGCACTAATTTTCCTACTCCCGTTCACTCAGTCAATTGAAACGCCTGTACCGCCTTCTATAACTGCTGATAACTGGCAACAACGGCTAGAGCTGGCACAGCAAGCTCTCCCAACGGCGGAGGCTCGTTTGCTTTATCTGGAAGATCCACGAATTAGAGCTAAGCACGCAAACGAATGGCACCCGAACGGCCGCAACTATATTGAGTTCTCTGAAACCGGAGCGGTGAGTCAGGTTATTGATGAGCGAGAAACCGCTCTCGGTAATCAAGTTTCGAATATGATTTACCCGACTCACGTAGCCTCGGTTGGCGGAGCTTTTTATTTGTTCATCGTGCTTTTATCGGGTTTGGCCTTAATCGCTTTGCCTGTCAGTGGGTTATGGTTTTATATTAAACGCAGACAACTCAAGAAAACCTAATTCAAGGAAAACACTATGTCGTTAAAACAAGTCATGAGTGCTCTGGCTGTTTCTTCGGTTTTGTCGCTGCCTGCGTTGGCAAGTGACTACCTGGACACGTCCACGAGCTTTTCTGATGAAAACAAACACACCAAAACTCGCGTTATTTTTGTGCCAGAAGGTACTGAAGTTGAGCTACCAGAATGGTCAGGCTCTGACGTTAACGCCGTTAGCCGCGCTGCAGAAATTGAAGAATTTAAAGGCGAGGCGTCACAGTTAACCACGGTTATTGCCCCGGAAGGCACCAAAGCCAATCATCTGCTTCTGGCGGGCGTCGGTAACCCGGCTGAACTTTCCCGTTTTGAAGCGGAGAAGTTAGGCGCGTCTATTGCGGCTGCTTTAAAGCCTGAGCTAGAAAGCGTTGTTTTCGACACACGCCTAATCAGCAACCCGGGCATTGCCGCCGAACTGAGTTCGCACATGGCTCATGGCATCGACTTGCGCAACTATCGTTTTGACCGTTATCAGTCCGAGCCCAAAGAGCGTCCACAAACGGCTTACCATTGGTTAGTGAAAAGCCCTGACATGGCAGAGAAAAAATATCTGGCCTCGCGCGCCATTGCTGAAGGCGTGTTTGTTGCCCGCGACATTACCGCCCTGCCCGGCAGCGACGGATACCCTGAAGCCATTGTGAAGTTAGCTCAGGAAGCCATGAAAGACTTAAACATTGAGCTGACTATCGTCACGCCTGAGCAAGTTAAAGAAATGGGCATGGGCCTGCTTCACAGCGTTAGCCAGGGCAGCCAACACGGCTCTTACCTGCTGGCTGCACACTATAAAGGCAGTAACGCTGATCCAATCGCATTGGTTGGTAAAGGCAATACCTTTGACACCGGTGGCTATAACTTAAAAACCAGCTCTTCTTCTATTCTGCGTATGCAGACCGACAAAGCTGGCGCTGGAGCCGTTATTGGCGCGGTTATGGCGCTGGCAGCACAAGAAGCACCGGTCAATGTGGTTGCTGTAGCACCGCTGTCGCACAACCTTATTTCTGGTTCAGCAACGTTGCCCGGGGACGTGGTTAAAGCGGGTGACGGTACTTTGGTAGAAATTGCTAACACCGACGCAGAAGGCCGTCTGATCCTTGGCGACGGTAACTGGTATGCCAACGACAAGTTCAAACCTCGTGCCATTGCCAATATTGCGACCTTAACCGGTTCGAAAGTTGGTGCATTGGGTACCGGCTACGCAGCTTTATTTGCATCCGAGGACGACTTACGCTCAGCCATTATCGAGGCTGGCAATGTCACTGGTGAGAAAGTCTGGGAACTGCCATTAGAAGGCTATGACGGTATTATCGACAGTCCGCTGGCCGATATTCGTAACATTGGCTCTCCGGGCACACAGGCCGGTGCAGCGTTTCTTAAGCACTTTGCCGGTGACACGCCCTGGATCCATATCGATATGGCCGCTGACGCGATGGTCAGTTCAGATACCGGTATTCATCCGGCAGGGCCAACCGGCTTTGGTGTGCGCTTGTTAACTGAGTGGGTTCATCAGTTAGAACAATAAGCAACGCCAGGCTTCTCATTAAAAGGCACCCGCCAATGGGTGCCTTTTTTCTGGCTACTGCGCATAAGCAGCGCGAATTTCCTCAACTTTCTTATCAATAGCTTCACGGCTAAGCCATTGCCCACGCACCATGACCCCCTGGTTCTCACGCAAGGTGTCTGGATTCTCCAAAGGGTTATCCTTTAACAGAATAAAGTCAGCACGATGCCCGGCAGCAACTCGCCCAAAGGTGTCCTGCTCAGAAAAGTAGTCTCCTGCCACTACCGTGGCGGAACGCAGAATATCAGCCATAGGTATACCCGCTTCTGACATCAGACGTATTTCGTGGTGTACCGAATAACCCGGAACACTGAACAACTGTGGCGCGTCGGTTCCAAAAATAATTTCCGCGCCGCCTTCGTGCAGAGCGTGTAATAGCTTTTGACGATTTTCCTGCTGCACTTGTGCTTGTTCCTGATTGAAGTAGCTGCTGGGGTTATTGTAGTAGTTTAGCCAGCCTTCCCGAACAGCCGTTGGTACCAACTGAATTTCCGGGTAGTCTTTCAGTTTGTTGGGATTAGCCGCACCGATCAGGGTTTTCCATAAGGCCTGGGTGGGGACTACCGCAACGTCGTGCTCCAGTGTCATAGCCACCAGCAAATCAAGTTCGTCCTGCGTTATTTCTCTGTTCATGGCATCAACGTAAGCCAGGTAACCATCCAGGTGATCAATGGTTCTCTGGCCTGCTTCCATGGCTCGTTTTAATCCGACCTCTGCCGGCACATGTCCGGCAAAGTCCATGTCCGCCTGTCGAGCCGTGCTTGCCATGGCCTCATATTCTTCAAGGGTTAACCCCGGATGCACTTTGAGTAAATCCCACCCTTCATCGCGTTGTGCAATAACCCGCTCCGTAACCTGTTCAACCGACTCTATGGTATTGCCACTGAAGCTGGGCCCGGCCAAATATAACGTTGGACCCAGGCGCTTACCCGATTCAATGTCTGATTTCAGCTGCAGCTGGTGCGGATAACCCAACATGCCACGCACTGTTGTTACGCCATTGGCAATGTACAAAAACAACATGTCGTCAGCGTAGCGTTTAGGGAAGTCACCAAAGTCTGTTGCCGGCGGCACATGGCCGTGCATTTCTGCCATGCCCGGTAAAACGTATTGCCCCTCAGCATCAATGATTTGCGTGTTGTCATCAAAAGCCGGAGCTTCAGCATTGGAGAACACACCGCTAATATAGCCGTTATTCACCACCAGTGTTTGTTGATCAATGACATTGGGCTCGCCTTTAAGCCAGTCAACAAGGGTGACGTTCTTAATGACGTAGTCTGCGCTGCGAGTCTCATTACTCTGAGGTTCGGCGTTGTTACAAGCCGATAAAAATAAGGCCGCAACCGCTGCGGCCAGAAGGTGAGTCAATTTCATGTTGGTTGCCTCCGGCGTAAAATCTGCCTTTAGCCTAGCGCAAGCTTACAATAAAGCCCAGCGGATAAGGCCGCCAACTAAAGTGACAGCCAGCACACCCAGACACCACAGTCCGACAAACCACAACCATTTTTTAAATACAGGCTTCATCAGTCGTGATATCCACTGTCTGAATCCACCTTGCCGCGGAACACCCAGTAGGTATAACCAGTGTAAGCGAAGATAATAGGCAGAAGTACCACAGCGCCAATAAGTAAAAACTTCAGGCTATTATCCGGCGCGGCTGCCTGCCACAAGGTAATGCTGCGCGGAACCAGGTAAGGGAAAATACTGACTGCAAACCCGGCAAAAGACAAAAGAAACAGTCCCAGGCCCCACAAATAGGGTCTGCCTTCCTGCTTTTTATGCAGCGAGCGCAGTAACCCAAGCGTAATGCCTACCAGCAGAATTGGTAGCACCCACAAGCCAACCGAGGCCGGATAAGTAAACCAACGTTCCGCAATAAATGGGTCTACATAGGGCAAATAAAGACTCACAAAAGCAATGCAAGCGACCAATAAAAGAGCGCTGTACCAGCCCGCCCTATAACTTTGGCGTTGCAGGTCACCGTTTGTTTTCATTACCAGCCAAGTCGCTCCCAGCATCATGTAGCCAACAACCACTGCAACACCGCAGAAAAAGCTAAACGGGGTTAACCAGTCAAACCAGCCGCCGGAATAGGCTCGGTCTGTTACCTGAATACCCTGTAGCATTGCGCCCAGCATAATCCCCTGACTCAAAGCCGCTATCAGCGAACCAACAATAAAGGATAAGTCCCAGATACCTTTTGCTCGTTTGGTTTTAAAACGATACTCAAAAGCCACGCCGCGGAAAATCAGCCCCAGAAGCATGGCAATAACCGGCATATACAGCGCGGGCATAAGCACCGAATAGGCCAGCGGGAACACCGCCAGCAAACCACCACCGCCCAGTACCAGCCAGGTCTCATTTCCGTCCCAGACTGGCGCAACGGTGTTCATCATTACGTCGCGATCTTCTTCCTTTTTAAACCAGGGGAAAAGCAGTGCAATTCCCAGGTCAAAGCCGTCCAGCGCAACATAAGCAAATACGGCGACCGAAATTAATATTGCCCAAATCAGTGCGTAATCCATAGCTTAGGCCTCCTCATCGTAAATGCGCTCAGCCGCCATTGTCGGCTTATGTTTGGCATAGTCGGGAATCGTCACTTTTGCAGGATCCGCTGCCATTTTACGCAGAATATAGAACGTACCGGCACCAAAAACGAGGAAGTAAACCACAATAAAGGCTATCAGACTGCCCGCGACACCGGCTTTATCAATAGGAGACGCCGCATCGGCGGTTCGTAGCAAGCCCTGAATAACCCAGGGCTGACGCCCCACTTCGGTGACTATCCAGCCGGCAATTACAGCGACAAAACCCATGGGGCCCATAAACAAACTAAAGCGCAGTAGCAGGCTGTTGTCATAAAGCTTGCCTCGTAACCGTTGTAAACCTGACCATAACCCCGCCAGTACCATCAAGAGCCCTATTCCGACCATGACTCTGAATGACCAAAATACGGTTGCCACTGGAGGCCAGTCTTCGCGCGGAAACTGATCCAGCCCGGTCACTTCGGCATTAATGTCATGCTTCAGAATAAGACTGGCAAGCCCCGGCACCTTCAAAGCGTAGTCCACTTCCGCCGTTTCTTCGTTGGGTAATCCGAATAAATACAGTGGCGCCCGGGCTTCGGTGTCAAAGTGCCCTTCCATTGCAGCTACTTTTGCAGGTTGATATTCCTGAGTATTCAGCCCATGGAAGTCGCCGACCAGAACCTGCAATGGCGCAACAATTAACGCCATCCACATGGCCATGGAGAACATTTTGCGTGCGGCGGCGTTGGTTTTGTCCTTTAGCAAATGCCAGGCACCGACTGCACCCACCACAAAGGCCACTGTCAGGTAAGCCGCTAACAACATATGCGCCAGCCGATATGGAAAAGAAGGGTTAAATACCACTTCAAACCAATCGGTCACCACAAATTGACCAACGTCATTCATAGCATAGCCTGCCGGGGTCTGCATCCAGCTGTTTACTGACAGTATCCAGAAAGCAGAAATGGCAGTACCGACTGCAACCATCAAGGTAGCAAAGAAGTGCAGCTTTTCACCCACTTTGTTCATACCAAACAGCATGACACCCAAGAACCCGGCTTCAAGGAAGAACGCAGTCAGTACTTCGTAACCCATTAACGGTCCGATAACCGGCCCTGCTTTGTCCGAGAATACCGACCAGTTAGTACCAAACTGGTAACTCATCACAATGCCGGACACCACGCCCATACCAAAAGCAACGGCGAATATTTTGACCCAGTAACGGAATAGTTTCTGATAAACCGGATTTCGTGTTTTTAAGAAAAGGCCTTCCAGTACCGCCAGGTAGCTGGCCACACCGATGGTGAACGCAGGAAAAATAATGTGGAACGCTATCGTAAAAGCGAACTGAAAGCGCGCCAGAAACAATGCATCGAAACTTTCGAACATAGCAAACACCCTTAACTGAGGTTTGTCTTAAGTATACGCCTTTGTTGACAAAGATCAGGGTCAAAGATGTAAAGCTTGTAGGATAAATACTAATAATTGCCATACTTTTTGTATGGCTAATACTCAGAAGTTGAGTCTTTTAAACAACGACCCGCGGAACACGTCCGCTGACGCCGGTCAGTAAATGCCAGGAAATAGTATCTGCGCAGGCCGCAACCTGTCGCACATCAACGTTCGGCCCCCACAGCTCAACATCGTCACCCAACTGCACACCCTCAATGCCCGTGACATCTATCGTCAACATGTCCATAGAGACTCGCCCGGCTAAAGTGACACGTTTGCCTCGGATCATTGCTGGTGTGCCATTTTTCGCCTGTCGCGGATAACCGTCCGCATAGCCCATAGCCACCGTTGCAATGACCGTTGGTCGCTCAGCACTCCAGGCGCTGCCATAGCCGACCGACTCACCCTTTTCCAGCTGATGCAATGCAATGACCGGGGCGACCAGCCGCATCGAGGGTTTTAGCGCCGACTGTACTTCGGTCACATTCGAGGGGTTTACGCCGTAAAGCAATAAACCTGCACGGGCCCAGTCATTTTCCTGAAGTGACCACTTTGTATCAGGGTTCAGTAAGCCTGCCGAATTATGGAAGCTGCGCGCCTGATAGCCATTGAGCGCTTCCGATAACTGACAGAACTGTTGTTTTTGCTCTGCATTCAGGCGATGGTTCGCATCAGCGTTAGCCAAGTGTGACATGAGCGTTACGCCAGCCACATTGTTACTGGCATTTAAGCGCTGCAATGCTTGCAGGGCTTGCTCTTCAGACCAGCCCAAGCGGTGCATGCCGGTATCGACCTTTAACCACACCCACAATGGTTTACTTAAAGCTCCCGCCTCTATGTCTAGTAATTGCTGCTCGCAATGCACCACCGGGCTTAAGTTGTTTTCTGCACAAACCCTGAGCTCAGACGAGGAAAAGCAGCCCTCTAAAATAACCAACGGCCCTTTGTATCCGCATTCCCGAACGGCGAGCGCTTCTTCCATGAACCCAGCAGCCATGCCGTCCACATGCGGTTCTAACGCCTTTACTGCGGGCTCAACACCATTCCCGTAGCCATCGGCTTTAACAACTCCCAGCAATTTCCCGCCAGCCATCGTCTTACGCACCCACTTAGCGTTATGCGCTATTGCAGCGGGCGATATTTCTGCGCGAGTTTGGCGGTAGTGCATGGGCTTTCCTTCTAAATTTTTTGACAACATTCGGAAAAGGTTTTCAGTTTACCGTATTTTCTGCCAACTTGAACGGAACTCTTTGCATCACCTCGTCAGCTTCAGTAACGTAAAGCTATACTTAAAAGGAGAACAACAATGTGGTTAAAACAATCCGTCATTGCCGGTAGCTTAATGCTACTTTTTACTTCCGCTCCAGCGTTATCAGACGATACATTTAAGGCTGAAGACATTTTCCAGCTCGAGTATGCCAACCAAGTCAGTATCTCTCCTGACGGTAAATACATTGCGTACATACGCAACAGCTTCGATGATATGAAAGACAATACTCGTCGATCATTATGGCTGATTGATACCGAAACCGGTCAACATTTACCGATTTTTGATGATAAATACAACTACGGCAGTCTGGCCTGGTCAAACGACGGCACTCGTCTTGCCTTTGCGTCTAATCGCTCGGAAAAGAACCAAATTCATGTGCACTGGATTAAAGAACAGCGCACCGCTAAAGTCACTCACGTAAGCGAGAGCCCGGGCAGCATTAGTTGGTCTAACGACGATACTCAACTGGCATTTACCATGTCGGTTAAATCTGAACCTACGCCCTTTGCTAAAAGCGTAAAAAAGCCAGCTAAACCCAAAGGCGCGAAGTGGTCCAAATCGCCTATTATTGTTGAAGAAGCTTATTATCAGCGCGACGGTAAAGGTGTTCTGGAACCGGCGCACACACAACTCTTCGTGGTTCCGGCTGAGGGTGGCAGTGCACGCCAGCTGACCGATGGTCCTTACCGACATGGCGGCCCGCTGGCCTGGACCGAGGACGACAGCCATATCGTATTTTCCGGCAACCGCTCGGAAGACTGGGCTTACCAGGTGAATGAAAGCGACCTTTACAGCGTCAGCCTGAGCTCAAAAGAAGTGGCGCAGGTCACTGACAAGCCCGGCCGCGAGTCGTCGCCGCAGTTCTCTCCTGACGGCGAGCGTCTGGCTTACTTACACAGCTCTAACGAGCCGGTGCCTTACCATAAGTCACAATTGTGGGTCATGGACTGGAGCGAACGCTCAGAGACAGAACTTCAAGCTGACTTTGACCGTTCTTTCAGCTCGCCACAGTGGACGGGCAATGAATCACTGGCGGTTTCATACGCCGACCAGGGCAAAACCGTTGTTGCTGATGTCACATTGAACAATGAACTGACAAACCGAGTGGATAACGTTTCCGGTGTTTATGTCAGCCGCCCTTATACCATGGGCTCGTTTACTGCCTCAAAAACTGGCGCCATTGCCTACACCAAGGGGTCCGAATATCGCCCCGCCGATGTCGGTTATCAGCCACAAGATGGCGAAGCGGTTCAGTTTACTCAGCTTAATGAAGACCTGCTTGGTCACCGTGAGTTGGGTGAAGTTCACGAAATTCGCTATGAGTCGCGCTATGACGGCGAAGAGATTCATGGCTGGTACATTACTCCGCCAAACTACGATGAAAACAAAGAGTACCCGTTACTATTAGAAATACATGGCGGTCCTCACCTGTCTTACGGTCCGCATTTTGCCGCAGAACACCAGCGCTATGCAGCCGAAGGCTATGTGGTGCTTTATGTAAACCATCGCGGCAGTACTTCATACGGTAAAGACTTTGCCATGCTGCTGGACGGCAACTACTCGTCACCTTATGACTTTGCTGATCACATGACTGGCATTGATTTACTCATTGATAAAGGCATTGCCGACTCAGACAACCTGTTTATTGCCGGCGGTTCTGCAGGTGGCATCGCCACAGCCTACGCAGTCGGGCTGACCAACCGCTTCAACGCCGCCGCAGCCACTAACCCGGTGATTAACTGGGTCAGCAAAGTACTGACGGCTGACAGCTCAATTGGTCAAATTACCAACCAATTCCCGGGTATGCCATGGGAAGAGCTAGAGCACTACTGGCAGCGCTCGCCACTGTCTATGGTCGGTGACGTTGAAACACCAGTCATGCTGTTTACCGGCGAGAAGGATCGTCGTACGCCGATATCGGAGACCGAGCAGTTCTACCAGGCATTAAAGCTGCAAAAAGTAGATACAGCTATGGTTCGTGTTCCGGGCGCTTTTCATGGCGTTACAGCTCGTCCTTCCAACATGATTGCCAAAATTGAGCATGCACTGGCCTGGTTCGAGCAATATAAGAAATGAAGCTAGCCACTTTAGGCCCTGCCGGCACCTTTTCGGAGGTTGCCGCAGGGCTTTTCCAGCCTGAACAAGATCACGACATCCAATTACTGGATAACCTGGTCAGCTGCCTGGCGTCGGTTGGACGAGAGTGCGACGCTGCCGTTGTTCCTATTGAAAATTTGACCGAAGGCTTCGTCTCTCCGGTCGTCGACTACTTGGTGCAAAGGCCCTTACGCATTCAGGCGGAAATCCGTATTCCTGTTGGCTTCCAATGTCTCAGTAATAGTACGAAGCCTACCCAGATATGGGCACAGTTTGTCGCAGCAGGACAATGTAATTCGTACTTACACAAGCTCGGGCTGCCCATTATTCATACGGCCAGCAACGCCGCGTCGCTTCAAGCTCTGCTGGCGGCTGAAGAGGCGTCTGCAGCCATAGTTCCCCAACACATTAGTTGCCCGGAGACGTTGCAGATATTGAGTAACAATATCGCTGACAACCCACGCAACGAAACACGCTTCGTGGTATTATCCGCAGCGTCTGAAGAGCCGGAATACAGAAAGGATGAGCACTGGAAAAGCAGCTTGCTGCTCATTGATGACAACGACCATCCCGGCTTGCTGGTTGACAGCTTGCAGGTGTTTGCAAAGCAGCAAATTAACTTAACCTCCATAGTGTCGCGGCCGGCGGGTAGTCAGTTTGGTGACTATCATTTCTTTATCGACTTTGATGGCCACCGCAGCGAACCGGGTGTCGCTTCGGCTCTTGAAGAATTGGCCGCTATGAACAACATTCACTGGCTGGGTTCTTACCCTGCCGCAGAAATAGGAAAGCAGTAATGTCTCTGGAAGTCATAAAACACGAGCCGGCAGGCACAGCCGACGCCGTTATCATTTGGTTGCATGGCCTGGGAGCCTCGGGCAATGACTTTGTCCCTATGACCGAACACTTAAAATTTGCCAACGCGCAGGTTCGCTTTTTGTTTCCTCACGCACCACAAATGCCGGTCACCATAAACCAGGGTATGGTCATGCCTGCCTGGTACGACATTACCGACATGAGCATCGATCGCCAGATAGACAGCGAACAATTGCGCGAATCAGCGGCCAAAGTACACGCCATGATAGACGAGCAAGTTGCTCAGGGCATCGACAGTAAACGCATTATTATTGCCGGGTTCTCACAAGGCGGCGCCGTGGGTTATGAAGCCGCTTTAACCTACCCGAAACCGCTGGCGGGTTTAATGGCGCATTCTACGTACTTTGCCACCGCCGGTGATATTCAGGTTAATGAAGCCAATGCACAACTGCCCATTTTGGTTCAGCACGGTACTCAGGACCCTGTGGTTCCGGAAGTTCTTGGCCAGAAAGCCTGTGCAATTTTGAAAGAGAAAGGGTTTTCAGTGGCGTATCAAACCTACCCAATGCCGCACTCGCTGTGCTTAGAGCAGGTTCAGGATATGCAGAAATGGCTGGATGAGCGGTTTTAACCGCTCATCTAAGCAGGTATTAACTCGCTAACAGTTGCAGTTTATCCGCCCACATAGAGGCTAAATTCTCGCCCCGCTCAAACGAATCAATCATAATATTCACATGACCCACTTTACGACCGGGTCGCGCATCCTTGCCATACCAATGACATTCAGCGGCCGCCGCTTCCCATAAAGCTTCCGGAATACCCGCAACGCCAATCACGTTCACCATTAAGGTGGGGGCTATCAGTAAGTCGGGCAGCGGTAAACCGGTAATGGCGCGAATGTGCAGGTTGAACTGGTCACAATTAGCGCCACTCATCGTCCAGTGCCCTGAGTTGTGAACCCGCGGAGCCACTTCGTTCACCAGCAAATGTTGGTTTTCGCCTTCACCAACGACAAAGAACTCAATAGCTAATACGCCCACGTAATCCAGCGCGTCGGTCAGCTTCTTATGATGCTCTTTGGCTAAAGCTTCAAGCGCTTTAGAAAAATGCTCTGCGCCAGCCAGACTGTAAGACAGAATACCCTGAGTATGGACGTTTAATGTCAGCGGGAAACAGCGCTGCTCTCCCTTGTGTGAGCGAGCTCCCACAACAGAAACCTCGTCGGTAAAGTTAATCATGTCTTCAACAATACCCGGGCGTTGCCCTGCCTCTTCAGCGACAGCGGCGATGTCCTCACCCGGCTTCCAGCGCCACTGGCCCTTGCCGTCGTAGCCGCCTTTCGCCGACTTAATGACAACCGCATGGTCACAGCTTTCTAAAATGGCCGTCAGCTCAGCCACATTCTCATAGGCTTTCCAGGCGGAAGTGGGAATATCGAGTTCATCACAAAGCGCTTTTTGCGTACGACGATCAACTAAGCTGTTGAAACGCTCTGCTTTTAATAAGAACTTATCGGCCGTTTTAGCAACCAGCTCTTCGCCTAAATGCTCGTGCTCCCAGGTGGTTACATCTGCCCAGTCATTCGCCTCGGCTAACGTCATTGCCAAAGGTTGTTGGCTACCTAGAGCCATCACCTTATCCAGTCGGTCACTGTATAAGACACATTCATGCCCCTGCTGAATAACGGCTTTACCCAGCATTTGACCTAACTGCCCGTTGCCAAGGATCAAAATTTTCATTTTGGCAGCTCCAAATCTGAGTTCGCCATCACTTTCTCTTTCTGCGCTTTGCGGAATTCATGTACGCGTTTACGCACTTCGCTGTCAAAGCTGCCAATAACCTGAGCAGCCAACAAGCCCGCATTGGCCGCACCGGCATCACCAATCGCCAGAGTACCAACAGCCACACCTTTAGGCATTTGCACAATAGACAATAAACTGTCTAAACCTTTTAATTGCTTGCTTGGAACCGGCACACCAAACACAGGAATAGCCGTATAAGCCGCCAGCATACCCGGTAAGTGAGCAGCGCCACCAGCGCCGGCAATAACCACAGGCACTCCGTCTTGCTCGGCTTGTTCCATCGTCGACTTAAGTAAGTCCGGCGTACGATGCGCAGAAACGACCTTCGCCTGCCACTTTACGTTCAGCGATTCCAGCATTTCTGCTGCTTTTTGCATTACCGGCCAATCGGACTGGGAACCCATTAGAATCAATACCGGAGCCATGGTGTCACCTTTTATTTACTGTTTTGGATGTGCATCTGCATTTGGAAAGGCGAGGATTGTAGCCATTGGCCGCCTTAACTGCAAATTTCATGGGTGATTATTGACCAAATTAAGACTTTTTGCTGATAGATAGATTAATGGGCTAAGGTTAGTATGTGAACCGACTTTCTACCAACAGGAATGAACAATGCTGCTTAGCGCTAAAGATTCTCTATTACTCATTGTCGATGCTCAGGAGCGACTGTTGCCTGCAATTCATCAACGAGACGTTGTCACCTCGCGAATGCGTTGGCTGGGTGAAATTGCTATGCAGTTGGACTTGCCTATTCTTATTACCGAACAATACCCTAAAGGTTTAGGCTATACCGTTGACAGTCTGCAAGAGATTATTGAGGCCGCCCGCGTTGTCGAGAAGACACATTTCAGTGCACTGCGTGACGATACCTTCCGCGATGTTCTCTCCGAGTACAATAAAAAACATGTGGTTATTATGGGTATGGAGACCCATGTGTGCGTTCTGCAAACCGCAATAGAGCTTCAGGAATCCGGTTATCAAGTGTTTCTACCGGCCGATACTGTTGGTTCCCGTCGCCCCACCGATAAAGACAGCGCCATTGAACGTATGCGAACCGCTGGTGTAGAAATTATCACTTCTGAAATGGCCGCATTTGAGTGGCTTGAAAAAGCGGGCGGCGATACCTTCCGCCATATAAGCCGCAATTGGTTAAAATAACGCAACCTGTTGTTGACTCGGGCTATATTAAGCGTATACTCGAAACCGCTGAGAAAATTTCGGCTATTGATTTGAGATTTTTTACGAAGTCCTTTTTGCTGTACCTCGTTTTGTAAGTCCAAGTAATACCAAGTTTTTTTTAGCAATACATTGATTTCAACATGCACTACGAGGAATATCAGCATGTCTACTACTACTGGTAAAGTAAAATTCTTTAACGAAGCTAAAGGCTTCGGTTTCATCGAACAAGAAAACGGCGCAGACGTTTTCGTACATTTCAGCGCTATTCAGTCTGACGGTTTCAAAACTCTGGCAGAAGGCCAGCAAGTTTCTTTCACCGTAGCTCAAGGCCCTAAAGGCCCACAAGCTGAAAACGTAGTTCCTATGTAAGGAACCTTCAGTACCCTTTCGGGTGCCGAACGTTTACACAAAGAATTTCAAAAACGTCGCTCTTAGCGGCGTTTTTTTATGGCCAAAAGCCTAAACCGTTAAACTTTTCCTGCCAAAATACGATAACCTTACTATATTGATGTACATCAAACTTCCTAAAGGCGCTTATGAAAAATAATGGTCCGGTTACAGGAAAGGAAAACCGCTTTCCAGACCACTATCGACTGATCTCTTCGACTGACCTTAAAGGGGTCATAAAGCACTGCAACGAAGATTTCGTTAATGTCAGTGGTTACGCACGTGATGAGTTAATTGACTCACCGCACAACCTTTTGCGTCATCCTGACATGCCTGCCAGCGTTTTCGAGAATATGTGGAAAACCATCAAGCGCGGTAAGCCCTGGATGGGTCTGGTTAAAAACCGCTGTAAAAACGGCGACCATTACTGGGTGAGCGCTTACGTTACGCCAATTATGGAAAACGGTAAGCCGGTTGGCTTTGAGTCCGTCCGTGTTGCCGCATCAGACCAGCGTAAAAAGCGTGCACAGCGCATCTATGAGCGGTTAAATTCAGGAAAGCATGCCATTCCCCTGGGAAAACGACTCTGGCTGGGCTGTAAAGATTTAATGCCCGTCGTTATCCCCGGCGTAATTGCCAGTGCCGCCATAGCACTCCTCGGTGAACCTACCTCCGCGTTAATCGCTTTGGCTGCTACCGCTATTACCACGTTCGCTTACGCCACCTATATTGGCCGTATGCTGCAAGGGTTACTTGAGTTACGCCCAGAGGCTTTTGATTCCGAACTGGTTGGCATGACCTACTTTGATAAACAGGGACGCGAAGCCAGGCTCGCTATGCAGCTTATCAGCGAGGGCGCCCGTAACCGTACCGCACTTAGCCGCATGAAGGACGCGGTTGGAAGCCTGTTAAAAGTGACCAACGATACTTACGATCAAGCTCAGCTTAGTAAACAATATGTCGATAAACAAACGGCTGCGACTGAACAGACGGCGACGGCTATGAATGAGATGGCGTCCGCCATTCAGGAAGTGGCAGATACCGTTGAACGTAATGCGCAACAGGCTGAGTCAGCCAAAACCAATGTGGATGAAAGCGTAGGGCTGGCAAGAGAAGCAAGCGAGGTTATCGTCCAGCTTCACGATGCCGTTCGGCAGATAGCCGCAACCGTTAAAGAGCTGGATGAATCGACCGGGGCTATTGGCGAGGCTGCCGATTTAATATCCTCCATTGCCGACCAAACCAACCTGTTAGCCCTGAATGCTGCCATTGAAGCGGCTCGTGCCGGCGAGCATGGCCGTGGTTTCTCAGTTGTCGCAGATGAGGTTCGCTCACTGGCTTCAAGAACAACCCAGTCTACTGAGGGTATTCACAAAGTCATTCAACAGTTGCGAGAGCGCGCACGTAATGCCGTCGAGGTTTCAAAACAAGGTGAAGAGGCGGCATCAGAAGGTGTTGAGAAAGTTCGTCTGGCAGACACTGCTCTGGGTGAGATATCAGTGGCTATTCAGGACATTTCAGATATGTCGACGCAAATGGCGTCCGCTGTTGAAGAGCAAAGCGGCGTTGCGGAGCATATCAGCGAGCAAATTACTGAAATTGCGGACACTGCACGTCATACCCAACAAACAGCAGAGCAAACTCAACGCTCAAGCAACGAGCTGCAAAACACCAGTCAGCAGCTTTACTCCTTGATCGAGCGCTTTAATTTAAAAAGTTAAGAGTCTTGTTTACCCGAGGCTGAAGTATCATCTTTATCGGCGCGTCGTTTTGCGGCGCGCTCACTTTCTTCGAGAAACTCGACATCGTCCATATCGACTTCCGGGATCTCACCACAGACATCGCCACCGAGCTTATTAACAGCCTGACAAAGGTCAGAAACTTTATTATCTAAAACCTGTACATGATCGAGCATACGCCCAATTGCTGTCGCAACCGGGTCTGGGTTATCCGCTGAGATAGCATAGGCATCGAAGCCATACTCCTTTGCCATTTTTTTACGACGTTCCGCTGTTTCCGCATCGACCGCGGACTGAGCTACCCTGGCCGGAATGCCGACCACAGTGGTTAGCTCCGGCACATCTCGCACGACCACGGCATTAGAGCCAATGCGTGCAGATTTTCCGACAGTAATTGGACCCAGTACCTTTGCTCCTGCACCAATCACCACACCGTCTTTCAAGGTCGGGTGCCGTTTACCTTTGTTCCAGCTAGTACCGCCAAGAGTCACGCCATGATACAAAGTAACGTCATCGCCGATCTCTGCGGTTTCACCAATGACCACACCCATACCGTGATCAATAAAGAAACGACGACCTATTTTAGCACCCGGATGAATTTCTATCCCCGTTAGCCAGCGTGAAACATTAGAAACAAAACGAGCAAGCCAGTATAACTTCCACTCCCAAAGTTTATGGCTTATACGATGGAACCAGGTGGCATGCAGTCCAGGATAGTGAAACAACACTTCCATTGTGTTCCGCGCAGCCGGATCTCTGTCGAAAACGCTGGCGATATCTTCTTTTATACCTTTAAAAAACGGCATGCCGCCTCCTCAGGCCGCTGGAAATTGCTTCAATAACTTATCAACGTCTGCAAGAATAATGTCCCGCATCGACTTTTCATAGCCCTCACGCTCGTCATCCATTTCCCGCACTTTCTTTTTCGGAAATTTCTTACGTGACTCGTGCGTTGGCATATGTTTTATCTTTTCATACATTTCATGCATTGCCGGGTAATCTTTAGAATAGTCATACTCTACAGCTTCCGGGCGATGATCAAGCAATACCACAATACGTAAGCATCCTTCAGACAAAGGACACTGCTCTTGCTGCATGGCTTTTGCAATAGTAATAATACTCTCATCAATGCGGTCGACACGCTTCTGTACGGCTGCATCCCTAATTCTGGTCTGCCAACGCAGGCGTAGCAGTAAGTTGGTGGCGTACCACCCCAGAGCGACAATAATTAAGACGCCAACAATGGCGATAATCCAATAGAGTTCGCTGGACATTAGTACTCCTCATCATCCCATTCTTCATCGAGTTCATAACCCAGTTTGGCAACCAGCTGTTCATAACGCTCAGATTTTTCATCGAGGTAGCGCTGCTCTTCTGCTGTCAGAGACTCATCATTTTCGAAACGTTCAACCAGTAACTGAAGCTTTGTGTCTTCCTGTAACTGTTTTAGTTCCTGCTCAGGTGTCATCACCAAAGCTACTTTACGGCGACTGCCGTGTCGGGGATCTTTTTCGTCGCCTTTTGTTCTACTTTGCTGCAGAACCTTAGTGGATGAATGTCGTTGGCCTGACGGTTGACCCTTACCCTTCTTTTTACCTTTTGAAGCAGCATCTGATGCTTGTCTTTCTTTTGGCGCTTTAGATGGCGCCAACGGCCCTGCCTTACGTGTTTTCTTGCGGCGAGTCATGGTCGCTCCTAAATAAAAACTAATATGACCTATTGTAACTCATTAACGGGGATGACGTCAGTGGAGGGTAAAGGAAAAGCTTGTACGTTTAAGAAAGGCTGAGCCCAAATAAGAAAAAAGGCGATGCTTTTACACATCGCCTGCTTCTCTCATATTATCGGCAGCGCACTGCAACTATGAGAATGGTTGTCACTGCTTCCGACTTGTTATTGCGGTTTTCCGTAACCTGTCTTTTATTATTGTTATTATAAAATGGAGCAACCACTAGCCTATTGGCTTTACTCCCTGGATTATCGAGAAATAAGATGGAATCTGACTTTTCGATAATCTCTCGACCTCTTGTTATTTTTTTGTGTCGAGTTAGCTGTATTTTTACAGTCTTTTTATTATTTCCTCAAGGGCTTTTAACATCTTTTTTTTGTTTTTTTCTGTCCGTACGGCCCCGGAGCGTTGTTAAGACTACTTGAACCAAATATTAATTCAATGATTTTATTGATCTAAAAAACAACTTTCTTATTACTTTTCGTTAACAACACCCGAAAATAGGTTTTTACTATCTCATTTATTATAGACATAAAAAAAGCGGCCTAAGCCGCTTTCTATTTGATTAAGCTCTGTTTAATACAAACCGCTCAGGAACTTAGACAGCAATTCGATTTCGTCGTCTGTCATTTTCTCTGTAACGCCCTGCATCATGCCGTTTGGATCGTTAGCGCGGTCGCCACTACGAAACATTTCTAGCTGAGACTTAGTGTAAGCCGCGTGCTGACCAGAAATATCCGGAAACGCCGCTAGCCCCAGACCATTTCCCCGAGGGCCATGGCAGCCGGCACAAGACGGCATATTGGTTTCAGGGTTGCCGCGACGGTAAAGGTCACGCCCTTGTGCAATAATATCTTCGGGCGTTTCGCCTTTAGGCTCTTCCTGTGATGCAAAGAAAGCCGCTAAATCAGCCATATCTTGCTCAGATAATGACGCAACCTGGCCCATCATAATGGGGTTATTACGCCCTTCTTCACCACCGGTTTCTGACGCCCGTTTGTAATCTTTCAGCTGTTTAAGCAGGTATTTTTCGTGCTGACCGGCCAAATGCGGATACATATCGGACGGAGATTCACCATTGGGTCCATGGCAAGCCGCACAAACTTGCGATTTCTCTTTTCCGGCTTCAGCGTCGCCGCTTTGTGCTACTGCGATACCGGCGGTACCGAAGAAAAGTCCCAAAAAGATTGCGAATTTTTTCATGTTTGCTTCTCTTCTGTTCTGGATGGCGCCACGCGCCCCAATAAATCACCTTAAGCAGGTTGCTATTTTACACAAAACTTGTGTGGATTAAACGATTAAAACCGAATCAATTGCTAAATGATCATTGGAGATACTGTCCGGATACTTCATAATGCACGTAGACGTTCCGTTTTATCAATAAAAGTGACCTTAATAGTGGCAGATCAGCAATTAGATTACGCATCGGCAAAATTTGTGACCAGTGCACCGGATATCAGCAAACTGCCTCCGGACACAGGCATCGAGATTGCGTTCGCCGGCCGTTCTAATGCCGGTAAATCCAGTGCTCTGAATACACTAACGCGGCAGAAATCACTGGCTCGTACCAGTAAAACTCCGGGGCGCACACAGCTAATTAATGTGTTCGAACTCGACAGCGGTCAACGCCTTATCGACTTACCCGGGTATGGCTTTGCTAAAGTGCCGCTGGCCGTCAAAGAAAAATGGCAGCGCTCTTTAAGCGAGTACCTGCAGCAGAGAGACAGCCTCAAAGGTATTGTCGTACTAATGGACATCCGCCACCCTTTCCGCGAAACCGACCAGGAACTCATTTACTGGGCTGTTGATTGCGAGCTACCGGTACTGGTATTGCTCACCAAAGCCGACAAGCTTAAACAAGGCGCTCGTAAGTCAACGGTGTTAAAAGCAAGACAAGCTGCAATTGCCTTTAATGGTGACGTTCAGGTCGAAGCATTTTCCTCACTAAAACGCTTCGGCGTCGAGCAAGTCGAAGAAAAACTCAACCAGTGGTATAGCAAAGAGTATGACGACGAATAACACACCACCACTTAGTGCCTGGTTATTATTAGGGTTACTCGCATTAATTTGGGGTAGCTCTTTTTTGTTGATTAAAAAAGGGCTAATTGCTTTTGGTCCGATGGAAGTTGGTGCGCTTAGGATCAGTTCAGCCGGTATCGTGCTAGCCCCTTTTATTGCGCGTCGCCTGAATAAAATCACCCGTAAGCATTGGCTAAAATTAGCAAGTGTTGGCCTGGTGGGAAGTCTAATCCCTGCCTTTATGTTCGCCATAGCACAGACTCAATTAGCCAGTGGCGTCACCGGGGTTCTGAATGCCTTAACACCCATTGCCACTTTGGTTATCGGCTCTTTATTCTTCCATCAAAAGGCGCGGGTAGCACAGGTTATCGGTGTCGGTATAGGCCTCTTTGGTACCCTGCTTTTGGTAACCGCTTCGGCGAATGGCAGTTGGGACTTCAACCTTTATGCGTTGTTAGTCATGGCAGCAACGGTTTGTTACGGCCTCAACCTGAACCTGATTAAACATAAAATCAGTGACTTATCACCGTTAACCATCACGGGTATATCACTACTTATGGCGGCGGTTCCTGCCACTGTCTATTTGTTCGCTGGCACAGAATTTATAGCCCAGGTTCAACAACCCGGCGCTATGCTATCGCTGTTCTCTGTTTTGGCGTTAGGTATAGCAGGAACGGCTGGTGCTTTGGTTATTTTTAACCACGTGGTCCAGTTAACCAATACGGTTTTCACCAGTTCAGTCACATATCTTATTCCGGTGGTTGCCGTTTTGCTTGGAGTACTTGACGGGGAAGCATTCTGGCTGCAACAAGGTGTTGGTATGTTAGCGATTCTTGTTGGTGTATGGTTTGCCAACCGCAAGGGTCGCCCCGGCCTGGCCGGTATTCCGCAGAAAGAGCAATAAAAAAGCCCGACTAAAAAGCCGGGCCAAAAATAATCCAGGGAGAACAATTTTGTGAGGGAGGATTAATCCCCTCACTTATTGTGACTAGACCCTTTTTATAAAGTTCACAAAAATCGCAAAATTAATGCGCTTCATCCCAATTATTGCCTTTACCCGCCTCTGCAATTAGCGGCACATCAAGGCTTGCGGCTTTTTCCATGACATCGGTTAATTGTGCAATATAATCATCCAGCTTGGCCTCTTTTATCTCAAAGACCAACTCATCGTGAACCTGCATTAACATACGTACGTCATCCTGACATTTATTGGTATCAATCCAGTCGGCGACTTTCAGCATTGCTTTTTTAATGATATCCGCAGCGGTTCCCTGCATCGGCGCATTAATGGCAGCCCGTTCCGCACCTTTCCTGCGAGCTCCGTTGCTGGCTTTAATATCCGGCAAAGGCAAGCGGCGGCCAAACAGGGTTTTCACGTATCCCTGCTCTTTTGCCTGTTTACGGGTATCTTCCATGTAGCGCAGCACACCGGGGAAGCGTTCAAAGTACTTATCCATGTAGTGTTGAGCTTCATGGCGGGCAATACCCAACTGACGCGCAAGACCAAACGCAGACATACCGTAAATTAAGCCAAAGTTGACCGCTTTAGCCTGACGGCGTTGGTCATCCGTTACCTCATCGGCTTTGCAGCCGAACACTTCTCCCGCCGTTGCCCGGTGAATGTCCAAACCTTCAGCAAAAGCTTTTAGCAACGACGCATCCTGAGATAAATGCGCCATAATGCGCAGTTCAATCTGGCTATAGTCGATAGCGACAATCTTATAACCTTGCTCAGGAACAAAGGCCTGACGCACCCGACGCCCCTCAGCTGTGCGAATAGGAATATTCTGCAAATTCGGATCAGTGGAAGACAAACGTCCGGTTGCTGTGACCGCCTGCTGATAAGAGGTGTGTACCCGGCCGGTGTCCGGGTTGATCATCTTCGGCAGCTTATCGGTATAAGTGGATTTTAGCTTCGACAAGCTTCGGTGCTGTAAAATAACATCTGGTAAAGGGTAGTCATGCGCCAGCTCATGCAGAACTTCCTCCGCCGTTGACGGTGCCCCCTTCGGGGTCTTTTTCACAACCGGAAGCTCCAGCTTCTCGAAGAAAATGCGTTGCAACTGCTTGGTTGAACCTAAGTTGAATTCCTCACCAGCAATCTCAAACGCTTTTTTCTCTAAAGCATCAAGCTTCTCGGTAATTTCCTGACTTTGTTTACCAAGTAAATTAGCATCTATACGGACACCATATTGTTCCATATCGCACAATACGGGAACTAAAGGTACTTCAATATCAGTCAGTACACTGTGCAGTTCGCTGCCAACATCTTTTACCTTGTTCCACAATACATCATGCAATCGGAACGTAATGTCTGCATCTTCGGCCGCGTAGGGACCCGCCTGTTCAAGATCGATTTGATTAAAGGTCAGCTGCTTAGCACCTTTACCGGCGATCTCTTCGAAACTGATCGTCTTGTGGTTCAGGTAATGCAGGCTCAAGGTGTCCATGTCATGACGGGAGCCGACACTATTAAATACGTAAGATGCCAGCATGGTGTCATTTAAAATACCGCCTAAACGAATTTTATAACGGCGCAAAATATGGGCATCGTACTTCAGGTTTTGCCCAACCTTCTGCGGCTTGTCCGCTTCGAGTAGAGGCTTCAACTGCTCCAGCAGCCAGTCGCGACCGACTTGCTCAGGGGCTTCCATATAGTCATGGCCAACCGGAATATAGACCGCTTCACCCGGGGCGGCAGCTAACGACACGCCGACAAGCTCGGCCTGCATATAATTCAGGCTCGTCGTTTCGGTATCAAAAGCAAAGTAGTCGCATTTCTTAAGTGAGGTTAAATAATCACTCACTTCCTTTTCCGTCATTAAAACACGGTAAGCGTCCCGGTTAATGTCGCTGACGGGCTTTTCAACTTCAGCTTTACCCAAAGCCTGGTCAGTTGCTGCCCCACTTTCCATAAGCTCACCAAGCCAACGGCGAAATTCACACCGGCTATATAACTCAGCCAATTTTTCGCTGTCTGCCGTTTGTATGGTCAACTCTTCCGGCTGCAAGTCCATAACCACATCAAGCTTAATCGTTGCCAACTCCCGGGACATAAGCAACTGATCTTTATACTCGTTCAGTTTCGCCGGCATGGTTTTCGCGCCACGAAAGGACAGTTCGCTTACCGCATCGACATTTTCATAAATGGCATCAATGCTTGGAATTTGTTGCAACATTGCCTGTGCCGTCTTTTCGCCAACTTTTGGCAGTCCCGGAATATTGTCCGAGCTGTCACCCATTAGCGCCAGATAATCAATGATCTGCTCCGGCTTCACGCCAAACTTTTTCTCTACGCCTTCAGGATCCATCAAGGTGTCAGTCATTGTGTTAATTAGCATGACATGTTCGTTAACCAGCTGTGCCATGTCCTTGTCACCGGTACTAATTAACGTAAACCGCCCTTTTTCTCCGGCCTGTCGGGCCAGAGTGCCAATAACATCATCCGCTTCAACATCGTCAATGCATAACAGCGGCAGCCCCATTGCTTTCACAATTTCATGCAGAGGTTCAATTTGTGTGCGTAAGTCATCGGGCATTGGCGGACGGTTTGCTTTGTACTCCTGGTAAATATCGCTACGGAAGGTTTTACCTTTCGCATCGAAAACCACCGCCATATGGCTGGGTTTATAGCGTTTCAATAAGCTTCTCAGCATATTAACAACGCCATAAATAGCGCCGGTTGGCTCGCCTTTGGAATTGGTTAAGTGCGGTGGCGCATGAAAGGCGCGAAACAAATAAGAGGAACCATCGACGAGAATAAACGGATTTTCGGGAACAGATGTGGCCATAGTTAAAAACCTAAATTAAGCGTTACCTATAGGATGCCACAGAACGGTAATTCAGGCCACTGAGCAGAGTGTGTATAACCTGTTAATAAGTCTGTTAACAACGACCGATTCCACAGCCGGAAATTAAAATTTCCCCGTGTCTAAAGTTTACTTAAGTTATTGATAGTGTGGGATTTAAAACGGCAGGCATCCCTAAATGCCTAGTACTTTTTATTATTATGCTTCACTGTGGAAACTATTCTGTTTACGCCCTGAAATGGAAGGAAGTACATCGCAAACAGGTCAAACAGATTACCACAAAATCAGTAATGATCTACTGCCAAATTCCGTTTTTTTATAACCTTTTGTTCCTCATTTCTCTTTACTTATAAAAAGCAAAGAAAAACCCTTTTTAATCAACTAACTACGAGCTCGAAAATGCGCCATAACAAATGCGGTATCGGGGCGTTCTCCCCCCATCCAGAGTTGATAAGATGAGGCGGCTTGCTCAACCAACATACCAAGCCCATCGCTAACATTTTCACAGCCAGCCTGACTCAGCTGCTGCATAAATAACGTCGGCTCATCAGAGTACATTAAGTCATAACCTGAGGCTCCCTCAGCGAGTTGGGGAGGCAAAGCTAAACGCTGTCCCATTAAACTGCTGCTGGTGGCATTAACCATCAGGTCAATCGGTTCATTAATTTCCAAAGCCGATGCAAGCACCTGAATACGGTCAGCAGCTAACACACCCAAGTTTTCCAGCTGAGACTTCAGCATCAGTGCTTTATCGACAGTCCGGTTCACTAAATAGATACGGCGAGGCTGCTGCTGCAACAACAAAGGCAATATTCCCCGGGCAGAGCCCCCCGAACCAAAAACAACAAGTGAGCGTTCACTTACTTTAAACCCTTTTTCTTCCAAGTCTTTAATTAGGCCTTCACCATCGGTATTGTCACCCAGTAATTGACCATTTCCCATCGCAACCAGAGTGTTGACCGCGCCAGCCTCTTGCGCTCGCTTGGTTAATTCAGTTGCTAATTCCGCGGCCTGCTGCTTAAAAGGTAGCGTGACATTTAACCCTTTCCCGCCACCGCGAAAAAATTGCGCTATGTTTCGGGAAAATCGCCCGGGAGTCGACAAGTAACGACGATATTCAACCGGATGCTGTTGCGCTTTCGCGAACAACGAATGAATACGCGGGGACAAACTGTGCTCAATTGGGTTTCCAAAAACCCCCAGATGAATAACTGGCTTCATAGGGCTAACCAGTTTCGTGGTTTCAGATAGTAGCTGGTAAGCTTTTCCTCGGCCGAGTCCGGATCCGGATGCCAGTCATATTCCCAACGAGCCAGCGGTGGCATCGACATCAAAATAGATTCGGTTCTGCCACCCGTTTGTAGCCCGAACAAGGTTCCGCGGTCCCAGACAAGGTTAAACTCAACATAACGTCCACGGCGATAGAGCTGGAAATCGCGCTGCTGCTGTGTGTACGTCAGGGCTTTGCGACGCTCAACAATCGGTAAGTATGCTTTGGTAAAAGCATCGCCCACCGCTTTTATTACAGCAAAGCACTCGTCAAAAGAGCGGTCATTAAGGTCGTCAAAGAAAATACCGCCCACACCCCGAGCTTCATCGCGATGTTTAAGATAGAAGTAATCGTCACACCAGGCTTTATATTCCGGATAAAGCTTTTCATCAATGCAGTCCAGAGCGTCTTTTGCCTGTTGGTGCCATTCGATGATGTCTTCTTCAAATGGATAAAAGGGTGTTAAATCAAAGCCACCGCCAAACCACCAGACCGGCTCTTCGCCTTCTTTTTGCGCAATGAAAAACCGCACATTCATATGTACCGTAGGTACCATCGGGTTTTTGGGGTGCATTACCAGAGAAACACCACAGGCATTGAAGTCTCGACCTTCCAGCTCAGGGCGGTGCGCTGTTGCCGATGCAGGCATTTTCTCACCGTAAACGTGCGAAAAACCGACGCCGCCCTGCTCAAAAACCTCGCCGTTTTTTATGATTCTGGAACGACCGCCTCCGCCGCCGGGCCGATCCCAGCTGTCTTCCTGAAAGCCTTGCTGACCATCAGCTTGCGCTAACTGCTCACAAATAGCGTCCTGCAACGACATCAGGTAGCTTTTTACCTGCTTTAAATAGTCACTATGCATCGTCTCTGACAACCTGATTATTAAATGGATTAATGATACGAGTTGGATTAGCAGCTCCACCAGTCGCTTCATCCATGATCCAGTCCACGCTGTCACCAAATTGCAGACGCACTTCGGCTGCCGTTCTTGCCGGCTCCTGGCCTGTTAAGTTGGCACTGGTAGATACCAAAGCATGGCCAAGTGCACGGCAAAGCTCTCTGACGGGCTCATGCGCACTAACCCGCACAGCTATGGTGTCTCTGCCGCCAGTTAATAATGGCGATACACTTTTTCTTACCGGAAGAATTAAGGTGACGGGGCCCGGCCAATGAGACAAAACACTGAAACGTTTGTCCTGCGGAATAGCGGAGTCTTCAACAAAAGGGAGTAGTTGGCTGTAGTCCGCAGCTATTAAAATGAGCCCTTTTTCAGCTGGCCGCTGTTTCAGGCTTAGCAACTTTTGAATAGCAACTTCATTGGTTGGGTCACAGCCCAGTCCGAATACTGCTTCTGTCGGGTAGGCAATAACGCCTGTTCTTACTGCGTTATGCGCTGCTTCCCACTTATCTGCCATAATATACCCTCCTCTTAAGGAGTCAGATTATAGCGCGTCCGACTTATAGTCGCATTGCTTTTGCGGGCAGACTTTCCGAATTCCTGCAGCGGACTTCTTTTTCACCAGCAGTGGGTATTGGCATTTAGGGCAGGTTTCATCAACCGGTGGTTGATTCACCGTAAACTGGCATTTGGGATACTGATCGCAGGCGTAGAATACGGTGCCGCGTCGTGATGTTTTTTGATGCAACTGACCACTGTCGCATTCCGGACAGGTAATAGCGTTCTCTTCGTCAGCATTGGGCTCGGTCACAAATTCACAGTCGGGAAACCCGCTACAACCAACAAATAAACCATAACGGCCACTTTTTAATTGCAGCTCTTTACCACACTCCGGGCAAGCAACACCAAGGTCCTCGGGTTCAATTTCAGATTGTTCGCGAAGACCTCGTTTATAGTCGCAGTCAGGGTACCCTGTGCAGCCAAGAAAGCTATTATGTCCAACATGTTTAATGACCAGCGGTCGCTCACAACGCGGGCAGCGCTCATCTGATGACATTAATGCAAGGGCCCTTCAGCTTCCTCAAACAACAAACCTTCCATTTGGTCGTAGGCGGCTTCCTGACCGGGAACATTAAACAGAACCATCAGCACAACCCATTTCAGGTCATCCAGAGTAAAGTTCGTAGTTTCCAGTTCCATTACACGATCAATAACCACTTCGCGGGTCGCGAAATCTAACACACCCAGATTTTCTAAATACATTAAGAAACCACGACTCTGACTATCTAACCGCGACATCTCCGCCGTTGTATAAATACGGGTAGACTGCTGCGGGGCAACATCCAGGTAAGACTTGGTTTCCATTTCTTGTAAGTCGGCCAGGCGCTCTAACCACGCCAAAGCCTTCTGGATTTCCTGGTGCCGAAAACCAGCCCGTGTAAGTTCATTGGTTAACTCATCGTGATCAACCACAACTTCCATTTCGGAATGAATGTAGTTTTCAAACAAGTACATGAGGATATCAAACATACTTTAGCGCCTCCCCACTTTGATATAACCGCCTGGTACGGCTGCCACTAGCCCTTCTAATTCGAGTAACACTACTTTCTCCATGACTTCAGCAACCTCGAGTCCGGACAATTGTACCATGTCATCAATTGTTCGTGGCTCTGAACTCAGACTAGCGAACAATCGATTGTTTGCCAAGCTTTCATCAAGATATTGTCGCTCTTCTGAAACCGGTGCTTGAGCCGGGTTAATCGAAAACCACTCAAGAATATCCTGCGGTGTGTTGATTAACTTTGCCCCCTGCTGTATCAGCCAATGACACCCCTGATGCTCCGGCAATAAAACCGACCCGGGAACAGCACCGACTTCACGCCCTTCATTCAACGCGTGTATTGCCGTTGAGAGCGAACCACTTTTACGGGCGGCTTCAACCACAACAACCGCCTGACTAATACCACTAATAATACGGTTACGCCGGGGAAAATGATCTGTCCGGGCGGTTTGGCCGGGCGGAAACTCAGAAATTAACAAGCCCTGATGGGCAATGAAATCCTGCAAGGCTTTGTTTCGTCGAGGGTAGTATTGATCAATTCCGGTTCCCAAAACGGCAATGGTTTTGCCTTTGTCTGCAGCGGTCTTGTGCGCCTGGGCATCAATTCCCATTGCCAGACCACTCACCACAACAATACCCGACGCGACCAGTTTTTCACTGATCCAGTCAGCAACCTGCAACCCGCTATGGCTTGCTTTGCGGCTGCCGACAACCGCCACACAGACCCCTTGAAGCAACTCTTTCCGACCTCTGTAGTAGAGTAACCAGGGCGGATTGCTGATTGCTTTTAACGATGCCGGGTAATCGTCGCTGAAGTAAGATATAACGCCCTGATAATCACTTAGACACCAGCTCTCAGCGGCTTTCAACCAGCGCGAGTCTACCGGTTTTAGCGATTGCCCCCATCGCTCAAACAGCATTTGCCAGCTGTCACACTCCCGTGCCGCTTTCTGTACCTTGTTTGATGCGCGTGTCATCCCCATTAATACACATAATTCCTGTGTGTTCACAGACTGTCCTTGACCTACCGATTTAAGGTAAACTAAGGGTAGATGAAGATTTGGAGGTTCTAATGGCAAAAATGACGGTTCTGAAATATCCAGACGAACGGTTACGCAAAGTCGCACAGCCGATTGACAAAGTGGATGACAGCATCCGCTCGGTTATCGATGATATGTTCGAAACTATGTATGAAGAGCAAGGCGTTGGCCTTGCGGCAACTCAGGTGGATGTGCACAAGCGTTTGTTTGTTGCTGACTGCAGCGAAGATCAGAACGAACCGCTGGTGTTTATTAACCCGGAGATTACCGAAGCCGAAGGTCATTTCAAGAATGACGAAGGTTGCCTGTCATTTCCCGGCGTTTACGCAAAAGTAGAACGTGCGGAAAAAATTACGGTTACAGCTTTAGACAAAAACGGTGAGCGTTTCAGTCGCTCGGCAGAAGGCCTTTTAGCTATTTGTATTCAGCACGAAATTGATCATTTAGAGGGCAAACTCTTTGTCGATTATTTATCGCCACTGAAACGCGAGCGTATTCGTAAGAAATTAGAGAAAGAACAGCGTTTGGCTGAAAAGTATGCGGCGGAAGCACAGTAATGCGGATAGTCTTTGCAGGCACGCCCGATTTTGCCGCACAACACTTACAGCAATTGCTTGATAAATCTCATCAGATAGTCGGTGTTTACACCCAACCCGACCGCCCTGCTGGACGCGGCAAAAAGCCGCAACCGAGCGCCGTTAAGAAACTGGCAGTTGAACACCAACTACCCGTTTACCAGCCAGAGTCGTTAAAATCGGAAGAAGCTCAGTCGGCTTTAGCAGAGCTAAAACCTGACGTAATGGTCGTTGTTGCTTATGGTTTATTGCTGCCGCAAGCCGTGTTGGATATCCCGGCCAAAGGTTGTCTGAATGTCCATGGCTCTTTATTGCCTAGATGGCGGGGGGCAGCTCCTATTCAACGCGCCATTTGGGCGGGAGATTCCGAGTCAGGCGTTTGCATTATGCAGATGGAAGCCGGTCTGGATACAGGTCCGGTACTGCATGAAGAACGATGCGCTATTAGCCCGCAGGAGACCTCCGCTTCGCTTTATCATAAGCTTGAAAGCCTTGGTCCAAAAGCGTTAATCACAGTATTAGCAGACCTTGAAAGTTATCAACGCCAGGCCAAACCGCAAAGTGACAGCGAAGCCACCTATGCAAAAAAGCTGACTAAGCAGGAAGGCAAAATAGACTGGACGCAACCAGCCGCATTTATTGAACGCTGCGTAAGGGCATTTAACCCCTGGCCCATGAGCTGGTGTCAGTCAGACAATTTAAAGGCGCAACAGAATACGATTAAAGTTCATGCTGCTGAATTAGTTCAGGGTGCCAGTAACAAAAGGCCCGGAACTATTATTAGCAGCACGCACCAAGGTATAGACATTGTCACTGGCGATGGTCTTTTGCGTATTACCCAGGCACAAATGCCGGGCAAAAAGGTGCAGCCGGCCAGTACGCTGGTTAACGGCTACAGCAACGTATTTAGCCCCGGACTGGAATTACAATGAGTCAGCAGAAGAAATCCGAAGGCAGCGGTCACGGTGCACAAAGCCGGGCGGCGGCTGCGAGTGCCCTGTTTCAGGTTTTAGAGAAAGGCGAGTCGCTTTCGGCGGCCCTGCCTTATGCAACCAGCAAATTACCCGATGCGGATAAACGTCTTGCCAGTGCGATTAGTTACGGTGTTTTGCGCGTTCTGCCCAGCCTTAATCGCTTGGTTGGCGCAAAATTGGATAAGCCCCTCAAAGGTAAGTTAAAAGTATTGCATTACCTGTTACTGGTTGGTGCCTATCAATTGTATTGCCAACGAATTAAAGATCACGCTGCCGTAAGTGCAACCGTAGAAGCCGCTCGTATACTGGGTAAAAGAAACCATAAAGGCTTAGTGAACGGTATACTGCGTCAGTTATTGCGCGAAGCTCCTTCAGCCGATGACTCACACCAACGTGAGTTACCCGGTGATTCAATGCAGAATCATCCTCGCTGGTTATTTGATGCCATTAACAATGACCACCCCGAGCATGCCGATAACATTCTGGCGGAAAACAACACTCACCCGCCTATGTGGTTACGTGTGAATGAGCGATTTTCCACTCGCGATGACTACTTACGGCAGCTTGAGGATAGCGGCATTGCAGCAACGGCTGATGCCAGCGCAATCAATGCAATTCAATTGCATGCGCCCTGTCCGGTAGAGAAACTCCCCGGCTTTGCCCGTGGCCATGTGTCTGTACAGGACAGATCCGCTCAGCTGGCAGCAGACTTTCTAAATGTAGATGCTGCGCATCGTGTACTCGACTGCTGCGCCGCTCCCGGCGGTAAGTTACTCCATTTATTGGAACGGCACAGCTTTGAACAACCGGTTCAGGCTATTGATATCGACCCCAAGCGCCTTGAGCGAGTGGATGAAAACCTGGAGCGTGCTGGTTTAAGCGCTGTTATTCACTGTGCAGATGTCGCCACGACCAATGACTGGTGGGACGGCGAGCAATTCGACCGCATACTGCTGGATGCCCCCTGCTCCGCAACCGGTGTGATACGCCGACACCCGGATATTAAATGGTTACGCCGCGCTGAAGACATCAGCGAACTGGCAAAGTTACAGAAGCAGATACTCAGCTCACTTTGGCCACTACTTAAGCCAGGCGGAGAACTGCTGTATGCAACCTGCTCTATTCTGCGTCAGGAAAACCAAACTCAAATTGAGTCTTTTCTACAGCAGCAGTCTGGTGCTAGTCTGATACCTATAACAGCAGAGCATGACACACTGCAATTGCTTCCCGGACAATATGGCGGGGATGGTTTCTTTTACGCGAGACTGAAGAAAGCCCAATGAAAATAATCATACTCGGTGTTGGCCAGGTCGGCGGCACATTGGCAGAAAACCTGGTTGGTGAGCGCAACGACATCACCATAGTTGATACCAATAACGACTTACTGGACGACTTGCAGGACAAATATGACTTGCGTGTTGTCGTCGGTAACGGCGCTCATCCGGACGTATTGCGTAAAGCTGGTGCAGACGACGCAGATTTGCTGATTGCCGTAACCAGCAGCGATGAAACCAATATGATTGCCTGCCAGGTTGCTTATTCCATTTTTAATACACCGAAAAAGATAGCCCGAATCCGCTCCGAAGAGTATATCCGTTATAAAGATCAGCTATTTCATAACCAGGACGCGCCGGTCGATCACATCATTTCTCCGGAACAGTTAGTTACTAACTACATCAGACGGCTAATTGACTACCCCGGCGCTTTGCAGGTTATGGAGTTTGCTAACGGTCGTGCCAGTTTGGTTGCGGTCCGGGCTTACTATGGCGGCAAGCTCGTCGGGCACGCAATTTCTACTCTGCGAGAGCACATCCCCAATATCGACACTCGAGTCGCGGCCATTTATCGTCAGGGCAAGCCTATCCGCCCGACAGGAACCACTATTATTGAAGCCGATGACGAAGTTTTCTTTATTGCAGATACTCGTCATATCAGCACGGTAATGCAGGAGCTGCAGAAGCTTGAAGACAAATACCGACGCATCATGATTGTCGGTGGTGGCAATATTGGCGCAGGTCTGGCTAAGCAGCTGGAAGTTGACCACAGGGTCAAACTGATAGAGCGCTCTGAAGCGCGCGCCGAAGAATTGTCACAAAGCCTTGAGCATACATTAATCTTCCGCGGTGACGCCTCCGATCAAAAACTTCTGGAAGAAGAGCACGTTGAGGATATTGATGTTTTCATTGCGGTAACCAACGACGACGAAGCAAATATCATGTCGGCTATGTTGGCTAAGCGCATGGGTGCCCGCAAAACCATGGTACTGATTCAGCGCAGTGCTTACGTTGACCTGGTTCAGGGCGGTGAAATTGATATTGCTATATCGCCACAACGCGCCACCGTTTCAGCGTTACTCACCCACGTACGCCGTGGGGATATTGTGAATGTGTACTCGCTGCGTAAAGGCGCTGCTGAAGCCATTGAAGCCATTGCACATGGTGATGAAGACACCTCTAAGGTCGTCGGAAAGGCCATTAAAGACATTAAACTTCCGCCGGGCACCACTATTGGCGCCGTTGTTCGGGGACATGAAGTACTCATGGCGCACAGCGAAACCATTATTCACTCGGACGACCACGTTATTCTGTTCTTGCTGGATAAAAAGTACATTGATCAGGTTGAGAAAGTCTTCCAGCCCAGCGCAATGTTCTTCTAATTAAGAGGCTTTAGCTGAACCCGGCCTCGGGTAGCGGCCTGTAGTTTTTTCTGCAGCGTCTCTACCTCTATGGGTCTTAATAACACAGTCAGCAACACACTCTCTCCGTATTCCGACGAGGCAGTTTCAACACCGGCTTCAAATAAAATAGGCTCTACATCGCCCTGGTCGGTATAGGCAAAGTGCAACTGAAACCCCTGTTTGAAAACCCGACGTTCTTTTTCAAGCTCCGCTAACGCAGTGACGGTCGCTTCCGTATAGGCTCGTTGAAGGCCACCAGTCCCTAACTTTACGCCGCCAAAGTAGCGCACCACTATTGCCGTAACCTCCCCTACACCACTGCTTTGCAGCGCCATAAGCATAGGCCTTCCTGCCGTTCCGGAAGGCTCTCCGTCATCACTGGAGGCTAAACGTTGGCTATTATTCGGAGCAGAAAATACGGAGGCTGAACAATAGTGCGAAGCTTTTGGCCACCTTCTTTGTACTTCAGTTAAGAATTCAGCGGCACTGGCTTCATTGTCGGTATGCGCAAGGCAGGCGATAAAACGACTGCCTTTTATCTCTATTTCAACTTCGGCTTCAGAGATCGGAATATCGTAATCTTGATCATGCAAGACGGGTAACCTTTTTCACGTAAGCATCTAAAGACGTTTGTCGCGTAAGGTTATCATTTCGTTCCCGATAGATAACAATGTTATCTTCAATCCGCACACCGCCAAATGGGCGAAACTCATCCACTCTTTTCCAATTAATAACGTGCTTATAGCGAGAACCCGCCAGCTTTTGCAGTAAAGGTCCAATAAAGTAAATACCGGGCTCAATGGTATACACCTGGCGCGGCTCGACAGTGCGGGTTGTTTTTAATGTAAGGTGGCCTGTTGGCGACGGTATGGGGGTTCCCCGCTCGTCAGCCTGAGCAGCGCCAACGTCGTGCACTTGCAGTCCTAGCGGGTGGCCCAGGCCATGCGGGAAAAAGACCGTCGTTATGCCATCTTCAATCATTTGCTCGGGACTGCAACTGACAAAACCAAAGGCAAAAAGTACGTTAGCAATTTGCTCATGAGCCAACTGGTGCAATACAGGAAACTCCATACCGGGCTTCATTTTGTCGATAAGCGCTAACGTAATTTGGTCAAGAGCCGCTATCAGCTCTTCATACTCATTATGCTCTGCCGACCAAGTCCGGCTAATATCGGCAGCGTAACCGCAAACCTCCGCGCCGGCATCAACCAACATAGACTTTAACGACACTTGTGGCTTTTTATCCGGTAACCAATGGTGTAAAACACTCGCGTTCTTATTTTGCCCAATAATATGATTGTACGGTACTTCATTCTGCCCTTGCCGTGTCGCCGCCATATAATTCAAAAGGCAATCAAACTCGGAGTCGCCTTTAAAGAAGGCCTCCGCCGCTGCAATATGTCCTTCTGCGGCAATATGGTTGGCTTGCGCTAAGCAGGCTATTTCATAGTCTGTTTTGAACAAACGATGATAATGAAAGAAGTGAAGAACCGGGTCTGGGTTGATGTTCTCAAAGCCTAGCGCTTTTGCAACTTCAATATGTTCACCCAGGTAGGCAGCGTTTTTCTTATCATAAGGTAAGAGCTTTTCTATAGCCTCAGGCGAACTGATGTGTTCCACGTGGAACTCTTCTAGCCAGGGTTCACTTTCTAAATTTGCTGTTGTATGCCAAAAGTCCGGAGCATTAAGCAAAACAAGCGTTGGACGAGTCTCTGGCTTTATAATGACCCAGGCATTAGGAAGCTGCGTTTCCGGACACCAAGCCTTGAAATGAGGATTCGCACGAAAAGGATAATTCATGTCATCCAGAAACCAGCGCTTTTGCTGTCCTGAATGTATTGCGAGTAAATCTAAATTTTCTCGTTTGCAGAGTCGCTCCGCACGGGTTTGAAGCTGCTTTATATGGTCAGGAAATAACGGCCACAAATCTGCTGTCGCAGTCATATTGAATCGCCTTATTCAGTCTCAACAATGGTCATATCAACAACTTGCTCAAACAAATTATCCTCGTTACCACCTAACATCCTATAAATTTGTTGGTAACTCAATACCGCTTTTACATAATCTCGGGTTTCATGGTAAGGGATGGTTTCAACCCACTCATCGGCATAAACAGGCTCTTCCGGTAGCCACTCTCTCACACGGTAGTATCCTGCATTATAGCTTGCCGTAGCTAATAGCCAGTTATTCTCAAACCGATGTTTCAGGCGACTCAAGTAATGAGTTCCTAATCGCACATTGACCGACGGGTCATTTAAACGACGCCAACTGTTGTTTTTGGTATCCAGTTGTTTGGCGGTGCCGGGCAGTATTTGCATTAAGCCTCTGGCGCCCGCGCTGGAATAAGCATCATGCCGGAAGTTGCTTTCTCGCCGGGTAATGGCTAAAGCCCAGTTTTCATCTATTCCTGCGGCCTGTGATGCCCTTCCTAATATGTCTTTATAAGCTAATGGGAAACGAATGCCCACGGCGTCAAAATGACCAATTTGCGCTAATGTCCATATGGCTTGATCGTGCCACCCCCACTCGCTGGCAAGATACGCTGCGACCTTTTGCTCTTCGCCATCAAGTTGAGTTAATAAGTGATTCCACTCTCTCCTTGCGTCCACCCAGCGCTCAAGCTGAATAAGCTCGTATGCACGTTGGACACTCGGATGGTTTCGAATCTGTTCAAGCTGAACCACACTCACCTCAAGCTTTTCGTGCTCAAGGCTAACCGGTTTCTGTAACCGTGCAGAGGCTAGAAAGCCGTAATAATGGCGTTCGTCGGATAAATCTTCGTAGAGTTGCTGAGCAACTAATGCATTCCCGGTAATTTCCTGCGCGCGCGCAAGCCAGTAACGCCACTGATTCCCTTGCCGAATAGCAACGGGGAGACTTTGAATAGCATCACGCAGACCTTCGTAATCTTTGTCTTTAAGGTAAATAGCTAAACGCCACTGAAGAACTCGCTCATTGAGCGCATTAACCGGAACACGGTCATGCCAGACGCGCGCTTCAGGGTGAGACTTCAAACTTAGCGCAACCGCAAACTCTTCTGCTATGCGTTCTTCCTGCGCCTCTGAAAAGGGTAGCTCGGGCTTCAGTTTTTTATAACTGCGCAGGGCAATATTTTCATCTCGCCAAATAAGCTTTGTCAGTGCAAAAGTCGTTATCTGGGCTTCTTTTTCAGGGTAACGTCCCTTAAACCAGGAACCGTCTTCAATGGCCGCCGGTGAATAGCGCACTTTATGATAAAACTCACCCAGATATTGCTGTAACTCCGGTAATAACCCTGTGAGGTAAGGCAGTAACGTTGGGTTACCGCGTTCAGCTGCCATCTTCAGTCTATTCCAAACTTTCTCATCAGTACGTCCGTCAAGACTTTCCCATTCCTTCAAAATGGGATCACAGGCTGAAGGAAGTGAAAAACCGTGTTCCCAAATAGCATCAACCTGGCGACGGAAAGGCCCGTCCCCCAAACCTTTTTCTCGTTGCGCTTCAATAAACTGACAACGGTGAGTCAAAGTACCCGGATGGCGAAAGTCACGAATAAAGCGAGCGTGCTCTTCCTGACCCGCCAGATAAGTTAGCCAGGGCTGCCTTAGCTGCCAATCGAGCGGTGTGTTGTCGTACTTTTTCAGAAAAGCCAGAACCCGGTCTTCATTAGCCAGATAGCCTACTTGCTCCAGCCTTGCCAGTTCCAGATACGGAACGAGCGGGTAGCCCTCCAGCTTCTGTAATAACTGACGGTATTCATTCAGACGACCACGCTTAGCGGCGTATTCTGCTTTTTTGAATAGCTCACGCTGCTGCTCCCGTTGTTCACTATCAACAGGTTCAGATTGGGCTGCACCACTACTAAACAGCGATAACGCGAAAAACAATGGTGCACTGTAACGTATGATAAACGACTGCTTTTTCATTAATTCAAACGCATGTTTAAATAACCGTTGAAAAATTGGCGTATTCGCGCCAAACTCTCTCTACCTTAACCCAAAGCTATAGCAGAATCAGTTTCTTTATAGCAACAAATTAATGGAAGTCGTGGGAGACCCAAGATGATCTATCAAGGTGAAAGCATTCGGGTCGATTTTATCGAACCAGGTTTCGCAGAATTACAATTTGATGCGAAAGGCTCGGTTAATAAATTCGACCAGGCAACATTAGAAGAATTCAGTGAAGCACTGACAAAATTACAAAACACTGACGATTTACGTGGCGTCATTGTCACCAGCAGCAAATCGACCTTTATTGTAGGCGCTGACATTACTGAGTTCCTGACACTATTCTCTGATCAGGAAAAAACCCGCAGCTGGGTAGCAAAAGCATCACGCGTATTTGACCAATTGGAAGACCTGCCAGTACCCACTGTTGGTGCGGTTAAAGGCTTCGCGTTAGGCGGTGGTTGTGAAGCACTATTAGCCTGTGACTACCGTGTAGCGGATACCACAGCAACTATCGGCCTGCCTGAAGTTAAACTGGGTCTTATCCCGGGCTTTGGCGGTACCATGCGTTTACCACGCGTTATTGGTCCGGACAACGCTTTAGAGTGGATCACCACAGGTAAAAACAATAAAGCACTTGATGCATTGAGCGTTGGTGCTATTGACGCTATCGTTGAACCAGACAACCTGACAAAGGCTGCTCTGAATTTAGCGAAAGCGGCTGCTGCCGGCGAGCAAGACTGGAAAGCCAAGCGTCAGCCTAAGTTAGACCCGTTAAAAGCTAACGACACCGAGTTGATGATGACTCTGGTTACCGCTAAAGGGTTAATTGCAGCGAAAGCCGGCAAACACTACCCGGCACCGCACAAAGCTTTAGAAGCGATTGAAAACGGCGCTCGCGAACACCGTGAAGGCGCATTAAAAGCGGAAAACAACGCGTTTTTCGATCTGACCCAAACTGAAGCGTGTCAGGCACAAGTTGGTATCTTCCTGGCCGATCAAGCTGTGAAAAGTAAGTCTAAGAAGTACGCCAAAGCAGCAACCAAAGAAATCAAAACAGCGGGTGTTTTAGGCGCAGGCATTATGGGCGGCGGTATCGCTTACCAGTCTGCCCTTAAAGGCGTACCGGCTGTCATGAAAGACATTAAGCAAGACGCTTTAGACTTGGGCATGAAGGAAGCCGGCAAGATCCTGAAAAAGGGTGTTGAGCGCGGTAAGGTGAACAACGAGAAGATGATTAAAATCTTATCTTCTATTACACCTACGCTGCTGAACGATGCCGTTAAAGACGTCGATATTGTTGTTGAAGCCGTTGTTGAAAACCCGAAAGTTAAAGGTTCGGTGCTGGCTGAAATTGAAGGCGTTATCAGTGATGATGCTATTTTAACGTCAAACACCTCGACCATTTCTATTACAGAGCTCGCTAAAAACCTGAAGCGTCCTGAAAAATTCTGCGGGATGCACTTCTTTAACCCGGTACATAAAATGCCGCTGGTTGAGATTATTCGTGGCGAGAAAACTTCAGATGACACTGTTAATGCCGTAGTAGCCTATGCATTGAAACTGGGCAAAACCCCTATCGTTGTTAACGACTGCCCGGGCTTCTTAGTGAACCGCGTATTGTTCCCTTACCTGGCAGGCTTTGCCGGTATGGTTGATGAAGGCGTTGATTTCGTCGGCATCGACAAGGTTATGGAGAAGCAGTTCGGCTGGCCTATGGGTCCTGCGTACTTGAGCGACGTTGTCGGCATCGACACGGCGGATCATTGTACCGTTGTTATGGAAGCAGGCTTCCCGACCCGCATGAAACGCGACGAGTCCAGCGCCATTGCTAAGCTGGCAGCCGCTGAGCGTTACGGTCAGAAAAACGGTAAAGGCTTCTATGTTTACGGCACCGACAAAAAAGGTAAGCCAACCAAAGAAGCTGATCCGGCGACTTATGAGTTACTAGGCTGTGAACAAGGCAAAAAGCTGGACGCAGATGAAGTCATTGCTCGCTGCATGATCCCAATGGTGAACGAAGTGGTTCGCTGTCTGGAAGAAGACATTGTGGGCTCTGCTGCCGAAGCAGACATGGCGTTGCTTTATGGCTTAGGCTTCCCTCCATTCCGAGGCGGACCTTTCCGTTATTTGGAAACGCTTGGCATGGACAACTTTATTCAACTGGCAGACAAGTACGCGCACCTGGGTGAAATTTATCAGGTTACCGACGGCATGCGCGAAATGGCTAAAGCCGGTAAATCTTACTTTGACACAACCAGCGCGAAGTAAGGCTTGAGGAGGTTATTAAAATGAAAGACATCGTCATTGTAGATTGTATTCGTACGCCAATGGGGCGTTCAAAAAATGGTGTTTTCCGCCATACTCGTGCCGAAGACCTCTCAGCTGCGCTGATGAAGGGCTTACTTGAGCGTAACCCGGAAGTGGATGTTGAAGAACTGGAAGACATCTACTGGGGTTGTGTGCAGCAAACCTTAGAACAAGGTTTCAACATTGCACGTAACTCAGCGTTAATTGCCGGCATTCCTCATAAAGTGGCCGGCGTTACCGTTAACCGTCTGTGTGGCTCATCCATGCAGGCATTGCACGACGCTACCCGCGCTATTATGAACGGCGACGGCGAGATCTTTATGGCCGGTGGTGTTGAGCACATGGGTCACGTACCAATGACTCACGGCATCGACTTTCACCCGGGCATGAATAAGTCTGTAGCAAAAGCTTCGGGCAGCATGGGTATGACTGCTGAATTGTTGTCTCGCAAATTCGGTATTACCCGTGAACAACAAGACGAATTCGGCGCGCGCTCTCATAAGAAAGCGCACGAAGCGACAGTTGAAGGCCGCTTTGCTAAAGAGATTTACCCAATTAACGGCCACAATGCCGACGGCGAACTGGTACGTGTTACAGAAGACGAAGTTATTCGTCCAGAAACCACTGCTGAAGGCCTGTCACAGCTTCGCCCGGTGTTTGACCCTGCCAACGGTACGGTAACCGCAGGTACATCGTCAGCCTTGTCTGACGGCGCAGCTGCCATGTTGGTTATGTCTGCTGATAAAGCCAAAGAACTGGGTCTGACGCCACGCGTTAAGATTCGCTCAATGGCCGTTGCAGGCTGCGATCCTTCCATTATGGGTTACGGCCCCGTTCCGGCAACTGAGAAAGCACTTAAACGTGCTGGTGTGTCTATTGACGACATCGACGTTGTTGAACTGAACGAAGCCTTTGCCGCACAGTCACTGCCTGTACTTAAAGGTTTAAAACTGTTCGACAAGATGGAAGAGAAAGTGAACCTGAACGGCGGTGCTATCGCTTTAGGTCACCCATTAGGCTGCTCTGGCGCACGTATCTCAACGACGCTAATCAACTTAATGGAAGAGAAAAACGCGAAGCTTGGCTTAGCCACCATGTGCATTGGCCTTGGCCAAGGTATTGCGACGGTATTTGAACGCGTTTAAAAGAAACAGCAAAACTAGAGCGGTTTAACACTTTAACTGCTCTGAGGAAGGGGGGAGCGAAGGCTCGCCCCTTTTTATTGTCAGGAAATACTCAGAAACACGCCGTGAACCCATCCCTGGGGGCTTGACTGCAGCCATCCATGGCTGCAGACAGTTTCTGAGTATTTCCCACCAACAAACAGCGGTGCAATCCATCACTCCCCCCTCACCTCTTAGTCGCGAAAGTGTTAAACTACTCGGTAATTTCGCTTAACATCTTTTAAATAAGTCATGACCCAGATTAACTGCGACAAAGAACTCGATACCCTTGGCCTTAAATGCCCGGAGCCCGTAATGTTAGTTCGTGCGGCTATTCGTAAAATGAAGGTTGGTGAGGTATTGCTGATTATTGCGGATGATCCCGCAACAACCCGGGATATTCCGGGCTTTTGCGAATTTATGGAACATGAATTAGTGAGCTCTGAAACCGAAGAGATGCCTTACCGCTACTGGGTTAGGAAGGCCCACTAAAAGCCTGACATTCAAGTATCAGGCTTTATTTTTATTTAAATACATTTCCCAGAACTCAGCCTGACCCACTTCACCTAATTCGTAAGGTTCAAAACCAAAGTTTTTATAGGCTTGCTTGGCTCGGTCATTGTTTTCCAGAACTTCTAGAGTCAGCTTCACGCAACCACGGAATTCTGCCAGTGTTTTCACTTCTTCCAGCAGTTTACGCGCAACGCCCTGGCCTCGATATTCCGGAATAACCGCTATGTCGTGAATATTCATTAATGGTTTTGCAGCGAAGGTTGAGAAGCCTTCTACACAGTTTGCAACGCCAACCGGGGTATCACCATCGTAGGCCAGCAAAGAAAAGACATGGTCTCTTTTTGCCATTTCATCTATCAGACTTTCTTTAACTTCATCTGATATGCCTTCACCACCACCCATTGGGTCTTTAGCGTAAGCATCCAACATAGCTATAACGGCATTACGGTGTTTGGGGTTACTATAATCCGCAAGTGTAATTTCTATCATTCGTCCTTCGCTCATTTTACAACGTAAACTGTTTCATTTGCTCAGCAACAGGCTGGTAGCAATGACAGCTGGTAACATGGTCGTTCACCATACCAACTGCTTCCATAAAAGCATAGCAAATGGTCGGCCCGACAAACTTAAAGCCTTCCTTTTTTAACGCTTTTGCCATGCTTTGGGAAGCCTCAGTTTCGGTTGGAATCTCACTTTGCGTCCGATACGCATTAATAATCGGTGAGCCGCCAACAAACGCCCATAGCCATTGCTCAAATCTAACACCTTTCTCTTCTAGCTTTAAAAAGGCTTCGGCGTTGGTGAAAATCGCATCAATTTTCGCCTTGCTACGAATAATATCACGGTTGCTGTACAACCGTTCGCGATCAGCATCACTCATTGCCACAATAGCTTTCGGATCAAAACCCAAAAAGGCTTTCTCGTAGCCCGCTTGTTTGCGCAATATGGTTAACCAGCTAAGACCCGCCTGCTGCCCGTCCAGACACAGTTTGGCGAAGAGTTCTATCGGGTCACGTACCGGCCTTCCCCAGACATTGTCGTGATACGCACGGTAATCGTCAGCAGATTCACACCAGGAACAACGTTCTGGTTCATTATTTGTCATGCCTTCCCCTATAACCAAGGCGCGTCAGAGGGTATAATCTACGCATATTTTTCGACCATTGGTCAACCACAAATAAAAAAGCAGAGAATGCGTATGTCGAAATACGATGTGAAAACCTTTCAGGGGCTTATTCTTGCTCTTCAGGACTACTGGGCTCAGCAAGGCTGTGCCGTGGTTCAGCCATTAGATATGGAAGTGGGTGCAGGCACTTTTCACCCAATGACGTTTTTACGCTCATTAGGCCCCGAGCCAGCCAGTTTTGCTTATGTTCAGCCCTGCCGCCGTCCTACTGATGGTCGTTATGGCGAAAACCCAAACCGATTACAGCACTACTATCAGTTTCAGGTCATTATGAAGCCTTCACCTAAAGACATTCAGGAACTTTACCTGGGCTCTTTAGAAATGCTTGGCTTTGACACACTGACTCACGACATACGCTTTGTAGAAGACAACTGGGAATCGCCTACTCTGGGCGCCTGGGGTCTGGGCTGGGAAGTCTGGCTTAACGGTATGGAAGTCACTCAGTTTACTTACTTCCAGCAAGTCGGTGGTTTAGAGTGCCGTCCCGTGGCCGGAGAAATTACCTACGGCCTGGAGCGTTTGGCCATGTACATTCAGGGTGTGGACAGCATCTACGACCTGGTCTGGACCGACGGCCCTCGCGGTAAGATATTGTATCGCGACGTTTTTCATCAGAATGAAGTTGAGCAATCAACTTACAACTTTGAATACGCTGACGTTGATGTGCTTTTCCGTCGCTTCGACGACTGTGAAAAAGAGTGCGAACTGCTCATAGAAAAATCTTTAGCTTTGCCTGCGTATGAGCAAGTGATGCGAGCGTCTCACGCGTTTAACCTGCTGGATGCCCGACATGCTATCTCTGTGACCGAAAGGCAGCGCTACATACTTCGTGTCAGAACCATGGCAAAAGCCGTTGCCGAAGTTTATTACCAGGCGCGCGAAGCTCTGGGCTTCCCTTTAGCCGACAATAAAAACAACCCAGCAGCGAACTAAGGAGAGCCAAGCCGTGCAAAAAGAAAACTTATTAATTGAGCTAGGTACCGAAGAGCTGCCTCCAAAAGCCTTAAAGTCACTGCGCGACAGCTTAAAGTTGGGTATTGAGTCTGGTTTAAAAAGCGCTGAGCTGAGTTTTGATAGCATTGAAGCTTATGCCACTCCTCGTCGATTAGCTGTGCTGGTTAAACAGGTTGAGACCGAGCAGCAGGATAAAGAAGTAGAGAAACGCGGTCCCGCTGTTAATGTGGCTTTTGATGATTCAGGTAATCCGACAAAAGCCGCCGAAGGCTGGGCTCGTTCTAATGGTATTACCGTTGAGCAGGCTGACCGTCTAAAGACAGACAAGGGCGAATGGCTGCTGCATAAGGCAACAGTAAAAGGCCAGGCGCTCGCTGAACTAGTTCAGGGTATGCTGGAAGCCGCCATTAAAACACTACCTATTCCTAAGCCCATGCGCTGGGGTGACAGCACCGCACAGTTCATTCGCCCGGTTCATACACTGACGGTTATGCTGGGTAGCGAGCTCATAAAAGCTGAAATTCTGGAAACTAAGAGCGCTCGTTTTATTCAGGGTCATCGTTTTCATTCTCCTGAAGGTTTCGAGCTTGATCATGTCGACAACTACCTTGAAAAGCTGCGTCAAGCTAAAGTAACCGCTAACTTCGAAGAGCGTATTGAGACAATTCAATCCGAGATCTCACGTCTTGCTTCGGAACTCGGCGGCCAGGTTATTCAGGATGACGAGTTAGTTGAGGAAGTTGCTGCACTGGTGGAATGGCCCGTAGCTTTAACCGCAAGTTTCGATCAGGGTTTTCTGGCTGTGCCAAAGGAACCGCTCATTGTCACCATGAAAGACGACCAGCGTTACTTCCCGGTTGAAGATGGCAAAGGTAATTTATTATCTCAATTCATTTTCATCACCAATATTGAAAGTCGCGACCCGCAACAAATTGTTAAAGGTAATGAAAAGGTTGTTCGCCCTCGCCTGGCGGATGCACAGTTTTTCTTTGAGTCCGATAAGAAAAAGACACTGGAGTCTCGCCTTTCAGCACTGGATTCTGTACTTTTCCAGAAGCAACTCGGAAGTATTGGTGACAAAGCACGTCGCATTTCCGTGTTAGCCGGTAAAATTGCCAACCAGTTAAACGCTGACGTAAAAGCTTCACAAAGAGCCGGCCTGCTGTGCAAAGCTGACCTGGTATCCGATATGGTTTCAGAGTTTCCTGAAACTCAAGGTGTTATGGGTAAGCACTATGCACTTAACGACGGTGAAAGTGAAACTATCGCACAGGCAATTGAGCAACACTACTGGCCTCGCTTTTCCGGTGATGAATTACCTCAAACCAAAGAGGCCTGTGCCGTCGCATTAGCCGACAAACTGGATACGCTGGTCGGAATATTTGGTATTGGCCAGGTACCCAAAGGGGATCGTGACCCCTTTGCTCTTCGCCGCGCAGCTTTAGGTTTATTACGTACACTGGTGGAGCGCGATCTCGCACTAGATTTAAACGAGTTACTGGCAGCCTCAGTAGAAGGCTTTGGTGACAAGTTATCCAATAAAACAGTAGCTGCCGACGTATTTGAATTCCTGCTTGGCCGCTTCCGCCCTTGGTATCAGGATCAAGGTATTTCGGTTGATGTTATTCAGTCAGTACTGGCACGGTCGCCGTCAAAGCCAACCGACTTCGACCAACGCGTTAAGGCTGTTCAGTCATTTAAATCTCTGGACTCTGCCGAAAGTTTAGCAGCCGCCAATAAGCGGGTTGGGAATATTCTCGCAAAATCCAAAGAAGAAATATCAGGCAAAGTTGATGAGTCTGTTTTACAAGAAGCGTCCGAAACAGCCCTTTATCGTTTAGTAACGCAAACTGAAAGCGCTATTAAGCCGCTTATTGCTAACGGTGACTATAGTGACGCCCTTACACAGTTATCAGAGCTTAAAGAGCCTGTCGATGCGTTTTTCGAACATGTAATGGTTAATGCGGAAGACGATACAGTTCGTGTGAACCGACTTAACTTACTGTTCAGATTGCGTCAGCTGTTCCTGGAAATAGCAGACATATCTCTTCTTCAGTAAACCCTTGATTTAAAAAATAAAAAGCCGGTTCATTTTGCATGAACCGGCTTTTTTTATGCTGACATTCTTATGTCTATTAACTAGACGTCGAGGTTAGCAACCTTAAGCGCGTTAGACTCTATAAATGCTCTACGAGGCTCGACCTCATCACCCATTAAGGTGGTGAATAACTGATCCGCGCCAATAGCATCTTCAATAGTAACCTGAAGCATACGACGGGTTTCAGGGTCCATGGTCGTTTCCCACAGTTGGTCAGGGTTCATTTCTCCCAAACCTTTATAGCGTTGAACATAAAGTCCACGCTTAGACTCATTGATAAGCCATTCAACAGCGTCAACAAAATGGTTAATTGGCTGTTTTTTCTCACCACGGAGAACGTAGCCACCTTCTTCTACCAGCGAGTCGATTTTTTCGCCAAGCGTCACTATCTGTTCATAGTCTTTTGACATTAAGAACTCGTAGTTAAGTGGATAATCGGTATCAACCCCATGCTGACGAATGGTTGTTGTCGGCAACCACATTCTGCGTTCAGTATCTTCATGCAAAGAGACGGTATAGGTTGCTGAATCGACTTCTCTGGCTGTTAGGTCATCGTTTAGTGTCTTGACCCACTTGGCCATATAATCTTTGTCTTTCAACCGTTCATCAGTTAGACGAGGCGCGTAGAACAGGCGCTGCAGAAAACGTTCCGGCATACGACGGCTCAGGCGTTTTATATTTTCCTGTGCCATTTGGTAGCCGTTAACCAGCTCTTCCAGCTTTTCACCCGCAATACCCGGAGCGGTTTCGTTAACGTGTAACGACGCGTTGTCCAACGCCAAACTGGTCAGGTAACGAATCAATGACGGATCGTCTTTAATATAGACTTCTTGCTTACCTTTTTTCACCTTATACAAAGGAGGCTGAGCAATGTAGATGTAACCACGCTCAATAATCTCCGGCATTTGGCGATAGAAGAAGGTCAGCAACAAGGTACGAATGTGAGAACCGTCAACGTCAGCATCCGTCATTATAATAATACGGTGATAACGTGTTTTATCCGGGTTGTACTCATCACGACCAATGCCACAGCCCATTGCTGTGATTAAAGTTCCGACTTCAACCGATGACAGCATTTTATCAAAACGTGCTTTTTCAACGTTAAGGATTTTACCTTTTAGCGGCAGTATCGCTTGGTTTTTGCGATTACGCCCCTGCTTCGCTGAACCGCCTGCAGAGTCACCCTCCACAATGTAGAGTTCAGACAGTGCAGGATCTTTTTCCTGACAATCGGCCAGCTTACCGGGAAGCCCCGCTATATCTAAAGCACCTTTACGGCGAGTCATTTCACGAGCTTTACGAGCCGCTTCACGCGCCCGAGCCGCATCAATAATTTTATTGATGATAAGCTTGGCTTCGCCTGGGTTTTCTAACAGATAATCGGCTAGCTGCTCATTCATTGACTGCTCTACAGCCGACTTCACCTCAGAAGAAACGAGTTTATCTTTTGTCTGAGAAGAAAACTTAGGGTCTGGTACTTTAACGGAAATAATTGCAGTTAAACCTTCACGGGCATCATCACCGGTTGCTGAGGTTTTTGCTTTTTTAGTAAAACCTTCTTTTTCCATATAGGTGTTTAACGTACGAGTTAATGCCGCACGAAAACCTGCCAGGTGAGTACCACCGTCACGCTGTGGAATATTGTTAGTAAAGCAGTAAATATTTTCCTGGAAGGAATCGTTCCACTGCATGCTTACCTCTACACCAATACCGTCTTCTCTTTGAAGCGTAAAGTAGAAAGCTTTTTGATGAATGGGGGTTTTGTTCTGGTTTAAGTAGTTAACAAACGCGGCAATACCACCTTCGTATTTAAAAACATCTTCACGGTCGTCACGTTCGTCTCGCAACCGTATGCCAACACCCGAATTCAAAAATGAAAGTTCTCTGAGGCGTTTCGCCAAAATATCGTAGTGAAATTCAGTATTCGTGAAGGTTTCGTGACTCGGCCAAAAACGAAGCTCAGTCCCTGTTGTATCAGTTTCACCTACAGGTTTTACATCACTGTCAGGCTCACCCATATGATAAGTTTGCTCGTAAACCTGGCCTTGTCGACGAATGGTCAACTGCAGCTTTTCAGACAGCGCGTTTACAACAGAGATACCAACACCGTGCAAACCACCAGACACTTTATAAGAGTTGTCGTCAAACTTACCACCAGCGTGCAATACGGTCATGATAACCTGAGCAGCTGAAACGCCCTCTTCTTCGTGTATATCAACGGGAATTCCGCGACCATCATCTTTCACACTGACTGAACCATCAGAATGAATAGTAACCATAATTTCTGAACAATGGCCCGCTAAGGCTTCGTCAATAGAGTTATCGACAACTTCAAAAACCATGTGGTGCAGACCCGTTCCATCATCTGTGTCACCAATGTACATACCTGGGCGTTTACGAACCGCATCCAACCCTTTGAGAACCTTGATACTCGATGAACCGTAATTATTTTCTTCCATAGTATTATCTCGATATCATTCGTTTATTACCCCATGTTCCACGTGGAACATTCGAGGTGATTTTTGAAATTTATCCGACAACTGCTTTCCAGTAATTGCGGTGATAAACACTTGTGCGTCTAGATTTTCTAACTCACGACAAAGTAACGCCTGGTTTCTTGAATCAAGCTCTGACGTTAAATCATCGACCAAATAGATGCAGGGTTGCTTTTTAATTTTTTGATAATGCTTCCCTTGCGCTAATTTCAAAGCGGTTATCGCGGTTTTTAGCTGCCCGCGAGATAAGCGATGCTTTACTTCCACACCATCTGCTATCACTTTGATATCTGCCTTATGTGCCCCAACTGAGGTGAAGCCGTATTTCTTATCTTTCTCTGTATGGCTTTCTAAGGCGTCAAATAAACTTTGGCTAGTATCCCAGCCCGATTTTAATCGAACCTCCATTGTAACATCGGAGAGAAAAGATTTCGCTAGTTCTTGTATATAATCATTAAGTTCTTCTAGGTATTTTTCGCGACTTTTACTAATGCGTTCACCATAATAGGCCAACTGTTCTTTCCAGTATTTATCTTCCCGCACGGGAAGCGAGCGTTGCTTGAGTAAACTGTTTCTTTGTTTAAGCAATTGAGTGTAAGCAACCCAGTCCGAATAAAAGGAATGTTCCACGTGGAACACTCCCCAATCAATAAACTGTCTTCTCTGACCTGGTCCCTCTAAAAGAATATCTACAGACTCAGGGGTTAACAACTGTACCGGCACTAAACGGGCAACATCTGACATCCGCTGAACATTCGCACCATTCAATCTTAACGACTGCTCGCCATCACCGCTGCGTCGAACGCCAATAGAGTAATCTTTAGAGCGACAAAATACGGTAAAGCCGCTATTACCCTCTTTAATTAACTGACGAAAACCACCTGGACGAAAAGAACGACCGAAACCGAGTAAATAAATAGCTTCAAGCAGGCTGGTTTTACCGGAACCGTTGTCTCCGGTAATTAGGTTAATTTGAGGACTGGGGGACAAAGCCACTTCCGAAAAATTTCTGAAGTGGCTTAAATTCAATGTCTCAATGAACATTTATAAGGCAGGGTTACAAACGCATGGGCATAATAACGTAACAGCAAGACTCGTCATGCTGAGGTTCAATTAGTGCACTGCTGTTTGAGTCAGACAGAGTAAAAGAAACCTGTTCGTCATCAATGTTATTTAAGACATCTAGCAAATAGCTAACGTTGAAGCCTATCTCAAGATCATCGCCTTGGTAATCGACTTCAATAACTTCTTCCGCTTGTTCTTGTTCAGGGTTTGTCGCAGTAATACAAAGCTCACCACTGCTTAAATTCAAGCGCACACCGCGAAATTTTTCATTTGATAAAATTGAAGCACGGCCAAAAGACTGACGTAAAGCATCACGATGCGCGACCACAACTTTATCACCGCCACTTGGTAAAACACGACGATAGTCAGGGAAACGGCCGTCTACCAATTTACTGGTAAACACCAGCTCTGGTGTTTCAACGCGAATATGGTTGTTTCCGATAGAAACCGACACTTCTTGATCGTCGTCGCCTAACAGACGAAGTAACTCAACCACCCCTTTACGAGGAACAATAACCTGTCGTTGTGCAAGGCCTGGTTGGTCTATAGCACAAGTGCTCATCGCCAAACGGTGACCGTCGGTTGCAACAGAGCGCAACATGCCATTATCCGTTTCAAACAACATACCATTTAAATAATAACGGACGTCCTGGTTCGCCATTGAGAAATGGGTTTTCTCCATTAAGTCCTTCAATATAGCCTGCTCAGTCACCAAATGGATGTCACTTTTCCAGTCATCGATATTTGGGAAGTCGTCCGACGACAGAGTACTGAGCTTAAACTTACTGCGACCCGATTTAACGGTTGCGCTGTCTTCCTGTGAAGTGAACTCAATTGTTGAACCTTCCGGTAAGCTCCGAACAATATCCAGAAGTTTCTTAGCTGGTACAGTAACTGCTGCATCCATATCTGCAGATTCCAGCGGTACCGAGGAGACCAGTTCAACTTCCAGGTCTGTTCCGGTCAATTTAAGCTGGCCGTTATCTACCTGTAATAACAAATTCGACAAAATTGGTAACGTATGCCGCCTTTCAACAGCACCACTCACAACCTGCAGTGGCTTGAGAAAAGCATCGCGGTTAATTGAAAATTTCATGACTGAGTCCCCTGTTTATAACGACATACCTTATGACGACAACGTTCGAATAAGATTTCTATAGTCTTCTTTTATGTCGTGCTGCGCATCTTTTAATTCTTGTATTTTTCGACAAGCATGTAAAACCGTCGTGTGGTCACGCCCGCCAAAAGCGTCACCAATTTCCGGTAAACTGTGGTTGGTTAATTCTTTCGCCAACGCCATGGCCAACTGTCGTGGACGCGCTACGGAACGACTCCGGCGCTTAGACAAAATGTCAGCTAACTTAATATTATAATATTCTGCGACTGTCTTTTGGATGTTATCAATAGTGACCAACTTTTCCTGAGCGGCAATTAGGTCACGCAGTGCTTCGCGCACAAAATCGATAGTAATGGGTCGGCCGGTAAGTTGAACATTCGCGACAACCCGGTTCAGTGCACCTTCAAGTTCACGTACGTTTGAGCGTAATCTTTTGGCAATGAAAAAGGCGACTTCGTGTGGCATATGTAACCCACGTTCGTCGGCTTTCCGCATTAAAATAGCAACTCGTGTTTCTAATTCCGGCGGCTCTATAGCAATGGTCAAACCCCAGCCAAAACGGGATTTCAGACGATCTTCTACTCCATCTATTTCTTTCGGATAAAGATCGCTGGTCATAATAATTTGCTGATTACCTTCCAACAGTGCGTTGAAAGTATGAAAGAATTCTTCCTGAGAGCCCTTTTTATTTGCAAAGAAATGGATGTCATCTATTAGCAAAGCATCAACTGAACGGTAGTAACGTTTAAATTCATTGGTCGAACTGTTGCGAATTGAGTTGACCATGTCCTGAACAAAACGTTCTGCCCGAATATAAAACACCTTGGCGTCCTTCTTGTGCGCCATAATGCCATTGCCAACTGCGTGCAATAAGTGTGTTTTACCTAAACCCGTACCACCATAGACAAAAAGTGGGTTGTAAACACCGCCTGGATTCTCAGCTACCTGAATAGCCGCCGCACGGGCTAGTTGGTTTGACTTACCTTCAACAAAATTATCAAAAGTGTATTCAGGATGAATATTGCTCTCAAACGGTACTTCAGTATCGGCATTACTTGAGGAAAAGTTCGGCGTCTTTCTGCGCGTTGCAGCAGCGCGTTGTTGCGAACCGTTATCTTTTTGTGTTGGCGACGCTTCCCCAACCTTTAGAACAACATTCGGTACTTTGTCATCGCACATGGACTCCAAATACGCATTAATGGTTTTCAGGTATTTATCGCGCACCCAATCGACCGAATAGATGTTCGGCGCAAATAAGGTCAAAGTCTCGCCATTAAGTTTGGCTTGAAGAGGTCTGATCCACGTGTTGAACTGCTGTAACGGTAACTCCGATTGCAGTCGCTCTGCACATTGTTGCCAAAGCGAATTATTCACACTCTTCTCCTGGATCGTTTTTTATTATCATAACCAAAGATTGTACTTCACTCAGTTAATCTTCGCTAGTATAAACTGCCTGAAAACGGCATGAATAAAGGAGATAAAAAATAGTCACTGATGGCAGAACTGGCGCATAACTTGCTTGTAATCAGCCACTTTACCAAAACATAAAAATCATCTAAAAAGTGAATAACTGTTATTTTATCCACATTATTAATGTTATAATTGCTACAGATTGTGGATGAGATTAATTTAGGTTTTATTGCCTAAAACCGCCTCTTATCATTGACTCAATGCGAAAAGATCGGTAAGATCCGCGCTCTAAAAAATTCCGTTCACGTTTGGTTTCAACTTTTTCGGCCAGCGTGGGAAATAGCAAACTGACCGATGGAATATTAGTTATGAAAAGAACATTTCAACCAAGCGTATTAAAACGCAAACGTGCTCACGGCTTCCGTGCTCGCATGGCAAGTAAAAACGGCCGTAAAGTATTGGCTCGTCGCCGTGCTCGTGGTCGCAAAGTACTGAGTGCATAAAAGTATCTCATATGGAAGGGAGTTACGTCTGTTAACTCCCTCTCATTTCCAGACTGTATTCTCAAACCCTCCTGTAAAAGCCGTTACTGCTCATGTCACTATGTTGGCAACCCCCAATGAGTTAGGGCATCCACGTATAGGTGTTACTGTCAGTAAAAAGCGAGCGAAGCGCGCTGTTGACCGAAACCGCATAAAACGCCAGATACGTGAAACATTCCGTTTAAGACAGCACAAAATTCCCGGTTTTGACATTGTAATTATTGCCAAGCAGGGTATTGTCGAGCAGGATAACGCCGCATTACGGGATACGTTGAATTATTTATGGCGAAAATTAGCAAAGCGTTGCGAACAATACCAATCGCGTTCATAAAGGTTTATCAATGGTTTATTAGCCCATTGTTAGGCCCGCGTTGTCGATTTTATCCATCTTGCTCGCATTATGCCTGTGAGGCTATACAAAAACACGGTACAATCCGAGGTATTGGCCTTGCTGCAGTAAGAATTGGTAAATGTCATCCTGCCCACGAAGGCGGTTATGACCCCGTTCCGCCCAGTAAGCAAGAAATTAAGCCAGAAAATAACAACGAATCCGAATCTTTACTAAAACAGCCAACAGAGACGAAATCACTATGAATTCGCCACGCACGATATTATTTATTGCCTTTTTAGTGGTGTCATTCTTCCTATACCAAAATTGGATGGTGGAGACCGCACCCGGAACAAAAGCAAACGAAACCGCGACAGTAACGCAATCGAGCAATAACACTGAAAACAGCGATGTGCCTTCAAGTGGTTCAGCTGCGGCAGATGTACCGGAAGGTGATCAGCCCGTTGTTAGCCAACAATCAGAAACAACCATTCGCGTCCGCACCGACGTGCTTGATGTCGAAATTGATACTCACGGTGGTGACGTTGTTTCAACAGAGTTACTTAAGTTCGCCAAGGACTTAGGAACCGAAGAGCGTTTCCAGCTATTACAGAATAGATCGAATAGCGTCTACGTCGCACAGTCTGGTTTAATTGGTCCGGATGGTATCGATGCAAGCGGTGACGGTCGTCCGTCTTATAACTACGAAAAAGAAAGCTATCAGTCCGAAACTGACGTTATCGAAGTTCCGTTAACCTACACCACGGAAAGCGGCGCAATCTATCGTAAGGTATTTACTTTCACTCCCGGAAAGTACAACGTCGACGTTCGTTTTGAGATTGAGAACAATACTGCTAACGCGCTGAATACTCAGTTCTACGGACAACTTAAACGCTCCATGGGTACTGGCGAAAGTGGCAGCATGATTATGCCAACCTACTTTGGTGCAGCGTACTCGCATGACGATGACAAGTTTGAAAAATATGACTTTGACGACATGCTGGATAAAAAGCTGAACGTCACCTCGCAGACCGGTTGGGTCGGTATGCTTGAACACTACTTTGTTTCGGCATGGATACCTGAACAAGGCCAGCCTAACCGTTTGTTCTCACGTGTTGCGAATGGCAGCCAGGCAATTATCGGTGTCATTTATCCGATGACCGAAATTCAGGCCGGCAGCTCAAAAGTCATTGAGTCACAGCTTTATCTGGGTCCTAAAGATCAGGACGCTATGGCACAAATAGTTGAGCACCTGGACTTAACCGTCGACTACGGTTTCCTTTGGTGGTTAGCTCAGCCAATATTTAAGCTGCTTCAATTTTTACAAAGCCTGGTCATTAACTGGGGTCTGGCCATTATTCTGACCACCGTTATTGTCAAAGCATTGCTGTTCCCATTGACCAAAGCGCAATACGTATCAATGGCTAAAATGCGTATGCTGCAGCCTAAAATGACCGCACTTCGTGAACGCTATGGCGACGACCGACAGAAAATGTCGAGCGCCATGATGAAGCTTTATAAAGAAGAAAAAGTAAATCCTCTGGGCGGTTGTCTGCCTATGCTGTTGCAGCTTCCAATCTTCCTGGCGCTTTACTGGGTGCTGTTGGAAAGTGTCGAACTGCGTCATTCAGAATTTGTATTCTGGATTCAGGACTTATCGACCAAGGACCCATACTACATCCTGCCAATATTAATGGGTGCCAGTATGTTTCTGATGCAGCGACTGCAGCCAACACCAACGGCTGACCCAATGCAGCAGAAGCTGTTCCAGTATATGCCGGTTATCTTTACCGTCTTCTTCCTGTGGTTCCCATCAGGTCTGGTACTGTACTGGCTGGTCAGTAACTTGATTACCATTGCACAAATGCTGATCATTTACCGTGGGTTAGAGAAGAAAGGAATAGACGTTAGGAACAAGAAGAAGTAATCAAGCATTAAGGCCCGGCTTATGCCGGGCTTTAGTCCTTTTGGGAGCAGTGAAAAATGACAACTGAAACAGACTTTGACGACACCATTGTTGCTCAGGCCACGCCACCCGGACGCGGTGGTGTTGGTATTGTTCGCGTTAGTGGCAAAGCCTGTAAGGACGTTGCTGAAAAACTGTTAGGCCATTGCCCCAAACCTCGTAAAGCCGAATACCTGCCTTTTTACGATTTACAGAAACAACTGCTGGACGAAGGCATTGCGCTTTATTTCCCTGGTCCTAACTCCTTTACCGGCGAAGATGTCTTAGAACTGCAAGGTCACGGCGGACCCGTTCTTATCGACATGATCATTAAGGCCATTCTGGAAATTCCCGGTATTCGTCCTGCACGACCTGGTGAATTTAGTGAACGAGCGTTTTTGAACGACAAGCTTGACCTCACCCAGGCAGAAGCTATTGCCGACTTAATTGATACCAATTCGGAGCAAGCCGCTAAAGCCGCATTACAAAGCCTAAAAGGTGAGTTTTCTCACAAAATTGATCAGTTGGTGGATGCCGTTATTCACCTACGCATGTACGTTGAGGCAGCCATCGACTTTCCGGATGAAGAAATCGACTTTCTTTCCGATGGTAAAGTCTCCGGCGATTTAGCTGAAATTATTGACCACCTGTTCCATATAGAACAGGAGGCCCGGCAAGGAACGCTTATGCGTGAAGGTATGCGCATTGTAATTGCCGGACGTCCTAATGCGGGTAAGTCCAGCTTGCTTAATGCTCTGGCAGGTCGCGAGTCCGCCATTGTTACCGAAATAGCCGGAACCACCCGTGATGTTCTGCGAGAACATATTCAAATAGACGGCATGCCGCTGCATATTATTGATACCGCCGGTTTACGCGAAAGCCCGGACCACGTTGAGAAAATAGGTATTGAACGCGCCTGGGATGAAATTCGTCAGGCAGATCGCGTTTTATTTATGGTCGACAGTCAGGAGACTTCTGCCATTCATCCAGACGACATATGGCCGGAATTTTTCGCTCAGTTAGCTGAAGACATGCCCTACACCGTTATCCGCAATAAAGTCGACTTATCGGAAGAGCCTACCGGCATTGATGAGCACAACGGCATTCCGGTTATTCATTTATCCGCCAAAACTGGCCACGGCATTGAATTACTGCGCGAGCACTTAAAGCATTGTGTTGGATACAACACAACTGCAGAAGGAAGCTTTATGGCCAGACGCAGGCACTTAGAGGCTCTGGCTAAAGCAAAAACCCATTTACTGCAGGGTCAGGAGCAACTCGAAGCCAACATGGCCGGCGAAATACTAGCTGAAGAGCTACGTCTGACCCAACAGCACCTCAATGAAATTACTGGTGAGTTCACTTCTGACGATCTTCTCGGCCAGATTTTCGGTTCGTTCTGTATCGGCAAATAACGCGATTTCTTAGTCACCAAAAGCTAAGGAGCAACAGTGAAAGACAAGTTAGCGCAATGGGGGTTTGACTACGTCCGGCTCCGGTTTGGGTTCAGAACCGGCATTGCTGCCTGCTTGTCACTTGTTATTGCCTGGGCGCTCGGATTAGAACACCCTCAATGGGCTGCTATGACCGTCTGGGCCGTTTCGCAACCAACCCGTGGTCTTCTCGTAGAAAAAGCCGCCTATCGTGCTTTAGGCACTTTGCTGGGCACCATGTTTGGAATGATACTGGTTGTTTCTGCCGGCGGCGAGATCATCTGGCTGGTAGTCGGTTTATCACTCTGGGTAACCCTCTGTGTTTACACCGGCAATTTACTGCACGGTCTTATTTCCTACGGCACAATTTTGGCCGGGTACTCTGCCTCAATGGTCGTTCTTCTGACACAAAGCCCAGATGCTTTGATGCCACTGGGTATCGACCGTTTGCTTACAGTATTTGTCGGTATTATGACCTCGTTAGTTATTGGTTGGGCTTTTACTTATAAACGCGCGGAACAAACTTTAATTAACCAACTTCGCCGACTAACCGCCGCTAATTTACAGGATATCAGTCATTATTTTGCTGAACCGGATAAGGTTTCGCTTAACCTGTCTGAAAAGCTGTCGCAGTTAGCGGCCATAGAAGCTCAATTACTCGATCATGGTACCGGTTCTGTCAGCGCTCATGAGTCAGCTAAAACCTTACGTTTAGTCATTAACAGTCAGCTTGGCTTTTTCACCGAACTCAACATTCAGGAACCAGAGAATAACAAAGAAGTAAGTGGTCACTTACTTGAATCTTCTAACAAACTAAATGCTTCCGCTAAACGCTCCGAAATTATTGAACCTCTCAGAAAAGCCCTGAAACTGATTAAAAACGATGCATTAAAAAGACGGTTCAGTGAATTTGTTGAAGCCACCAACGACCGTTTATCTTTTCGCGATTCAGGCAAAACGGCCAGCTCAACCCTGCTGACCAAAACTATTTTACACCGCGACTGGAGAGGCGCTCGTCAGGCAGCTATAAGAACCTTGGTTATAATGAGCCTAATTGGCGCAGCCTGGTGGTATACCGAATGGTTTCAGTTGGCTTATTTAATGTTAGGCGCCTCGGTTATGCTGACTCTATTTTCAACCGCTGATAACCCCGCTCTGACGATGAAGTATGTGTTTTTTGGGCAGTGTGCAGGAGCTTTAACTGCCATACTAATACAGGCGGCTGTCTGGCAATATCAGGATGCTATTTTTTGGATGTTAGTGGCGTTAATGCCCGTTATTTTGTTGGCCGGGTTTCCTATGTCTCATCAAAAAACTGCCAACGGCAGCATGGATTTTAATCTGGTCTTCTTGCTACTAATGCAGCCTTCAGTAGCTTATTCGTTCCATCTTGGTCACTCTATTACCATTGCTTTGGCCGTGGTCGTCGCACCATTACTTGCATTAGTTGCTTATCGTCTAATTTATCCGACAAGCTTAAAAGCTCGGTACCAAACTTTATTGCAAACACTGACAGAAGAAATTGACCAGCTGGACACCGAGAAACTCACCGAAAGCCAATACAAAAGGCGCAAAGCACGATTTTACCATCGAGTCATAAAGCTAACCCAAATTAGTGATAAGCTCGGCTTAAAAGAAAAAGACTCCATAATTGAACACCTTTTAACCGGACAAAAAAGACTCAACTCAACCGGTTAATTCGGCTTTTCTATTGCGAGACCAACGTTTTATTTCATATTCCCGTTGGCACGCTTTTGACCTGTTAGGGTGTACCTCACTCCAGACAAGCTCAACCGGACGACGCGCGCGTGTGTATTTAGCCCCTTTTTTATCATCCACATTGTGCTCATTAACGCGGCGCTCAACGTCAGTTGTCACACCGGTATAAAACGTATTATCAGCACACTTCACTAAATAAACCGACCAGGCCACGCTTGAACTCTCTCGTAATAAACCCAATAAACAGTGTAACAGCAGTTAATTACTGAACCGACTAAGGAAGCCATTATGAGCAGACATTTTGATGAAGCCAAGGGGTTATCGGAACAACATGACCCGGCAACGCACGACTTTGTTTTTAACCAGACCATGTTCCGCATAAAAGATCCGGAACGCACTTTAAATTTTTACAGTGAGGTGTTGGGAATGACTCTGGTAAAGCGCCTGGACTTTCCTGAAATGGAATTCACGCTTTATTTCATGGCAGCTATTTCACCGGAGCAACGTAAAGACTGGTCAACCGACCACGACAAACGCATTGAACAAACCTTTGGTCGTCCGGCTATGTTGGAACTGACACACAACTGGGGCGATGAAAACGACGATTCAGTGTCTTACCACAGTGGCAATGAAGAGCCGAAAGGCTTCGGTCACATTGGATTCGCGGTGCCCGATATTGATGCAGCCTGTGAGCGTTTCGAAAAAATGGGCGTGGAATTTCAAAAACGCCCTAACGATGGAAAAATGAAAGGCATTGCCTTTATTAAAGACCCGGACGGCTATTGGATTGAGATATTTACACCAGAACGTCAGCCAGGGCTCTTAAAAGAGCATTTAAAATAAAGGAAAAGGCCAGTTCATAAGAGCTGGCCTTTTCTGACTCGTCACTCAGAAAGCATCGTCTTCACTTTATCTTCAAGAGACGTCATGCCGTGTTCACGACCAACTTCTAACGCTTTTTCCACCGGCATTCCGTCTAACCAGCCCGCGCGCAAAGCCATCAGTGCGCCTACGCGGTTACTCGAAGCGCAATGCACCAGAACGGTTTTATCGCTATTTTCTAATAGAATACGATCAACCATACGTGCGTTCTCAAGGGTAACACCGTCTGCGCCATTAACCGGTACATGGTAATAAGCCATACCATTACGGGTTACAACAGCAGCTTCCTCGCTTTCTGTCATTTCTTTTTGCGAAAGCAAATTAATAACAACATCACCGCCGTTATCCGCAAATTCCGCTAACTGTTCATCTGAAGGTGTGCCCATAACCCAAAGCTTTTCAGACACTTGTTTAGGCGACTCTATACCAGCTGAAACATTGAATGAAACTATTACGACACTTAAAGCCACTAATACCTTTATAAGACCTTTTACCATTTAGGTTCTCCTGTATGATTCGTGTTTTTCTAATAATAGCAAATGAGCAAAAAAGTTTATGACCGTTTTACATCTTTTAGTGGGTACAACCTCCGGTAATACCGAGTTTTTAGCCGATACTGTCAGCGAAAAACTCAACGAACAAGGTATCGAAACCGAGCTTCACTACGAGCCAGAATTTGAAAAACTCCCGACCGATCAACCCTGGTTAGTTTTTCTAGCCAGTCACGGCGCTGGCGACTATGCCGACTCTATGCTCGATTTTTATGATGAAATAAATGATCCCCAAAGCCCTGATTTAACAGGACTAAACTACGCAGTTGTCGCTATTGGTGAGTCCTGCTACGACACCTTCTGCGAGGCGGGTCGTCATTGCGATAGTCGTTTGCAGGAACTCGGTGCCATTAAACTGGCTGATCGTTTAGAAATAGACATGCTGGAAGACGATCCGGAAGAAAAAACATTAACCTGGTTGCCCGCGATCACTGATTCTGTAAAGGCTCTGTGATCATACCCACATGCTTATACACAGTTATTTTAGCCTGTGATTAAAGCTGGCATAAGATCACTTAAGCACTGTCAATGGAGTGGGTATAACACTGGGGATAAACTGATCTGTGTATAACTACCCCACTTATCCACGATCTATGATCCCAGTTCAACCCCGGTTATCTACAGAGAGTGATCTTAATATGAGCTATATAAAAAAAGGGCTGTAGCGATCTATTCACAGAAAACCGCTGACTAGTAGTAATAACAATAAAAGATCTAAATAAGATCCTTTACTGATCTTCTTTAAGATCTTTAATAACACTGAACGAAATTTAACCATTTAGATTTATACAAAATCGCGTTAAAATATCCGGCTATTTTCCTATTCTTCAACGAAAGGTCACATTGAATGTCAGAACAGAGCCAACAACACTTTGATGTTATTGTTGTCGGTGGAGGACACGCCGGAACAGAAGCTGCCTTAGCCGCCGCTCGTTTAGGTGTTAAAACCCTATTGCTTACGCATAATATTGATACTTTAGGGCAAATGTCCTGTAACCCAGCCATTGGTGGAATAGGAAAAGGTCATTTAGTTAAGGAAATTGATGCCCTTGGTGGCTTCATGGCAAAAGCTGCAGATAAAGCCGGAATTCAGTTCAGAACTCTGAATTCTTCAAAAGGTCCTGCAGTAAGAGCGACAAGAGCTCAGGCCGATCGCCAACTGTATAAACAAGCGATCCGCTACGCATTAGAAACACAGCCTAATTTGTCGATATTCCAACAAGGTTGTGATGATCTTATTGTTGAAAACGATCGCGTTACCGGCGTTGTTACCCAAATGGGTCTTAAATTTACCGCTAAAACCGTTGTTTTAACGGTAGGGACCTTCCTTGGCGGACAAATTCATATTGGTCTGGATAACTATCAAGGCGGCCGCGCAGGCGATCCTCCTGCAAATGCTTTAGCTAAGCGCTTACGTTCATTGCCGTTACGAGTAGAGCGGTTAAAAACCGGCACGCCACCGCGTATTGCCAGCCAAAGCGTCGATTTTTCAGTCATGCAGGAACAACCTGGCGATAACCCAACTCCGGTATTTTCCTATATGGGTTCGCGTGCTGATCATCCACAGCAAATCCCCTGTTACATTACGCACACCAATGAAAACACTCACGAAATTATTCGTTCAGGGCTTGATCGTTCGCCCATGTATTCAGGTGTGATAGAGGGTGTCGGGCCACGTTATTGCCCTTCTATCGAAGATAAAATTGTTCGTTTTGCTGAAAAAGGTTCACATCAAATATTCGTAGAACCTGAAGGTTTAGATACCTTTGAAGTTTATCCTAATGGTATTTCAACCAGTCTGCCGTTTGATGTTCAGCAACGTTTGGTTCAGTCAATTAAAGGCTTCGAGAACGCTCATATTACGCGTCCGGGCTACGCTATAGAGTACGATTATTTTGATCCCAGAGATCTTAAACAATCGCTGGAAACCAAAGTCATTAACGGCTTGTTCTTTGCCGGCCAAATTAACGGCACAACCGGCTATGAAGAAGCCGGAGCACAAGGCCTTGTTGCTGGCTTAAATGCCGCATTGCAGGCACAGGATAAAGATTCCTGGTCACCACGACGTGATCAAGCCTACATGGGCGTGTTGATCGATGATCTGTCAACCTTGGGTACTCAGGAACCGTACCGTATGTTCACTTCGCGTGCGGAGTATCGTTTGCTTCTGCGTGAAGATAACGCCGATATTCGGTTAACCGAAATTGGTCGTAACCTTGGTTTAGTCGATGATGAACGCTGGGCTGCATTTAATAAGAAAATGGAAGCTGTTGAGCAGGAAAAACAACGGTTAAAAACCACCTGGGTGCATAAAGACCACGCTTCTGTGGAGCAAATTAATGCCTTGGTAAAAAGCCCTGTAACCAAAGAAGTCAGTGGCGAAGAGTTATTGAGACGTCCGGAGATCCATTATCAGGATCTTGCCAAGACGGATTTTTTTGCTCCGGGATTAGAAGATCCATTAGCCGCTGAACAAGTTGAAATTCAGATTAAATATGCAGGTTATATTTCGCGTCAGCACGATGAAATTGCGAAACAGCAGCGTCACGAAAATACTTTGCTTCCTTCACCTTTCGATTACGCTAAGATTAAAGGCTTATCGAATGAGGTTATTGCTAAGCTAAATGACCACCAGCCAGAAACAGTAGGCAAAGCGGCCCGTATTTCTGGTATAACACCTGCGGCCATTTCTATGCTTCTGGTGCACCTGAAAAAACAGGGTTTATTGCGTAAAAGTGCTTAAGGAAGGGATGTGAAAGAGCAGTTAAAGGAATTATTGGAGCAAGCGCAACTAACCTTGTCAGAGTCCCAAATTGACCAGCAACTGGCGTTAGTGGGTTTATTGGACAAGTGGAACAAAGCCTATAATCTGACCAGCGTAAGAAATCCAAAGGATATGCTCACAAGACATATTATGGACAGTCTGGCGGTTCGTCAGTATTTGCAGGGACAACGTTTTATTGACGTTGGAACAGGCCCGGGTTTACCTGGGTTACCTTTAGCCATAGCAGAACCTGATAAAGAATTTGTTTTGCTCGATAGTTTAGGTAAGCGTATTCGTTTTATTCGGCAGGTTTGTCACGAGTTAAAATTAACCAATGTGACGCCGGTACAGGCTCGGGTTGAAGATTATCAGAACGAAAAAAAGTTTGATGGTGTAATCAGTAGAGCCTTTGCCTCGCTTAATGATATGCTTTCCTGGTGTGAGCATTTACCTTCAGATAAAGGTCGGTTTTACGCTCTTAAAGGTTTATACCCACAAGAAGAACTGGACGAACTGCCAGCGAACTATAAAACTGAAAGTATTGAGCAAATTAACGTTCCCGGCATTGACGCGAGCCGACATATCGTCATTATAAGCAAACGGTCATAAAACAACCGACAGTCGATTATCCGACAACAACAAGAGGTTATAAAACCCGTGGCTACAACCATTGCTATTGCAAATCAAAAAGGCGGAGTTGGAAAAACAACCACAGCAGTTAACCTGGCTGCTTCGATGGCTGCTACCCGTCGCAAAGTATTGTTGATCGATTTAGATCCTCAAGGTAATGCAACCATGGGTAGCGGCGTTGATAAGTACGACGTTGAAAACAGCATTTATGAATTGTTGATTGAAGAAAAGCCGGTTAAAGACGTTGCGGTAACAGACACTAACGGTAAGTATCATTTAATCGCGGCAAATGCTGATGCAACTGCCGCTGAAATTAAATTAATGGAAGTTTTTGCGCGGGAATTACGCTTGCGTAACGCGCTAAAAGCTGTCCAGGACACCTACGATTACATTTTTATTGATTGCCCTCCATCGCTGAATATGTTGACGGTTAACGGCATGGCAGCGGCTGACTCTATTCTGGTGCCAATGCAGTGTGAGTACTATGCACTGGAAGGTTTGACAGCATTAATGGAAACCATTCGTCAGCTGGCCGATGTGGTTAACCCCGGGCTAGAGATAGAAGGTATTTTGCGGACTATGTACGATCCGCGTAACCGTTTGGCTAACGATGTTTCAGAACAGCTAAAAAATCACTTTGGTGACAAAGTCTACCGAACAGTCATTCCGCGTAACGTGCGTTTAGCTGAAGCGCCTTCATTTGGTGCACCGGCTATGTATTACGATAAATCATCAACGGGTTCAAAGGCTTATTTGTCCTTAGCGGGTGAACTTATCCGACGTTCTGAAAATCGTAACGAAGTAGCAGAAGAATCATAACAAGGGAATTTAGCGAATCATGTCGGCAAAAAAACGAGGTTTAGGTCGTGGTCTGGATGCCTTACTGACCAGTAATCAGCAAAACTCTGATCGTCAATCTGAACAGGTGACGGAAGAAGTTAAAGGCGAATTACAGAAACTGCCGGTTGAACAGTTAAAACCCGGTCGTTATCAGCCTCGTAAAGACATGTCACCCGAAGCTCTGGAAGATTTAGCCGCTTCAGTTAAAGCTCAGGGTATTATTCAGCCTATTGTGGTTCGCCCTGTTGGCAAAGACGAATACGAAATTATTGCCGGGGAGCGTCGTTGGCGTGCAGCTCAGCTTGCGAAACTGGAGCTGGTTCCCTGCCTAATTAAAGACGTGCCCGATGAAGCGGCCGTTGCTATTGCGTTAATTGAAAACATCCAGCGTGAAGACCTCAATGCAATGGAAGAAGCGACAGCGTTGCAACGCTTATTGGATGAGTTTCAGATGACCCACCAGGACGTTGCTCAGGCTGTGGGTAAATCGCGTACTACTGTAACGAATTTACTGCGTTTAAATAATTTACAGGACGGCGTGAAAGTATTGCTTGAACGTGGCGACATTGAGCTGGGCCACGCCAAGTTGTTGCTGGCATTAGAAGGTGAACAACAAGCCGATGTAGCACAGCAAATTGTTGCAAAAGATATGACCGTACGTGACGCCGAAAAACTGGTCAGACGTACTATCGACCCACCAAAACAAACTGAAAAGCCCGAACCAGACGCAAACATTGAACATTTAGAGACGAAATTGTCTGAGACTCTGGGTGCAAAAGTTTCCATCAATCACGGTCGTAAAGGAAAAGGAAAACTGGTTATCAGTTATACCAACCTGGACGAACTGGATGGAATTCTGACTCACATCAAATAATTATTCCAATGTATTGATTGTTGTAGAACTTTTGTTAAATGGCATAGAAACCGTTGCCTACAGGCAAATTTGTTTGCAATTACATGGCAGATCTTTATACTAGCGCGAGTTTCATTGTGGCTGGTTGAAAGCCACATAAAGATAGCCGCCAGTTAAAAGGTTTTGGTCGTGACACAGGCACTCAATGCGGTAGGTAAAAAACTGGCAGGAAGAATAGTAGGCACACAATTTATTGTGGTCTTAGTTGCTGCACTTGTCACGATATTGGTTTCGAATACGCAGTCGGCTTTAGGTATTCTTTGTGGCGGATTAACCGCTGTAATACCCAACGCACTATTTGCACTTATTGCTTTTAAACATGCAGGTGCACGCGCTAATCAGAAAGTTGTACAAAGCTTCTTTTTAGGCGAAGGCGTTAAGCTTCTGCTAACAGCATTGCTGCTCATGCTCGCACTGCTGATAACAAATTTATATCCTGTGTGGTTACTGATCGGCTTCGTTATTGCCGTCACCATGCAGTGGATAGCACCGGTTTTATTTTTAAAATCAACCTAACTGGGAAACAACATGGTAAGTGGAGAACAAACTCCGACTCAGTATATCCAGCATCACCTCCAAAATTGGACGGTTGGTGAAGGGTTCTGGGCGGTGAACGTCGATACTATCTTCTGGTCCGTGTTACTGGGTGTGCTGTTTCTGTGGAGTTTCCGCAGAGTAGCCAAAAAATCCTCTGCTGGGGTACCTGGTAAATGGCAATGCTTTGTCGAAATGATTGTCGAGTTTGTCGACAACAGCGTCAAAGAGTCCTTTCACGGTAAAGATAAACTGATTGCGCCTCTGGCATTAACCATCTTTGTCTGGATATTCCTGATGAACCTGATGGACTTAATTCCGGTCGACTGGTTGCCAACAGCCGCTATGTACGGTGGTTATTGGTTAGGCTTTGTTGACGATCCGCATGACGTCTACATGAAAGTTGTACCAACAACTGACCTGAACACAACCTTTGCTCTGAGTATCAGCGTATTTGCGCTCATTATTATCTACTCAATTAAGTACAAAGGCGTGAAAGGCTTTGCCAAAGAAATGACATTAACCCCGTTTAATCACTGGGCGTTAATGCCGGTAAACTTTGTGCTTGAAAGTATCACGTTACTGGCAAAACCAGCGTCACTGGCACTGCGTTTGTTCGGTAACCTGTATGCGGGTGAATTGATATTTATTCTGATTGCAATGATTGGATTATTCCAGCTACCAGCGCACTTTGCCTGGGCTGTGTTCCATATTCTGGTCATTACATTGCAAGCGTTTATTTTCATGATGCTGACCATTGTTTACTTAAGCATGGCTTCATCTGAACACTAGTGTTCTAAACAAAAAGTTTTTAGCTTTACTTTTAACTTTAATCTACTGAAAAACTGGAGAAATCAATGGAAACTGTAGTTGCTTTTACTGCTATCGCTGTATCAATCATGATCGGTCTGGCTGCACTGGGTACAGCACTGGGCTTTGGTATTCTGGGTGGTAAATTCCTGGAAGCTGCTGCTCGTCAACCAGAATTGGCACCACAGCTGCAAGTTAAGATGTTCATCGTAGCTGGTCTTATCGATGCTATCGCAATGATCGGCGTTGCTGTTGCATTGCTGTTCACGTTTGCGAACCCATTCTTAACCCAGGTAGCAGGCTAATCGTTATTCGACGGTCACCAACTGAAGGAGGTCCGTTGTGAATATCAACGCTACTCTAATTGGACAATCGATCGCGTTCGCCGTGTTCGTGTGGTTCTGCATGAAATTTGTATGGCCACCGATCATCAAGGCTATTGAGGAACGTCAGAAGAAAATTGCTGACGGCCTTAATGCCGGTGAACGTGCTCAAAAAGATTTAGAGAAAGCCCAGCAAGAAATTGCCGAGCAGCTCAAAGAAGCGAAACAGCAAGCCGCTGAAATCATTGAACAGTCGAAAAAACGTGGCGCGAAAATTGTTGAGGAAGAAACTCAACGTGGCCACGAAGAACGTGAAAAAATCGTTGCGTCTGGACATGAAGAAGTGACAGCTGAGCGTAACCGCGTTCGCGAAGAGCTGCGTAAGCAAGTTGCCGTATTGGCGGTTTCTGGGGCTCAGAAAATCATTGAGCGTGAAATTGATAAAGACGCTCATAGCGACATTGTTGAAAAACTGGTCGCTGAACTTTAATAAAGGGGTTTGAGCTTATGTCAGAACTGACTACGGTCGCTCGCCCTTACGCAAAAGCAGCTTTTGATTTTGCTTTAGAACAGGGAGCGCTCGATAAGTGGGCAGAAATGCTTAGCTTCGCTGCTGCGGTAGCGCAAGACGAGACTATTGCCTCATTTTTGAGCAGCTCTTCGACTGTTGGAAAAACGACAGATGTTTTCTTGGGTGTTTGCGGCGACGAGCTCGACGATAACGCTAAGAACTTCGTTAAAGTACTGGCTGAGAATGAACGTTTGCCAGTACTTCCAGCGGTTAGTGAGCTCTATCAGACGCTTCGTGCTGAACACGACAAAGAAGTCACTGTAGATGTTAAGTCAGCGGTTAAACTGCTGAAAGCACAACAAACGGCTTTGAGTAAAGCACTTGAGAAGCGCCTGCAACGCAAAATTAAGCTGAACTGCAGTGTCGACAAGTCCATTATTGGCGGACTTGTTATAGAAGCTGGTGATACCGTTATTGACGGCACCTTGCGCGGCAAGCTCGACAGACTTGCTTACGCACTGCAATCCTAATTGGGGACTTGAGCATGCAATTGAATTCAAATGAAATCGCAGAACTGATCAAACAGCGAATTGAGAAGTTCGAAGTCACCAGCGAAGCCCGCAACGAAGGTACCATCATGTCTGTACAAGACGGTATCATTCGCATTCACGGACTTGCAGACTGTCTGCAAGGTGAAATGGTCGAGCTACCTGGTAATCGTTACGCTATCGCACTGAACCTTGAACGTGATTCTGTTGGTGCGGTTGTTATGGGTCCTTATGCAGATTTGCAGGAAGGCACCAAAGTAAAATCTACTGGCCGTATCCTTGAAGTTCCGGTCGGCGAAAAACTGTTGGGCCGTGTGGTAAACACACTAGGTCAGCCTATCGACGGTAAAGGTCCAATTGAAGCTGACGGCTATGAGCCAGTTGAAAAAATCGCCCCGGGCGTTATCGAACGTCAGTCAGTTGATCAACCAGTACAAACGGGTTACAAATCAATTGACTCGATGATTCCAGTTGGTCGTGGTCAGCGTGAGCTTATCATCGGTGACCGTCAGACAGGTAAAACAGCTTTAGCCGTAGACGCTATTATCAACCAGAAAGACTCTGGTATTAAGTGTGTTTACGTAGCCATTGGTCAGAAGAACTCAACCATCTCTGCTGTTGTACGTAAGCTGGAAGAGCACGGCGCATTGGAAAACACCATTGTGGTTGCGGCTTCTGCTTCTGAATCTGCAGCGTTGCAATACTTAGCAGCTTATTCTGGCTGTACTATGGGTGAATACTTCCGTGACCGCGGTGAAGACGCTTTGATCGTATACGATGACCTGTCTAAGCAGGCTGTTGCATACCGTCAAATTTCACTGTTGCTGCGTCGTCCGCCAGGTCGTGAAGCATTCCCTGGTGACGTTTTCTACCTCCACTCTCGCTTACTTGAGCGTGCGGCGCGTGTTAACGCTGACTACGTAGAAAAATTCACTGACGGTAAAGTAAAAGGCCAGACTGGTTCTTTAACTGCCTTACCTATCATTGAAACTCAGGCAGGTGACGTATCGGCGTTCGTACCGACTAACGTTATCTCAATCACCGATGGTCAGATCTTCCTGGAAACTGACTTGTTTAACTCAGGTATTCGTCCTGCGGTTAACGCCGGTGTCTCGGTTTCTCGTGTTGGTGGTTCAGCACAAACGAAAATCATCAAGAAATTGGGTGGCGGTATCCGTCTTGCCCTGGCTCAGTACCGTGAATTGGCGGCGTTCGCTCAGTTTGCATCTGACCTTGATGAATCGACTCGTTCACAGTTGGAGCACGGTCAGCGTGTAACCGAACTGATGAAACAGAAACAGTACAAGCCTATGAGCGTGTCTCAAATGGCTGTATCAATTTATGCCGTTGAAAAAGGCTTCTTGAAAGACGTAGAAATCGACAAAATCATGGATTTTGAAGAATCGCTGCAATCTTTCATGGCGAGCGAATACGCCGAGCTAATGGCTGAGATTGATAAAACTGGCAACTATAACGACGACATCGATGCGCAATTGAAAGCCGCGCTTGAGAAATTCAAGCAAACGCAATCATGGTAATCGCACCTGGCCGCAATAGCGGCCATTTGTCGTTGAGTTAACAGGAGAATCGTCATGGCCAGCGGTAAAGAGATAAAAACTCAGATCTCGAGTATCGGTAATACTCAGAAGATCACCAGTGCTATGGAAATGGTCGCTGCGTCGAAAATGAAAAAGGCGCAGGAACGTATGGAGGCTAGTCGCCCCTATGCGGACACCATTCGCAAGGTGATTGGTCATGTGGCGCGCGGTAACCTTGAATATCGTCATCCATTTATGGAAGAACGTCAGGTTAATCGTGTGGGTTACATCATTGTTTCTACCGACCGTGGTTTGTGTGGCGGCTTGAACGGTAATGAGTTCAAGAAAGTCGTTAAACACGCTAACGAATGGAAAGAGCAAGATGTTGAAGCGGATTTTGCCGCAATAGGCAGCAAAGCAACCGGTTTCTTCAAGCGTTTTGGTAAGTTGAAAGCGCAAGTTTCAGGTATGGGCGATAAGCCAGAACTGAAAGAAATCACCGGTTCTATCCAGGTTATGCTGGATGCCTTTGAAGAAGGTAAAATCGATCGCTTGTACGTTGTATTCAACAAGTTTGTGAATACGATGACCCAGGAGCCGACCATTCATCAATTGTTGCCATTGCCGCAAGCAGGATCGGAAGAAGAAGTACAGACAGGTAGCTGGGATTACCTGTATGAGCCGAATCCGGAAAGTATTCTAGATACGCTAATTCGTCGCTTTGTAGAAATGCAAGTGTATCAAGGTGTCGTAGATAACTTTGCTAGTGAGCAAGCCGCTCGGATGATTGCGATGAAAGCTGCAACCGACAACGCCGAAGATATTATCGATCAACTGCAATTGCAGTATAACAAGGCGCGTCAGGCAGCAATTACGCAAGAAATTTCGGAAATCGTGTCCGGCGCCGAAGCGGTATAACGCGGCAACGGTTAACAGAATTGAAGAGTTAGAGGAAACGTCATGAGTCAAGGTAAGGTCGTACAAATTATCGGCGCCGTTGTGGATTTAGAATTTCCACAAGACGCTGTACCAAAAGTATACGACGCACTGAAAGTGACCGAAGGTGGCTTAGAAGGTTTGGTTCTTGAAGTTCAGCAGCAGCTGGGCGGCGGAATCGTACGTGCCATCGCAATGGGTACAACTGACGGTCTGCGTCGTGGTATCACCGCTGAAAACACCGGTGAATCAATCATGGTTCCAGTGGGTAAGAAGACCCTGGGCCGTATTATGGATGTATTGGGTAACCCAATTGATGAAGCGGGCCCTATCGGTGAAGACGAGAAAATGTCTATTCACCGTGCGGCACCAAGCTACGAAGAACAGTCAAACACTAACGAACTGTTAGAAACAGGTATTAAAGTCATCGACTTGATTTGCCCGTTTGCTAAAGGTGGTAAAGTTGGTCTGTTCGGTGGTGCCGGTGTTGGTAAAACCGTTAACATGATGGAGCTTATCCGTAACATCGCAATCGAGCACAGCGGTTACTCAGTATTCGCTGGTGTTGGTGAGCGTACTCGTGAAGGTAACGACTTCTATCACGAGATGAACGATTCAAACGTTCTGGATAAAGTATCACTGGTTTATGGTCAGATGAACGAACCACCGGGTAACCGTTTACGTGTTGCTTTGACGGGTTTGACTATCGCTGAGAAATTCCGTGACGAAGGTCGCGACGTACTTTTCTTCGTTGATAACATCTACCGTTACACTCTGGCCGGTACTGAGGTATCAGCACTGTTAGGCCGTATGCCTTCAGCGGTTGGTTATCAGCCTACCCTGGCCGAAGAAATGGGTGTTCTGCAGGAACGTATCACCTCTACTAAGACAGGTTCAATCACGTCGGTACAGGCGGTTTACGTACCAGCGGATGACTTGACTGACCCATCTCCGGCAACAACCTTTGCTCACTTGGATGCAACCGTTGTACTTAACCGTGACATCGCGTCACTGGGTATCTACCCTGCGGTTGACCCGTTGGATTCAACATCACGTCAGTTGGACCCACAGGTTATCGGTGATGAGCACTACGACACAGCAATGGGTGTTCAGGAAGTACTGCAACGCTATAAAGAGCTGAAAGACATCATTGCGATTCTGGGTATGGACGAGCTGTCTGAAGAAGACAAACTGTCTGTATCTCGTGCTCGTAAAATTCAGCGCTTCTTGTCGCAGCCTTTCTTCGTAGCCGAAGTATTCACTGGTGCTCCAGGTAAATATGTATCTTTGAAAGATACTATTGCCGGCTTTAAAGGCATTTTGGATGGTGATTACGACGATATGCCAGAGCAGGCCTTCTACATGGTTGGTACCATCGAAGAAGCGGTAGAAAAAGCCAAAAACCTGTAACCGACCGGGAGGTTTGAATGGCAACACAAACATTAAATCTGGACATTGTTAGCGCTGAAGACAAATTGTTCTCAGGCGTTGTACAAACGGTTCAGGTCTCTGGTAGCGAAGGTGAGCTGGGTATTTACCCAGGTCACGCGCCCCTGCTGACAAAAATCAAACCAGGTATGGTTCGGTATGTCAGCGAAGCGGGCGACGAAGAGCTTCTGTATGTCGCCGGTGGAGTGTTAGAAGTACAGCCTGGTCATGTCATTGTACTAGCAGACGTTGCTGTTCGTGGTGACGATCTCGATGAGAAAGAAGCTGAAGCGGCGAAGAAACGCGCTGAAGAAGCTATTGCTGACTCAAGTGCAGATGTGACCTATGCAGAGGCAATCGCCGAGTTATCGCGCGCATTGGCTCAGCTTGAGGTTATTCGTAAGCTTAAGCGCTAAAACTTCTGCGTTAAAATACGTAAAGGGCCTTGTTGTTAGTGCAACAGGGCCTTTTTTGTCGTTACAATAGGTGTACGTAATAAAGCTGCTGCAAGCGATACTGAATTAAGGATCCCATTAATATGAAGTTACGCGTTGTTATTCTGGCCGCAGGGAAAGGAACCCGCATGCGTTCAGACTTACCCAAAGTGCTGCATAAAGTGGCGAATAAACCGATGGTAGAGCACGTTATTGATACTGCCAGGTCATTAAAGCCAGATGCCATTAATTTAATTTATGGTCATGGTGGCGATCAGCTGCAGCAGGCTATTGCCGGCGATGACTTAACCTGGGTAGAGCAACGTGAACAATTGGGTACCGGTCATGCCGTTCAACAGGTTATCCCGCACCTTAAAAGCAATGAAAAAGTCATTATTTTGTATGGTGACGTGCCCCTGTTAACCGAGTCCACTTTAATTAAGCTGGTAACAGCCAGTGCTAATACCTCGCTTGGCTTGCTGACTATGACGTTAGCGGAACCAACAGGTTATGGTCGTATTGTGCGTAACGAACGCCGCAGCGTAACCGGCATTGTTGAGCAAAAGGATGCGAATGCGCAGCAGTTAGCTATAGACGAAGTAAACACCGGTATTATGATAGCTGACAGCGACAAGCTAAAAGGCTGGCTTGAGCAACTCAGCAATGACAACGCGCAGAAAGAATATTACCTGACTGACATTGTGGAAATGGCCGCCCAGGAAGGCGTAAATATTGCTACTGCACAGCCTGACAACGCGCAGGAAGTGGAAGGTGCCAACAACCGCCAGCAGTTAGCTTCGCTAGAGCGCGCATTGCAGCAGCGTCAAGCCGAAGAGCTTATGACTCAGGGCGTGACTTTAATAGATCCAGCCCGTTTTGATTGTCGCGGTAAACTGAGTGCCGGCAGTGATGTTACTATTGATATTAATGCGGTTTTTGAAGGTAATGTGGTTCTGGGCGATCGGGTCGTTATAGAGCCAAACTGTGTCATTAGAAACTCCGTTATTGGCGACGACACGGTTATTCGTGCGAACTCTCATATAGAAGATGCAAAAGTGGCAAAAGGCTGCAAAGTCGGTCCTTTTGCGCGGTTGCGCCCCGGAGCGGAACTTGCGGATGAAGCGCAGGTCGGAAACTTTGTCGAAATGAAAAAAAGCCGCTTGGGTAAAGGCTCAAAGGCCAGTCATTTAACCTATCTTGGCGACACCCAGGTGGGAGAATACGCAAACATTGGTGCAGGTACCATTACCTGCAATTACGATGGTGTGAATAAAGCGCTTACTGAAATTGGTGACGGCGCTTTTGTTGGTTCAAACAGCTCTTTGGTTGCGCCTGTCTCCATTGGTAAAAATGCAACCGTCGGTGCCGGCTCGGTAATTACCCGGGCGGTAGCAGATGACGAACTGGCTGTAGCCCGGGGCAAGCAGCGTAATATCAGCGGATGGCAACGTCCACAGTCGAAAAAAGGAAGTTAACTTATGTGCGGTATTGTAGGCGCGACGTCTGAACGTCGAGTAACAGGTATTTTGCTGGAAGGCTTAAAACGACTGGAGTACCGGGGTTACGATTCGGCTGGTGTGGCTGTTATTGACGCTGATAAGCATTTAAAAAGTGTGCGTCGTACCGGTAAAGTACAGGAACTTAAAGATGCTATAGACCAGAACCCGTTAGACGGGACTATTGGTATTGCGCATACGCGTTGGGCAACGCACGGCGGTGTGACTGAAGCTAATGCCCACCCTCACCGCTCTGAGGATCAAATTGCTGTTGTGCATAACGGCATTATTGAAAACCACGAACGCCTGCGCGAAGAGCTAAAAGCCGAAGGTTATGTCTTTAACTCGCAGACTGACACCGAAGTAATCGCTCACTTAATTCATCACGAACGCAAAACGCATGGTGATCTACTGGCTGCCGTTAAGTCGGCAGTACGTCAGTTGGAAGGCGCTTACGGTACCGTGGTTATGGATACCCAATACCCTGAGCGTTTAGTGGTTGCCCGTTCAGGTAGCCCTCTGGTTATTGGTGTGGGTATTGGCGAGAACTTTGTGGCTTCTGACCAGTTAGCTTTATTGCCGGTGACCCGTCAGTTTATCTACCTGGAAGAAGGCGATGTAGCCGACATTAACCGCACTGAAATAGACATTTATGACGCCGAAGGCAACGCTGTAGAACGCGAAATTATTGAGTCTGATGTCAGCTATGACGCAGGCGGGAAAGGTGAGTATCGCCACTTCATGCTAAAAGAAATTTACGAGCAGCCTATTGCCGTTCGTAACACACTGGAAGGCCGTTTGTCCGAAACCACTGTGCTGGATAATGCTTTTGGCGAAAACGCCGCAGACATTTTGAAAGGTATCGAGCACGTTCAAATTGTTGCCTGTGGAACGAGTTACCACGCAGGTATGGTGGCGCGCTACTGGCTCGAATCTATGGCGAACGTTTCATGTAATATCGAAATTGCCTCAGAATTCCGCTACCGAAAGTCTTATGTTCACCCGAACAGCTTGTTAGTCACCATTTCTCAAAGTGGTGAAACGGCAGATACCTTAGCAGCACTGCGTTTGTCGAAAGAGCTGGGTTATAAAGGCAGCCTGACTATTTGTAACGTGGGCTCCTCGTCTATGGTACGCGAATCGGACCTGGCCTTTTTAACCCGCGCTGGTGCGGAAATTGGTGTGGCGTCAACCAAAGCCTTTACGACCCAGTTGACCGGCCTGCTTATGCTGACCTTAGGTATTGGCAAATACCGCGGCATGCCAGAGCAACAGCAAGAAGCTGTTGTCCACGCGTTGCAGGCCTTGCCGGCCAAGCTGGAAGAAGCGGTGTCATTAGCGGATGAAATTGAAGAGTTAGCGCAGGATTTTGCCAACAAAGAGCATAGCCTCTTCCTGGGGCGTGGTAATCAATACCCTATTGCTATGGAAGGTGCGTTAAAACTGAAAGAAATTTCATACATTCACGCCGAAGCGTACGCCGCTGGTGAACTAAAGCATGGCCCACTGGCACTTATTGACGAAGAAATGCCGGTTATTGTCGTAGCACCGAACAACGATTTGCTGGAAAAGCTGAAATCGAACGTGGAAGAGGTTCGCGCTCGTGGCGGTTTGATGTACGTTTTTGCCGACAAAAACGCCCGCTTCAAAGGCGATGAGTCGTTAAATGTGCTTAACGTCTGCCATTGCGACGAAGTGATAGCGCCTATTGTCTATACCGTTCCTTTGCAGCTGCTGTCTTACTACGTTGCCCTGATTAAAGGCACCGATGTGGACCAGCCTCGTAATTTAGCAAAAAGTGTAACGGTCGAATAAATCAGAAAGGGCCGAAAGGCCCTTTTTTTCGGCGTAGATTAAAGTTCTTATCCTTGAGCTAACGGAGTAGCTTTTTGATGAAAGGTTTAGCGGCAATACCAAAGCTTCCTGCGATGATAATATAATACTTATCTTTAAAGTCGGTAAGGCCTAACGGCTTGTCTAAAAGATTTACGATATAAGCCACATACCCTATACAAAATATAGCCAAGGATAATGCTATAAAATAAAGACTAAAGTTAGTAATAAACGAAAAAACTCCTCTAGTCACTTGTTCTTTTCTCATGGTGATCCAATTATGTCGGTTTCTCATTTCAAAACCTTCCAGGATAATAATACATGGTATGTCGATAAAGATGGCTTTCCAAGCTATGCTGATGGTATTGGCTCACCTTGATTATCATGAACTTTATGATTCGGTTTATTAAATTTATCATACTCGTTTTTATTGTTTTTGTTGTTCTTGTCACGTTATTCCACAGCGTAAGCTATATTTTATATTTTCTTGGAATTACTTCGGAATTTCTAGGTTTAGAAGATTTTAAGCGTAATTATTATATAGTTATTGCCGCAAGTGTTGGCTTTGCTTTAGGCGAGTCTGTTTTTAAGTCTAGAAAAAAATCACGTGATTAAATCTATATCGAGGGTGGTAGTGGCCTATTTAGAATTATCACGGAACCGCTAATACTATGGCGATTCCGTGATAATTATTTCACTCTGTAGCTCAAGAGTATTGCGGCAATTCATCATTGTGCGACCATTATCTGTCTGCAATTTAGCTTGTCTATAATCAGGAGTACGAATAAATGGAATTTAAAACCCTGTCACGTTCCTTGTTACTCACATTTATGACCGCGTATTTGTTTGGTTGCGGCGGCTCAAATGATTCTGATGAGGGAATTGAATATACCGTCACAGTGGCGTCTGAACCCGTGTATTACGGTTTAGGTATTCAATTTACCCCGCCAATAACTGGACATGGAACTAATCAAAGTGGACAAGAAATTTTCACCACTAGTATTGAGGGCTTTGAACATGAGTTCGGAACCTCTTATGAGTTACGTGTACTTGAGAAAAACGTTGATACTGAAGGTGTTGCCGATGGCAGTTCAATATCAATTGAGCTGGTCGAAGTTATTAGCTCGCAGTCCGACTCCGTTGGCACCAGCTATGTTTACAGCGAAGTAGAACTTAGCGGAAACCCTTTTACTGATAAAGAAGAGGGAGTTTATGGCTTTTATCAATATGAGTTCCTCTGTGCTGAAAACGCGGATTGCGATGCCTTGGTAGCTATTGCCGATAGCGGTGGTCTTGTTGAAGTCGAGTTCGAGTACACCGGTGGTGAAATACCTGTTACTTTGGTTCGATGGAATTAGTAACACTGTGTGAACCTCATGAAAGACTACCGAGAATCAGTAAGTTTTATACTGCTGAATCTGCTTTTCCAAGTTACTCTCGGGGCTGTACTGAGCCCTTTACTAGATAATTTTGCGGGCCCAATCATAGTGGCTTCAAGTTGTGAAACGGAGTCACTAGAGGGTACTAAGAGCTGGTTCGAGTCCTATGGTGACAGCCTTTTCATTTGGTTTTTCTATCTGTTTGTTAACTTTATCGCTTTACTTAACCTCGTAATAACCGCCGTTTTTTGTAAGTTTTTTCTGAAACTTAACTTTGTCGCTTCTCACTTGCTTTGCTGCACTTTAGTCGTCTTTTTAGACTACTTAATTATTTACCTGAATGCTCAATGTTAGAACTTAAAGCGGATACAGAAGTCCATTCAGGTAGAGATCAAATTTCGGAGAATAACGTAGGTTGTAAATAGTAACCAGGAAATGCCCATCATGGACATGAGCAGGAAATGAAGGTGGGCTTCAAGTAAAAGGAGCTATCATGGAGAATTTCTTATCACTATGGGGCGAATCGGCGTACACCAGCCTGGGCTTTTTCTGGATGGCTTTATGGGCGTTTGTATTAGGTTATTTGATCAGTAGCCTAATTCAAGTGCTTATCACTAAGCGGCGAATGCGCAAGGCTATGGGCGGCAATGATCTCAAATCCGTGTCGCTGGGCACCTTTTTTGGCTTTATCTCCAGTTCCTGCAGTTTTGCTGCACTTTCAACTACGCGGGCATTGTTCAATAAAGGGGCGGCCTTTAGTGCTTCAATGGCCTTTATGCTGGCCTCTACCAACCTGGTCATTGAACTGGGTTTTGTTATTTCTATTTTCCTCGGTTGGCAGTTTGTGGTTGGTGAATACGTTGGCGGGTTGCTGCTGATTTTATTCGTCTGGCTTTTTATTACGGTAACTAACCCCAAAAACCTCATCAAAAACGCCCGAGAAGAAGACGAAGACGACGACGAGCATCAACATGAGAGCACGTTGTCTGATCTCTTTAGCTCAGATACCTGGAAAAAAGTTGGTCAAAAGTACGTTATGGAATGGCAGATGGTCTGGAAAGACGTACTTATTGGCTTTACCGTTGCCGGTGTTATTTCCGCTTTTGTACCAAGCGCGTTTTTTGAATGGCTGTTTATTGGCGTAGGTACTGAGGGTGACCCGGGTTTCTGGTCATTACTGCAACAAGCGGTAGTGGGCCCGGTAGCCGCATTTTTCACCTTTATTGGCTCTATGGGTAACATTCCATTGGCTGCCGTCTTGTTCGGTGAGGGCGTAGCCTTTGCAGGTGTTATGGCGTTCATCTTCTCCGACTTAATTGTACTGCCGGTACTAAAAATTAATGCTCGTTACTATGGCTGGAAAATGGCGCTGTATATTGCCTTAATGCTTTTCACTTGTCTGGTGGCAGCATCCCTGGTTATGCACTATGGACTGTTCGCCTTTGATTTACTGCCGGACGCATCACAATGGTCGTCACCGGCCGAGCAGAAACATTTCAAACTTGATTATGGCTTTGTTCTGAACCTTATTTTCTTACTACTAAGCGTGGTCATGATTGTTCTTTGGCGTAAGAAACAAAAAGAGCACGACCATCACCACCACCATGACCATGGCGGTTCGTCCTCGGTAAGTGAAAAGGTTATGACTGGCCTTTGTGGTGTGAGTGTATTCTGGTTATTGGGCGGAATGGCCGTCTATATTTTGTAAAGTACCTTAACGGACAGGCTTTGTTATGCCATGTTTAGACTATGAAAGTTCTGATATGTGATGACTCAAAAGTTGCTCGAAAAAGCATTGAGCATGCCTTACCCAAGAGTTGGGACATTGAGGTGCGCTTTGCTGAAAACGGGCAAGAAGCTTTAGATCTTGTAGAGCAAGGTCTTGTTGAGCTGCTGTTTCTGGATTTAACTATGCCGGTTATGGATGGTTTTGAGGTATTACAGAACATTAAGGAAAAGCAGTTAGACTGCCTGACTATTGTTGTTTCCGGCGACATACAGGAAGAGTCTCAGCGCCGGGTTGAAAAGCTCGGAGCTTTGGGTTTTATAAAGAAACCCATTGTTTCTGAAGAGTTGCACGATGTACTTGAGCGCTACGGCCTTATCAGAGAGTTATTGCCCGGGAACCACCAGCGTAAGAAGACAAAAACGGAGCATATTGAACCTACCGATATTTTAAAGGAAGTGAGCAATATTGCGCTTGGTGATGCGGCAAAACTGCTTGGTGGTATGCTGGGTTCCTTTATTCAGCTACCTGTGCCCGATGTTGCTAAGCGCCCATACAATACTCTGATTAACGAACTTCACGATGAAAATATCCGGGTAAACATGGTCTCTGAAGGTTTTGTTGGTAACGCTATAGCCGGAGAAGCCATTCTCTGTGTTGATAACCGGACCCTAAACGACTTACCGTCTAAGTTGTCGGACTATCACGGTTATGAATTTAAGGACGACAGCCGAAGTGTCCTTTTAGATGTTGCCTCGACGCTTATTGCCGCTTTTTTAAAGCGGTTCTCATCGCAACTGGATTTAGAGTTAAATATTAGCCAGCCAGCTTTCTTGGGAATGAGCGAAACCGTCAATAATGTTTTTAAAGAGGATGTGAAAGATAAAGAAGTTTTAATCATTACCATCGATTATGAGATCCCTGATTACCATTTAAATTGCGATCTCTACGTGATTTTCACTGAACCTTCAATTGCTGCACTTGAAGAACGAGCCGGGTACTTTATCGATGAATAAAGATGAACTAGACATCACCAATCTACACTGGGTATTGCAAATTCTTCAGAACATTGAGGTTGGGTTGATTGTTTTTGACCGCGATTACGACGTTAAAGTGTGGAATGGCTTTATGGAAAACCATAGCGGTATCAGTAGCGTTGTCGCTAAAGATGAAAATTTGTTTACGCTATTGCCAACCTTACCTAAAAGCTGGTTCCAATATAAAACTGAGTCCGTTTTAAAGTTGGGTATTCAGGCCCACTGTAACTGGCAGCAAGAGCCCCATATTCTGAACTTTGAAAACACCCGGCCTTTTACGGCTGAATCTGATTTGATGTTCCAGAACGTAACGTTATTTCCTCTATTCTCCACGGACAAGCAAATTCACCATATTTGTGCGTTGGTTTATGACGTCAGTGAGGAAGCCAATAATTTATTAAAGTTAAAAACCATCAGTCAGACCGACGCCTTAACCCAGCTCGTTAATCGCGGACATTGGCAAACGCTGTTTGAGCAGGAGTTTCTTCGTTGTAAGCGTTACGAAGACACCGCTTCAGTTATTATGATGGATATTGATCACTTTAAGCAGGTTAATGACTCTTATGGGCACCAAATTGGTGACCGCGCTATTCAGCTAATAGCAGATATTATACTGGGAAGTCAGCGAGAAACGGATGCCTGTGGTCGTTACGGTGGAGAAGAGTTTGTCATACTCTTACCTAAAACGTCATTAAATGATGCTGTGTTAGTGGCCGAACGCCTGAGAAAGCAGATAGAGGAAACGCTTCTGCCCTTAGGCAAAGAATATAACGATGAGCAGCTAAAATTGACAGTAAGCGCAGGCGTTGCTGAGTTTTCTAATGAATTTTCAATTGCTGAGAACTGGTTAGAAAAAGCGGATGCTGCGTTATATGAATCGAAAGAGAAGGGCCGAAACCAGGTATCGAAGTAAAACCTCCGGCAAACAACCGGAGGTTTTATTCTTATGGTTTAGAAAGTAGCAATTACTTTCAAATCACCTGACACTTTGCTTTTATCAGAAACATAACCAATGCCCTGAGGGTTACTCAGTAAAAACTCAATAACCGCATCATCATTTGCCAGAGTATCTAGCGGCGTTGCACGGCCGGTGAACTTCAACTTTGCCCAGTGGCGTTTAAGCTGCTCACCAGACTGCCCTAATAAGGTTTCTTCGAAAGCCTTTCGGGTTGCTGAGTCTTCAGGTAAGTTTACCCCGGTTAAAACTCGCGACTGCCCCAGGAATATTCGAGAAATTGATTCTTCGTTAATCTCAGTTTGTGAAACGACTACGCCATTTTGTGCAAGAGCTGAAAAGCTCAGCAGGCTTGTCGCTATAACGATGAGAAATACAGCAAACTTTTTCATCATAATTCCTTAAAATACAAATTGAACGGCGGCTGATGCTAATACGTCAGATTCGTCGGTTAACTTGTCATCCGCATGAGTAACATCAAACTTCAAAACTGCACTTGGAGCGATATTGAAGTTAAGGCCAATAGAAGTGTAAGCCGTTTCAGTAACGACAATATTTGCAGCCTGGTTAACCAGAGCTTGCAGTTGAGGGTCTGGCACAGTAAAACGCTCAGGGTTCATGACTTTGTCGTCGGTTTTTCCGTACGTCGCATGCAGCGCCCAATTTTCAAAACGTTTTCCGGCAGTTACATAGGCTGAACGCTGATTAGGAACGTAGCTATTTTCCAGTTCTAACTCTGTGTACTCAGCACCAACAAACCAATCGAAGTTGTCGTACATAACGCCAACACCAGAGAAGGTGCCTTTGTCTTCAGAGGCATCAAGTTCGTCGGCGACGCTTCCCAGACCAGCAATAGTTAATGAATCAAGGAAATCTCCAATGTTGACTTCTTGTCCACTAATTTCGGTTGTTAAGGTGTCAGTACTAATGTTTGCATCGTTGGTTTGGTAGTACGCAACACGCATGGTCAAATTGTTGTACATAGCGCTGGTATTAAAGCCGATCAGGTTGTTTAGTTCTGCCTCAGCTGTATTTCCGCCTATAACATCAATGTCGTCCTGCATATTGCCGGCTACAATTTGTGTGTTAAAGGTGAAATTACCAACAAACGCATTGTGCTGGAAGCTAACGCCTGTGTAGTTATCGAAAGGCACGCGATAAACGCTCTGAGGGGTGCGCAGCCAGTGGTAACTGTACCCGACATCGAGGTAGTCAGAGTACATGTAAAAAGGCAGACGTAGCTTACCTACGTTAATGCTGGCAGAGTCTGTCAGTTGATACTGTAAGTATGCCCATTCCACGCCAAGATCAAAGTCTTCAGAGCCTCGCGACATAATTTGTGTAGTCACACTAAGCTTGTCAGACAAATTGGCTTTTGCTTGCAGAGCAAATAGGCTGCCCGGGTTAAAGTCCAAATCGTTATCGTAGCCGAATAGCTCGTCATCACTACCGGTTGTCATGCCAGCGGCTATGCTACCAAAACCACTCCATTCAATTTGGTCCTGGGCAAGCGCAGAAGAGCTAATTACCAGGGCCGCAGCACTGATAGAAGCCAATAAAGAATACTTCATGAAAAACTCCTAAGGGAAGGTTACTTTATACTAATTTAGGTAATTCTAAATTTGGCGAAATTCTGCACGGATAAAGATGCGTAAGCAATACTTCATTTGCCGTACAAAAGAGTGTTAAATTAACAATATGGCTCATTTTTATGCGCTTTTTATCGCCTAAAAAGTACATTTGATTAACAGTTAAGGATGCTATGCACCATCACCATCATCACCACGAAAGCTCGTCAGAGCGCATTGGCTGGGCGTTTTTCCTTAACCTGTGTTTTACCATTATTGAGTTTATTGGCGGAGTGTTGACTAACAGTACCGCTATTTTAGCTGACGCAGTGCATGATCTCGGCGACAGCATCTCTATTGGTATGGCCTGGCTGTTGGATAAGTTCAGTCGAAAAGACGCAACCCACACCTTTACCTACGGCTACCAGCGGCTTTCTCTGGTGGGTGCTTTTATTAATGCTGTTGTACTGACGGCGGGTTCTATCTGGATTTTATTCGAAGCTATTCCTCGTTTATGGAACCCGGTAATGCCAATGGCCGAAGGTATGGCGCTATTGGCCGTGTTCGGTGTCATTGTGAATGGCTATGCGGCATTTAAGCTTTCTCATGGCAAGTCGCTGAATGAACGAGTGCTTAACTGGCATCTGCTTGAAGACGTATTGGGCTGGGTAGCGGTGCTAATTGTGTCGATCATTCTTATGTTTGTCGACTGGCCTATTTTAGACCCCCTTTTATCCATTGCTTTTACCCTGTTTATTTTGGTGAACGTTATTCGTCACCTGGGTTCTACGGTTAAACTCTTTGTACAGGCGTCCCCCGACCCGGAAGTTTATCGGCAAATACGCGAACAATTAACCTCGTTAGAACTCGTGAATGATGCCCACCACTTACATTTCTGGTCTTTGGATGGTGAGCGCCATGTATTAACGGCGCATATTGTGGTATCAAAAGAACTGGAATGCGCGGAAAGAGCGCTTTTAAAACAACAAATATCAGAACAGTTAGCTGTGTTTGAGTTGGCTCATACAACCATAGAGCTGGAGTACCCAGACGAAGCTTGTCGAGATCATTAACAGGAGAAGATCATGGAATTGTTCGGAAGTTATACCTCGCCGTTCGTTAGACATTGTCGCATTGCTTTACTGGAGACTAAGACAAAATTCTCATTTACCGAAACGGACTTTGAAACCAGCGCTAAATTAACCCCGGCTAAAAAGGTGCCGTTTTTGCACCACAATGATCTGCGCCTGCATGACTCAAGCAGCATACTAAAATACGTTCGGGAAAAAGCCGATGAGCGTTTTTTTGCGGACACTAAAGACTTTGATCAGTACTGCCTGGTAAACACGGCTATGGATGCTGCCATTAATTTGTTCTTGTTAGAAAAAGCAGGTGTAACACCAGATAAGGTACCTTACCTTAAGCGCCAGCAGCAGCGTATTGATGACATACTTCAACTCATGGAAGACAAAGAGCATGCAGTTGCCTATGAAGGGCCTCACCCCTTTAGTGACGGAGAGCTACGTCTAGGTTGTTTCTTAAGCTGGGGCTTATTTCGTGAGCGTTTTAATCTGGATAAGTATCCGCGACTTCAGGCCTTTGTCGATAAATTAAACGACTACCCTTACTTCGCGGATACTGATCCTAACCGTGATTAACCGGCTTTAATGGCACGGCTGCGCTGGGGAATTTCCTCATTCAGCAGCCGGTCATTTTGTGAATAGTCCACCGGAACATCAATAAGGTGAACCCCGGGCTTATCTAAGCAGTCTTTTAGCAGCGGTATGAGGTTCTCAGTTTTGTCTAAACGATAGCCCTTCGCACCATAAGACTCTGCATATTTCACAAAATCCGGGTTATTGAAATCTAAGCCATAGTCGCTGAGTTTCATGTGTTGCTGCTTCCATTTGATCATGCCGTAACCGCTGTCATTAAGGATAACGACAACAATATCCAGCCCCATGCGCACCGCTGTTTCAAGCTCCTGCGAGTTCATCATAAAGCCGCCGTCACCGCATATTGCCATAACTTTCTTTTCCGGGTTAACCAGCTTAGCAGCCATTGCAGAAGGTAAGCCGGCACCCATTGAAGCCAGTGCATTATCCAGCAGTACAGTATTTGGCTGACGCGCTGGGTAATTACGGGCAAACCAAATTTTGTAGATGCCGTTGTCCAGTGCGATAACACCGTCGTCCGGCATCACTTCACGGACATCTTCCACCAGACGCTGTGGTAAAACCGGGAAGCTACCGTCGTCGGCACCTTCATCGGTATGGTCACGCATATGGTCGCGAACCTTCAGCATAAAGTCGAAGTCCCAGTGGTCTTGTGGCTCAGTTCCCTCTTTTAATTGCCAGATGCTGTTGCCAATATCACCAATCATGCTGGCGTGCGGGAAGTAAACTGAGTCGACTTCTGCGCCCTGAAAGTTAATGTGTACCACTTTACGCTTGTCGTTATCGCCGGTTTTCATCATAAATGGGGGCTTCTCTACCACGTCGTGGCCCACATTAAGGATTAAATCCGCTTTCTCTATCGCCCGGTGCGGGTAGTCGCCATCGGAAACGGCCGCGTTACCCAGCCAGCGAGGATGATCCTCATTGATAACGCCTTTACCCATTTGGGTGGTAATAAAAGGAATGCCGGTTTTATCGACAAAGGCGCGTAACATTTTTGCCGTAATTTTACGGTTGGCAGCGGCACCTATCAGCAACACCGGGTGTTTTGCTTCTCGCAGCAGTTCCAGCACGTGGCGTACCGACTTATGTTCAGTAATGGGGCGGCGCGAATGACTGGCCTGTATTGGAAGGCTGCTGACCTCCTCGCGGCTGATATCATCCGATAACTCCAGATGAGAAGCGCCCGGGCGTTCGTCCTCAGCGCGACGGAAAGCTTCGCGTATGTGCGCCGGAATGCTGCTGGCGCTAATAATCGCCTGGGTGTATTTGGTAATGGGGGTCATCATGTCGACCACATCAATGATTTGGAATTGACCCTGATGACGCTCCTTTATGGGTTTTTGTCCGGTAACCACAACCATGGGCATAGCGCCAAGCTGAGCATAGGCTACAGGGGTAACCAGATTCGTTGCACCCGGCCCTAAGGTCGACAGGCACACGCCGGGTTTTCCGGTCAGGCGACCATAAGTGGCAGCCATAAAGCCAGCTCCCTGTTCATGCCGGGTTAAAATAAGTTCGATATCAGACTTTGAGAGGGACTCAAGTAAGTCCAGGTTTTCTTCGCCGGGAATGCCGAAAATGTACTTCACACCCTCGTTTTCAAGTGCTTTTACGAATAAATCGGATGCTTTCACTTCGCTTTCTCCTTGCGTTTAAGAATCTTCTAGTTAGGCCTACGTAAAGCATAGGAGAGATGATCAAAAAAATCCGTAACCAGAGCCAACTGATTACGGATTTTACAGTCTTTTAAATCTAAGTTCTTAGAACGAATAACTGACTTTTGAGTAAACAAAGCGGCCACGAGGGTTGTGAACGCTTGGTGCATACCCGTAAAGGTCGTTGTTAAACGCTTCCGGTGGCTCTTCGTCGAACAGGTTGGTGGTACCAATCGTCAAACGAAGTTCCGAGGTCACATCGTAGTATGCTTGTAAATCAACCAACAGTTGCTTATCAATCATACGGGTTTCACTCGACTCAACGTTAGCCGGTGCCTGATAATCTTCAAACTCACCAATGTAGTTCAGATTGAGGTTAACACCTAAAGCATCACGTCCCCATTCTGCACGGGCTGTCCAGCGGTGCTCCGGATACTCGTACTCGCCGGCATAGTCGATACCGTCTTTCTCGAACTTGCTCATGTAAGACCAATCAAGACCTAAACGAACATCGCCAATGTCTTGTAGTTGCCAGTTATAGTTTGCTGAAAAATCAACCCCTGCAGCTTCCTGACTGGAAAGGTTAACGTAGGTGTTGTAAAGAACCGCCAACTCACCCAGCTCATCTCCTGGTAGTGGGTCGCGGCGCTCACAGACCTCGCTGTCCTGGTCGTTACAGTGCTCGTTGTAAACGTTCTCAAAGTCGTTTTGAACAATTTTGTTGTCTTGCTCAATTGACCAATAGTCGGCTGAGATATCAAATGCCTCAGTGACCTGCCAAATACCACCAATGTTGTAGTTCGAAGACTCTTCTGGCTCTAGGCCTTCAGAGCCGGAGAATACAATGGTGTAATCAAGTGGTACACAGCTTTCACCATCGGCTTCGCAACGGTATTCATCAACAAAGAAGGTTGAAACCTGCGATGGGCCCAAACCAATTTGTGCCAGTGACGGAGCACGGAAACCCTCGCCGTATGATGCACGTAAAGTCACATCTTCAGTTGGACGCCATTGCAATTTAAACTGCGGATTAAAGGTTGAGCCAAAGTCACTGTAGTCGTCGTAACGTCCAGCAACCGTTGCTTCTAGTTGATCGGTAATTGGAATCAAGAATTCGACATAGGCTGCCCACTGATCGCGTTCGGCTTCAGCTTGCACCGATTCGGTACCAAAGATAAGACCACGCTGGAACTGATCATCCGGTTGGTCAAATACGTCTTCTTCACGGTATTCAAGACCCGCTGCCATGGAGACCCAATGCTCACCCAACTGGAACGCTTCGCCGGCGATACTGGCATCAACTGCGGTCAGGTGGGATTCCCCCCGGCGTACCAGTGACGTCGTAATGTCATTAATGACTTCAGGGTCGTTGATGGTGCCGCCAAATGGATTGTAGTTGCCAGCGTTAATTTGCTCCTGCAAAAAGTCAGTCCGTACCCACCCTTGCTCACGTGAACCCGTTTGCATGCCTTCGCTGCGGCCTTTTTGGTAAGAGACATCCCAGACCCAGCCGTCTAAGTCTCCGCGTAAGCCTGCAATAAAACGTAAAGTGTCGGATTCAACATCCCAAATACGGGGACCGGCATCCACTGTCCGGAAAAAGTTGATATCGACACGCTCGCCCCAAGGGTTGTTAGGGTGGTCAGCCGGTACATAGAGTCCGGCATCGGCGTCTAACGGAGTCGGTGCGCCGCCGGCTTTTGAACGGTTATGCTGAGCGGCAACTTCAATATAGCCCTCAACGTCTCGTGAGAACTCTTTACGAGACTGAATAATGGCACCTACACGTTCAGCTTCCGGGAAGATTTGCGCATACGGACCATAGTCAAATACACAGCGTGTTCCAACCAGTGAATCTTCCGGGCAGTCCGGATCGGGCCGTTCTTCACCGTCAACAATAAAGCTTCCCGGAAAGCCTCGTGATGAGCGAAAGTCATTACCGCCCCATGGACTTTGGTTTGCAGTACCGTTTCTGCCAAACTCGGCACCTGTAATCGAGGTGTTTTTCCAGTAATCCAGAATCATGGTGGTATTGCTGTCGTCTCCACCCGTGCCCCAGACCAGACTCATACTGGTTTCTTCGTAGTTAGCATCACCGGTTGTTCCACCGTGGCTGGCGGTTAATTCTGTACCGACAAAGTCATCTCTTAAAATAATATTAACGACACCAGCTACGGCGTCAGAACCGTAAATAGCGGAAGCACCGTCTTTCAGAATATCGATGCGTTCAATCGCCGCTACGGGAATTGAGTTAATGTCGACAAATGAATTTGCTACGCCTTCGGCAAAGGAAGAAACCGCTACACGACGGCCGTTAAGCAAGACCAGTGTTGAGTCGGCACCAAAGCCACGCAAGCTAATTGCAGCAGCGCCGTTCGCGGTAGTGTCCTGGCTATTGCCCTGAGTTGAGAAGGTTCCCACACCGGCCGAAGGTAAGCGCTCTAAGAGTTGCTGTAGGTTGTTAAAACCTGAGGCTTCAATGCTTTCTCTGTCAATAACTTCGACAGGAGAAGCGCCTTCCATATCGGTTCGTGAGATTCTGGAGCCTGTGACCTGAATGCGTTCAAGAGCGTCATCTTCTGCCTGATTCTCTTGATCCTGCGCAAAGCTGACCGGTGACGCGAATGCGGCTCCTATTGCTAATGCACATAGCGAGTATTTAAAGTTTGTTTTCATTATTATGTTCCCCCCCGGGAGTTTTTATCGATTTTGTGTGTTAAATCAACAACACAGCATCTTTTGTTACATTAAATCAACATGTAATCAAGACAATATAGTGTAAAAGTTTGAAAAAAATCGAAAGCTTGATGCTAAATGGATTAAGTGAGGGGAAGCTGTTTAAACTTTAAATGAAAAAGCCCGCGACTCAGAAAGAGCCGCGGGCTTTGTATTAAATGGAACTAACGATTAAGAGTTTTCTTCACCTGTCATTTCTTCTAAGCGTGCACGTAACTCTTCGTCGTTTTGTGCTTGCTGAATAATCATGTTGTATTCTTGCGGAGTAAGGCCTGCATCTTCAACGGCTGCAATCATTTCTTCCTGTGCAGACTGCTGAATTTCACGAGCCTCTTCCTGGTTCTCAGCTTCCTGGAACTGGTCACGGTATTTTTCAGTAACACCCTGAACGTCTTCCATAGCGGTTACAAATTTAACCAGCATACCTTCAGTGATTTCCTGAGTTTGCTGCTGAGCCATAGGATCCTGCGATTGCTGCTGTTGAGCCATTGCCGCAGTACTACCCAGTGCGAATACAGTTGCTAATGCGATAATTGTCTTTTGCATGATAATCTCCTAATTGAATTTATCAGTTTTTATTAACACTCTAACTAAAGCGAAGACTGTGCCAACTTTTTAATTTGTTGATTTTAATATACTTTTAGTATTTTTCAGTTAGCGCTCAGAAAGTCAGCCCAAAAATGTGTATCCTTAGTACACAGTCAAAGGAGGCAGTGTGACAAAAAGATACAGTTGGCCACTATCCAGCCTGCAACGAAGGCTTTTAATGTATGTTGTCGTGCCTATGTTATTGATTTCGGGCGTGGCGATAAGTGTTGGACTGCAGGTTGCATCTGACGAAGCCAATGAGCGTTTAAAAAGTGACTTAGAGCTGCTGGGACGGGCCATTAGCTTACCCATAAGCGATGCACTACTTAATAACGACTTAGCAACGGTTCAGGCTAACCTGGATTCAGTCTTCAATATTGGCCGGGTGTACGGGGCATCGGTATACAATGTGTATGGTCAGCAAGTCGCAGAAGCCGGTATCACCGAAACTGACTTGAGCAACAGCCAGCTCGCACTGGAAACTGTTCAGACGGGGGTGAAGCAAGACGACTACCGCCGTGTTGAAGGCCGCGATGTTTTCTCTCAATTTCTTCCTATTGTTGATCGTGGCGGCCGCATTATAGGTTTATTACAAATAAACCGGCGGGCCAGTGACTTCGATGAGTCTTTTGAAACGCTGAGTCAGTATGCCTGGCTGAGCTGGGCTGCATTTGGCCTGATCACTATTGCGGTATTGGTATTTGGGCATTATCGCGGTGTTGGGCGACATGTGGTGGCACTAAAAGACGCAATGCTGCAAGTCGCAAAAGGAAATCGAAGCACTCGAGTGACACCCGCCGGGCCTTCGGAGCTTCAGGATGTTGCCCTGGGGTTTAACCGGATGCTGGATAGCATTACTGAAGCGGAGCAGGAGTTAGAACAGCGACGTGAGCACGAAGCGTCGTTGCAGCGAGCGTTGCGGGAACAGGAAAAAATGGCAGCTATTGGCAGTGTAGCCAGTGGTGTTGCCCATGAGTTAGGAGCGCCGCTTACTGTTATTGATGGACGCGCCAGTCGATTATTACGTAACCATAAAGACGATGACAGCCAGCGACAACTTAAGGCCGTCAGAGGCCAGGTACAAAGGCTTACCGGACTGGTGAATCAATTGCTGGCATTTTCAAGAACGCCGGTGCAGCAAAGAGAAAGCATTTCCCTGCGAGATCTGATAACAACGGCAATGACCAGCATTGAGTTTGAGCAGGATAAAGGTTCTGCCAGAGTGGTAGTTAAAGAGCTTGTCGATGTCATTCTTAAAGTTGACATAAAGCGACTGGAACTGGCCTTAGTAAACGTACTGCGCAATGGCTTGCAGGCCGCTGAATCTGAGGTTGCTGTCGCGGCTGAGTACGCTAATGACGGAGTCGTCATTACCATAGATGATGACGGAGAAGGTTTACCTGATGCAATGAAAGATAAAGCATTACAGCCGTTCGAAACCAATAAACCACAAGGTAAAGGGACGGGTCTGGGTTTGACCATAGTTAAGCACGTATTGAATGATCATGGTGGTGAATTGTCTTTGACCAATAACCCAAATGGCGGTTGTCGGGTTATTTTGAGTTTACCGGCACAATGCGTTCGGCAAGCGGTTAAAAACGGAGGCAGTAAATGACAGCAGCAAAAGCCATGATAGGTGTAATTGAGGATGACCCGGCTCTACAGGAACTGCTTGTTGAAGAGCTTGAGGCTGAAGGCTATAAGGTAACTGCCTGGGGCAGTGTTGAAGGCTTTAAAAAAGCCGCTGCAACTCTGGACTTGATCATTAGTGATATTCGCTTGCCGGGTCAGTCCGGGCTGTCACTTTTAGACAGCCTGAAAAATGAAGATAACGCTCCGGCACTGTTATTAATTACGGCTTTTGGCACGGTTGATCAGGCGGTTGATGCTTTAAAGCAGGGCGCGGATGACTTTCTGACCAAACCTTTAGATGTTGAACATTTATTGCTAAGTGTACAACGTATTCTTGAGCATCGCTCGTTACAACGAGAACTCAAGCGCTACCGTCAGCAGCAAAAAGGACCGGGTGGTTTAGTCGGGCAGAGTCCGTCAATGCGCAAGCTTTATGATCAAATAGAACGTATTGCGCCAGCGGACGGAAGCGTTCTGATCACCGGCGAAAGTGGGACCGGTAAAGAGCTGGTGGCGAAGGCGCTGCATCAGTTAAGTGACCGTGCTGAACAAAGCTTTCAGGCGGTAAACTGCGCCGGCATTCCGGCCGATTTAATGGAAAGTGAATTTTTCGGCCATGCAGCCGGGGCTTTTACCGGCGCGCAGAAAAAACGGCAAGGTTTATTGAAACAGGCAGACGGCGGCACTTTGCTACTGGATGAAATTGGCGAAATGCCAATGGCTTTGCAGGCGAAACTATTACGTGTGTTGCAGGAAGGTACCATCCGCGCGGTGGGCAGCGACGAAGAAGAAACCGTGAATGTCCGCATATTGGCTGCTACCCACCAGGACTTAGAAAAGCAGGTTGAAGACGGGCGCTTCCGGCAGGACTTATTTTATCGGCTGGAAACCTTTAGTCTGCGAGTGCCGCCTTTACGCGAGCGCGGTGAAGACATTGAACGTCTCGCTAACTACTTTTTACAACAGTTGCAGAAGGGCAGCGACAAAGCGGTTCAGAGCATTTCACCGGCTGCGCTCGAACAGCTTTATCGCTATCGCTTTCCTGGTAATGTCCGCGAACTGCAAAATGCGATAGAGCGTGCTTTTACTTTTTCCAGAGACGACAAAATAGCGGTTGAAGATTTACCGCAAAGAATTCTGGAAAGTGCGCATGAACCGGAAGTGGAATATGCCGCAGAGTGGCCAACTCTGGACGAGTATCAAAACCAATATATACGCAAAGTGCTGGTGCACGCAGAGGGTAATAAATCGAAAGCGGCTGAAATTCTTGGGGTAACCCGGCGTACCTTATACCGCTGGCTTGAGCAGCATGGTGAGTGATCAAACTGGCGTTTTACTGCGTAGTCTATAATAAGTTTTTGACTCATTTAACGGGAGTGCTAAGTGAAAGTATTAATGGTATTAACCTCACACGATAAACTCGGTGACACAGACCATAAGACAGGTTTCTGGGTAGAAGAATTTGCGGCCCCGTACTACGTTTTTGCAGACGCGGGCGTGGATGTTACTTTGGCATCGCCAAAAGGTGGTAAGCCACCCATCGATCCAAACAGCACTTCCCCTGACGCTCAAACGGAAGCGACGAAGCGCTTTGACAACGACACAACAGCACAGCAGAAATTAGAGACAACCTGCAAGCTGGATGAAGTTGATCCGGAAAGTTTTGATGCGATTTTCTATCCTGGTGGTCACGGACCTTTATGGGATTTAACGAACGACGAGCATTCAATTAAGCTCATTGAGCACTTCTGGAGTAAAGGTAAGCCGGTTTCCGCTGTTTGCCATGCTCCTGCGGTATTACTGAATGCAAAAACGCCGTGTGGCGACCCTATTGTTCAGGGCCGCACAGTAACGGGTTTTAGTAACAGCGAAGAGGCTGCGGTAGAGCTTACCGATGTGGTCCCTTTCTTACTTGAGGACGAACTGACAGCTAAAGGCGGTCATTACCGCAAAGTTGATGACTGGCAGGCCTATGCCGTTCAGGACGGCATGTTAATTACAGGTCAGAACCCTGCGTCATCGGAGCAGACGGCGCAGCGCCTGCTCGATGTACTCAGAGCCAGCCTGTAATTTGCCTTAAAAGCGTCGGCGCCAACTGATGCCGACGCTAGCCTGCCTGCCAACAGCAGGTTCGAATGAGCGTCCGCTTCCCTGGTTAACAACAACAGCACCAACGTAATCCTTGTCCGTAATATTGTCGACCCGGGCCCATAGGTCCAGCTCGCTTTTTGCCCACTGCCAGTCGCGGCTTACTGCAATATCCCAAGTCGTATAAGACGGTGCAAAGGTATCGTTTTGATCATTAACCGGCGTTTCATTTCTATACTGCCCCGCTAACTGAACCAGCCATTGCTCTGCGGGCTGCCAGTTCAGGCGCAAGTACCCCTGGCTCTTTGCTACGCCGGGTAATTGATTACCCTGTAACGGGCCATCATCAAAGCTAGCGTCTATATAACTGTATGACAGCAGCACATTTAGCGCTTGTGTCAGCGCCCCGTTAACGCTCAGCTCAGCCCCTTCGCGCGTTGTTTCTGAGGCATTACGGTAGGTTGTACGCCCATCGTTTGACTGGTCTACGAGAATTTCGTCTTCGCTTTCAATACCAAAGAAAGCGAAATGCAGACGCCAGTCGTTATCGAGTTGATGCTTAATACCCCATTCCCACTGATCATTGGTGGATGGACCCAACTCGCGGTTCAGGCCCGAGCCTTCATTTCGGTAGGCAAGTTCTGTCAGCGTTGGGGTTTCAAAACCTTGTCCTAAACTCAGATAAGTTGCTGAGGTTGGCAGAAACTGCCAGGTAAGCGAAATAGCGGCTGTGGTTTCACTAAAGTCACTGCTACCACTGTCATCGGAGTTATCCAGCTCAGTAAAGTAGTCTTTTACTTCATAATTAATGTCACTGTAACGAACCCCACCAGTTGCAGACCAGTCTTCAGACAGCTGCCACTGAAAACGCAAATAAGCTGAAGCATTTTCAATCCAGTTGAATTCGTCGCGACGCAGCTCGCCCTTTTCACCGCTGTTATTCACAAAACCAAAGCGGTGATCCTGCTGGCGTTCTATTTGCGCGCCGAGGGTTGCCGACCAGTTGACTCCGCGCTGGCGCCAACGTGCATGTGCTCCCTCAAACTGGCGGGAAACATCGATAACCGCACCCGAGCTTGTGTCACCATCACCGGCAAACGGCAGGAACTGCTCAATATCGCGGTCGCCCTGCCACAGTGAGAGTAAGCCCTCGCCATTGTCGCGTTCATGAAACCAGCTAAATGAACCCTGACGATGATGAATGTCCTTGCGGGTATTGAAGTCAACTGCCCGTTGTACTGTCTGGGTGGGGTCATAACGCCAGTCTTGTGGGGTTAATGCGCTGGGGTCCTGCAATAGTGGCGCATCGTTATTATCATAGCGGATAATAAAGCGATTCTGATCATCCCATTGATGGTACCAGCGCACAGCCTGTTGCTGGCGCTCGGCGGAGTTATGTCGGCGCGGGCCGTCAGTCTGAAAATCTGACGCCAGAACTTGCAGTTGTTTGTTGTCGGTTGCCCACTGTGCATTGACGTTATACCGCTGTGTGTTGTTCTCGCTGAACTGCCCACCCCACTCCAGTGCGGTTTCAGTCGGCTTGCGGCTGAACCATTCAACCACACCGCCACCAGAATTGCCGTACAAGGTAGCTAACGGACCGCGTAAAACTTCCAGCGAATCAATGCTGTCGAGAAAAATACTCGAAGTTTGCGCCTGACCATCGGGCATAGACAAAGGAATACCGTCGACATTAAGTTGCAAACCTCTTACTCCAAACGCGGCTCGTGAACCGAAACCGCGAACCACCAGGCGTGTATCCTGCGCGTAGTTATAACGGCTGTCGGCCTGAATCCCTGCAACGCCGGCTAAAGCATCACCGGCATCAATTTTCATGGAGGGTAAGGTGTTTTCGACGTTAACGCGGTCAATGCTGGCCGCAGTGGTTAGCCAGGGTGTTTCGCTCTGAGTGGCTGTCACCACGACGGTTTCGTCGACTTCTGTCGAATGAACAACGAAAGAGGCCGCCAATAAAGGCAGCCCCGTGTAAGTGAGTTTTTTTAAAACTGCTGAATATGACATGGTTAATCCGCTGGTTTTATCTGAATAATGGCACCGTCAGACTCATCGGTCAGTAAATATAAGTAACCGTCGGGTCCTTGTTTAATGTCACGAATACGTGCATCAACGGCGTCTTCAAATAAGCGCTCTTCATGCATCATGCGGCCTTCATATAAGTCCAGGCGGGCTACCAGGGAGCTTTTCAGGGCAGCAACAAAGAAGTCGCCTTTCCATTCAGGGAAAGCATCTCCCGTGTAAAAGGTGGCGCCAGCTGTTGCAATAGACGGAACCCAATAATAAAACGGCTGCTCAGTGCCTTCTTTTACGGCGTCCTCGCTGATGGTTCCGCCGCCGTAGTCAACACCGTAAGTCACTTCCGGCCAGCCATAGTTTTTACCGGCTTCAGGAATATTTACTTCGTCGCCGCCTTGTGGGCCGTGTTCAACCGACCATAACTTTCCGGTTTCAGGATGAATATCAGCGCCCTGCACGTTGCGGTGACCGTAGGACCAAATTTCGTCAAGTGCGTTGTCGTTGCCAACAAAGGGGTTGTCTTCCGGTATGCTGCCATCCGGCCAAATACGTACGATTTTACCGTGATGGTTATCCAGCGTCTGTGCATCATCCATACGTGAGTAACGGTCACCTAAGGTAATGTACAAGTGTCCCTCAGGAGAAAAGACTAACCGTGAACCAAAGTGAGCATTGCTCTCATATTTTGGTGCCTGGCGAAAGATAACTTCTTTATCCGTAAATTCTTTGTCATTAAGTTTGGCACGCATAACGGCCGTACTGTTGCCTTTACCGTCGTCCTGGGCCGCTTCGGAGTAGCTAATGTAAACCCAATTGTTTTCTTCAAAATCCGGGTCAACGGTTATATCCAGCATACCACCCTGACTTTTAGCAACGACTTCCGGGGTGCCGCTGATTTTTTCGCGGTAGCTACCATTAGCTGATACCCAGTAGATATCTCCGGTTCGTTCTGTTACTAAAATGCTTTTATCCGGAAGAAATGTCATGCCCCAGGGGTTGGTGAAGCCGTCAGCAAGTGTGCTGACACTGACTTTATGACGTTCCGTTTCGACATCTTCAGCGGTTGCAGCAGTACTGAAAGAAGCCGCTAGTATTGCGGTTAAAACAACTTTTGGATTGAACATCGGTCTCTCCTTCTTATTGAATTACCTTCAGTATACGTCATTCATCGGAATTTTGATGACACTGTGCTTGATCTGTTCGCCGCTTTGGCCGTTAATACTGTTATCAATTGTAAAAAGGTATTGGAACTTCATGAGCAGCAAGGTGTTTAGTACCGACTCGTTACTGATTTTAGCGCAGTGGTTAGCCGCTGCTTTTGTTCTGGTTATTATTGGGTTAGTCGTTTCTGTTGGCATCATGTACGTTGTTGACAGGACGCAGAACCGACACACCATAAGACATAACTACCCTGTTATTGGCCGCTTTCGCTACATGTTTGAGCGTATGGGTGAGTTTATGCGTCAGTATTTCTTTGCGATGGATCGTGAGGAAATGCCATTTAACCGGGCGCAGCGCAGCTGGGTGTACCGGGCTGCCAAGAACGCTGATCGTAACGTTGCCTTTGGTTCAACACGTGACTTAAGTCGTACCGGAACTATTATTTTCAGCAACGCTCCCTACCCGCCTATGGCTGAGCAGGCAACATCGCCAGAACCCATTACCATTGGTCCTTACTGCGAGACTCCTTATTCTCCGGTGTCGTACTTTCATATTTCAGGAATGAGTTACGGTGCGTTGTCGCCGGTTGCGGTTAAGTCATTGTCGCAGGGGGCTGCAAAAGCCGGCTGTTGGTTGAATACGGGTGAAGGTGGCTTGTCGCCTTATCATTTAATGGGTCATTGCGACATTGTGTTTCAAATGGGAACTGCGAAGTTTGGTGTTCGCGATAAAGAAGGTCGACTCGACGAGGACCGTCTGGCAGAACTCGGTCGTCACGATAATGTGAAAATGTTTGAAATTAAACTGAGCCAGGGCGCTAAACCAGGTAAAGGCGGCATCCTCCCAGGTGTTAAAGTTAACAGTGAAATAGCCAGAATTCGGGGAATTGTTGAAGGCGAAGACGCAATTAGCCCCAACCGGCATCCGGAGATAGGCAATAACGAAGAGTTACTCGATTTTATCGAAAAGGTTCGTACTATTACCGGCAAGCCAACGGGGTTCAAATTTGTGATGGGCGATCCTTCATGGATCGACGAACTGATAGATTGCATTTTAACTCGCGGCGAAGAGTCAGCTCCTGATTTTATTACGCTGGATAGTGCCGATGGCGGAACCGGAGCGGCACCCCAGCCGCTAATGGACTACGTGGGTTTAAGAGTGACGGAAAGCTTGCCGATACTCATCGATAAACTGACCGAAGCGGGCTTGCATGGAAGAGTCAGGGTTGTGGTTTCCGGCAAAATGATTACACCGGCTGATGTGGCCTGGGCTATTGCTATGGGTGCCGATTTCGTGACTTCGGCACGAGGTTTTATGTTTTCACTAGGCTGTATCCAGGCTATGCAGTGCAACAAAAACACCTGTCCAACTGGTGTAACAACGGATGATCCTAAGCTGATGAGGGGACTGGATCCTGAGAATAAGTCGGTACGTGCGGCTAACTATCACAAATATATGGAGTATGGCGTCAATATCATTGCGCACTCCTGCGGTGTAACCGATCCGCGCCGGTTAAACCGCCGCCACGCGCGGGTGATTAAACCCGATGGCGATAGCATCAGCCTGGCGGAACGTTATCCGTTACCACCGGCCAGACGTCGTTAGTTGAGTGTATTGACCGGCAACAGGCGCGCAATTTCTTCCGCGATTTTGCGGAAGGTTTGCCGACGACTGGTGGTCGGACGGTATACCAGGCCGATATCACGAGAAGCTTCCTGACCGGTTGGCTTTAATGAAACCAAATCGGTGTTTTCTAAAATTCCCCGGTCAATGGCCATTTGCGGAACAAAGGTAGCACCTAAGCGGGCGTCTGCCATTTGCACCAGGCTGTGTAGGCTAGTCGCCGTAAAAGGATTCATTTTAATGGAATCGGTAAGCTGACAGGCCGCGACGGCGTGACCGGTCATGCAGTGCTCTTTTTCCAGCAGAAAAATACTGCGATCAGGCAGTTTGTCGTAGTCAACCGGTTCCCCGACTGTTTCCGCCAGCTCCTTATGCACCACCAGTTTGAAAGGGTCACGACCCAGTATCCATTTTTGGTTGCCCTGAATGTCCATCGGCAGCGCCAGTAAAAGAATATCCAGTTCGCCGTTACGCAGCCGGTGCAGTAAATTTTGTGTGGTATCTTCAGAAAGTTGCAGCAGTAGCTTAGGGAACTTGTCTTGTAAATTTTTACTCAGTTCACCAATAACAAAGGGGGCTATGGTAGGAATAATGCCGAGTCTTAACGGGCCTTCCATAATATTGCCCTGCCCTTGCGCATAATGCAGTAACTCTTCCGACGCGCTAATGATGTCCCGTGCTTTTTCCACAACTTCTTCGCCTAAGGCGGTAAAGAGAAAGGACTTATGGTCACGCTCAATAAGCTGGCAGTCCAGTTGCTCTTCCAGGTTTTGAATGCCACTGCTTAACGTCGACTGGCTAACATTGCACTCGGCCGCCGCGCGGTTAAAGTTTTGCTCCTGGTGCAGCGCCAGCAGGTAACTTAGGTTTTTCAGACTTGGTAATTTACTCATGGGATACCCGTCGCGTTTTTAATTGGTATTTCCGATTATCATAATCCGTTTTATTCGTTTTATCCAATCTGTCTCCGTCCGTACACTAGCTCTCGACTCGTTAAGGAACGAATACACTTTAAATCCCAATCACGGAGACAATTTATGTTAACAGTAGGCGATAAACTACCAGAATTCAGCGTCATTGCGGCAAAACCTAAGTTCAACATGCCGGAAGAGAATGGCGAAAGCGCTTTTGAAACTATCGACAACAACAGCTTTGAAGGTAAGTGGAAAATCATTTTCTTCTACCCAAAAGACTTCACTTTTGTTTGCCCAACTGAAATTGTTGAGTTCGCTAAACTGAATGAAGACTTCGCTGACCGCGACGCGGTTGTCATGGGTGGCAGCACCGATAACGAATTTGTGAAGTTGGCATGGCGCCGTGAGCACCCTGACCTTGACCGCCTGAACCAGTATTCTTTTGCTGACGACGGTTCTTTGGTTGATGGCCTGGGCGTTCGTGACAAAGCTGAAAATGTTGCTTTGCGTGCGACCTTCATCGTTGATCCGCACAACGTTATCCAGCACGTATCGGTAAACAACCTGAACGTGGGTCGTAACCCGGCAGAAATCGTTCGTATTTTAGATGGTTTGCAGACCGATGAACTGTGTCCTTGTAACCGTGCACTGGGCGGCGACACCCTTTAATCGGTGTTTACTTCCTAGAACTAAGCGCTGATGGCATTGCCATCGGCGTTCGCTAGGCGCTTTTACAGTATTTCAGGAGTTAAGCATGGCAATTGCAGACTACAAACAATTACTGGGTGATCACAGTAAAGACACCAAACTTAACCTGTCGAGCTTGTTCTCAAACGTTGAGCAGTCAGGTTTAACAAATGACCAGTTCTACGGCACAGCACTTTCGCTGGTTTACACTTTGTCGGACAACGAGCTGACTCAGGCCGTGGAAGAAGAAGCCGAAGGCAAAATTGAAGAAAACGTTAAGACGGCGGCAAAAACAGCAGCGTCATTAATGGCAATGAATAACGTCTATTATCGCTTCCTGCATTTATCGAGCGATAAACAGTTTTCTAAGCTTCCTGCGGGGCTCCGCATGAACGCAATGGCGAACCCGGGTGTGGATAAAGCCGACTTTGAGTTGTTCTCACTGGCGGTATCGGCACTGAATGGTTGTGGTATGTGTATTGATTCGCACGTACAAACCTTGCTGAAGCACGACGTTTCAGCACAAGCAATTCAATCGTCAATTAAGTTGGCGGCGGTACTTAATGCAGCCTTAACTGCACGCAAACTGTCGTAAACCCTCTAGGGGCTCCCCTTTGCCCCGTGCAACCTTTGCCCGTACCTTTTGGTGCGGGCTTTTTTATGGGTGCCTTTTTGTTGCTCCGTAGTTTATGTCCTACGCTTAAAACAGAAGCTAAGGAGGTACTATGCTGAGTATTAATTCAGACCGCTTAAAAAAATCCGTGCTTGAACTGTCCAATATTGGTTACAACGAAACTGACCACGGCGTCTACCGTTGGGGTTTTACTGATGCCGATATGGAGGCGCGCCAATGGATGATGAACCAGGCAAAAGCCGAAGGTTTTGAAACCTTTATGGATGGTGCCGGTAATGTGTTCTTCGGTATTGGTGACTATCTTAAAAAACCTGCCGTTCTTACCGGTTCGCATTTAGATACGGTTCCGGCCGGCGGTATTTTTGACGGCGCACTGGGCGTGTTGGCCGGATTCGAAGTTTTGCGCTCGATCAAAGAAAATGACATTAAATTGAAGCATCCTGTATGGGTGGTCGGCACTGCTGAAGAAGAAGGACGCTTTGGCGGTATGATGGGGTCACAGGCTATTGCAGGTGTACTAAACCCTGACTGGCTTATGTCGGCTCATGACGCTGATAATGTGTACCTAAAAGACGCCATGGCCGCTCATGGCATGAATGTGATGGATGCTCTGGACGCCGCATGGCCACCGGAGCGCCTGAAAGCCTTTTACGAATTACACATTGAGCAAGGGCCGGTACTTTTTCAAAAAGAAATTACCATTGGTGCCGTGGAGGGTATTTCCGGTGTTTTCAAATGGATAGTGCACTTAAAAGGTAAAGCTGACCACGCCGGTACAGCACCAATGAACATGCGTAGCGACGCCTTCATGGGGTTGGCTGACTTTGCTCATGAAATTGAGCGCATTATTGCAGAAGACGGTACGGACAAGACGCGTATTACTGTGGGTAAAGTGGATTTGAAGCCGGGCAGCCCGCATACCGTACCCGGAGAAGCCGTATTTACTATTGTCGGTCGTGATATGAGCCCGGATGTGATGAAAGAGCTCGCCGACTCTTGTAATAAGGCGTTGTCAGCCATTGCCCGTAAACACCGCTTAAAATTTGAGTATGAGCAAGTGAGCTGGCTTAATCCTCAGGCGTGTTCACCGAAATTGACAAAACAGATAGAAGAGAAGGCAAAAGCAAGAAAGTATTCGTGCCTGAAAATGCCCAGTGGGGCTGGTCACGATGCACAGTTTTTTACTGAAATTACAGAGTCAGGTCTTATTTTCATTCCGTCGGTAAACGGTGTCAGTCACGCGCCCGATGAGTGGTCGCACTGGCATGATGTGGAAGCTGGTTGTAACATACTTTTTGATTGTATTATTGATTCAGCTCAGTGAGCTGCGCAAACAGTTAGGATCCGTTATACTGTGCGCACCTCGCCGTGATACTAAGTGGTATTGTTCATGGAACAAAAGATAACGGTTCAGTCCGCCGATAAAGTTAAAATTCAGCGTCCGGACGGGCAAAAGCACAACAATAACTATTCCCCTCGTAGCCGCATTTATGTGCGCGACATTAAAGGCGCAATGGAATACTTCCGTCGTGGCTTCGGATTCCTGCTACTGGCCGTTTTTGCCATTATTCCCTGGCTCACTTACCAGGGCGAACAGGCGGTCCTGCTCGACATTATGGAGCAGCGTTTTCGTGTTTATGGTTTAACGCTTTGGCCACAGGACTTTACCGTTGTCGCCTGGTTTGCCATTGTGGCCGCCGTTGCGCTGTTTTTTGTCACCACTATATTTGGACGTGTCTGGTGTGGCTTTATGTGCCCTCAAACAACCTGGACCTTCATATTTATGTGGTTCGAGAAAAAGTTTGAAGGGCCGCGCAATAAGCGTATTAAGCTGGATGAGCGCAAAATGGACTTTGATAAGTTCTGGCGTAAAGCCGGTAAACAAACCGGCTGGATTCTGGTGGCTCTATTAACATCCATGACCTTTGTCGGTTACTTTACCGATATACGCGAACTCTTCCTGAATTTCTTTACTCTGGATGCTGGCTTCTGGGCAACATTCAGTGTTCTTTTCTTTACTTTCTGCACTTATGGCAACGCCGGGTACATGCGCGAGATTATGTGCACGCACATGTGTCCTTACGCGCGTTTCCAGTCAGCTATGTTCGATAAAGACACCTACACCGTGTCGTATGATGCAGAACGCGGAGAGCCGCGTGGTCCGCGGTCACGTAAAGCCGATCCGGCGGAGAAAGGCTTAGGGCACTGCATCGATTGCTATATGTGCGTTCAGGTTTGCCCGACAGGTATTGATATTCGAAATGGGCTGCAATACGAGTGCATTGACTGCGGTGCCTGTATTGATGCCTGTAATGACGTTATGGATAAAATGAACTATCCGAAAGGGCTTATCCGCTTTACCACAGAGCGTAACCTGGCGGCCAAAGACAAAAAGCAGAAGACCAATCCGTGGCGAATGAAAAGTATTGGTTACTTTATTATGGTTCTGGCGGTCAGTGCGGTATTGGTCTGGGATATTGCCAGCCGAGTCCCACTGGAAGTTGATGTATTGCGAGACAGGAACCAGCTTTTCAGAGAAAATATTGAAGGCCAGATTGAAAACGTCTTCACCTTAAAGCTGGTTAATAAGTCGCAGCAGGACATGACTTACCGCATAGAGGTCAAAGGGTTTGAACAGTTTGAACTGATTGGTGACTCCACTAAACAGGTTTCGGCCGGTGAAGTTGGTACATTGCCGATAACGGTAGCGGTTCCACCCTCTTTATTGAAAGAACAGGTCACAGAGTTTTACTTCGTGGTAACAGCGGTTGATAATGCGGATATAACTAATACGCATCAGAGCCGCTTTTTATATGAGTAACCTTACAGAGAACGCGTCTGACTTTGCTTTTCAGGGGCTGACGCCGGATCTTGTTGTTAATGCGTTAGAGAGTGTTGGCTTGTATCCCGCTTCGGGCTTACTGGCACTAAATAGCTATGAAAACCGGGTCTATCAGTTTGCTGACGATGATCGCAAACGCTACGTGGCAAAGTTCTACAGACCTCAGCGCTGGCGCACTGAGCAAATAGAAGAAGAGCTGGCGTTTGTCGAGGAGCTGGCGCAAGCAGAGGTGCCGGCCGTATCCGCTTTACTGCTGCAGAATAAGCGCCTGCATGAGTTCGAAGGCTATCGCTTTTGTGTTTACTCAAGCATTGGAGGGCGGGCATTTGAGCCTAATGACCTGGATGAGCTTGAACGCCTGGGGCGTCAAATTGGACGCATGCATGCAGTGGCTCAGGCGGGCAAGTTTAAAGTGCGGGAAACTATCGACTATGAAGGTTTTGTGGAGCAGTCCGTGGCGGAGTTACGGCAATCCGCTTTATTACCCGCAGAGCTAAAAGACGCCTTTTTTGCCATTCTTGATCCCTTAAGTGAGCGCTTACGTTCTACACCTCTGCAAGACTTTGATTATCAGCGTCTGCATGGCGACTGCCACATCGGTAATATTTTACAGTATGAGGAAAAGCTGACCTTTGTCGATTTTGACGATTGTCGCTCAGGACCTGCGGTCCAGGACTTATGGATGATGCTGAATGGCCCGCATCAGGAGCAGACTCTGCAGATGGATGCACTGCTGACTGGCTACGAAGATTTTTGCGAATTTGATACCGCGCAGTTGATATTAATTGAACCTTTGCGCAGTTTCAGAATCATTCAATATATGGCATGGTTATCACGCAGGTGGCAAGATAGTGCTTTTCAGAGAGCGTTCCCCTGGTTTGCAGAAAGCCGTTATTGGGAACAGCAGATTCTGGCATTGAAAGAACAATTAGCGGGGCTGGATGAAGCGCCGCTGAACCTTGGTTTTAACGGATAACAGGAAATGACAATGAAAAAGTGGTTAATGGGTTTTGCCGGAGCATTAATGGTAGCAGCAGGTTTTGCTCAGGCTCAGGATTTTGAGGAAGGTGTTCACTATGAGGTGATAGCCGATGAAGCGACCAGTAAACCGGAAATTACCGAGTTCTTTTCTTTTTACTGTGTTCATTGCTACCGGTTTGAACCCATAGCAAAAGAAATGAAGTCTGAATATCCGGAAGCTTTTAAAAAGGCGCATGTGTCGTTCATCAGCCCACGGGGCAATGTGGGTGAAACCATGACTCAGGCTTTTGTGGTTGCACAAAAGCTGGATAAAGAAGAAGAACTGTCCGCTGCTATATTTGACTATAACTTCAATAAAAACAATATGCTGACCAGTAAACAAGACATTCGTAATGTTTTTGTGGTCAATGGTGTTTCTGGTGACGAATTTGATAAAGCCATAGCGAGTTTTAGTGTTCGTGCTGCAGCCGCTAAAATGGACCGCCGCGCCAGTAACTTAGGGGTTAACGCAACACCGACCTTTATTGTCAACGGTAAGTATCAAATGCTGCCACAGGGTTTCCGTGACAGCGACAACTTCCTTGAAGACTTTTCTAATCTGGCCGGTTATCTGCTGGAAAAATAATTCAGGACTCCGGTTTGTACTGACAATAAGCGCCTTCTCCATTCTGCGAGAAGGCCTGATTATTGTTTAAAAACTGATAGTTCTTCAGTCCAAAGTCCGGCATAACACTGTACAAGTATTCCACAATAGAACTTTGTACTGCCTCGTATTTCATCCAGTCGATTTGCTTACAAAAAGCATAAATTTCTAGAGGGATACCGGCAGCTGTCGGCTGCATTAATCGAGCCATGAGAGTGAGGTCTTCTCGGACTTGCTTATGGTTTCTAAGGTAATTATCAGTAAACACTCTAAAGACGGTTAAATTACTGACCGGCTTTTCCAGTTCATTAGCCTCTAACCAGTCTTCTGCGGACTGTTTGAAGTGCTTTTTAGCCAATTCATCCAGTTGCTCGTCGGAAAGAATTTTGGAACTGTCGAGGTCAATCATCAGTGATCGGCGCATGCGACGACCTCCGGTATTAACCATTCCCTGCCAGTTTTTAAAGGATTCGTGAATCAAAACATAAGTCGGTAAATAAACAATGGTTTTATCCCAGTTTTCGACTTTTACTGAAATAAGCCCAACTTCTTGCACTGTGCCATCAACACCGTGGTCAGTCAGCTCTATCCAGTCCCCTATGGCAACCATGCGGTTAGTCGCCAATTGTACTCCGGCAACAAAGCCCATTAAGGTATCTCTGAAAACCACCATCAAAATAGCGGTCATTGCACCGAAGCCACTTAGTAGGTACATGGGAGACTTGTTCATAATAATGGCAATGGTAATAATGATAGCCATCAGCACCAAAACGAGCTTGGCCACCTGTATAACCCCCGTAATTGGGACTTCTCTTGCTTTATAGGTGTAGTCATAGGCAATTGAAATAACGTTAGCTAAGGCGGTAAGAATACTGGTGATAACCCAGGTTAGGTAAACCCCTACAACGGTACGTAGCGGCGACTGCCAGCTTTCGAAGTCATCAATAAACAGAATAGGTATAAAGCTGTGTATTACGACAATAGGAGCCAGGTTTGCACAGCGCTTGAAAAAGCCACTGTTAACTAAAGCTTTATACCAACGCTCTGGTGCTTTGCTGAGTAACCGATCAATGGCGTGATCAATAATCCAACGGGCTAAGGCATAAGCAATGTAACAACCTATTAAAACGAGTAATGAGCTGATAACAAGGCTCAGTTCTTGTAGGTTACTGTCAATTCCGAATTTTTGAAGCCACTCTTTTATAAACTCAAAGTCCATTATAAAACTCCCTTAGCGGGTGCTGTGAATTTCCTTACGCATTTCGTCAATGGTTTGGTCTTTTTGCTGCCAACGTTTATTCAGCCACTGTTGAAAGTGAGCCCTAAAAGCTTCGTCACTGGCGTAATCACCAATTAAGTCTTTAGTAATAGGCAATGTCTGTATATCAACATAGACGTTTTTCAGCTGTCCGCTTAATAGATGCCAGACTACCGGGCGCTTATCATTCCCCGGATAAACAATGGTAATGTCCAGAATGGCTTCAAACTGACCGCCCATAATTTGCAGTGAGAAGGCGGTACCACCTGCTTTGGGAGGGAGCAAATTACGAAAAGGGCTTTGTTTTTTCTTGTGCTTTTCCGGAGTAAACCGTGTGCCTTCGCAGAAATTCACCACTGTTGTGGGAATGTGACGGAATTTAGCGCAAGAACGCGTTGTTGTTGCGATGTCTTTGCCTTTTAAGTGGGGCTTTTTCTTTAGCAACTCTTTTGAATAGCGCTTCATAAAGGGCATATCGAGTACCCAGCAGCCCCAGCCAATAATAGGTACCCACATAAGCTGTGACTTTAGGAAAAAGCGTGGCATTGGCATATGGCGGCGGGTCAGGTGCATTAATACCAGTACATCGACCCAGCTACGGTGGTTTGCCATAACCATATACCAACCCTTTTCATGGAGTTCCAGGTCACCTTTAATGTGCCAGTCCATGCGTTGGGTCAGCTGAAACATCATCGACATACAGTATGCCCAGACTCTGAATAAGCCGTTTCCTAGCTGCGAACAAATGCGTTGAGGGGTTTTAAATGGCAGTAACACTTTAAAAACACCAATACCAATAATTGAAACACCAATAATAGCGGTGGTGATTAATCCCCATAAAAAGTTAATAACCACTCTGAAGGGAATAAGTATTGATGTCAGCATATCGCCCAGCCCTAACCATAAACAATGAGCAAATGATAACTGAAGCCAGGAATGATGTCTGTTGCTAACCAGTAAAAATTAATGATACTGTATATATGTACAGTATTGGAGGCGTTATGCAGACAAAGATTCAGACCCTTATCCAACAGGGGCTTATCTGGCATGGCCAGACGACAGACACTCAGGCAGCAACGCTAAGCACGGGGTTTAAGCAGCTGGACAAAGTGCTTGGTGGCGGGTGGCAATACCCGGGTTTGCATGAGTGGCAGCTACAAGCGCCCTTCTCTGAGCAGGCTTTGCTATTGCCGCTGGTAAAGCAGGCCGTGCAGCATCATCAGCCCGTTTTCTGGATAAACCCTCCAGCCTGGCTGTCGGCGGCGGGGTTGCATTATTATGGCTTAAGCAAGTCGATGCAGATAGTCATTCAAACGAATGCAGAAAAAGCAGCCTGGGCTTTTGAACAGGTACTGCAAACAAAAAATGCCTTGGCACTGGGTTGGTTTGAGCAAAAAACAACGACAGCTCAGTGTGTCCGACGTTGGTATAAAGCGTCGCAAACAGGACAAATGGGTGTGGTCCTGAGTGAGCCAGCGGTTAATGAAGAAGCCCGGGCGTACTCTAATCGGTTACGTGTAAAGATGACCACAACAGGCGTCACGCTGGACTTGTTAAAGCGTAAAGCTGGCTGGCCATTGGAAAACGTAGCGCTTCAGTAATGTGGTTGTATTGTCATTTCCCTCAGTTGCTGCTGGATAACCGGGTTCGGTTACAGCCTGAGAGCAACACACTGCCTCTGGCGTTTCATCAGTTACAGGGCAGTCAGTCTGTTATTGTGCAGTGCAATGCGCGGGCATTGGAATGTGGTGTAAGGCCACAACTTCAGACCGTTATGGCAATATCGCTTTGTGAGCAGCTGCAGCTCATGGAGTATTCGTCAGAGCGTGAAGAGCAAGCCCTGCAGCAGTTGGCCACCCACTTGTATCAGTGGGCAGCCAAGCTGATGTTGTACCCACCGCAAGGGCTGGCAATTGAGTTGAACAGCCTGGAACAATTGTATGGTGGGCGTAATGGCGCATTTAATGTCTTGGCGCAAAAAGTTCAGGAATTACCGGTTACTTCGCAGTTGGCTGTTGCGGATAACTCATTAGCTGCGCAATTGTTAGCCGAATCTGGTTCTCCTGTTTCTCTTTTGGCTGAAAAACAAGCTAATCTGCTGGCAGAGTTACCCATTCAGAATGCCGGTTTAAGCCTGAAAGCGCAGAAGCACAGCAAAGCTGCGGGGTTTCGTTTGCTGGGGGAGCTTATGCAACTGCCCGGAGGGGAAGTTGGCCGCCAATTAGGGTTGGAAACGTTATTGCATCTGGAGCAGCTGCAAGGGCTGAAGCAACAAAGTCATCACTTTTTTATGCCCCCGGAAAGTTTTCAGCAAAGCTTAGACCTGGTGACTGAGATCCCTCATTGGCAAGGGTTACTGTTCCCGCTAAAAAGGCTATTTGGGGAGCTGGAGAACTTTCTTTATCAACGGCAGAAAGTGGTACAGCAGGTAAAAGTTGAACTGCAGCATCGCAATGAGCCTCCTTCAGTTGTTCCGGTCGCTTTAGCTGAGCCGGGTTGGCGAGGGTCTAATTTCTTGTCTTTACTGCAGTTGAAAATGGAATCCATCCCTTTGCCGGAGCCGGTTATAGAAATTAGGCTGGTGGCGAATGAATTATTGCGTGCTGAGCAACACAATGAGCAATTTTTCGGAGCGCAACAGCATCGGCATGAAACTCTGCAGCTCATTAGCCGGCTACAGGCAAAGTTAGGCAAAAATGCCGTATTTTCTCCGGCAGTGAATGATGATCCTCGTCCTGGCTACAGTGAGGTTGCTCGTCCGCCCGGGGAAAAGCCGCACGCTGTATTGAATGCACCGAAACGCCCTCTTTGGATGTTGCGACCAGCACAAGTAACCTCGATAGATTTGTGGCAATTACAGCATGGGCCTGAACGGAAACATTGCGGCTGGTGGGACGCAGGTGAAGTTGCACGGGACTACTGGATCGCGAAAGACAAATTCGGGCGTTTGGGTTGGATCTATTTTGAGTCTGACCAGTGGTATTTACAGGGTTGGTTTAGCTGAAATGTCATCGCCTTCTGTGCTTAATAAATTTGCGGAATTACACAGCCTGAGTCACTACAGCTTTTTACAATCTGCAGCGGCTCCGGAAGATTTAGTCATTCGGGCCGATGAATTGGGTTACACCGCCATAGCAATAACCGACGAATGCTCGGTGGCAGGCATTGTTAAAGCCTATCAGGCGTCAAAGGAACGTCGCATTAAATTCATTGTTGGCAGTGAGTTCCGGCTGCCTGAGCTGGGGACCATAATATTGCTCGCCCCTACTCGCGAAGCTTATGCACAGCTTTGTAAAAAAATCACTTTGTTTCGTAGTCGCAGCGAGAAAGGTCATTACCAGGCCAGTATTGACGATTTTTTTAACGGGCTCTCTTTATGTTTTCTGCTCTGGCAACCTGACTTCAGACAGGCTCAACTAATTGCTATTGGCGAAAAGCTTAAATCGGTATGGAAGCAACGGCTTTGGTTATTGTACGAGCGTCATTATCAGGCTGACGATGAAAAGAACTTTCACGCTATGACTGAGCTGCAACGAGCACTTAAGGTGAAAGTAACCTGTGCGGGAGGCGCCCGTATGGCAACGACAGAACAGCAACCGTTATACGATATTCTGAACGCTATTGCGCAGGGAAGTTCGCTGGCAGAACAGCCGGGTTTAGCCAGCAATAACGCAGAACACCGTTTACGTAGCTTAAGTGAGCTGCAGCAATGCTACCCAGAAAAGTGGCTGGCAGAAAGCGTAGCTATTGCCGACCAGTGTCAGTTTTGTTTATCAGAGCTTCGCTACGAATACCCTGCTGAACTGGTACCTGATGGAATGAGTGCTGCAGAACACTTAAAGCAGTTAACCGAGGACGGCGCGCGTTGGCGCTACCCCGAAGGCGTGCCTCCATCAGTAAAGGCACTTTATTTGAAAGAGCTTAGTCTGATAAAAGAGCAGAGCTACGAGCCTTTCTTTTTAACCATTCACGACTTAGTTCGCTTTGCCCGTAAGCAGGGTATTCTGTTTCAGGGGCGTGGTTCGGCGGCAAACTCCGTCGTTTGCTATTGTCTGGGTATTACCGCGGTTAACCCTGCGCAAATTCAGGTGTTGTTTGAACGCTTTATTTCTAAGGAGCGGAATGAGCCGCCGGACATTGATGTCGACTTTGAGCACGAGCGCCGCGAAGAGATTATTCAGTACATTTACCGAAAATACGGTCGACAGCGGGCTGCCCTTGCGGCGACCGTTATTACCTATCGCTTTAAAAGTGCTTTTCGGGATGTTGGCAAAGCGCTGGGGTTTAGTGAGCAACAGCTGCAGTATTATCGAAGTCATTTGGATACGCGCGATAAAGAGCAAAGCTGGCAGCAACAGCTCGCGCAACAGCACCCTGAAGTAGCAAATTCGGTGCGGGGCCGACACCTTTTACATTTTACCGAGCAACTTATGGGCACTCCCCGACATTTGTCTCAGCATGTCGGTGGGTTTGTCATTGCTGCCGATGACTTATCACGGCTGGTTCCGGTAGAAAATGCTTCCATGACGGAGCGAACGGTTATTCAGTGGGACAAAACAGACCTTGAAAGTCTCGGGCTGTTAAAAGTGGATGTACTGGCGCTGGGCATGCTCACTGCGTTACGAAAAATGCTGGCGCTTATTAACTCACGCTATGACCAGCAACTCACCATAGCAACCATTCCGCAGGAAGACAGTCGGGTTTATCAACAGTTGCAAACCGCCGACTCTATGGGGATTTTCCAGATAGAATCCCGGGCGCAAATGAACATGTTACCGCGACTAAAACCCCGGACTTTTTATGATCTGGTCATTCAAATTGCGATTGTCCGGCCTGGCCCTATTCAGGGTGACATGGTACACCCTTTTTTGCGACGTCGGGCCGGTCTGGAAGCCGTGGATTACCCCAGCGATGAAGTAAAGTCGGTATTAGAAAGAACCCTGGGTGTCCCTATTTTTCAAGAGCAGGTAATTAAGTTGGCTATGGTTGCCGCTGGTTTTAGCGGTGGAGAAGCGGATCAGCTTCGACGCGCGATGGCTTCATGGGGACAAAACGGCCACTTAACCCGCTTTGAAGACAAGCTTATCAATGGCATGTTGGCGCGCGGCTATAAACAAGAGTTTGCCGAACGACTTTTCAAGCAAATTTGCGGTTTTGGACAGTATGGTTTCCCTGAGTCTCATTCTGCCAGCTTTGCCAACCTGGCTTACGTGTCGTCCTGGTTTAAAACCTATCATCCGGCGGCTTTTTATGTGGGTTTGCTTAATAGTTTACCAATGGGCTTCTATTCGGCCTCGCAATTGGTACAGGATGCACAGCGCCACGGCGTTGAGTTTCTATCGGCAGATATTAATTTGAGCCACTGGGATTACCATTGGTTACCTAAAGAAGATACGAGCTCTGTTGAAACCGTGCGTATGGGGTTAAGGCAAATTCAGGGGGTATCTGAAACAAGAATCATACAGGCACTGAATGAAAGACCGGAAAGTGGCTTCGCCAGTATTCATGAGTTAAGGCAAAGTGGGCTGAGGGACTCCGATATCAGCGCCTTAGCCCGCGCCGATGCTTTGCAGAGTATCGCAGGCCATCGACATCAGGCGCACTGGCAAAGTGTTTCCATAAGTGATCAGCAAATGCCGCTATTTGCGAATGTAAAAGATCAGCCCGCCCGGGAACTGCCTGCGCCCCATGAGTCAGAGAACATAAAAGCCGATTACGAATCAACGGGTCTGACTTTAGGCCGCCATCCATTAGCTTTACTGAGAAACTCTCCGGAATTAAAAAACTGTGTCATGGCCAAAGACCTGATAACTTGCCGTTCTGGCCAGGTGCTCACACTGGCTGGCTTAGTGACCTGCCGACAAAGGCCCGGAACCCGTAGCGGGGTCACCTTTTTAACGCTGGAAGATGAAAGCGGAAACAGTAATGTGGTGGTGTGGGCGCACACCGCTCGTCAATTTCGGCAGTGCTTCCTGACCAGCAACCTGCTTTGGGTAAAAGGTATTGTCGAAATTCACGAAGGTGTGGTGCATGTTATTGCAGGCCGGCTAAAGGACTTATCCAGCCTGCTGAGTTTTTCCCGGCTTGAAAGCCGACGCTTCCATTAATTTAAGAAACGGGGCTCACCTGTAAAAGGTAGTCATCTTTAAGATCAACGTAATTTTGTGCCGACTGGCTTAAAAAGTTACTTTCACTACTATTTAAGCGGCGTTTCTTCTCAGCCGGACTGCCAACATATAAATAACCGCTTTCTAAGCGTTTGCCCGGAGGGACTAAGCTGCCTGCACCAATAATGACATCATCTTCTACGACAACGTCATCCATAATAACTGCGGACATACCGACCAGAATGCGATTGCCCAGGCGGCATCCGTGCAGCATACAGTGGTGGCCTACTGTGACATCGTCACCAATGACCAGAGGATGCCCTTCTGGGTTCGAGTTCGATTTACGAGTGACATGTAATACCGTGCCATCCTGAATATTTGTACGCTTACCAATGGTCATGCTGTTGACGTCACCACGCGCGGAAACCATAGGCCAGACACTACTGTCATCACCAATGGTGATATTGCCGACAATAACGGAGCTGGGATCCAAATAAACCCGCTCCCCAATAACTGGTTCATATTCATGGTAACTGCGGATATCTGCCATAAGTGTGCTCCTAAGTTAAAAAGCTATTAAGACCTTTATAGCAGATAGAGAATAATAGGTCATGTTTGGCCTTGCTTTGGTGAGAAAAGCAGCGTGTTGCCGAAACTTTACGCAGTCAGCAAAAAAACAGTTATAAAGGCTTAAAAAGCGCTTGACGGGGCGAGTTAAATCTCTAAAATGCGCTCCACGTTCGAGGCAGGCAACGAAGCCGCCGAAAACCTAA